>ERZ773075.8-NODE-8-length-243087-cov-13.4834_pt1 | contig 243087 bp, 259 predicted proteins | sample MGYA00580614_ERZ773075 | MGnify/ENA primary metagenome ERZ773075 (study PRJEB29015, sample SAMEA2738021) | human oral metagenome | biome: human oral; feature: human-associated habitat; material: dental | place: China | collected 2043 ...
GCAACCTGATCTACCGCCAGCTGCCCGACGGTGAAAACCAATATTACCAATACGACCTAGAAAACCAACTCGTCTGCGCCGAAATCAAAAAGCCCGCAGGCAATACCGAAATCTGGACATACGCCTACGACCCGTTCGGACGACGTCTCTCCAAAGAGCGCCAAGACAAACTTGCCTGGACGAGTACCGAACCGAAACGCACCCACTTCGTCTGGGACGGCAGCCGCCTGTTGCAGGAGTACACCTACAAAGGCAGCTACACCTATATCTACACCGACCAAGACAGCTACGAACCTCTGGCGCAAGTCTTTGACAACGCCAAAGACGAAACCCAATACCTCGCCTATTTCCACAACGACCAAATCGGCATCCCGCGCGAGATGACCGACATCCACGGCAATCTGTTATGGTACGGCGAATACACCGCTTGGGGTCGTCTGAAAAAGGACGGGCGGGTTTACAAGGATGCACATCAGCCGTTCAGATTGCAAAACCAGTATTATGATGAAGAGACCGGGCTGCATTACAATCTGTTCAGGTATTACGAGCCTGAGGCCGGGCGGTTTGTGAATCAGGATCCGATTGGGTTGTGGGGTGGGGCGAATTTGTATTCATTTGCACCTAATGTAGCCACATGGACAGATACTTTGGGATTGAAACAAAAATGTAGCTCTTGTAATTCAGCTGCTACTGAAACAAGTATTAGGGTTTATAGAAAAGATATTTCGTTAACTGGTGAGGATAAGTATGGACATTGGTGGGTTGAGTTAGGTCCAAATGAAAGTTATGGCTGGTGGGCTAGTAAGGGAGTAGGATTGTCTGAGACAATCTTTGGTGTGCCTGGTGATTTGAATGGACAGTCAACTTTTGGTGGAACTTCAACAATGGATCCACACCATGGTGATAGGAGTAAAGGGGTGAATGTATTTAAAGTAATTCTCCCTAGAGGAAAGACAGAGGAAGAAATTAAACAAGCTATCAGAGATTATGCCAAAAATTATTCGGGAAACTGGAGTTGGCCAGCAGGCCAAGATTGTCACTCCTTCCAAGAGAGCTTTATAAAAAATTAGGTTTAAAATTGGAGAAAATAAAATGAAAAAGTTACTGATTGGAATGATTGGAACTATTTTGCTTTCGACAGGAGCTTTAAAAATGTCACAACCACTTAAAAAAATACTCAATATAATGATTTGACTGTTAGATACTATTTAGGAATGACTTTTCCTAAGTATAACCATCCTGCAAAATTGTATGATGAAATCAATTTAGATAAGGTAGACAATATCCGAAAAAGCAAAGAGACTATATCTTATTATATTGGGTTTTATAAAGATGGAAAATTAATTAAATTTGAGAAATATATTAATGATAATAAAGTAATGGATTTTGCTTATGAATATGATGAGAGGGGAAATCTAATCAAAATTTATAAAAATAACATTGAGGTAAGAAAGCCGTAGCCCGCATGAAACCTTCAGTCCCGACGTAGGGTGTGTGCGGTACGCACGCACGCGTTTTCTGTTTTTTCAGACGACCTCACTATCTTCTTTGAGGTCGTCTGAACCATTTGTTCTTTAACAATCTCGTTTCCGAAGACGAACATTTCTACGTCAACCGCCTTACTTCCGTCACCTTCAACGGCAAGGAACTGGTGCGCTACGACTACGACGGTTACGGCGATTTGACCGCCGTTTACGGACGCGACGGCAAAAAACTGCGCGGTTTCGCCTACCGAAACCACATCATGGTCGAACACAGCCAGCACGTCGGACTGGTGTCCCACATAAATTCTGCAATCAAATATTTGTCATAATTCTCTAAAAGCACTTATTATTACATATCTAATAATCATAATTTAAGGGAAAACGTTCATGGCGTGGCGGTTTATGTTGCCTGCTTGGGTGGTGGGGGTAGTGCTTTCGTTTGCGTTGCCGTTTGTACCGCCATGGTGGGCTTGGTTGTCTGTAATCATTGGCGTGCTTGCGTTGTGTCGAAGATTTGCTGTAGCTTGGTTGGTGCTGGCCGTCTGTGTAGGCATGGTGTTTGGAGTGTGGCGGACCGGGCTGGTTTTGGCTGGTCAATGGCCTGTGGGGGAGGCGGCTAAAGTTTTGACGGTTGAAGTGGCGGATATGCCGCGTGATGATGGTCGGCGTGTGCAGTTTGCGGCAAGGGCTTGGGATGAACGTGGGCAGGCATTTGATTTGATGTTGTCGGATTATCAGCGGCGTGATTGGGCGGTGGGCAGTCGGTGGTCTGTATCGGCGCGGGTAAAGCCGGTGATCGGTGAAGTGAATGTGCGCGGTTTGAACCGTGAAACCTGGGCTTTGGCCAATGGTATCGATGGCATGGGTACTTTGGGACGCGACAGGAAGCTCGTGCGGCAAGGTGGCGGTTTCGGTTTGGCTGATATGCGTGATGCGGTCAGCCGGAGTTGGCAGAGAACAGGGGGAAAATATCCTGAGTTTTCAGACGGCATAGGGCTGATGCGTGCTTTGAGTATTGGCGAGCAGTCGGCATTGCGGCCGCCTTTGTGGCAGGCATTCCGTCCTTTGGGACTGACACACTTGGTCAGTATTTCGGGCTTGCATGTGACGATGGTGGCGGTATTGTTTGCCTGGATGGTTAAGCGAATTTTCCATTATTTGCCGTGGATTCCGGCAAAACCGCGTGTGTGGATATTGGCTGGTGGTGTTGCCGGTGCTTTGTTTTATGCGCTTTTGGCCGGTTTTTCCGTGCCGACGCAACGCAGTGTGTTGATGTTGGCTGCGTTTGCATGGGCATGGTGGCGCGGCAGTGGCAGCTCGGGTTGGACGGCGTGGTGGCAGGCTTTGGCCGTTGTTTTGTTGTTGGACCCGTTGGCTGTATTGGCCGTGGGAACTTGGCTGTCATTCGGTTTGGTTGCTGCTTTGATTTGGGCTTCATCAGGCCGTCTGAAAGAGTCGGGCTGGCGTTTGGCTGTACGGGGGCAATGGGCGGCAACTGTATTGTCAGTGGTATTGCTGGGCTATTTGTTTGCTTCGTTACCTTTGCTCAGTCCGTTGGTTAATGCGCTGGCTATTCCTTGGTTTTCTTGGGTGTTGACGCCGTTGGCTTTGCTGGGTTCGGTTTTCCCGTTTGAACTTGTTCAGTTGGTAGCGGCATTTTTGGCGGAATATACTTTACGCGGTTTGGTATGGCTGGCTACGGCATCGCCTGAATTTACCGTCGCAGCGGCGCCCGTGCCTTTGCTGGTGTTGGCGATGATGGCGGCTTTGCTGTTATTGCTGCCTAAAGGCATGGGCTTAAAACCTTGGGCATGTCTGGTTTTATTGGGCTTTGTGTTTTACCGTCCTGCCAAGTTGAAGGAGGGAGTAGCAAAAGTTACCGTGATGGATGCAGGGCAAGGTTTGTCGGTGTTGGTGCAAACGCGTAACCGTAATCTTTTGTTTGATACGGGAACGGAGCAAGTGGCGCAAACAGGTATTGTGCCGAGTTTGAATGCTATGGGCGTGCGCCGTTTAGACAGCCTGATTTTGTCGCACCATGATATTGACCATGACGGTGGTTTTCAAAGTGTAGCGGCTGTCGGCACCGATAAATTGCTTGCCGGACAACCTGAGTTTTATCCAAATGCAGAGTTTTGCCAAGAAGACAAATGGCAATGGGACGGCGTAGATTTCGAGTTGCTCAGGCCATCTGAAAATACGGGCAAGGAAGATAACGACCAAAGCTGCGTATTGCGTGTCGTGGCAAACGGTAAAGCCTTGTTGATAACCGGTGATTTGGGCGTAAAGGGCGAGGCTGGTTTGATTGAGAAATATGGCAATGCGCTGTATAGCCAAGTGTTGGTATTGGGACATCACGGCAGCAGCACGGCTTCGTCGGGCAGCTTTCTGCATACGGTTTCGCCGCAATATGCCGTGGCATCCAGCGGCTATGCCAATGCCTACAAACATCCGACCGTTGCCGTACAAAATCGTGTCCGCGCACATGGCATTACTTTGTTGAGAACGGACTTGTCAGGCGCGTTGGTGTTTGCTTTGGGACAGGACGATATATTTCAAGGCCGTCTGAAAAAGGATAAGTTTTATTGGCAGAAGAAACCGTTTGAGTAAAAAGGATAAAAGGCCGTCTGAAAGATTTTTTCAGACGGCCTTAATATTTTTTATTGACGGGCATTATCCAAATTTTGTGTGAATCCAATTGTGGATAGTTTGGTTTGATAATTGATAATAAAGAATAAATCAATCGTGATTAAAAAATAGGCAGTTTAAAAATGGGGTAATAATTACAAAGTTATTAGTAATATCGGCTGATGGTTGTTTTAAAGTTTAAGGCTGTCTGAACCTGATATTTCATGTTCAGACGGCCTTAAACTTATATAATATCCGACCCATCTGTTTAAAAAGGCAATCCCCATGAACACCATACGCACCAAAATTTGTGGTATTACCCGACCTGAAGACGCGCTGGCTGCGGCCGAATTAGGCGCAGATGCCATCGGGCTGGTGTTTTACGCCAAGAGTAAACGGGCAGTGAACATTGAGCAGGCGCAGGCGGTTGTGAAAAACCTGCCGCCGTTTGTATCGGTGGTGGCCTTGTTTGTGAATGAAAACGAGCAAACCATCCGCGAGATTTTGCGTCAGGTGCCGATAGATGTGATTCAGTTTCACGGCGATGAAGACGATGATTTTTGCCGTCGGTTTGATCGTCCGTATTTGAAGGCTGTGCGCGTACAGTCCGCTGCCGATATTCAGACGGCCTGTGCCAAATTTCCGAATGCCCGCGCCTTGCTGTTTGATGCCTATCATCCGACCGAATACGGCGGTACGGGACAAAGTTTCGATTGGACTATGTTGCACGGCAATATCGGCAAACCGTGGATACTTGCCGGCGGATTGACTGCGGAAAACGTTGCCGAAGCGGTAAAAATCAGTGGTGCGGCGGCGGTGGATGTGTCCGGCGGCGTGGAAATCTCCGGCGGGGTTAAGAGCAGGGAGAAAATGGCGGCGTTTATTCAGGCAGTAAAGGCCGTCTGAAAATTTGTTTGAATGAAAAACCACAGGAATGCAGATATGCAAGAACCAATCGTCGAGTCCCACCCTTTCGCAGCCTTGTTGCCGCCGCAGGCAACGGTCATGATGATGGGGACGTTTCCGCCTAAAGAAGAAAAACACGCGATGCAGTTTCATTATCCGAATTTTCAAAACGATATGTGGCGTGTGTATGGGCTGGTGTTTTTCGGCGATGCGGCGCATTTTCAAAAGCAGGGCGAAAAAGCGTTTGATGCCGATAAAATCAAAGCGTTTTTGAGTGAGAAGGGGATTGCATCCTGTCCGACCGTGTTGAAGGCAATACGCGAGCATGGCAATGCTTCGGATAAGTTTTTAAAAGTGATAGAAACCGTCGATTTGGCAGCAGTATTGGCGCAAATGCCCGAGTGCCGCCATCTTTGCACCACCGGCGGCAAGGCAACCGAAGTTTTGTTGGAGATTCAAGGCAGCGGCATGAAAATGCCGAAGACCGGCGAAACAGTGCCGTTCCCCTATGCTGGACGTGATTTAACCCTGACGCGCCTGCCTTCGACTTCGCGTGCCTATCCTTTGAGTTTGGCGAAAAAAGCGGCGGCGTATCGGGCTTTTTTTGAAATGGCTGGATTGACTGTTTTTCAGGAGTAGGGTGATGGACCGTTATGAAATTTCTGTAATGGTGTTTATGGCTTTGTGGTGGCTTTTTAATGTCGTCTCGGTGTGGCTGAAGGCCAAACAATGGCACATCAAGGTATTGTTGGGCGGAACGCTTTTGTATGTGATACAAATATCTGCAGTCATTATGTCTGTTAACGGCCTTAATTGGATATTTTTGAACATAAGCACTATAAATACCAATGAATTGATTATTGCTTTGCTTGTGCTTAACTTTCTGGGTTGGTGGTTGCTGGCGCTGTGGCTGGGGATGTTGGTATTAAAACTATGCCTGAGAAACAAAAACAAAGAAAAATATATTGCGCCGCCGTTGGGTACGGCATTAGTTGCAACATCGAGCTGTACGCTGTTGTTTCTATTTTGTCTACTGATATTATTATTCAATTAGTTGCCGACAAAATGAATGGAAAACGGCTATAATTGCTGACAATTTTACTTTCAGACGGCCTTGTACTGAATCAGGCCGTCTGAAACCATAAAACGAACAAGGAAAAATCCCATGAAAAATTATCACGCTCCCGACGAGAACGGCTTTTTCGGCGAACACGGCGGCCTGTACGTTTCTGAAACCCTGATTCCTGCTTTGCAAGAATTGGCAGAAGCCTATAAAGCAGCGAAAGAAGATCCTTCATTTTGGGAAGAGTTCAGCCATGATTTGAAACACTATGTCGGCCGTCCCAGCCCTGTTTACCATGCCGCGCGATTGTCCGAGCATTTGGGCGGCGCACAAATCTGGCTGAAGCGTGAAGATTTGAACCATACCGGCGCGCACAAAGTCAACAACACCATCGGTCAGGCATTGCTCGCCCGCCGCATGGGCAAAAAACGTGTCATCGCCGAAACCGGCGCGGGTCAGCACGGCGTGGCTTCCGCCACCGTCGCCGCCCGCTTCGGCATGACTTGCGACGTGTACATGGGCGCGGACGATATTCAACGCCAAATGCCCAACGTGTTCCGCATGAAATTATTGGGTGCGAACGTGGTCAGCGTTGACAGCGGCAGCCGCACTTTGAAAGACGCGATGAACGAAGCCATGCGCGAATGGGTCGCCCGCGTGGACGATACGTTCTACATCATCGGCACTGCCGCAGGGCCTGCACCGTATCCCGAAATGGTACGCGATTTCCAATGCGTGATCGGCAATGAAGCCAAAGAACAAATGTTGGAAGCTATCGGCCGCCAACCTGATGTTGCCGTTGCCTGCGTGGGCGGAGGCTCCAATGCCATCGGTTTGTTCCATCCCTATATCGAAGAAGAAAACGTACGTTTGGTCGGCGTAGAAGCCGGCGGTTTGGGTGTGGATACGCCAGACCACGCCGCACCGATTACCAGCAAAGCCCCTATCGGCGTATTGCACGGTTTCCGCAGCTATTTGATGCAGGACGAAAACGGTCAAGTTTTGGGTACGCACTCTGTTTCCGCAGGCTTGGACTACCCAGGCATCGGCCCGGAACACAGCCATTTGAACGATATCAACCGCGTGGAATACACCGTTGCCAAAGATGACGAAGCACTCGAAGCCTTTGACTTGCTCTGCCGTTTCGAGGGCATTATTCCTGCGCTGGAGTCCAGCCATGCCGTTGCTTGGGCGGTGAAAAACGCGCCGAAAATGAGCAAAGATCAAGTGATTTTGGTCAACCTCTCCGGCCGCGGCGATAAAGACATTAATACCGTGGCGAAACTCAAAGGCATTGAGTTGTAAGCCTTATCGATTGAGCAGTAAAGGCCGTCTGAAAAAGCTGGATTTCAGTCTTTCAGACGGCCTTTGTTTCCTGAATGATTCAGCGTAGTATTTTATCCGCGCAAACTCTATCAAGTATCGGCGGCTAAGGAAATTTATCCTTCCAAACTGCGTGTGTACGCTTTCTAAACCGATTATTCAAGTTATCCATCACCATGAAACATTTAGCAATCCATCTAAAACTATTGGGCATGGCGGCGTTTTGGGGCGCATCTTGGCCGATGGGGCGGATGCTGGGACAGGCGCTGCCGCCTTTAACGGGCGGTATGCTGCGCTTTTTGACGGCGGCAATCTTGCTTTTGGGCTGGCTGTTTGCACGGTATCGATTGCGTACTTTGGCGGTTTTGTCGCGCAAACAATGGCTTGGATTGGCACTGGCGGCGGCATTCGGCGTATTTGGTTTTACCGTATTGTCTATGCTGGGTTTGCAACGGATTCCTGCTTCAAGGGCGACGGTGTTGGTTACGTTCAATCCTGTGTTGACGATGTTTTTTGCGGCTTTGCTATTTGGCGAGAAACTCAACGGCAAGATTGTGTCGGGTATGTTGTTGGCTGTGGCAGGCTCGATATGGGCGGTCACGCATGGCGAGATTGCGGCATTTTTGTCGGGAGGCGGCATAGGGTGGGGCGAAGTGCTGGTGTTTTGCAGCCTTTGCTGCTTGGTTACTTATACGATGATAGGCAGGGCGGTGTTGCAGGGGATTGATGCGCTGACGGTTACCGTGGCCACTGCTTGGCTGGGCGCAATGATGTTGCTGCCGCCTGCGCTGATTTCAGACGGCCTGCCGTTTGGCATGCTTGCCGAAATGGACGGCAGGGGCTGGTTTGCTTTGATTGGCCTGTCTGTCGGCGCAACGGTATTGAGCTATGCGTGGTATTTTGAAGGCGTGAAGACTTTGGGCTCAGGCAGCGCGGCAGCGTACATTACTTTGGTGCCGGTATTCGGCATTTTGTGTTCCGCTTGGTTTTTGGACGAGGCATTGCATGTTTCCTTGGTTGCCGGCTGTTTGGCGGCAGTAGGCGGATTGGCATTGATGCAGTATGGAAGACGTGCCGTCTGAAATAGGAAATATGTTATATAATAATGAGACTAATCAAACCATTGTTTTAAACATGTCTGAACATTCTTCCCTGCTCGATTTTGACCGCGCCCATTTGCTCCATCCCTATACATCCATGACCGATCCGTTGCCTGTTTATCCGGTGCGCCGAGCGGAGGGTGTGCACATCGAATTAGCGGACGGCACTCGGTTGATTGACGGGATGTCGTCTTGGTGGTGTGCGATACATGGCTACAATCATCCTGTTTTGAATCAGGCGGTTGAGACGCAGATTAAACAGATGTCGCATGTGATGTTTGGAGGCTTGACGCACGAGCCTGCGGTAGAGCTGGGCAAGTTGTTGGTCGGGATTTTGCCGCAGGGGCTGGACCGTATTTTTTATGCGGATTCGGGTTCGGTTTCGGTAGAAGTCGCGCTGAAGATGGCGGTGCAATACCAGCAGGCGCGGGGTTTGACGGCGAAGCAGAATATCGCGACGGTGCGGCGCGGGTATCATGGCGATACTTGGAACGCGATGTCTGTCTGTGATCCGGAAACGGGGATGCACCATATTTTCGGCAGCGCGTTGCCGCAGCGTTATTTTGTCGATAATCCGAAAAGTCGTTTCGACGATGAATGGGACGAGGCGGATTTGCAGCCTGTCCGCGCCTTGTTTGAAGCGCATCATGCGGATATCGCCGCCTTTATTTTGGAACCGGTCGTGCAAGGCGCGGGCGGCATGTATTTTTATCATCCGCAATATCTTCGCGGATTGCGCGATTTGTGCGACGAATTTGATATCGTGTTGATTTTTGATGAAATCGCCACCGGATTCGGGCGCACGGGCAAGATGTTTGCCTGCGAACACGCAGACGTCGTGCCGGATATTATGTGTATTGGCAAGGGCTTGAGCGGCGGCTATATGACGTTGGCGGCGGCAATCACTTCGCAAAAAGTCACCGAAACGATTTCGCGCGGCGAAGCGGGCGTGTTCATGCACGGCCCGACGTTTATGGCGAACCCGCTGGCGTGTGCCGTTGCCTGCGCTTCGGTCAAGTTGCTTTTGTCTCAAGACTGGCAGGCAAATATCCGCCGCATCGAAAGCATCTTAAAAGGTCGTCTGAAAACCGCATGGGACATTCGCGGCGTGAAAGACGTGCGCGTTTTGGGTGCCATCGGGGTGATCGAGCTGGAAAAAGGCGTGGATATGGCGCGTTTTCAAGCGGATTGCGTGGCGCAGGGGATTTGGGTGCGCCCATTCGGCAGGCTGGTGTACCTCATGCCGCCTTACATTATTTCAGACGACCTCTTGACCGAACTTGCCGACAAAACCGTGCAAATCTTGAAGGAACACAGCAAATGAAAGGCGTTTACTTCGTCAGCGGCATAGACACGGACATCGGCAAAACCGTCGCCACCGGCGTGTTGGCAAAACAATTGTTGCAGCAAGGCAAAAGCGTGATTACGCAAAAGCCCGTGCAAACCGGTTGCCAAAACATCGCCGACGACATCGCCGTCCACCGCAAAATCATGGGCATACCCATGCAGGAAGCCGACAAACAGCGGCTGACCATGCCCGAAATCTTCAGCTATCCCGCTTCGCCTCATCTCGCCGCCCGTCTGGACGGCAGAGCTTTGGACTTGGATATAATCCGCACCGCCACGCAGCAACTGGCGGCACAATACGAAATCGTGTTGGTCGAAGGCGCGGGCGGATTGATGGTGCCACTGACCGAAAATCTGTTAACCATTGATTATATTCAGCAACAGGCTTATCCCGTCATCCTCGTTACCAGCGGGCGGCTCGGCAGCATCAACCACACCCTGCTCAGCTTCGCCGCGCTCAAACAATACGGCATTCAGTTGCACAGCCTGATTTTCAACCATATTCACGACAGCAAGGATGAAACCGTTGCCGGAGATACCTTGGAATATCTTAAAGGCCGTCTGAAAGATGAGTTTCCCGAAGCCAAATGGCAGGAATTGGCCAAGACAGAGGTGTCAGATGGAGCTTGATATACCGCGTGGCACGCTTTGTTCACATGCCGAAGCTTCAAGTCTTTTGCCGTCTAAGGCCGGACATCTACTGACCGTTTCTTCGCTAACCGCCGCTTTACGCGCTTCTGGTAAGGATTTTTCAGTCGAGCCTGTGTATTTGGGTTTGACGAAGGGGGCGGACAATAGCGATGAAATCTTTGTGCGCGATGTTTTGCTCAAACTGGACGGCGAAACAGTGATACAAGCCAGAAGCGCGTGCCGGCCGGATAGCCGTCTATGGACAGAATTATTAGATTGCGGAACGCAGCCTTTGGGCGAGCGCCTGTTTGACGGTACATTGCCGTTGAAACGTTCGGATTTTGAGTTTCTTCGTTTTGAAGATTCCGACTATCCATCTTTCAGACGGCCTGTTACCGCGCGCCGTTCGTATTTCGATTGGAACGGGGAAACATTGGAGTTAACAGAATATTTCTTATTGAAATTAATAGATTTATACCGCTAAGGCCGTCTGAAAATAAAACCGATATCGATATTTGTCATAATTTTGTTATAATACAATAAATTAAATTGTTAAGATCTGTTTAATTTCAGACGGCAATAAATTATAATAAGAGCTAAGGCTCTAAAAAAGCCTTTCCTTCCGAATCGACACATAAACAACGACACATTACATCAATGAACATAAGGCGCTTTTTCCTACAATTTCTACCGCGTTACGCTGTCGGACGGATGGTGATATACGCCAAGCTGATGCGCGTCGACAAACCCATTGGCACACTGCTTTTGCTGTGGCCGACTTATTGGGCATTGTGGATTGCGTCTAAAGGCGTTCCTGACGCGGATATTTTTATTGCCTTTACCGCAGGTACATTTCTGATGCGCAGCGCAGGTTGCGTGGTGAATGACTTTGCCGACCGCAATTTTGACGGCGCAGTAGAGCGCACCAAAAACCGCCCGTTTGCCAAAGGTTTGGTTTCCAAAACCGAAGCACTACTTTTGACCGTCATGCTGTGTCTGATGGCGGCTTTATGCTTGGTGCCGCTTAACCGCTTTACTTGGCTGATGAGCCTTCCGGCCTTGTTCTTGGCCGTCACATATCCCTTTACCAAACGCTTTTTCCCGTTGCCGCAGTTTTATTTGGGGCTGGCATTTTCGTTCGGCATTCCCATGGCCTTTGCCGCCGTACAAGACCGAGTGCCTCCCGAAGCATGGCTGATGTTTACCGCCAATGCCTTATGGACGCTGGCTTACGACACGATTTATGCCATGGCGGACAAAGAAGACGATTTGAAAATCGGCATTAAAACTTCGGCAATCACATTTGGCCATCACGATATTACCGCCTCTATGCTTTGCCATTTTTGGTTTACCGTATTGATGGCGGTATTGGGTATCAAAATCGGCGCAACTTGGCCTTATTGGCTGGTATTGCCGGTAACCGTTTATTGGCAGTATCAGCAGTATGCCGCCATCCGTACACGCGACCGCCAGTTGTGTTTCCAAACGTTTTTGGCCAACAACCGCATCGGTTTGGCGTGGTTTTGCGGATTGGTCTGCCATTATTTCTAGTTGTTTTTGGTTTCCAAACTGTTTTAAAAAACTAGGTTGAGGCCGTCTGAAAAAAGGGAAAAGGGGTATGCCGGACATACCCCTTTTCATTTGAAGTATAGTTTGGCTAGTGATAGGATTTTTATTTTAAATTCTATATAAACAAATAGTTGGATTATTTTTGGCTCGTTAAAAAATATCAAAAACAACATGGAAAATGTTAGCAGGGCGAGTGTAAATTACGCCTTCAGGATTGAGATTTGCACCGACAATCGGTACAATCCCATTGTTTTGCGACATTTAAAAGAGATACACATGAGCCTGATCGGCGAAATTTTACCTTTGTCCCATATCGTTTTGGATTTGGAAGTCAGCAGCAAAAAGCGTCTGTTTGAAGAGGCCGCACAGCTGTTGGAGAATGAAGCAGAATTACCGAATACCAACGTGTTTGACTGCCTGTTTGCCCGTGAAAAACTTGGTTCGACCGGTTTGGGGCAGGGGGTGGCGATTCCTCACGGCCGTCACGCATGCGTGAAAAAAGCCACCGGTGCGTTTATCCGCACCAAAGAGCCGGTTGCCTTTGATGCGCCCGACGGCAAACCCGTCTCCCTAATTTTCATCCTGCTTGTGCCTGAAAACGCTACCGGTGAACATTTGGAAGTCTTGTCCAAACTGGCCGGCAGATTCTCTCAAAAAGCCATCCGCGAAGCATTGATGGCTGCTACTTCTGCCGAAGAAGTACGCACACTTCTGAGTGAAGAGTAATTCATGCCCAGCATATCCGTCCGCCGCCTGTTTTCCGACAATCAGCACAAACTCGAACTTGCTTGGGCTGCCGGTAATTCCGGCGCGGACAACCGTATCGGTGTTGAAGCCGATAAACCCGTCTTGGCCTTGGTCGGCCACTTAAACTTTATCCATCCCAACCAAATTCAAGTTGTCGGTGTAGCTGAAGCCGAATATTTGCGCCGCTTGGAATCGGGCGAACTCAACTATGATTTCGGCGAGCTTTTCGACATCCCCATGTCTTTGGTCATCGTCGCTAACGGCTTGCCGGTTTCGCCCAAATTGCGCGATTATTGCCATACTAACAGTATCCCCTTACTGACTTCTAAACAGGAAAGTCCGCACCTGATGGACGTTTTGCGGATTTATCTGCAACGTACATTGGCGACTTCTACCATCAAGCACGGCGTATTTTTGGATGTATTTGAAGTGGGCGTACTCATTACCGGGCAATCCGGCTTGGGTAAAAGCGAATTGGCATTGGAGCTGATTTCGCGCGGCCACAGCCTGATTGCCGATGATGCGGTAGAGCTCTTCCGTACCGGCCCGGAAATGCTGGAAGGCCGTTGCCCGCCTATGCTGCGTGATTTCCTCGAAGTACGCGGTTTGGGCATACTCAATATCCGCCATATTTTTGGCGAAACCTCCATCCGTCCGAAAAAAATCCTTCAGCTGATTATTAATTTGGTTCCGGCCGACGACGGATACATGAAACAACTCGATCGATTGAGCATCCGTACCGAAACAGAATCTATCCTCAACGTTAGCGTCCGTTCCGTTACCCTGCCTGTTGCAATCGGTCGAAACTTAGCAGTATTGGTTGAAGCTGCAGTACGCAATTACATCCTTCAATTGCGTGGTAAAGACAGCACCAAAGAATTTCTCGAACGTCACCAAACACAACTCAAAGAAAACGAACAAAATCATGAAAATCGTCCTGATTAGCGGCTTATCCGGCTCGGGAAAGTCCGTAGCTCTTAAGCAGCTCGAAGATTTGGGCTATTACTGTGTCGATAATCTTCCCTTGGAAATGCTTCCATCATTGGTTTCACTCCACATCGAACGGGCCGATGAAACCAAACTCGGTGTCAGCGTTGATATCCGTTCCCGTATTAATATCCAAGAAGCGCAAGAGCAAATCCAATATTTGCGTAATGAAGGGCATCAAGTCGAAGTCTTGTTTGTTGAGGCAGAAGAGGGCGTTTTGGTTCGTCGCTTCTCAGAAACCCGACGCGGACACCCTTTGTCTGGTCAAAACCTGACTTTGTTGGAAAGCCTGCAAAAAGAACGCGAGTGGCTCTTCCCACTTAGAGACATCGCATATTGCATCGATACGTCCAAAATGAACGCGCAGCAGCTGCGTTATGCCGTTCAACAATGGCTCAATATTGAACGTGTCGGCTTGCTGGTCATTCTTGAATCCTTTGGTTTCAAATATGGCGCTCCCAATAATGCCGACTTTATGTTTGATATGCGCAGCCTGCCCAATCCGTATTACGATCCGGAATTACGCCCCTTTACTGGCATGGACAAACCTATTCAAGATTATTTGGGCCAGCAGCCGTTGGTTCAAGAAATGGTTGATGACATCGACCATTTTATTAGCCGCTGGCTGCCGCGCCTGCAACAAGAGAGCCGAAGTTATGTAACGATTGCCATCGGTTGTACCGGCGGGCAACACCGCTCCGTTTATGTTGTGGAAAAACTGGCCGAGCGCCTCAAAGGCCGTTACGAACTCCTTGTCCGCCACCGTCAGGCACAGAGCTTGGCAGGACGCTAACTTGCCGTTTCAGACGGCCTTAAAGGAAGAAACCATGAAAAAAATCAGTCTGACCGCATTATCCCTGCTTATCTTGACCGCTTGTGCAACAGAGCCTGTCACTGCTTACCGTTGGCACCGTACCGGCGCGAGCGAAGCCGAAGTTTCCCGCCAAATCAATACCTGCAAATCACAAGTTCAAAATGGAACCAAACGTGGCAATACATCCAAAACGTTTGAGCAATGTATGGATGAGGCAGGTTATTACAGCTACGAGCATGGCAACCTCTAAATCCTGATTGACCGATTATCCAAATACCGAGGCCGTCTGAAAAACAATGATTTTTCAGACGGCCTCAGATACGAATAGAAAGAATAAAAAGACATGGTTATCCAATGGTTTCCCGGCCACATGAACAAGGCAAAAAAAGCCATTGCCGAACGCATTAAAAGCGTTGATATGGTGATTGAGATGCTGGACGCGCGTATGCCTGCTTCCAGCGAAAACCCCTTGCTTGCCCAGTTGTCCAAAGGCAAGCCCAAATTGAAAATCTTAAACAAACAAGACCTTGCCGATCCCGAGCGTACCAAAGTTTGGCTCGAACACTACAACAGCCGCCAAGATACCCGCGCCATTGCGCTTGATTCTTCCGAAACCGGCGCGCATGGCAAAATTACCCAAGCTTGCCGCGCCATGATTCCGCATCGCCAAGGTATCGAGAAGCCGCTGCGCGTCCTGATTTACGGTATTCCCAATGTCGGCAAATCTACCTTGATTAACGGTATGATCGGCAAAAAATCGGCCAAAACCGGTAACGAACCCGGTATTACCAAAGCCGAGCAGCGCCTTTTCCTTGCCGACGATTTCTGGCTTTACGATACCCCCGGTATGTTGTGGCCAAAAATTATCGTCGAAGAAGGCGGCTACAACCTTGCGGCCGGCGGTGCAGTCGGACGTAACGCGCTGGACGAAGAAGAAGTGGCGCTTGAGCTTTTGGATTACCTCCGCCGTCATTATCTGGCCCTGTTGCAAGAGCGTTATCAAGCCGACAAAGATCCAAGCAGTCATTGGGACGATACTTCTTGGCTGGAGTGGATTGCAAAGAAACGCGGTGCGGTTTTGAGTGGCGGACGTATCAACTACCAAAAGGCCGCCGAAAATATCCTGACTGATTTCCGCGAAGGCAAAATTGGCAGAATCACGCTGGAAACGCCAAACCAATGGGAAACTTGGCTGAAAAAAGCCAGACAAAAAGAGGCCGAACTTAAAGCCATTCGCGAAGCCAGAAAGGCGGAACGAAAAGGGCAACAGCCTTCAGCCGATTAATATAAAAGGCCGTCTGAAATCTATTTTCAGACGGCCTTTTGTTGGAATAGACAATTTAGAGGGCGGTACGGCTGAAGCTGTCCAGGGCTTTATCGGTTTGGATTTGGTTGAACTGCATGATGGTTTTGTCGCCTTGCTTTTCGTCCAATTCGATTTTACGCACCAGTGTATCGCCGTTGATTTCGATACGGTTAAAGATTTGACGGGTAATGGCGGTTTTCGGAGTTAAGGTCAACGTCCATTTTTTCTCATTGCCGTTTAATTTCAAATCAAATTGTTTTTCCAAGCCTTGGGTATTGCCGCCCAAAAGGTCGAGGAAGAGTTTGATTTGACGGCTTTGGCCGTTGAGCTTGCTGGTGTTTGGGTTGACCCATTGGCTGCCGTTCCATTGCATGATGCCGTCTGAACGCACGCGCAGGGTGGTTTCAAATGGTTTTTGCATTTTCCAGAGCAGGCCTTTTTGTGGGACAAGGGTAAAGCTGCCGCTGGTGGTCATGGGTTTGCTGAGGGATTTGAGCTGGCGTTGTTGGACAAAATTGCCTTGCACGTTTTGCGGTTTTTGCAGGGTTTGTGCCAATTCGGCAGGGGAAAATGCCCACAAAGCCGGAGCGCTGATGAGGAGAGTAAGAGAAAGAATGGTTTTTTTCATTGTGCTTCCATAAGGTTTGAGGCCGTCTGAACGTTCAGACGGCCTTTTATTGCTTTAATTATAAGGCTGACAAGGCCTGATTAAAGGTTGCGCTTGGACGCATTGCTTGTGCAGCTTTTTCAGGATTGGCTGCGTAGTAGCCGCCGATGTCGACCGCTTTGCCTTGTATGGCAGAGAGTTCTTCAACGATTTTGGCTTCGTCGGCAGTCAAAGCGGCTGCCAATGGAGCAAATGCGGCTTTCAGTTCGGCATCTTTGTCTTGCGCTGCCAATTCTTGCGCCCAGTAGAGGGTGAGGTAGAAATGGCTGCCGCGGTTGTCGAGTTCGCCTGCTTTGCGTTTAGGCGATTTGTCGTTCAGCAGCAGTTTTTCGGTGGCTGCATCCAAAGTGTCGGCGAGGACTTGGGCTTTGGCGTTGCCGGTTTTTTGCGCCAGATGTTCAAACGATACGGCGAGTGCGAGGAATTCGCCCAAAGAGTCCCAACGCAAGTGGTTTTCTTCGAGGAATTGTTGAACGTGTTTCGGTGCGGAACCGCCTGCGCCGGTTTCAAACATACCGCCGCCATTCATCAATGGAACGATAGACAGCATTTTCGCGCTGGTACCCAGTTCCAAAATTGGGAACAAGTCGGTCAGGTAGTCGCGCAGGACGTTGCCGGTTACAGAGATGGTGTCTTCACCGTTTTTCAGACGGCCCAAGCTGAATTTAGCGGCTTCTTCAGGAGCGAGGACGCGGATGTCGAGGCCGTCGGTATCCAGCTCGGCAAGGTAGGCTTTAACTTTGGCGAGCAGGCTCTTGTCGTGCGGACGGTTTTCGTCGAGCCAGAACACGGCTGGTGTATTGCTCAGACGGGCGCGGTTGACGGCGAGTTGTACCCAGTCTTTAACCGGAGCGTCTTTGGTTTGGCACATACGCCAGATGTTGCCTGCTTCAACGTCGTGTTGCATCAGGACATTACCTGCTGCATCAATGACTTGAACTTGGCCGTCAGCTTCGATTTCAAAAGTTTTGTTGTGAGAACCGTATTCTTCGGCTGCTTGCGCCATCAGGCCGACGTTAGGAACGGTACCCATGGTTGTCGGGTCAAACGCGCCGTGTTCGCGGCAGAAATCGATGGTTGCTTGGTAAACGCCGGCGTAGCTGCTGTCTGGAATGACGGCTTTGGTGTCTTGCGCTTTGCCGTCTTTGTCCCACATACGGCCGGAGTTACGAATCATTGCAGGCATAGAAGCATCGACGATGACATCGCTAGGAACGTGCAGGTTGGTGATGCCTTTGTCGGAATCAACCATGGCCAAATCAGGGTTGGCGGCATAAACGGCGGCGATTTCGGCTTCAACGGCAGCGCGGGTGTCCGCATCCAGCTTGTCCAGATTGGCAAGCAGGTTGCCGAAGCCGTTGTTGACGTTGACGCCTGCGGCAGCCAGTTTGTCGCCGAATTTTTCAAAGACGGGCGCGAAGAACACTTTGACGGCGTGTCCGAAGATAATCGGGTCGGACACTTTCATCATGGTGGCTTTCATGTGCAGCGAGAACAACACGCCTTTTGCTTTCGCGTCTTTTACTTGCTCGGCAAGGAAGGCGAGCAGGGCTTTTTTGCTCATCACGGTCGCGTCGATGATTTCGCCGGTTTTCAGGGCAACAGGCTCGCGCAGCTCTTTTTTATTGCCTTGTTTGTCGGTGAATACGATGGATACGGAAGTCGCTTCAGGTACGGTAACGGATTGTTCGTTATGGAAAAAGTCGCCGCTTTGCATGGTGGCAACGTGGGTTTTGGAGTCTTTAGTCCATGCGCCCATGCTGTGCGGATTTTTTTTCGCAAAGTTTTTTACTGCCTTAGGTGCGCGGCGGTCGGAGTTGCCTTCACGCAGGACGGGGTTTACCGCACTGCCTTTGATGCGGTCGTAGCGTTCGCGTACGGCTTTTTCTTCATCGGTTTGAGGGTCGGCGGGATAGTCGGGAACGGCAAAGCCTTTAGACTGCAATTCTTTAATCGCGGCAGTCAGTTGAGGTACGGATGCGCTGATGTTCGGCAGTTTGATTACGTTTGCATCAGGTTGTTTCACCAGTTCGCCCAATTCGGCAAGCGCATCGGGTACGCGTTGCGCTTCGGTCAGGTATTCTGGGAACGCCGCCAAAATACGGCCGGAGAGAGAGATGTCGCTGGTTTTGACATCAATATCGGCGTGGCGGGTAAACGCCTGCACGATTGGCAACAGGGATTGAGTAGCCAATGCAGGAGCTTCGTCGGTGTAGGTATAGATAATGGTGGATTTAGTCATGGGATTATTCTCTATGTAGGTTAAGTTTTTCTTTTCGGGCACATCGCGAGAAGAAACGTGCTAAGCCTATTATGGCATATTTCGGCGGATTTGGTTGTTGTTTTGATATTATTGTTTTTTAAGTTGCGGAAAAGAAAAAGGCCGTCTGAAAAGACAGCCTAAATATAAGGACTTATCCGATAATCAAAACGGCATTGCTGCCGCCGAAGGCAAATGACGAGCTGGCGGCAATGCGTTTTTCAGACGGCCAGCAGCTGTTTTCGTCGGTCAAGGCGATGTTGGGCAGCTCGGAATCGGGTACTTTGTCCCATTGTTGCGGCGGCAGTTTGCCTTCTGGATTGTATTGGCGGTTGGCCATCAACCAGGCAAACGCAGCTTCGATCGCTCCGGCTGCGCCTAAGGTATGGCCGGTGGACGGTTTGGTTGATGTGCAAAGGGTGTGGCTGCCAAACACTTCGGCAACGGCTCGGCTTTCCATGCTGTCGTTGTGTTGCGTGCCGGTGCCGTGCAGATTGATCCAGCCGATATCTTCCGCTTTCAAGCCGGCTTTCTCCAAAGCGGCCTGAAAAGATTGGGCTGCACCCAAACCATCGGGGCGGGGCGAAGACATATGGTAGGCATCGCTGCTTGCACCATAGCCGAGCAATTGCATTTCGCCGTCAAAATCGGCATCGCGCGTCATCACGAAAAATGCGGCCGCTTCGCCGATATTGATGCCGTTGCGGTTGGCGGAAAAAGGCTTGGCGATGCCGTCTGAAAGCACTTCCAAAGAGGCAAAACCATTAATCGTCAGCGGAGAAAGCGTATCTGCGCCGCCGCAAATCACGGCATCACACAATCCGGCACGAAGCAGTCGGGCTGCGCTGATGATGGCGCGTGCGCCGGAAGTGCAGGCGGTGGAGACGGTATAGCGCAAGCCGTCCAAACCGTAAACTTGGGCGATAAATTCAGAGGGCGAAGCCATGGTGTGTTGCAGCTGTTTGAACGGAACATCCGTCCATTCACCGCCTTGGACAACGTGTTGGAACAAGGGGATATTTTCGTCTGCGCCACTGGTGGACGTACCGGTAACGACAGCAATCCTTTCTTTGCCGTAACGGGCAATGGCCGTCTGAATCAGTCCGTCTATTTGCGAAAGCGCGTGCAGGATAAGTTGGTTATTGCGGCTGCGATGCGCTTCGGGAATGTTATCGGGCAGAGGCATCAGGGTTTCTTTGACTGCACCGAAAGCATGTGTTTTGCCTTTTACCCATTGGTCTGAAAAAGTCAGAGGCGTGTTTTCAGACGGCGTGAGTAAGGCATCGGCATGAACTTGCAAGCCGCTGCCCAATGCGCTGGTCAGTGCCGGACGGCTGAGATAAACAGGAGTATTCATGAATTAGTCTTCTGCAATCGGGCTGACCGTCCAGAAAGTTTGGTCGGGGAAGCCGATAAGGAATTGTTCGGAATGGTGGGCGACACACCACAAATCACGCTCGCGGTAGCTGAATACCGCACCTTTGCCGTCAGGGCAGAAGCCTTGATGGGTGGCGTTTTGTTGGCGTGCTTCAGGGTAAAGTGTTGCGGCGTGTTCGGCGGCCAAAAGCGGCAACAGGGCTGCAAACAATCGGCGCGAAGCGGCATTGGGCATCACAAAACCGTCGTTTTTCCAGCCTTTGGTGCTGACCGATTGACGCGATACCGGCGCACCCAGTGCATCGGTTTGGACAAAGCGGATGCCATCTGAATGAGGCTCGACTGCCAAGAGATTGGTTTGAACGGTTTGCCCCGCCGTATTGGTCTGCTCGAGTTTGAACCATTGGCCTTCTTTGGAAAGCGGCGGCAGCGTTTGCGGCTGGGGGAGCGAGGTTGCGCATGCGGAAAGCAGCAGTGCGGCAAGCAAAGGGATAAATCGCATAAGGTTTTATCTATCGGTCAAAATATTTAATGGTGTGGATAAAGTTTCAGACGGCCTGTTCTGTTTTCAGTCTAGGCCGTCTGAAAGACATTCGTCCTTATTCTACCTTCAAATCGCCCACCAATGCGGCAAGTGTGGACAAGCGTTGCTCGGATTTTTCCACGAATGGATTGTCCGTATCCCAAGCGTAGCCTGCCAGAATAGATGAAATCATGCGGCTGATTTCAGGGCTGCGGTTGGGCGCATAGATGGCGTTTTGGAAGCGGAAATCGTACCAGCCGGTTACATAAGTGCGGAATGCGTTCACGCCGATCATCAGCTGGTCGGCAAATTCGGTTTGCCAATCGGCGGCTTCGCCTTTGAGCTGTTTGCCCAGTAAATCGGCAGCCAGTTTGGCAGAGTGCAGGGCAATGGTCACGCCGGAGGAGAAAACGGGGTCGAGGAATTCGGCGGCGTTACCCAAAAGGGTGAAGTGTTTGCCGTATAAGGTTTTCACGTTGGCAGAGTAGCCTTGGATAGAGCGGAACGGGAAGTCGTTTTCCCAAACGGCTTTATCCAAAATTTCCGCCAGCATCAGGCATTCGTACACAAATTTTTTCAACACGGCTTCTGATTCGCCGGCCAGTTTGTCGGGCGTGCCGACAACGCCGATGGAGCAGCGGTTGTCGCCGAAAGGAATTAGCCAAATCCAGACATCGCGATGTTCAGGATGCGTGTTGATCAGGATTTTGTTGCGGTCAAATTTCGGGCTGGTGATGTTGTCGTCGATATGCGTGAAGTGGGCTTGGCGCGGAGGTAGCTCGGACGGGCTTTCCAAGTCCAAAAGGCGGGGCAGGACGCGGCCGTAACCGCTGGCATCCAAAACAAATTTGGCGGTCAGTTCATAGTTTTCGCCTGTATCGGTCGCAACGCTCAGACGTGCCACATCGCCGCTGTTGTCAAACGCGGTTACGCCGTGTCCGAAGCGGACATCGATGCCTTGTTTTGCCGCTTCATCAATCAGGATTTTGTCGAAGATGCCGCGGCGCACTTGATAAATAGTACCGGGGCCGTCTGAAAATTTTTCAGTAAAGTTGAAATCTGTGTAACGGCTGCCCCATGAAAACGCCGCGCCGTCTTTAAATTGAAAGCTGGGCTCGGCATGCACTGCGTCGGCAAAACCGGCTTCTTCCAACATTTCCATACAATGCGGCAACAGGCTTTCGCCGATGACAAAGCGCGGGAAATGTTGTTTTTCCAATACGCAAACTTTAAAGCCTTGTTTGTTTAGCAAAGCGGAAGCAACCGAACCTGAAGGGCCTGCGCCGATAACGGCAACGTCAAATTCTACAGACATTTGAAAATGCCTTTGATTTTAATGATAAATAATGTTTAATCCGTCGCCTGAAATTTTTCAGACGGCCTTTTGCAATTTGGCGATAGAAGTTGAAACAAAATATCGCTTCAATTTCAATCGTCTTCATCTTTTGTCTAATTTTTCAACAATGTGCTTGCCAGCCAAATATTGAATGCCACGCCGATGGTAACCGTCATGCCGAACGCAGCAACGGCGGGTGTGCTGCTGATGGCGAGCAGGGCAAAGGAAATGGCTGTCGTCGCGGCGGCAAGCAGCATGCCGCCTAATTTTGCCGGGGCGCTGTGGTGTGCGGTGGCAGCATAGACGGCATAGTCCACGCCGATGGCGGATACTAAAAGCAGGCCGAACATAGCAAACAGGCTGACGGGAATGCCTGCCAAACCGAGTACGGCAACGGTGCAAATGGCCGCAGCCAGCGGTACGACAAGGATTTTGCTGCCGCGTTTGAAACCAAACATTTTCCACAAGAGCAGCCATGCCAACGCATAGGAAGCCAGTTTCAACCATGCGGCCTGATTGCGCGTGTGGTGGAAAAGTTCGTTTAAGTGGGCGCGCTTGTCTGCCCAATGTACGCCGGAGACATGTTGCGCCACGGCGCGTACGGCGGCTTCATCGGTCATGCCGTTCAAACGCACGACGGCAGCAAAACGGCCTGGTTCCACTTCTCCCAAATACAAGGAACGCCAAGCTTCTGCCAAATCGGTATTCAGGCCGTCTGAAAGCGACAATGGTTGCGTATCGGCAGCTTGCAGCAGGGCATCGCGCACGGTTTTGCGCGGAATACCGATTTCGGTAAGCGGTTTCCAGCTATCAGGCAACTTGGTCAATTCGCGCAGGCGGTTTTGCAGTTTTTGCTGTTCCGTTGTCGGCAGGATGAATTGGTCGGGCGATTGGATGCCGGACAGTTTGCCTTGCGCGATTAAGGGCTGCAGGGTGCGGCCGAGTTCGGCGGTTTTCTTCAATAGGGCATCTTCGCTTTGTGCTTCGGCCACCAAATATTTGCCGCCAAAATCCGTGCCGCTCAACTGGCCGATTTGTTGTACTTCGGTCAACATTGCGGTCGGCATATTGACCCATTGACGGATGTCGTCACGCCAGTCGCTGCGCCACAGTCCGACTGCCAGCAAAATTCCGCCCACGATTAACCAGCCGCGTTTGTGCAGGCGGTTTTTCAGACGGCCGGACAAGGAATAGAGCTTTTCGGTTAATGCGGCAAAAGGTACGGTTTTGGCACGGTAGCGGCGAAACAGCGGCGGCAGCCATAAAACGGTGGCACCAAATGCACCAAATAAAGCGAATCCTGAAAATACTGCGGTTTGGCGCAATACAGGCAAAGGGGTGAACCACAGCAGCGCGTAGCCCAAGACGGTAATCGTCAGGCTGACGGCAAAGCTCGGCAAGACATGTTTCATTGCCGATTCAGCCTGCCAAACGGTCTTTTCAGACGGCCCGAATACCGACGGAGCAAGCCAGTGCAACGGGAAATCCACCAACATACCCACCAGGCTGGTGCCGATGACGATGGTCAGGATATGCACTTCGCCGAAGGTTAATAACGCAACCGCCAATCCGGTCAACATACCGGCTGCCAGCGGCAAGGACAGCAAAAACACGCGGCCGCTGCGGAAGACCCACAACAGCAGCGCAAAGGTCAGCCCAAGCCCGACCATGCTCATCAGCCGACTTTCTTTTTCTGCGGCTGCTTTGGATACGGCGGCAAACAATGCGCCACCTGCGCTTAAGGTTTCTGCACCGTTTTCCGAAGCGATTTGACGGCTTTGCGCCATCAGCGGCAAGAGGGCATCGTTGCCGGAAAATTGATCGCCACCTGCGAGCCGTCCGCGCAAGAATACCCAAGTTTTGCCTTTGTCTTCGGTAAACAGCATGCCGTTGTCCATGTCCCACTGCAAACGGCTTTGCGGATTGGCTTTGTCGGCAACAAAGCGTCCGAAGCCCAGCCAGTCTTGTTCTAAAGACAAAGGCGAGGGGGTGGCAAACGGATTGGCCGCGGCTTCTGCACGCGTTTGAAAATAGGCTTGCGGTTGCTCAAACAGCAGGCGTATTTCGTCTTGCGGCAAAACTGCCAAACTCAGTTTCTGCATATCCGCCCGCACTTTGTCCAAATTCGGCGTCATGCTGCTGTCGACTTGTTCAAATACGCCGCTTTTGCGCCATACGTCGGCAATTTGTGAGGCCGTCTGAAAAGCGGTTTCGGCATCGGTACTGCCTGCAAGCAAAATGACTTGCGAATTGAGCTGCGCTTCTGCGGCTTTATCCGCGGCCGTCAGTAAGGCATCAGGTTGCTGCTCGCTTGGCAACAACGCGGTCAAATCGGTTTGGATGCGCGCTTGTGAAGCAAAGGCATAAACCAAAAACAGGGTAAGAAACAGGATAAGGGCAGTATAGAGGCGGTTTAGGAGGCGAAGATTCATCGTTCAGACGGCCTTTTGCAAATGCTGCTGTTGGTGTGTGGAATAAGTAAAAGTGCAGTAAATTAAATCAGATTATTATTATTTTGTCAGTTGTTAGATAGTTTGCCGGTCGGTTAAATCATTGGGCTTGAGCGAACCGAAAAACTGCCATTGCAGAGTGACGGCTTTTTCCTTCCAAACGCAGGCAAGTGCCATCGTATCCGCCAAAATCGCGCTTGTGCCGTGCCAATCGGTTTGCTTTCCTGCGCGTAAACCGACGAGTTGCCCTGAATCGAAAACATAGCCGACCGATTTCATGTCTGACGGGAAATCCAAATTCGCCGCTTTAATCAATGCTTCCTTGAAACACCACAATCGGTAAAACGTTTCAGACGGCCAGTTTTCCGTTTCCAAAAAGTCTTGTTCTTCCTGCGTGCAGACCAAAGCCGATAGCGCTTTGAAATCGCGCGGGCGGATAAATTCGATATCGACACCGGCTGTTAAGGGTTGAGGCGCACACAATAAAGCGGCAAAGCCTTGGCTGTGGCTCAGCGATACAGTCGCTAAATCGGTTTGCTGTTTTAATGCGCGGCTGACTTGCCAGTCTTGACGCTGCGCCAGTTGAGGTGTGGCAGTCAAACGTTGGGAATCGGCTGCATTTAGAGACGCATGGTCGTAGCAGGCGGAAAAAGACGGATCGGCCAGCAGGCAGTGAAGGAGTGTCGTATCCATAAAATAGAAAAATGCCAAACTTCATATTGAAGTCCGGCATTTTTGACATTGCTTAGTGGAAGCTACCTTTCAAAACCACACGGCTGTTGAATGTAGCGATGTGGCATTCGTACTCGTTACCACCTTTGGTTACTTTGTCAAAGTAGCTAACCAGATGAACGGATTTGGCTTTTTTACGATGTGCAGTGCTTTGGAAGCGTTTAACCGCGCTTAAGAATGCGCGTTGGCAGGTTTCATCAGGGGTTTTGCCGACTGAGTTGGAGATTTGACGGGAAGTCAAAGTCGCGCCGGACGTACTGCCGTAGTGAACGCGGATGCTAGGATCCAAAGCGGATTTGGCTTCGGCAGAGTTCAAAGCCACATCGACTTTACACATATAGATATCGTTTTGACCTTTGCCATTGACTTTATGGCCTTCACCCATGCTGCGGCAGGCAGAACCGGCTGCAGTTGTTTTTTGAGTAGAAGTTTGAGAGGAGGAAGTAGATGGTTGGGAATTGCCGGATTGTGAGCAGGCGGCAAGCATCAGGGCGGATACGGCAACCAAAGCAGAAAAACGTAACATACGAACTCCTTTGTAATAATGGGTGTAGAAAAAGGTTTACAGAAAACAGAATCATTTTAACATATATGAAAGAAGTATAAAAATAGGATGATGCAAAAAATATTATATTTTTATTTAAATGATTTCATAGCGTTAAGAAAGTTTGGGGCTGTAATGCTTGACGAAGGAGGGGAGAAAGCGTATATTGCGGTCTTCCTTAGGAGTAATGGCTGAGAGGCTGAAGGCACTTCCCTGCTAAGGAAGCATGTGGGGTCAACCTGCATCGAGGGTTCGAATCCCTCTTACTCCGCCAAATATGAAAGACACCGTTTATACGGTGTCTTTTTTATTATCCGGAATTTCTTGGAATCCAAGGCCGTCTGAAAGTGTGAAATGAACGATTTGATTATTCTAAACAAGCCTTATGGCGTGATTTGCCAGTTTTCTGCACATGAAAAACATCAGTGCCTTAAGGATTTTGTCGAGAAACCGGGATTTTATCCGGCCGGCCGTTTGGATACGGACAGCGAGGGTTTGCTGCTGCTGACCAATAATGGCCGTTTGCAGGCGCAGATTGCCGACCCGAAATTTAAGCAGGTTAAAACTTATTGGGCACAGGTGGAGGGTTCTCCTGATGAAGCCAAATTGGATTTGATGCGCCGTGGCGTAGATTTAGGTGATTTTGTCACCCGTCCGGCCGAGGTCAGGGTATTGGAAGAGGGCGAAGCGGATGTTTTATGGCCGCGTGTGCCACCGATTCGCGTGCGCAAGTCCGTGCCTGATTTTTGGGTGGAAATCAAAATTTCGGAAGGGAAAAACCGCCAAGTGCGAAGGATGACGGCGAAAGCAGGCTTTCCGTGTTTGCGTTTGGTCCGCGTGGCAATAGGCCGTCTGAACCTATTTGATTTGAATTTGGAATTGGGACAATGGCAGTTTGCGCCGCATCGTCCTTAAATAGGATGAATAAAGGCCGTCTGAAATATTCAGACGGCCTTTTGTTATGGAAAAATCAATGATGTGAATGACCGATTTGGAAGGTTAAAGTAGTGTAGTTCGCCTGTTTTTGGCATACGCTTTGATCAGGGAAATCGGCTTTGTGTTCTACGCTGGCTTTCCAGAAACCTTGGCGCAATGGAATGATGCTGACTTCGCCTTTGTCATCGGTGGTATCAGAGAAGGCTTGGGCTTCGGTTTTATGGGTTTTGCTGCGGTCGCTGGTGTCGAAGCCGTCAAATGTAGCGGTAACGGTAGCGTTGGGCAGCGGCTCGCCATTGAAGAGGACGCGGACTTTGAAGCGTTCGCCGACGTGGATGTTGGCAGGGTTGTCCAAAGGTACGATTTCTAAATGTTGGTCGACTTGCTTGGTGATGATGGCGGTATCCGCACTTTCATGGCCGACATTGACAATGTTTTTACCGAACATACGGGTTTGCTCGCAATAGCTTGCATCAGGCATTTCTTTGATGCTTGCCTGCTTCCAGCCCGCGCTGTTTTTTGACCAGAAAGTCGGTTGGTATTCGGCGGTTACCAAGTAGCTGCCGTCTTTGACCGGCAATTTGCTGCGGTATTGGTAATTGTATGTGCCTTTTTGAATCATGTTTTCTTTGCCTTTTTCAGTCACCAATTGCATGGGTTTGCTGAAAATGTGCAGGCGGTCTTTGGCGATCGGCTCAAGCTCCGGGAATTCGCCATAGCCCAATTCGGCTTCAAGGTATTCGCCGCCATGTGTGTGGGCGGTTTCAACCCAAACGCGATGTGCGTGTGCGGCAGTGCTGAACAGGAAGGCGGATGCGATAAGCAAAGCAGTGTTTTTCAAGATTTCTCTCCGATTTTCGATGTGTAGAAAAGATAGAATAAATCGTTCGTTATAATATAACAAAATTATTTAAATTTAAAGAGAGGCCGTCTGAAAGTTTTCAGACGGCCTTTTAGTTGATTGTTTTTTGAATCAGATTATCGAAACGGTTTAGTCCCCATCACGACAAACGTCAATCGCTTCCTGCAAACTGCTGACACCGTATATTTTCAGGTTTGGAAACTCTTTGGCATTGCGCGGCATATTGGCTTTCGGGACGATGGCGCGTTTGAAGCCGAGTTTTTCCGCTTCTTTGAGTCGCTCTTGTCCGCGTGCAACAGGACGGACCTCGCCGCTTAAGCCGATTTCGCCGAATACGACGGTTTTTTCAGGCATAGGGCGGTTGCGGAAGCTGGAGAGCATGGCGAGGATGACGGCTAGGTCGGCGGCGGGTTCGCCGATTTTGACGCCGCCGACGGCGTTGAGGAACACGTCTTGGTCGAAGCAGGCAATACCGCCGTGGCGGTTGAGGACGGCGAGTAGCATGGAGAGGCGGTTTTGTTCGAGGCCGACGGTGAGGCGTTTGGGGGTGAAGCCGTGCGCGTCATCGACCAATGCCTGAATTTCGACCAGAAGCGGGCGGCTGCCTTCCTGCGTGACCAAAACGCACGAGCCGGGCGTGTCGTCGCGGTAGCTGGCGAGGAAAATGGCGGACGGGTTGGACACGCCTTTCAAACCGTTTTCGGTCATAGCGAACACGCCCAATTCGTTTGCCGCACCGAAGCGGTTTTTGATGGCGCGTATCATGCGGTAGTTGGAATGTTGGTCGCCCTCGAAATACAGCACGGTATCGACCATGTGTTCCAGCACGCGCGGGCCGGCAATCGCGCCGTCTTTGGTAACGTGTCCGACCAGTATTATGGCGATGCCCATTTGTTTCGCCATGCGCGTCAGTTGGGCGGCGCATTCACGTACCTGCGACACGGAGCCGGGGGCGGAAGTGATTTGGTCGGAATACATGGTTTGGATGGAGTCGATGACGACGACTTCGGGTTGATGCTGTTTCAAGGCTGTCTGAATCGCTTCCATGCGGATTTCGGCAAGCAGATTTACGCCTTCGGTGGGCAGTTCCAAACGTTGCGCACGCAGGGCGACCTGTTGGGCGGATTCCTCGCCGGAAACGTACAGCACTTTGCGGCTTTGCGCCATTTTGGCGATGGTTTGCAACAGCAGCGTGGATTTGCCGATGCCGGGGTCGCCGCCGAGCAGGATGACCGCGCCGTCAACCAAACCGCCGCCCAATACGCGGTCGAGTTCGCCCATGCCGGTCGGATTGCGCGGCACTTCTGTGGCGGTCACGGCGGAGAGGGATTGGACGGTCGAAGTGTCCGCCGCCCAAGATTGGAAACGGGCGTTTTTCGGTTCGGGCGCGGCAAGGCTTTCCTGAAGCGTGTTCCACTCGCCGCAATGCGGGCATTTACCCTGCCATTTCGGGGAAGTGCCGCCGCATTCGGTGCATTGGTAGATGGTTTTGGGGGCTTTTGCCATGGTGTTTTCCCTGTGGAATATTTGATGTGTGAAAAGGTCGTCTGAAAACAATCATATCGTTTTCAGACGACCTTTTTTATTGAGAGATAACAGGTTTATTTTTTACTGTCTTTATCCGCATCTTTTTTCGGCGCAGGTTTTTTCGCTGCCAAACCTAAAGATTTTTGCCATTCGGCTGGGTTTTTCACCAAGTCCAAGGCTTTACGGAGTTGATCGTCTTTGGCCGGATTTGGAATACGGCGGCTGGAGATGTCTTCGTCTTTGTCTTTTTTAGACTTGTCTTTATCGGCTTTGGTTTCTGCGTTGGCAGGCGTTTCAGTGCTGCTGTTGACGTCTTGGCCGCCCAACGGATTGCCGATATGGCCGACCAAATCGGCTTCGCGGCTTTCAAAAGCGCGGTCTTTGTCTTTGACTTCAACGTCAGGAACAATGCCTTGCGCCTGAATCGAGCGGTCGTTTGGCGTGTAGTAAAGGGCGGTGGTCAGTTTGACTGCGCTGCCGCCGGAAAGCGGAATCAGGGTTTGCACTGAGCCTTTGCCGAAACTTTGTGTGCCGACGACGACGGCGCGTTTGTGGTCTTGCAATGCGCCGGCAACGATTTCGGAAGCGGAGGCCGAGCCTGCGTTGATCAGGACGGTCATAGGAATGGTTTTCAGCTCGGCAGGCAATCCGGCCAACGGGTCTTTGCCGCTGGTGGTGATGTAGTCTTCGGCAGTTGCTTTGAGAACCATGCCTTCTTTTTTGTTGCGGCCTTTGGTGCTGACAACGGTTACGTCAGGTTGTAAGAAGGCGGCGGATACGCCGACTGCGCCGTTGAGCAGGCCGCCCGGGTCGTCGCGCAAATCGAGGATGATGCCTTTGAGCGGACCTTTGTTTTCTTTGACAAGGGCTTGTGCGGCTTCGTTGAGTGCGGCAACAGTGCGCTCTTGGAATTGGGAGACGCGGATGTAACCGTAGTCTTTTTCAAGCAGGTGATGGCGCACGCTTTTGACTTTGATGATGGCGCGGGTCAGGTTGACGACGATGGGTTTGTCGGCATTTTTGCGTGAAAGGGTCAGGGTGATTTTGGTACCCGGTTTGCCGCGCATTTTTTTGACGGCTTCGCTGACGGTCAGGCCGCGCGTAGAGGTATTGTCGATTTTGACGATAAAGTCGCCGCTTTTTACACCGGCGCGTTCTGCCGGAGTGTCTTCAATCGGGGCAACGACTTTGACGAAGCCGTCTTCTTGTCCGATTTCCATGCCCAAGCCGCCGAATTCGCCGCTGGTGGACTCTTTCATTTCGGCATAGCCTTTTTTGTCCATATACTCGGAATGCGGATCGAGATCGGACACCATGCCTTTCATTGCGCCTTCAAAGAGCTCGGCATCGGGTTTGTCTTGGTAATAGTTGGCTTTGATTTGGCCGTACACTTCTGCCATGGTGCGGATGGTTTGCACGGGCAGGGCCTCGTTGTCTTTTTTGTCTTTTTCGGCGGCAAAACTTTGTACACTCAGACTGAGGGCGATGCCGCTAAACGCGCCGAGAGTGTAGATTGCAACTTTTTTCAAAGTGGATTTTGTTGACATTCGTTTGACTTTCTTTTTGTGTACGGTAAGCAAAGTGGTTTTTGTTTTCTCTGAACCCGTTGACTTTATGTGATTTAAACGCTTGGAACAATAAGTTTAAGGTAAAAGTTTGTTGTTTAATGTGCTGAACAGGCGTGAAAATCGTATTTTATTGTAGTTTATGATGAAAATTCAGACGGCCTGAAAGGGGAAAACTCGCTCAGGCCGTCTGAAGCATCAGTTAATCCAGGAAAGCGGATTCATGACTTGTCCGTTGTAGCGGACTTCAAGGTAAAGGCCGGTTTCGCCCGACGGCAAAGTGCCGCTGGTGCCAATCTTGCTGCCGGCATTGACGGCGTAGTTTTGGGCGATGTCGATTTCGTTCAGGCCGGAGTAAATGCTGACATAACCGTCGCCATGGTCGAGGACGACTACTTTGCCGTAGCCTTCAAGTTCGCCGGCGAAAGTAACCGTGCCTGAGGCAATGCTGCTGACCGGAGCAGGAACAGTATTGTAGAACACGCCTTTCCAAACTTCGCCATCGCCGCGGTCTTGACCGAACAGGCCTGCCAGTGTGCCGTTGACCGGTTTTTTCAGACGGCCTTGCATACGGCTGAAGCTGTTGGCGTTGCTGACGGTAAAGCCTTGGGTGTTCGGGGCTTGCAGTTTCATGTCTTCGTCAGTCAGCGTGGACATGGCGGCGCGTTCGGCTTCGGCTTTTTGTTGGGCGGCAGCCTGCTCTTTGCGGGCTTTTTCGGCAGCGGCCAAGCGGGCTTCGGCGGCTTTTTTACGTGCTTCGGCTTCGGCTTTGCGTTGCTCGGCTTTGCGTTTTTCCAAATCTTTCAAGAGATTGTTGAGGCGTTGTTCGTTTTCTCTGTGGTTGATTTTCTTTTGCGCTTCTTTAGCCATTTGCGCGTTTTGACGGCGGCTTTCGGCTTGTTCGGCGGTATTGGTTACGCCTTGTTGACGCAACGAAGCTTGGATATTGGCTTGCAGTTTTTTCAGGTAAGCCAATTCATTGTTGATTTTTTGCTCTTGCGCCGCCAGCTCTTTCTGTTGTTTTTCCAAGTCTCTCATGACTTGGTCGTTGGCGTTGTTGATATAACGCGTGTAACGCAGGAAGCGGGTTTTTTGACCGGCATCGGCGTTTTTCAGGAAGAGGGCGACCGCGTTGGGCTGGCTGTTTTTATAGTTGCCGGACACAAAACGCGAAATTTGGGCGCGCGTGTTGGAAACTTCGGCTTTCAATTGGTTGGCATCGGCATTGAGCTTTTGGAATTTTTCCCATGCATCGCGTTGTTTGCGGTTGATGCCGGAGAGGTTGTTGCGTGTTTGCTGCAGCTGTTTGAGCGTGGCATTGACATGGATAATGAAACCCTCGTTGCGTTTGGCAAAGGATTTTTTGGTTTCCATGTCGTTGGCGGCGGCAGTTACGGCTGCTTTGAAATCGTTTTCGGCTGAAGAAGCGGCTTTAGGCTCAACTTTAGGCTCGGCTTTTTTGTTTTGCTCTTTGGCTTTTGTGTTTTTTTTAGCGTCTTTTTTGTCTTCAACAGCTTTGTTCGCAGTCTCTTTGGCTTCTTTAGCGTCGGCCTTTTTGTCTTCGGTTACGGGTTCTTTGGTTTTTTTGCCGTCTTTTTTATCATCGGCCGCTTTTTTAGCAGGCTCTTTGGCTTTGCTGTCTTTTTTATCTTCAACAGGTTTCTTGTATTGTTCTTTGGCTTTGCCGGATTTTGCGGCTGCGGCTTTTTTGTCTTTTGCCGTTTCTTTAGGCTCTTCGGCTTTGCGGTTGGCCTTTTTATTGTCGGCAGCTGCTTCGGCGGATTTAGCCGTTTTGTTTTTGGCTGAAGCGCGTTCGTTTTTGTCGGCGGTTTCCTTCTCTTTGGAGGCTTTGGCTTTAACCGCTTTTTTGTCTTCCTCTTTTTCTTTTACTGCTTGTTTTTTTGAGGTTTCTTTTTTGACATCTGCCTTGGCGGCTTCTTTCTCTTTTTTCACGGGCGCAGCCTTTTTGACGGTGGCCGCTTTTTCTTTCGGCGCGTCTTTGGCAGCATAGGTTGGCAGGGAGAAACTGAGCAACAGGGCGAGAATGAGGGGTTTGTAACGCATGGTTCGATCTTGCTATCAAAGTAGGAACAATAGGACGGATTATACTGTCTGTCAGGCCGTCTGAAAATAATATCGGGTTGCAATATGGACGAACGGTCTTATATAGTAACGATAGAGTAGGCGGATGGGATTTAAGTCTGCCTGGAAACTGATAGTCTGCATCGACAGGATATTATGAAAAAATATTTATTAGTAGTGTTGGGCGCCATGGTTTTGGCGGCTTGCGGTGACAATACCGATAAAATCGGACGCGCCAGTACGGTGTTTCATATGCTGGGTAAAAACGACCGTATTGAAGTGGAAGGTTTTGACGATCCTGATGTGCAGGGGGTTGCCTGTTATATTTCGTACGCGAAAAAAGGCGGTTTGAAAGAAACGGTCAATCTGGAAGAAGATGCCAGCGACGCATCGGTTTCCTGCGTGCAAAGTGCGGAAGTCATCCGTTATAACGAGGCTGCGGTTTTGAAACCGCGACAAGTGTTCAAACGCAGCGCCAGCATAGCATTTAAGAGCCAGCAGATTATCCGCTATTACGACCCGAAACGTAAGTCTTTCGCTTATTTGGTGTACAGCGATAAAATCGTTCAAGGCTCTCCGAAAAACTCTTTGAGCGCGGTATCGTGTTTTGCCCATGCGAAAACCGATACGCCAGTACCGGCAGGCGGTGCGGTTTACGGTGCGTGCGTGGTGGACGCGCCGGTTGCCGACGGACAAAAATAATAAAATCAGCTTATAGATTAAAAGAATATGAATTTAGCCAACCATTTCCTGATTGCCATACCTCATATGGACGATCCGTTTTTTACGGATACGGTTATTTATGTGTGCGAACACGATGAAGAAGGTGCGCTGGGCATCATCATCAACAAGCCTTCGCCGATTACCATGGACATGATTTTCGCCGCCGCAGATCGCAATATCCCGTTGCGCCTGCAACATGAAAACGTGATGATGGGCGGGCCGGTTCAGATTGAGCGCGGCTATGTCGTGCATACGCCGATCGGCCGCTGGCAAAACAGCATGGTGGTAACCGATAACGTCGCGCTGACTTCTTCGCGCGATGTGATTGAAAACCTGTCTAAAGAAGGTGCGGTTGATAAGGCTTTGATCAGCATTGGTTATTCAAAATGGGGTAAAGGGCAGTTGGAACGCGAGCTGGCAGAAAATGTTTGGCTGACCGTCCCTGCGGACGAGCATATTCTGTTTGATGTGCCTTACGAACTCCGTTATGCCGCCGCTTTTGAAAAATTGGGCGTCAATCCGAATGCCTTGGTTTCAGGAGTCGGCCATGCCTGATGCACTAAAAGGTACGGTTTTGGCCTTTGATTTCGGCGAGGCACGTATCGGCGTGGCGCAGGGTGATGCCGAGTTGGGCATGACCCATCCGCTGGCGACGGTAACCGGCAACAGCAATGATGAAAAATTCGAGGCCATTGCCAAGCTGGTCAAAGAATGGCAACCCAAGTATTTTGTGGTTGGACTGCCGACACATACCGACGGCACGGAGCATGAGCTGACCCGTTTGAGCCGCAAGTTTGGCCGCCGGTTGCACGGACGTTTTAACTTGCCGGTTTATTGGGTGGACGAAAGGATGTCTTCCCTATACGCGGAAAGCTTGCTTGCTGAAGCCCAAGTATTTGGCCGAAAACAAAAATCCGTACTTGACCAAGTAGCGGCGCAGGCGATTTTGCAAGGGTTTTTTGAAGGTGGCGCGGCCGAGTATTTCAATGGCCGCGAAGAATAGCATTATTCATTATAAAGGCCGTCTGAAACCGGGTTTCAGACGGCCTTTGTTTTATTACGGCTTTGGGATAAAAGAAGTTTAGTTTGGTTAAGCCTGATTTTTTTCAGTGCAAATTTTGCTACACTCCGTTTTCTTTTTTAGACACAAATACAAGGAAAAAGTCATGGCACTCATGGAGAATCTTTTGAATGCGGCTACTCAAGTGTTGGGTGGCAACAGCGAAAACGGCGCACAAGGTTCTATGACCGATATGGTGATGGATTTGGTGAAACAGCAGGGTGGCGTGGGCAACTTGATCAACCAACTGCAACAAGGCGGTTTGGGCGATACCCTGAGCAGCTGGGTTTCCAACCAATCCAGCAACCTGCCTGTGTCCGGCACCGACCTGCAAAATGCTTTGGGCAGCGATACGGTAAACCAAATCGCACAAAAATTCGGCGTGGATGCCGGTCAAGCAGGCGATTTGTTGGCAAAAGTATTGCCTGACTTGGTCGATAAAGCCACGCCTAACGGCACGGCTCAAGATGCGGATGGCTTCGGCTTGGACGACATCGCTTCTATGCTGCTGAAAAACTTTATGAAATAATGAGTTGAATCATTTGATAAGGCCGTCTGAATCCGTTCAGACGGCCTTATAACTTTTGGTTCGCGGCAAATAACCAATAAGTCTTTTTCTGATGGAGAAGGATGGCTTATGATGGGCACTTCATTTCACCAGATAAGAAGGTTATACACATGTCCCGCTTGACCATACACACAGTTGAAACCGCTCCCGAAGCTGCTAAACCACGCATTGAAGCCGTATTGAAAAACAACGGCTTTATTCCTAACCTGATTGGCGTTTTGGCCAATGCGCCTGAAGCTTTGGCGTTTTATCAAGAAGTTGGCAAGCTGAATGCGGCCAACAGCCTGACTGACGGCGAAGTTGAAGTTGTCCAAATCATTGCCGCCCGTACCAACGAATGCGGTTTCTGCGTTGCCGGCCACACCAAACTGGCTACCTTGAAAAAACTGCTGTCTGAACAATCCATCAAAGCCGCACGCGCATTGGCTGCAGGCGAGTTTGACGATGCCAAACTGGGTGCTTTGGCGACATTCACTCAAGCCGTTATGGCGAAAAAAGGCGCGGTATCCGACGACGAGCTGAAAGCTTTCTTCGATGCAGGCTACAACCAACAGCAAGCCGTTGAAGTCGTCATGGGCGTTGCTTTGGCAACCTTGTGCAACTACGTCAACAACCTTGCCAAAACTGAAATCAACCCTGAATTGCAGGCATTTGCCTAATCTCATCAAAGGCCGTCTGAAATTTCAGACGGCCTTTGTTTTATCGGCGGTATAAAGCAACCATGGTTTCAGCCGCTTTGACGCAGCTTTCCACATCGGCAACCAAAGCGATGCGGACGTAGCCTTCGCCCGGATTGCCTTGTTCGGTATTGCGGGCGAGGAAGCGGCCGGGCAACACTTGGATAGCGGCTTTCTGCCACAGGTTGCGCGTAAATGCCAAGTCGTCGCCATCGGGAACTTTCAGCCAAATGTAGAACGATGCGTCAGGAAGTTTGACATCGAATGCCTGTTGCAAAATAGGGATGACGCGGTCAAATTTTTCTTGGTAGAGGCGGCGGTTGTCAATGACGTGTTCTTCATCATTCCAAGCGGCAATGCTGGCGCGTTGGACGGGAATGCTCATCGCGCTGCCGTGATAGGTGCGGTAGAGCAGGAAGTTTTTGAGCAACTCGGCATCGCCTGCGACAAAGCCGGAACGCAAACCGGGGACATTGGAGCGTTTAGACAGGCTGGTGAACATAATAATGTTGCGTGTGCCGCGTCCTAATTGCGCCGCAGCCTGCAGGCCGCCGATCGGCTTGTTGCCGTCAAAATAGATTTCGGAATAGCATTCGTCAGAGGCAATAACGAAGCCGTATTTATCTTGCAAATCAAAAATTTCTTTCCAGTCTTCTAATTGCAGGACGCTGCCGCTCGGGTTGTTTGGCGAGCAGACGATCAGGACTTTGGTGCGCTGCCATACGTTTTCGGGCAGGCTGCTCCAATCGGGGTTGAAGCTGGGTGCCGGACAGTTGGCAAAATGGATTTCGCCGCCGCCCAAAATAGTCGCGCCTTCGTAAATTTGATAGAAAGGATTAGGGCTGATAACGACCGGTTTGGGGACGTCTGAAGCCGGATTTAAAACGGTTTGGATAAAAGAGAACAAAGCTTCCCGGCTACCCAATACCGGCAGGATTTCATTGTCGGGATTGAGGCTCAAACCATCATAACGGCGGGCAACCCATTCGGCGCAGGCTTGGCGCAGTTCAGGCAGGCCTGCGGTCAGTGGATATTTTTCCAGTTCGTGCAGGGAGGCGGTCAGCGCGTCGGTGATGACTTTGGGCGTCGGGTGTTTCGGCTCGCCGATTTGCAGATGAATGGGCGTCACACCTTCGGGTGCATCAATGCCTTGCATGGCTTCACGCAGGCGGGCGAAAGGATAGGGTTTGAGATGGTTCAATAATGGGTTCATGATGTTTCTGCTGATAAATTAAGGCGATAATCTTAGCATTTTTTAGATGGATTGGGACAAAAAGGCCGTCTGAAAACAGGGTTTAAATGTTTTTCAGACGGCCTTTTGAGTGTTGATGCGTTTATTTGGCAGAGACGACGGGCAGGGAACCGTTCAAGAGATAATGAATGGTTTCTTGAACCGTACGGATGGCGTTGCCAAATGGCAGCGGGTCTTTACCGCGGAAAAACAGGCCTTTGTCGACTTCGCCGCGGAATGCGGCGGAAAGTTGGATGTCGATACAGAATTGACCGGCTTTGGCCAAACCGTCGCGCAAGCCGCAGCTAGTCAGGCAGTTCAGGCCTTGGGTGCAACGGCGCGGATCGTTTTTGGCATTGGCTTGCAATTTGGCTTCGCGTTTGATGTAGCTGTCGAGGAATTTGGTGCGCACGCCGCGAGCAGGCAAACCGGCAACAGACATGAATTCAACCACTTGTTCGGTTTCAGCACCGGCCAGCGTTTTCTTGAAGTTGATGTGGGCATCGCCTTCTTCGGTCACGGCAAACGCGGTACCGATTTGAACGGCGGATGCGCCCCAGTTTTTCAAGGCTGTTTTGACTTTTTCAAAGTTTGCCATACCGCCGGCGAGTACCAATGGGATTTTTTCGCTTTCCAAGCCCAAGTTTTTGAATACTTCAAATGTTTCTTCAATAACGCGTTTGAACTCGAATTTGGCATCGTTTACGCCGTCAACGGTTGCCGCACCCAAGTGGCCGGCTGCGTGGGCAGGGTGTTCGATAACGATGGCATCGGGCAAGATGCCTTTTTTCATCCAACGTTTCAAAACGATGTTGATACCGCGTGATTCGGACAAAATAGGGAAAAGGGCGACATCTTTGTGGTAGCCCTCGGCCATTTCCGGCAAGTCCAAAGGCAAACCTGCGCCCATCACAATCGCGTCAGCACCGGATTCGCACGCCTGACGGACGTAGGCGGCATGGTCTTTGACGGCTTTCATGACGTTGACGGCAATCATGCCTTTGCCTTCTGAATCGGCTTTGGCTTTTTTGATTTCACGGTCAAGCGCGATGCAGTTGAGGCGGGTGTATTTTTCTTCGCTGGAGTCGATTTTTGATTCGGCCAGCAAATCTTCGTGCAAGTGGCGCAAATCGACGCTGGCAATCGTACCTACGCCGTTTTCGCGCGCAACCGCGCTGGAGAGTTTTGATGCGGAAACGCCTACACCCATACCGCCTTGTACGACGGGGATCAGTGATTTGCCACGGATAATCAATGGGTCAAAGTTGTTTTGCATGAATGCTCCTTCATAGATTCTGGATGGCGCCGTCTGAAATCCTATGAAATGGATTGGATAACGGACTGATGTGTATATAAATAAGTGTGTTTTTCGCCGCCGTTTTTCAGACGGTATGGGGCGTGTTTTTAAAATTTTAGGAATTATACTCTAAGTTAGTGTAAAAATTAGAGTATTAATACAGTTTTTTTTGAAGGAAAAATTGAAAAGTCTTGTTAATAAAAGAATAAATTTTATGGTGGATTGAATTGAGGAGAAGAAATTGCAAACAAAATCTACAAAGAAAAAAGGCCGTCTGAAATTTCAGACGGCCTTAATTATGGGAATCAGACAGATGTCGGATTACATTTGTTTTTTAGCAGCGTCAATGGCGCGTTGGTCGGGGTTGATCAAGATTTCAACGCGGCGGTTTTGTGCGCGGCCTTCAACAGTAGCGTTGGAGGCGATGGGTTGACGGGAGCCGTAACCGAAAGTGCTCAAACGGGTGCTGCTTACGCCACGGGATTGCAGGAAGATGGCAACAGATTCGGCGCGGTTGCGAGACAATGGCTCGTTGATGGCGTCGTTACCGGTATTGTCGGTGTGGCCGTTGATGGTCAAAGTGGTGTCAGGATATTGAACCAAAGTTTGCGCGGCGGCAGACAAGGCGCTTTGAGCATGGCCGCTCAGGGCAGCGCTGCCGGTAGCGAAGGTTACGTTTTCAGGCATAACCAGTTTGATTTGGTTGCCTTGACGTTCAACTTCGATGTTGGTGTTGGCCAGGCTTTGACGCAGTTTTTTCTCTTGGTAGTCCATGTAACCGCCGATACCGGCACCTACTGCACCACAAGCCAATGCGGAGTTGCGCGCGCCTTTACCGCCGTGGGTCAGCGCACCAACGATGCCGCAAACAGCCGCACCGCCCAAGCCGTACATAGCGGTTTTGCTGGCGGATTGTTGACCGGTAGCAGGATCGGTCACACAGCCGGTGAGTGCCAAAGGAATGGCAGTAGCAATAACGGTCAGGGGTTTCAAGAATTTCATGTCGTATCCTCTTTTTAGATGACGGCTCGGGCCGTCTGAAAAAAAATGAATAAAAACCGCGTGGGTCATTATGAATTAATGATACCGAATATCCGAAACGCAAAAGAACGAGTTTAACCCGATATTACGCAAATATTTGTCAGTTAACATAATACTGAAACATTTCTGCATTTTTCTGACCGTTTGGCCGTTTTGCCGCCAGATAAAAAGCAGGTTTCTTTACGATTTCTTCCGTTTTTTCTTTTTGCGGCGATACCAGCTGACAAATGCCCATTTCAATCTGACTTTGACATCGTATCCCACCGAGCCTGCGCCCAGTATGAACAAAACGGCTGAAACGGGCAGGGCGAAATGATGGCCGACCAAATGATAACCCCATACGCCAACCACGCCGCCCAGTAAAAACGACAGCATCAAGCCGCTTAAAAGCCACATTTTCGGTTTGTTGACGCGGACGTGCGGCAGGCGCGGATGATGTTGTTTGGAATAATAAAGTGCGCGTGAAATTTCAATGCCCAAATCGGTTGCCGTGCCGGTCATGTGGGTGGAGCGGATGGCAGAGCCGGACAAAAGCGTAATGACGGTATTGTGCATGCCCATGATGAAGCACAATAAAAACAATGCTAAAGACGGCATGATGAAATCCAAGCCGCCAAAATCCCATTCCATCGCGGTAATGCCGAACAAGCCGAAGATCAACAGATAAACCGCTTCCAGCCACATGGAAAAACCAAAGCTGCCACGGAAACGCATTTGCTGCGTCCACAAAATCACCCAGCCCGAATGCGCGGCTCCGGCAACAAAACACAACACGCTGATTGTGGCAATAATGGCCACACTCCACTCTTGAAGATACAAAACATCTGCCAACAGCGACATTGAGCCGGTAACGTGGGAGGTATAACGTGAGAATGCGAAGTAACCGCCGGCATTAATCGCACCGGCAAGAAAGGCCATGATGTAGCCCAGCCGTCTGAAACGGGCATCGGAAATATTGTGTTCGTGCAGGTACGGGCGGTCTGCCTGCCAAAACGGCGGCGTGTGTTGCCTATGGTGGCGCGGTCGGTAAGAGTGGGGCCGTTTGTCGTCGTTCATTGATTGGAGGATTGGGTCGAGCGTTTATACTGAGTGTATTTTATATGCAACTGCCTGCTGCCAAGAACAAATAATATAAAGTGTTTCCAAGTTGCCACACTTGCCCATTGCAAGATGAGGGCGTACATTAATAGCCATACATGAGTATAAGGAAACATCCGATGAATCCTATCCGCCTGACCTTATTGATTGGTGCTGCCGCATTGCTTGCCGCCTGCGCCACCACGCCTGAGCAAAAAGCCGCACGCGCCCAAGCGCAGAAACGTTATGAGCAGGATCTTCAAGTACATCTTGCCGCTCAATGCGACCAAGAGACTGCCGCGCTGATCCGCCGCAAATTTGACGAAGAAGGCAAACCCGGTGCCGCAACTGCGGAACAAAAAGCCTTCCGCCTCAAATATATCGACAAAGTTTCCGATCCGATGTTCCAAGCCTGCTACAAAATGGCATGGCAAAACTATATTTCCCAAGAACAGCTGCGCGAAGCCCGCTACTATCGCTATTACGATGATTGGGGCTATCCGTTTGGCCGTTATCCTTGGTGGTGGTAAGGTATTAACGAACTTTAGGGCCGTCTGAAAGCATATATTTATTGGTTTCAGACGGCCTAAGGTTTATTGAAACGGCAATAACGTTTACAATAGCCGCCTATTCAAACACAATACCACCACCCATGAACATCTGGCTTGGACAGCGACACGCGCCCAAATTTCCGCAAGGAGCCGCCGTAACCATCGGCAACTTCGACGGCGTACACCTCGGGCACAAACACATTCTACAAAAACTCAAACGAGAGGCAGACCAGCGCGGTCTGCCTGTTGTTGTTGTTGTTTTTGAGCCTCAGCCCAAAGAATTTTTTGCGCGCAAAGCCGGGAAAAAGCTGCCTTACCGCATCAGTCCGCTACGTACCAAATTGCGTCTTTTGCGTGAAACCGGTTGTGTGGATGCCGTTTGGGTCTTGCGTTTTAACCAAGCTTTCTCCGATATGAGCGCACAAGCGTTTATCGACCAGCTTTTGCGCCAAACGCTCAATACGCGGTATCTGCTGATTGGCGACGATTTCCGTTTCGGTGCCGGCCGTGAAGGTTGTTTTGAACTTTTGGCACAACAGCCTGATATGCAAACCGAACGCACGCCGTCCGTTATCGTTGAAGACATCCGTACCAGCAGTACCGCCGTCCGCCAAGCCCTTTCAGACGGCAAGTTGGAATACGCCAAAAAACTGTTGGGCCATGATTATGTGTTGAGCGGAAAGGTCAAACACGGACAAAAACTCGGCCGCACCATCAACGCGCCTACCGCCAATGTCCAACTTCCTCCGTATCATTATGCGCTAAGCGGCGTATTTGTCGTTGAAGCAGACGGCACATTCGGCACGCGCCGAGGCGTTGCCAGCTTTGGTTTTAACCCCACTGTCAGCAATAACCGCTCGCAGAAGCTGGAAGTCCATCTGTTTGACTTCAACGGCGATTTGTACGGCCAACGCATCTTCGTCCGCTTCCTACACAAACTGCGTGACGAGAAAAAATTTGAGAGTATCGAAGCATTGAAAACCCAAATTTTGCAAGATATGGAAGATGCGAAGGTTTGGAAAGTATAGAAACGCTTCTAGAAGCTTATAAAATCAAGACAATTGGGCTACAATAAGTCCTTTGAATTTTTTCAGACGGCCTGTTCTTTTCAAAATGAGTAATCAGGCCGTCTGAAACCGAAATACCGCAACAATAGAGATCAAAAAATGACCGATTACAGCAAAACCGTAAACCTGCTCGAAAGCCCGTTTCCAATGCGCGGCAATCTTGCCAAGCGCGAGCCTGCATGGCTGAAAAGCTGGTACGAGCAAAAACGCTATCAAAAACTGCGTGAAATCGCCAAAGGCCGTCCGAAATTCATCCTGCACGACGGCCCGCCGTATGCCAACGGCGACATCCACATCGGTCATGCCGTCAACAAAATCCTTAAAGACATCATTATCCGCAGCAAAACCCAAGCCGGTTTCGATGCGCCTTATGTGCCGGGCTGGGACTGCCACGGTCTGCCCATCGAAGTGATGGTGGAAAAGCTGCACGGCAAAGACATGCCTAAAGCGCGTTTCCGCGAATTGTGCCGCGAATACGCCGCCGAACAGATCGCCCGCCAGAAAAAAGACTTCATCCGTCTGGGCGTGTTGGGCGATTGGGACAATCCCTACCTGACCATGGATTTCAAAACCGAGGCGGATACTGTGCGTATGCTCGGCGAAATCTACAAATCCGGCTATCTCTACCGCGGCGCGAAACCGGTTCAATTCTGTTTGGACTGTGGCTCTTCATTGGCCGAAGCTGAAGTGGAATATAAAGACAAAGTATCGCCTGCGATTGATGTTGCCTATCCGTTTAAAGACAATGCCGCGCTTGCTGCCGCATTCGGTTTGGCAAGTATCGAAGGCAAAGCGTTTGCCGTTATCTGGACGACCACGCCTTGGACTTTGCCTGCGAGCCAAGCCGTGTCTGCGGGTGCAGACGTAGTGTATCAACTGATTGATACGCCTAAAGGCAAATTGGTGTTGGCCAAAGATTTGGCAGAAGACGCGCTCAAACGTTACGGTTTTTCAGACGGCATTGCTATTCTTGCTGAAACCACCGGCGACAAGCTGGAAAACCTGCACATGAATCATCCGTTCCTCGAACGCGATATTCCCATGCTTAACGGCGACCACGTTACCACTGACGCCGGTACCGGCTTGGTGCATACTGCGCCTGCGCACGGTCTGGAAGACTACGCCGTCTGCAACAAATACGGCATCGAGCTTTACAACCCCGTCAACGCCGAAGGCAAATACATCAGCGAAACGCCGCGCGTCGCAGGCATGAGCGTTTGGGAAGCGAATCCCGTCATCCTGCAATGGCTGGAAGAAACCGGCAACCTCTTGGCAAGCAGCAAAATCGAACACAGCTACGCCCACTGCTGGCGTCACAAAACGCCGTTGATTTACCGTGCGACCGGCCAATGGTTTGTCGGTATGGATAAAGCAGGTGACGACGGTAAAACCTTGCGCGATAAAGCCATCAAAGCCGTTGATGACACTGAATTTTTCCCATCATGGGGTCGCGCGCGTTTGGAAGCCATGATTGAAGGCCGTCCTGACTGGGTGGTTTCACGCCAACGCTATTGGGGCACGCCGATGACTTTCTTTGTTCACAAAGAAACCGGTGAACTGCATCCAAACTCTGCCGAGTTGTTGGAAAAAGTTGCTCAAAAAATCGAAGGAAAAGGCATCGAAGCATGGTTCTCTCTTGATAAGAGCGAACTCTTGAGTGCGGAAGATTGCGAAAATTACGACAAACTTTCCGATACCATGGACGTATGGTTCGACTCCGGCTCGACCCATTACTCCGTCTTGAAACAACGCGAAGAATTGGAATGGCCGGCTGACTTGTACCTCGAAGGCAGCGACCAACACCGCGGCTGGTTCCAATCGTCTATGTTGACCGGTTGCGCCTCATCCATGGGTCGCGCACCATACAAACAGCTTCTGACCCACGGTTTCGTGGTTGACCAAAACGGCCGCAAAATGTCGAAATCCATTGGTAATGTTGTTGCACCGCAAGAAGTTTACAATGAATTCGGCGCGGACATCCTGCGTCTGTGGGCGGCATCCACCGATTACAGCGGCGAATTGGCGATTTCTAAAGAAATCCTCAAACGCGTAACCGAAAGCTACCGCCGTATCCGCAACACCTTGAGCTTTCTGTTTGCCAACCTCAGCGACTTCAATCCTATTGAAGATGCCGTGCAACAGGCAGACATGGTGGAAATCGACCGCTACGCCGTGGTATTGGCACGTCAGCTGCAAGAGCGTCTGGCAGGCGATTACTATCCGCGCTACGCCTTCCACTTCGCCGTAAAAGACATTGTTTCTTTCTGCTCGGAAGACTTGGGCGCGTTCTACCTCGATATCCTGAAAGACCGCCTCTACACCACCAAAGCAGACAGCCATGCACGCCGCAGCGCGCAAACTGCCCTGTATCACATCACTCGCAGTTTGGTTCTGCTGATTGCTCCGATTTTGTGCTTCACCGGCGAGGAAGCATGGGACATCATCGGTGGCGGAGAAGAAGACAGCGTCCTCTTCCACACATGGCATGAGTTCCCATCTATCAATGAAAAAGCCGAAGCTGAATTGGTGAAAAAATGGACGGCAATCCGCGAAGCACGCGAAGCAGTAACTGCCGCCATCGAGCCTCTGCGTACGGATAAAACCGTCGGTTCTTCATTGCAAGCCGAAGCCGAAATTACGGCTCCGGAAGAAATTGCCGATTATCTGAACACTTTGGGCGAAGAATTGCGTTTTGCTTTGCTGGTGTCTAAAGCTGAAGTGAAAGTAGGTGATGAACTTGCTGTAACCGCTAAAGCCAGTGATGGTGAAAAATGCGAACGCTGCTGGCACTACACCCACGATGTGGGCGCAGTTGCAGGCCATGAAACCATCTGTAAACGTTGTGCAGACAACGTTGACGGTAAAGGCGAAGACAGACATTACGCTTAATGGTTTGATCTAATAAAAGGCCGTCTGAAAACTTTGAAAATAGGTTTTCAGACGGCCTTTATTTATTGAATCTGTTTCGTATAGCGAATAGATTTTGAAGGGTAATTGGGATTTGTAGTTTTGATAAATAGAGATAGAGTCAGTATGTGCATAGTGGATTTGACGCATATTGAAAAATATATTCTCGTAGAAAGTACTTTTCAAAGGCTCTTACTTATCCATGGAGTATGGACGTATTTTGAACCTTTAAATAGCCTCATATTTACGTTTTTATCCTTAAAAGGAAACTATATTCCTTATTCGTTTTATCCAATATAAAAGGCCGTCTGAAACAAGTTTTCAGACGGCCTTCAACTATTCTATCGCTAAGTAGAAATTAGCGTGCAGAGCAAGAAGTTTCTACTTTGTTGCCGTATGGGTCAGTGAAGCCGAAGAATGCTTCGCTGCCTTTTTGATGCCATTCAGCGCCTTTGCCGAACAGGCCTTGGTTGGCAACATAGCGTTCACCTGAACCTGCAACGGCAGAAGACAGGGTGGCAACTTTATCGTCCAGACGCAGTTCAACTTGGTTGGTGCTCAGGTTGCGGACTTGTACAGACAGGCCGTTTTCGCAGCTGAATGATTGAACACGACCATGGTTGTGCATGTCATGATGGTGGTGACCATGTCCGTGTGCATGATTGTGCTCATGATGTTGACCATGGTCATGGCGATGGGCTTCAGGTGCGGCACAGGCAGCGAGGCTCATGGCGGCGGCAATTGCAAGCAGGGCTTTTACTTTCATTTTTGACTCCTATGGTCAGTGTTGAAGGAAGAATGCAGCGGCATGTTATAAATATCTTTATGGCTTCACAATAGGGATAACCATTATTTACTTTTTCTTCCTGTTTCCAGGAGTATGGCAGGATTCTTTGTAGTTTTGATATGAATGATTAATGCCGTTTGAAAAAAAAGCCGCACTTGCGCTAGAGGTAAACGAAAGTGCGGGAAATTCAGAGAGTTACATTGAAAGAAGGATAGGACAGCTTAACGCTGGCGTGCTTTAAAACGGGGATTGCTCTTGCAAATGACGTACACTTTGCCTTTTCGGCGGACAATTTGGCAGTCGCGGTGTCGTTTTTTTGCAGTTTTCAGGGATGAGAGGACTTGCATTATTTATCCTTTCTGAAAGAAGACATCATGGATTGGTAACGTTGGTTGAACTTGCTGGCGCGACCTTCGACATTGACATTGCGTTGTTTGCCTGTGTATACGGGGTGGGACGCGGAAGAGGTATCAAGAGAGAAGAGGGGATACTCTACTCCGTCTTTCCAAACCATGGTTTTCCCGTGGGTATTGGCACATGAACGGATGAGCCATCCTTGGTCTGCACCGCTGTCGTAAAACAGGACGGTACGATAGTTGTCTGGGTGGATATCGGGTTTCATTTCTTTCTCCAGTGAGTGTTATGGTATAACATTATACTCCTGAAAAAAGAGCAGGCAAGTGTCTTTTGGTTTTTCTTTATCACGGGGGTGCGGCATTTTGATAAAATATGCTGTTTCAGACGGCTTTTTTTTTCATGAGGCCGTCTGAATATTTTGTTTTCTAATGATAGGGATATGATGTATTTGTATAAGGGTTTCAGATTGGGTGGTGCGGTAAGCAAGGTTATGCCGATTATCCATGTATTGTCCAAGCTGGGGCTGTTGTTTTCACTGCTGTTGGCAGTGCCGACACTGATGTCGTATTTTTATCACGACAGCGCGTTTATCGTGTTTGCCTATACGGCTTTGACGGTATTGTTGGTGTCGTGCGTTACTTGGGTGCTGACTTTGCGTTTCAACCGTGAATTGCGGCCGCGTGACGGATTTACCCTGGTATTGATGCTGTGGCTGGCCTTTGCCATCGTGGCGGCGATGCCGATTTATTTCTATATGCCGTCCATGAGTTTTACCGATGCGTTTTTTGAAGCGATGTCGGGGCTGACGACAACGGGGGCAACAGTGATTTCCGGCTTGGATACGCTGGATCCGTCGGTGAATTTTTGGCGGCACATGCTCAACTGGCTTGGCGGTATGGGTATTATCGTGTTGGCTGTGGCAATTTTGCCGATGTTGGGCGTGGGGGGGACGCAGCTTTTCAAAGCGGAAATTCCGGGTATGGATAAAGAAAGCAAAATGGCTCCCCGTATTTCGCAAGTGGCCAAACGATTGTGGTTTGCCTATGCACTGACAACTGCTGCCGCCTTTGTATCCTTACATATTGCCGGCATGGGCTGGTTTGATGCATTGTGTCATGCGATGTCGGCTGTAGCCTTGGGCGGTTTTTCGACACATGATGACAGCGTTGCCTATTTTGATTCCGTAGCAGTCGAATGGACGTTGATGTTTTTTACCGTCTGGGGTGGTATCAATTTTGCCAGCCACTTTACTGCACTGGGCAACCGCTCTTTGCAGGTGTATTGGAAAGATGAAGAATGCCGCTCTATGTTGCTGGTTTTGTCGGGCAGTATTTTGATTTCGGCATTGTATTTATGGCAGCAGGACGTTTATCAAAGCCTTGGCGAAGCTTTGCGCTTTGTCAGCTTCAACTTTGTGTCCATCGGATTGGCAAGCGGTTTCTCCAATGCTGACTTTGCCCAATGGCCGCTGATTGTGTCGTTGTGGATGTTTTTTCTCTCGAACGTATTGGCAAGTTCAGGCTCTATGGGTGGCGGTATTAAAAATGTGCGTGCGTTGGTGTTGTTTAAATTCAGCTTGCGCGAAATGCTGATTTTGTTGCACCCGCGTGCGGTTCGTACGGTAAAGGTCAACAACCGTTCCATTCCGGATCGTATGGCGCTGACCGTCATGTCGTTCATCTTTATTTACTTTATGACGGTCATCGTATTCAGCTTTTTACTGATGGCGGCAGGCTTGGACTTTTTATCCGCCTTTACGGCAGTCATTGCCTGTATTACCAATGCAGGGCCGGGTTTGGGGGCAGTTGGTCCGTCGCATAATTACGCCGCGCTGAGCGATGTACAGAAGTGGCTATGTACGGCGGTGATGTTGTTGGGACGTTTGGAGATTTTTACCGTTCTGATTTTGTTTACTCCGGCATATTGGAAGAAATAAGTATGAGAAAAAGGCCGTCTGAAATTTCAGACGGCCTTTTTATAATGGCAGGGCTTAAGCGTATTGCTTGAGCAATTCTTTGAATTGTTCGCTAGTTTCAGGGTGTTTCAAACCGTAAGCCACGGTTGCTTCAAGGTAACCCAATTTGCTGCCGCAGTCGTAGCGTTTGCCATCAAGCGCATGAGCTAAAACAAACTCATGGTCGAGCAAGCGGGCGATACCGTCTGTCAGTTGGATTTCATTACCGGCGCCGCGAGGCAGGTTGGTCAACAAGTCAAAAATACGCGGAGTCAGGATGTAGCGGCCGACAACAGCAAGGTTGGAAGGCGCTTCTTCCGGTTTTGGTTTTTCAACGATATTGGTGATACGTTGATAGTTTTTCAGCTGTTCAACTTCGACAATACCATAAGAGCCTGTTTGGGAAGGATCAACGGTTTCAACGCCTAAAACGCTGTTACCGCTTTGGTTGTACACATCAACCATCTGTTTCAACGCACCTTTAGGCGCATCAATCAAATCGTCTGCCAAAATAACGGCAAAAGGTTCATTACCAACGGCAGCCTGCGCGCACAATACGGCATGACCCAAACCCAATGCTTCAGTTTGACGGATGTACATGCAGGTAATATTGGAAGGCAGGATGTCGCGAACGTGCGCCAACAGTTTGTCTTTTTGACGCAATTCCAATTCGGTTTCCAACTCGTATGCTTTGTCGAAGTGATCTTCGATACTGCGTTTGTTACGGCCGGTGATAAACACCATTTCAGTACAGCCGGCTTCAACCGCTTCTTCAACTGCATATTGAATCAGAGGTTTGTCCACGATAGGCAGCATTTCTTTGGGGCTGGCTTTGGTCGCAGGCAAGAAACGGGTGCCCATACCGGCAACGGGAAAGACGCATTTTTTAATGGGTTTCATATTGGTATCCTATTTTGTCTGAGGGATTAGCCCCCGAAAGTGTAATTGTGTGTAACGATAATACCACATGATAAAGTATCAGGCGGCTTGAAAAAACTGTATATACTGTCTTATCCCAGCAACGTCAGTAATTCTTCTTCGCTCAATACGGCCACGCCCAAAGTTTGGGCTTTTTCCAATTTACTGCCTGCAGCTTCCCCGGCGACAACGTAGTCGGTTTTTTTGGATACGCTGCCGGAAACTTTACCGCCAGCAGCCTCAATCATGGCTTGGGCTTGGTCGCGTTTGAGTGTGGGTAAAGTCCCTGTTAATACAAAGGTTTTACCTGCCACGGTTTCATTAATGCCGTCTGAAATAGTTTTATCTTGAAGATTAGACCGCGTTTGAGTAAAGAAAGTTTTCATATTTTCAAGCAGGGCTGCGTTTTGCGGTTTACTGCGCCATGTTTGCCAATCGGCAGGCAACGCTTTGTCGCTTTGCAAGCCTTCTATGCTTTGTCCGGCAAGTTCCCACAAGGCCAATGCTTTGGTTTCGCTGATTTTAAAATCAGGCAGGCGGGCAATCCAGCGTTGCGGTTCGGCATGGCGCAACGGCGGGATAGTAACAGCCTGGCTTTGCGGGGCAACACCTACAGACAGTAGCTCGTCTATCATCGCCTGTTGTGCTTCTTGGGCAAAAAAGTGAGCGATGGAGCGGGCAACCACCGTGCCGATATCGGGCAGGCAGGCGAGGATGGGTTCAGGTGCATGGCGGACATGTTCGAGCGTACCGAATGCCTGCGCCAGCGTTTTAGCGGTGCGTTCGCCGACGTGACGAATGCCGAGGGCAAAAAGGAAGCGGGCAAGTTCGGGTGTTTTGCTGGCTTCTATGCCTGCAAGGATGTTTTCCGCCCATTTGGTTGGCTGTTTTTTACTGGTTTTGCTAAGCAGGGCATTGCCGGTCTCGCCTTCCAAGTTTTCAATTTCACCATTTGATGGTTCTTCCTCATTAGTCGATGCTTTATCCGCTGTTTCCTTCATTTTTTGCAGGGTTGGAATATCAAGGCGGTAGAGGTCGGCGAAATGACGAACCAAATCTTGTGCGACCAGCTGCTCGATTTGTTTTTGACCAAGTCCGTCGATATCCATGGCTTTGCGTGAGGCGAAGTGGATTAAACCTTGTGCGCGTTGTGCTTGGCAAAGCATACCGCCGCTGCATCGGGCAACCGCTTCGCCTTCTTCGCGTTCGATTTCGCTGTGACAGATAGGGCAATGGGTGGGCAGGCGGTAGGGTTTGTGAAGCGGTTCGGATCGGGTTTCAGAAGGTGTTTCAGCAAACAAATCGTCTTGCAGGCCGTCTGAAACAGCAATGTTGGTCTCCTGCATTGGGCGGCGTTCAAAAATCACGCGCACCACCTCGGGAATCACGTCTCCAGCGCGGCGTACGACAACGGTATCGCCAACGCGTACGTCTTTTCGAGATACTTCGTCCTGATTGTGCAGGGTGGCGTTGGTAACGGTAACGCCGCCGACGAATACAGGTTGCAGACGGGCAACGGGGGTTACTGCGCCGGTGCGCCCGATTTGTACATCAATGGCTTCGACAATGGTCAATGCTTCTTCAGCAGGAAATTTGTGGGCAATGGCCCAACGTGGCGCGCGTGAGATGAAGCCCAGTTTTTCTTGTTGTGCCAGACTGTTGACTTTGACCACCATGCCGTCGATTTCATAAGGTAAAGTAGGGCGTTTTTGCTGCATTTTCTCGTAAAATGCCAATACTTCGTCGATATTTGGGAAACAGCCGAAATTACCATCGGGCAGGCTGAAGCCAAGTTCTTTACAGTAGTTCAGCTCTTGCAGGTGTTCTTCTGCGATAAAACCGCCTTGTTGTCGGGCAATGGAATAGGGGAAGAAATGCAGTTTGCGCTGTGCTGTAATGCGCGAATCGAGTTGGCGCAGACTGCCGGCGGCGGCATTGCGCGGATTGGCGAAAGGTTTTTGTCCGTTTTCAGCCTGTCGTGCGTTTAAGGCGGCAAAATCGGCTTTGAGCATCAGTACTTCGCCGCGTATTTCGATAAGCTCGGGAATGTTTTCCCCATGCAGACGCAGGGGAATGTTGGATACGGTTTTGACGTTTTGGGTAACGTCTTCGCCTGTTGTGCCATCTCCACGGGTTGCCGCTTGAGTCAATACGCCGTCGCGGTACAGCAGGCTGATGGCCAAACCGTCAAATTTAGGCTCGATAACGTATTCCGGTTTTTCTCCGTTTAATCCGCCACGAACGCGCTCATCAAAAGCGTACATTTCGGCATGGTCAAACACGCCGTTTTCATCTTGTGGCGAGAAGGCGTTGGTTAGTGACAGCATCGGCACTTCATGACGCACTTCATCAAAGCCTGCCAAAGGCTCGCCACCGACGCGCTGGGTTGGGCTGTCGGGCAGTTTCAACTCAGGGTGATTCAACTCCAATGCTTCGAGCTCGCGGAACAATTTGTCGTATTCGGCATCGGGTACGCTGGGCGCGTCTAGGGTGTAGTATTCGTAGGCGTAGCGGTTAAGGAGGTCGGTCAGGTATTTGATACGTTGTGCGGTTGGATTCATGTGCAATCGAAATAGAGTTTTCAGACGGCCTGATGATAGAGAGGCCGTCTGAAAATCGATGAATATTGAAGATGAAGGGATTTTACCTGAAAAAAAGCGGATATGCCGTCATTGCATATCCGCTTTTTGATTGGGGAAGTTTAAGAGAACAGGCGAAGGGCTTGTTTGCTGCCGGGTTTGATGCCGACTTTGAGCATTTCTTCCTGACGGGCCAAAACGTAGTTGCGTACGTCTTTAAGCCATTGGGTGGAAACTTCTTCCATTTGGTCGTTAACCAAGTCCAAGCTGAGTTGGCCGGAGAGTTTGATTGCCAAGTCCATGAATTTGTCGAAAGTTTTTTCGCCGGCCGGAACATGCGGAATATCCAAAAGCATGCTGAAACCGCGGTAGGCTTGGTTGTCCAACAAAAGATTGGTAAACGGTTTGTTGTCCAAAGTATGGATGGAGAACAATTGAGGGTTGTTGTTATTGCCGAAGTGGAAAGCGCCGTCTTCACCCAGTTTGAAGCCTGTATCTTCCACGGCGGCACGCAATTCTATGCCGCTGATATTGGAGTGGGAAACCAAGTGAATGGCGATGGTTTGGTCAACACGCGCACAGAATTGGTCGAGGGCTTGCGCGACTTCTGTGAACGCATCCAAGTCGGTATGCAAAACTTTGCCGTCCATCAGTTGGGCAAAAGCATCAACCTGTTGGTCGAAGTGTTGCAGCTCTTCACGTGCGGCCAAACCATTGCGGCTGACAGCTTGCAGACCCATGACAAAGCCTTGGTAGTAAACGCCAGGAATCGGCTCGGCAACGCGGAAATGGTCGTCCATGGTGCAACCGATGATTTGGAAGCGGTGGGTACCGGAAAGACGCGGTAGTGCGTGTAATTCTTGGGCTTGTTTCAGGGAGATGTAGGCCATGTAGTCGAAGCGCGGATCAAACCAAGGCAACTCGACTTGCGATAATTCGTCCAAGCTGATCAATGGTACTTGTGCCACAGGCTCGGCAGCGGTTTCAACCGGAGCAGAAGCGGCTTCGGCAGGGCTGACGGTAATTTCGTTGTTTAAGCCGATAACAGTGTGTTGGACTTTTTCTTCTGCGGAAAAGTCGTCTTCCACAGTCAACTCGACATCCGTTTTAATCTGTGTAGGGTGGGCCAGTTTGGCTTTTGCCGCGTAGATTTCATCTTGCTCTTGCAGGTTGCGCAATGCCTCTTCGGTTTTTTTGTTTTTCTTGATAAACAAACCCTGGCCGCCGGTTTCTTTACTGTCGCGGACGTGCTTGGTTTTGCTGGTCAAAAGCGCATCTTTATCGGAATGGCCGAATTGTTCGCGCACTTGTTTGCGGTATTGGTTTTCCTGGTACATGTTGTAACCGATGACCGCCAAAAGGGCGGCGAGGGCTAAGACGATGAAAATCATGGAGTAATCACTTTTTAAAAAGGCAGCATTCCGTCTTTTTCAGGGTGCGGAATCTTGCTGCGTGGGAAGTTCGTTGGAGCCGGACTTTATGCGTCCGAATGAATAGCTGAATTATAACGAAAATAAACGGTTGTGACAGCATTATGTCTACCAATCATTTCAGGCCGTCTGAAAGTTATCCGCGCCGGACGGGAAAACCTGCTTTTTGAAGGCGAGGCCAATCGAAGAAATGTCCGGGATCGGTTTTCCTGTCCGGCGCGATGTCCTGATGACCGGTAACGACCTGAATCGGGTAATGTTCGGAGATAGCGGTCAGCAAGGCTTGCAGGCTGGTGTATTGTGCTTCGGTAAAAGGCTCGAAATCGCAGCCTTCCAATTCGATACCGATGGAGAAGGCATTGCATTTTTCTCTGCCTTGAAACGACGATACGCCGGCATGATAGGCCATGTCGTCGCAGGAAACGAATTGGACGGTTTCGCCTTTACGGCTGATGAAAAAATGGCTGGAGACGCGCAAGGTGTGGATGATACTGAAAAAAGGGTGCTCGTCAGGGTTGATTTGGTTGGTAAACAAATTTTCCACTGCCCCCGTGTTGTACTCAAAAGGAGGAAGGGAAATATTGTGGAGGACAACCAATGAGATGTCTTCATCCGGTTCGCGTGGGCTGAAATTGGGCGAATGAGTTTGGCGTGCATTCAGCCAGCGGCCGTTTTGCCAAATGTTTTTTGAAGAGGAATTCATGGTTTCAGACGGCCTTTCGGGATAGGAAAGCATACGTTAGGGAAGGTGGCAGGCGTGGTGGACTTATTTTCGGTTATACTGTCGCCCGACACGTTCACAAACCAAGAATCCTACCATGCTGAAAAAATTGTTGAAATGGCTGGCCGTATTTTTGACGGCATTTGCCGCCGTGGTTGCCGCATTGTTGTTTGTTCCGAAAGACAACGGCAAACCATACCGTATTACCATTACCAAAAACCAAGGTATCTCTTCCGTCAGCCGCAAACTGGCTCAAGATGGCATCGTTTATAACCGTTATGTGCTGGTAGCCACCGCGTATGTGATGGGCGTACACAACCAACTCAATGCCGGTTCTTACCGCCTGTCTTCCAAAGTATCGGCTTGGGACATTTTAAAACGCATTAAAAAAGGCCGTCCTGATTCGGTCAGCGTGCAAATTTTGGAAGGCGCGCGTTTTGCCCAAATGCGCCGTATTATCGACAATACTGCCGACATTGCCCATGATACGCGCGGTTGGAGCGATGAAAAACTGATGGCCGAAGTGGCGCCCGATGCCTTGAGCAGCAATCCTGAAGGACAGTTTTTCCCGGATAGTTACGAAATTGATGCCGGTGGCAGCGATCTTCAAATTTACAAAATCGCCTACCGTAAAATGCGGGAAAACCTGCAAGAAGCATGGGACGACCGTCAAAGCGGCCTACCTTATAAAAATCCGTACGAAATGCTGATTATGGCGAGTCTGATTGAAAAAGAAACCGCGCACGAAGACGACCGCGCCCATGTGGCCGCCGTATTCGTTAACCGCCTGAATATCGGCATGCGCCTGCAAACCGACCCGACCGTTATCTATGGCATGGGCGATGCGTATAAAGGCAGAATCCGCAAAGTCGACCTGCAACGCGATACGCCTTACAATACCTATACGCGCAGCGGTTTGACACCAACGCCGATTGCGCTTCCCGGCAAAGCCGCGCTTGAAGCAGCAGGCCATCCGTCTGATGAAAAATATCTGTATTTCGTCTCAAAAATGGATGGTACGGGTCTGAGTGAGTTCAGCCACAATCTTTCTGAGCACAACGCCGCCGTACGCAAATATATTTTGAAGAAATAAACCGAATAGGCCGTCTGAAACATTTATAATCCCTGTTTCAGACGGCCTTTAAATTGACGATATCCATATGAAACCCAGATTTATTACCCTTGATGGTATAGACGGCGCAGGCAAATCCACCAACCTCGCCGTAATGAAAGCATGGTTTGAGAAACACCAACTGCCCGTATTGTTTACGCGCGAACCAGGAGGTACTCTGGCCGGAGAAGCATTGCGTGAAATCCTGCTCAATCCTGCCACCCAAGTCAGCCTGCGTACTGAAACCCTGCTGATGTTTGCAGCCAGGCAGCAACACTTGGAAACGGTCATTCTGCCTGCCCTGAAAAACGGCACGCATGTCGTTTCTGACCGCTTTACCGATGCAACGTTTGCCTATCAAGGCGGCGGACGAGGCGTTCCCTTGCAAGATATTGCCACGCTTGAGCATTGGGTACAGGGCGATTTCCGCCCAGATTTAACTTTGCTGTTGGATGTGCCTTTGGAAGTGTCAATGGCGCGTATCAACCAAACGCGTGAGAAGGATCGCTTTGAACAAGAAGAAGCCGAGTTTTTCAATCGGGTGCGCGAAGTATATCTGCAACGTGCTAACGAACAGCCGGAACGCTATGCCGTCATCGACAGCAGCCAAAGTCTGGACGCGGTAAAAAATCAGATTGAAACCGCGCTAGACAGTCATTTTGGATTGAATGTTTAAGTTTAAATAAGATGCCATCTGAAAGAAGGGTAATGTGGCGAAGAAATATTATTACAGAAGTTTTTAGACATAAAACCAAATAAAACGAAACATCAAAACAAATGTAATAAATATCGGTATGCGCCACCAAAAGAACATGATAAAATTACGGTCCCTTACAAAGCCGGTCTGTTAACAACCCGACTTTAGAAATTTTAAACGTCTGAAGCAGCCTGTTTCAGACTTGTTCGCTGTAAAATCTCTCTCGCAAACAGGATCGATAAATGGAAAATTCATTAAAAGAAGCCGCCCTGCAGTTCCACGAATTCCCCGTGCCGGGCAAAATCTCCGTTACCCCAACCAAATCTTTGGCTACTTCTAAAGATTTGGCATTGGCGTACTCTCCGGGCGTAGCCGCTCCTTGTATGGAAATCCATGCCGATCCGCAAACTGCCTACAAATACACAGCCAAAGGCAACTTGGTTGCCGTGATTTCCAACGGTACAGCAGTGTTGGGTTTGGGCAACATCGGCGCATTGGCCGGTAAACCTGTAATGGAAGGCAAAGGCGTATTGTTCAAAAAATTCGCCGGTGTTGACGTATTCGATATCGAAATCGATGAAAAAGACCCGCAAAAATTGGTAGACATCATCGCTTCTTTGGAACCAACTTTCGGCGGTATCAACCTCGAAGACATCAAAGCGCCTGAGTGCTTCTACATCGAACGTGAATTGCGCAAACGTTGCAAAATCCCTGTATTCCACGACGACCAACACGGTACTGCCATCATTACTGCTGCCGCTGTATTGAACGCTTTGCGTTATACCGGCCGCAAAATTGAAGAAGCAACTTTGGTGTGCTCTGGCGCAGGTGCTGCTGCGATCGCTTGCTTGAACCAATTGCTCGCCGTCGGCCTGAAACGTGAAAACGTGACCGTCTGCGACTCCAAAGGCGTGATTTACAAAACCCGCGAAGACAAAGACTCGATGGACGAATCCAAACAATTCTACGCCATCGAAGACAACGGCCAACGCGTATTGGCTGATGCCGTTAAAGGTAAAGACATCTTCTTGGGTCTGTCCGGTGCCAACCTGCTGACTCCTGAAATGCTGAACACCATGAATGAAAAACCAATCGTGTTCGCCATGGCAAACCCAAATCCGGAAATTCTGCCTCCATTGGCAAAAGAAACCCGTCCGGATGTGGTAATCGGTACCGGTCGCTCAGACTTCCCGAATCAAGTAAACAACGTATTGTGCTTCCCATTTATCTTCCGTGGTGCATTGGATGTCGGCGCGACCACCATCAATGAAGAAATGAAACGCGCTTGCGTATACGCTTTGGCTGACTTGGCAATGGAAGAAGTGCCTGAAGAAGTGATTGCTGCTTACGGTAAGAAATTTGAATTCGGTGCGGAATACCTGATTCCTACTCCATTCGACTCCCGCCTGTTGCCTCGCGTTGCTTCTGCTACTGCTAAAGCAGCAATGGAAAGCGGCGTGGCTACCCGTCCAATCGCTGATTTGGATGCGTACGCTGCTAAATTGGCTGAATGGAAACTGTAATTCAGTAAGTAGTGCTTGATTGAAAAGGCCGTCTGAAAGTTGTATTTCAGACGGTCCTTTTGTTTATTGGGTATTTTAGAAATGGCTTAATGCGGTAATCGAAATGAGAAATACGATAATTTGCTGCTCCAAAATGTGGACGTGGGAATATGGATTGTTTTCTAAGATAGGTTTCTTATTTTTGAAGTATTTTGGCTTTGCATGGTTTGTACGGGATTGAATACAACATTTTGCCAGCCTTTTTAAACAATATCGGGCCGTCTGAAAACGGATTTCAGACGGCCTGAGTTAATAAAACGGTTTATTTTTGCCAATAGGTTTTGACGTTGACGAACTCATACAACCCGAATTCTGATAGCTCGCGGCCATAGCCGGAAGCTTTGACGCCGCCAAAGGGGAGGCGCAGGTCGCTGCTGGTGTGGCGGTTGATAAAGACAGAGCCTGCTTGAATTTTTTCGGCGTATTGCCATGCGTTTGCCGTGTCGGCTGTGTAGATACAGGCGCCGAGGCCGAAAGGTGTGTCGTTGGCAAGTGCGACGGCGTGATCCGGATTGTCGGCGCGTAAGATCATGGCAACCGGGCCGAAGACTTCTTCGTGCCAAACGCGGCAGTTGGGGTTGACCTGATCCAAGACGGTAGCAGGGTAAAACCAGCTTTCTCCATCAGGGATATAGCCGCCACTCAAACATTGCGCGCCATGTGCAACCGCATCTTGAACCTGCTCGTGTACGGTTTGACGCAGGTCTTGGCGGTGAAGCGGGGCAAGGGTGGTGTTCGGATCTTTTGGATTGCCGGTTTGCAGTTTGGCGCACTCGGCAAGGAAGAGCGGGATAAACTGTTCGGCAATATCTTGGGTAACAACGATGCGTTTGGCGGCATTGCAGGATTGTCCGGCATCGCGAAAGCGCGAATAGCAGGCATCGATGGCTGCGTGTTGCAGATCGGCATCGGGCAGGATGATAAACGGATTGCTGCCGCCCAGTTCAAGGACGGTTTTTTTCAGATGTTTGCCTGCATGGGCGGCAAGCAGGCGGCCGGTGTGGGTCGAACCGGTAAATGCCATGGCATCGGTATCTTCAATGGCTTTAAGCGTGTCTTCATGACTCAACCATGCGCCGATAAGCGGCAAACCTTTTGGGACAAGGCCGAATAGGGTTTCGCTGATGCGGGCGACACTGGGCGCAGGTTTGACCGCGCAGGCATTGCCGGCACAAAGGGCTGGAATGGCAAATCGTAAAATCTGCCAAACAGGGTAGTTCCACGGCATGACCGCCAAAACAACGCCCAAAGGCTCGAAGCGGACTTGGCTGAGGCTGGCTTGGGTGGCGATGGTTTTATGGGCAAGCAGTTCGGGGGCAAGGCGGACGTAGTAGCGGATAAGCTCGATGGATTTGCTGATTTCGGCACGGCATTCGTGCAGGCAGCGTCCGACTTCTTCGCAAACCATTTCGGCAAGGCATTCTTGGTTTTGGGTGAGGCTGTCGGCAAATTGCTGTAAGAGGGCGGTGCGCTCGGTAATGCTTAATTGGGCAAAGGTTTGCTGAAGAATTTGGAGGCGGTTTAATTCGCCGGTGAACTCGGTATAGCTTTGCGCCGGTCGGCGGTAAATGGTTTCTCCGGTGAAGATATGGGTGCTGTGAAACATGATTGGCTCCTTTGTTTTTATGTTTTTATGAGGCCGTCTGAAAATGTTTCAGACGGCCTTTTATTGTGATGATTGTACTTCAAGCGACCAGTTGGGGGAAAATAGATTTTAAGCCGGCAACAATAATCTCTACGGAAATGGCGGCCAGCATCATGCCCATGATGCGGTTGAGGATGGTCAGGCCGGTAGTGCCCAAGCGTTTGCTGATGCGTCCGGCCACGACCAAAATGAAATAGCAAATCAGGCTGACCAAGAAGCCGGAGATGATAATCAGGGCAATATCGCTGTAATTTTTGGCGGCAGAGGAATAAATGATGACAGTGGAGATACCGCCGGGGCCGATGGTAATCGGAATGGCAATGGGTACGACGGCAATGGCTTTTTCGTTGCGGCGGACTTGTTGCGCATTTTGATGTTCTTCTGAATGGGGGTCAATTTTGGGTTTGGCCGGGTTGTCGTTGCCGTTCATTAAGGAGATGGCAATCAGCAAAACCAGAATCCCGCCGCCGACTTGGAAAGAACCGACGCTGATACCGAGTACTTTCAATAAGATACCGCCGCTCAGTGCAAAGACGATGATTACGATGAAAACGGCCAATGCGGCAGTACGCGCGATTCTGCGCTTTTCTTTGGTGCTGTGGTTTTGTGTCAGATCAAGATAAATCGAGAGCGCGCTGAAAGGATTAATCAGCACGAGAAATGCCACAAGCAGCTTGCCGATTTCTACACCCAGTTCCATATTATTCCTCGCTTTCAGTTAGGTCATCGTTATCCGCATTACGGCGGCGGTTTTTGTGTTCGTTGGCAATACCCATCAGCAGGGCGAGCATCACCATGATGGAAAGCGTAGCCGTGCCGCCGTAGCTGACCAAGGGGAGGGGAACACCGACGACGGGTAAAATGCCGCTGACCATGCCCATGTTTACAAAGGCGTAGCAGAAAAAAGTCATGGTCAAGGCGCCTGCCAGAGTACGGCTGTAAAGGGATTGCGCTTGCGCGGCAATCCACAATCCACGTGCCAGAATGATAAGGTAAACCAGCAGCAACAGGATATTGCCAATCAGGCCGAACTCTTCGCCGAATACCGCGAAAATAAAGTCAGTCGTTGATTCAGGAATATAGTCCAAATGGGTTTGCGTACCGTTTAGCCAGCCTTTACCCCATACACCACCCGAGCCGATGGCAATCATAGATTGGATGATGTGGTAGCCTGCACCTAACGGATCTTTGGTTGGGTCGAGCAAGGTGAGAACACGGGTTTTCTGGTAGTCGTGCATGCCGTAGTTCCACAAGAGCGGCAAAGCGGCCACAAAGGCAATAATAGCGGCAAAAATAGCCTTCCAAGGCAATCCGGCAAAGAAGATGACAAAAATACCCGAAGCCATAATCAATGCTGCCGTACCGAGGTCGGGCTGCTTCAAAATCAGGACGACAGGAACAAGAATCAGCACGAGGGCGACAATATAATGTATCCATTTCAGACGGCCTTCATAGCGTTGGAAATACCACGCGACAGTCATGGGAATACCGATTTTCATGATTTCGGAAGGTTGGATACGGGTAAAGCCGAGACTCAGCCAACGGGTCGAGCCGTTGACGGTAACGCCGGCGACTTCGACACCAATCAGCAGTAATACGCCGACAATGTAAACAGGCAGGGCAACTTTGGCAGCCGTTTGCGGCTTGAATACGGCGATAATCCATAACAGGGCAAAGCCCAAAACGGTATGGATGGTTTTGTTTTCTAATTGGCCGAACTCTTGCCCGTCTGCAGAATAGAGCAGGAACAGGCTCATGATGTAGATGGCGAGCATGGCAAAAAACAGCCAAGAGTCAATCGGGGCTGCAATGGTGGATTTGAAATTTTTCCACGCTGATGTGTTATTCATGATGAACCTCCGGCTGTGAGGCAGGGCTTGTCGGAGTCAGTCCGTAGGCAGATTGGAAAATGCTGGTAATAGGCTGATGCTTGTCCGTTGTTTCAGTTTTGGCAGAGCCTGACTCAAGGCCGTCTGAAAACTGTTGCGGCTTGACGTGAAGCATATAAAAATCAGTCATTTCACGGGCCAATGGCGCGGCATACGCACCCCAACCGCCATTTTCCAAAATAACGGCAATAGCGATTTCAGGTTTTTCCAATGGCGCAAACGAGATAAACCATGCGTGGTCACGGTGTTGTTCGCGCAGGGCTGCTGCGTTGTAGCGACCTCCCTGTTTGATTTGTACGACCTGGGCCGTACCGGTTTTACCGCCCATCGTATAAGCAAGTCCGCCACCGATACGGTGCGCCGTACCGCCCGGTTTCAATACCTTTTCCATTGCGTGTTTGACGTATTCGAAGTTGTCAACTTTGAACGGAATTTGACGCTCGAGATTGGGGTTGATTCGGGTAATTTTGCGTGCGCCAAAATCTAATACTTCTTTGACCAAATGCGGCTGATAAACGACGCCGTTATTGGCCAGAGATGCTGTCGCATGAGCCATTTGCAAAGGTGTGTAGGCGTTGTAGCCTTGTCCGATGCTGACAGAAACCATTTCGCCGGCGCGCCATTCTTTGGCGGTCGGATCGGAAGACTTGGCAAAGCGTTTGGCTTTCCATTCGCGGCTAGGCAAAACGCCTGTATATTCGCTGGGCAGGTCAATGCCGGTTTTTTGGCCGAAACCGAATTGCGCCAGATACGGAGAGGCTTTATCGATACCCATTTCGTAACCTAAGCGGTAGAAGAAGGTATCTGAAGATACTTGGATGGCTTTACTCAAGTTGGCCGAGCCGTGGCCGCTGCGGACAGAGTCGCGGAAAATATGGCGGCTGCCGGGTATGCTCCATGCGCCGGGAGCGGGGATGATGGTGTTTTGAGTGATTTTGCCGCTTTCCAATAAGGCCATGCCCATAAAGGGTTTGAATGTAGAACCTGGCGGATAAAGGCCTTGGGTAACGCGGTTGATCAAAGGCTTTTTCCAATCGTCATTCAGCATTTTCCAAGTGTCGCTGTCGATGCCGTCGATAAAGAGGTTGGGATCGAAAGAAGGCTTGGAAACAAAAGCCAAGACAGTACCGTCTTGCGGATTAATGGCCACCAATGCGCCACGGCGGTCGCCTAAAATGCGGTCGGCTTCCTGCTGCATACGGATGTCCATGCCTAGGCGCAAGGTTTGCCCCATCTTGGACGGAACATTTTTCAATACGCGAACGATGTTGCCGTAAGCATCTTTTTCAACTTCCTGATAGCCTGGAATGCCATGAAGCTGGTGTTCGTAATATTTTTCCAAGCCGGATTTGCCGATATGCGTACTGCCGCGGTAGAGGGCGGTCAGACCTTCTTCTTCCAGCATTTCTTTGTCTTTATCGCTAATACGGCCGATATAGCCTAAGAAATGGGAAGTCAGTTTGCCGTAAGGATATTCGCGGAATGTGCGTGAATTGACCTCTACGCCTTTGAATTCGCGCAGATGTACGGACAAACGGGCGGCCTCTTCATCGGTCAGCCTGAGTTTGAGTGGGATATTTTCAAATTTCCGATAGCTTTCGCGGTATTTTTTGAAGCGTTTTAAATCTGTCGGTGTAATATCGACGTATTTTTTCAATGCTTCAATGACATCTTCCATCTTGCCTTCAATGCGGCTGGGAATAACTTCAAGCGAAAAGACTGGATAGTTTTTGGCCAAAGGAACGCCGTTGATATCGATGATTTCGCCGCGTACGGGCGGCGTTGGAATCAGGGTAATGCGGTTGCTCGATGCCTGACCGGAAAACTCGTTGTGTTGAGTCACTTGCAGGTAGAAGAACCGCGCCAGCAAGATGGAAAAGAAGATGATAATCAGGATAAAAGCAACGAGTAGGCGCAACAAAGTGTCGGCTTGTACTGTCTGCACGGAAGGTTTTTTGGTATGTTGACCACCGGAAAGACGGCGTGGAAGAATCGGTTTCATCTTTTCAGTGGGAGCGGTAAATACGGGTCACAATCAGCATCAGCTGGCTGAGTATCGGCCAAAGCAATGCGCCGACAAATGGAGCAACAAAGCCTTGCAAAGTGATGACCTGATGATTAAGGAACAAACGGGCAATAGTTAAGACGGCCTGATTGAGAAGCAGTGCAGCCAATACAGCAGCTAATTGCATAATGTGGCCGTAAAGCATGATTTGGCGGCGGCGGTTTAAGATGAAATAAGTCATCACGACGTAAGACAGGGCGTGCAAGCCCAAAGTCGCGGCGGTTGCGGCATCGACAATCAGACCGATGGCAAAAGCCAGTCCCATACCTGCGCGTTGCGGTTGGTGCAATGTCCAATATAGCAACATCAGTGCCGTCATTTCAGGCAGCCAAAAGAATCCGTCAAAGGAAAACGGCATAAAGTCCAGTATCATCATCACAATGAGACTGGCCGCCATGATGTGTAGCGGTGCTGCACGGTAAGAATCGTCAAAATCGTTCATGAAATCAGCGTGGGGAAGAAGGGGCGGAAGAAAGTACCAAGACAAAACGGCTGCTGCGTAAAGTGGCCAAAGGTGTCAGTTGCGTATCGTAATAAGGCGTTCCCGATGCGCGGACAACCTTGCTGACGGTTGCAACGGGAATCCCCGCCGGATAAGTACCGTCCAGGCCGGAAGTCAGCAGAATATCGCCGGGTTTCAAATCTGAACCGGTTGGAAAATAGCGCAAATCCAAACCGTTGCCATTGCCGTATGCCAAGTTGCGTTCGCCGGTACGGCTGACGGCTATGGGGACAATGCTTTGTCCGCCTGAAATCAGCCCAATTTCCGCACTTTGTGTGTGAACTTGTGTCAACAGGCCGATCAAACCGCTTTGATCGATGACCGCGTCACCAACTTTCAAGCCGTCTTGACTGCCCTTGCCGATAATCAGTCTTTCGGAAAGCGGATCTTTGCCATTGGAAATGACTTCCGCACCGATAACGTTGTGAATGCCTTTTTGTTGTAAACCGTATAGTTTTTTTAATTCGCGCAATTCATCGGTATTGACTTTATCTCGCTGCAAATCAATTTTCAGACGACCATTTTCTTCCAGAAGTTGGCGGTTTTGTTCCAAGAGCTCGGATTTAGACTGGGAGAGGTCGGCAAAATATTGATAAAGTTGAACAGGTTGATTCGCCAGCCATTGAACAGGATAGAGCATAGGCATTACTGCCGCACGTATAGGCTGCATTAATGAAAAGCGGTAATCGGCCACAATCAGGCCGGTAGCCAGAGCGATATAAACGACAAAACGAGGCAACAGCTTAGGGCCTTTTGCCTCGTCAAAGCGCAAAGAAGAGTGTTCCATAACCATCTACCTTATGGGTTTTCCGTAAACACGGTATCCCATTTGCCGATATAGTCCAAAGCCTTACCGGCACCATAGGCAACGCAGTTCAGAGGTTGGTCGGCAATACCGACGGGCAGGCCGGTTGCATCGGCTAAGACGGTATCGATACCGTGCAGAAGCGCGCCGCCGCCGGTCAGCATAATACCGCGGTCGGCGATGTCTCCTGCCAATTCGGGTGGAGCCTGTTCCAAAGCCAGACGGACGGCACGGATGATTTGATTTACCGTTTCACTCAATGCTTCACGGATTTCATCTGAAGTAACTGCCAAGGATTTAGGCGTACCTTCGGCCAGATCGCGGCCTTTAATGCGCATGGCTGTTTCGGTTTCAAAGCCCGAGGCCGAGCCGATTTGTTTCTTCAATTCTTCGGCCGTAGCTTCGCCAATCAAGACACCGCGATGGCGGCGAAGGTAATGGATGATGCTTTTATCGAATTCATCGCCAGCTGCGCGGACAGAAGCAGAATAGGCCATGCCGCCCAGTGAAAGAATACCGATTTCAGTCGTACCGCCGCCAATATCGACAATCATCGAACCTGCCGCATCTTCAATCGGCAAGCCCGCGCCCAAAGCGGCGGCCATCGGTTCTTCAATCAAATGTACGCTTGCCGCTCCGGCAGCAAACGCCGAATCCAAAATCGCTTTACGTTCCACTTGGGTGGAGCCGCCCGGAACACAGATAACCACACGAGGCGGAACCAAAGACCGTCCTTCGGTGGCTTTTTTAATCAACATACCCAGCATACGCTCGGTAATTACAAAATCGGCAATCACGCCGTCCCTCATCGGGCGGACGATTTCGATATTGCGCGGCGCACGACCCTGCATTTTTTTTGCTTCCGTGCCTACCGCCATAATTTTACTTTTATTGCCTGCGCCGGATTGAATCGCAACCATAGACGGCTCATCCAAAACAATCCCTTTGCCACGTACAAAAATCAACGTGTTGGCCGTGCCCAAGTCGATGGCAATATCATTGAAGAGGAAACGAGATAAAAGGCGAAACATAGGATTCCTGAAATTCCGGCCCAGCCCGGATGTGTTTAGCATTATTAAAATAAGAAAAACAGGTACACGGTTTTAGACGGATAAATGCCCCCTTAAAAGGCCGTCTGAATTAAAACACCATGCCAACCTGTTTGGTTTTCGGTTATAATTCTTCACTTCATAGAAGACGAAATGTAATGATACCCCAAACCCAAGGTGCATTGCTATCAGACAAGGATTTTTTATGGCTTTAAGCTTAAATGATGTGGAAAAAATCGCAAAACTCTCGCGCCTCACTTTAACGGACGAAGAAAAAAACAAAACGCTTGCCGAGTTGAACGACATTTTCGCCATGGTTGAAAACATGCAAAGCGTCAATACCGACGGCATCGAACCCATGGCGCATCCGCACGAAGCCGCTTTGCGCCTGCGCGAAGATAAAGTGACTGAAACCGATCATGCTGCCGAATATCAGGCGGTTGCCCCCGAAGTGCGCAACCGCCTGTATATCGTTCCTCAAGTGATTGAAGAATAAGGTTTCAGACGGCCTTTGCTTATCGGCAAGCCCCTATTGCAAGGCCGTCTGAAAGGATATTCTGTTCAGACGGCCTGATTTATTGATTTAAACGGATGTTTTCAATATCTGTTTTGAAAGCAAAAACTGTTTTATAGAAAGTACGGCACAATGACCGCTTACACGCTCAAACAAGCCAGCAGCCTGCTGCAATCCAAACAAATTTCCGCAGTCGAATTGGCGACCGAATATTTGGCCGCTATTGCTGCGAAAAACCCTGCCATCAATGGCTACGTTACCATCGATCAAGATAAGACCCTTGCTGAGGCCAAAGCAGCCGATGCGCGTATCGCGGCCGGTAATGCAACGGCTTTGACCGGTGTGCCGGTTGCTTACAAAGATATTTTCTGCCAAACAGGTTGGCGCAGTGCATGCAGCTCCAAAATGTTGGATAACTTTGTTTCTCCTTATACTGCCACTGTGGTGCAAAACCTATTGGATGCCGGCATGGTGACTCTTGGCCGTACCAATATGGACGAATTTGCCATGGGTTCGACCAATGAGACTTCGTTCTACGGCGCAACCAAAAATCCATGGAATCTTGAACATGTTCCCGGCGGTTCGTCAGGCGGTTCGGCTGCCGTGATTGCGGCTCGTTTGGCACCGGCTGCGTTGGGTTCGGATACCGGCGGTTCTATCCGTCAGCCTGCATCGCATTGCGGTATTACCGGCATCAAGCCGACTTACGGTACGGTTTCACGCTTCGGTATGGTTGCCTATGCTTCCAGCTTTGACCAAGCCGGCCCTATGGCGCAAACGGCCGAAGACTGTGCGATTTTGTTGAACGCCATGGCCAGCTTTGACGAGCGCGATTCCACCAGTTTGGAGCGCGACAAAGAAGACTACACCCGTGATTTGGACAAGCCGCTCAAAGGTTTGAAAATCGGTTTGCCTAAAGAATATTTCGGCGAAGGCGCGGATACCGATGTTCAGACGGCCTTGCAAAGCGTTATCGATTTGCTCAAAGCTCAAGGCGCGGAGACTGTTGAAGTTTCTCTGCCGCAAACATCATTGTCAATTCCCGCTTATTACGTTCTCGCTTCTGCGGAAGCAAGTACCAACTTATCCCGCTTCGACGGCGTACGTTATGGTCATCGTGCAGCACAATTCGGCGATTTGGAAGAAATGTACAGCAATACTCGTGCCGAAGGTTTCGGTAGCGAGGTCAAACGCCGTATCATGATCGGTACTTATGTATTGAGCCATGGTTACTACGATGCTTATTATCTGAAAGCGCAAAAATTGCGTCGTCTGGTTGCCAATGATTTTCAGACGGCTTTTGGTCAATGTGATTTCATTTTGGCACCGACTGCGCCGACTGCCGCGCCAAAACTTGGCAGTGACATCCACGACCCTGTACAAATGTACTTGTCCGATATTTACACCATCGCCGTAAACCTTGCCGGTTTGCCTGCACTGACTCTGCCCGCCGGTTTCAGCGCAAACGGCCTGCCGATTGGTGTGCAATTTATCGGCAACTATTTCTCCGAAGCCAAAATTTTGGGTGCAGCACATCAAGTTCAACTGAACAGCGATTGGCACACTAAAGCGCCGGAATAAGGGTAGGGAGTCTATATGCCTGAAAAGTTTTCTTTTCCGGGATTTAAAACTGTTTATCAGAATGCACCAAAGTTTAAAACGCAACATTTAAAATTTACATTGAGGACATTGTGGTATCGTAAAGAAATTAAGGCATTTGAGCAGTTTGTAAATGCTTCGGAAATATGCCAAAGTTTTTTTAGTCAAATGCCCCAAGATGCCTATCCTTTGATACATGAGTTTGTTGATAAGAAACTTAGTGGTCAAGATAGGTTAAAAATTATGCAGTCAGATTTTGAGGCTGCAGAAAAGCTGTTTGGAAAAGAAAGAGTAATGGGTATGAAAACCCGTTCCTTTCATATTGTTTTGGCAAAACCTTCAGACGGCCTTGAGATTTGGCTTAACCGAAATGACAATTGCGTCGATGAGGGAATGTGGTCTCTTTCTTTACGAGAAAGCAATGGAAGACGTCTGTATATGACAACATTCGCCTTTGTAAATAATATGCTGCTTGCAGCCTCCCTTCAGGGACCAGCAGGAGAAGAGGCGAAAGATACCGTACGGGATTTAACTAAGAAGCTACATGGATTGCGTCCTCAGCAATTGATGGTGCATGCATTGCAATATTTTGCTATTGCATTAAAGCTGGATGGTGTGATTGGTATCACACAAGATAGGCAAGTTAAGCTACGTTGGCGCTTGAAGAAACGTGTCAAAATGAACTATGACCAGTTTTGGCAGGAGCATGGTGCTCAAAAAGGTGTTGATGGATTATGGCATCTTCCAAAAGAGCCGGTACGTAAAAATTTTGAGGAAATCGAAAGCAAAAAACGGTCTATGTATCGTAAGCGTTATCAGATGCTAGATGAAATCGAAGAGCAGATAAGAAATGGTTTAGCGCCTATAAAATAAACTATCATCTGATGAATTAAACATATATATGAATACAACCGACTTCATTCAAATCATTGGGACAGCCGCGTTTGCCATTTCCGGCTATTTGGTCGGCTACAACAAGCAATTAGATGTACTCGGTGTCGTCATTACGGCGTTACTGACGGCTGTTGGCGGCGGCATGATACGCGATGGTTTGGTCGGCCGGATTCCGCAAGTGTTTTTGCAAACCGATGCGTTGATAGTTGTGTTTGCCACGCTTGCCATTGCGTGGTTGATAAGGGTGCAACGCTATCGCAGCACCTATTTGGCCGCTGCTTTTATTATTGCCGATGCCATCGGTTTGGCAGCTTTCAGCATTACCGGCGCACAAATCGGTATGGCCTTGCAGCTCAATTTGTTTGGCGTTATTTCTTTGGCTTTTGTGACTGCCGTTGGCGGCGGTATTGCGCGCGATATTTTGGTCAATGATGTGCCGATGATTTTGCGCACCGACCTTTACGGCAGCGTAGCCATTTTGATTGGCGGGCTGATTTATCTGTTCGGGCATTTGGGCTGGATTAATATTTTTACGTTAAACCTGCTCTTTGCCGGCGGATTGTTGTTTCGCCTGACTGCATACCGTTTCCATTGGCAACTTCCCGGGTTCCAACGCCGCAGGAAATAAACTTATCTTACAGACGGCCTCTTATGGATTTCTTATTCAGGCCGTCTGAAAAACGAATCACTCATTTAACCGATTAACTTTTTTTCGACAGAAAGACCCTTATGACTTGGGAAACCGTAATCGGACTGGAAATCCACGTCCAACTCAACACCCAATCCAAAATCTTCAGCGGCGCATCCACTTCATTCGGTGCCGAGCCTAATGCCCACGCCAGCGTGGTTGAGTGTGCGTTGCCGGGCGTATTGCCGGTAATGAACCGCGAAGTCGTCGAAAAAGCCATCAAACTCGGTTTGGCTTTGGATGCGAAAATCAATCAGAAAAACGTGTTCGACCGTAAAAACTATTTTTATCCTGATTTGCCAAAAGGCTATCAAATCAGCCAGTTGGATTTGCCGATTGTTGAACACGGCAAACTGGAAATCGTAGTAGGCGATGAAGTTAAAACCATCAATGTTACCCGTGCGCACATGGAAGAAGATGCGGGTAAATCCGTACATGAAGGTTTGAACGGTGCTACTGGTATTGACTTGAACCGTGCCGGTACGCCTTTGTTGGAAGTTGTCTCCGAGCCGGAAATGCGTTCCGCAGCCGAAGCCGTGGCATACGCTAAAGCATTGCATGGTTTGGTAACTTGGTTGGATATTTGCGACGGCAATATGGCGGAAGGCTCGTTCCGCGTCGATGCCAACGTTTCTGTACGTCCAAAAGGTCAGGCTGAGTTCGGTACACGCCGTGAAATCAAAAACCTCAACTCTTTCCGCTTCTTGGAACAAGCCATCAATTATGAAGTGGAAGCGCAAATCGAAATCTTGGAAGACGGCGGTAAAGTACAGCAGGCAACCATGCTGTTTGACCCTGAAAAAGGCGAAACCCGCGTGATGCGTTTGAAAGAAGATGCGCACGATTACCGCTATTTCCCAGATCCGGATTTGTTGCCGGTCATTATTTCAGACGGCCAGTTGCAAAAAGCCAAAGAGCAAATGCCTGAATTGCCGCATGAAATGGCGGCGCGTTTTGTTGCCGATTACGGCGTGTCTGACTATGATGCGCGTCTGCTGACTGCCAGCCGCGCTCAAGCTGCCTATTTTGAAGAAGCGGCCAAAGCTTGCGGTCAAGGTAAATTGACTGCAAACTGGATGAACGGCGAGCTTGCCGCCACCTTGAATAAAGAAGGCTTGGAATTGGCTGAAAGCCCGATTACGGCTCCACGCCTTGCCGAGTTGGTTGCTAAAGTTGCAGACGGAACATTAAGCAGCAAACTGGCGAAAAAAGCTTTTGAAGCAATGTGGGCTGAGCCTGAAGCAGGTATTGCCGAAATTATCGAGAAACATGGTTTGCAACAAATTACTGACACTGGTGCAATTGAAGCGCTGGTAGATGAAGTATTGGCAAACAATGCGAAAGCCATTGAGCAATTCCGTTCCGGCAATGAAAAAGCCTTGAATGCGATTGTCGGCCAAGTGATGAAAGCAAGTAAAGGCAAGGCCAATCCGGCTCAAGTTCAAGAGCTGATTAAAGCCAAATTAGCTTGATAGATAGGACAGGCCGTCTGAAAAATAGGTCTTATTTTTCAGACGGCCTTTATTTTTGATTCTAAAATTATTCTAAATACCATGACACATACTATTACCTTATCAGATGAAATCACATTGACGGCAAACGAGGATGAAACCATTCTTGCTGCTGCGACACGTCAGAATTTAAATTTACCACATTCTTGTAAAAGTGGCGCTTGCGGACAATGTAAAGCCGAGTTGATGAGTGGCGAATTTGAAATGGGCGATCATATTGATAAAGCCATCAGCGCAGAGGAAAAAGCGCAGGGCAAAGTGTTATTGTGTCGCACTACCGCGAAGAGCGATCTGAAAATCAATGTGCCGGGGTTTAATCCGAATGCTTTGCCGGTGCGCACTTTGCCTGTACGCATTGAAACGATTGAAATCAAACATGATGTTGCTTTGTTGAGATTGGCTTTGCCTAAAGCGCCGTCATTTGCATTTTATGCCGGACAATATATTGATTTGCTGCTTCCCGGCAATATCAGCCGCAGCTATTCAATCGCCAATTCTCCTGACCAGGAAGGTGTTTTGGAGCTGCATATCCGCAAACGTGAAAATGGCGTATGTTCGGAAATGATTTTTGGTGCAGAGCCTAAAATCAAAGAAAAAGGCATTGTCCGCGTTAAAGGCCCATTGGGTACATTTACGTTGCAAAAGGATAGTGATAAACCGATTGTTTTGTTGGCAACGGGTACGGGCTATGCACCTATCCGCAGTATCTTGCTTGATTTGATTCATCAGAATAGTGAGCGTCAGGTTCATTTTTACTGGGGAGCACGTCAGCAGGAAGATTTGTACGCATTGGAAGAAGCAGAAGCATTAATAGGCCGTCTGAAAAATGCAAAATTCTCGCCTGTCCTTTCTAAGCCTGATTCCGATTGGAAAGGGGAGAATGGATATGTGCAAAACGTTGCCGCACAAAATTATCCTGATTTGAGCCAATATGAAGTTTATGCTTGCGGGTCACTAGCTATGACAGAGAGTGCACAAAGTTTGCTGACTCAAAAATGTGCTTTACCGGAAGATGCCTTCTTCTGTGATGCTTTTTCACCGGCATAATGATGTTTATACAGAATTTATATGTTTGAATGCAGGTGTTAAGAGTAAAATTTGATGGCAATCTGTTTGAGAAAGAGTGTGTTTTTGCACACTCTTTTTTCTATGTGGTAGTTATTGCATAGATATTTATGGCTTGAAGAGATAGCTATTTTGTTTTTAAAAATTGAATTTATTATTTATCATAAAGAAAAGGCTGTCTGAATGTTTCAGACGGCCTTTGTTTTGAAGCAAGTATTAGCTACCGATCAGTTTCAAACGTTGACCAGGAGTCACAGTACGGGTATTGCGGTTCCAACGGCGGATATCATTAACATCAACATTGAAACGGTTGGCGATGGTGTTCAAAGTATCGCCTTTGCGTACAGTGTAGGAAACGTTTTGAATCGGGTTGCTGCGGACTTTTGCAGGAGCAGCTGTGACCCGAAGGATTTGGCCTTTTTTGATATTGTTGCCTTTGATGTTGTTGGCAATAATCAAATCAGCTACGCTCAAGTTGTAACGTTTGGAGATGTTAAACAGCGTATCGCCATCTGCCACGCGGTGTGTGCCTGCTTCAAGTGCTGCAGTTTGTGTGTTTTGTTGACCGTTTACACGGGCAAGACGCGCATTGATGCGGCGTTGTTGTTTAGCGGTATTGGCTGCGATACGTGCGGCACGAGCACTTTCGGCAGTGACAACAGTTTGAACTTGTTTGGCTTCAGGAGTTGCTTCAGCGACAGTCGCTACAGGTTCCTCTGCAGGTCGGCTTTGTACCAAAGCCATCAGGTCATCATGCTCTTCTTGAACCGGCGCAGCAGCAACAGATTCAACTGCTAGAGCAGGGGCTACATCGTTTGCGGCAACAGTTGGTGCAGTCAAGTCGGCAGGGATAGCTGCTTTGGGTGCTTCTGCAACATTTGTAGCAGCAGGATCAGAAGTAGTATGGGGCATGGCTACAACAGGGGCGGCTACATCCGCATTTGCAACTTGAGGCTGCGCCTTGGTTTCTGTTACCGCTACGGAAGTAACGTTTTCAGCTTTGCTGCGTGCAATAAAGTCAACCGGTTTGCTGGACTGTGGAACGACAGGAGCAACAATATTGGTCACGGTATTTTGAGCTACTCTAACCGGTTCTGCTACGTTGGAAGCAATAATCGGAGACATGGCCGGCATATTGGATTGGTAAGTATCCGGCGTATTGTCTTTGTCGATAAAGTTAATAATGTCTTGGCTTGGGGTAGCTGAGTTTTTAGCCACCAAAATGCTGCGGCCTTCAGAAATGGCGCTACCGCTCAGGCCGTTGAGGCGTTTGAGTTCGGCTACGCTCATGCCGGTATCGTTGGCGATGGCATTAAGTTTTTTGTTGCCCAAAGAGGTATAAATATCCCAAGATATCAGGGTATCTGGATTGGCATTGCGGTAGTTTTTCTCAAATGCAGAAACCGCAGAAACTGGCAACAACAGACGACGGTTGTTTTTAGGGATAAATACTGGGGCATTGAAACCTGGGTTGAGTGCCAACAGTTCGCTTTCGCTGATGTTTGCAAAGCGAGCGATTGTGCTGTTATCAATAGGTTTGTCGATGCTGACAGATTTGAAATACGGTTGATTGCTGATTTCGCTGATATTCATGCCGAAAGTTTGCGGGTTGGCAACGATGTTGCGGACGGCCAAAAGTTTTGGAACGTAGTTGCGTGTTTCATTCGGCATACGCAGGTTTTCGTATGTCGGCTCCAAACCTTGCGCACGGGCGCGGTTTACAGCGCGGCCGACGTTACCTTCGCCCCAGTTGTAAGCGGCAAGGGCCAAAGACCAGTCGCCGAACATACCGTGCAAGTATTGCAGGTAGTTCAGTGCGGCATCGGTAGCGGCGTAAACGTCGTGGCGGCCGTCATATAAAGGCGTTTTTTCCAAGCCGAAGTGGCGGCCAGTAGCCGGCATAAATTGCCACAGGCCGGATGCGCCGACGTGTGATTTGGCTTTGGTTACGAATGCGCTTTCAATGAAAGGCAGCAAAGCGATTTCAGCAGGCATATTGCGTTTTTTAACTTCATTGGCAATATGGTACATATAAGGTTTGCTGCGGGAGATGGTGCGGTCGAAATATGCACTGTTTGCAGCAAATTTGTTTTCATGGCGGCGAACCAGTTCTGTATTGACTTCGTTGATGCGGAAGTCTTTACGCAACGATGCCCACAAGCTACCAGAGCCGAAGGTTTGTGCTTTGGCTTGGTCAAGCAGGGAGGAGTTGAGGCGCATCATGGCCATGCCGACTTGGTTGGGCGTGGCGTTTTGCGCGTAGGCTGTGGCGGAAACTGCCGACAGGCTTGAAACGGTCAGAGCGATGGTTTTTAGTTTTGCCATAGTAAATAGAGTTATCAAATATATAATAAAATTTCGTCTTTTCGATGGTATCGTTTTAGCATTCAAACGTCAAGTCGAGCAGGGAATTTGCTTGTATGATGTGGCCGTGGTGTTAAAATTCTGTCACACAAGCCAGAATGCATAGGGGAGTCTTTAATGGAAGTTTTTTTTATGCAAACGCCAATGGGACAATATCTTGCTCAAAAAGAGGCGGATTTTTTCAGACGGCATTTGCAATATTTGAATGGCCAAGTGGCAGTTCAATTAGGCGGTATATGGCAGAGGCCGTCTGAAAATATGATTGTGGTGCTGCGCGATGTGCGGATGGATGCTGAAATGTTGGCATTTGAAACGCATTCTGTGGATGTATTATTGATGCCCCATCTTTTGGAAATTTCATCTGCCGATTTGGTGTTGCAAGAGGCATTTAGGATATTAAAACCCGAGGGCAGGTTGATTTTGACGGGATTTAACCCTAAATCTTTGTGGGGATTGAGCTCGTGGTTTGATGGCAAAAGATTGCCTATGAAATCTCAATGCTTGGCGCTGGCTGAGTTGAAACGAAAAATTGCCGCTATTGGTTTTGAAATGGAATATGGGCAGTTTATGGATTATCTGCCTGCTGTGAATTCGCCATCTGCTTTGCGGTTTTGGCGGTTTATGGAAAAGGCGGGGGATAGGTGGTGGCCTCAATGTGCGGCGGTTTATGGTGTGGTTTTAACGAAACATTTAATTGGTGTCCATCCTTTGCCTGAATTGGAATCTGCATTCGATGGCAATACGGTTGCTTTAAGTACGGCGCGTTTGACCGAATAGTTTTCAGACGGCCTATATATGGATTTGGAGAATAATGATGCCTGAATTACCTGAAGTGGAGACGACTTTACGCGGAATCGCGCCGCATATTGATGGCAAGAAGATAGAAAAAGTCATTATTCGCCAGTCTAAATTGAGATGGCCTATCCATCCAAACTTGGCGCAAATTTTGGCCGGGCGCAAAATTTTGGCATGCAACCGGCGTGCGAAGTATTTGATTATTACTTTTGAAACGGGTATTTTACTTATTCATTTGGGTATGTCCGGCAGTTTGCGGATTTTTACCGTCAATGATGAGCGTATCGCCACGCCGGATAAACATGATCATTTAGATTTTGTATTTGATGACGGTACCGTATTGCGTTATCACGATCCGCGTAAATTTGGTGCGGTATTGTGGTATGAGGGTATTGCCGAACATCATCCTTTGTTGGAAAAACTGGGGCCGGAGCCGCTCTCGGACGATTTTGATGCAAATTACCTGTATCAGAAATTGAAAACCCAAAAGCGAGCAGTTAAATTAGCGCTGATGGATAATGCGGTGGTGGTTGGCGTTGGCAATATTTATGCGAATGAAAGTCTGTTTAAGGCAGGTATTTCGCCATTGCGTCCGGCGAATAAGCTGACCAAGAAAGAATGCGCATTATTGGTGGAAACCGTTAAAGCGGTTCTGCAAAGGGCGATTGAAGCGGGCGGCAGTACGCTGCGAGACTTCGTTAATAGCGATGGAAAAAGCGGCTACTTTCAGCAGGAATATACGGTCTATGGCCATCACAATGAGCCTTGTGTCCAATGTGGCGGGTTGATTTTTAAAGAAACTTTGGGGCAGCGTGGAACATTTTATTGTCCAAATTGCCAGAAATAGTTTCAGACGGCCTTAAACGTCAGAGGCCGTCTGAAAATAATGAACACAATACAGAAGAAATTTTATGTCTAAACAAAAAGCTCCTTTTTTTAAACGACTGGGCAGACTTTGCCGTTTGGCAGCTTGGTTATTCAGAACCGGTCGGGATTTGCGTGCCATCGATGGCAACAATGCAGAGGAACGCAATCACGCTGTGGTTGTTTTGGGAAAAGGTGCGTTGGATGCTTTGGATATCGAATTGGAAATCGGCGTACCGCCGCAAGGAAATGTGAGCGGTACTTTGGTGGTGGCCAATCATGTGTCTTGGTTGGATATTTTTGCCATGAGTGCCGTTTATCCGAGCAGTTTTATTGCGAAACAGGAAATTAGCGGCTGGCCGGTTTTGGGGAAAATGGGTAAAAATGCCGGCACGGTGTTTATTAAGCGCAATTCCCGCCGTGATATCGAGCCGATTAATCAGGCGATTTGTGCGGCATTGAAAGCAGGGCAAAATGTCAGTTTCTTTCCCGAGGCACGCACTTCTTCTGGCTTGGGTATTTTGCCGTTTAAAGCAGCCCTGTTTCAATCGGCTATTGATGCGAAAGCGCCGATTCAGGCAGTAACTTTGCGATATTATGATGGCGAAGGACAACGGACGGATCTGCCATCCTATGCGGAGGTAAACCTGTTTCAGTCTTTATGGCGTATTGTTTCTATGAAGAAAATCCGTATCCGTTTGGATTTCTCGCCTCAATACAAACCGACAGACATGCCGGATAAAGACCGCTATGTTTTGAAGGATATTGCGGAAACAGCCATCGGTGAAATTGTGGCTTCGGATTCTCCCGTTCAGCCCTTACCTAAAAAATAATTTCAGTCAGGTACTTGTTTTATTTCAGACGGCCTCCATTTAAAGAAACAGCTGTTTTCGGTTTAATTGAATTGATAGTTTAATGTAATTAATATTATTTGAACTATAAATTATACAAATCGATAGGCCTGCATTAGAATGCAAGCATTGATTCATTTCTCAAACCCGAATTTTTAAGGAGCTTAAAAATGGCTTTGCAAGATCGTACCGGTCAAAAAGTACCTTCCGTAGTATTCCGCACTCGCGTTGGCGACACTTGGAAAGATGTTTCTACTGATGATTTGTTCAAAGGCAAAAAAGTAGTCGTGTTCTCTCTGCCTGGCGCATTTACTCCAACTTGCTCTTCTTCTCATCTGCCACGCTACAACGAATTGTTTGGCGCGTTCAAAGAAAACGGTGTTGACGCTATCTACTGCGTATCTGTAAACGACACTTTCGTAATGAACGCTTGGGCTGCTGAAGAAGAAGCCAACAACATCTACATGATCCCTGATGGCAACGGTGAATTCACTGAAGGAATGGGCATGTTGGTTGGTAAAGAAGACTTGGGCTTCGGTAAACGCTCTTGGCGTTACTCCATGCTGGTTAACGACGGCGTGGTTGAAAAAATGTTTATCGAACCTGAAGAACCAGGCGATCCTTTCAAAGTGTCTGACGCTGACACTATGTTGAAATTTATTGCTCCCGAGTGGAAAGCTCAAGAGTCTGTTGCCATCTTCACCAAACCTGGCTGCCAATTCTGTGCTAAAGCTAAAAAAGCTCTGCAAGACAAAGGTTTGTCTTACGAAGAAATCGTATTGGGCAAAGATGCAACTGTTACTTCCGTACGCGCTATTACCGGCAAGATGACTGCTCCTCAAGTATTCATCGGCGGCAAATACATCGGCGGCAGCGAAGACTTGGAAGCTTACTTGGCTAAAAACTAATTGTCTGTATGCTTAAGACGGCTTGAAAAGGCCGTCTGAAAGACCCAAATATAGAGTTATTCAAACGACGTTTGCAAATCGGCGTTCTGAATAACTCTATATTTACAAGTAGAATTTGAGATTATTGTTTTAAATCGATATTTAGGTATTGGCTATTAATTTTTAGATTTTGATAGTTTATGAAGTTTAGGCCGTCTGAAAACGGATAACCTGATGGCAATATCGGTTTGGATATAGACAGTAAGGATAAAATATGAAAAAGATTCAAGCAGATGTGGTAGTACTGGGTGGCGGTACAGCCGGTATGGGCGCATTTCGCAATGCCCGACTTCATACAGACAATGTTTACCTGATTGAAAACAATGTATTCGGAACAACTTGTGCACGTGTCGGCTGCATGCCGTCCAAATTGCTGATTGCGGCTGCGGAAGCGCGCCATCATGCTCTGCATACCGATCCGTTTGGCGTACATTTGGATAAAGACAGCGTAACGGTAAACGGCGAAGAAGTCATGCACCGCGTGAAGTCCGAACGCGACCGTTTTGTCGGTTTTGTAGTCAGCGATGTAGAAGAGTGGCCTGCCGACAAGCGTATTATGGGTACGGCAAAATTTGTTGATGAACACACCGTCCAAATTGATGACCACACTCAAATTACTGCAAAAAGTTTTGTGATTGCCACCGGTTCGCGCCCTGTGATTTTCCCACAGTGGGAAGTTTTAGGCGATCGCTTGATTGTGAACGATGATGTTTTTTCTTGGGATACCTTGCCTAAGAGTGTGGCCGTGTTCGGCCCTGGCGTAATCGGCTTAGAGTTGGGTCAGGCTTTGCACCGTTTGGGCGTAAAAGTTGAGATTTTTGGCGTAGCCGGTGCGATTGGCGGTATTTCCGATCCTGTTGTCGCTGAAGAAGCCAAAACCGTTTTTGGTGAAGAGTTGACTTTGCATTTGGATGCCAAAACCGAAGTCAAATTGGATGCAGAAGGTAATGTTGAAGTTCATTGGGAACAAGATGGCAAAAAAGATGTGTTCCATGCCGAATATGCTTTGGCTGCCGCCGGTCGCCGTCCGAACGTGGACAATATCGGTTTGGAAAACCTGAATATCGAAAAAGATGCGCGTGGCGTGCCTGTTGCCGATCCGTTGACCATGCAAACCAGCATTCCGCATATCTTTATCGCAGGCGATGCGTCCAATCAATTGCCTCTGCTGCATGAAGCTTCCGACCAAGGCAAAATTGCCGGCCACAATGCCGCTATTTTCCCGAATATTGAGGGCGGTTTGCGCCGTAGCGTAATCGGCGTGGTATTCACCAGTCCGCAAATTGCCACTATCGGCTTGAAATACGCGCAAGTTACGGCGAAATATCAGCCTGATGAGTTTGTCATCGGCGAGGTTTCCTTCCGAAATCAAGGCCGCAGCCGCGTTATGTTGGTCAACAAAGGCCATATGCGTTTGTATGCTGAGAAAGCGACCGGCCGTTTCATTGGTGCGGAAGTTGTCGGCCCTGCTGCCGAACATTTGGCACACTTGATGGCTTGGGCGCATCAAATGAAGATGACGATTCCGCAAATGCTGGATATGCCGTTCTACCATCCGGTTATCGAGGAAGGTCTGCGTACTGCATTGCGTGATGCCGATGCAAAACTGAAACAGGCTTGATTATTTGATGGAATAAAGGCCGTCTGAAACTCGTAGTAAGGTTTTAGACGGCCTTTTCTATGCTTTGAAGCTGTTAAATCAATTCTAAATCCGGACCGGCATTTTGCGCACGACGGCTTCGTAATTGAATGTCTAGGCGCAAGTCATGGGGGGAGTCGGCATTTTTAATAGCGTCTTTATAGCTGATATCGCCGTTTTCATACAAATCATACAAGGCTTGGTCAAAAGTGATCATGCCCATGCCGGTTGATTTTTTCATCATTTCTTTGATGTTGTGGACTTCGCCTTTTTGAATCAAGTCGGCAATAATCGGCGAATTGAGCAAAACTTCGACCGCCGCCACACGACCCCGTCCGCTTTCACGGGGAATCAGTCTTTGTGAAATAAAGGCTTGCAGGTTGAGCGACAAGTCTGTCAGCAACTGGGTACGGCGCTCTTCGGGGAAGAAGTTGATGATGCGGTCGAGCGCTTGGTTGGTATTGTTGGCATGTAGTGTCGCCATACACAAATGGCCGGTTTCCGCGAAGGAAATAGCGTAGTCCATGGTCTCGCGGTCGCGGATTTCGCCAATCAAGATAACATCCGGTGCTTGGCGCAGGGTGTTTTTCAGCGCAATCGGCCAATTTTCGGTATCTACGCCGATTTCTCGTTGGGTGATGATGCAGTTTTTGTGTTGGTGGATAAACTCAATCGGGTCTTCGATGGTGATAATGTGGTCGAAGCTGTTTTCGTTTCGATAGTCGATAAGGGAGGCGAGAGAAGTGGACTTGCCCGAACCTGTACCACCGACAAAAATAATCAGGCCGCGTTTTCTGAGGGCGATGTCTTTCAGAATAGGGGGCAGATTGAGCGTTTCAAATTTCGGGATATTGCTGGTAATGGAGCGGAACACTAAAGCTGTTGCACCGCGTTGAACCATGGCATTGACACGGAAGCGACTGGTATCGGGCAGGCTGATGGCGAAGTTGCATTCGTTGGTGGAAGAAAATTCTTCGATTTGTTTGGAAGACATAATCGAAAAAGCGATTTCCATACATTTTTCAGCACTCAACGGCTCATCACTCAGTCGCGTAATTTTGCCGTCCACTTTCATGGCCGGCGGGAAATTGGTGGTAATGAAAAGGTCGGAGCCTTTGTATGTGTTCATATGGTGTAGCCAAGCGAACAATTCTTCTTTTGCACCCGGAGTATTTTCGTCAAACATAAGAATTCAGATAGTTAATATTAAGTTATTTCATTGAGAATAATTATAACAGAAGCAACCATTATTTGCTGTTTGCCAGCTCGAGCGTCAATCTGTTTTAAATTGAGTGTCGTTCTGGGAATATAGCAGATTTTTCAGTATCCCTGTGATTTTAAATTCTGCTGTTATAATGTTGCTCGATTAGTGAATGGAAAGGTAACGAGATGTCAGTACAAACAATTGCCGTGGTCGGCGCAATGGAGCAGGAAATCGAGCTTTTGCGTGAAAGCATGGCTAATGTCAAGCATGTGTCCTTCGGTAAATTCTCGGCGTATGAAGGCGAGTTGGCAGGAAAACGCATGGTATTGGTTTTAAGCGGTATCGGTAAGGTTAATGCAGCGGTTTCGACTTCTTGGGTCATTCATCAGTTTGCACCGGATTGCATCATCAATACCGGCAGTGCAGGAGGTTTGGGCAAAGGATTGAAGGTCGGCGATGTGGTCATCGGCGAAACTGTGGCGCATCACGATGTTGACGTAACGGCTTTTGGTTATGTTTGGGGGCAAGTACCGCAACTTCCTGCTGCGTTTGCATCGGATGAGAACTTGATTCGCCAAGCAGAAAAGGCGGCGCAAGTGTTTGAAGGTGCGGCTGTAACGCAAGGCTTGATTGTTAGTGGCGACCGTTTTGTGCACAGCAGCGAAGGTGTCGCGGAAATCCGCAGCCATTTCCCTGAGGTCAAAGCAGTGGAAATGGAAGCTGCGGCGATTGCGCAGACTTGTCACCAGTTAGAAGTGCCGTTTGTGATTATTCGCGCCGTATCCGATTCGGCAGATGAGAAAGCGGACATCAGCTTTGAAGAGTTTTTGAAAACGGCGGCCGTCAGCTCGGCGAAGATGGTAACCGAGATTGTCAAATCGCTATAAAATCATGCAGAAACGTTGAATTTCCGTTAGAATACGGAACGATTCAACCTTATTCTAAGGCCGTCTGAAAACCGAATCCCTGTTTTTTCAGACGGCCTTTCCGACTTTAATTGCATTTATCTTAATAACAATATGAAAAACATACGGAATTTCTCCATTATTGCCCACATCGACCATGGTAAATCGACGCTTGCCGACCGTTTTATCCAATACTGCGGCGGTTTGGATTTGCGCGAAATGAGTACGCAGGTGCTCGACTCCATGGACATCGAAAAAGAGCGCGGCATTACCATTAAAGCACAAACCGCCGCGCTCAACTATAAAGCACGCGATGGGCAGGTGTATCAGCTCAATCTGATTGATACTCCGGGACACGTCGACTTCTCTTACGAAGTCTCCCGCTCGCTGTCTGCCTGCGAAGGCGCGCTTTTGGTTGTTGACGCATCGCAAGGCGTGGAAGCGCAAACTGTGGCGAACTGCTACACCGCGATTGATTTGGGCGTGGAAGTCGTGCCTGTCTTGAACAAAATCGACCTGCCCGCCGCCGACCCCGAGCGCGTGGAACAGGAAATCGAAGACATCATCGGCATCGATGCCGTCGGCGCGGTGCAATGTTCAGCCAAAAGCGGCATCGGCGTGGAAGACGTTTTGGAAGAAATCGTTGCCAAAATCCCCGCACCGACCGGCGACGAAAACGCGCCGCTGCAAGCCGTTATCATCGATTCGTGGTTTGACAACTACGTCGGTGTGGTCATGTTGATTCGTGTGAAAAACGGCACCATCAAGCTGAAAGACAAAGTGCGCTTTATGAGCACCAAGGCGGAAACGCAGGTTGAGCAGCTGGGCGTATTCACACCAAAATCAGTTCAAAAACAAGAACTCAAAGCCGGCGAAGTAGGCTTTTTGATTACCGGCGTAAAAGAATTGGGTCAGGCAAAAGTCGGCGATACGGTTACTTTGGTTGCCAACCCTGCCTCTGAGCCGTTGCCCGGCTTCCAAGAAGTACAAAGCCAAGTATTTGCAGGCCTTTATCCGGTAGAGAGCCACGACTACGAAGCCTTGCGCGATGCTTTGGAAAAATTGCAGCTGAACGATGCTTCGTTGAAATTTGAGCCTGAGGTTTCCCAAGCATTGGGCTTCGGCTTCCGTTGCGGCTTCTTGGGTCTGTTGCACTTGGAAATCGTGCAAGAACGCTTGGAGCGCGAGTTCGACATGGATTTGATTACCACCGCGCCGACGGTGGTTTACGAAGTCGTGTTGAAAAGCGGCGAAAGAATCGAAGTTGAAAACCCGTCCAAACTGCCCGAAATCGGCAGTATCGAAACCATTCTCGAGCCGATTATCACTGCGACCATCCTCGTACCGCAGGAATACGTTGGCAACGTCATGACCTTGTGTAACCAAAAGCGCGGCGTTCAGGTCAATATGCAGTATATGGGTCGTCAAGTCATGTTGACTTACGACTTGCCCATGAACGAAGTCGTGATGGACTTTTTTGACAAACTCAAATCCACTTCGCGCGGCTATGCCTCGTTGGACTACCATTTCAAAGAGTTCCAACCGTCTGATTTGATTAAGCTCGACATTATGGTTAACGGCGAAAAAGTCGATGCTCTAAGTCTGATTGTGCACCGCCAAAGCGCGGTTCACCGAGGCCGAGAACTGGCAGCAAAAATGCGCGAACTGATTCCGCGTCAAATGTTTGATATTGCCGTACAGGCCGCCATCGGCAGTCAGATTATCGCCCGTGAAAACGTCAAAGCTTTGCGTAAAAACGTTTTGGCGAAATGTTACGGCGGTGATATTACGCGTAAGAAAAAACTTCTTGAAAAACAAAAAGCAGGCAAACGCCGCATGAAACAAGTGGGCAACGTGGAAATCCCGCAAAGCGCGTTCTTGGCGATTCTGCAAGTGAGTGATAAATAATGAGTATAAATCTGACTTTAGGCGCAATCGTTGTACTGTTAGCCGGCTTGGTCCTCAACTTCAAAAGCAGTAAAGAGCGTCAGGAAAACGGCGAATGGAGCTCCGGCCTGCAATGGAGTTATCTCTTGTGCATGATCGGCGTATTCGGCATTTTGTCCGAATTTATGAACTTTACCGCCGTATTGCTGGTGTTTGTCGTGTTCACCGGTATTGTTTGGGCAATCCATAAAGGCCGTCTGAAAAAAAGCGAGACCGGCGAAGACAATGCGCATTTTACCGACTATATGGGTGGTTTTTTCCCCATCATCTTAGTTATCTTTGTGTTGCGCAGCTTTATTGCCGAGCCGTTCCAAATTCCGTCCAGCTCCATGCGTCCGGGCTTGGTAAAAGGCGATTTTATCTTGGTGAACAAATTTTCTTACGGTATCCGCCTGCCGATTTTGAATAAGGTTATTATCCCTGTCGGCAACATTGCCCGAGGCGATGTCGTGGTGTTCAATTACCCACTTCAGCCTGAGATGAATTACATCAAACGTATCGTCGGTATTCCGGGCGACGTTGTGGAATACCGTGATAAGGTTTTGACTGTTAACGGAGAAATTATTTCCGAAAAACCAAACGGTAATTATCAATACGCAGATGATACCGATCCGTCTATGATTCATACACTTGAGCGTTTTCAGACGGCCTTGAACGGCAAAAACTTTGACGTTATCAAAGAGGCCGGTCAGCCTTCCGTATCTATTGCAGTATTGAACAAATACATCTCCGAAGTGATGCCTGAAAGTAATTACTCGCTTGAAACAAGCGGTTTGGAAAATTGCGAATACGCAGAAGACGGCAATGGCTTTATCTGTAAAGTTCCCGAAGGCCGTTATTTCGCGATGGGCGACAACCGTGACAACAGCGCCGATTCCCGTTATTGGGGATTTGTTGATGATAAACTGATTGTCGGTAAAGCCTTCTTTGTTTGGATGAACTTTGGCGAACTCAGCCGTATCGGTAGCAGTATCAAATAAGCAATAAACAGATTAAAAGGCCGTCTGAAGTCTTTCAGACGGCCTTTTTTATAGCAATTTAAAATTTGTGTCTTAGATGAATATTAAATTTAATATTAAAAGATGGGCTTGAAATATTGTTAACTTAAGAGATGATTAGGTATTTGATAATTATAAATTAATCAAAATAAGTACATTTTCAAAAATTAACAAATGTAAATTAAGTAAAGCTGTTTGTATTCGTTTATAATATCACGATGGCGTAATTGTTGTTTATATTTAGTTTTTCAATTATTAGTAAATAATCTAGTTGTTTTAAGTAAAGTTACTTTCAGTTGATAAGGATTATATTTATGTTTACTCAGAAGAAATCACCTATTACTCATTTTGTATTAACAGGTATTTGTGCGGCAGTTTTAGCCGCATGTGCTAGCTCGAATGGAGAACCGGGTTCCCCGACAAGTCCATCTGTAGCACCTAATGATATAAGTAATAATACCAATAAAGGTAGTTCTAATAAGGATAATGCAAACAAGCCTACTACCGGTAAAGACAATGCCGGTAAGGACAACTCAACCAAACCCAATACCGGTAAAGATAACACCGGCAAGGACAATGCAAACAAGCCTACTACCGGTAAAGATAACACCGATAAGGATAATGCAACCAAACCCAATACCGGTAAGGATAATGCCGGTAAGAACAATGCAAACAAACCTAATACCGGTAAAGATAATTTAGCTCAAGTTAATGAGCAAATTTCTAAAAATATTCAGAATAAATTAGTAACTCTTAGATTGAGTAATATAGTAAAAACAGAAGAATTTAGTCAAGCTGAAGTAGATACAGGTTTTATTGCAAATAACTTTGCTGCGAACCCATTGTTGGAGAAAGCTTCCGAGAATACTTTTGTTTATGATAGTGCACATATTATCGAAACTTCTGGGGGGCGTGGCAAATATAAACTTTTACGCCCTCAAACGGTTATATTGGGAGGAGTGGCAACACGCTATAAAATAAATAAAATCGATGGATATATTAAGAGAGAGTATGGTTATGATGAAATTGATACACCATTAAATTCAAAAAATTTAATTGGTGTAGATAAGCGTAATGCAAACGGTATTTTAATTAAACAGGGTAGTAGCGTTAATATCTTAGACCAAGCGGCCAGTAAATTTGAGTTGGATAGTGTAGGGGGCAGTCGTTATACACAATGGTTTAATAATTTTGAAACTAATGCAGATAATAAAACTTCTTTAGATAAAGGGCGCCGTGTATTAGCTGATGTAGAATATAAGTTAGATGATAAGGGGAATCCGATATGGAACATATCTACCAAACCTAGTAAAGGTTATCAATATGCACATTCTTTGAATAATTATTTTGATAATAATCCGGATGACGAATTATATGTTAATCAAAATGGTGAATATGCATATCGCTTTACTTTGGATAAAACTACTACATTTAAAGTTAGCTCAGAAGCAGCAAAAGTAAATCCAGAGCGCGCAGATGCGCTTAAAGCTTTGGGTTGGGTTGCGGATAAACAATATACTTATTCTGCAGGAAGCTATTTTCTCGTAACACAAAAAGATGGTAGGTTGAAGATTGTCGCTGATAAAGGGCAAATGACCGAGGTGTCATTATATTCAATTCATACCGGTATTGATAATAATAAGGCATTAGGCGCATTTCAAAATAAACGTGTAATTGCTGAAATGTTTAGTGCATTGCACTATGGAAAGGTAAATGAAGTTCGTGCAATTTATACTTATGATGTTGGACAAGCTAATGGTTTTAACCAACAATATCTTTCATTAACTGCATGGCGTTATAAAAATGGCGATGGTACTTATGGGGTTAATACTCCATTTAACATCGGCATTTTTAACCGAGTTATTACTGAGAATGGTATGGTTGCCAATGTCTATGATATGAAGACTAAAAAAGGATTATCTGCCAAATATACAGGTGTTGCCTATTCTAGCAGAGATGGTAAACAAGACGGCGTGATGAATATGACTGCACAGTTTCATGAGCCAAACATGGCTTATAATACTGTTTTAAGTAATAATGTTACCTTTAATGGAGCGATTACCAATCGTCGCTTAGATGATAAACGTGATGTATATTTCGCTAGTGGTAATGTAAAAACAGAGAGTGGAATGCCTTCTGCAACTGCAGGTCAAAAAGTCTCTCTAGTGGGGGGCTCACCACTTTCTGGAGATATCACTGTTTGGATGAAAGGAAAAAATCCAGGTGAAAATGAAGTGATTTATGGTAAAGGTGACATACGTTTTGCTGGCCCAAATGCAGAAGAAGTGGGTGGTGTGTTAAAAATTACGACCAGCCATGGTGAAAATAATATTGGTTTTGTTGGCAAGCGTTAAAACGCTGATTAAACAATAAGCAGCAGGAGCTTGGCATCTGCTGCTTATTGTTTTTAATATGAAAAATACCAATAGATAAAATTTTAATTTAACTATTGTTACTTAAATTTTAAGAAATAGATTTATGAAGTCTTATTCATTCATTTTTATGCTGGGAACGCTAGTTCCTTCAATGGTGTCTGCTGAAATTATGACGAATCCTGAAACTGTAGCTGATCGACAGGTAGAAAGAATTCAGGAGATGGCTATTCCTAAAGTATCAGAGCAAGATAAATTATTTTCAGACAATGACGGTACTTCTCTAGAAGAGTCTAGTCAAACGTTGACATTAGATGATTTAGCCAAGCAACCAGAATTGACAGAGCCATTGTTAAATCAGGCTTTACAAATGCGAAATTATATATCGGCAGCACAGCTCTTGCCGATATATCGAAAATGGAGCGGGCACGATCCTATTTTATTGGCCTATGCGCAAGGTGCAATTTGGCGCTCTGAAGGGAAATATAAAAAAGCTATTAAACTTTATCGTTCTATTCTCGCTCAGAATTCTTATCTTGTTACTGTCCGTTTAGATTTAGCTGCTATGCTTTATGAGGATAGACAGACTCGCAATGCGAAACATGAATTCAATACAGCCAAGGAGCAAGGGCTTCCTGAAGATGTACTTCCGACTATCGCACTTTATGAAGATGCTATAAAGAAAAAGAAATGGCAAATTTCAGGTAGTCTAAGTTATATCCAAGACAGCAATATTAATAATGTTTCAACGGAACGCGAAATTCATCTTCCTCAATTTGGTAATTTAGCATTTGAAAAGAATCCTGATTATTTGCCACAAAAAGGACATGGGTTTAATTATTCGTTATCTATTAATCGTGATGATAATATTAAAGATAATCACTACTTAGCTATGTCGGGTGATATAGATGGTGTGACTTATTGGGATAATCATGCTTATGATGATCAAGTAGCAAGAATAAGCCTGGGTTATAAAAATAAAAGTTTTAAAACAGATGGCTATGTTATACCATTTTTAGAAAAACGTCGTTATGGAAATCATCCTTATTACACACGTGCAGGTGTAGATTTAGGCATTTCAAATTGGATAACGCCAAATTTACGTTTGTCCGCTAACAGTACAATAGCAAAAAAAGATTATGCATATACTGAACGACAGGGGAAAGATTATCAAGTTGGAGTAGGTGCTACTTACCTTTTAAACAATGATACTTACTTTTTAGGTGGTTTAAACTATGCTCGTGATAAAGTAAAACATTATGCTGGTAGTAGCTCTAAACGTATAGGGGGATATGTTGGTTGGGGACAGACTTGGGGCAAAAACCTGAATAGCAGACTTATAATCAATCACTATCACGAACGTTTCGATGGAAAGCATTATATTTTTACTGATCGTCATCGCAAAGATAATGTAACTATTACTAATTTAAGTATTTGGCACAATAAATTAAGCGTGCTAGGTGTTACTCCAAGGTTAAATTGGCGATATACAAAAAATAACAGTAATATTGGTGAGCTTAATAGTTATTCTAAAAATCGTGTATTCATAGATTTTGAGAAAACATTTTAAAAAATAATTTAATGGATTCATATAACTTAAACTAATTCTGTTAAATTTGGTTTGAGTCTAAGTATTTCATTATATAAAAAAGGCCGTCTGAAATTTTTCAGACGGCCTTTTTTGTATCTATTTTTTGTCTTTTAACGAACCTAAATAAATTGCCAATAAAGTCAAAGTAGCGCCGCTCCATTGGACGGTGTTAATCGGTTTATCCAACCAGAAATAATCGATCAACATGGCGGCGACTGGTTCGGAGAGCAGTAGCAGGCCGGTCAGTGATAAGGATAAAAGCGGGATGGCGTAAGCAATCAATGCCCAAGCGAAGCATTGCATGACGATGCCGTAGATGGAAACTAGAATCACATCGTTTAAAGTTTTGGGGTAAAGATGGGTGGCATCGAATAGCAGAGATGGGATGACCAGCGCCATTGCGCCGCCGAAGCTTAAAATCATCATCAGCGGAAACAAACCAACTTTTTCCTGCTCATGGGTTTTGCGTACGAAAACCATAGACAGGGCCAGCATGGCACCGGATACTACGCCGCTGACAAATCCCCATGCGGCATTATTGTTATGACCGAACTCTGGGCTGCCGATTAAGGCTACGCCTATGGTGGCCAATATCAAACTTAAAATTTGCAGGGCGCTTAGGCGTTCTGAATAAAAGAAGAAGCCGATGGCGGCTAAAAAGAAAATCTGCAGGCTGTTGAGCAAGGTGGAAATGCCGGGGCCTACGGCGTGAATGCTTTCGTGCCAAAGGGCGAGGTCGAATGCGAGAAAAACGCCGGATAAGATTGCGTAACCAACTGTTTTTCTTTTCGTGGGCATTTTTTGTTTGAAAAAACGCCCGAGCAGGAAGAATATAGGGGCGGCGATCAGCAAGCGCCAGAATGCGATGGCGTAAGAGCCGACATCGACAAATTTGACGATCAAACTGCCCAAGCCAAAGACGACGCAGCCGACGACTAGCAGGGGCGCTGCATAATTTCCTGAACGTGTGTCCATCGGCTTCTCCAAGAATCAAGTGAGGGAGATTATTCCATAAAATATAGTTGGGGCGCTAATGATAAATAGTGGTAAGCCAAGATAAAGGGTTTATGATGAAAGGCCGTCTGAAAACTGTTTCAGACGGCCTTTTGATGATTTTCTAGCTTGATTTCGTATTGTTGTAGTATAAAATCGTTTTATGCCGTGTTTTCAGACGGCCTGATCAGTTTTGGTTTTGAGAAAAGGATATTGGAAATGGCAAACCCTATTCGTGCGTTTTTGGATTATGTGCCGTCGGTTGATGAGTCTTGTTTTGTAGATGAGACTTCGGTAGTGATTGGTGAAGTGTCGCTGGCGGAAGATGTATCGATATGGCCTTATGCCGTATTGCGCGGCGATGTGAACAGCATTTCTATCGGCAAGCGCAGCAATGTGCAGGACGGCAGCGTTTTGCACGTGTCGCATAAGAATGCGGCGAAGCCTGACGGTTCGCCTTTGATTATCGGCGATGATGTGACGATTGGGCATAAGGTCATGCTGCATGGCTGCCGAATTGGGAATCGTGTGTTGGTGGGCATGGGTTCGATTATTTTGGACGATACGGTTGTCGAAGATGATGTGATGATAGGTGCGGGCAGTTTGGTGCCACCGCGCAAGCGTTTGGAAAGTGGTTTTTTATACGTCGGCTCGCCTGTGAGACAAGTGCGGCCGCTGACGGATGAGGAAAAGGCATTTTTGACGTATTCCTCTGCGCATTATGTCCGCCTGTCCGGTCAGCATAAAATTTCAAAATAAGGACAACCAATACAATGAACGCAATTTATCTGGCTTCAGGCAGTCCGCGCCGTCGTGAGATTTTGGAGAATTTGGGTTTCACGGTATGCCGCCTTCCTGCGGATATTGATGAAACCCCTAAAGAAGACGAAGCCGCAGTAGAGTATGTGCGCCGTATGGCCTGCGAGAAAAATGAGGCGGCGGTGGCGCAATGGTTTGCTGCTCATGATCAAGAGCCTGAGTTTGCTGTATTGACGGCGGATACGACGGTGGCGGATGGTGCAGTTATTTTGGGCAAACCGGAATTCGAAGCGGATGCGGTCGATATGCTGGAACGTTTGTCCGGACGGACGCATCAAGTGCTGACGGCTGTATGCGTTTACTGGCAAGGTGTGCGCCATGATGTGGTGCAGACGAGCGAAGTGCGCTTTAAAACGTTGACGGCTGAGGAGATTGCAGCCTATGTTGCCAGCGGCGAGCCGATGGATAAAGCCGGTGCGTATGGGATTCAGGGCTTGGGCGGCGTATTTGTCGAGCATTTGCAGGGCAGTTTTACCGGCGTGATGGGTTTGCCAGTTTATGAGACCGCGCAACTGCTGAAATCTTTGGGTTTGGAAGCGCCACCGTTTGCTTAAAATTAGGCAAATGCCGTCTGAAAGCGTGCCGACAAAAACGCCTGTTTCAGTTACAATACTGCCTTAAACAGCTTGCTTGACGAAAGATATGAAAGAACATAAGGCCCGGAAACGCTTCGGGCAGAATTTTTTGCAGGATACGCGGATTATTAGTGATATTGTCAACGCGGTCAGACCGCAGCCTGACGATATCGTGATTGAAATCGGCCCGGGCTTGGCAGCCATTACCGAGCCTTTGGCGAAAAAACTCAATCGCCTGCATGTTTGCGAAATCGACCGCGACATCGTACGCCGTCTGAAAACCTTGCCGTTTGCAGATAAATTGGTGATACACGAAGGCGATGTATTGCAGTTTGATTTCAACAGCATTGAAGGCAAGAAAAAAATTGTCGGCAACCTGCCGTACAATATTTCCACGCCGCTTTTGTTTCGATTGAGCGAAGTGGCAGACGATGTGATCGATATGCACTTTATGCTGCAAAAAGAAGTGGTCGAACGCATGGTGGCGCAGCCGAAAACCAACGACTATGGCCGTCTGGGCGTAATGTTGCAATATTTCTTCGATATGGAAATGTTGATTGAAGTACCGCCCGAGTCCTTTGATCCTGCGCCGAAAGTTGATTCGGCCGTGGTGCGCATGATTCCGGTGAAACACCGCATCGGTAAAGCAGAAGATTTTGAACATTTTGCCAAACTGGTGAAACTGGCTTTCCATCAACGCCGCAAAACCATACGCAATAATTTGAAGGAACTTGCCGGCGATGATGATTTGCAGGCAGTCGGCATCAATCCGCAGGACAGGGCAGAACACATTGCCGCTGAGAAATATGTGGAATTGAGCAATTATTTGGTTCAAAAGGCCGTCTGAAAGGTTGGGAACTTAATGTTGAAAAAATATGTCTGGTGTGGGCTGGTTGTACTTATTACCGGTACGGCATTTGCATTAGGCACCGGTGGAGAAGAAAACCTGCGGCGCAAAGCAAAAGCCGGCGATGCTGAAGCGCAATATCTGCTGGCCATGCAGTTGGAAATGACAACAGACCCTGTAAACCTCAAAGAAAGCGAGTTTTACTATTGGCTGAAAAAAGCCGCAGAAAACGGCGAATGTTATTCAATTCTCAGAAACCTTTGACGGAATCAAATTTAGATCATATTTTGATGTAAATACAGGAAGAATTACAAACATTCACCCAGAATAATTTAAAGGAAAAATTATGAAAAATAATATTTTTCTAAACTTAAAGAAAAAATCTATAAATAACAACCATTTTGTTATTTCGATTTTTTTTGAAACAATTTACCAATTTGAAACTAAAGATACGCTTTTAGAGTGTTTTAAAAATATTACAACTACCGGAAATTTTGGAGTAATAGGTGCTCAATATGAAAAAATAGATGCTACCAGATGGATTGGAGATTATGAAGAGGTAAATGGATTTGAGTATATTGATAAAGCTCCTTCTATTTATTTTTCAGTTGGAGATGATTTCAATCCTGAAGAATTAATTATACCTATTAATTTAGCATATCATTACTTTAATATTGCAATATCTGATTTCTTAATAGCTCACCCTGAATATCAAAAAAAGTGTAAAGAAATACAAAAAACATATTCTCAAACAAACTGTAGAGGGAGCGGCACAAGACTTACTTGATGATATTGAGGCTGAATATGATAAAACAGCTTTAGAAGACAAACTTGCACCTAACGGTTCACAAAAATTGATGAATGAAGTTTTCAAGCTGGAAAATCAGAAGCAGAAAAATTATCCGCTGATCAAAGAAAAATTATTTAAAGCGGCAGCTTTGAGCAACTACGCAGCTTTAGCAGATACCGCATGGCTGTTTGGAAATCGGGACAATGCGCAGAAATACGGCGTTCCCTTTAATCCCCTGAAAGCCTGCATCCTGTCGGTATATACCAACAACCGTTATGGCGACTTGAACAAAGATGCATTGGATATATTGTGTCGCGGCATTTATACCAAGGACAACAGTGAGAAAATCGAGCATTACGCCAAACAGATTAAAAACAGGCCGTCCAAAATCTGGTCAATTTTAGAGAATGTCAAATAAACATGATTAAATTCAAAAATGTACACAAACATTTTAAAGATTTGCACGTTATCAACGGCGTGAATCTGGAAGTCAAGCAAGGCGAAGTGGTCGTTGTATGCGGCCCTTCAGGCAGTGGCAAATCTACGCTGATTCGTACGGTAAACCAACTTGAGCGCATTGAAAGCGGCGAAATTTGGGTGGACGGCATCAATGTTGCCGATCCGAAAACCGATTTGAACAAAGTGCGCGAAGAAGTGGGCTTTGTGTTCCAAGGGTTCAATCTGTATCCTCATTTGAGCGTCTTGGAAAATATTATTCTTTCTCCGATGAAAGTGAAAAATCAAAGCCGTGAAGAGGCGGAAAAGAAAGCGATGGAGCTTTTGGAACGTGTCGGCTTGGCGCATAAAAAAGACGCGCTGCCCGGTCAGCTTTCCGGCGGTCAGCAGCAGCGTGTGGCGATTGCACGAGGTTTGGCGATGGAGCCACGCGTGATGTTGTTTGACGAGCCGACTTCCGCGCTTGATCCTGAAATGGTCGGCGAGGTATTGAAAGTGATGAAAGACTTGGCGGAAAGCGGCATGACCATGATGTGTGTGACTCATGAGATGGGTTTTGCACGCGAAGTCGCCGACCGTGTGATTTTTGTCGATAAAGGCCAGATTCTGGAAGATGAAACGCCGGAAGAATTTTTTACCAATCCGAAACACGAGCGTGCCAAACAATTCCTGCAACAGGTGATGACACATTAAACTCGGGCCGTCTGAAATTTCAGACGGCATGATCGGTTTGAATGATTTTGAAAGTTGAAAATAATGTATTTTGTTGACCGTACTGCTGTCGTGTTGAAGCCGACCGCCCGTTTTTGGGAATGGCTGAAATCCGCCGATGAAAATATGCCCGACCTGACCGTCGAGCAACTGCGCACCAACTGCTCCGTATTCCTTGTGCCGCAATTTGACGAACCCGAATCCGTCATTTCTTATTTTGACGAACGCTACCAGCAGATTTTTGAAGCTGAATTGGCCGGCTGGGACATCGATAAAAGCAAATGGCCGAAAGACATGAGTTTGAAGGCTTTTTGGGAATTTTTCGATACTGAAATCCACGATATGGTTTTGGATATGGAAGAGGCGGAATTGAACATTACGCCTGTTTTCGACAATATGATGTAAAGCCGTGCGAAGTTTTCAGACGGCCTTAAAGCCCTCGCGTTCTTTGAAAATTCTGATTGTCTTCTTACACCTTTCGGCGTTGGCCTTATGCCTTGCCGAGTTTTACGGTTGGATGATGTGGCTGGGTTTGCCGACATTGGCCGGTAGTTTTGCCTATGCTTGGCGCAGCGTTAATTTTCAGACTCGAAATACGGTCAGAAAAATCATTATCGACCGCCAATACCGTGCGACGGTTTACTTGAATGACGAGGAAGAGGGAAAAAGCGCGGTTTTACAAGACAGCAGTATGTTGACGGTTTATGCTTTGTTTTTGCAATGGAATGTTGATGGAAAAATGGTTAAACACTGCATCTTGCCCGATATGGCCGACCGTGATGCCTACCGCCGTCTGAAAGTGTGGGCGCGCTGGTGCCATGAAAAAGAAGACAAAGCAGAACTTGCGGCAGATATGGATTAAACGGCTGTTTCAGACGGCCTTTTGAAGCGATAAATACAATGAAGACATTACAAGACTGGCTTTCTCATTTGGAGACTGCCCATAGTTCCGGCCTTATCGATATGGGCTTGGAACGCGTGGGAGAAGTGAAAAAACGCATGAATTTGGTGCCGCAATGTCCTGTCGTCGTGGTGGCGGGTACCAATGGCAAGGGTTCCGTATGTGCCTATTTGTCGCATATTTATAAAGAAGCCGGTTTTAAAGTCGGTACGCTGACCAGTCCGCACCTTCTGCGTTACAACGAACGAATCGCCATCAACACTCAGCCGGTTTCAGATGAATTGATTGTTTCCTCATTTGAGCGTATCGAAGTGGCGCGCGGCGAAATTTCGCTGACGTATTTTGAGTTTAATGCTTTGGCGGCCGTCGATATTTTCATGCATGAAAATGTGGACGTAATGATTTTGGAAGTCGGTTTGGGCGGGCGATTGGATGCTGTGAATGTATTCGATGGCGACTGTTCGGTCGTTACCAGCGTGGATTTGGATCATCAGGCATTTTTGGGTGATACTGTCGAGCAGGTCGGTTTTGAGAAAGCCGGAGTGTTCCGTAGCGGCAAACCTGCTGTATGCGGTCAGAATCCTGCTCCTGAATCATTGGTCAAACACGCAGAAGAAATTGGCGCAAAATTGTTGATGGTTCAGCGAGATTTTGATTTTGCATCAATGGAAAGCGTACAGTGGAACTACCGCTTCCATCCGCAATCTTCAGACGGCCAAAGCCGTAACCGCAATTCCTTGCCGTTTCCTGCTTTGCGCGGTGCCTATCAGTTGTCCAATGCAGCGTGTGCATTGACGGTGTTGGAATGTTTGAACGAACAATTGCCGGTTGATATCGGCGCGATTAAACGTGGTTTGCTGTTGGTTGAGAATCCTGGCCGTTTCCAAGTTTTGCCCGGCCGTCCGCTGGTGGTTTTAGATGTCGGCCACAATCCGCACGCAGCCCGTGCTTTGCGCCGCAGCCTGATTAACCTTGCCTTTGCCCAAAAACGTACCGCCGTATTCAGTATGTTGTCCGACAAAGATATTGATGGCGTGCTGGAAATCGTTAAAGACCAGTTTGACGAGTGGAATATCGCGCCTTTAGATGTGCCGCGCGGCATGACGGTGGAGGCTTTGCAAGATAAACTGGCTGAACACGGTATCGATAATGTAAATGTTTTTGAAACTGTCGCTGCTGCCTACCGTGCTGCTTTGGCTAAAGCAACCGAAAATGATAGAATCGTTGTTTTCGGCTCATTCCATACTGTTGCCGATGTAATGGCTGTTTTGAAAGAACACTAACGAGGAAATTATCATGTCCGACAATAAACAAAAAGAAACTCCAAACGGATACGATTTAGACGGTTACGAACGACTCAAACGTCGCAACCGCCGTCGCTTGGTCTTGGCCTCCGGCTTGGTGGTGGCATCGGGTATGCTGTTCGGTCTGGCGCTGACTTCCGGCGACGATAAAAATTCACCGTTTAAAGAAGCGCCTGTCGGTCAGAGCCAAGTCAAAACGGCTGACGAGCCGAGCAAGGCCGTTGTTTTAGAGCCGAATAAAGAGGATGTCGCTGCTGCTGAAGAGGCTGCCCGCCATGCGGATGCCGAAGCACCAAATAAACCGCAAAATGCTGGCGACGAAGAAGATAATGCGCCGGTTGAAGTATTGAAGCCAAGCCGTGAATCTGCTCCCGAAGATGTTGGCGAGCCGTTGGTTTTGATCAACGATACTTTGGATGACGGCAATATTAAAGGCTTGGAAGAGTCCGAACGTATTCAACGTGCCGAGGCTGCCAAACGTGAAGCCGCGGAGCGCCGCGCCGAAGAACGCCGCCAACGTCAGGCTGAACAACGTGCCGCTGCAGCCCGTAAAACACAAGCCCAACAGGAAGCTGCTGAGAAAGAAAACGCATTGGCAGCTAAAAAACGCGCACTTCAAGCGCGTGCTGAAAAAGCAGAGCGTGAAGCCGCTGCCGAACGCAATAAATTGGCACAATTGGAAAAAGCAGAGAAAGCCATTGCCGAGCGTAAATCTGCCAAAAACAGCAAAGACAGCGTAAAAGACAAGGCCGAGCCTGCCAAGAAAGCAGAAGCCAAAGTTGAAAAACCAAAAAATGAAAAGGCTAAACCAGAAACGGCCAAAGCAGAAAAAGCCGATAAGGTAAAAACTGCCGAGAAGCCGTCTGAAAAAGCCAAACCTAAAGCTGAAAAAGAAAAAGCAGAAGCCAAGCCTGCGAAAAAAGCCGCTATTCAGGCTGGTTATGCTGAAAAAGAACGCGCGCAAAGCCTGCAACGTAAAATGAAAGCCGCAGGTATCGATTCGACCATTACTGAAGTCATGACCGATAAAGGTAAGGTGTATCGCGTGAAATCAGCCAGTTATAAAAATGCACGCGATGCAGAGCGCGATTTGAACAAATTGCGTGTACATGGCATTGCCGGTCAGGTGACCAGTGAGTAATTTGCCTGTTGCCGATTTGTTGGCGGCCGCCGTCATCGTCATCTGCATCATTATCTCGTTGACACGGGGTATTATTGCCGAAGCAGGGGCGATGGTGGCGTGGGTGGTATCGTTTATTGCGGCCAGAACGCTAGCCATGCCATTTGCCGATGTAGTCTTTAAATCGGTTGAACCGCATTCCTTGGCGGTTGCGATGGGCTTTGCCGCTGTGTTTTTTCTAGCATGGCTGTTGCAGAAACTGGCACGATCGCTGTTAAGCAGTTTGATGTCTACCGTTGGTTTGGGAAGCATCAACCGTTTGCTTGGCGGCGTATTCGGTGCAGTGAAAGGTGTGATTTTGGTGACACTGGCAGTGATGGTTTTTTCACACACTGATTTGCCGAAAACGGAAGAGTGGCAAAGTTCGTACACAATTCCGTATTTTGAATCACTTGCCGATGCTGCGATGCCTTATCTGCCTGGAAAAGATACTGTAATGCCCCATCTTTCGGGTAAAGCAGCTGAAGTTGAAGAATTGGATGATTGAGTTTGACGGATTCAGACGGCCTATGGGTCGTCTGAATCCGTTTTTATTTGCGTAAATTTAGCATCATATTGTCAACAATTTGAGCAAACTCATCTAAATTATTTTATAATGACAGCTTACCCTTTAATCTTCAAACTCGGAGAAGCACGATATGTGTGGTGTATTAGGTTTGGTTAGTCATGAGCCGGTCAATCAGATGTTGTATGATGGTTTGCAGATGTTGCAACACCGTGGTCAGGACGCAGCAGGTATTGTTACTGCCGAAGGCAATATATTTCATATGCACAAGGGCAAAGGCATGGTGCGCGAAGTATTCCGTACCCGCAATATGCGCGACTTGGTCGGTAATGCCGGCATTGCACATGTCCGCTATCCGACTGCAGGCAATGCGGGCAGTAGCGCAGAGGCTCAGCCGTTTTATGTCAGCTCCCCATTCGGCATTGTTTTGGCACACAATGGTAATCTGACCAATACCGAAGAGTTGTATGAAAACGTATGCAACAAACACCTGCGCCACGTTAATACCAGCTCTGATTCTGAAGTCCTACTCAATGTATTTGCGCACGAATTACGCCGCGAAGTCTCTAAAAATACAGCCCCTTATCAACTTACCATCGACAATATTTTCAACGCCGTTTCCGAAGTACACCGCATAGTGCGCGGCGCATACGGTGTTGTAGCCATGATTGCCGGATATGGCATGGTTGCCTTCCGCGATCCTCACGGTATCCGTCCGTTGGTATTGGGTTCGCAAACCGATGAATCCGGTAAAAAATCGTATGCCGTTGCCTCTGAATCAGTTGCTTTCAACGTACTTGCCTATGACTTGGAACGCGATATCCAGCCGGGTGAGGCCGTGTTTGTCAGCTTTGACGGTTCAATCGTGTCGCGTCAATGCAGTGATAAAGTCAAACTCAGCCCTTGTCTCTTTGAATACGTCTATTTCGCGCGTCCCGACTCCGTCATCGACGGCGTATCCATCTATCAGGCGCGTCTGGATATGGGCGTTTCTTTGGCGGAAAAAATCAAACGCGAGTTGCCCGTCGACGATATCGATGTCGTGATGCCGATTCCTGATACCAGCCGACCCAGCGCGATGGAGCTTGCCGTTCATCTCGAAAAACCATATCGCGAAGGTCTGATTAAAAACCGCTATATCGGCCGCACCTTCATCATGCCCGGACAAGCAACGCGTAAAAAATCAGTACGCCAAAAACTCAGTCCGATGGAAACCGAGTTTAACGGCAAAAGCGTTTTGTTGGTGGATGATTCCATCGTGCGCGGTACGACCAGCCGTGAAATCGTTGAAATGGTACGCGCGGCAGGTGCGCGCAAAGTCTACATTGCTTCCGCTGCTCCCGAAGTGCGCTATCCGAATGTGTATGGTATCGATATGCCGACCCGTGAAGAACTGATTGCAAACGGCCGCAGCGCAGCAGAAATCTCGGCCGAGATTGGCGCGGATGGCATCGTCTTCCAAAACTTAGAAGACTTGGAAGCAGTAGTCAAAGCACTCAATCCAAAAATCGAATCCTTTGATTCTTCATGCTTTAATGGTGTCTATCAAACCGGCGATATCGACGAAGCGTATCTAAACCGTCTCTCTACCGAAAAATCAGGTTGTAGCGGCTTGAAAGTTCATCCAAGCAAAATGGAACACAGCATCAGTATCAGCGATAGTGATGATGAAGAATAAAGTAAATTGACTTACAATAAAGGCCGTCTGAAAATTAATGTTCAGACGGCCTTTAATTATGTTTTAGACACATTATGAGTACCGAAACCAAAAATTACATCACACCTACCGGCTGGCAGGCATTGAAAGACGAACTTTATCATTTGGTCAACAAAGAGCGTCCCGAAATCGTCCAAATCGTTAACTGGGCGGCAAGCAATGGCGACCGCAGCGAAAATGGCGACTATCTTTACGGCAAACGCCGTATGCGCGAAATCGACCGCCGTATCCGCTTCCTAACCAAACGCTTGGAAGCTGCCGTCGTCGTCGACCCTGAAGCACGTGAAGCCACGGACCAGATTTTTTTCAGCGCCACCGTTGGCTTATTGCGCGGAGACGGTCGTGAACAAACCGTCAAAATCGTCGGCGTAGATGAAATCGATACCGCTAAAAACAAAATTTCATGGATTTCCCCTTTGGCACGCAGCCTGATTAAAGCACGCGAAGGTGATGAAGTTGTCTTGAATACACCGGAAGGGCGTGAGGTTATAGAGATTTTGTCGGTGGAATATATTAAGATTGACTGAATATACGTGAACAAAGTAAGTGAAACTACAAAAGGCCGTCTGAAAAATATACTTTCAGACGGCCTTTTATTGATTGTATCTACGTTTTTAAGATTTTCCAGCTTTATCTCCGATTTTGCTTTCTTTACCTTGAATCAGATTTTGAATATTGCTTTTATGGCGGTACAACACCAATGCGGCAATGAATACGGTTGCCCATGCCCAAGAGGCGTGTGGCATCATGAAGAAAGCGAAGATAGGGGCGCAGACGGTGGCGACCAGTGCGGCGAGGGAGGATACTTTGAAACCGAACGCCATGACCAGCCAAACTAAGGCGCAGAGCAGGGCGGTCGTGGGGGAGAAGGCGAGCAAAACGCCCAATGCGGTAGCTACGCCTTTGCCGCCTTTAAAATTGAAAAATATTGGCCACATATGACCGACCAATGCGGCGATGGCGACTAGGGCTATCGTTGCATCAGACAAATTTAAAGCATCTTGCAGACAGCGTGCCAAGATGACGGCAATCAAGCCTTTTACTGCATCGCCGAGCAGGGTCAGTGCGGCCGCTTTTTTCTTACCGCTGCGCAAGACGTTGGTAGCACCGGGGTTGCCGGAGCCGTAAGTGCGCGGGTCGTCCATGCCGTAATATTTTGATACGATGACGGCAAAAGACAGGGAGCCGATAAGATAGGCGGCAATAATGGCGAGTACATTGAACATTTTGGGTGCTTTACTTAAAATGGGAACGGTTATTCTATCAAAAAAAACGGACAGGCAAATGGATAAAATCTTTTTGTACGGCATGAAGGCCGATACTTTAATCGGCGTATATGATTGGGAGCGCGAGCGTAAACAGACTTTGATTTTGGATTTGGAAATCAGTGTTCCCGAGCGTACCGGCACGAGCGACGATATCGGCGACACCATTCATTATGGCGAAGTATGCGAAGTTGTACGCCTCAGCCTTGCCGAACAGGATTTTTTACTGCTGGAAACTTTGGCGGAATATATCGCCCAATTGATTTTAAATGATTTTGGTGCGGCCAAAGTGCGTGTCCGTATTGTGAAGCCGGGTATCTTGCCAGATGTTGCGCAGGTCGGTATTGAAATTGAACGTACTCGGGAATAAACCATAAATATATAAATTTTTAGTTTTAAATAAAAAAGAAAACGTCATGATTGAACAAATATTGGGAAGTATGTCAGGTATATTTTGGATTTTTCTGATCATTATTCCTTTGCTTTTATTAAAAGCACTGTTGAAAAATCCTAAAATAAAGGGAAGTATGGGGGAAATAGCAGTTTGTTCTGTAATTGGAAAAAATTTAGATGAGAAAACTTATTCTGAGTTTCACGATTTAATTATTCCATCTCGAGATGGTACGACACAAATTGATCATATTTATGTCTCAATTTTTGGGATATTTGTGATAGAAACTAAAAATTACACAGGTTGGATTTTTGGTAGTGAAAAGCAATCTAAATGGACGCAAATCATCTATAAACAGAAACATTATTTCCAAAACCCGTTGCGTCAGAATTATGCTCATATCAAAGCATTGTCAGAACTATTGCAATTTCCTGAGGAGAAGTTTCATTCAATGGTAGTTTTCTTAGGTGATTGTGAGTTGAAATCGAAAATGCCACCAAATGTTTGCCGTATTAGGCAGGCGGCGGCTTATATTAAGAATTTTCAGACGGCCGTATTGCTTCCTCATGAGGTAGAGGCAATAGTTGCTGTATTGTCTTCAAGTGATTATCAAGCAAATAGTGAAAAGCTGCGAACACATACGGAGCGTTTGCAACAACGACATCAGCGGTAACTATTAGAAAAGGCATCCTCTGAGTTTATTTCTGTAAAATTTCAGACGGCCTTTAATATTTAATAATTTGGACATGAGGTAAAAAATGGATTTGAAAGAAACTAAATTAAGCAGCGAGCCAATCTACGAAGGTTCTTTTGTTACCATCAGCCGCGATCGGGTGCGCCTGCCTAACGGCAACGAAAGCCAACGGGTTGTGATCCGTCATCCGGGTGCTGCGTGTGTATTGGCGGAAACGGAAGACGGCAAAGTTGTTTTGGTACGCCAATGGCGTTATGCCGCCGATCAGGCGACGTTGGAATTGCCGGCGGGTAAATTGGATGTGGCGGATGAAGATCCTGCCGAATGCGCTTTGCGTGAGTTGGCGGAAGAAACGCCATATGTCGCCGACAGCGTCAAACTGTTGTACTCCTTTTATACTGCAGTCGGTTTTTGCGATGAAAAAATGTATCTCTACCAAGCGCAAGGCGTGCGTTTGGGCAGCGAGTTAAGTAACGATGAGGATGAAATTACAGAAACCGTCCTGATGAGCAAGGAAGAGGTGCGCAATGCATTGGCAAACGATGAAATCAAAGATGGTAAGACTTTGATTGGTTTGCAGTATTGGTTGACTCAGAATTGATATGTTAAGCAGAAAATCCTTGATGGATTTCTGAATACTTGAGCCTGATATTTAGATAATAAAGGTTTCATACAAACAAGGCCGTCTGAAAAAGCTTTCAGACGGCCTTGTTTTATTGTGTAGCCGGATTTTAACCTAATAAAGCCGGTGCAAACCGTGTAATCGTATCGCGTAAAACGATGAGTTTGCCGTGGAAGAAGTGGGACGAGCCGGCAATGGTGACAACAGGCAGGCCTTGTGGTTCTGCCCATGTCAGGGCTTTGTTGATTTCGACGACTTCGTCTTCTGCGCCATGAATCATCAATGTTTTGGCGACATCGGGAACGTTGGATGGTTCCGGGCGGTCGGTGTAGTGATGGACGGCGGCGCCCATCAGCAACAGCAAATCAGGCGTGCGCGCTTGTGCGACAAAGGTGGAAACGTAGCCGCCGAATGAGAAGCCGGCAAGAACGAATTGCGGTGCATCAGGATGTTGCGCGCGGGCGTAGTTGATAACGGCAATACAGTCTTGCGTTTCGCCGCGGCCGTAGTCGTGTTCGCCTTGGCTATTGCCTACGCCGCGCAAATTGGGCAGGTAGCAATGGAAGCCGAGCTGGCTGAGGGCTTTGGCGGCGGTTTGGATGACTTTGTTGGTGTTGGTGCCGCCTTGCAGGGGATTGGGGTGGTTGATGACGGCAACGCCGCGGGCGGATTCTTGCGTGCTTGGCAGGTAGATGGTTTCCAGCAAACCGGCCGGGCCGGAGATTTGAATGATGTCGGGTTTGAGCATGAGTGTGTCCTTGTTTGTTTTCAGACGGCCTGAAACGGTTTACAGATAAAAATTCTTGCCATTGTTTTGATTGTTGGCTTTCAAATCAGCAAGCATCCGTTTGAAGTCCAAGCCGTATTTCTCGCTTAATTTTTCGGCACGTTTTTTTAAGTTGTCGATATTTTGCTCTTTAGGGCTACTTTGGAATGCCATGACCGCTACGTTGCCGTGGCTCTCGGCAGGCAGCTCGAGTACGCGGCCGTCAAAGACGTTGAGCAGGCGTTCGACAAAGCGTTGATAACGCTGATCGCCGCTCCACCAGTTGGTCACAAATACGCCGTCGGGGGAGAGTGCATTGCGGCAGTCTTGGAAGAAAGGTTCTTCTACCAAAGCATCGATAATCTGTTCGCCGTCAAAACCATCTACCAAAATCACATCGGTATTGTGGCGGAACACTTTAATATATTCCGCACCATCCGCCTCGATAATTTCAAAATTTTCGCCTTCGTGCGGCAATTCAAACAGGCTGCGCGCCACGGCGATGACTTGCGGATTGATGTCTATGGCGGTTTGCTTGGTGTGGGGCAGATAGCTGTCTATCCAGCGGGCAAACGAGCCACCGCCCAAGCCGATTTGGGTGATGTGTTTGGGCGGAGTTTCTGCAAACAGCAGCCAACCCATCATGGCGCGGCTGTACGACAACACCAGCTCGGACGGATGATCGACATTCATGGAGCTTTGAATGGTGTCGCTGCCCAAGTGCAGGGAACGGATATTGCCTTCTTCGGAAATGCCGACTTCGGGCAGATGGGATTTGGCTGGGCGCAGGCGGCGGTAAGGATGGCGGGGTGGCATGGGTGCAGACGGGAGATATAAAAGGCGTTATTTTAACAGAAACAATGATGTTTTGCGCTGGGGTGGTTTTCAGACGGCCTTTCAGCGTTTTGGATGGAAAGATAAGGCAGGTATTTAATTTTCTTTAAAATCATTGGTTTTTATAATTTCGTGAGTAACTTTGTTTTAAAATGCTTGCCAAAATGGGAACTTATCGGCATAATCCCGAATTCCTTGCCGGTATAGCTCAGTTGGTAGAGCACCTGACTTGTAATCAGGGGGTCCCGAGTTCGACTCTTGGTGCCGGCACCAGTTAAAGACTGATGGTGCCTCAAGGCATTTCAGTAAGCCGGTATAGCTCAGTTGGTAGAGCACCTGACTTGTAATCAGGGGGTCCCGAGTTCGACTCTTGGTGCCGGCACCAATTAAAAGCCCGATTGTGAAAGCAGTCGGGCTTTTTGCTTATGCTTTGATATTTTAAAAGCAGACCTTATAATACCGCGTTTCCATTACAACAAAGGGCTGCCCGTCGGGCGGAACACACAAAACACATGATTACCGTAAACACTTTGCAAAAAATGAAAGCAGAGGGCGAAAAAATTGCCATGCTGACCGCTTATGAATCCAGTTTTGCCGCGCTGATGGACAATGCCGGCGTGGATGTGTTGCTGGTCGGTGATTCTTTAGGTATGGCGGTGCAAGGTCGTCAGTCCACTTTGCCGGTAAGCTTGCAGGATATGTGCTACCACACTGAATGCGTGGCTCGCGGTACTAAAAATGCCATGATTGTCAGCGACTTGCCGTTTGGCGCGTATCAGCAGAGCAAAGAGCAGGCATTTGCGGCAGCGGCAGAGTTGATGGCGGCCGGCGCGCATATGGTCAAGCTCGAAGGCGGTGTCTGGATGGCGGAGACCACTGAATTTTTGCAAATGCGCGGTATCCCTGTTTGCGCCCACATCGGCCTGACCCCGCAATCCGTGTTTGCATTCGGTGGCTATAAAGTTCAAGGCCGCGGCGACAAGGCAGAAGCGTTGCTCAACGACGCCAAAGCGCATGATGTGGCAGGTGCGGCAATCGTATTGATGGAATGCGTTCCTGCAGAGTTGGCGAAAAAAGTGACCGAGACAGTTTCTTGCCCAACCATCGGTATTGGAGCAGGCGTGGATTGCGACGGTCAGGTTTTGGTGATGCATGATATGCTCGGCATTTTCCCCGGTAAAACCGCCAAATTCGTGAAGAACTTTATGCAGGGCAAAGACAGCGTTCAAGCCGCGGTCAAAGCTTATGTGGACGAAGTCAAAGCAAAAACGTTCCCATCTGTCGAACATACGTTTGCCGGATAAAATAAAAACCAGGCCGTCTGAAACTTATTTCAGACGGCCTTTTTGATGAATAAAAGCGTATAATCGGCGCGTGATTTCCGTTGATGAAACGGCGGAAAAGATAAAGGATTTTTCAAACCATGCAAATCATTCATACGATTAAAGAATTGCGCGAGTGGCGTAAAACTGCCGGAAAAGTGGCATTTGTACCGACCATGGGCAATCTGCACGAAGGCCATCTTGCGCTGGTGCGCGAAGCAAAAAAACGTGCCGATAATGTTGTGGTCAGTATTTTTGTCAACCGCCTGCAATTCGGACAAGGCGAAGATTTCGACAAATATCCGCGCACTTTGCAACAAGATGCCGACAAATTGGCAGGCGAGGGTGTTGCCGTCGTGTTCGCGCCTGATGAAAAAGAGCTGTATCCGAATGTGGAACAGCGTTTCAATGTCGAGCCTCCGCACTTGCAAAATGAATTGTGCGGCAAATTCCGCCCGGGCCATTTCCGCGGCGTGGCGACCGTTGTGACTAAGTTGTTCAACATTGTTCAACCCGATACTGCCTGTTTCGGCAAAAAAGACTATCAGCAGCTGGTGATTATCAAAGGCTTTGTCGAAGACTTGAACTTCAATATCGAAATCGTACCCGTCGACACCGGCCGCGCTTCAGACGGCCTGGCACTTTCCAGCCGCAACCAATATTTGAGTGAAGCAGAACGCGCAGAAGCGCCGCGCCTCTATCAAGAGTTGCAAAACATTGCCGCCGCCCTGAAAAACGGCAATCTGGATTACGCCCAGCTTGAAGCCGAATGTATCCGCCGTTTGACCGATGCCGGCTGGGTGGTTGATTACGTTGAAATCCGCCATGCACACAGCTTGGCAGTGGCTCATGTTGGCGATAAAGAATTGGTGGTGCTTGCCGCCGCCCGTCTGGGTACAACGCGACTGATTGATAATTTGGAAGTGGCTTTGGCTTAAACCCAAGCTGCTGTTAAAGGCCGTCTGAAACCTGTTTTTCAGACGGCCTTTTGTTACAATAACGCTTTTGCGTTTCTAAGGTTTTTCCATGTCTAAACCCACCGTCTCCCCGATGATGCAGCAGTATCTTGCCATCAAATCGCAACACGCCGACAAGCTGGTGTTTTACCGTATGGGCGACTTTTACGAGTTGTTTTTGGATGATGCGGTGGAAGCGGCGAAGCTGTTGGACATCACCCTGACCACGCGCGGGCAGATGGACGGCGTGCCGATTAAGATGGCGGGCGTGCCGTTTCACGCGGCGGAGCAGTATCTGGCGCGGCTGGTGAAGATGGGCAAAAGCGTGGCAGTGTGCGAGCAGGTGGGCGAAGTCGGCGCGGGCAAAGGGCCGGTGGAGCGCAAAGTCGTGCGCATCGTTACACCTGGCACGCTGACCGACGCGGCGTTTTTGGAAGACAAGGAAACCAACCGCATCGCGGCGGTGAACGCGGATAAAAAACACATCGCCATCGCATGGGCATCTTTGCAAAGCGGCGAATTCAAAACCAAGCTGACGACGGCGGACAAACTTGCTGACGAGCTGGCGCGTTTGCAGGCGGCGGAAATCCTGTTGCCCGAAGGCAAAAGCCTGCCTGATGGTTTTCAGACGACCTCTGCCAACATCACGCGCCTGAACTCGTGGCAGTTTGCCGCCGATGCGGGCGCGAAATTGTTGACCGAATACTTCGGCTGCCAAGACCTGCACGGCTTCGGTTTGGACGGCAAGGAACACGAAGCCGCCGTCGGCGCGGCGGGCGCGCTGTTGAACTACATCCGCCTGACGCAAAACCTGATGCCGCAACACCTTGACGGCATTTCGCTCGAAACCGACAGCCAATATATCGGCATGGACGCTGCCACGCGCCGCAATCTCGAAATCACGCAAACCCTCTCCGGCAAAAAATCGCCGACCCTGTTTTCCATACTCGACGGTTGCGCCACCCACATGGGCAGCCGCCTCTTGGCACTCTGGCTGCACCACCCCTTACGCAGCCGCGCCCACATCCGCGCCCGCCAAGAAGCCGTTGCCGCGCTGGGTTCGCAATACGAAACCCTGCAAGGTCGTCTGAAAAACATCGCAGACATCGAACGCATCGCCGCCCGCATCGCCGTCGGCAACGCCCGCCCGCGCGACCTCGCCGCCCTGCGCGACAGCCTGTTTGCCCTATACGAAATCGAATTGTCCGCCGAGGGCAGCAGTCTCTTAGAAACCCTCAAAGCCGTTTTCCCCGAAACCCTGCCCGTCGCCGAAACCCTCAAAGCCGCCGTGATGCCCGAACCCGCCGTCTGGCTCAAAGACGGCGGCGTCATCAACCAAGGCTATTCGGCAGAACTCGACGAGTTGCGCCACATCCAAAACCACGGCGACGAATTCCTGCTCGACCTCGAAGCGCGCGAACGCGAACGCACCGGCCTCTCCACCCTCAAAGTCGAGTTCAACCGCGTCCACGGCTTCTACATCGAGCTTTCCAAAGTCCAAGCCGAACAAGCCCCCGCCGACTACCAACGCCGCCAGACCCTGAAAAACGCCGAACGCTTCATCACCCCCGAACTCAAAACCTTCGAAGACAAAGTCCTGTCCGCGCAAGAGCAAGCATTGGCATTGGAAAAACGTCTGTTTGAAGCCCTCCTCAAAGACATTCAGACGACCCTGCCCCAGCTTCAAAAAGCCGCCAAAGCCGCCGCCGCCCTCGACGTACTCTCCACCTTCGCCGCCACCGCCGCCGAACGCGGCTTCGTCTGCCCCGAGTTCGCCGACTACCCCGTCATCCATATCGAAAACGGCCGCCATCCCGTCGTCGAGCAACAAGTGCGCCACTTCACCGCCAACCACACCCGCCTCGACCACAAACACCGCCTCATGCTCCTGACCGGCCCCAACATGGGCGGCAAATCCACCTACATGCGCCAAGTCGCCCACATCGTCCTCATGGCGCACACCGGCAGCTTCGTCCCCGCCGACGCCGCCCAAATCGGACCCATCGACCAAATCTTCACCCGCATCGGCGCCTCCGACGACCTCGCCTCCAACCGCTCCACCTTCATGGTCGAAATGAGCGAAACCGCCTACATCCTCCACCACGCCACCGACCAATCCCTCGTCCTCATGGACGAAGTCGGACGCGGTACTTCGACTTTTGACGGCCTCGCCCTCGCGCATGCCATCGCCGAACACCTGCTGCAAAAAAACAAATCCTTCAGCCTCTTCGCCACCCACTATTTCGAGCTGACCAAACTGCCCGAAGCCCACGCAACGGCAGTCAACATGCACCTCTCCGCGCTCGAACAAGGACAAGATATCGTCTTCCTCCACCATATCGAGCCAGGCCCCGCCAGCAAAAGCTACGGTATCGCTGTCGCCAAACTTGCCGGCCTGCCCAACCGCGCTTTGAAAGCGGCTCAAAAGCATTTAAACGATTTGGAAAACCAAGCCGCCGCCAACCGTCCGCAGTTGGATATTTTCAGTGCCATGTCGTCTGAAAATGGGGCTGAAGAGGAAGGGAAAGAACAAGAAATTGAGCCTGTTGATAATTTGCAGAACAATGAATTGGCTGAAGCTTTGGCGCAAATTCAGCCCGACAACCTCACGCCACGCGAAGCCTTGGATGCCTTGTATCGCTTGAAAGATATTTGCAATAAGGCGTCGTAAATAACTCAAAGGCCGTCTGAAACAGGGAAATATATTAATGAGTTTTACTGACATTACCGTGGTTGGTATTACCGGCGCAGATTCTTATACCGAGGGCACGATGTATGCCATTACCCGTAGCTGTGCCGAATTGCCCGGAAGCCGTGGATTGCTGATCAGCCCGAGCTGTCCGCAAGGTTTGCCGGAAAATATCCGACATCAGCCTTGCCGGAAATTCGGTTATCTGGAATACAATTTGTTTGTTTTGTACCAACTGATGTATTACATCGATACGGATTATTGTTTGATTGTTCAAAATGACGGCTGGGTGTTGAACGGTCAAAACTGGCAGGATGCCTATCGGGAATATGACTATATCGGTGCACCTTTGCCGATTTTGTTGGAAACCGAAGCCGACGGGCAGTTTTTCCTGAAGGGAACCGACCAATATTTGGCCAAACAACATCTGATTCAGACTTCTCCGAATTTGGACGAGCCGCAGAACGGTGGTTTCAGCCTGCGCAGCAGACGGCTTTTAGCCATGCCGCGACAATTGGGCTTAAATGTAGAAATCCGACCGCCGTTGCCGCCGAAAGACGAAAAAATTGCCGATATGGAATGGCTGGTAAAGCTGCACCATGAAGATATGTTTTTGACGGCGCAACACCGTTATAGATTGCAGGACTTGGGTTTGAAATTTGCGCCTCCGAATATTGCTACGCAATTTTCTTTAGAAGTACCGTTTATCAATCAAATGAGGAATGTCCCTTTAGAGCGCGTCTTTGGGGCGCACTGGATGGGAAATGTGGTCTTGACCGGCTGCAACCGTGTCCGGTTTGCCCAATTGAATGAGGATAGATTGGAAACATACTCCCGTTTTTTTAGAAATTTGGGTTATGAATGGGAATAAATTAAGGCCGTCTGAAAGTTCAGACGGCCTTTTATTAATGGCTGTTAGTGTTGATGATGGAGGGCATGGCGTGCAGCCGCGCGTTTGGTACCGACAGGTACGATCAGCGTTGCGTAAGCTTTGTCTTGCTGGCATACGCTTTTATCGCTGTAATCGGTCTCGTTTACCACTTTGATTTTCCACAAACCATCAATCAACATAATCACATTGACCACGCCGTTTTTATCGGTTTTGCCGGAGAAGCCTTGAGGCTCGCGGTGGTCATGGGTCGATTCCAAGTCCATTTCGGCCAAAGTGTCCGAGCTGGCGGTAACGGTGGCTTTAACCAAAGGCTCGCCTTTGTACAGGACTTTGACCGGCAAAATACCGCCGGCTTTGACTTCGTTCGGATTTTTCAGCGGAACCAGTTCCAGCTCTTGGCCGATAGGGCGGGTCAATACAGCTTCATCAACTGCGCCGTTGCCCACTTGGACAAAGCTTTTGCCGAACATTTGCGATTGTTCGCAATAGGTTGCGCCGGCCAACTGTTTTAAGGTTTGCTGTTTCCAGCCGTCTTGGTTTTTCGACCAGAAAGTCGGTTTGTAGGTTGCGCTGACCCAGTAGGAGCCTTCAGGCAAAGCGGCTTTAGAAACGTATTGATAGTTTTCGCCTTTATTTACCAAATCAACGGTTTTCTTTGAGCTGCCGGTCAATTGCAGCGGTTTGAAAATATGCACGCGGTCGTCGGCAATTTTTTCGACATTGGGGAAGTCATGGCTGTAACCCAAATCCGCATGCAGGATTTGGCCGGCAGGCTGATGTGTCGGTGCGGCCACCCAAACATCGTGTGCCTGCGCCACTGCGCCCAATCCCAGCAATCCTAAAAGCATCCATTGTTTCATAGTTTCTATACTCCATTTTGTTGTTGAATGAAAGGCCTTGTATTTTGGCGAGTAGAAACATTACTCTTATTTGCATTTTTTGTAAATAAAAAGGATTATATTTTTTAATTATAAATAATTATTTATATTGGATTTTCAGACGGTATGACGTATTGGGTAATGCTGTTTGCAACGTATGTTTATCCTGTATAAATAGCTGCTTTAATCTTTATCTGATTGATGTATATGAAATTTATTGTAATGTGTATTTGAGTGGGCATTTTTTCCCGATTTCCGCCCGGATTGTATATAACCAAAACTGATAAACGCGAAAGCAAACATTATTTCCAGTTTGCATCCAATCCCGATAAAGTGCTCCCATATTTTTAACAGGAGCCGACCATGAATATCCGTACGCTTTCTTTTGCCGCTTTGACCGCCGCGCTGGCTTTGAGCGCGTGCTCGCCAAAAACCGAACAATCCGCCGACAATGCCTCTCAAGCTGCCGGAGGTAAGGGGGGCGAAGTCAAATTGCTGAACGTCTCCTACGATGTCGCCCGCGATTTTTATAAAGAATACAATCCTTTATTTGTCAAAGAGTTTGCCGCAAAAAACGGCGGACAGACGGTTGAAGTCCAACAGTCGCACGGCGGCTCCAGCAAGCAGGCTTTGGCTGTCGCTAACGGTTTGGCTGCCGATGTGGTAACCATGAACCAGACTTCCGATATCGAGCTTTTGGTGAAAAAAGGTTTGGTCAAAGCCGATTGGAACACACGCCTGCCGGATAATGCCGTGCCTTATACCAGCAACGTCGTTTTCTTAGTGCGCAAAGGCAATCCGAAACACATTCAGGACTGGGGCGATTTGGCCAAAGACGGCGTGCAAATCGTTTTGGCCAACCCGAAAACCACCGGCAACGGCCGCTACGCCTTTTTGGGTGCGTACGGTTATGGTTTAAAAGTAAATAACGGCGATGAAGGCAAAACAAAAGATTTTGTGGCTGCATTGCTGAAAAACACGCCTGTGTTTGAAAACGGCGGCCGCGCGGCGACGACGACCTTCAGTCAACGCAATATCGGCGATGTCTTGGTTACCTTTGAAAATGAAGCCAACTATGTCAGCAAAAAGCTGACCCAAGACCAGTTTGAAATCGTTTATCCAAGCTACACCATTCTTTCCGAAGCGCCGGTTGCCGTCGTGGACAGCGTAGTCGACAAAAAAGGCACACGCGCCACTGCCGAAGCCTATCTGCAAAACCTCTGGAGCGAACCGGCCCAAGAATTGGCCGCCAATCTTTACCTGCGTCCGCGCAATGCCGAAGTCTTGGCAAAACACAAAGCCGACTTCCCTGAAATTGAGACGTTTAATCCGAATGAGAAATTTGGATCGTGGGAAGAAATCATGAAAAAATTCTTTGCCGATGGTGGATTGTTTGACCAGCTTTCCAGTAAAAAATAAGGCTTAAACATAGAGGCCGTCTGAAACTTCAGACGGCCTTTTGTTACAATAAGCCTTTTTCTTATCCACCTTTTCCCATGTCCCAACGCAAAATCATCCATATCGATATGGACGCATTCTACGCTTCGGTAGAACTGCGCGAGCAGCCGCACCTGAAAGGGCTGCCCGTCGTTGTGGCATGGGATGGTACGCGGTCGGTCATTTGTGCCGCTTCTTATGAGGCGCGCAAATTCGGTTTGCACTCGGCCATGTCGGTGGCGACGGCGAAAAGGCTGTGTCCGCAGGCGGTGTTTGTGCCGCCGCATTTCGATTTGTACCGTCAAGTGTCGGCGCAGATTCATGCCGTGTTTCGGCGTTATACCGATTTGATCGAGCCTTTGTCTTTGGACGAAGCCTATTTGGATGTTACCCGAAATTTTAAAAATATCCCGTACGCCAGCGAGGTGGCCAAACGTATTCGTGCTGAAATTTTTGAAGAAACCGGTTTGACAGCCTCCGCAGGCATCGCACCCAATAAGTTTTTGGCAAAAATCGCTTCCGACTGGCGCAAGCCGAACGGGCAGTTTGTGCTGCCGCCGCAAAAAATCATGGTGTTTTTGGAGAGCCTGCCGTTGGGTAAGATTCCCGGTGTCGGCAAAGTCACGCTGAAAAAGATGAATACCCTCGGTATGCAGACCGCCGGCGATTTACGCCGTTTTGAGCGCGGCGAACTTTTAAACCATTTCGGCCGTTACGGCTACCGCCTTTACGATTTGGCACGCGGTATCGACGAGCGGCCGGTCAAAGCCGAACGCGAACGCCTGCAAATCTCAACCGAAATCACCTTGCCCGAAGATTTGTCTTTGGCGCAGGTTTCTAGCCATTTACCGCACCTTGCCGAAGACCTTTGGCGGCAAATCGAACGCAAAAACGTCGAAGCCAAAGGCGTTACCCTCAAACTCAAAACCCACGATTTCCGCATTATCACGCGTTCGCTGACGTATTCTTCCGTCTTGCCCGACAGCACCTCGCTGCTTCAGGCGGCGCATACTTTGTTGCAACGCATACCGCCGCAACGCGAAGACGCCTTCCGCCTGATCGGTATCGGCGTGAGTCATTTGCTGCCGAAAAACCAGCAGCAGACGCTTTGGTTATAAAGAAATAGAAAAGCATTCTTTCCGTTTGAAGATAGGGCGCAGGACAATATTGTTCCATAACCATATCGGCAGCCGTTTAAACAGGCCGTCTGAAAACGTTTCAGACGGCCTTTTTGACGGTTTAACAAAATGATTTATCAAGAATTTGTTTTTCGTTCAACAAAAGTGGAAAGCAGGGCGGTATCGATGTCCCATTTCCAAATGCCTCGTTCCGAGCTGTCCATGCCGCGTAGGAAGAGGTAGCGGATGGCGATTTTGGTCAACGGCTTGCCGCGCAGGGCATAGTAGCGCGCAATGGCAACGGCGTAGATCAGGGCTTGCAGGTAGTAGTGATGATGCGCCACGGATTCGTTCATCGCTTGTTGCGTGTACGCGCTTGTATCGTTGCCCAAATGGTTGGATTTGTAGTCGATTAAAACGACATTGCCGTCTGAATCTTGGCAAACCATATCGATGAAGCCGTTTAAATAGCCTTGCAAATCATGGAAATCAAGCAGTTGCGCGGCTTGGACGCATTCAGGCGGCAGGTTTGCTTCGCTTGAGGCAAACCAACGGCGCAAGTCGTCCAGTTTGAAATCGTCCATGTACAGGGTAAACCCCATTTCGGGTAGGCGTCGGGTCGGTGGAATCTGCGACAGGCTCTCGCCGATTAAAGGCGTCAGGCGGCAGGTGTCGAGCATGGTGCTTACCGTCGGCAGCCATTTGTCTTCAAAGCTGTGGCGTTGCAAAACTTCGGCAATCATTTCGGATTGGCTCTCGGCAGAGGCGGCGAAGTCGAGTTTTTCCAACATTTCATGCAAACATACGCCGGCATTGGTGCCGCGGGGGAAATGGTGGATATCAAGGCCGTCTGAAAGTGGGGACGGCAGGTTTTCAGACGGCATGGCACGGTCTGCGCTTTCTGCCGGGTCGATGGCAGGTTGCAAAGGTTCGTGTTGTTCGTCGGTTGACTTGGTGTGTCTGCTCAAACCGGTAAAGCTGGTGTGGCGGATAAAGTCAAAATCGCGGCGTTTGATGCTATGTGCGCCAAAAGCTTGGTCTTGCTGGCGGCTGTATTGGTAGACGGTTTCCGGCGGGGCTTCTTCCGTGAAGGCAAACTCCGTATTTTCAGGTGCGTTCTTGATAAAGCGTTGCCAGTTGGTTTTGAGCATTTCCACAACATCTGTCGCGCTTTTATAGCTTTGGTTGACGCTTTCGCGGTCGGCATCCGGCAAACCTTCGAGCAGATAGGCAAAAGGATTGTTTGGCGTACAGTATTTGTTGGCGGAGGCGTAGATGTTGAGCTGTTCTTCGGCGCGGGTAAGGGCGACATAGAGCAGGCGTAAATCTTCTGCCGTCTTTTCATCGGTAAGGTGGCTTAGTTCTGCTTCCGAGGTTTGCGATGTTGCCAGCAGCTCAGTTTCGTGGTTTTCAGTATGTAGGATTTTCCAGTTTTCTTTGGAATTGTCTTTGGTATCCCATGCAAAGGGGCAGTACACCAAAGGATATTGCAAACCTTTCGACGCGTGCATGGTAACGATTTTGACCAGTTTTTCGTCGCTTTCAAGACGGATGGTTTGCGCGTCTGACGGGAAATGGCCGCTGCGCGCACGGCCGATTTGTTCGTTCAGCCATTTATGCAGGGCGGTAGGGTTGCGGCTTTGGCTGTCTTCTTCGGCCAAAAGCTCCAGAATTTGGTAGTAGTTGGTCAGGCTGCGTTCGTTGCCGCCTTTGAGCAGGCGTGTTTCGATGTCATGTAGGGCGGCAAACTGCTGCACGGCGGCAAAAATGCCGCCTTTACGCCATTTTTCCATGGCTTCGGCAGACGATTCCAGCCATTTCAGTAGCTGGTGTTCGTTGTGGTTGAGTTCGTAAATCTCTTTGGCGGTATAGCCGAATAAAACGCCGGTTAAGACAAAGCGCAGCCAGTCGGTTTGCCTTGGGTTGAGCCAAAAGCCGATCAGCGCGGACAGCGAGTCTGCCTCGGCAGAATCGAAAACGGACTGGCGCGACAGCAACACGCTTTGGATACGGCGCTGTTTCAGTTTTCCGGCAATCATTGCCGCTTCGTTGTTGGTGCGCACCAAGACGGCAATATCTCCGGATTCTAGCGCGCGGCCTTTGAAGTTCAGACGGCCTTCGGCTGCTTCATTGAGCGCAAAGGCAATTTCATCGGCGCAATATTCGGCGGCACGGCCGCGCAAAATCTCTTTGCCGGTTTGATCGTCCGTATTGAGCCAGCGCACTTGGATGGCGGGGCGGTGTGGCGACAGCCGGCTTGCGGCGCGGCTGGCGGAGACATCGCTGTAATCGATGTTTTCCAACACGAATGGATGTTTTTTTTGTTTGAACAAGGCGCTGATGCCGTTGATCAGCTTGGCATGGCTGCGGTAGTTGACGGCGAGGGTGTAATGCCGGTCCGCATCTTGCGCGGCTTGCAGATAGGCGTAAATGTCCGCACCGCGAAAGCTGTAAATCGCCTGTTTGGGGTCGCCAACGAGAAACAGCGGGCAGCCTTGTTCGATAAAAATTTGGCGGAAAATTTCATATTGCAGCGGGTCGGTATCTTGGAATTCGTCAATCAGCGCGATTTCCCAGTTTGCCGCCGCCACTTTTGCCAATGCGTTGCCGTGTTCATGGATGGTCAATGCCTGATGGACATCCAGCAGCAAATCGTCAAACACGCGCTCGCGGCGTGATTTTTTTTGTTCGGCAATAGATTGGTTGATGTAGGAAAGGAGATCGAGTTGCAGGCAGATGAAGACCGCTTCTTCCGCGCTTTCCATTGCTTGCAAATCACGACCGAGATTGGCCAAGGCTTGCAGCTGGACAATTTCCGGCGCATCGGCATCGGCTTTATATTCTTTTTTCAGTTTGCTGTTGAGCGTGTCGATACTGAAGAGGCTTAATTTCCCTAGCGTTTGTTTGCTCAGGCGGGGCAGATGACTGGATTCGGCGTTTGTTTTTAAATCGATAAAAACATTTTCAAAGGTATTTCTTTTGTAGGTCTGGCCATTAAGTTTGGGCAAGATTGTCCAAAACGCTTTTTCCAAGTCTTCCAACTGACCGCAAACTTTTTGCCATGTTTCTTGAAGGTTGGCTTGGGCTTCTTTCAAACTGCCTTCAGGCCGTCTGAATTTCAGATAGGGGCGGCCGGTATAGCTTTTGATTTCGGCAAGCATTTCTTCAGGCGTGCATTTTCGGTCAAAAACCAATTGTGCCAATGTGGTATCGGTTGCCACTTTCTGCCGCCAAAAGTCCTGCGCAGGAATCAGCAGCCTCTCGCGCGAGTCGTCCGACAGCTCGACATCCAAAGGCGCGCCGCACAAAAACGCGTAATCGCGCAAAACGCGCTGACAGAAGCCGTGGATAGTGTAAATCGATGCGTTGTCAAACTGGCTCAGCGTGGCTTTGAGGCGGAGAATCAGGCGATGGCAGCTTTCCTGTCCGTCTTGCTCGCCTAAAGCCAAAGGAATCAAACGATTGAGAAAGTCATCGGGAGATTTTTTCTCTTTGTCGTAATATGTGTTCAGGCCGTCTGAAATATGTTCCGGCTTGCCGCCCAAAGTTTGGATTTCGTTCAAAACCTGCAACACTTCGTCCAAACGCGCGCGCAAACGGGTTTTCAGTTCTGCCGTCGCCGCTTTGGTAAAGGTAACGACCAGAATTTTCTCGATGTCTTTTTTTTCTAAAACAATCAGTCGGGTAAAGAGCGCGGCAATGCCGTAGGTTTTACCCGTACCGGCAGAAGCTTCGATGAGGTTGGTGCCGTCGATGGAAAGTGTGAGCGCGTCAAAAGGAAGGGCGGAAGACATGGTTGGAACGGAATAATATTAGCGAGGCATTATCATAACAGAGATAGTGTGTTGTTTTGCATTGATGATAGAAATGCCGTCTGAAAACTTTCTGTTTTCAGACGGCATGTCTTAAGGGCTATTAAATGACTTCAATAGCGCATCTTAGTAGCGCAAACGGCGTTTGGCGTAGCTTGGTTGGCGAGGACGATAGGTATAACGGTTCGCCGCAGGAGCTTTACTGTCGTCATAGTAGTACGCAACATTATTACCGTTAATGGTCGTATTGTTGACGCTCAAACTGGTTGGAGAGCCGGTAGTAATAACAACATTGTCGCTTTGGATGGTGTTTGCCGTATTGGTTACGTTGGCTTCGTTTTTACCTTTGGCGTTGATGCCGCCGTCAGGTTTGCCTGAAGCGTAGCTGTCGTTGACATTGACGGTCAGGTTTTTTTCGTTAACGCTGCTGATTGCGCCGGAAGTATTGACTTTGTTGCCTTCTACTTCAACGGAGTTGTTGGATACCAGGTTGGTACCGTGCAGGCTGACGTCACCGTTGTTGGCATTGATTTTAATGTCATTGCCAGCCGCTACATTCGCGCCTGTGGCGGTAGAAGAAGCGTTATCGGTTTTGTTGACGCCGACAGAGCCATTGACGTGAGGAACGGCAACACCGGTTTCAACATTGATTGTCGTACCAGCGCCGATACCGACATTAACGGCTGTACCTTGGTTGGAGGCAGTATTGGCTGACTCGGTGAAGGTTACGCCGTTGCCTGCGGTAATGTTGACGTTGTTGTTGGCAGTAATGTTGGATGCGATTTCAGCAGAGTCTTTGGCGTTGATGACAACATTGGTCGCATTCATATCGCCTTTGACGGCGGTAGATTCTTTTTTGTTTTCATCAGCGTAGTTGACGTTCAGGTTGGCATTTACATCAACGTTTGAACCGTCTTTGGTGTATCGATGAATTTGATACCGGCTTTGGCAGTCACGCTGCCGTTTTCTTTATTGGTTTCGGTGCCAGAGTAGCCTTTAATGGAATACTCGTTGACCTGTTTGTTTTCTACTGCTTTGCCGCTTGTCGACAGAACTTATAAATCAGGTGGTCGTCGTAGCTCGAATTGCGGTTGATGGTGCTGCTCACAGTAAAGGTTTGGCTGTCTGCAAAACACTCCCAGCCGGGCAGGTGCAGTTCGGCCACGAGGTCGAGATAGGCGGGCAGTTCGCTGCGGGTGTTCCCGCACCTGCCGCGTCGCCGTCTCATCTTTCTTATTCCCTGCCTGCGTGGGCCTGCCTTTTTAGGACGGACACGATGGCGGCAAGATCATTGGGCGACCAGCGCCAGCAGTTGGGCAGCCCCAATGCGGCGGCGTACCACTCGGAGCAAAACCACTTGTCGCCGCGTTGGCGGGTTTTGAATACCACGCCGACGGCACCGAACCAGTCGTAGGGCTAGCTGACGGTATTGCGGTATAGGCGGTCGAGCTGGCCGTGCTCATTGATGCTGTCGGGCAACGGGATTAGATCCCACTTATCAGCGGGCAGCAGCATCGTTTTGGCGCGCACGCCGCCGTCGCGCACGGAAGATGAAATACAGTCGTACCCGCCGCCTTCGACTGGGCCGTAGGCAATCTCGGCGTGGCTGTATTGGCCACGAGTGAGAATGCGGGTCAGCCAGTCGGTGGCTCGAGCACACCATACGCGCCAGCCGGAGCCGCCCCGATGGCCTTTATAGAGAGCTAGGTAGTATCGTGGTTTCATGATTACGCCTCCTCCAGCTCGGCGGCGGGCTGCTCGTAGTTAGCTGTCCAGCCGTCCGAATAATCGTATTCCAGCGGATTTTCGGCCTTTAACATGGCGGCTTTATGGCGTTCGGCGTTGGCAAAGTCGGCCTGCTCATCCAATACCATCTGCGTAGTCATCTCATCCAGTAGCTCGCGGGTCATGAGGACGAAATCGTTTTCCATCGTTTTCCAGCGTAACCCCACCGGCAACTCTTTCATGGTGCGCAGTAGGATGTATTGGGTGCAGCTCTCATCGTTGGTGTGAAACCACTTACCCACGCTTTTGACAAATACCCCAGGAATCATACGGCAGCTTGTATATGTTTACACGCTGGATGTTTTATCAAAGACGTGGCTATATTTGGCAGCGAGCGAATCATCACGCCCTAATCTGTAACGCCCTAGAACGTGTTTTCAACGGCGAAACAAAACGCTTGATTATTAATATTCCGCCGCGATACTCGAAAACGGAAATCGCGGTCGTAAACTTCATCGCGTGGGCGATGGGGTGCGTGCCGGATTGTGAGTTTATCCATGCGAGTTATTCGGCTACGTTGGCGGTCAATAACTCCGTACAGATTCGGAATTTAGTGCAACACGAAGAGTATCGGGCAATTTTCCCTGATTTAGCACTTGCAAGCGAGAGTAGTCATCACTGGAAAACAACTGCCGGCGGCGTGATGTACGCAACAGGTACGGGAGCACGATTACCGGCTTTGGCGCGGGCAAACACCGCGAGGGGTTCGGCGGCGCAATCATACTGGACGATTTGCACAAGGCCGACGAAGCACGAAGCGAGGTCAGACGGCAGAATGTTATCGACTGGTTTCAAAATACGCTGGAATCACGGAAGAACAGCCCCGATACACCGATTGTCGTGATTATGCAAAGGTTGCATGAAAACGATATTGCAGGATGGCTGCTTGACGGCGGCAACGGCGAAGAATGGGAACATTTGTGCTTACCAGCGATTCAAGATGACGGCACGGCGTTATGGCCTGAAAAGCACGATATTGAAACACTGCGCCGAATGGAACAAGCCGCGCCGTATGTGTTTGCCGGGCAGTATTTGCAAAAATCTGCACCGCCTGATGGCGGTACGTTCAAGCCTGATAATCTGCAATTTGTTAAGGTATTGCCTGCCGGTAATATCAGATGGGTGCGCGGATGGGACTTAGCCTCAACCGCAAACGATGGCGACTATACAGCAGGCGGCAGGCTTGGTGTTACAGAAGATGGGCGGTACATTATTGCCAATATTGTGCGCGGCCAATATGGGGCGGATGAGCGAGACAGAATTTTGAAAAACACGGCGCAAAAAGACGGTGTGAAAACAAAAATATCTATCCCGCAAGACCCTGGGCAGGCCGGCAAGTCGCAAACCCTATATTTAACCCGTCAATTGGCGGGTTTTTCTGTATCTGCCAGTCCTGAATCGGGCGACAAGGTAACACGAGCCGAACCATTCGCGGCACAGGTCAACATCGGTAACGTGATGTTATTAGATGACGGCACATGGGACACAGACACGCTGATTTCAGAAATGCGGATGTTCCCAAACGGTCAGCATGACGACCAAATCGACTGTTTGAGCCGTGCATTTAGTGAGCTATTGGACACCCGAACGGGCATGATTGATTACCTGCGTTCGCAGGTTGAGGCAAACAAATGAGTAAAAAGACACCATTATCGCAAGGCTTTGTTGCCCGCGTTGCCGCTGGTGTCCGTTACGCCTTTACCGGCAACGCGGACGGGTGGTTTGATGCGGGCGAGCCTTTAGCCCCTGTCGCACAGCAGGCAGAGGGGCGGCGGTTCGACTATGAGCCGTTCTACAACGTCGGGCATTCTAAGCCGCGTGAACGCGAGGCAATAGGCTTTGCACAATTACGCGCCCTTGCCGATAACTACGATGTGCTGCGTTTGGTTATTGAGACGCGCAAAGACCAAATGGAGTGCCTAAAATGGACAATCCAAAAGCGCGATGTCGAATCAACGGCAAACAACGAATCGCAGCGCAAAGACAGAAAGATTGACGAAGCTATTGCGTTCTTTCAGTCGCCTGACAAAGAGCATACATGGGCGGACTGGCTGCGCATCTTGCTGGAAGATTTGTTTGTCATTGACGCGCCATGTATCTATCCGCGTAAAACACTGGGCGGCGACTTATTCGCCCTTGAAGTGATAGACGGCGCAACAATTAAGCGCGTATTGGACAATACAGGCCGCTTGCCAGCACCGCCTGATACAGCGTATCAGCAAATCTTGCACGGCATGGCGGCGGTTTCACAATTTCAGCCCACTTATTCAACGCTTCCTGCGTTTTTTTTTGACATCTTCTGCTTGCATATAATCCAAGACTTTCAACCGTGCTTCATACACCTTTGCGCAATTAATTATCTTCTTGCACTGTGTCTGTTTTTGGTCTATCATATTCACTCCTTTTGTTGCAGGCCTCGTGCCTCAACCCTGCCCCACGTTCCTGCGTGGGGCTTTCCTTTTCAACTCCGACCAAATCTCGTACCCGCCATTCCCGACGGGCTTTTTTATTTGGGTTGATCGTCTGATTTCTTTGAGTTCAAAAACAAGTCGGGATATTTCAGCTTTATCCGTGCAGGTATTCCGCGCTTCGTCCAATTGAAAACGCATTGAGGGCTATTCCCCGTTATTCGACCAATCTCCGCGTAACTGCCGATTGATTGCAACAGGCGTTTGTCTTCGCTGACTCTTTTATCCATAAATAAACCAAATATTTAAATCTAATGCCAATATTAAACACTATGTTTAGATAAAAATCAAGTATTGTTTAACAACATTTTGTTTAAATATGGGAGAATAATTAAACCAACTGCGAATAGGATTAAAAATGACAATGCACGAAACAACTGACAGACTTTTTGAGATAGCCAAAGAGCAGGGAGTTTTAAAGCCGGCTGATATAGCAGAGCGTCTAAATATCAGCCAGCAGGCGTTGAAAAACTGGGAAAGTCGAGGTATAGCGGCAAAGGCGTTGCCTGAAGTAGCAAGAGTATTCGGCGTATCGGAAACATGGCTGCGAACAGGAGAAGGCAGCCGAACCGTGCCCGTCCTCATTGACCCAGGCCTACCCCATGAAGTCAAAGACATTCACAGCCCGATGATGTGGAGCAGCAACGACCCGCTGCCGGAGGATGACTACACGTTTGTTCCATATCTAAAGGAAAGTTGTTTTAAAGGGGGAACCGGCGCGTATGAGATTCCAGATTACAACGGCTACCGCCTGCCGTTCGGCAAATCCACGCTCAAACGCAAAGGCATCAATCCCGACAACGTCTTCTGCTGCACCCTAACCGGCGACAGCATGGAGGAGAAAATCGCAGAAGACGCGGCAATCGCGGTAGATACAGGCGAAACCGCTATACGCGACGGCAAAATATATGCTTTCGCACAAGATGGGATGTTCCGCGTCAAATACCTGATACGGCAGCCCGGCGGCAATGTGCTGATTCGCAGCCACAACAGCGGGTTCTATCCAGACGAAACCGCCCCTTTGGACAGCCTGACCGTTATCGGCCGCGTCTTCTGGTGGAGCGTGTTGGATTGACAAATTCCGCCCTGGGAAAATCTCAAAAAGTCGGATTTACAGATTTACACAAAGTGTAATTTTCATAGGGAAAAGAAATGTTGCAGATACAGACAATAATGGACCGTGCAGAGCAAGGCATTACCTCGCCATTCATCTGTATGGCGGAGAATAGTCTGGAATATTTCGTCAAAGGGCTGCATGCCACCCGTGCGAGCCAAATAAACGAATGGATAGGTGGAAACATAGCGCAGGCTTTAAGTTTGCCCGTTGCCCCGTTTGACCTGTTGGAAGTCGGAGAAGAGCTGTACGAAGAATTACCCGCAAGGATGAAGGAAATCGGCAAAGGCATCTGTTTCGGCTCGCAGACGCAAAAAGGCTACGCATTGCTTGAGCCGGCGGACATCCCCCGAATCGATATAGTTTGCAGCGTCAAATCGCCACCTTCGATTGGTTTATCCGCAATGAAGACAGAACAATCGGCAACCCTAACCTTTTGTATAGAAATTGCGACAATCCCCTGATCGTCATCGACCATAACTGCGCCTTCGACACCGGCTTCAATCCAAAAAACTTCCTGCAAAATCATATTTTCTCATCGGCATTTAAACAGGTTTTGGAAGACTGGGTGCTTCAGGAAGAGATGGAATTATGGCTGAAAAGCGCATTGCCAGCCTACAGAAAAGCGTGTGATAATCTGCCGCTAGAGTGGGCATGGGCAAACGAAGAGCGTGACCTGCCCGCCGCCTATAACCGCAGCTATACCGACGAAACCGTCCGCCGCATTGATAACGGAACACTTTGGAGCATCTCATGAACCAATATGCCATGCGTTTTGCCGTCATACGGTTTATGCCCTATGTCCAAACGCGCGAATTTGCCAACATCGGCATCATCATAACCCACCCTCAAAGCGGCTACTTCGACTTTAAAATCGAACAGCGCTACAGCAGATTGAGCCGTTTTTTCCGCCACTTCGAGCCGTTCGTCTATAAAGCGGCAACCCATGCCTTTGCAGAAGAATTACAGCGGATTAGAAAACTGGCGGTACACTCCGCGCCCGATCAGATACGCGCCATGCTCGACCATCTGACCCGCCCGCGCGAAGCCCTGATTATGGCCACCCAACCGGGCGTAACCCTCGCCTCCGACAGGGAGCAGGAACTGAACCGCCTGTTTGATTATTTTGTCGCCCACAGCTTTGCCAAAAGCCAACCCGAAGCAGAACTTACCCGCCAAATACAGGCAATGTTAAAGCCGCTTCAGACGGTATACCCCTTCAAAGAAAGCACAATCGGCGACCCGTCAGGCTTTCACGCCTCCATCCCCTTAGTGCAAAAGGCGGAAAACGGCGAAATACGGAAAATCATTAAGCCGATATATTTCGGACAAAAAGACCCTGCCGACATCTATCACAAGTCGGATAAGTGGATTGCCAGCATAAAACGGTTGCGGCGCAGCGGATACATCGACCGCTCTGAAATATTGTTTGCCTACGAGCCCCCGGAGTATCCAGACAAGGCACAACAAAAGGCATTGCTTGACGTGCTGGGCGATCTGAAGGAGCAACGTATACAGCTTGCTCGCAACAAGGACGACGCAATCATCAGAAACTTTGCCTCCGCCTGATTGCCCCGTTTTTAACTTGGTGGAATTTCGCCAAATTAAAACTGAAGCCGGCGCGTGTCAGATTAGCCTAACTTTGTAAAATTACCGATTTACACAAAGTGTAAATTTCAGGCCGTCTGAAATTCAGGCGGCCTTTTTCACGCCCGCTGAACCTGAAACGACACAAAACCGACACAACCGCCCGAAAGGCGGTTTTTTTGTGCCTTCGAAATTTCAAAAATAAATTCTTTTAATAATCAAAATGTTTATAAATTTTAAACAAAAATCTTAAACAGAGTGTTGTATATTATTAAACACTATGTTTAAATACACCCATCGAAGCAAAACGCAGTTTCAACGGTTCTTTAAAAATTTGAAAGCGTAGTAACCGCCCTTCAGGTATTGCGTGAGCGGTAAATCAATTCGTCCGCCGTGTAGTCAAGGGGTTGATGATGAAACCGTCTGAAATGTTGAGAGTGGCAGGTAAACCAATCGCGTATTACCCGGAATTGGCAAAGCCTTTAGGCGGCGTGAACGCGTCAATCTTATTCAGTCATTTCTTCTACTGGCACGATAAGACACGGCATGAATTAGGCATTTACCGGACAGCGGAAGAAATTGAAATTGAAACTGGGCTATCCGTTCAAGAGCAAAGAACGGCACGGAATAAACTGAAAGAACGCGGTTCTTGACCGAGACTGAAAAACGAATTGAACACCGCATTTACTACAAGCTGAATTTAGACGCTTTTGATGATTTGATGTTGCAACATTCGGGGAGTGAGGAATCAACAGCCGTTATAAGAACAGAAGATTTAACAGTATATACCCCCTTATCGGTTTTTATCGTTGTCTGTAATCAGGGTTTATTAAGAAATGATAGGATAAATTTCTATGATGATACCATAAAAAATATTAAGGGAATTTAAATAACAAAACCTGCCTTTGAAAAGGCAGGTTTTTTTCAGACGGCCTGTGAGCCGTTAAAGGTTTTGCAAACGCTCGACAGAAGGTGCGTAGTAGTAAGCACCTGATACGGCTTTAGACAAATGTTTCAACAGCAAGTCGGTTTTGCCGTCTGCATCGCCGAACATATTGAGCAGTTGAACTTCAATATTGTGCAGCGTGTTGCAATAGGATGTGAACATCAAACCATGTTCGCCACTGAGTTTGCCGAAGGGCAGGCTGCGGCGGACAATTTTCAAGCCAACGCCGTTTTCTTTGACATTGACGCGGCCGAGATGGGAGTCGGGCAGGCGCACGTCTTTGCTGAATTCGTCATTGGTTTCTTTGCTGCGGCCCACGCTGGCTTCTTGCACGGCAGTAGGAACAGCATCCCATTTTTTCAAATCGTGTAGGTATTTTTGCAGCAAGACATAGCTGCCGCCGGCATCCGGCTTGCCTTCTGGAATGATGGCAACATTGCGTACATTGTCATCGCCCTGCGGATTTTCCGTACCATCGACAAAACCGTCCAAGCCGCGGTCTTCATACAGGCGCAGGCCGTGTTCTTCAGTGGCTACGCGGATGCTGTCGCCGAATGCGCCTAAAACAGATTGAGCCAAGGCATAGGCGGCTTTTTGCTCGGTGGCTTGAATGTGGATATAGAGGTCGTGTTGGGTGGAAGGGGCGAGGCCATTGCCCAATTCTGGGAAAGGTTTGATTTCGCTGCCTTCGTCAGTATGGCCGAACGATTGCCATGCGCGGCTGCCGAAGGCAATGGTCAAACCCAAAATATCATTCGGAAAACGGGTTTTTAATTTGGCCAGAGCCTCCAAAGAAAGACGGCAGGCAGATTTGATGTCTTCATTGCGGCCGTCTGAAATGTCTGCTTCGATAAAAATACCGGCTTGTGCGTGATCAGGAATAATGGCTGATTGGGGATGGCTCATGATGATTCCTTTCAAAATATTATGGGTTTTTACGCGAGGGATTATACACTGAAAGTTTCAGACGGCCTAAAATCTTCCTTTTGATTTTTTAGGGCGGAAAGGCATGTTTGGCAAGATGTTTTTTGTGAGCGTCATTCTGTTGCAAGTGTTTACATTCGGGCTCGGACGTTCGCTGCAATGGCTGTTTGCGCCTTGGATTGGTAAAGTCGGCAGACGTTGGCTGATGGGTATTTCCTATTTCATTACAAACGGCTTGTTGGTCGGCTTGCTGCTGGAGTTGGGACATATAATGTTCCGCGTGGTGGAGTTTTGGATGGTAATCTTGCTGTTTGTGATGTATGCCGCGTTGGCGACATTTATCCTGTATCTTTTGCTGCGCCGTTTTGTGGCGCGCCAACCGCTGTCACGAAGCCTGCGGCTGTTTGCGCCTTTGTTTGTGGCCGGTCTACTCGGTTTTGGGATGTATAACGCCTATACGCCCGTTGTCCGCCATCAAACCGTATTCATCAATAAGAAAATGGATAAGCCGTTGCGTATCGGCGTGGCCAGCGATTTGCACTTGGGGATTTTGTTCGGCGCGCGTCAATTGGACAAGCTGGTGGACATCATGAAGCAGGAACAAGTCGATATGGTGTTGCTGCCGGGCGATTTGATGGACGATACCGTCGATGCCTACCTTAAAGAAAACATGAAACCGCATTTGCAGAAGCTGACTGCGCCAATGGGCGTTTATGCCACTTTGGGCAATCATGACTGGTTCCACGATCAGAAGCGTATCAAGCATGAATTGCAAGCGGCAGGTTTGACGGTTTTGGCCAATCAGGTTTTGGAAGTGAATGGCGTGTTGCTGGTAGGGCGGAGCGATGATTTGGATCGCAAGCGTCCCAGTGCGGAACAGCTTTTGGAAGGTCAAAATACCCAATTACCGGTTTTATTGATGGACCACCGTCCTACTTCAATCGAAGCCCATGCCCGGCTGCCGATTGATGTGCAAGTTTCCGGCCATGTTCACAACGGCCAAGTTGCACCTGCCAACCTTATTGTCCGTACGCTTTATCGTCTTGCTTACGGTTATGAGGCGATCGGCAACGGCCATTTCTTCACCACTTCGGGCTACGGCTTCTGGGGCATTCCCCTTCGTTTGGGTTCGCAATCAGAAGTGTGGGTTATCGACATCAAGTCAAGGCATTGAAATAGAAATATAAACTTCAGGCCGTCTGAATTTCAGACGGCCTTTTTTATAAAAACTGGGAAAAAATATTGGAATTGGATTATAATCAATGTAAAAAATCAGCCACCGATATGAGTGGCATCATAACTAGGGAACTCACTATGGGCATTATTAGTCTTGCACTTATCTTCGTATCAATCGCCGCCGTCTTATTGTATTTCAAACAACAGTTGAAAGACCGCAAAAAAGACTGTCGCGAATCTTTTGTCTCTTTGCGCATTGCGCTCGACTGCCGACATCAGGCCGTCCGTCATGTATTGGATGCATACGGCAAACACCTGCAAGAGCAGGGCATTGCATCGGATCAAAACGTTCAGCAGATGTGTGCCGAAGTCGAAACCGCATTGGCGCAAACTGCCAAAACATTTTCCGAATCCAAAATCAAACATCTGTGCGAAGCCGAAACAGCATTGAATCATGCGCTGAAAAAATTGAAAACTGCCGTCAACGGTATTTTGAAACAGTATCCTGATGAGAAATTGGCCGGTTTGATGGAAATGCTGGATGCAGCAGAAGCGGAAGTCGCATCGGCACGCCGCACTTACAACCGCAGAGCCGGAAGTTACAACCATCATTTAAACAAGCTGCCCAACCGCCTTGTCGCCAAGCCATTAGGTTTTGACAAGCAGGCAAGATTGGTCCGTTTTACGGAAAACCAAACGCAACGAATGAGCAGCAATATGTTGGCTTAAAAATTAAGCAGTTTGCCGAATAAGCGATAAATAAAAGGCCGTCTGAAATTAATATTTCAGACGGCCTTTTGTGTACTCATAATGAAAAATACTTAGGCTTTGGCCAATTTATTGGGCAAAGCGGATCAGGCTGTCGGCAAGCTTATCGGCTGCGGTTTCATAACCTTGTGCAGAGAAGTGAACGCCGTCTTTGGCTGCCAAGCCTTGAGCCATCCAGTTTTTCATGCTGCATGCCCCGCCCATCGCATCCTGCCAAGACCAGAACATGATTTTTTCATCACGGGCAACACGTTGCTGCATTTGTTGTACTTCGCTGAGCAAGACAGGACGGTTGCCGCAGCTGCCGTAGGCGGTTTTCAAAGATTCCGGAGCGCCGAGGATCAGTATGCCTGCGTTGGGCAGGGTGTTTTTGATTTGACGGATGTAATTGCGCCATGTCCGCTCGGTAGAAGAAATATCGAGGTTGCCGGAAAAGGCTTCATTGGTACCGTAGGCAAGGATGATTAAATCGGCTTTGGTTTGTGCCAAATCTTCCCACATGCCCGGCCGCCATTTTGACCATTGGGATAACTGCGCGCCGTTGATGCCCATGGCGGAAACGGTTACGCCGCGTCCGGGGCGTTCGATATTAATGAAACCGATTTGCCAAGGCATGCTGCTGCTGAGGGTTATCGGCAAGGAGGCATTGGTACGCAGCAGTTGCCAACCATTTTGTGTGGCGGGGATTTCACGGCCGTTGACGGTCAGTGTTTGCTCGGACCAAACGGGTTTGCCGAAAATGGAGATTTGTTGCATATCCATGCTGCCGTCGGCTGCGCTTAAGGTAACGCTGCCGCCATCGGCGCGTGCTTCAATACCGCCGAAAGAAAAATCGCTGTGTGATTTGCGGCTACTGATGGTGTTCCAACCGCTGCCGTTGTAACGGACGGTAGCCATACGCTGGCCTTTGACAGCATTGGGATAAACCCAACCGATGCCGCCGTTGCCCCATTGTTGTTGCAAACGGCGACGCAGACGGTCGGTAAAATAGTCGCCGGCGGTGTGGGAGTCGCCGACTTGGATAATGCGGAATTTGCCGTCTGAAGTATGGTTAAGCTGTTGCAGTTTATTCAGCCAGGCAGGGCGGTTGGAGCCGTAGTTGCTTAACAGGCCGTCATTGGTTGCGCAGGCAGTAATAGGGAGTGCGAAAAGCGTGAGGAGTAAGGTTTTATTAAATTTCATGGTTGTGTATCGTGTGTAAAATTAATTTTTTCCATAATTTTTCCGGCCAATAGTTTTTGGCCTTCTGCGGAAAAGTGAATGCCGTCCTTGCTGCGGTAACGGATGATTTTTCCGTTGACTTTGACAGAGTCGGCATATTCTTCTGCGCCATTGCTCAACAGTTTGTCGGTTGGCAGCCAGATGGCTTGAGATGACACCGTACCCGACAGGATTTTGTCGAGGTAGCGCATCTGTTCGTTGAGCTTGGCTTTTTTCATGTAAGGAATGCCCAGCCAAATGACTTGGACATCATGTGCGGAGGCTGCATCAAGAATACGGCGGACGCGGTTGAGGTATTCTGCCTCCCATTCAGGGGAGGCGAATTTCAGGTATTTTTTACCCATCGGGAAATCCCAAGGGTCGTTGGGGCCTAAGAATACAACCAAAACGCGGATGTCGGGTTCTTTTTGCAAAGTTTGTTCGATGGTTTTCGGCCAGTCGAAGAAATTGGGGTAGGACAAACCGGTACTTTGTTTGCTGAGATTGACCGATTGTACGCCATATTCTTGCTTGAGGTGTTTTTGTACGAAAGGTGCAACGCCCTGCATCAGCGAGTCGCCGGCAAAGAAAACTTTATTGCCTTTTTTCAACACGACCTGTGTTGCCGACTGATCGGCCTGATTGCTTGGCTCGCTGGCTGCGGTATCCGTATTGTTAGCCGCATCGGAAGCAGCAGAGTCTTTTTGATTGTCTGATACTTCAATGTCTTCCGTATTTTCAGACGGCCTTGCTGTTTCAATGCCAGAGTCTTCCGAAGCCAAAGCGTCTTCTGTTTCCAGTGAAGCTTTCAGGCCGTCTGAAAATTCGTAGGCTTTTTGTTGCCAATCTGCACCGATACGCCACCAAGCGTATTCGGATAAAGGCTCAAGCGGACTGTTCTCATGATAGGTCTGCTGCCAATAGGCATTGATGGAGTTTTGGGCAAACCACGTCAGCGCAACCGCACTGAGCAGAATAGAAACAAACAGAGAGATAAAGCGTTTCATGTTCTGCTCCTTAGAAGTTGGCGTAAATAAAGCCGGGAATGCCGGACGGGGCGAAGACGATAATCAGGGCGAGGATAAGTGTGATGGGGATAAACCACAGCCATGCAGGCAGTTTATCCAAGCCTTTTACCGATGCTTCAAATAAGCGAAGCAAATACGGGTATAGCAAAAGCATCATCGAAAATGCACCCAGCAACATGAGGTCGGTCGGCAGAGGCGCGTTCCAACCTTTGTCATTGGCAAATAATGCGCTGAACAGCATTTCTGTATCGGCAAGCGTTGCGCTGTTGAACACGACAAAAGCGAAACAAACGAAATGGAAAGTAAACAGCCAGGCGAGTGGTTTGCCGATTTTCAGACGGCCTAAGGCATTGCGGCCGACGATTTTATCGCCGCAGTTAAGGAATACCAAAGCCGCACCGTGCAGCGCGCCCCAAATCAAAAAGCTCCAGCCATAGCCATGCCAAATGCCGGAAAGCAACATGGCAATCATCAGATTGAGCTGGGTGCGACCGAAGCCTTTTTTGCTGCCGCCCAAAGGAATATAGATATAGTCGCGAATCCAAGTAGACAGGCTGATGTGCCATCTGTCCCAGAAGTCGCGGATGTTGATGGCGCGAAGCGGCGCGGCAAAGTTTTTCGGCAGCTGGAAGCCGAGCAGCATGGCCAAGCCGATGACCAAATCCGTGTAGCCGGAAAAGTCGAAAAAGAGTTGGAAGGTGTAACCATAAATCGCAGACAACACGCCCCAGCCGTCGAACTGGGCCGGATTTTCAAAAACAGGCGATACCCAGCCTTCCGCCAATACGCCGGCAAGCCACCACTTTTTGGCAATGCCCAATACAATCAGGCCGACCGCCAACGCCGGATAAATCAGTTGGCGCGCCTGTTTGGTGCGGATTTGCGCCAATGCGCCCGCTTGTTCGCCGTCTATGCTTTTAAAAGCGGCCGCACGGATAATCGGGCCGGATGTGATGGTGGGGAAGAAGCTCAGATGCAGTAGGAGCTCGTGCCATTCAAAACGCTCTCCTTTCGGCTCGCGATAGCAATACACCAAGTAAGCCAGCGATTGGAAAGTGTAATAAGACAAGCCCAGAGGCAAAAGGATGTCGATGACGGCGCTTTGCCCCGTATATTGTTGAATAATCGGGCGGAAAAAGTCGAAGTATTTGAAGAAACATAAAACAGTCAATGCTACCGAAATACCGCAACCCAGCCAAAATTTGCGGATATTCTCGTTTTCAGAAAACATCAGCACGCTGACTAGGTAAACCACAGACGAGTAAACCAAAATCAGCGCGGCAAAAATAGGGTCGATACGGTAAAGCCAGCCTAGCCCGGCAACCAAAAGTAAAACGTTTTGAACTTTCGGCAAACGTGCAAATGCCCAGTACAGCGGCAAAAATACGATAAAGAATACCGCAAACTCAATAGACAACAACGGCATGACAATTCCTTGATGTGTTTAAACTTTCAAACTTTTCGATTGATTGTTATTTTTTGGCGTTAAGTTTGGCGCGGATGACTTCGACTACCGCGGGTAAAATCGAAATCACGATGATTGCCGCCATGACTAAGCCCAAATTGTTTTTGACGACGGGGATATTGGCGAAGAAGTAGCCTGCATAGGAAAACGACAATACCCACAACACTGCGCCGATAATGTTGTAACGGATAAACGTCGCGTAGTGCATATCGCCCATACCGGCGACAAATGGCGCAAACGTCCGCACAATCGGCACAAAGCGCGCAATGATGATGGTTTTGCCGCCGTGTTTTTCATAGAACGCATGGGTTTTTTCCAAATACGAACGTCGGAAAATTTTGGAATCCGGCTTGGCAAACAGTTTTTGTCCAAAATACTTGCCAATCATAAAGTTGGCCGCATCGCCTAAAATGGCAGCCGCTAAGAGCAGCAATACCATGACGTGGATGTTCATGCCGCCGATGGCCGCAATACCGCCGGCGGCAAACAGCAGCGAGTCGCCGGGTAAAAATGGCGTTACGACCAAACCGGTTTCGCAGAAAATCACAACAAACAAAATCGCGTAAATCCACGGGCCGTATTGGGCGGAGAGGTGGACAAGGTGTTGGTCGATATGGAGGATGAAATCAATAAGGGTAGAAATCACTAGGGTTCCCCAAATAAAAAGGCCGTCTGAAAAAGAACAGACAAATGTTTCGGCGAGAAGTTCGACATTGTAAAACCAAAGAGGAATAAAACCAATGCCGTAAGCGCGTCAAGATATGTTTAGAAGTGCAGATATGTTGCAGGTATAGGCTTCAGACGGCCTTTATCCTTGATGGTGGACGGCAAAACAACGTAAAATAAAGCCGATTTCAACCTAACAGGTGCGCCTTTGTGAACCAGCTCATCTTCGATTTTGCCAGCCATGATTATCCCGGCTTCGACAAATTTCTGGGAACAGAAAATGCCGAGTTGGTGTATGTGTTGCAGCACAAACATGGGCAATTTATCTATGTGTGGGGCGAAGAGGGCGCAGGCAAAAGCCATCTCTTGCAGGCATGGGTCGTCCAGGCACTCGATGCCGGACGAAATGCCCTCTATATTGATGCCGCCGCCACGCCGCTGACAGAAGCCGCGCTGGATGCGGAATATCTCGCCATTGACCAAATCGAAAAGCTTAATAATGAAGAACAGGCGTTACTGTTTGCCATCTTCAACCGCTTCCGCAACAGCGGCAAAGGCTTTTTGCTTTTGAGTTCCGAATATACGCCGCAACAGCTCGTTATCCGCGAAGACCTGCGCACACGCATGGCGTATTGCTTGGTTTACGAAGTCAAACCGCTGACCGACCGGGAAAAAATTGATGCGCTCGTCAGCATGGCGGCCGCCCGTCAGGTAACCATCGATCCGGAAATCTTCGAATACCTGCTGAACCATTGGCGGCGCGATATGGACAGCCTGATGCAAATGCTCGATACCCTCGACAACTACGCCGTTATGATGGGCAAGCGCATTACTTTGCCGCTTTTGCGCCAGCTTTTAAAACAACAGGAAACCCAATGAAAAACCTTGCCATTTTCGACCTCGACAATACCTTGATCAATACCGATTCGGATCACTCCTGGCCGCAATACCTGATTAAAAAAGGCATAGTCGATGCGGCTGAAACCGAGGCGCAAAATGAAAAGTTCTACCAAGACTATCAAAACGGTTGTCTTGATATTGATGCCTTCCTTAAGTTTCATCTCGCGCCTTTAGCTCGTTTCAGCAAGGAAGAATTGGCTGAGTTTCATCGCGAGTTTATGGCCGAATATATTGTTCCGCATATTTCACCGATGCAGCGTATGTTGGTGCAAAGCCATCAAATGGCAGGCGACGAAATGTTGGTTATTTCTTCGACCAACGAATTCATCATTACCCCTATCTGCCATCTTTTCGGTATTCACAACATTATCGGCACACAGCTTGAAACCGGTGAAGACGGCCGATATACGGGCAACTATGTTGGTACGCCCAGCCTGAAAGAAGGCAAAATTACCCGATTGAACCAATGGCTTGCCGAGCGTGGCGAGACCTTTGAAAGCTACGGTAAGGTTTATTTTTACAGCGACTCCAAAAACGATTTACCGTTGTTGCGTATCGTGGACGAACCTGTCGCCGTCAATCCGGATGCCGAGCTGGAAAAAGAGGCCAAAGCAAAAGGTTGGCCGATTTTGAATTTCAAATAACGATGAATCAGGCCGTCTGAAATATTTAACCTAACCACAACCCTAATAAGGACTAAAACATGAAAACGACTAAACTCCTCGCCTAAGCCCTGTTGTTTGCCGCTGTATTCGGTACCGCACAAGCAGCCGATACCGAAACTCTGGAAGCCATAAAAGCGCAAAACGGCAGCGTTAAAACCGTTTTGATGGATGTTTTCACAACTCCTGCCGGCAATGTCGACCGCGTAAATATCATTCAATCCAGCGGCAATCCTGAAATGGACGAACGCGCAGTGAAAAGCGTTTCCAAATATCCTTATCCGAAACGCAAAACCGCATCTAAATATCAGCACGCCGTTACTTTTGAAACCAATGTCGAAGTAATCAACAACTGATTTGGACGCAAGGCCGTCTGAAAAACAGAAGGCGTTTTGATTGGGAAATTTCCTGTCAAAACGCCGTTTTATTCTTTAAACAAGTATAACCAAAATTGCCGTAAAACCACACGCTCCGGTGCTATACTGAAACAAATAAACCGCTTCATCACACATCATGTCTCCCCGTCCAGTTACCATTACTTCCTACAATATGCACAAAGGCATGTCTGCGCTCAACCGTAAAGTGCAGGTCAACCGCATGGCTGACGCGCTGGGTGCATTGGGTTCGGACGTTTTGTTTTTACAAGAAGTCCAAGGACAACATCTCAACAGAAGCCGCCGTACCAACTTTCCTGATGCACCGCATTATGACATCATCGGCGACAGCCTCGATTATCATCGCAGCTACGGTAAAAATGCCGTCTATCCTAAACGCCATCACGGCAACGCCATTCTCAGCCGCCTGCCGCTGAAAACGGAAAACAACCTCAACATCAGCGTCAACAAACTTGAACAACGAGGCCTGTTGCATTGCGAAGTCGTGCCCGAAGGTTGGGAAGATCCGCTGGTGTGTTTGTGCGTCCACCTCAACCTGCGCGAGCCGGACCGCCTCAAACAATACCGCGCCATCAGCGACTACGTTGGCCGATACATTCGTCCGGAAAGCCCGTTGATTATCGCCGGCGATTTCAATGACTGGCGACAGAAATCAGCGCGTGAGCTGGGCAGGGCATTAGATTTGAACGAAGTATTTGTTGATAATACAGGCAAACGCCCCAAAACCTTCCCTTCGCGCCTGCCCATCCTCAGCCTCGACCGCATTTATACGCGCAATCTTGATGTTATCGATTCTGAAATCCACAACAGTAAAGACTGGCAGCATTTGTCAGATCATCTGCCATTGAGTGTAACGGTTAGGCCGCATCGTAAAATGAATATGAAATCAGATAGAAAAATGTAAGGTTGAAATTTTTTTAAAGCACTATTGGCAATGTATCGAAAGAAAAAGTTTTTTCACTTGGATATTTGAGACAAAAACAGGCCGTCTGAAAAGTTTCAGACGGCCTGTTTAAGTTTATAAAAAAGCGCAAAACTTTTTATGTCAAAAGTTTGCGCTTTAAATCTGGTGGAGGCGGGGGGAATCGAACCCCCGTCCGAAAGTCCTCTACAGAGCGTTCTACATACTTAGTTGTGTCTATTTAGAATCTCGTCCCCATCATGCCGACCAACAGGCCTTCAGGGAACCAGTTACCTTAAATCTCGTTTCCTGCCAAGTAACCCGACAGAAAACCAGTCAATGTAGAATGACGTTGCGGTAGCTTACGCTACACAGCCCATTGACCAACTGCTGCAACGGCAGGCCTTAAGCGGCCAGTGCGTAAGTTTCGTCGTTTGCGACTATTTAAATTCAGTGTTTTACGGGGAATCTGAGACCCCGGTATGCCCGCATCTGCTTTGCAACCCCCGTCGAAACCAAGATCGCCCCCAGATAGGAAAAGTCGATTATACGTATGTCAGCGTGCTTTGCCAAGTTGCCGATTGATTGAAAAGGCCGTCTGAACAGCAGTTTGCTTTTTCAGACGGCCTGTTTGGCTTAGGTTTATTGATGGTAGTTTTGCAAGAAGCGTTTGAGTTTGTCCATGGCTTCTTCGATTTGATGAACGGGCGGCAGGGTAACGATACGGAAGTGGTCGGGGCGTATCCAGTTGAAGCCTGTGCCTTGGACGAACAAGACTTTTTCACGCACGAGCAAATCGTAGACGAATTTCATGTCGTCATGAATGCCGTACATTTCGGTATCGATTTTTGGGAACATATACATCGCGCCCATTGGTTTGACGCAGGAAACACCGGGGATTTGGTTGATCAGTTCCCATGCTTTATTGCGTTGTTCCAACAGGCGGCCGCCTGGCAGGATAAATTCGTTGATGCTTTGATAGCCGCCCAAGGCCGTCTGAATGGCGTGTTGCATCGGCGTATTGGCACACAGACGCATGGAAGAGAGCATGTCGAGGCCTTCGATATAGCCTTTGGCATGATGTTTCGGACCGTTGAGCACCATCCAGCCTTGGCGGAAACCGGCCACGCGGTAGGCTTTGGAGAGGCCGTTAAACGTAATGGTCAGCAAGTCGGGGGCGAGGGCGGCAATGTGATGGTGTACGGCACCATCATAAAGAATTTTGTCGTAAATTTCGTCGGCAAAAATAATCAGGCCGTGTTTACGCGCTAATTCGGCAATTTCCAGCAGGATTTCTTTGCTGTACACCGCGCCGGTGGGGTTGTTGGGGTTGATGATGACGATGGCTTTGGTTTTCGGCGTAATTTTGGCTTCTATATCGGCTAGATTCGGGAACCAGTCATTTTCTTCGTCGCACAAATAATGACGCACATTGCCGCCGGCCAGTGTTGCGGCAGCGGTCCACAGTGGATAGTCAGGCGCAGGAATCAGGATTTCATCGCCGTCGTTGAGCAATGCTTGCATGGACATGGTAATCAGCTCGGAGACGCCGTTGCCGATGTAAACGTCGTTGACGGTAACGTCGAGCAAGCCTTTGGTTTGATAGTAATGAACGATGGCTTTGCGTGCGGAATAAAGGCCTTTGGAGTCGCAATAGCCCTGCGCGGTCGGCAGGTTGCGGATCACGTCAACCAAAATTTCATCAGGCGCTTCAAAGCCGAACGGGGCAGGGTTGCCAATATTGAGCTTGAGGATTTTGTTGCCTTCTTCTTCCAGTTGCAGGGCTTTTTTATGAACCGGGCCGCGGATGTCGTAGCAAACGTGGTCCAGTTTTGATGATTTGGGGAATTTCTCCATGATGTGTGTTCCGTAAAATTGTAGACAATGGGATAAATGTACTCTTTTTGCGGGTAAATTAAAAGGGTTTCAGACGGCCAAAGCTTACTTATTGCGCGCTTCAGCACGGCGAACCGTCACGCTTTTGCCGCCTATGCCCCAGTTGTCCATATCGATTTCGTCAATGACGACAACGGTTGTCTCAGGGTTTTTGTTGAGAACGCGTGAGAGTAATTCGGTTACGCCGCGGATTAATTCGGCTTTTTGCTCTGCACTCGGGGCTTCGCTGCCACCGGTTACTTTGATGTTGACGTAAGGCATGGCTGTTTCCTTTTAAAATAGCGTTCACATGTTATCTTATTTTTATCAGGCCGTCTGAAATTTAATTGCAGGATTTTTCATTGCTCATGACTGCTTTTACAAAGAATTAAGTTTTTTGGAATAGATTGTTTTTACAATGCGGTTTTATTTTGGATGGATATCGTCATGAACCGTTTTCTTCAGACTTTGATTGTGGCTGCACCGATGGTGATTGCCGCGCCTTATGTGGCGGCGGAAACGCATCCGGCGCAAAAGCAGATGCAGCAGAACATTGATACCGTGTTGAAAATTGCACGCAATACGTCTTTGACAGAAGCGCAACGTGTGAAACAGGTTGAGCAGTATGCCAACCGTTATTTGGATTATGAGCGTATTTCAGCTTTGGCTGTCGGTGCGCCATGGCGTGAATTTTCTGCCAAACAAAAAACTGATTTTATCCGTGCATTCAAAGATATGGTGATTGCGATGTACTCGCATTCTGCACTGATTGGTGCGGCGGATGCGAATGTGCGCCTGTTGCCGAAGATGACGGCAAACGGCAATAAGTTTGACGTTTTCTCGGAAATTCAGACCAAAAAAGGCACCAAGTATGAAGTGGCCTACCAGCTTTACGAAAGCGGCGGTGCGTATAAGATTTACAACATCCGCGTGGACGGTACCAGCTTGGTAACGGTATATCGCAACCAATTTGGCGAGCTGATTAAGAGCAAAGGTATTGACGGTACGATTGCGACTGTCGAAGCCAAGGGCTTGAAGAAACAATAAGGCAGATTAAGAAAAAGGCCGTCTGAATATTCAGACGGCCTTTTTGTGTCACGGGCTGATTAAGCACGTTTGCGGAATTCGCCAGTACGGGTATCGATTTCGACTTTGTCGCCGTTTTCGATGTAAGACATCACTTGGATTTCAGTGCCGCCGACCAGACGTGCGGTTTTCATCACTTTACCGGAGGTATCGCCTTTAACGGCAGGCTCGGTGTATTCAACTTCGCGAACGATGATGGTAGGCAATTCTACGGAGATTGGGTTGCCTTCGTAGAAAGTAACTTCGCATACGTCTTCCATGCCGTCAACGATGAATTTCAACGCGTCGCCGATGTTGTCGGCTTCGATTTCGTATTGGTTGAATTCTTCGTCCATGAATACGTACATTGGATCGGCAAAGTAGCTGTAAGTACAGTTTTTGCGGGCCAAGATTACGACGTCGAATTTGTCGTCGGCTTTGTAAATGGTTTCAGAAGCGGCACCGGTCAGCAGGTTTTTCAGTTTCATGCTGACTTTGGCGGAAGAGCGACCGCCTTTGATGTATTCGGTTTTTTGAACAACCATAGGGTCGTTGCCGACCATAAATACGTTGCCGGCGCGCAGTTCTTGTGCTGTTTTCATTGTAGTTTTCCAATCAAATCGGTTGTAATAAAACGCGCTATTTTAGCGTATTTTTTTGTGCTTTGAAATAAAGGCGACAAGTTTTTCGACGGCACTTTTTTGGGCAAAAAGTCTGTCCCGCCATTTTGCCGCGCTTTGCCGCCATTCGTTTTGGTGTGCCGTCAGGGTTTGCCATGCCTGCAGGCGTTGGCTGTCGCTGAGTGCTTCTCCGTTGTTGAGTTCGTCGGAAAGGCGGCGGTGTGCCGTGGCGACAACATCCGGATAAACCTGATGCGCTTTGTCCCAAAACGCGTGCAGCTTGTCGAGATGGATATTTTCTTCTTGCGGATAGATGTGCCAAAAGAAAGGTTTTCCGACGAGCTGGGCACGGACAAAGCTGTCTTCGCCGCGTATGACGGCGCCGTCGGTAAGGTTGAGCAGTTTATCGAAATCCTGTTGGGGGACAAAAGGGATTTTGATCAGGGTAACGTGTTCGCTCTGATACATATCGCCGTCTTCAAGCAGGGCGTTTGGCGGCACTAGGCCGCTGTTTTTCAGGCTGGTGATGATTTGTGTACCTGCAAGCAGCAGAGTAATGGGTTGGCCGGCCTGTTGCCACATGGTCAGCCATTTTGCCCAAATATCGCTTTGATAGCCGAAAAGCAGCCATTCGGGCGCATTTTTTGCGGGAAGTTTGAGTTGTCGGCGTAAGGCTTCCGTATCAAATCCGGCAGATTCGGCGTAATCGCGTTCGCGCAGCAGGCCGCCGCTTTTTTCGCTGAAACCCATAAACCAAAAGTATTTCTGTATGCCGCCTGCCTGGGGCGAGGGCATTAAGTGCAGCCTCTCGTTGCTGTCTTCCGCGCTGAGGTATTCCCAGTTAAGCCAAAGCGGTTGGTGTCGGCGGATGATGGTTTGAACATTGTCGGGCAGTTCGCAGGCGAAGGTTTCGATGACGATGTCGGGGGTAGGGGCTGTATCGGTATCTTCGGCATGGTCGGCTTGCCAAGCGTGAATACCGATGCCTTGATGGATATTGGGAATCGAGGCCAAGTCAGGGCAGAGTGCCTGAAGGGACGGGAAGTCGTCTGTCCATAAATGCACTTGCCAGCCGAGTTCGCGTTGTAAGACACGAGCCAGCCGCCATGAAACGCCGATGTCGCCGAAGTTGTCGATGACGTTGCAGAAAATCCAGCAGGTATAAGGTGGGGTGGTGTTCATGGAAAAATATGCCCAAGGCCGTCTGAAAATATCAGAATGCGCCGAAGCCGAAATAGTGGAATAAATAAACAATCAGCAAAACAATCGGGATAAACATCCAAATGCTTTGCCGTTTCAGTTCAGGCTCTTGTTTGAGGTGGTGTTTGATGACGTCAAAGAGGACGAACTTAAATAGGAACGTGGCTTCACAGGCAAGGATGATGCCGTTGATGAGGTGTTGCGTTTTGTCTTCGGGCGGGTTGAGGGCAAACCATAAGAGGGTGGCGAGCGGAATCAGGCAGACAACGAGCCAGCGCAGAAGGATGGGTTTGGACATGGTGTGCGTGCAAGAAATAAAAAGGGCATTATACCCTGTCGTCTTTCAGACAAGTGCAAATCAGGCTATCATTCGTTTTATTTGAAGCGAACATTTATCCCTATGCAAACCCAAGCCATCATCCGCCATATCGTTCAATGGCTCAAAGATTACGCCGAGCAGGCGCGTGCCAAAGGTTTTGTCGTCGGCGTATCCGGCGGCATCGATTCTGCCGTGGTTTCCACACTTGCCGCACAAACCGGTTTGTCGGTTTTGTTGTTGGAAATTCCGATTCGTCAGAAATCCGACCAAGTCAACCGCGCGCAAGAACACATGAGTCGTCTGAAACAGCGTTATCCCAATGTGAAAGCGCAAAGCGTTGATTTGACCCAAACGTTCGATACGTTTGCCGATACCGTTGACGTCAGTGAAACCGAATTTCCCAACAAACAGCTGGCACTTGCCAATGCACGCAGCCGCCTGCGCATGACGACGCTTTATTATTACGGCCAGCTGCATGGTTTGCTGGTGGCAGGGACGGGCAACAAAATTGAAGATTTTGGCGTCGGTTTTTTCACCAAATACGGCGACGGCGGCGTGGACATCAGCCCGATTGCCGATTTGACCAAAACTCAAGTGTACGCGTTGGCTGCCGAGCTGGACGTCTCGGAGGATATTCAAAAAGCCGTACCGACAGACGGCCTTTGGGATACCGAGCGTACCGATGAAGAGCAAATGGGCGCATCTTATCCCGAACTCGAATGGGCGATGAGCGTGTACGACAGCCACAAGCCTGAAGATTTTGAGGGCAGACAGCGCGAAGTTCTGGCAATCTATACCCGATTGCACAAAGCCATGCAGCACAAAGTCAATCCGATTCCGGTTTGCAAGATTCCGGAAGAATTGTTTTAAGTTTGAATATCAAAAGGCCGTCTGAAAACGCTGGATTAAGGTTTCAGACGGCCTTTTATATTTTATTTCAATAAGAATTGGGAATATGTTTGAAAAACAGCATCATCAGATACCAAAACAGCGTAGCGGCCGCCGCACCCAGCAATACCCACGCGCTGATTTTGGCGATTTCACGAATGGTGCGCTTTTGTTTGCGGCTGAACAAACGGTTCACAATCAATGCCGCTATGGCGCAAAAGAAAAAAAATCGCAAAAGCCTGCCTATCATTCCACATTCTCCCAAAAATATTGCCTTTAATTAGGGCAGGCCGTCTGAAGCCTCATGCACAAAATAAAAACGAAACGTTATAATACCCCTTTTGCCGCTTCACTTGGAAATTACAAATGACAACAAATGCCTCAGTGGGCATTGTAACGCCCCAGAAAATCCCGTTTGACACACCGCTTGCTCTGGAAAACGGCAAAACCTTACCCCGTTTCGACCTGATGATTGAAACCTACGGCACACTCAACGCCGACAAAAGTAATGCCGTCCTGATCTGCCACGCCTTATCAGGCAATCATCACGTTGCCGGCAAGCACAGTGCGGAGGATAAATACGCCGGTTGGTGGGACAATATGGTCGGCCCCGGCAAACCCATCGATACCGAACGCTTTTTCGTTGTCGGTTTGAACAACTTGGGCGGCTGCGACGGCAGTACCGGTCCTTTATCCGAGAATCCTGAAACCGGCCATGAATATGGTGCGGATTTTCCGGTTGTAACCGTCAAAGACTGGGTGAAGTCCCAATCCATGCTTGCCGATTATCTCGGCATTCAAAAATGGGCGGCCATTGTCGGCGGCAGCTTGGGCGGTATGCAGGCATTGCAATGGACGATTTCTTTGCCTGAACGCGTTGCCCACGCGCTCGTTATCGCTTCCGCGCCTAAACTTTCCACCCAAAACATCGCGTTTAACGATGTTGCCCGTCAGGCTATTTTGACCGATCCCGATTTCCATGAAGGCAATTACCGCAGCCATCATACCGTTCCTTCACGCGGTTTGCGTATTGCGCGCATGATGGGACACATCACCTATCTTGCCGAAGATGGCTTGGGTAAAAAATTCGGCCGTGATTTAAAATCAGACGGCTATCAATACGGCTACGGCGTTGAATTTGAAGTGGAATCTTATCTTCGCTATCAAGGCGACAAGTTTGTCGGCCGTTTTGATGCCAACACTTATCTGCTGATGACCAAGGCGCTTGACTACTTTGACCCGGCAGCCGATTACGGCCACAACCTCACGCGCGCCGTGGAGAATGTGCAGGCTAAATTCTTCGTCGCCAGCTTCAGCACCGACTGGCGCTTCTCGCCGCAACGTTCGCATGAATTGGTCAAGGCATTAATCGCCGCGCAAAAATCCGTGCAATACATTGAAGTCAAATCCAATCACGGCCACGATGCGTTCTTGATGGAAGACGAAGCCTATATCCGCGCGGTTGCCGCTTATATGAACAACGTTTACAAGGACTGCCAAAAATGAATCTGCGCGACGATTTGCAACTCATTTACGATTGGATACCCGAAGGCAGCCGCGTACTTGATTTAGGCTGCGGCGACGGCGAACTGTTGGCCGCGTTGGTGGAACATAAAAATTGCACCGGCTACGGCGTTGAAATCGATACCGACAGCGTGATTGCCGCCATATCCCGCGGCGTGAACGTCATTCAAGCCGATTTGGAAGAAGGTTTGGTGGCTTTTGGCGATCAAAGTTTTGATGTGATTGTCTTGAGCCAAACCATTCAGGCGATGCAGAACACGGAAAAAATCCTACGCTGCCTGATGCGCGTGGCCAAGCAGGCCATCGTCAGCTTCCCTAATTTCGGCTACTGGCGCAACCGCTTTCAAATCGCCATCGGCGGCCATATGCCGGTTTCCGAGCGGATGCCGTATCATTGGTACGATACGCCCAATATCCATTGGTGTACCCTTAAAGACTTCGATTTATTGTGTGCCAAAAATAAAATTCGCGTGCTGGAACGTGCGGTTATGACGGGCAACCGACAGGTCAAACATTTGCCGAATTTATTAGGCAGTCTGGCGTTTTATCGCGTAGGTTGATTGCAGTCATAGATAAAGGCCGTCTGAACAGGTAATCACGAAAGCATGGCTTTTGCGGATACCTGTTCAGACGGCCTTTTTTTGTTAAAGCCGGTTTAAGCCTGTTTCAATTTTTCCAATAAGGCCAAGCTGCCGGCATCGACCAGACGGTAGGTTTCGTCAAAGTCGCCTGTGTACCACGGATCGGGAACGTGGTTGTAACCTGAGTCGGGGATAAGGTCGGTCAGTTTGAAGATTTTGCCGGGGTGGAAACCGAGCTGCTTTTCGGTTTCTCTGAGGTTGTTGTCGTCCATCACGATGATGTAGTCGAAATGCTCGGCATCGCTGGGTTTGATTTTGCTGCTGGTAAAGCCTGACGGGTCGATGCCATGTTGCTTGAGCGCGCGGCGTGTGCCTTCGTGCATGTTTTCGCCGTCGTGCCAACCTGACGTGCCTGCGCTGGCTGTAACGACGGCATTACCCATGCCTGCTTCGCGGGCGCGGTGGCGCAGGACGTATTCGGCCATGGGGGAGCGGCAGATGTTGCCGAGGCAGACGAAAAGGATTTTGTGGGTTTTCATATGCGTGAAAATGAGCGGTAAGGTTTGAAAATCAATGCAACACGCTAAACCGTTTTCAGACGGCCTTGGCGTGTTGCATTTTCAATTTAGTTTACATTGCTGAAGAAAGGATTATGGCCTTCCAGTTTTAACGCTTGGGCATAAGTAGGGATGTTCTCGTTTTCGCCCAGTGGGTTGTGCAGCAGGTAGAGGTGTTCGATTCGGCATTCGGCCATCAGGTCGAGGAAGTTTTGCTGAACGATGGCAATATTGTCGGTTGAGGCCAGCTCCCAAGTGAAGGTCTGCGGAACGATTTCAAACGCGCTGTCTGTTGCGTTGAAGCTGAACTGGAGCTTGCCGTCCGCTTTCGCTGCGGCGACAACGCCGACACGCGGGCTTTGCATACGGATGGCGCGGATGGCGTTGGTGGCAAAAACGTCCATGGCCATGCGTTGGCGGGTGTGGCTGCCGTCGGTAAGCGCGTCAAGCGGCGTATTGGGCGAGAGTGGGTTGGTAAAGAGGGTAACGCCGTCGAGGGCGAGATGTTCTTGCCAAACCTGCATCAATGGCAGGCCCGCCTGTTGCAGGTTGAGACCCAAGGCCGTCTGAATATCTTTATTGCCGTAGCCCAGCGCGTAAACAACATGGACGGATTGACCTTCGGGCAGCGTCAATGGTTTGTATTCAAACTTTTGCAGGAATGCGCCTGCCGCTTCATCGTTTTGCTTGGCTTGGAACCACTCGCCCGGGGTAACGCTGCTCAAGTCAGTAGATTGGACGAGGTAAGGCAGCCATTGCGTGTTTTGCGTGAGGGCGCGCAAATTGGGGTAGTTTTGCAGGCAGGCGAAGAGGGCTTCGGTAGGCAGCGTGAGCGGCAGGGTTTGTTCTTTTTTGCAACCGGCGACCAAAACGACAGGCAGGGCAAACCATTGGGCTTCGTTATCGTTTTCTGCCTTCAGGACTTCGCCCACGCTTTGAATCAGGCTGGTGTAAGTGCCGACATCGGGCGCCATGGTCATCGCCAATGAAAGGTTGATGTAATGGTTTTGGCTGAGCATGGTGCGGATTTCGGTTTGCAGTTGTCCGGCCGAAAGTTTGCGTGATGCGGAGGAGGAGTTGTGTGCCAGCTGATAGGCATTGAGCAGAAGGTAGTTTTTGATAGGGCTCTGCGGATAAGGGCGGGTATCTGGAAGAACAAAGGTTTTCATGACGGTTTGAAGTGTTGTGTTGTAAGTGTGGCGATTATAGCAATTTAGTCAGTCGGTGTGCTTGTTAATAAATTAAATTCAAATAGCGATAGGGGAGACGCTTCATTTTTACATGGTTTAAGTATCGGCATTTTCTAAGTTGAGGAGGGTAAATGCCCGATATGTTATAATCCATAACCAAACATAATTCAGAAAGGAACAAAATCATGCGCTTGCTTCATACTATGTTGCGTGTCGGCAATCTCGAACGCTCTTTGGATTTCTATCAAAACGTATTGAACATGCAACTGCTGCGCCGCCGTGATTATCCTGAAGGCCGTTTTACTTTGGCTTTTGTCGGTTATGGCGATGAGGCGGACCATACTGTTTTGGAACTGACCCACAACTGGGATACCGAGTCTTACAACTTGGGCGATGCTTACGGCCACATCGCGATTGAAGTCGATGATGCTTACGCCGCGTGTGAACGTGTCACAGAGATGGGAGGCAAAGTGGTACGCGAAGCCGGTCCGATGAAACACGGCACGACTGTGATTGCGTTTGTTGAAGATCCGGACGGCTACAAAATTGAATTTATTCAAAAGAAAAGCGGTAGCGATTCGGTACAATATTCATCTTAAGACATAAGATAATGGAAAAGGCCGTCTGAACATTCAGACGGCCTTTTTTGATTAGCCCAACTGTTTTTGCTTTTCGCTTAACAGGGCGTGTACTTGAAGCGCGGTCGCGTAGCGGTCTTCTCTAGCTTCAATCGGATCGAGGAAATGCAGCTCAACTATGCTGGAAGGCTGGCTGATGACCATGCAGATAGATTGCCAGAGGCTGATGTCGCCGTAGTAGGCAGTGTGCGGATTAGGGCTGCTGCCGTCCGGATTCGGATAGCGGCAGAGTGCTGGAATAATCGGTACGCCTGCATCATAGGCCGTCTGAAAAAAGCTGGGTTTGAACGGCAGGATTTCACGGCCTTCGGTACTGGTGCCTTCGGGGAAAATGGTGACGGTATCGCCGTTTTTCAGTGCTTCGGTTACGCCGGCGATTTTGGCGGAATTGCCTTTGATGCCGCGGTTGCGCGAGACGTAAACCGTTTGCGCCTGTGTGGCGAGATAACCGACCACCGGCCATTTGGCCACATCGTCTTTAGCCACAAAGCGGCCGGGAAAAGCGCCGTTGACCGCCATAATGTCCAACCATGAAATATGGTTGCTGATAAGCATTTGGCCGCGGCCTTCTTGCGGCGGCGTGCCGAAGGTTTGCAGTTTCATGCCGCAGGAAGCGAGTACGCGCAGCGACCATAATTGGATTGCGCGCAGTTTGCGTTTGCTGCTGTAAAAGGGAAACAGAAAAAACATTTCGGCCATGCCGTACAAAAGGCAGCCGGCAATACAGAGAAGACGGAAGATAAAACGGATTTTGGCGGTCATTGTGTGTGTTTTTTATAAAGATTAGGCAGGCCGTCTGAAGTTTCAGACGGCCTTTTATTATGAATCGGTTTTAGGGGCAAAACGCTGCAAGTAGCGGTCGGAAAGGTGGCTGATGTCCATCATGATCAGCACATCCGCGCAGTTGAACGCTTCATCGACGCAAGGTTCGCCGCAAAACCACGCGCCTGCTTTGAGATAGCCTTTGATCAGTGCGGGTACAGGCGGATTTTCAGACGGCGTGATGCTGTCCCATTTGAGCGGGTTGAGTGGTTTGACGCGCCATTGTTCCGGAGCGAGGTATTTGTCTTTCAAAGCATGATACAGACCCGCCGCATCGTTGCCGCCGTCGCGCATTTCGATACTGCCGCAACCAATCATAAAGCGTAGGTTTTCGTCTTTCATGAATTTGACCAAACCGGTCCACAACAGCATGACCAAGCCGCCGTTGCGGTAGTCCGGGTGGGTACAGGCGCGGCCGAGTTCGACGGTTTGCGGCAGAATGTTTTTCAAAGGCTCAAGGTCAAATTCATGCTCGCTGTACCAGCCGCCGACTTTTTTTGCGGTTTCTTCGGTAATCAGGCGGTAGCAGCCGATAACTTCGCCGGTTGCATCATCGAAGGCAAGCAGGTGGTGGCAATGCTCATCATAAGGATCGACATCACGGCCGTCATCGCTTTCGATTTCCGCCCCCAACTCTTGGGCAAAAACCTGATAGCGCAATCTTTGTGCGGCTTCGATTTCAGCTTGGGTTTCTGCAAGGCGTACGCTCAGGCCGATTTTGGGGCCCGTTTGATTGAAACGGCTGGGGGACATGATGTTTCCTGTTTGAAGAAAATGGCTGATTATAGCGGATATAAGGACAGATTTATATTGATTTGCTTTGCGGTAGGGCAAATTATGTCGGGTTGTTGGAAAAAGGCTTCAGGCCGTCTGAAACTGATGGCTGTTTAGAAAGATGGCCAAGAACATTTGCCAGGATGTTTGAAATTTATGACATAAATCAAAATATTTATCCGAATTATTTAATATGAGAATAAAAATATATACAATATAACTAGTTCAAAAGTATTAATATGATTGAATGGGATATTTTTAATATTTAAAAAATGGAGAATATAAAGATGAAACTGAATGTATCGCTCAGACCTTTGTGTTTGGCTTTAGCGCTTTTTTTCGGTACTGCGTATGCGGACGGAGGTATCGTTGCTGGAACCATGCACAAGACGGGTTCTTTGGCTGTCGGTAAAGAATCCGTATCGGGCGAAAATGCCACTGCAGTTGGCGACAAGGCTAAAGCAGGCGGCTATAAGGCGGCTGCTTTGGGTTATGATTCTGCCGCTTCCGGTTTGAGCGCAACCGCTTTGGGTGGCGAATCCAAGGCGGAGGCATTGCGGTCGGTGGCGGTTGGCTTTCGAGCCCATGCCAAGGGAACAAATGATGTAGCAGTCGGTGGCGCAGCGGCTGCTTCTGGCGGTCAATCCGTTGCAGTTGGCCTGCTGTCCAAGGCTTCGGCTTTGCGTGCCGTTGCGGTAGGTAATGGCGCACAGGCAAGTAATATTGATGCAGTAGCTATCGGCAGAGATAGTGAGGCGGATGCGCTCAGTGCGACGGCCTTAGGTGATCGAGCTAAAGCACGTGGGACTCAATCGCTTGCGCTGGCATCGGCTGCTGAAGCAGAAGGTTATCAAGCAGTGGCGGTCGGTACGCGTGCGGTATCAAATGCCGTAAACAGTGTAGCTTTGGGTGTAGAGTCTTCCGCCACGGCCTTGAACGGTCTGGCTGTCGGCACCAGTTCCAGCGTGCGTAAAGAAGGTGGTACCGCAGTCGGCGGCGGCGCATCGGCTTTGGAAGAGAAATCTTTGGCACTCGGTTTCCAAGCCAAAGGTAAAGCCGAAAAAGCAGTGGCTCTGGGTGCGCAAAGTATCGCAGATTCGGCTGCAGGGCAGGCAGGCTATGATTTTGCGACACAGTCGGCAAGTCAATCTGAAGAAACGGCATGGAAATCGACATTGGGTGCGGTTTCGATTGGCAATGAAAAGGACAGCCGTCAAATTACCCATGTGGCTGCCGGTACTCAGGATACGGATGCGGTAAATGTGGCTCAGGTCAAAAGGCTTGCGGAAAGATGGCAGGCCGACAGTCAGCAAAAAGAGTCGGCGGTGGCTGCTCAAATCAATCAAATACGAGCTGAAACACGCGTAGAAATGAAAAAACTGGAAGACCGTGCGGATGCCGGCTCTGCCGCTGCGATTGCGGTGGGTAATCTGGGACAAGCTTACCAGCCGGGACAGGGTGCAGTATCCATTGGCAGCGGCGTTTGGCGCGGAAAGGCCGGTTTTGCTGTCGGAGTATCGAAAGTATCCGCCAGTGGCAAATGGCTGGTGAAAGGTTCGGCTGTTGGCGCATCTAAGGGTGGTGCAGGCGGTGGAGCCAGCGTAACCTATCTGTGGTAGAAAATTTCAGATGGCCTTGAATGTTGAGGCCGTCTGAATTTGGCATGCCAAGCGGTAGAAGCGTAAAATTAACGTTTTTGTCGCTTTTTTTATTATGGAAACCTCTTTCCTGCTTGCCGGAAAAATTACCGAGCTGACGCTGATTGTTTTGATGGGCGTGGCCTTGGTGAAGGCCGGGCTGTTGAAATCGGAAAACAGCTATACGCTCTCGGTCATCGCGCTTTACCTGATCAGCCCGTCCGTCATGATTCACGCTTTTCAGATGGACAATACGCCGCAGATTATTGAAGGGCTGAAGCTTTCCGTCATGCTGGCGGTGTTTTTCCATGTGGTGTTGATTGTTTTGGGTAGGTTGTTTAAGCAATTGTTCAAACTCGATGCGCTCGAACACGCGACGACGGTGTACAGTAATTCGGGCAACCTGATTATCCCTTTGGTAATGTCGGTCTTTGGTGCGGAATGGGTGATTTACACCAGCGGTTTTATTATGGTGCAGACGTTTTTATTTTGGACGCATCTGCGCCTGTTGATTTGCGGCCGCGGCAATGTGGCTTGGAAAACCATTTTTACTAATATCAACATTTTATCCATGCTGGTCGGGCTGCTGATGTTTACCTTTCAAATCAAGCTGCCGCATATTGTCGATAATACTTTGGCGACGGTAGGCGGCATGATTGGCCCAGTTGCCATGTTGGTGGCGGGCATGCTTTTGGCTTCTTTGCCGCTGCGCTCGATTATGTGGACGCCGAGGCTGTATCTTGTTGCTTTTTTAAGGTTGATTTTGATTCCGATATTATTGCTTTTTGCCGTCAAAGTTTGCGGTTTTGCCCATCATGATGCGCATGCGGATACGGTTGTTTTAATCAGCTTTTTGGCAACGACTTCGCCTGCCGCCTCGACAGTTACCCAAATGGCGGTTGTTTACGGTAAAAATGCCCAAAAAGCCAGCGCGATTTATGGGCTGACAACCTTGCTTTGTGTGGTGACCATGCCGATGATGATTGCATTATATCGTTGGATTATTTAAGAAAAGGGCAGGCCGTCTGAAACGTTAGCATTATGTTTCAGACGGCCTGTTTGTTATTTTAAATTTGAAAATAACTTTTATTATCAATTAATTAAACAATTAAAAAACTATACAAAGCTGATTGCTGCGTGTATCCTTACGCCTAACATTCATTCAATATAAATCTTTAAAGGAACACAGCCATGACCGATTTTACCCTTTGGGAAACCGCGCCTTTCAATTCTACGATTGACCATATCCTGCAACGTTATCACAATGTTCACCGCGCCCAGTTTGAAGAGTTGGTACCGCTGGCGCAAAAAGTAGCGCAAGTTCATGCCGACACTTTCCCTGCCGAAGTGGCCGATTTGTTGGCCTATATGCAAAACGAGCTGTTGATGCACATGATGAAAGAGGAACGCATGTTGTTCCCGATGATTAATCAGGGTGTGGGCCGCGGCGCGGCAATGCCCATCAGCGTGATGATGCACGAGCATGAAGAACACGACCAAGCCATCGCTCGTTTGGAAGAATTGACCAACAATTTTGAGCTTCCTGAAGGCGCTTGTGGCAGCTGGACCCGTTTGTACACATTGGCCAAAGAGATGGTGGATGATTTGAAAGACCATATCCATTTGGAAAATGAGATTTTCTTCCCCCGCGTTTTGGCTTCTTAAAATTTGAGGTTAATCAAGGCCGTCTGAATGTTCAGACGGCCTGTTCTTTAATCCCTTACTAAGTTAGTGCAATGGTTCTAAAATTTTAATAAAGAAACAAAATTAGGCAGTAAAGGCACACATCCGTTCTTTTGTTTACTTGAAAAGGAGTTTATGAATGAAACATTCTAAAGTTTTACTATCGGGTATTCTGTTTGCTGCTGTGACTGCATGCGCCCAAACGACGGGCGGTGACTGGAGCACCCTGCAGGATGCGAAAACAGGTGTGCAGTCGCGGCCTTATTATGAATTTGGCAATGTGGTTCAGAAGATTTCTTTTAAGAAAACCGGTAATCCGGAAAATGGTCTGAAAAAGCCTGTCGTGACTGTGTATCGTCAGGGCAAGCTGTTGGGCGAAGCATATAATTTGGAAGGCACCTTGTTGCCAACCCTGTTTTTAGTAAACGGCAAGTCATTAAATATCAATGACGGCAACGATAGAAAACTGTTGGCTGCTGCTAAGAGAATCGATTTTTATGATTTCGGACGTAGTCGGATCGGCCATGCGGTCTTTACTGCGCCTAACGGCATCTGTCAGGATATGAAGCACGGCAAAGGCGTTTCCTACAAGCTGGTTACCAACTATATTGATTTTCCGGATTATCCTTCGCCTGAAAATATCTTGATTATTACTGCGCAAGGCAAATATGAGCAAGACGGCTTCATGTTGGATTCTACCGAGTCAAGGGTGACCAGTGCCAATAAAGAATTTGCCAGAAAATATGGCGAAGCCCTGAAATCCAAGAATGGCCCTGAGACCAGACAGGTAAATATGGCTAATGCAGCCAGTGCGGAAAAAGGCAGACTGTTGGCTGATTATGTATGTAGGTGATGAGATCAAAGGCCGTCTGAAATTCAGACGGCCTTTTTTAATCATGAATGCATCTCTTGTTCAAACGACAGCAGAATCTGTTTCACTTCATCCGCTTCTTTGACGGCGCGGATGCGGTCGAACAATACCTGCGCCTGTTCAAACTCTTTTTTCATCATGCCCAGCCATTGTTTCAAACGGGCAACCGGATATTTGTTGTTGGCCTCTTTGGCAAGGCACAAGTCGAAGAATTGGACTATCCATGAAGAGACTTCGGCAAAGTCGGTGTCTTTGACTGTTTCGCCGTTTTCATATTGCTTGATTTGCCGCGCCAAGTCGGGACGAATCACCGCACCGCGCCCAAGCATCACGCTGTTGCAGCCGCTGACGGTTTTAATATCGAGATAGTCTTGAAGGTTGAACACATCGCCGTTGGCGGTAACGGGAATACTGACTGCATCGCGGATTTTGCGCACCCATTCCCAATGTGCCGGCGGTTCGTAGCCTTCGACTTTGGTGCGTGCATGGACGGTTAACGCGCATGCGCCGCCGTTTTCAATCGCGGAAGCGCATTCCAATGCCAGACTTTTGTCTTCATAACCGAGCCGCATCTTGGCAGTTAGCGGAATGTGTTGTGGCAGGCGTTGGCGCAGGGTGTGGACGATGTGGTAAATCAAGTCCGGCTCTTTGAGCAAGACTGCACCGCCTTTGTGTTTGTTGACCGTCGGCGCGGGGCAGCCGAAGTTGAGGTCGATTTTGTCCGCACCGAAACGCACGGCTTCCAAAGCATTGACGGCCATGTTTTCCGCATCGCTGCCCAAAAGCTGGACAGTACAGGGCGTGCCGGCCGGCGTGCGGTTGGCATGGGCGATTTCGGGAACATATTTAAGCCAAGTGGCGCGTGAGTGGACCGTGTGCGTAATGCGGATAAATTCGCTGACGCATTCGTCAAATCCGCCAATACGCGTCAACAGGTCGCGCATCACATCGTCCACCAGCCCCTGCATGGGGGCAAGAATAAGCTGCATGAGTCAGGCCGTCTGAAAAAAGGAGGATATATTGTAGCGGTATATCGGTTAAAATACAGCTTCCTTTTTCAGACGGCCTTTTTATGATGCACACAATTCCGGCAACCGCCGCCATGTTGGTAAAAAATTCAGAACGTTATCTTTCAGAAGTTTTGAGTGCGCTGAAAGACTTTGACGAAGTCCTGCTGTTGGACAACGGCTCGACCGACCGTACTTTTGAAATTGCCAAGGGATTTTCCAATGTCAGCTATTACAAGCATGACTTTATCGGGTTTGGCCCGATGAAAAATCTGGCGACCAGACTGGCGCAAAACGATTGGATTTTCAGCATAGACAGCGATGAAGTGGCGGATGAGGCTTTAATCGAATCCATTCGTGCAGCCGTTTTGGAAAATGAGAAGGAGCATATTTTTTCGCTTTCCCGTCTGAACCATTACCACGGCAGACTGATTAAAGGCTGCGGCTGGTATCCGGATATTATTCCGCGCCTTTATCATCGCAGATTTACCCGTTTTTCCGACCGTCAGGTGCATGAGTCTTTGGTGTTGCCGCGGGAAGCCAAGGTTAAACAACTCGATGGCCGTCTGAAACATTATTCCTTTGAAAACGCCGAAGGGCTGATTCAGAAAATGCAGCAGTACAGCTCGCTGTATGCGGAAGAAAAACGCTTCAAGAAAGACAGTTCGCCGTTTAAGGCTTTGCTGCATGGCGGCGTATCGTTTGTGAAAAATTACCTGCTCAAGCGCGGTTTTGCCTATGGGGCGGACGGGCTGACGATTTCGGTGTCCAACGCGCAAGGTTCGTATTACAAATATGTCAAACTCTACGAGCGCAACCGCACGATAACCGTCTCCCTCATCATCACCACTTACAACCGCCCCGATGCTTTGGAACTGGTGTTGAAATCGGCTTTATCGCAAACCCGTCTGCCGGATGAAATTATTGTTGCGGATGACGGCTCAAGGCAAGAAACCGCCGAAGTGGTTGATTTTATCCGCCGTAGGACAAGCATTCCTGTTAAGCATTCATGGCAGCCGGATAGGGGCTTTCGTGCCGCCGAATCGCGCAACCGTGCGCTGGCGCAGGCGAAAAGCGATTATATTGTGTTGATTGACGGCGATATGGTTTTGGATCCGTCTTTTATCGCCGATCATTTGAAGATCGCCCGCAAAGGCCGTCTGATACAGGGCTCCCGCGTGATTTTGACTGAGGATAAAACGCAGGATATTTTGGACGAAGGCGATTTACCTGCCTTGTCTATGTTCAGCTCGGGAATAGAAAAACGGCTGTCCGCCCTGCGCTGTCGTTGTTTGGCCAAATTGGCAGGCCGAAAAGGCAACCGCAAACACAAAGGCATCAAAACTTGCAATATGGGCTTTTTCCGCAGCGATGCGCTTGCCGTCAACGGGTTTGACAATAGCTTTGTCGGTTGGGGCAGGGAAGACAGCGAATTTGTTGCACGTTGCTATCATAACGGGATGAAACGCCATAATTTGAAATTTGCCGGCATTGCGTACCACCTCTGGCACAATGAGGCAGAACGCGATTCCTTGCCGCAAAACGATGCTTTGTTGGAGGCAACGTTGTCGGAACGTAAAATCCGCTGTGTCCATGGCGTATCGGATTTTATAAAAGATGAAGAAGTAGCCGGGAAATAGCCTTATCATCTTTTTAAACCATAGAGGCCGTCTGAAAATCTTCAGACGGCCTTTTTTGTGCTTTTAATGAGTCTATTGGTTAAATGAGAATATTATTTATTTGATATAGATCAGTATGTATAATTAGGTAAAGTATGGTTAGGGAAGAGGGTTTACTCTATAATCCAACCGTTTGTAATTTTATTTCGGTTAAGGCCGGATTTTGGGAGTTGTGATGTCAACTATGTTTTTTATTCAGTTTGCCGTTGTACTGCTGTGTATCCTGATTGGCGCGCAGGTTGGCGGTATTGGTTTGGGCGTGCTCGGCGGTATCGGCTTGGCCGTATTGTCTTTTGGTTTCCATCTGCAGCCGACCAGCCCGCCGATTGATGTGATGCTGATGATTATGGCGGTAGTGTCTGCGGCTGCGGCGATGCAGGCCAGTGGCGGTTTGGACTATATGATTAAGATTGCCACGCGCGTGTTGCATCGCAATCCGAAATACATCACCTTTATTGCGCCGGCGGTAACTTACACCTTTACCGTGTTGGCAGGTACGGGCCATGTGGCTTACTCGGTCTTGCCCGTGATTGCCGAAGTCAGCCGCCGCAATGGCATCCGTCCTTCCCGTCCTTTGACAATGGCGGTTATCGCTTCCCAATTTGCGATTGTCGCCAGCCCGATTGCCGCCGCCGTTGTTGCCTGTGTCTCCATGCTTGAGCCGCAGCACATCACGATGGCAGATGTGTTGAAAGTGACCGTTCCGTCCACGATTTTGGGTATCGGTTTGGCTTGCGTGTTCGTAAACAAACTGGGCAAAGAATTGAAAGACGATCCTCATTATCAGGCTTTGTTGAAAGACCCGAACTATGTGAAAGAATACATCGATGTGGAGGAGCAAAAAACCGATGTCGCCATTTCGCCGAAAGCCAAATTGTCGGTCGGTATTTTCTTGACTGCGGCATTGCTGGTGGTGGTGATGGGGGCGCTACCTGAGTTGCGTCCGGCTTTTGAACACGATGGCACGATCAAGCCTATGGGCATGGCGCATACGATTGAAATCGTGATGTTGTCTGCTTCTGCGCTGATTATTCTGGCGTGTAAACCCAATGGCGATGCGATTACCCGAGGTTCGGTATTCCATGCTGGTATGCGTGCCGTGATTGCGGTGTTTGGCGTGGCTTGGTTGGGCGATACCTTGATGAACGGCCACTTAACAGAAGTGGAATCGACCGTCAGCCATTTGGTTGAATCTGCACCATGGACTTTTGCCTTTGCCCTGTTTGTCTTGTCGGTATTGGTCAACAGTCAAGGCGCGACAGTGGCGACGCTGTTCCCAATCGCCATCAAACTAGGTATTCCTGCGCCCATCATTATCGGCACATTTGTCGCGGTAAACGGCTATTTCTTCATTCCGAACTACGGTCCGATTATTGCCGCTATCGACTTCGATACAACCGGCTCAACCAAAATCGGCAAATTCATCTTCAACCACAGCTTCATGATTCCGGGCCTGTTGAGCATGGCATTCAGTTTAGCCATCGGTTTGTTGTTGGTTCAGGTGTATTATTGATAGGCTAAAAAAATAAGGCCGTCTGAAATTAAATTTCAGACGGCCTTTTTGATATTGTTATTTGGGAGCTTAATTGCAGTATTTATTAACGTCGTTTTGGTATTGCTTAATCAGGCTGTCGCGATTGGCCAAGCGTGCGCTTTCGGCGACTTGGCGGTTGATTTTGGCGATTTTGCAGTTTTCCAGCTTGTTTTGGCGGTTTTGCTCTTCGATTTTTTTATTGCGCTCTTCAATTTGTTTGTTTTGTTCCGCAACCTGTTCGTTGGGCTGCTCGGCAACCGGCTCAGATGCCGCAACAGTAGGCGCAACGGCAGGTTTGACGTTGTGCGTGCGGATGTTGACCACGCCGGAACGCTTCGGTTGCAGGCGGTTTGGCGTATCGGAATAGCTGTTGCCCGATGCGCCTTTCCAAGTGTAAACCTCGGCCGCGCCGGTCAGGGCGGCGGAAGAGAGAAGGGCTGCTATCAGACAGGTTTTGAGTACGGAAGATTTCATGGGTTTCCCTTATGTAAATGATGTTCTCATGCGGCTTATTTTACTTGAAACTGCAATGCGTTGGCATATTTTTGTACGCCAAATCAAATCATGTAAAAAAATAACGTTAAAACGTGTATTACCAATGTTAGCATCAAGCCGGTGTGATATAATGCCGTGCATCTTGCACAAACTGAAAGACCGAGCATCATGCGTATTGTAGAAAAAGCCTATACTTTCGACGACGTTTTGTTGGTTCCAGCGCACTCAAACGTGCTGCCTCGAGATGTCAAACTTCAAACCAAACTCACCCGCGATATCACGCTCAACCTCCCTCTACTTTCTGCTGCAATGGATACCGTTACCGAAGCGCGTCTGGCCATCTCTATGGCTCAAGAAGGCGGCATCGGCATTATCCATAAAAACATGACGCCGGAGTTGCAAGCGCGTGCCGTTTCCAAAGTGAAGCGCCATGAGAGCGGCGTGGTGAAAGATCCCGTTACCGTTGCGCCGACCGCATTGATCCGCGAAGTCTTGGAAATGCGCGCACAACGCAAACGCAAAATGTCCGGTCTGCCTGTTGTTGAAAACGGCAAAGTGGTCGGTATCGTGACCAACCGCGACCTGCGTTTTGAAAACCGTGTCGATCTGCCGGTTTCTGCCATCATGACTCCCCGCGACCGTTTGGTTACCGTACCTGAAGGTACCAGCATTGATGAAGCCCGCGAAATTATGCATGCGCACAAAGTTGAGCGCGTTTTGGTGTTGAACGACCAAGACGAACTCAAAGGTCTGATTACAGTTAAAGATATTCTAAAAACAACTGAATTCCCTAATGCCAACAAAGATGCCGAAGGCCGTCTGCGCGTCGGTGCCGCGGTGGGTACCGGCGGCGATACCGAAGAGCGCGTCAAAGCATTGGTAGAAGCAGGCGTGGACGTGATTGTGGTCGATACTGCCCACGGTCATAGCCAAGGCGTTATCGATCGCGTGCGCTGGGTAAAAGAAACCTATCCGCACATCCAAGTCATCGGTGGCAACATTGCTACTGCTAAAGCCGCTTTGGATTTGGTGGCTGCCGGTGCGGATGCTGTTAAAGTCGGTATCGGCCCGGGTTCGATTTGTACGACCCGTATCGTGGCAGGCGTGGGCGTGCCTCAACTGACTGCGATTCACAATGTTTCCGAAGCCCTGAAAGGTACAGGCGTTCCCCTGATTGCCGACGGCGGTATCCGCTTCTCCGGCGATATTGCCAAAGCTCTGGCAGCAGGTGCATACAGCGTCATGCTCGGCGGTATGTTTGCCGGTACGGAAGAAGCACCGGGCGAAATCGAACTCTACCAAGGCCGCTCTTACAAGTCTTACCGCGGCATGGGCTCGTTGGGTGCGATGAGCCAAGGTTCTGCCGACCGCTACTTCCAAGACAAAACCGACAGCACAGACAAATATGTTCCTGAAGGCATCGAAGGCCGCGTGCCTTACAAAGGCCCGATTGTGAACATCATCCACCAGCTGACCGGCGGTCTGCGCTCCAGCATGGGTTACTTGGGTTGCGCCAATATTGCTGAAATGCACGAGAAAGCAGAATTTGTGGAAATCACTTCTGCCGGTATGAGCGAATCTCACGTTCACGACGTACAAATCACTAAAGAAGCACCTAACTACCATCGTTAAACCAGTATAAAAAGGTCGTCTGAAAATATTTCAGACGGCCTTTCTGTTTTTATAAGGTTTTAAAAATGAAGCAAATATTGCTTGCCGCCGTTATGCTTGGTATTTTGGGCGTGGTATTTGCAGAGTTTGCAGAATAGTTGGGAAGACAAACGCTTCATGCGCTCAAACCAGGGTTCATCTGTTGAAATGACGTGTATCAAGTAGTACGTTTTGATCTGAGAGATTAAACCGAGTTTCAGACGGCCTTTTAAAAATCGTATTACAATAAGCCAAAATTAAAAACACATTCCATTATGTCCAAAAAAATCCTGATTATTACCCCAAGCTGGATTGGCGACTGCGTTATGACCCAACCGCTTTATCGCCGTTTGCATGAGCTGCATCCCGGCTGCATCATTGATGCGTTTGCACCCAAATGGTCGATGGCCGTATTTGAGCGCATGCCTGAAATCAACCGTGTGATGGAAAACCCTTTTGGACATGGTGCATTGGAATTGAAAAAACGCTGGCGTATCGGGCGTGAATTGGGAAAAGAAGGCTATGATCAAGTGATTGTTTTGCCCGGTTCGCTCAAATCCGCCATCATTGCGTTGGCTACGGGCATTAAGCAGCGTACGGGCTACGTCGGTGAGTCGCGCTATTTTTTTCTGAACGATATCCGCAAGTTGGATAAGGCCGCGTTGCCTCTGATGGTCGACCGCTATACTGCGCTTGCGCATCCGACCCAAGCGGATTTTAACGGGCATTCTGATAATCCGTGTTTCACGATTGATCCCGAAAGCCGTCAAGCCGCTTTGGCAAAACATGGTTTGGCGATGGATAAACCGATTTTGGCATTTTGTCCCGGCGCGGAATATGGCCCGGCCAAGCGTTGGCCTGCGCGTCATTTTGCCGAACTCGGCCGCCGATATTTGGCTGAAGGTTGGCAGGTTTGGCTGTTTGGTTCGCAAAAAGATTTCGATATTGCAGATGAAATCAACCGACTTTCAGACGGCCTGTGTACCAATCTTTGCGGCAAAACCAATCTTCCGGAGGCGATTGATTTGTTGTCTTGCGCCGATACGGTTGTGTGTAACGATAGCGGTCTGATGCACCTTGCGGCCGCGCTTGATCGGAAATTGGTTGCAGTTTACGGCTCATCCAGCCCTGACCATACACCGCCTCTAAGCCTAAAGGCAAAAATTGTCAGCTTAAATTTGGATTGCTCTCCTTGTTTCAAACGCGAATGTCCGTTGGGGCATACGGATTGTTTGAACAAACTGACGCCGGATAGGGTGCAAAAAGCGGCGGAAGAGCTGGCTCGTTCGGCGTAATCCAATAAAGATTAGATGGAAAGCAGAAAGGGTAGATTTGAATCTGCCTTTTTGATTTTGTTTCTTTTATTTTTTAACAAAAGGCCGTCTGAAATATGATTTTCAGACGGCCTTTTGGGGTTTGAAATCAATACATCTGATTATTTTTGATGCAGATTATAAACGTATTCCACTTCTTCGCGGCTGCCCATGAATACGGCAACACGTTGGTGCAGGCCGGTAGGTTGGATGTCGAGCATGGCTTCGATGGCGTTGTTTGATGCGCCGTCTGCCTGTTCCATAAGCAGGCTCATCGGGTTGGCTTCGTACATCAGGCGCAGTTTTCCCGGTTTGGAGGGGTCGCGTTTGTCTTGTGGATACATGAATACGCCGCCGCGCATCAGAATGCGGTGAATTTCGGCAACCATGCTGGCTACCCAGCGCATATTGTAGTTTTTGCCGCGTACGCCGGTTTCGCCTGCCAGCAATTCGTCAATGTATTGTTGAACAGGGGCAAACCAATGTCTTTGGTTGGACATATTGATGGCGAATTCTTTAGTGGATTTGGGAACGCGCGGATTTTCTTTGGTCAGCAGGAATTGGTTGGCATCGTCCAAAGTGAAGACAAATACGCCGTGACCGACAGTCAGTACCAGTTGGGTTTGCGGACCGTATAAAACATAACCTGCGGCTACTTGGTCGCGGCCTTTTTGCAGGAAAGATTCGGTAGTCAATGCGCCTTCAGGTTTCGCCAAAATGGAGAAGATGGTGCCAACGGAGATGTTGACGTCGATATTGGAAGAGCCATCCAGCGGATCAAACAATACCAAATAGCCGCCGTTTTCGTGTGTGGCGACATAGGTGTCTTCTTCTTCGCTGGCAAGGCCTGCGATGTTAGCATTGGCTTTTAAAACATCAATCATGATGTTGTTGGCGATGACGTCAAGTTTCTTTTGGTCTTCGCCTTGGATGTTGCCGGTACCTGCCATGCCCAAAACGCCGGAAAGCGCGCCGAGGCGGACTTTGGCGTTGATGTCCAAACAGGCGGTAGCCACGGATTCCAATACGCTGGCCAGCTCTTGCGGCAGTTTGTGTTCGGGCAGGTGTTGGGCTAAGAATTGGTTCAGTGTATTCATGGTTTCACTCTTTTCCTAAGTTTGAATCGGGTATTTTTCAATTTCAGGCCGTCTGAAAACGGCGTGTTCATTTGGTTTTGCTGTCGGCCATGTCTAAAACTTCTTTAGTGCAGGCGATGCTGGTGTCTTTGATGCGTTTTTTCAGCTCGTCGCTCATGGAGTCGCTACCGCCCAAAAGCGAGGTTGCTTCTTCAGGATTGATTTGGTCGACTGTTTTTTCACCGATGCAGCGGCAGATTTTTTCAGTGGTCGCGGAATCAAACGGGCTTTTTCCGGAAGCTTTTTCTACGCAGGCTTCGGTTGCCGAGCGGACAAATTCGGTGCGGAAACTTTGGGTAAATTCTTCTTTAAATTCGTTTTTTACTGATTCGCTGCACGCGCAAAGCAGGAGCGTGCAGGCTAGGGGTGTGCGTATATTCATGAGGGACGGTCGTTAATTGTTATGTTGTGAATTGTAGTGGAAAAAGGCTTAAGTATAAAGGGTTAAGGCCGTCTGAACGGGTATGGCGGAAAAATCGAAGCGTTTGGGTATGCATTCAGACGGCGGCGTTTATTTCGTTTTGCTTTCCAATATATAATGCGCGCCGGCATCTTGCGCTAAAATTTTGGCAAGTTCGGGCAGATTGTTTTGCAGCTGTTCGGCAAGCATATAGGGCGGGTTGATGATGAACATACCGCTGCCGTGCATACCGAAGCCGTCACTGCGCGGCGTATGGACATGAAGCTCGGCGTGCAGATAATTATCGGGAGCGATTTTTTTGAGTTCGTCCGGCAGTTTTCGGCTTTCTTCGCGGCTCAGGCAGGGATACCAAACCATGTAGCAGCCGGTTTCAAAGCGTTTCAAGGCATCTTTCAAAACTTGGACGACACGGCGGTAGTCTTGTTTTTCTTCGTAGGGCGGATCAATCAAGATTGCGGCGCGGCGCGGTGGAGGAGGCAGTAATGAAATCAAGCCTTGATAACCGTCCGCTTGGCTGACCTGTGCTTTACGCGCAGGACGGACTTCACGCATATTGTTTTGCAAATGGACAAAATCGGCAGGATGCAGCTCAAAGAGGCGCATTTTATCGCTGTCGCGCGTGAGTGCCTGTGCCAGCCAAGGCGAGCCGCAGTAAAGGTTGTCTTGCGGCAGTATTTGTTTCAGACAGCCTACAAATTCGGCCAATTCGGCAGGCAGCTTGTCAGCTTGTTCCAAGAGCGCAATACCTTGTTTGTATTCGCCGACTTTTTGAGCTTCATCGCCGCTCAAATCATACAAACCGGCACCGCTGTGCGTATCGATATACCAATAGGGCTTGTCTTTGCGGTTGAAATATTCGAGGACGAGGAAGAGAGTAAAGTGCTTGAGCATATCGGCATGGTTGCCGGCATGGAAGGCGTGGCGGTAGCTGAGCATGATCGGGCTGCGGAAATAAAAATCCGATTATACCCCAAACCATCGCCATCACTGCTTTCAGACGGCCTTTGTGCCTGGAAAATGCTACAATATCCGCCTTATCGTACCATCGGAAAGAAGACATCATGTTTACAGGCATCGTACAAGGCATGGGCAGAATTACAGACATTGCCCAACCTTCGCCCGATTTTCGTACCCACACAGTCGAACTGCCCCTAGAAATCGCCGACAATCTGCAAACCGGCGCCTCTGTCGCCAACAATGGCTGCTGCCTGACCATTACCCGAATCGACGGCAACAAAGTCAGCTTTGATTTGATGGACAAAACCTTACGCAAAACCAATCTCGGCAGCTTGAAAGTCGGCGACAGTGTCAATTTGGAACGCGCGGCGCGGTTTGGCGACGAAATCGGCGGCCATGTGATGAGCGGCCATGTGATGGCGGTTACCCGAATTTCCCGTATCGAATCCAGCGAGTTCAATCGTACAGTTTGGTTTGAGCTGCCGGAAAACCTCAAGCCCTATATTCTCACCAAAGGCTTTGTCGGTTTGGACGGTTGCAGCCTGACCATAGGCGAAGTCAGCGACAGTGAATTTTGCGTACACCTGATTCCAGAGACTTTGGAGCGTACCCTGTTTGGCAGCCGCAAAGAAGGCGACCTCATCAATATTGAAATCGATCCGCAAACCCAAGCCGTTGTCGATACCGTGATGCGTGTATTGGCTCAAAAGGCCGTCTGAAAAAAGAAAGCCGAAATGAAATTATCCAATTTTTTGAAAAAAGCTAATTCCGTTTTAAACCGTCTGGATTTAATCCTGCCTGACGAAGCCGGTAAAACCGACTGGCGCGCTTTGGCCTACCGTTGGCACAGCGTGGGCAAAAAAGGCATTTTGGAAAGCCTGCCGCGTCCGCATACCTTTCCTTTGAGCAGATTGGCGGCAGTCGGTTCGCAAACCGACAGGCTGAAACGCAATACCGAGCAATTTTTGGCAGGCCGTCCGGCAAATAATGTCTTGATGACCGGCGCGCGCGGTACGGGCAAATCTTCCTTGGTTAAAGCGTTGTTGCACGAATATGCCGAGCGCGGCCTGCGACTGATTGAGGTGGATAAAAGCGATTTAATCAGCTTGCCGGCTTTGTTGACGCTGTTGTCCGAACGTCCCGAGAAATTTATCGTTTTCTGCGATGATTTGTCGTTTGAAACTGGTGATGAAACCTATAAAGCCTTGAAAACTGCTTTAGACGGCGGACTGTCGCAACTTTGCACCAATGTTTTGGTTTATGCCACTTCCAACCGCCGTCATTTAATTCCTGAATACATGGATGAAAACGGCGGTACTATGGGCATTCGCGGAGAAATCCATCAGAAAGAGGCCGTCGAGGAGAAAATTTCCCTTTCTGACCGCTTCGGCTTATGGCTGAGTTTTTATCCTTTCGATCAAAACGATTATTTGACCGCCGTAGCCAACTGGTTGGACGATTTCAATGTGCCTTTTGACGATACAGCGCGCCAAGCCGCGTTGCAATGGGCGCAAATGCGTGGCAGCCGTTCAGGCCGTTCGGCATGGCAGTTTTCCTGCGACTGGGCAGGCCGATTGCCGGAAGAAAGAGTGCTGGATTAAGGTTGAAAAAACAAAGGCCGTCTGAATATGGTTTCAGACGGCCTTTCTGTATTTTTATTGATTTATTAGCGCAAGCATGAAGACAACCATTGCTGGCGTTGGCGTGGATTGAGCAGATGATAGAAGCGGTATTGGATTTCCATTTCATCCACCGCATAGTCCATGCTGGAGAGGTAGCGGTTTTCAACATAATCGCGAGCGGCGTTTGAGTCGAATGAGTCGCCGGAGAGGATTTTGATGATGGTTTGACGGCGGTTGCGGTCGGAGCGTACGGTTTTACGGTAGGCTTTATCGTTGATTTGTTTGAAGTCGGTACGCAGGCGGCGCAGGGCGGCGTGTTGGTCGGCGGATAAATTGAGCTGTCGAATGTCGCAATTCGGGTGGAAATCGTCCAAGGTGGCCAGAAACGGACCGGCGTGTGCAGGCAGACTGGAACAGAGTAGGGCGAGTGCTAAGAAAATAAAAGTCGGATAGCGGGAAAGTGCAACAGACACGGTGTTTTCCTAATGTTTCATCAGGTTTGGAAATATAACCGATAAGCGTGTGAAAGGCAGTATCAATGCAGTTAACTTTTGTTAATGATGTTAGATTTTTTTGCAGATGTATGTAATCTAATAATTTATTTTCAAAGCCTTACTATGTGATTATAAGTTTCATTAATGTATATGAAATGTAAATTCATAAAAATGACGGCAGAGATGTTGTCGGCAGCATACAACATAGGGTTAAAAATGCGATAATGACAAAGGAACACACTTTAGGAGAATAAACATGACCGACTACCGTATCGCCCCCAGTATTTTGTCTGCCGATTTTGCCCGTTTGGGCGAAGAGGTTGCCGAAGTTATCCGCGCCGGTGCGGATTTGATTCATTTTGATGTGATGGACAATCATTATGTGCCGAATCTGACTTTCGGCCCTATGGTTTGCGCGGCTTTGAAACCGTATGCAACCGTGCCGGTTGATGTGCATTTGATGGTTGAGCCGGTGGACGATTTGATTCATGCGTTTGCCAAAGCCGGTGCCAATATCATTACCTTTCATCCTGAAGCCAGCCGCCATGTCGACCGCAGCTTGGGTTTGATTAAAGAATACGGCTGTCAGGCAGGTTTGGTATTGAATCCTGCTACGCCGGTCAATATTCTGGAAAACGTTTTGGACAAACTGGATATGGTGTTGCTGATGTCGGTCAACCCGGGCTTCGGCGGACAAAGCTTTATTCCGAATACGCTGGTGAAAATCCGCAAAGTGCGCGAGATGTTGGACGAGTATGAACGGCAAAGCGGCCGCCATATCGCATTGGAAGTCGATGGCGGCGTGAAGACAGACAATATTGCTGAAATTGCAGCGGCAGGTGCGGATACGTTTGTGGCCGGTTCGGCGATTTTTGGCAAACCGGATTACAAAGCCGTTATCGATGAAATGCATCAACAGTTGGCGCAAGTCGGATAATTAAGCCGGGATATTCTTGGTTTCCAAACTTTTGAATCATCAATGTTTAATATTAAAGGCCGTCTGAAATGATTTTCAGACGGCCTTTTTTAGCCTAAACCCTTACAGCGGCCATTTCAATGCTGGATTGCTTTCAATGACTGCTTTGAATTGGTTTTGAATACGCTCAATCGCTTCTTGCGTATCCGCTTCAAAGCGCAATACCAAAATCGGCGTGGTATTGGAAGCACGCATCAGGCCGAAGCCGTCAGGGAATTCAACGCGCAAGCCGTCGATGGTGATGATTTCGGTCGCACCTTCAAACTTGGCATTGGCAGCCAGCTCTTCAATCACTTTGTGGCCGTTGCTGCCTTCCGGCAGGTCGATGTTGAGTTCCGGAGTGGAAATGCTTTGCGGCAGCTTGTTCAACACTTCGGACGGATTGTCGAAGGCAGACAGGATTTCCAAGAGGCGTGCGCCGGCATACATACCGTCGTCGAAGCCGAACCAGCGTTCTTTAAAGAAAACGTGGCCGCTCATTTCGCCGGCAACCAGTGCGCCGGTTTTTTTCATGGTGGATTTGATGAAGCTGTGGCCGGTTTTTTCCATTACAGGTTCGCCGCCGTGTTCTTTAATCCAAGGCGCGAGCAGACGGGTGGATTTGACGTCGAAAATCACTTTGGCTTTAGGATTGCGGCTCAACACGTCTTGCGCGAAAAGCATCAGTTGGCGGTCTGGATAGATGATGTTGCCGTCTTTGGTGACCACGCCCAAGCGGTCGGCATCGCCGTCAAATGCCAAGCCGATTTCGGCATCGCTGTTTTTAAGCTCGACGATGAGGTCTTGCAGGTTTTTCGGTTTGGACGGATCGGGGTGGTGATTAGGGAAATTGCCGTCCACTTTGCAGAAAAGTTCGGTCACTTCATTGCCCAAACCTTTGTAGAGTTTGCCTGCAAATGCGCCGCCGACACCGTTGCCCGCGTCAATCACGATTTTCATCGGGCGTTTGAGCTTGATGTGGCCGACGATGTTGTTGTGGTATTCGCCGGAGATGTCTTTTTCGGTTACGCTGCCTTGTTTGTCGGCGGCAACAAAACCGTCTTTCTCAACAATAGCTAAAAGTTCTTGAATGGCTTCGCCTGCGAGCGTGTCTCCGCCGAGCATCATTTTGAAACCGTTGTAATCGGGCGGATTGTGGCTGCCGGTAATCATTACGCCGCTGCCGCCGCATTCGTTGATGGCTGCGAAGTAGAGCATAGGAGTGGCAACCATACCGACGTTGAGGACGTCGATGCCGCTGTCGGTAAAACCGCGTTGAATTTGTGCCATCAGGCCGGGACCGCTCAAACGGCCGTCGCGGCCGAGTGCGATGCGGGTAATGCCTTTTTCGGAGGCTTTGGTGGCCATGGCTTTGCCGATTAAGTAGGCAGCTTCGTCGGTCAGGGTTTTACCGACGATGCCCCGGATGTCGTAGGCTTTGAAAATGTCGCGGGCGATATTTGCCATGTGGATTTCCTTTAAATTTAAGGGGAAATAATGGGGCTTATTTTAACACGGTTAAAAGGCCGTCTGAAGCATTCAGACGGCCTTTTGTCGTTACATCAAAGAACAGTGTTGCTTGGTCGAATCAATTGTTGAAAGTGTTGCACTGGTTGATGTCGCCGCTTTCCAAACCACGCTTGAGCCAAGTCATGCGTTCTTCAGACGAGCCATGGGTAAAGCTGTCGGGAACGACATAGCCTTGAGCTTGTTTCTGCAAGCGGTCGTCGCCGACGGATTCGGCGGCAAGCATCGCTTTTTTAATGTCTTCGGCTTTGAAGATATTGTTGTTGACGGCGTAGTGTCCCCAAATACCGGCGAAACAGTCGGCCTGCAATTCGAGTTTGACGGAAAGGGCATTGGCCTCTTTCTTGCCGACTTGTTGTTGCATTTTGTGGACTTTAGGCAGAATGCCGAGCAGGTTTTGAACGTGATGGCCGACTTCATGGGCAATAACGTATGCAAACGCGGCATCGCTGGCGGATTCGAGCTTGGTGCGCATGTCTTCGTAGAAACTCAAATCCAAATAAACTTTTTGGTCGCCCGGGCAGTAAAACGGACCCATGGCAGATTGGCCTGTACCACAGGCAGTGGATGTACCGCCTTCATACAACACCATGGTCGTCGGTCTATAGCTTTGACCGTGTTGTTGAAAGTATTTGCCCCATGCTTTTTCCGTATCGGCAAGGACGACACGGGACAGTTCGTTCAATTCGGCTTCTTGTTGGCTGTCGAGTCGGGTAGCTTGCTGGGTAGGAATGCCCATCGAAGATGAGCCACCAACCAAACCGCTTAAATCCACGCCGTAATATGCACCGACCAAAACCACGATAATGCCGAGTATGCCCGGCGTTTTGCCGCCACCGCCGCCGCCACGGCTTCCGCGGCGATCTTCGACGTTTTGGCTTTGTTCACGACCTTTCCAATCCATAATGTGTATCCTGTGTAGTTTTCATGTGGCGGATTATATTATGGAATATCAAATGTGTTTGATCGAATTGTGAATATTGCTTGAGGCCGTCTGAAAATGCGGCATCGGGAAAATGAAAACGGCAGTATCTTTCAGACGGCCTTGGTGTTTGTTAGAATGAACCAACCTACTATTGGGAGATATAAGATGAAAGTTAGCAGTAAAGCTATTGCCAACGGTGAATTTGAAGACAAATACGGCAAGCGCGGCAGCCAGTTCAGCCCGAGCGGTATGCCTTCTTATTCGATTCCTTTTGAGATTGGAGATGCACCTGAAGGAACAAAATCGTTTGCCGTGGTGTTGGAAGACAAAGATGCCATTTCGGCATCGGGCTTCGTATGGACGCATTGGTTGATTTCGGATTTGAAACGTACATCTGTTGCAGAAAATGAAAGTATTTCTGCAACAGATTTCACACAGGGCGCGAATACTTGGGCGAGCGCGTTGGGTAAATTTGAAATCGAAGAGGCCTCATTTTACGGCGGCATGGCGCCACCGAACAACCGCCATCGTTATGAATTGATTGTGTACGCGCTGGACACCGTTTTGGATTTGCCGCGCGGTTTCCGCTTTAATGAGCTACATTTTGCCATGCAGGGTCATGTGTTGGATTCGGCATGCGTGGTCGGTACTTATGATGTGTGACGGTATGCATCATTATTGAAAAACAGCCTGTCCGGTTTTAATTCGGACAGGCTGTTTTTATGGGAAATCAAATCAATTAAACCACTTCGGCTTTAGTGATGATGACAGGCTCGCTCGGTACGTCGTCGTGGTAGCCGTGACGTTTGGTAGAAACGCCTTCGATGGCATCGACAACGTCAAAACCGTCAACGACTTTACCGAATACGGCATAGCCCCAGTCTTGGACTACGGTTTTGCCGTACAGCTCTTTAGAACGGAAGTTCAGGAAAGCGTTGTCGGCAGTGTTGATGAAGAATTGCGCGCTGGCAGAATGAGGGTCGGAAGTCCGCGCCATGGCGACGGTGTATTTCTCGTTAGGCAGGCCGTTGGACGCTTCGTTTTGAATCGGATCGCGGGTTTCTTTTTCGTTCATGTTTTCATCCATGCCGCCGCCTTGAATCATGAAGCCTTTGATGACGCGGTGGAAGATTACGCCGTCGTAGAAGCCGTCTTTGACGTATTGCTCGAAGTTTTTGGCGGTAACGGGGGCTTTGTCGAAATCGAGTTCGATTTTGATGTCGCCTTTGTTGGTGTGCAGGATAATCATGGGTTTCCTTTCGTTAGAATCCGGTTTTGAATCATTCGTTAAATTGTGTCTGAACGAGAAACTTCAAGGCCGTCTGAAAAATATTCTTTCAGACGGCCTTGTTGTTTGGGTCGATGGTTTACATCAGTACAACATAAGCCCACAGAGCAACCAGTACCACGCAGAGGATGTTCAGCAATAAGCCGACATTCATCATTTCGCGTTGTTTGATTAAGCCTGTACCAAACACAATCGCGTTAGGTGGTGTGGCAACCGGCAGCATGAAGGCACAAGATGCGCCTACACCGATGACGAATACCAAGACTTGTTCCGGCAGGCCCATTTGCGCGGCGATGCTGGCGAAAATAGGCACAAGCAGGGCGGCGGAAGCCGTGTTACTGGTGAACTCGGTCAGGAAGATGATGAAGGTGGCAACCACGAAAATCACCAGCAATGCAGGAGAATGGGAGAACGTGGAAGCAACTTGCTGACCCAATGCTTCAGATGCGCCGGAAGATTGCAGCAATGCGCTCAAGCTGATACCGCCACCGAAGAGCATCAATACACCCCAGTCGGTATTGCGGGCAACTTCTTTCCATTGCGCCACGCCGAATACGACGACGGCAACGGCGGCAATCAGGGCGATAACGGTATCAGGGTTGGAAATACCGAATGCGGCTTTGATTTTGGAGCTGAATACCCAAGCGATGGCAGCGGCCAAGAAAATCAACAGCGCGATAACGCGGTGCAAAGTCCAAGGGATAGATTCGGCTTTAACTTCCACGCGCTCGTTCAAATTAGGTTTGAGGATGACGTACATGGAAAACAGCATCAGCGGCAGAATCAACAGCATCATCGGCAAGCCGAGCTTCATCCAGCCGACGAAGTCCAAGTTCAGCGCTTTGGCGGCAATCATGTTCGGAGGAGAACCGACCACGGTACCCAAGCCGCCAATACTGGCGCAGTAGGCGATACCGAGCAGGACGAAAACGTAGGTTTTGCGTTCTTTTTCTTGGTCGAGGTGGCTCATCATACCCATTGCCAAAGGCAGCATCATCGCGGCAGTCGCAGTGTTACTGATCCACATAGACAGGAAGGCGGTAACGGCAAACAGCATCAATACGGCAACTTTCATATTGCCGCGGGACAGGCGCAACAGGCTGACGGCGATTTTACGGTCGAGACGCTGCATGTGCAGGGCGGTTGCAAGCGCAAAGCCACCGAAGAAGATGTAAATCGTCGGGTCGGAGAAACCTGCCATTGCTTTTTTGATGTCCATATCCGGGAGGCCGAGTACAACGGCAAGGATAGGGATCATCAGCGCGGTAACGGTAATGTGTACGGCTTCGGTAAACCAAAGTGCCGCAACGAAAAGCAACAGCGCGATACCTTTGTTGGCATCGGTACTGTAGGGAAGAATGTAATAAATGCCGAAGCAGACAACAGCAGAGATAATGGTCGTCAGCAGTCCTTTGAAGTCGGTAATCGGCTTCTGCGCACTGAGAAGCTCGACGTTTTCAGGATGCTGAGTCTTATCCTTGGCGTTTAAGTCCATGATGTATTCCTCTGAAACATGATTGGTTTTTCTTTTCAGCCGTACGTTCAGACGGCCTAATAGGTAACAGTATATTTGTAATTTAATGTAGTGTAAACAAATTGTAAATTATTTTTTAAAAATGAAATGAAAACCGGATAAGCAGCAAGAAAACTGCTTATCCGGCGGAATAAAGACCCATCGTGAGTTAGTAAGAATCAGGACAAATCGGTAAAACTGCCAAAATTACAGCCGAGTCAGTAATACCATCCTGATTCATATGGATTTAGACGTTTTGCGTCAGATTGTCTTGTTCCTTAAACAACAAACCGCAAACGGTCAAACCAGCCGCCGCCAGCAAGGCTCCGGCAATGCCGATATTGGAAAGGCCGAACCAGACGGTTACATAATGTCCCAAAAGCGCACCGCCGCCGATGCCGACATTGTACAAACCTGAATAAATCGAGTTGGCCACATCTGTTGCATCCGAGGCAAATGCCAAGACTTTCGACACCATACCCAAGCTGACGATGACGATGGCCACGCCCCAAATAAACACCAGCGCGTACACCGCATAAGGGAAAGAGGCAAACGGCAGAAGCAGCAGGGCAGAGAGCAGGATGACCGCCACCGCGCCAAGCATAAACAGGCGTTGCGATTTGGCAAACCATTTGCCAAACAGATAAGAAGCGGCAAAACCTGCCAAACCGTACAGGCTCAAAACGATGGTGACTTGTTCAGCCTTAAATCCGCCAACTTGCAACACAAAAGGCTCGATATAGCTGTATGCCGTGAAGTGTGCCGTAATAATCAACACCGTTATGGCATAAAGCAGCATCAGATTGCGGCGCTTGAACAAACTCGGCAGGCTGCTTAAAGAGCCGGTATTTTGGCTGGGTAAAGCAGGCAGATTTTTGGCCAACACCAGCATTACGCCGGCAGCGCAGACGCCGATCAGCAGTAAACTGAGCTGCCAGCCGAAGTATTGCCCGACCACGCGCCCCAGCGGAATGCCCAAAACCATCGCCAAAACCGTACCCGTACTGAGCAAGCCCAAAGCCTGATTGGTTTTGCCGGTGGGCGCAAGCCGTACTGCCAAAGAAGCCGTAATCGACCAAAAGACCGCGTGTGTCAGCGCAATCCCGATACGGCTGACCAAGAGGATGTTGAAGTTCCAAGAAAAAAATGACAGCGCGTGAAACAGCGCAAACAGTGCAAACAGCATCAGCAATAATTTGCGCCGTTCGATGTTTTTCGTCATCAGCATCAGCGGCAGCGATAGGAGCGCAACAATCCACGCATACACCGTAATCATCATGCCCACTTCCGTTGCCGCTTTGCCAAAGCTCTGACCAATGTCGCTCAAAAGCGCAATCGGAATGTATTCGGTGGTATTGAAAATAAACGCCCCCACCGCCAGCGCGCATACGCTAACCCATTGTTTGAATGTTGAAGTCATTATTATGTCCGTTTGATGAAGCAAAGGGCGTTATTGTACGCCTATCTGCATTTTTCAGACGGCCTTTAATGAAGAATTTGCAAGCTGTTTGTGTAAGGAGTAAAGTGTTTGGCAACCATATTTGTTTGAATGAAAGGAAATACAAATGCAAACTGTTACCCTCAACATCGACGGCATGACCTGCGGCGGCTGCGTGAAAAGCGTAACCCATCTTTTGGAAGGAGTAGAAGGCGTGGAAAAAGCAGAAGTCAGCTTGGAAAACAAAAATGCAGTGATTACTTTCGATGAGAGCAAGACAGATGCCGACGCGCTGATTGATGCCGTAGAAGACGGCGGCTACGACGTGGCTTTGTAACCGATAAGCGTATTTTTGAATATAAGGCCGTCTGAAACGTTTCAGACGGCCTTTGTCTCTTGATCACTTACTTTTTGCCATTATGTCGTTTTCGTTTGATAATACATAAATACAAAAAACACGCGCCAAACAATTAATAGGAGGCTTTGCCATGCAACAAAAAGTCCGTTTTCAAATCGAAGGCATGACCTGTCAGGCCTGCGCTTCGCGTATTGAAAAAGTGTTGAACAAAAAAGATTTTGTCGAATCGGCAGGGGTGAACTTTGCCAGCGAGGAAGCGCAGGTTACGTTTGACGACAGCAAAACCTCCGCAGCCGACATCGCCAAAATTATCGAGAAAACCGGCTACGGCGCGAAGGAAAAAACGGAAGATACATTGCCGCAAGCTGAAGCAGAACACCATATCGGCTGGCGGCTGTGGCTTTTGTTGGCCATCAATATTCCGTTCCTTATCGGCATGGCAGGGATGATGATCGGGCGGCACGATTGGATGATTCCGCCTGTATGGCAATTTGTGCTGGCAAGCATAGTGCAACTTTGGTTGGCCATCCCGTTTTACAAAAGCGCGTGGGCGAGCATTAAGGGCGGACTGGCGAATATGGACGTGCTCGTTACCATCGGCACGGTGTCGATTTACCTGTATTCCGTCTATATGCTGTTTTTCAGCCCGCACGCGGCACACGGCATGGCGCATGTGTATTTTGAAGCGGGCGCGATGGTGATCGGGTTTGTATCGCTGGGCAAATTTTTGGAACACCGCACCAAAAAATCCAGCCTGAACAGCTTGGGCCTGCTGCTCAAACTCACGCCAACCCAAGTCAACGTGCAACGCAACGGCGAATGGCAACAGCTTCCCATCGACCAAGTGCAAATCGGCGACCTTATCCGCGCCAACCACGGCGAACGCATCGCTGCCGACGGCATCATCGAAAGCGGCAGCGGTTGGGCGGACGAGAGTCATCTTACCGGCGAATCCAACCCCGAAGAGAAAAAGGCAGGCGGCAAAGTATTGGCAGGCGCGCTGATGACGGAAGGCAGCGTGGTTTACCGCGCTACGCAGCTCGGCAGCCAAACCCTGCTCGGCGACATGATGAACGCGTTATCTGAAGCACAGGGCAGCAAGGCGCCGATTGCGCGCGTAGCCGATAAAGCGGCGGCGGTGTTTGTGCCTGCCGTCGTAGGCATCGCGCTTTTGACCTTTATCGTTACTTGGCTGATTAAAAGCGATTGGACGGTTGCACTGATGCACGCCGTTGCCGTTTTGGTGATTGCCTGCCCGTGCGCGCTTGGTCTGGCGACGCCCGCCGCGATTATGGTCGGCATGGGCAAAGCGGTGAAACACGGCATTTGGTTTAAAGACGCGGCGGCGATGGAAGAAGCCGCCCACGTCGATGCCGTCGTGTTGGACAAAACCGGCACGCTGACCGAAGGCAGGCCGCAGGTTGCCGCCGTTTATTGTGTTCCCGACAGCGGCTTTGACGAAGACGCTTTGTACCGCATCGCAGCTGCTGTCGAACAAAACGCCGCTCATCCGCTCGCCCGAGCCATCGTTTCCGCCGCCCAAGCGCGCGGTTTGGACATTCCCGCCGCACAAAACGCGCAAACCGTTGTCGGCGCAGGCATTACCGCCGAAGTGGAAGGCGTGGGTTTGGTGAAAGCAGGCAAAGCCGAATTTGCCGAACTGACCTTGCCGAAATTTTCAGACGGCGTTTGGGACATTGCAAGCATTGTTGCAGTCTCAGTCGATAACAAACCTATCGGCGCATTCGCGCTCGCCGATGCGTTGAAAGCCGATACCGCCGAAGCCATAGGCCGTCTGAAAAAACACAATATCGATGTCTATATTATGAGCGGCGACAACCAAGGCACGGTCGAATACGTCGCCAAGCAACTGGGTATCGCACACGCCTTCGGCAATATGAGTCCGCGCGACAAAGCCGCCGAAGTGCAGAAACTCAAAGCCGCCGGCAAAACCGTGGCGATGGTCGGCGACGGCATCAACGACGCACCCGCACTTGCCGCCGCCAACGTCAGCTTCGCCATGAAAGGCGGCGCGGACGTTGCCGAACACACCGCGTCCGCCACGCTGATGCAGCATTCGGTCAACCAGTTCGCCGATGCCCTGCTGGTGTCGCAGGCGACTTTGAAAAACATCAAGCAAAACCTGTTTTTCGCCTTCTTCTACAATATCTTGGGCATTCCGCTCGCCGCACTCGGCTTTTTAAATCCCGTCATCGCGGGCGCGGCAATGGCGGCAAGCTCGGTTTCCGTGTTGAGCAATGCCTTGCGCCTGAAACGGGTGAATATTGAGTGATAATATAAAGGCCGTCTGAAGACTTTTTTTCAGACGGCCTTTAATCCATATTTTCTGATTTTGAGACTCAAGCGGGAGTATGTCGTATGGACATGATGTTGTTTACCAATATTGTGTTGATTGTTTTATGTATTTTTACTATGTTGCTGGTGTGGCCGCGCAACTGGAAACGCAAGCAGGCGTATTTTGAGAAAATCAAAAGCAATCCGGAAAACCTCAAATGGGTTGGGCAAAATCTGACTGGTCAGGAGTGGAAGGATTTGAAAGTCGTGAGCGACCATTTTGGCCTACCCATGTTGCAGGCCAAGCAATTAATTGATTTTTATAAAAACAGTCAGCATTAATTTATGATTTAACGATAGAATTTGACTGAAGTTAAGGCCGTCTGAAATAGCACTCTTATAATAATATAAGTAATATTTCAGACGGCCTTGCTGTTGGTTCAAATAAAGGGAGGAGAACAAAAATGACCGTTTACTTAATCGGCGATTCCGTTCGGCTTGCATCGGAGCCTTACACACGCGCCGCTTTGCCTGAGGCGGATATTGTTTCTCCATCGGAAAACTGCCGCTCGTCGTATGATGTGCTAGAGCATATCGGGCAATGGACAGAGGGCGCGACTGTGGGAGACATTATCCACATCAACTGCGGTTTGCACGACATCCGTCACAATCAAGGCTGTAATGAGCCGGTGGCCGATATAGAAACCTACCGCAACAACCTGACCCGAATTTTTGATTATCTGAAACAGACAGGTGCAAAAATTATTTGGGCGAGCAGCACGCCCTTTTTGGAAAGCGTACACAATATCGTCAAACCCTCGCGCCGTTATCTGGACGACTTGAAGGCCTATAACCTTGTGGCTAAGGATTTGGCAAGGCAATATGATTTTGCCGTCAACGATTTATACAGTTTGATGTTTGGGCAGGATTTGACTGATGTAATGCTGTGCGACGGGCTTCATTTCAATGAGTTCGGCAGTAAGATGATAGGCAAGGCAGTAGCAGAGGCGATATTGAAACAGATGGACTAACCTGACTTAACTCGTTTTGTCATGTTTTGGCTTTCAGACGGCCTTTAAAGCTAAAGCAAAGTTCCCGATATCAGGTAATGCAGCACTAATTCTTATCAACATTTAATCTAGGAGTATGGCCATGAGCGGCGAATTAGATAAAATCAGCGGTAAAGTAAAAGAAGTGGTTGGAGATGTATCCGGCAATGCTAAACTTGAAGCTGAGGGCTTGATTCAACAAGGCGTTGGCAAAGTAAAAGAAGTGGTCGGCAACATTGAAGAAAAAGGCAGCGATGTTTTGCAAAAAGGCAAAGAAGAAGCCGAGCATTTGGTTGATGAAGCCAAAGAAAAAGCTGAAAGCTTAATTAATGATATTAAAAGAAAATTTTAATATTTAAAGAATAAAAGGCCGTCTGAAAGATTTTTCAGACGGCCTTTGTTTTATGGTTTTAAAGTTTAGGCAAACTGTTTGCCAAATTCGATAAATTCGTCTTTTTTGGCTTTGGCTTTGCCGGAGTTGATGGCTTCTTGAGCGGCTTTGACGCCATCTGCCAGCGAAGCGACCACATTTCCTGCATAGAGCGCGGCAGCGGCATTGAGGACGACGATATCGCGTGCGGCACCGGCTTTGCCGTCCAGCACTTCGTTCATTTTTTGCAGGGATTCTTGCGCGTTTTCGACTTTGATTTCGTCTAAATTGCGGCGGACTTCCATGCCGAAATCGGCTGGGCTGATGTCGTATTCGGTGATTTTGCCGTCTTTCAGTTCGGCAACGCGGGTTTTGCCGGTCAGCGTGATTTCATCCAAACCGCCTTCGCCGCACACAACCAAAACATGTTTAGAGCCAAGCTGTTGCAATACGCGGGAAAGAATGCCGCACAAGTCGATGTGGAACACGCCCAAGAGTTGGTTTGCCGCGCCGGCAGGATTGGTCAGCGGGCCCAAGATATTGAAGATGCTGCGGAAGCCGAGCGAACGGCGGACAGGGGCAACATAGCGCATGGCGCTGTGGTGATTGGGCGCGAACATAAAGCCGATGCCGGTTTGCTGAATGCTTTGGGCAACCTGTTCGGGGTTGAGGTTGAGGTTGGCGCCCATTTGTTCCATGACATCGGCAGCGCCGCTGGATGAAGAAACAGAGCGTCCGCCATGTTTGGCGACTTTCGCGCCTGCCGCAGCCGCGACAAACATGGAAGTCGTGGAAATATTGAAAGTTTTGGCACCGTCGCCGCCCGTGCCGACAATATCGACCAAGTCATCGGCGTTTTCCAGCGGCACTTTGGTAGCGAATTCACGCATCACGCTGGCTGCGGCGGTAATCTCGGAAACGGTTTCAACTTTAATTCGCAGGCCGGTCAGAATGGCGGCGATTTGCTCGGGCGGAACTTGGCCGCTCATGATTTGGCGCATGAGGTCAGTCATTTCATCGTAGAAAAGTTCGTTGTTGCTGATGAGGCGTTCAATCGCTTGTTGAGGGGTAATCATGATTTTTCCTTTGTTCGTGTCCGATGTGATTCAGGCCGTCTGAAAATGCGGTTTGAACACTGTCAAACACATTTCAGACGGCCTTTCATTAAGATTTTTGCGGACGATAGTCTTTGAATTCTTCTAGGAAGTTTTTCAGCATATCGTGGCCATGTTCGGTCAGCAGGGCTTCGGGGTGGAACTGTACGCCTTCGACGGCATATTCTTTGTGGCGTACGCCCATGATTTCGCCGTCTTCCGTCCATGCGGTAATTTCGAGGCAGTCGGGCAGAGTGGCGCGGTCGATGGCCAGGCTGTGGTAACGCGTGCAGTTGACCGGATTGGGCAGGTCTTTAAACATGCCTGTGCCGTGATGGAAAACGGGGGAGACTTTGCCGTGCATCATCGTTTGCGCGCGCACGACATTGCCGCCGAACGCTTCGCCCATGGTTTGGTGCCCGAGGCACACGCCCATGACGGGCAGCCTGCCGGCAAAGTGCTGCATGGCCGCAACAGAAATGCCTGCTTCCTTAGGGGAGCAAGGGCCCGGGCCGATGACCAGATATTGCGGTTTCAGGGCTTCGATTTCTTCGATGGTGATTTCATCGTTGCAACGTACCAAAACTTCCTGCCCCAATTCGGCAAAGTATTGGACGATGTTGTAGGTGAAGCTGTCGTAATTATCAATGAACAAAAGCATTTTAAATCTAACCTGCTGTTAATTAAAGAATCTTTGTTATTGCCGCCCAAATTATACCCGATTTAGTACCCGCTTTTAATTTTCCGTTATAAAACTGGGCGCGTTTTAATCCAGTTTTCAACTTCATCGGATCGCCATCGGGAAGATGCTCCAATCTTGCACGGGGGCGGAAATTCATCTTTCTTAATCATGGCATAAAGCTTTGTCTTTCCGCAAGCGGTTATCTCTAAGACTTCTTTTAATTTGAGTAATTTCATTTTCTTCTTGCCTTTCGTATCTTCATCAGGCGGTATTTCCGCCGCCTGTCGGATTGGTAGTTGTTGCGCGGGTTATTGGATATCAATCAAAACTGGTTCTTTCCCTGTTATCTGCCACATTTCGCGTTTAAGTATGGCTAGGCAGATAAGGCCTGCGTTCTGGGCAATGCTGCCGCCGTCTTCGCCATCTTTCGGCATTGGTTTGTCCGATGTCAGCTTGATAAACAGGCCGTCCGGTTGGTCGCTGATGAGGATGCTTACTGTTGCCATTATTTGCCTCTCGTATCAGGCGGTTCAGGGAGTGGTTGCCAGTGAGTTACATCATCTCCATAAATGGAGCAGTTATATTCTGCGCCATCAATATGATAAATATCCCCCGTGAAATAATGCCCCTTCGTAAAACAACTACCACTTGGAGTGCCTAGTTCGTGCAAGGCAATTCTTACTTCTCCGGTATTAAGTAGAATATTTACTTCCTGCCCGTCTTCCGGGTATTTGTCCTCCACGCTTATCCATTCGGATTGTGCGGCACGTGCTTGCCATGCTTGCCATGCGTCTTGAGCGTGTTGTAGGCAATAAACGCCACTTGGGTATTTATTAAATGTTCGTCCGTGCATCGGGGTTGGTAAATAAGTGCTTGCGTACCACTCCTCAAACGCCTTGCGCTCTTGTTCGATTCTTTCGGGTGTCATTCTATGTCTCCCCTGCAGATGGCGTTCAACACATCGGCGTGGGCTTGGGCGGCTTCTTTGGTGTGATGCATTAGTCCGTTTTTCAAGTACCAACAACTCAAAAAATCATTCGATTGGAAGCGTAATGGAATAACGCGGAATGGCGGTGTTTCTGCTGGGTTGGACTTATCCAGTACGTAAATAAAATCACCTTCTATGACTTTGGTAGTTAACGGCTTTGGAAACTCCATATCTTTGCCGTTCACGGTAACTTTGATTGTTTGCGGCTTGCGGCGGTAGTTATGGTCTTCGCTCCAAGAAGGGGATATTTCGCATCCTTTCCATTCGTTTGGTGCCTCAACTTCCCACCGCTCCCACGGCTTATCAGTCTCCATTGCATCCTGTGCGTATTGCAGCATCAAGTTTGCGTGTTTATGTGCTGTCATTGCATCTTTCCTTTTGCTAATTTGTTAAATTGGTTTGAATTTTTCTTTAAATTCGGAAAGTGGGCGGACGAAAACTTCATCAGTATCAACGAACGCTTTTTTATAAATTGCCATGTCGGTCAAATCAGATTCCAGCTTTGCCACCCCTAAAAGCGTGTATTCTCCGCCTTTGTAATGGCGGTAAATCGCATATTTTCTCAACGGCATTTTTTCTTTTTCGGGATTCACTTCATCTGTCCTTTCTGATATTCGTTAATTTGCACCGCTACTTTTGGGATTCCTGACAGCTCGATAGCCATGATGACTGCGGCAATCAGGATTGCGGCAATTATGTCTTTCATGCCGCTGCTTCCTGTCGTATAAGTCCAATCAGGTTTGCGGCACGTTTGAAATGCTTAGTCCAGTTGAAGCAGCTAAAGCCGGTTCCGCTGTCGCAATGTCGGATGATGTTTTCCGAATCCTTGACAGCCTGAACCAGTGCGCCTCCCTTGTTCTTGACAAGCATTTTCATGAGTGGTTGACGCACGTCGCCGATGCGTTGCGGGCGTACAGGGTTTAATGGCTTGCCGTACATTGCCGAAAGCTCCGCATCTGCTTGAATGCCCACATCGTAAAGCAGGTTTGCTGCGTGTAAGATTCGGTCTGTAAATTCGGCATAGGGCATTTTCAGGCGGCGGGCTTCCGCGCGGGAATCGCTGCCGTTGACGACTTTATCAACCGCCGAAATCAAACCGCCATCAAGTTCTAAAAACGTCATGGCTTTTTTGGTAACACTGACGGCGAGCGAGTATGTCGATACTTCGGCGATTAACCGCACCGGAGCATCTTTCAAAAACTCTTCATACGCAGCAAAGAGATTTGATAGCGGACGCAACACGAGTTGACGCTGATTCGGGCTAAGGTCGTCAAAATCCTTAGTCCATTTTTCAACTGCCTGCGATGCTTCACGGCAGGCAAACTCGACGCTTTTTTCGTTCGCTGGATCGTCTGTATTGCAGTACAGACCAAGACGCTGAACTTGCTTGATGATATGCTCGGCGAAGTTGATTAATTCCTGATTGCAGGCGTAGCGCATATCTTGCATTGATAACCACATTTTGACGCTACACGTTACCGCCTCATCTTCGGACACTTTCGCGCCTGACAACATCTCGGCGATGTTTTCTTTTTGCGCTTTCGATAATGTGGATAGGCGGTTTCGGTCAACGTTTTTTACTGCGCCCGCGCGTTTCAGGGCGCGTTCTTCTTGGGTCAATTTCTTTGCTGCTTTCTTGGCGGCAAGCATCTGTTTTGCCGTCTGTCTTGTTGCTATTGTTGCTGTTTGCATTTTGTTTCCTCGCTAATTGCCGTCCTCTCAACGGCACTAGTTTTTACTTGCCTATTTGCGATCAGATATCCGAATTAAAAAACTCGTAAACATTAGGCACATCAGGCCAGTTTGTAATAACGCCATCTGCACTAATATCAATATGAATATATTCGCCTCTTTTGCCTGGGATTAAGTCATGAGGAATATAATAATTATCAAGACTAGCTACCTTCCCCCCGCATTTATCAAACAAGGTATAAACCCCATTATTTCGGATGTTGTCATGTATAGAAACTGGTTCATTTCCTTGCCAAGATACAACTTTACCTGTGTCAACTTCGATTAATAAATCAAGTTCGCCGTCATCATTAAATAAATGTTTTGGCAAGTTTTCTGAAACATCATCATGCAATTCAACTTCTATTCTTACAGAATGAATTTCTACTTTGGTTAGTTTTAAAACTTCTACTTCCATTATTTACTCCTTAACTCAAAACGGCACATCATCAGTAATATCTTCAACAGGCGCGGCCGTTGCTTGGCTATTACCGCCCAACATCTTCATTTCGTTGGCGATAATCTCGTAAGCCGTGCGCTCGATTCCGTCTTTGCCTTGATATTTACGGCTTTGGATACGGCCTTCCAGATACACTTGGCTGCCTTTACGCAGGTATTGACCGGCGATTTCGGCGAGTTTGCGGTACATGGTGATGTTGTGCCATTCGGTACGTTCTACGCGTTGGCCGTTGCGGTCGTTCCAGCTTTCGCTAGTGGCTACGGAAAAGTTACAGACGGCTTCGCCATTTGCCATATAACGCAATTCAGGTTCACGGCCGAGACGACCAATTAAAATTACTTTGTTCAGCATCGTTAAATCCTTTAATCATCTTTCTGTTCCCAAACATCATCCCATTTGGATGATGAAACAAAAATCACATCTTTTATTTCCACTTCAATGATTTCTGAGTTGCTCATAACAACACTTACCCAACGGCCAATAGAGCCTTGGGCCTCGCCGAGATAAACCGCTTTAATCAAGCCATCACTTAAATTTTCGCCTGTCGTGATACCCAATAAATCGCCGAATTTTAATCTGTTCATTTAATAACTCCATTTTTAAAAACTGTTTTGACAGGCTTCCAGACGGTTTTGCCGTCAACTTCCTGCGATTGCCTGATTCCAACGACGTGAATATCAGGATTGCCGCTAGACAGCCTGATAAACTCTTCTGCCGTGTCGATGGACGAATATTCAGGGCTGATTTGGTAGCGGGCGTTACTTAACCGCTTCCATTTGCGGGTATCCTCATACCACTTGGAATCCTCTTTGTTGTAAACAAGCCGCCGCCGTTTTTCTTCTTCGGCGCGGACTTTCCCGAAAACGGCAAACATTGCTGCTCCTTACAGGGCGTTAATTTCCGCCGCTTGTTCTTCGGTTAGGGTGTATTCTTCCAACACTTCGGAAACCTCTTTAACGCCTGTTGATACCGCTTCAATCAACGCCGCGAACTGTTCTTTGGTCGGCGTGGGTTTGGTTGGTTCAGTCGTCATTTCGGGTTTCGCTTCGATGGCGGCGGCACCATCTACCATCGCATTAAGGTCTTGCGCGTCTGACTTCTTTACTTCTTTGATTGCGAACCAATCAGACGGCTTACTCATGCCGTCTTTCAGGCTGGTGTAGATTTTTCTCAATTCGACAATCTGCGCTGGGCGGATGGCTTCAAGGCGGCATTGATAACGGTCTTGGATGTTTTCGGCGGTAATGCCGAATTTACCCATAGTAGCCGTCAGTTTTCGGATGGTTTCTTTTATCTCTTCAGGTGTTGCTCCAACGCTTGCCGCCTGCGTAACAGAGCATTGCGCCAATGCTGCCTCCACAATGTCGCCCGGAATGATACTCAAGATACAGGCGCGTAAACGTCGGCTACCTTGATTCGCCACCATCTCGTATATGTCGCGTGGGTCTGTCAGTGTTTTCGTCCCACCTTTTGCTATGCGTTTATGCGCGACCTGAAATACCTTTGCTTGTCGGACGTTGGTTTCCAAGTCCCATGCGTAAGCTTCGACCGTTGACACGCCGTTTTCTTGAGACAGTTCGCGGATACCAAAATCGAGATTACCCCAGTTCTGTGCCAAGACTTCAGCCAGTCGTATTGATGGGCCTTCAACGTTCTGCCCGCCGCGCGGGTAACTGTAAACCGCCGAATCTGCCAGCGTCTGACGTGTGCAGGCATTTAAGATTCGGTCTGCCGCCTGAATCTGATTGCGCGGGAACTGTTTAGCCATGAATACCATCGCTTGGATTTCACTGGCTTCGCGTTGCGCCTTGATTTCAGTCATTGTGTTTGGCAGTGCTTCAGAAACCGCCGTTTGTTGAAACGGGTTTTTTACCATTTGATTCATGATTCATCCTTAATCGTAGTATGCCCAAGCCGGTAAAGATAACGGCTCGATTTGTTCGCTATATGCCTGAAATGTATTTGTTTTGATACATTCAGAAAGCGTCATTAAATCCCTGCGGAACAGTTCATGCCCGCGCTCTTTTGCCTGCTCGTCCAGCGTGTAACACGCGACTGCAAACGGTGCTTTTTTCTCAACGGCGATAAAGATAAATCCTTTCGGATATTCCCCCGTCGCCTGATAGATGCCGTTACTGTAAAAAGCGTCCTGAACGTGGTATCGGTAATTTGCCACCGACCGCGCGAAACCTTGCGGGCTTGCGTCTTCCGTTGACTTCAGGTCAATGATGATTCCGTTGCTATTCCAAAAGTCAGGACGGCAACGGCAGTCAATCCCTGTTTCATCGTCTCGCCAAAAGACCGACTGTTCAGGCTTGCCACTGCTCAATAATGCCGAAGCCTTTGGATGTGCGGCGATAGCGTCCGCCATGCCTTTGATTTGCTCTACCCATTCGGCTTTTAAAATCGTCTTCCCGCTTTCTGCAATCTCTGCCAACTGCGCCTTGCCGTCTTTGGTGCGACCGTTGAAGTCATCGGGCAAGACCGCGTAAGATTCGGCGAACACTTCGGGCAACAAGATGTAATCGTGAAACGCGCTACCGAAAATCATCGCCTGTGTGCTTTCGGTTTCCGATTCCCGCGCGTGTTTGAAGTGCGCGGGGCTTTTGGCAAGTTGGTCTAATTGAGTTTTGCTTACCGCCGCATGATTGTGATAATCGGCATTGCTCATGTTGCTTATGATGGTCATAACCCACCCGCCAAAAGGCTATCCATATAAACCCGCGCGTCAGATTCCGTCTTGAAAACTTGAACGCTCTCTAACTTCGCCCGTTTTGTCTTGTCGGGTCGGTATGTGACCTTGTTGTAGCCGTCGGGCATGGTTCCGACTTGATAGCCGCTTATAACTTTTCGCATAACTACGTTTGGGCTGCGTGGTACGACCGTAAAGCCTTTAACCTTTGCTGAAAGTGTCCCGGCTAATCCGTATGGTCGATGGTTCATTTCGGAAGCTCCTTGTATTTGCAATATCGCATTGATGGTTTACCAGTTTTCTTATCCACCTTCTCATTGCCATGCTTATCAACTCGAGGCTTGAGAATTGCTATATAAACAGGGCGGATAAAATCCTCTTGTCCTTTGCAAAGCTCCACGAAATCCATAGCTATCTTTTCGGACGAGAAGTCTCCCGAAATCTGATAGCAGCCTGTATCTTTAGCAAAAGTCTTTTCTTCGTCTTGGACTTTCACCCCAAGTTTGTTAAATGACTTTTTATATTCTTTTTTCTTTTGCTTACCAAATACTGCAAACATTATTTAACCTCCGCGTCTCCCATGACCTTTACTTCGTCCGGCATGGCTTCGTATGTTTGCTCAATTTGAGCTTCTTGGCTGATGGTTTCAGGCTCTACCGGCTTCTCTGTTTTGCCGGAAAAGCTACAAGCTGCGATCGTGATGGCCGACACTGCTAAAACTGTTCTGATTGCGTATTTCATGCCGCTTCCTTCCATTGGTTTGCTAGTTCGTCGATTTTGCTTGCCTGCAAATCAGGGTTGTTTGATTGAACCGCCCAAATCAGCGCTTCTTTGATTTCTTCGTTTTCGTACTTGTTGCGGCTCAATTCGAGAAATTCCGCGCCGTCTAACAAGCAAGTTCGCCATTCGCCATCATTTTGCGAGTATTCCAATTCATCACATTCGATAGCGCATTTGCGAAACTCGTATGCTTCCTTGATGACGTGCTGCATGATTCGTGCATGGAACAATTTGAAATTCTTCCTGTTGTCATCTTCTTGGCGTTCTTCAATTGCAATTTCTGCGTCTCGCAATTCTTCGCGCCTGTACATTTCGTCCATTCCCCAATCGGTGCGGCTTGTTTCGTAATAAGTCATTTCCTTTTCCTTTTGTTGCGGTATCGGTAGAGGAAGGGGCTTGATGTTTCTCCGTGCCGTTGCCCTTGCTTGCCTGTGGTGTTGCTAGGCAGTAAGCCTTGTGCCCTCGTTTTGGCATTGCTCACCCTATCTACCGATAATTTGACCTTGCTTATTTAAACAGCCGTTCCCAACCGCTTAAATAAGCCCCCTGTTGCAGGGGCTGTATCATTCGCTAGGCTCTTATCTTTTCGGCGGCCTTGACCTGTAACCGTTTGTTCGATTCCCCCCATCTCTCGATGTCTTGCTTCGATGGGTACAGTATAATCTTTTTATACTTAAAGTCAAATATTTTTAGTCTTTAACGTGCTTAATTTTTATACTTTATTGTTTTTAAATGAAATTAATTTTATACGGGCGCAAAAAAAACGCCCATATAGGGCGGTTTGCATAGGTAATACTTCAAGTAAAAATAGCCCACCATTAAAACGGCGGGCTATGTCGGGCTATAATCAAATAAGCAATCTATGATTGGCAATCGGATTTAAAATCATCTGTTGCGGAACATTTTCATTACCGATGTTATTGCGTCTGCGGAATATGCGATAACCTGCAAGGCTACCATTGGAAAAGCGAATAACGCCGCCCAGTACCAATCCCAATCCCATTGATTGACGGCATAATAGAAAACGCCGATTGAGATAGGAAATGTTAGTCTCGCTATAGATAGGGCGGCAATGGCGGCGATCATCCACCCAAAGCCAAATTCATCTTCAATGCCTGCAAGTCCTATAAATAGCTGAAATACTCCAAACAGCAATAAAACTGCCATAATCAGGCAGCCGCCGCCGTTGACATCCAACTCATCTTTAGTCGTTTCTTGTTTCATTTGTTTAGTCTCTCGATTTGACTTCCATTCGGCTATTTTGAATTTTCCAATAAAAAACGCAATGGTGCCGCCGGCGGCAATAAAAACAGTCAGTGCAATTTGGTCTTGCGTCATTCTATTCCATCCCTTTTTATTTTAGGTTTGTAATCAGGGTCAAGCCTACTCAGTAAAATATCGGTAGGTATCAACCTGCGTTTCACTTCCACGACTACTCCGGCAATAAACGCACCATCAGGCAGCGGAACGCCTGATCCGCCATCGTAGATAAAGGTATGCGTCCCATCAATCGCAATGGACAACCTGCCCACCATGCCGCGCTGGTAGCCTGTATTGTCGATACAAATAAGCACCAAGTCTTTGTCTCTTGGCGGGATATTAGGCTCCACTATCAGTATGTCGCCGCGCTTTATCCCTGCAAACTCCACATCATCAGCCATGCGGACGCCAACGGTATTCCCTGAGTGTGGAATAAATGTTGCTGCCCTGTCCCCATTCCCCTGAATTTGCGTCCTGTCCTTATCAGGGTTGGAGAGATGGCGAACAGCTATATCAATATCCAAAAGCGGCATTGATTTTAAAAAGTGCTTGTCTGCGTCGGCAAGCTCTTCTTTTGTTGGCTTGCTTACAGAATTTTGATTCAGTGTGTAACTGGTGTTTGTTTGGTTGCCATTTATCAGGTCTCTGCCTGCGCTTTGCTGATATGGCAATGGGTATCCTGTAACCCTATGTATCTCCATCATTTGTTCAAACGATGGCTTTGAACGTCCGTTTTCCATTGCTGACACATTTGCTTTCGTTCTTCCGAGATGTTCCGCTAATTTTTCTTGGGTCATTTCTTGCCCTGCATATTCACGAGCAGCCAAAACCCATTTGGATAAATCTATTTGTTCTTTAGTCATTTCGTACTCCTTTACAAATTGTATAAAAAAACTGGACTTTGCAGGGGTAAATATATTTGACTTTTATGTATTGTTTTTTTATACTTATGTAAAAAGGAGTTTGACTATGGATGCGCTTAAAAAGGCAGTTTCGATACTTGGCAGTCAGCAAAAAATGGCTGATTCGCTTGGTGTGTCGAAGCAACTTATCAGCAGTTATGTGAATGGTCGTGCAAAGGTAACGGCTGTAAATGCAAAGAAAATTGAAGAATTGACAGGGGTGAAACGGGAAGAAATCCGCCCTGATTTATTTTTATAAGTAACTATTTTTATAAGCGAATTGAAGCGGAAGTCATCCGCAATTTACCAGAAAGGAAAAAAAATGAAGCAGTACATTGGAACAAAAGAAGTGAAGGCAACGCCGATGAATCGCGGCGATTACAACGTGTTGCGCGGTTGGCAGGTGCCGGAAAACGAAAACCCCGCTGACGACGGCTACTTGGTCGTCTATCCAAACGGGGAATCAAACGTGGATGGATTTGATGGCTATGTCTCATGGTCGCCAAAGAAACAGTTTGAGGAAGCCTATCGAGTTTCCGAAACGTTCAAAGACCGTCTGACAATCGAATATGCGCAACTCGAAGAGCGATTGGGGAAACTGCGCGGATTCATTCAGTCGGAGCGATTCCAAAGCCTTGCCGAAGAAGACCGTAATTTGTTTGTCGAGCAGGGAAAAGCGATGGCTTCCTATCTCTCTATTCTGAACATTCGCATCATCATGTCAATGGATGACGTATCAGAAAAATAAAGAAGAAAAGCCCGTCGGGGATGACGGGCTAAGGTGGCTGTTCTAAACCACGTTAAAGGAGTCGAGATTATGAACGATAAAAAGACCCAATGCAAGAAGATTGTCGAGTATATCCGCGCAAACGGACACATCACTTCGCTGGAAGCTGCGAAACATCTGAACATCACGCAGTTATGCGCCCGAATCGTCGACTTGGAAAGCAGGGGTTTTGTTTTCAACAAGCCTAAATTCAAGGTCGGCAACTGTAAAAATCCGGTCGCGCATTACTCGATCGCCAGGTCAGGAATTGAACTATGAACCGAGAACAAAGAATACACGAAGCCCGATTGCTGGTGTTGGCTTATATGCAAGCCGAAGACGTCATAAAAGCGCAGGAAGCGTTGGACAAGTGGGCTGAAATTGTGAAAGGGGTTGATGATGGAAATAAACGAGAAGCCTAGTTTCTACGCAGTATTACCGGCTCACGTGCGATATGAAAAACGCCTAAAACCTGCTGAACGTTTGCTTTTTGCTGAGATTTCAGCCCTTACAAACAAGTTTGGTTATTGCACTGCTTCAAATGGCTATTTTGCTGAATTGTACGAAATCGAAAAAGAGACTGTAAGCCGATGGGTAAACCATCTTGCAAAACTTGGTTTTTTAAGATTGGAAATGGTTTACGAGGGGAAACAAATCAAAGGCAGAAAGATTTGGATTGACGAAAAAGTCATGACCCCTATTGACGAAAAAGTCATGACCCCTATTGACGAAAAAGTCATGACCCCTATTGACGAAAAAGTCATGACCCCTATTGACGAAAAAGTCAAAGGTAATAATACAAGATTAAATAATACAAGATTAAATAATACCCCCTTACCCCCAAACACCGGAAACGGCAAAGACGATTTGAACGCTAACGCGTTTGTTTCCGCTAACGCGAAAACGTGTGATCAGGAAACCGATGAACCAACTTCACTGGAGACCAAAAACGACAGTAACGGCAACGGCAGCCTTTCAGGAAAACCGAAAGATGGGAATGTTCCGCGCCGCCGCAAATCTGCCGATGTACCACATCAGGAAATCGCCGATTTGTACAACGAAGTTTTAGGCGGTCGGTTGCCAAGTGTTCAAGTTCTGAACGACACACGCAAACGCGCTATTACTAATCGCTGGTGTGAGATGTTGGGAACGGTAGCACCGAACGGCAAAGTGAGATTCGAGGATAAGGAAACCGGCTTGGCTTGGTTTGCAGGCTTTTTCCGAAAAGTGGCAATGAATCAGTTTTGGATGGGCGAAAACCAAACAGGCTTTGCAGTTAACTTTGACTGGATTTTCAAGGCTGGCAACTTTGTAAAAATCCTTGAATGGCACCCGCCAAAAACGAATTAAGCAACAAAGGGAAAACACATGAACCAAATTGAGGAAATGGAAGCCGTCCAATCACTGGCAAACGTAGAGGCAGAGCAGAACATCTTGGGCGGCATCTTGATTGAACCAACAGCGATCACACGATGCGCAATCTTGACCCCTGAAAAATTCTACCAAGCGCAACACAGAATTATTTTCCGCGCGTTGTTGGATATGGAGGCAGCGAATGAGCCAATCGACATTATCACGCTGAACGACAAACTGGAAGCGCGAGGGGAGGCAGAAAACGCCGGCGGCTTGGCTTACTTGATTGACCTAAGCCAAAACACGCCAAGCGCGAAGAACATCAGCCGGTATGTTGACATTGTAAATGACAGGTTTATTGAGCGTGGTTTGCTTCGAGCTTCGGCAGTGATTGAAAAAATCGCGGTTTCCAAAGACGGCGAGACGGTAGCAGAGAAGCTGTCAAAAGCGGCGGATGAATTGGCGGCGGTTGGCAAAGACGCAGTAAAACGCGTAACCAAGACATTCAGCGAAACCGTTGAAGATTTGATTGGCGATTTAGATAAACGGCTTGACGGTGTGCGTTTCGGATTGCCTACCGGCTTGATGAAATTGGACGAAATGACCGGTGGTTTGCCAAATGGGAACTTGATTGTAATTGCGGCGCGGCCGTCAATGGGTAAAACGGTTTTAGCTGAAAACATTGCCCGATTTGCCCTGAAGCAAGGTAAGGCGGTGCATTTCCAAAGCTACGAGATGAACGGATTAGAGCTTGCGCGGCGTGGCATGGCGGCAGAGTGCAATATCCCGATGAAAAACCTAAAGACCGGCAATCTGACAGAAAGCGATTACGCAAATATGCCGATTTACGTTAGCCAAGTGAATAACTGGAAGTTTGATGTGAATTGCGATCTGCTGAATGTTGACGAACTTTGTTTCTTGTCGAAAGAGAAAAAACTCACTACCGGATTGGATTTGTTGGTTGTCGACCATCTGCACATTATGCCGCGAGCCGGTAAGGACGAGGTGACAGAGCTTGGGAATATATCGCGCTGTCTGAAGAACTTGGCGGTTGAGTTGAATATCCCTGTTGTCTTGGTAGCACAGTTGAACAGGTGTAACACGAAGCAGACAGATAAACGCCCAAACATGGCAGACATTCGAGGCAGCGGCAGCGTGGAGCAAGACGCAAACATCATCATCATGCCGCACCGTGAGAGCTACTACAACAAAAACGAGAATCCAAGCCTTGCCGAGTTGATTGTAGCTAAAAACCGAGACGGCGAAATGGGAACAGTAGTTTGCGGCTGGAAAGGGCAGTTTATGCGATTCGAGGAAGAGCCTGATTTGACATGGCAAGAACCGAAACGGAGCGAATATGACCCTTACAGTGTCTGAAACCTGCTACCACTGCCTACACGCAGATTTTAAAGCCGAAGCAAATGGCACGATGCGCGGATTTGCAAGATGTACCAAAGCAAAGACGGCTGAAGATAAAGCGAGCTACTACTTCGGCGGCTACAAATGCGACAAAGGCGAATTTAACCCGGCAACAGCCGACACGATGGAAAAAAGGCGCGAAAAGTTTGAAGAATGGCGCAACAAAAGGAAATGAAATGAGAATTTTAGCTTTATTTGACGATGGGAACGGAAGCGTAAAAAAGGCACTGCCTGAGCATGATGTGGTGTCGGTAGGGATTGGAAACGCCGATATTGTGATGGATTTGTCAGACCTGAAGAATATTAAAAAGCTGGTCGATATGCACAAAGAAAACCCATTCGACCTGCTGATGGCAAGCCCGCCGTGTGAATCTTGGAGCTTCGCAACCGCAGGAGATAACGGGAACGCTTATCGAGATAAAAACAGCCTGGCATTACGAACTTTTCAAGACTGGAAAAAACACCCGTATGTATCAGTTCGTAAATTGGTTGAGCGTAACGCGCCTGAAATTCCTGCTGTCTATTCCAGATATTTGCGAAAGGGTGTGAACGGCGATTTAACAGCGTTGTTCACGGCTGAATTGGTCAAGGCTTTGGGGATCCCGTTTGTTATCGAGAATCCTCAATCATCAATGATTTTTGACAAGTTGAAGCGTGAGGGTTTGAGTTTTGTGAAGAACGTAGCCTGCTATGCCGCCTATAGCGACAAGTTTCCGCTTAAACGAACCGGCTTTGCTTCAGGTGCGGCGATGAATTTAAAACAGGCAAAACGCGCGAAATTTGCATTTGGCGATTGGAAAGGAAGCCGTCATATCGTGCGGTCATCTATCCCTGAAGATTTAATAAAACACATTGTAAGTCACTTTTAACGAGGAAAACGGAAAATGAAAAACTGGTTAATCGAGAAATTGGGCGGCGTGAGTAAGAAAGACCATGAGGAGGTTATTCAGATCGCTGAGCGATTGAGAATCACGGTGACAGATTACAGTCAGAGGATTTCAGACGGCTTGAAAGAAAAAGCCGAAATGAGAGCAGAAAAAGCCGAAATGGAAAAGGCGGCGGAAATGGTCAGCGCGAACCTGTCGGAAACAATCAGCCGTCTGAACGAGGCGAATAGAACAATCAACGGATTAAGACAAATTGTTAATGGGTCGGCAATCAGTTCAGCAGAGAAGAACAAGAAAATCGAAGAGCTGCAAGCGGAAATTGAAGCGAAGAACGCAGAGCTTGCACGAGTGAAATCAGAGATTATCGCAATCTCAAAAATCAAAGCAGATACAACACTGAAAGCAGAAAACCAACGTCTGAAAGCTGAATTGGAGTTACTGAAACGCAATAAATTCAAGCGAGGCCGCAAATGATGACACTGTTTTTAATTGGGCTTGGTGCGATAGCTGCACTGATCGGAATTACCGTTTGGGTAGATATGCAGCCGATTGACGAATTTGGTTGTAGCTTAAAAGGGGAGGGGTGGGATGGATTCTAAAAAATGCAATAAATGCGGAAAAGTGAAACCGTTGCCAGAGATGACTAGACGCAGAGATGAGGAAACAGGGGAGTTTAAATACTTGTCTCTTTGCAAATCCTGCAAGGTGGAATATCAAAAAAAGTACAAGATGGAAAAACGAGAGGCTCCTAAATCTAGGGTTTGCAAGTGCTGCAAACAAGAGAAGCCGATTAGCAGCTTTTATCAAAAATATCAAAGCCGTGATGGAGTCTGGGTTTATTACTGGCAGTGCAAAGAGTGCAAGAGAGAGGCGTACAAGGCGAAACATGGAGTAAAGCCTGTTATCAAACCGCCAAAGCCAAGCGTATGGGATTTGACGTGTATGCCTAAAGGCTTGAGCGTTGAAGATACTGTCAATCTTTCAAACGAAGCGTTCCCCCTGTTGAATAACCAGTATTGGAAAGCAGGGGAAGCCCAAAAGATTTACAAACAATTCGGCATGAGATGGAGCTATTTATGAAATTCTCGGTATTTTTGATTTGTGTAGCGGTCGTAGTGTTGGCGATTGGCTTTGTCGAATGGGTCGCAAAGAAAGTGCGCAACCAAGACGATGACGATGATTGGGGTGGGCATTGGCCGTATTGAAATCTGTATTGCTTCCATACCCTAACAGCCTCTTAAATCCAAATAGGAAAGCTAATAGGCACGTTAAAGCGAAGATTTTTAAAAAGACCAAAAGCGAGGCATACGAGATAGCCATGCAGTCAGGATTGCAGGGGATTCAGCAAAGGAAAATCCGATTGCTGTTTTCCCCGCCTGACAAAAGACGGCGCGATATAGACAACATGCTGGCAAGCATGAAAGCCTCTTTGGACGGTATCGCTTTGGCGATAGGGTGTGATGATGTTGAGTTTTGTCCTGTAATTTTAGACCGTGCGCCGCCGGTAAAAGGCGGTTCTGTTTTAGTGGAGTTTTACGAATGAGTATTTTTAGTCTGGTTGTTAACGTCTTGAGCGCGGCGGTTTGTTTGTGTTTGACGTTTAAGATTGCCGTTTTTGCATATCTGACATACGGCGAGCGTTTTTCATGGTGGTGGGGTAATGACGATGACCGCGTAAAGGTTGGTTGGTTAGATTTTGCGTTGTGCGCCTTGTGGTTGTTTATTGCGAGTATTGATTTCCTACTTCGATTTACGGAGGAACTGCTGAAGTAATGAGTAAAACAAAAGAGGAAAAGAAGCACCTTGAGCGCGTGGCCTCTATCGGTTGTATCGTCTGTCGTAATGATGGGCGATACAACATACCGGCAGAGGTACACCATATCCGAAACGGTGCAGGCATGGGTAGGCGTAACAGCCATTTTGAGACGATACCGCTATGTCCTGCACATCATCGGACTGGTGGAGTAGGGATAGCCTTTCACGCCGCGCCGCGAACGTTTGAAAGCTTATACGGAACGGAAAGGGAATTGTTGGAACAGGTTAAGTATATTTTAAATGGATATTGACAGTTTGAAAGGACGTTTGAAATGAGTTGGATTTTAGCGATATTTTTGGTTGTAGTTGGGGTAGTCATTGGTGTATTGGGTTTTGTTATTTGGTTTGGCATGAATTTCAGGATACTGAAATGAACGAAGCGAAATTCACGCTGACACCGCAAAACGCGCGCGGTGTCATGCGGTCGATTTGGGATAACCTGAACGGGTGGTTTGAAAACGGAAATTTGGACATCACGATCCGCCCGCACAAATCCAAACGGAGCGTCGAGCAGAACCGCCGCTTGTGGAAAATCTACGGCGAACTGGCAGATAAAGCATGGGTCAACGGCAGGCGATACAGCGCGGAAACGTGGCACGAGTATTGCAAAGGAATGTTTCTAGGTTATGAGTTAAAGGCCATGCCGGATGGTACGGAGATTAAAACGCCAATCAGCACGACAACGCTAAACACGGCAGAGATGACAGACTATCAAAACCGCTTGCAATCGTGGGCGGCTGGGGAATTTGGAATAATTTGGGAGTTTTAAATGCTGGTACAGTGCAACGAAGAAACCGGCAGGCGGTGCGGGGAATCGCATGGGCGGTCTAAGCTGACGGACAAAGAGGTTGAGATAATCAGGCGACTCAATGAGCAGGGTGTCAATTATCATATTTTGGCGCGTAGTTTTGATTGTTCGCCCGAAACGATTGGGCGCATCTGCCGCTGTGAAATTCGCAATGTGATTAAAGTAAAGTGGAAAAAATTAAATGCTGACTGAACAACAAAAACGATTCGTCGAAGAATATTTGATTGATATGAACGGGGCGCGGGCGGCACGGGCGGCGGGTTATTCGGAATCGGCGGCGCGTGAAACCGCATCACGCCTGCTTAAAAAGCCGGAGGTTGCCCAAGCTGTCCGAGAGGCGCGCGAAAAACTCTCGGAGCGTACGGAAATCACACAAGACTGGGTGTTGCAACGATGGGCGGCTATCGCCGATGTGGATAAGCGGGAGTTTTTTGATGATGCCGGCCGCCTGCGCCCTGTGAGTGAGTGGACGCGCGAAATGGCATTGGCGGTAGATGGTCTTGATGTAACGGAAACAGAGGGCGAAATCGCCGTCAAGGTATCGAAACTAAAACTGTCGAGCAGCAAAGCCGCGTTGGATAGTATCGCCCGTCATTTGGGTATGTTCAAGGACAAGGTCGAGGTGTCAGTCGATGAGACGCTGGCGGAGCGTATAGCACGGGCAAAGGCGCGTTTGAAATGATAGACCTGAACAGCCAAATCATCGAAGCCGCCGTCGCGTATCAGCATGACCCTTTGTCCTGGGCGATGTTTGCCTATGACTGGGATAACGGCGAATTGGAGGGGTATAAATCTCCGCGCGTGTGGCAGGCAAAAATCATGGAGGATGTGAAAAACCATCTCTCCAATCCTGAGACGCGCCATATGCCGTTGATGATCGCGGTTGCGAGCGGCCACGGTATCGGCAAATCAGCGGAAATTGGGATGTTGATTAATTGGGCGTTATCAACGTGCGAAGACAGTAAGGTCGTTATCACGAGTAACACGGAAACTCAGTTGCGAACAAAGACCGCTCCTGAAGTGGGTAAATGGCAGCGGTTGAGCATCACGGCGGATTGGTTTAACGACGCGGTTATGAGCATCACGGCAAAAGACCGTCTGAATACCAAGACTTGGCGGGCTGACTTTGTACCGTGGTCGGAGCATAATACGGAGGCGTTCGCCGGTCTGCACAATAAAGGCAAACGCATTATGCTGGTGTTTGACGAGGCGTCGGCGATTGCGGATAAGGTGTGGGAGGTGGCCGAAGGTGCACTGACCGACGAGGACACGGAGATTATTTGGCTTGCTTTTGGAAACCCGACGCGAAATATCGGGCGATTCCGCGAATGCTTCCGCCGGTATAAGCATCGCTGGATAACTTATCAAATCGACAGCCGCACGGTCGAGGGGACGAATAAGGCGCAGATGCAAAAATGGGCGGAGGACTACGGCGAAGAGTCGGACTTTTTCAAAATCCGCGTGCGCGGTATGTTTCCTGCTATGTCCGCGCGTCAATTTATCTCTGAGAATGACGTATCGGCAGGGTATGGTAAGCATATCCCCAAATCGCAATATGAGTTTGCCCCAAAAATCATCACGGTTGACCCGGCATGGGAGGGGGATGACGAATTTGTGATTGCGATGCGACAAGGTTTGGTCTTTAAAATCCTTGAGACGTTCCCGAAAAACGATAATGACCTGATTGCCGCGCAAAAAATCGCACGGTATGAGGATGAGTATAAGGCGGACGCGGTATTTATCGACGCGGGATTTGGTACCGGCATTAAATCAGCCGGGCAGGGATTGGGTCGTGATTGGAAATTGGTGTGGTTTGCCGGTAAGTCTAATGACGTGGGCTGCTACAACAAGCGCGCAGAAATGTGGAAAGCGGCGCGTGATTGGCTGAAGAGTGGCGGCTCCATACCTGACGACCCGATGTTGCGTGATGAATTGCAAGCACCCGAACTTGTTCCGCGTGTTGATGGGAAAATACAGATTGAATCCAAAAAAGAAATGAAATCGCGCGGCGTCCCAAGTCCGAACCGTGCCGATGCGTTGGTTATCTCGTTTGCGTATCCTGTCATGAAAAAAGAATTTGTAGGTCGTGATGGCGGGGCGCAGGTTCGCAAGGATTATGATTCAATTTAAAAAAAACAAAGGCCGTCTGAATTTCAGGCGGCCTTTTATCTCATTTATGCTTAATATAATCCAGCAATATAAGCCATTTAGTATGCGGCATATTCGCAAAGCTTTTTTGCTTTGGGGTTGCCTCCCATCTTTGCGCGGTCGGCAACGTTGCGCCTGTTATTTCCGCTACCGCCTGCTGTGTCAACCCGTGTTTTTGTCGCAGGGCTTTAAGATTATTGGGCGTATAGCCTAATTCAAAATTTTCGATCATATAAGCTCCCGTGTCGGCGTGATTAGATATTATTATGATTTTGCCCAGTTTTCGGGGCTATCCCAATCAAATGCAGCATAGTCAAAAGACTCTGTGCTGTTGATACCTGACTTGATGATGGCGCGCTCTTGTAATTTTGACGCTAATCCGCAGCCTAATTCTGCGCGAGCGCGAATAATAACCCGTTTTGCAATGCGCCAAACTGATTGATTTGGCACTCCATCATTGTTATATGTAGCTTTAACTGCTTTATAAGTTGTCAACAAATCACGGTAAATAACTAATTCTTTTTTCATTTTGCATCTCCTATCCGCCCGTAGGCGGCTGTTGATTAAGTTAGATATTTTTTGATGCGGCAATTAAACCTTTGATTTTATCAATTGGTTTAGCTTGCACAGTTGCCATTGCAATTTGATTTAATACCGCGTCGCGTTGGTTAATCCACCAGGCCGCATCATCAATATTATTTATTGCTCTTATTTTGTCCAAAGTGCCTTTAAATACAAGGTTGTTTGGGCTGCCGTCTGTTGTGCCGTTTACTGCTTTTTCGAGGTATTGGCAGGCTAAAAAGATATGGCTCGCGTTGTCTTTTTTGATTTGCTCTGCCCATTTGATTTGTTTTGCTGTACCGTTCATTTTTTTGTTCCTATCCGCCCGTAGGCGGTCAGTTGGTTAATCATGTTTTCGTGTGTTGTCTGTCGATGTGTGTATATTACCGCATTAAACGCGGTAACACAAGAGGTTTTTTGATTATTTTGATATGTTATTGATTTTATTGATAATTAGATTTAAAAGAAAATCCCAATGTTAACGATTAATAACATTGGGATTTTTTTACTGTACCGCCTCTGATAATGCTTTGTGCCGCGCCTTACAGTCGTTATATAGGTGGACTACCTGTAACGACCACGGCAGGATGTCTGCGCCTGTATTGCCTGATAGTTTCGGCAGTTTGGGGCATGGCTGCACCAAATCGGCGGGAGGTTTAATCGCCGTCGGCAATGGCGGCGTTGATGACTGACACGCCGTCAGAATCGATGCACATGTTGCGATAAACAGGGCGTTCAACGATTTTTTGCACTCTAACATATCTAATCCTTTCCTTTTCTTCTCGTTCGGCTTTTTGGTCTTGGTACTGCTCGGACTGTGCGCGTTGCTCTTTGGCTTTCTTTATGGCTTCTTCTTTTAGGTGGTTTGATATTTCCAATGCCATATCATCGCGCCCTTTTTGGTAGGCTTTTTTAACGCTTGCGTCCCACCAAAAAACAAGACCGATGATGGCGATAATTACAGCGAGATACCGCCAGTATTTTTTAAGTAATATCAGTATCATAACGTTTTAACATCTCCGTATAGTTTGACAGTTCTTGCTCGGCTTGCTCAAAAGCCGCAAGGTTTGCGTTTTCGCTTGCCTCTCGGCTTTTGGCTTGCCACTCTTTAATCATGCGCTCGCAAAACTCTTTAGGTGTCATTGCGCCGCCATACAGTTGTTGTAACGTTTTTCGGTGCGTGTCCATACGCCTTTGCAACCGCGTGGACCCCAGTTGCTTGGACGGCTACAATCGCGCCCAGCGGCGAAGCGGTAACGTAACAGGGCACGGCAGGCTGCTACATGGTTGCCCTTGAGTAACTCGCGGCGCATGGATGATGTGTAAAACTTTTGCGCGCCGAAGTTGTAGAAGAAGTCGATATAAACGTCATATTCACCTTGAGATAACTCAACGCCGGGCAACATGGCTTTCATTTTCGCTTCGTCTTTTCCGACGTGGGCGCGGAGCATCTTATCGGCTCGCTCACGACTGACGGGCGGGTCGGAGATTTTGACCTTGCTGCCGTCCTCGTAAACGGTGCTGCCATGACCGACCGTCGCAACCTTGCCGATGTCGTGGTATGGCTTGGCGCGGTATCCTTCCTCCGCCTTGATGCCGAAAATGGCAATGGCAGATGCGCTAAGGATGGCAATCGGTACTTTGTGATTAATCTTCATAACAGTTTCCTTTCTTGATTTTCTCTTTTCGCATTTCGTGCAATTCTTCGGCGCGCCTGTTTTCCTTTATTTTGTAGTACCAGTTCACAAAAAAACCGCCGACCGCGACGGATACACCTATAATCGTTATCCAATCAATGCCACTGATTAAGCCAATAACCCCTGCGCTTGCTCCGCTGTATGTGGCGTTGCTGGCATAACTGGATGATTGTGAGGCTGCTTGTATAGACGTTTCTAATTTGTTCATTTTGTGCTTTCTCTAAATGCCGCCCGTCATTTTCAGCTTTTCTTGGATGGCTTTGATTTGTTCGGACATGTCGGCAAACTCTTTTTTGATGTCGCTGAGCGTCTTATTGATGTCGCTGAGCGTCTTATTGAACTCTTCGACTGTTCCGTTAAATGCGCCGACCTGCTTCTCATACCCGCGCACATCTTGCTGGAATTGTTCCACCTGCTGCGGGTAGTCGTTGTTGACTATTCGCGTGCCGTCTGCGCTCCATGAAAGCCCTGATTTCGGTTCAGGATTTGGGATGGCTAGGTTGATTTTCTTGTCAGATGTAATGGGTTGGTGCAATGTTCGACGCAATCGGTCTAATAGTTGCAGTGTCAAGATAAGTTGTCGGTCAAGACTGGCGTTTAATACCTGCGGATAAAAACCGCCCTGATTTGTAAACGTGGTAGGTTGCGTATAAATCCACCCGCTCACGATAATCATCCTTCGTCCTTTAGGAAGCGGGTCAATAAGTGTGATAGACCCGCCCGGATTGGTGTCTTGATTGGCGTTTTTTGATACTGTGTACTCTTCGCCAAATGCAAGCTTCACCTCGTCCGTTCCTGCTTTGTTTGACGTATAGACGGCAACGTCGGCAGGGTTGAAAATCTTGAAGCTAAAGGGGTATGTTCGCTCTCCACCGTCGCCGATGAAAAAGCCCGTCTTGACGCTTTGAGAATGGATTGCCATAAAAAAAGCCTCTTTTGGAAATACCTAATGATATTTCTCAAAGAGGCTGTTATATGCAGGACTGATTAATTGCCTTGATGGCCCATCAGTAACGCTGCCGGATTGTCGGTCTCGTCATCTTGTAACGCTTCTGCTCCTTTGATGGTTCGGTTGATTTGCGCCGATGGCAAGCCGAAAGCGTCGCCCAATAGATTGACGCTCGCCCTGACAAACGCGCTGTCAAATTCACCCTGTACCGCCTGTTGTACGAATTTGAATCCATCGTCAATCGGTCGTAAACCTGATGGACCTGCGTAGCCGTAGAACCTGTCGCCGGTTGCGATATTGGCAAGCTGGGTCAGTTCTCGCCCGAAAACAAACAAACCGAGTAAGAAGCTGATTTGCTCTTTCGCCAGTTTCTTTGCCAAGTCATCATCATCGTCGCCCGGTATCAGTGCGGATTTCATCAGGGCGGTAAGCGCGGTCGGCACGACATAAATCATCATCAAATTCGCCGCCAATTTGGCTTTGCTTTTTTGTGTTTTAGCTTCGATAAACCCCTGATTTAGGGCGGTATTCATGTAGGCATAGAACACGGTAAACAGCTTCTGCGTATTGCTTCCGCGTTCAAATCCCGAAAGGTCTTTGATTTGTCCGCCGCCCTGTGTGTCTAGGACGGTTTGGTCGGCAAGTTTGATGGCGGTGTCCAGGTCTTTGCCGCTATCCATAGCCTTTGCAAGCGCTCCATGCCAAATGGCGGTATCGACGACCTGCTGCATTTTCATCATCAGCCAGTATGAATACTTATTCAGGAATTTACGGATTTTGCCTGCGCCGTTGATGGTTGCCGCTACTTCTCGGATTTCGCGCAATCGGGTGTTGCCACGATTGCGCATAAATTCCGACTGCTCCATCGCCGATTGCGTCGCCTTGATGGGGTGGGTGGTATATTGTGACAAACCTGCCCACGCATATTTCCCACCAAGACGGGTAACGGCAGGGATGAAGCCTGTAAGCTGGACGGCTGCTGATACGACGTTAAAGCCAAGCCCGGTCATGCTGACGTTTTGACGCAGCAATCCTGCGTATTTATCGATACCTTCTACTGGGGCGGTGCTGCCGCGTGCAATATCTTCAAGGGCTTTGTTCAGTTGCTGCTTCGCCTGTGCGCCCAACGTTTCGCGGATTGCCTTGTCAATACTGCTTGATTTCAACAGGCGTGCCGCATCGATGACGGCTTCGCGGTGCGTAAGGTCGTGGATGATTTCGTTCAGTCCGTTGTATGTAACGGACAAATCCAATAACAACGGGCGATTCTTCACGGCGGCCGCACGGTCTTTGGTAAAGCTGTGCCGCGTGTTGGCCGCCATCTTCGCCGCGCTCTTAATGTCTTCTATGTCAGTAAGGGCGTTGCCGCTCTCGGCTGCCTGCGTGCTGGCGGAATCGTATTTGGCCGGGTAATACCCGCCGCGCAATGTCAGCAGCTCGCCGTCTGCGGTGCGGACGGTCAGCGGCTTGGCTTCAATCCATTGCGGCTCAATGCCGACCACTTTTCTTTCCAGTTCGGCAATTTGCGGGCGGAAACTTTCGAATAAATCCCATACCTTTTGGACGGCCTGCCATTCTTTGCTGGTCAGGTTCTGCATCGCGTCCATCACTTCGGCCATGTTCCAGTTGCGGACGCTGCCATGCCCGCCGCTCAATAGCCGTTGGATGTTGCCTTCATTGCCCAAGTTTAAGGCGATTGCGAACAGTTGGCGGCGTGTGAATTTCTGCCCGCCGATCTGATATTCTGCGCTGCGCCAATATTCACGGTGCGTCAGGTTGTCGTTTAGCGGCTTCAGAATCTCTTCCAACTTTTGCGCCGTCTCCGCCGTCATGGTTGCTTCCCGGTCGGCGGCTTCGTTGATTGGGCGGATGAAGTAATTCCAAAACGCGCCGGCGTCTTTGCCGCCGTCCAAGATTCGGGCGATGGATGAAATTTTGATATGCCCCCACATGAAACCGCTGAAGCCGTCTTCTACACGTTCGATGTTGTTCGCCGCTGTCGATGTGCGTTTATCGTGGTCGCGTGCATTATCGCGGATTGATTCGACAATTTTGTCGCGGATTTCCTGATAGGTGCGTTTATCGCGGGCGGTCAGCATTTTGTTTTTCAGGCGGCCTAAATGCTCGATGCCTTTCATGGTGTCCACCAGTACGCGCATTTCTTCAACGGTCATCTCCCGATAATTGCGCTTCGCCTGAATCTCAGCGATATACTCGGCGTCGATGTTGTGGGCGCGTCCTTGCTCTTCCATCTTTTTGACGAACTGGAGCAGGGAAGTGCGTTTGTCCAAGTCTTTCAGGCTTGGCGCGTTGCTCAATTCCACCGATTCCAATAAGGCTTCGATTTGCTCGCGGTACTCAATGTCAATGGATTTGACGACGCGGTTAAATTTGCTCAAGTATTTGCGCGCCGATTCCATTTCTTCACGGGCTTTCAAGACTTCGCGTGCCATTGAGTTTTGCAAAAGTTGATTGCGCTTCTGCGTGGCGGCGGTCGGAATGTCGCCTTTACGGAATGCTTCCATACTTGCTTTGGCGGCTTTGGCTTCGGCGCGGGTATAAACCGACGGGCGCAAATCACGGACTTTGATTTGCTCCACTTTTTCTTTTGCGTAAACAGATGCGGCTTTGCGAATCAGCGAGGCGGCGCCTGTGGCTTTTGATAGTGCTTTAAATTCGGAAGCGATGACGCGCTGACGGATTTCGCTATGGGCGGCAAGGTCGGCGGCTTCTTCAAAGTCTGCTTGCGTGGGAACTTCGCCTTTTTCTGCGAGGACGTTCAGATATGCGGTTTCTTCGATAGCTTCTTGTGGCGGCTGGGCTTCGGTCAGGGCGCGGATTAAATCTTCTCCGCCTGAGAATACCGGCTCGCCGTCCTCATTCAAAATCAGGTCTGATACAAGGTCGGGGTGCATTCCGCCGTTTTTGCGCGTCATGTCAAAATCAATCAGGCGTTCAAGCATATGCCCGTCCACGCCCATTGCGACAAGGCTGTCATGGTCGAAGCGGACGGCGGTCAGGGCGTATGGATTGGCTACATGGTCGCCCGCCTTTTGCTCGTGCGGAACATAGGCGGAACTGTAACGCTTGGTACCACGCATTTCATCGAAGAAGCGTTCTTCAAAGTCGCGCGGGTCTGCCTTACCTGTTGTATCATCAACGGGCAAGTATCCCTCCTCAGTCAAAGCCTCAATCATGCTGTCGATGCTACGACCGTTGGTTTTGCGCAAAACGGGGTATCCGATATGGACGGCGGGGATTTTGTCTTTCGGGTCTAATCCGAACTGGCTAATCATCTCGTCTTTGTTCACGCCGCCCAGTTTGGCGATGGCTTCAAACAGGCTGTCATGTGCTGCGTCAACCTGCTTATCAAATTTCGGCTTGCCGTCTCCGATGCGTTTTTCTTCGGTCATGCGGGCAGTCAGAAGCTGCCATGCCCGATATACGGGCTGGCTCATGATGCTGCCGCGCTCCGCCATTTCCGCGCGGTGGAAGTCTGCTTTGTACTGTTTGCGCATCTCGCGGATTTTTCGCGCACGAAGATTGCGGATAAACGCCATGTCGCGTAACGCACGGGCGGTCAGGTCGTCTTGCGCTTCTGCTGTTGCGCGTTCGGTGTTGTGCCGGTATTGCGCATAATCCGTGTCGTCCATGCCCGCCTGTGCCGCATCTTCAAACATCGGGGTCATGCCGTTGATGTATTGGGTTTGCTGAATCTGCTCGTCGCTGGCGAACATTCGGTCAAACACACTGCGGACTTCATCGGTCAATTCTACGTTCAGGTTTTTCAGGGATTGATAGACCTGTTTCAGCCATGAACGGAAACGGCGGAACACTCCGCGCAATTCTTCGCTTGGTGCTTTGCCTTCGTACAGGTAGGCTTCAAAACCGCGCGCCCATTTTTCGTGATTCTCGCGCTGCTCGTTCAGGCTCATTGCGTCCCATGCGGCAAGGTCTTTCACGCCGAACCAATCTAAGGTCGTCTGAACGTCGGACAGGAATTGCCGTTCCTGTTCGGTCAGGTTTTCGGCAGGCTTGGCGGTCAGGTCGCGGGCGATGCGGGTATTCGTTTCAAGGAAGAAATGCCCCAGTTCGTGAACGAATGTAGAAGCGTCGGCGTTTTTCAACAGGGCAATCAGGTTATGCTCACGGCTGAACATTCCGCGGTCTGCCCCGCCTTGATACAGTATGTCTTGATTGGTGTCTGCGTTGGGGGTAGAATTGTTTAATACATCAGGCGCTCCCACTTCCGAACGATGACGTGTAGTTTGGTCGTGCGTAGGTACTTTGGAATCGTTACTCTTCCCGGTATCGCCGCCTTGATGTAATTCAAAAGCATTCATCAGCCAGCCGTTAGAACCTTTGTTTCTTACAAGGGTTGCGCGGTATCCGTTATGTTCTATGAACATACTTTCAGATTTCCCATTGCTGTAAATCCTGCTGCTGCCGCCTTTGGCGATTGTGTCAGTTATCTGCATGGTCAGCATTTCTGCTACATCTTGATAACTCATTTCATCTTTACGCATACGGCTTTCAATAATATGCGCTAAACCCATCGCTCCTTTTGTTTTGCCGTTAGCTTTTAAAACTCCCTCGCTGCCCCAAACAAAATCAATCCAGCCTGTATCACTTCGATACATTGCGCGTTTTTGGTCTGCTTTCTCAATAAGGGCTTTATTCATTGCGTCTCGCCCGCGTTGCAGATTAGCTTCAGTGCTTTTCATTGCCGATGCCGATTGATTTAATACGCCGTCGTCAATTAGGCTTTCTCCGACCACGTTTAAGCCGCCGTATGCTGCGTCAAAATCACGGATTCCCATATTCAGACGACCTGCAAGGGCTTCAATGGCGCGGGCGTACAGCGTCGCATTGGCTTCAGCCTGCGCCCCATCCATGATTCCTGTGGCGGCAAGTTGTGCCTTTGCTTCTTCTTTGAACGCTTCAAATTCCGCTACGCGTCGGTCTTGTTCCGCCTGCGCCTGCTCTTCTTGATGGCGCGTCAGGTCAGCCTGATAGGCTTCGTCCATCATGGCGTCAAATCCTGATTTGCGGATTTCTTCGGCTTCGGCGGCGGTCATGGAATCGGGCGTTTCCATTGCGATTTCAGCCAGTGCGTTTTGGTCTTCCTGTGTCAAGCGGGCGTGGAAATCTCCGCGCGTGATTTCTACCATGCCGCCTGTCTCTGCCGCTTCTTGGATTTTTGCCGCCATATCGGGCATGGCTTGGGCAACAGCGGCCGCGCGTCCAGACTGCATCAATGCGCCGCCGTCGAAGTATATTTTTTGGTCTTCGCTGTAAACGTCGTTGACGAATGCCGCCTGTTTGTCAGGGTCGCGTTTTGTGAGGCGGGAATTGGTAACAGCCTGAGCCTGTTCTTTTAGGCGCGCGCGTGCCTGCTCTGCCGCCTGTGCTTGTGCGGCTCGCTCTTCTACTTTTGCGCGCGCCTCTTTGTAATTGCTACGCGCCTCAAATGCTCCGGTCGGAAGTTCGGCGAACGCTTCCATGATGATGTCGCCCGGCTTGTATTCCCCAGTCAGTGCTTGTGCTGTCGCTTCGCCCGCCGCGCCGCCGCCTGCCTGAATGCCTGCTTCCCCTGCGGTTCGCGCTGCTGCGCTGAGTTTGCCTGTCGCGCCGCCAAGCAGACGACCTGCTAAACCTGCAGTTGCAGCATCGAATAAGCCGATAGATATACCACGCTTCCACGCTTTTTGTTTCGCCTCTGCCATCCAGTCTTCACGGGACAGGGCGTATGCGTAGCGTTCGGTTGGTGTCATGCCGCCTAATTCGTGCGCGTGTTCATTCAACATTTCTTCCATCGTCGCAGCGTATTCTTGCGCCCCTGAAGATGCGCCGACCGTGCCGACTGCCGCCCAACCGCCCGTCGCCACGCCAGCAGCCAAACCTAAAGCGTTTTGCCCCAGCGATTCCGCCGACGTATTGAGTAACAGGGTAGGGTTTTTGACGAGATAACCGGCGGCGCCCGCCAATGTATTCTGCTCTGCAAGTCCACGTTGTTGTTTTTGAAGTGTTGCGTCAGGTGCGTAACGGTCGATGTCTCGCTGTAATTTCGCTTGAGAATGGGCAATGTCCAATTCACGGTTGTAATACACGCCGTTTGCTTTTGCCGTCGCTTCACGTTGGCGGTTAAGTCCAAATGCGTCTGAGCGCATGAATATACCGTTGAAGTTCTTTTCAGCGGTCAGCCAGCCGCGCTTCAGGGATTTGCCAATATCTGTGAAAAATCCATCTTCGGGCGCTGCGCGTAATACGCCTGCCTTGCGTTCGATTTCCGAAAGTTCGCCTATGTCGTCATGTGACAGGTCGGAAAATTTCTGATCCGAAAGACGTTGCGGAAGAATGGAAAGTCCGCCGATCTGCGCTTCGATTTCGTTCAGCTTCATGCGGGTATTTGCGGTCTGCGGCATTTCCTTTACCACGCCGACAGGTACTTTCAGGCTTGCCGCCTTACGGTTGATTTCGGCCACTTCGTCAGGATTCACGCCCAAACTGTTGAGCAGTGTGGCGCGTCGTTTTTGAATGTCGTTTGTATCTGCCATAATTAATATCTCACGGAAATTGTCTTGTCGTCAGGGGAGATTTCCAAAATTGATTTCTTGGTATCGCCGAACCAGCCGCGTTCTGTTACAACTGTGGCGGCGGCAAGTTTACGGATGGTTGCCACTTTTTCATCTTCACTCATTTCCCTGCCAAGCCGTTTTTCTTCTGACTCAATGGCGCGGTCGCTGTTGTATCGGATGATGGCTATTTGCCGTTTCTGTTCGCTTGACTTGCCTGTCTTGTCGGGGTCAATATTAAATTCTTGACGCAATGTTTCGTTAAATCTCAGGTTGGATAATTTGGCGTGTTGAATGCCCTTTTTATCAATGCTCCGCTTCTTCTTTAAAAGCGATTCTGTCCACGACCTGCCCAATTTAGGACGAAGTGCGATAATGCTGTCCTCACTCATTTTGCTTAGTACGTCAGGGTTTTGCATTATCAGATAGTCGTCAACGTGTTTGTCCTGCAATTCTTGCTCGTTGTTTTTCTTGATGGACTGCCCAAAATCCGTGAACTTCCTTCGTTCTTCAAGGGTAAGGGCTGCCCACGCGCTACGCGGAACGGATTGGATATTCCCGCCGTTGGTTTCGATAATTCCAGCAATGGCGTTGTCGCGTTGGGCTTTTCGCTGCTCTTCAACCTCTTTATAAGCTGATATTTGACGGTTGATGTTCGCTCTGACGCTCGCCTGCTGATTCTTTGGAAGTTGGCGGATTGCCTTTTCCATCGCCACTGGGTCGCCAGTGGGAATACTGACGTAACTTGTACCGCCTCCGCCGCCTTTACCCACTTTCATTGCCCGCGCCGCCCAGTCCAAAACCTGCTGCGCGGTCTTGCCCGATAAAACCTTTTGATTTGCGGCGATGGATTGCGCCGAAATGAAAGACGATACAGGTTGATTTGGGTCGGCTCGCAACAGCTTAGGACCTTCTCCGCTGCCCAAAAAGTGCATAACGTACAGGTTGCGCACATTGACTGGGAAGCCGTGTTTTTTGAGTAGGGCGGCATTCTCTTCAACGTAACGGGTCGTCATCTCGCGGGAAAGGGCAGGGTCTCGTTTCAGTGCTTTAAGCTGCGCATTCGTTTTGCCGTTGGCGATGTCGGGTCGGTATTTCCGTACCATATGGAACCACGTTGAATCAATGAACTGCCCAAGTCCCTCCGCAGAACTTTTTTTATTTTTGGCGTTTGGGTCGCCGCCCGATTCTGCGCCGATAATTCGATTCACCGTGTCATGCACCGGGTTGCCCGTATCTGCTTTTGATGAATCGGCATTGACAGGGATTTGAATCACGTCGCCAGGTTTGAAATTGGCGGTCGCATCTTCGATGACTTGGTCTTGGTATGCCTGCTCGATTTTTTGGCGGGCTTTGACAACGGTTTCGCCGTGGGCAAATGCGCCGTATTTGATGGCAAGGCGGGTAGCTTCGGCGTAATTTCCTTTGTCGATTTGGTCGTCGATGACCTGTCGGATTGCCTTGTCTGAAGCGTCCATGACTTTCTTTTGCATGGTTTCGCTATCCCAGCCATACAAGTCTTGAAGCCCCTTTGCTGCCGAAATAGTACGGTCGATGGCCGCGTCTCGTTCTTCGTCTGTTGTGGAAAGTGAAAACGAATTGGCGGCTAATTCGATTTGCGTGTTGAGCGAGGTGTCTTTCCATTTTCGCCCCTCTGCCAGTAGATGCTCGCCAGTCTTATTGCGCAAGGTTTGGCGGATGCCGTCAAGATGTTGGGTAAACAATGCTTTTTGCACGTCGTTTTTCAGTGTGTCTTTAACCGCATTGGCGTATTCCATTAGGTAGCCGTCGTATTCATCGACCAATGATTGTCCGTTCGGTCGATTCAGTGCGTTCTCTCCGCGCAAATTTTCATAGCCGTTATTGGGATTGACGCGCAAATCCTGCTCGAATGCCTTTACCTGCGCCAAAGCGTTATCGGTCGCAAGCTCGTTCATTTCCGCAAGCATTTTCATCTGGGCGTTTACAGCCTCTTGCCCTGCTGAAAATGCCTGATTGCCTGCTCGCGTTACTTCAACGCCAACATCAGGAAGAGATGGTGCGGTAAAGTGCGCGGATGGTGCATTGGCTACGCCTACACTAAATTCGTTTGATACTGGTACTTTCATTATTTCCACCCGTTATTCATTGCGTACAGTCCATAAATCGGATCGTCGGATTTTGGTTTGCTTTGGAATGCGCCTTGTTTCTTTAGGCTGTACCAGTTTTGCGCAACCTGACTGGCTCCTGTGAGTAGGGTGTTATGCGTTGCAAGTAGTGGCGAAACTCCCGCTTTCTGCGCTCGTGCAAATAATGCTTGGTTTTGGTGCTGAACGCCTTGCAATCGATAGCCCCACGCCTCAGCAACGGCGTTTTGTTCGATTTGGTCTTTGTCGACCTCTTTCATAAGTTCGGTATCTGCTAAAAGTTCTACGGCGTTTTCGCTAGATAAGTCCACGCCGTTCGCAGCCAGTGCTACACGTTGGGAACTTTTCAGACGACCTGACTTTATTCCAAGTGCGGCTATCTGTTTATCTCGTTGCAAGAAAACGTTTTGCGCTTGTCGTTCGCTGTTTTTGGCATTCATTTTAGCCATGAATGCTTGAAGCTCCGCATTTCTGCGGATAGAACGGGCGGAATAAAACGCGCCCGCAACTTGACCGATTACGCCGATTCCCTGTGTAGCGAGGCCGGCATAATCGCCAAATTTATTCCAATCGATAGAAGAAGAACTCATGATTAAACCTCCTGAATTTAGGAATTTAACCATGAGTTCTTTGCTTTATATGCAGGCTTCAACCTACGGAAAATTCAGCGGCCACCGACAAAACGGTTATCGGCAATGGGTTTTCCTGTTTGACTTGCATCAACCCGTCATCGTCCCATTGCCCACCAACGTTGATTTCAATTATGCCGGTCTTCGGGCGGGTTGGGTGGCTGAATACTTCTGTCGTCCGTTGCTTGTATTCATACATCTTTCCGCCATACGCTCCGGCAAGAACCGCGACAGATTCATAAACACGCAACCAAACCTTATTCAGATTCTTTGTACGCCCCTGTCCCATCGCCGCATCAATCTGAAAGGCAAGCGGAAGTGTGGTAATGGACGCTTCTATCGGCAATCCAACGCTGATAACGGAAGCTGTGATTCCGTCGGGTAAATGAATCGTACCGTTTGATACTACAGTTTTAGGCATGACGTTTCCGTCAGCTAATACACAAACCGTCTTGCCTTCCAATATTCCAAGATTGCTGACCGTTCTTACGGGATTCCCGCTATAAGTCAAACCGCCGTCCATGAAGTAATAGTCTTTCGTGGAAGTGAACCTTCTCTGTTTCATCCGTTCAACATACCGTAAATCTCTGCCATTTACATTGCGTCGAACGATGGCGTAAAGAACATCATCTTCTCCCTCAGTTACTGACGTTACACTTTCAAAATGACCGTCCGTGTCGTGCTTGTGCCATGCCCCGATACTCTGTTCGGGTAAGTATGTCAGCCCCAAAAGGGTGCCGTCAGACGACACACACCACACAATCGGGAATGGCGATTTTTGAAGGCACATATCGACGATTTTTTTGTTGTCGAATAAGTGGCTTGAACGTATGGAAATATCCCCTGTGATGTAGCCGTTTGCCTGCCAGTTGTAGGCAAGTTCACGGATATGCCCGCCTCTAGCGGCCGCATAAATCAGCGAATTATTAGCGATAACTGGCTGAACCATAGACGACCCGATGTAGGACTGCGGCGATACTGAAATTGACGATGGTGTCAGATAGTCAGTGTTCAGGGTGTTTACGTTCCATTCTGCACTTCCCGTCATAAGAATCATCTTATTGAGTGGGACGATGTGTTGAATCATGCTCGCCTCGCGCGAAGCCAGTTTGAAAGAGATTCGGTCGTCATCCTTAATCGGCAAGGAATAGCTTAGGTTGCTTTCCGTCCCGGTCTTCGTCATCCAAACTTGCAGCGGCTTTTCTTTAGTGCCAGCAAATACACGCCGCTGTTGGAAATATGAAACGGCAGACGGGAAAGAAGACTGGGTTATAACGGCTCGCTCAAATTCAATGTTCTGTGAGAAGATTTCGCCTTTCAGAATCATGTTTGGTTTTTTGTAACCATAACCGCGAGACGTTATTAATACATCCACCATTTGCCCATCTCTGATAATCGGATTCGCTGTTGCGCCTACTCCTCCCCCCTCCTCATCTCCGACCAGGATTGAGAAGCTTTGAGACAGATTCCATTTAATTGCGGCATGTGAAATATTCCTTGTGTATTCCTCCCACTCGTCAGCGGTGCCTGTCCTTTTCCTGTAAATCTTCAGTCTGGGATTGGTGTAGCCACTTCCCGGTCTTAGAGCTTTCACACTCTTTAATTTATAATCAAAAAACGCTAACGACAAGACGGCTCCGATTCCTGTTTCGTCTTCAAGTTCAATTTTATAAGTGTAAGTTCCTTCTATTCTGTTGATGCGGGTATCAAACGGAGTCCCGGTAAATACTTCATAGTTACCAGCAGTTGAAAGCAATTTTGGATAACTGCCTTCGCTCTCGAGTATCGGGGCAACAATTTTTCCGTAATTTGGGATTGCGATAGGTTTCACACCAACAAACGAATCTATCCCGCCTTGCAAAAAGATGTTGTCGTAAATCGGCGGTGTGCTTGATGTATCCGCAGCAATATTGTCATCAATAAAGTACAGTTCGTTTGTTTGCCCGATATAACCAAAAATGCCGCTTGTGCGTTTGTAGATTTTGTAACGCCCTGCGCCGGCAACCGGTCTCCACTCAATGCGATTATGATTCCCTGTGACGAAAATGTTATTGTTGATGGTGACGATTTCAGATGTTTCGGACTCTGAATTTAGGCCATCATTACTGATTGCCGTTACGCAATACTGGGTGTCGTAATAGACTTTGTTCGGGTTTCCAGCATCTCCGCCTTTATGTGCTTGACCCGTTACTCCTTTGGGCGATTCAATCACCGCGCCAAAAGTAATAGGTTTAAATTCCCATTGCTTCGCGGATAGACGACGCAGTTCGCATGGGAGATGGTTACAATGAACAAGCGTCATCACGTCGCCTGATTGGACGTAATGAACATCGAAAATCTCATTTTCATTGTATGGGCTTGATATTTCATAGGGCTGCCCATCGTCACTCAATAACGTCGCTCCGTTGGTGTGAAAACGAAAGTATCCTACGCCCATTTCAATAGCAAAGGATTGGTCGTTTGAAAACTGGAATGGAATCAAGCGTGCTTTGGAATAATCGTTACGCGCAACATTCACAAACTCAAAGCCCGCCCGATTCTCTGCCGAACCATCGGGACGGATAACAAAGTTCCGACACTCGGAAAGCCCGTTCCGATAGTATGGGTCTTCAATACGCCCAAACATATTTGGCGAAACTTCTCCGCCGATAAAGGATTGCTGTAAAAGTCGTGTATTTGCCATTACTGTCTCGCCAATATTGCTGCTGGTGTAAATTCGATTTGTTGTGAGAATTGCCGCGCATCGTTATTTTTCGCCTGCGCAATCAGGCTTTGCACTTGTGATTCGCACATTGCCGCATACTGCGTGCCTGTATCGCTTTTAATCATTGCGCCTGCCAGCATTGCCGCCAGTTTCCACGATAGGGCAACAGTGAAAACGGGCGTGAATAGATGTGAATTTTGAACGCGCTGTGTGTAGCGAAGCATCGCATTTTCGGTGTTTGTCCAAATAATCCGATGCCCGTCCGCTGTTGTTTCGCGGGCATGATTGACCGACAGGCAGTCAATATCATTAGCTGTCGATTCAGGAAATATGCTTATAATTTGCAGGCATTCCGTTGGTACCGCATAGCAGAACCGCCATTGTTTTGAATTATGTTTCAAAGCGACGAGCGGTTCGCGCCTCAATGCAAAATCCCATGCGTAGGCCTCTAATAATGTGTCACGCGCTATCGGATAGAATCGGGCGCAATACTCCGCTTCGATTGAGTTTTCAGGCGGGTATATGCTTGATACGTCTGCCGCTTGCCCGATATGGCTTAATGCCAAATTGCAAATATCGATTACTGAAGACATTTTTTCATCCATTAAAAAAGGGCGGTTTCCCGCCCTTGCTGTGTTTCTTTATGCTTCGTCGCTTGCTTCCAACAAGGATTTCAGGACGTCTTTGCCTGCGTTGCTATGATAGCTAATACCACGCTCGTCTAAGAGTGCCTTAAGCTCCTCTTTTGTCAGATTGTCGTATTTACCGCCTACCGGCTCTTTGGTCTGTTCTTGCTGGTTTTCTTGGTTAACAGATTCAAACCATGATGCAGTCAGACCGTCTTCCACTTCGAAGGCATCGCCTTCTTCACGGATTTGACCGTAGAAACCGCGTTTGATAGCTACTACTTTCATTATTTTTTGCCACTCCATACTTTACGAGATTCGGGCATCGGCTCGTTGTTTTGCAAGCCGCTGACGATTGCCGCATTGATTTTGCCTGCTGTCATTGAACCTGTGACGACGTAATAGGCACGGATATATCGGCGGTGTTTTACCGGTAAAGGCAGAACGTATTGCGCACCCGCTTTCAGGTCGGTTGCCGCCATGGATACGCCGGTAATGATGTTCGTAAAGAACGTGTTGTTTTCAGAATCTTGCAGGGCGATAATCATCGAACCGCCTGTAAATGCTTCGTTGACAGTAAATACGGCGTACAACGGAGATGGCCCATTGCCAAGATTCGGATTTTTCAAACCAAAATCAACAACGTTGGTCGAGGCGGCAGACGTGGTTACGGCTTGTTTGATGGACAGTTCCAGTAAAGAATCAATAATCATTTGTCGCTCCTTATTTCACGCGAGCTTCGGTTGACAACAGTGAATCGGTAACGCGAACCGGCACGCCCTCGCCGTCGCCGAAATGAGTTACCAATTTACCGCCAACTTCGCGCTGGGTAATGGTGTGGTTTGCGCTTGCCGCAATTTGAGCGCGCAACACACGGCGCAAATCGCGGTTCATGTAGAACGCCGGACGACCTTTCAGATTCGGAACAAGTTCCAAAGCATCAACCATCAATTCAGGCAGGTTAGGACCGGTTTTCAGTGTCTTATCCAGTTTCTTCACGTCGATGTTCGCAATGCGGACAACGTAACGCCAGTCGCGGACGCACAAGCCATTTTCCCAAACGTATTTGCTTTCGTGGGCTTCGTAGCGGTTGCCCTCGTCGTCATTGACGGTAACGATACCCATATCTTTCTTTTGCAAGCCTGCTTTTGAGCCTTTCGGGTAAATGCAATGGACGGTATCAGTACCCCATACAACCAGCCAGATAGAGGCATTGTCAGCACCCTCGCCACCGGCGTCGATGATGTTTCGACCATTTTCGGCAGACTTGTTCGAGAAGCGTGGCGCAAAACCCATGAAACGTTCAGGATTGATGTTGCCGTCTTCATACCACAATGTATCAGCCATTTTCTGCCCCATTGATTCGATGAACGGAGCTTCTTCTGACATCAGCCATTGGGCTGAATTTCCATTCAGGGTAAGCAATTTTTCATCAACCAAAGCGCGTGCGCCCAGTTCGCCCATCGAATCTTTCACAGAAACGACAGTTGATTTGCTGTTCGGGATACCTTTGTACAGACGACGCCATGCGGTATCAGGCAAGCCGCCGCGAACGGTAGTAGTATGTTCGGTAACGCCATTGGCTTCTACGACGACCATATCTTCCAGTTCATCATGCTTCTCGGAGAGAATCTCGACGATGTTGTGAATGATTTTGCCGTCTTGACCCAGGCGGGCGGTAACGTCTGCGAGTGTAGGATGGCGTGAGTTCAAGGTTGCCATGTTTTAACTTCCTTTCTTATGGATTAAGATTTTTGGTGTTTGGGAAAAGTGCGCGGGCGTCGCTGTTTTGCGGCGCGCCTGTTGCCGATACGAAACCATCTTCGGAGATGGCTTTGCCGACACGGTAGAACAGGCGGATAACTTCGGGATTGTTCCCAAGTCGGCTTTCGTTCAGTAATGTTCTCAGTTCAGGCGTAGCGAACTTTTCCATTGCCTTTGCAGCAACCGCCATATTTTCGTTCAGTTTGTCGCCGCCAAATTCAGCGTCTGCGCGTGAAGCCGCCGCCCATTCTGCGCTTGCTTTTTCAACGGCTTTGATTTGTTGTTGCGCCAGATGCGGGGCAATTTTGCCCAGGATGATGTCAGCCTTTTCTTGAGACAATCCCGCCTCTTTGGCGGCTTCGGCGTAAATATCGATGGTTTCTTGGTCGTACTCCATGCCATCGGGGGCTTTGAAGTCGTACTTTTCGGGAACTTCAGATTCGGGGGTTGCTTCTTGTTTACCCTGATCGCCCTCGTTGTTTTCGGGCGGCGGGGTGTCGCCTTGATTGCCAGCGGCGCCCAGTAAAGTTTCTTCAGGCTGGTTTTGCGGCTCCGCGCCCGGTGTTTCGTTGTTTACTTCGCCTTGATTTTCTTCAATGCTCATCTTCACTTTCCTTGGTTAAAATTAAATGGAAATTTTTTGTCTGCTCAATAAGAGTTAGTAAGCGCAACCCTAGATTACGTCGCCCCTCCTTAAATGCTGCGATGGTTGGCGTTTCGCTAAACGTTGAGCGCCACACACCGGCATCTTCAAGCAGGTTTCTGACGATACGTCGCCCGCGCTTATCTGACATCAGCCATTCAAAATCTTCACTTTGTTGCTTGAGTAGCAACTCGTCATTTTTTTTCTTGGCTTCCAGTTCATCAAAATCAACGTGATTCATTTTATATATTCCACTCCCGATTATATGCAGGGCTTATTCTGATAATCCTTGCGCCTGCGCTAATGCTTGCGCGATGTTTGCCCCCTGTTCCGCTTGTTGTAACTGACTGGCTTCTGCCTGCTGCTGCGCACGCTGTTCACGAATCGCAACCACATCATCAGGATTTGTCAGTATGCGCGGGTCAATACCAAGCGAATCTGCGTATATCTCAGCCCACTTGTCTCCATTCAGATTGTCTAAAACATCGGGCTTAATTTGCGCTACGGAAGCAATCGCGCCGACAAAGCGGTCTATGCTGTTCACGCCGATTGCACGTTGCGCCTGTGCCAAAATAGAAACGAGAACGACGTTTATATCTTGGTCGGCAATGGCGTCAGGCGGCGGCGGTAAAATGCCGGCATTAACCATTGCGGAAAAAGTGATTTCAATTAGCGGGTCGATAAGTTCATTTTGTAGGCGCTCCAGCACTGGACCTAACATCAGCATTTTTTCTTCGTGCCGCTCTGCAACCTCTGTGGCAGTCATATTTTGAGATTGCTGGGATACCATCAAAAACAGGTCGGCATAAAAAGCGGATTGAATCCGTTGTCGAACGTCGTTGATATCGGCAAGCAGCGGGTTTAAATCCAAATTGACATTAAATGCCGACCGTATGGATTCGCCCTGTTCATCACCATTGTGGTACAGGATTCCGCCCGGCAAGAAACCTGCCGACTGTCCTTTCATGCTCGTCGGTGCAATGATTGGAGGGTTGACGGCATAGTCAATCCCACGCAATTTCATACGCTGATTGAATTGCAACTGCTTGACATCGCCCAATGCGGTCATAGCCGGACTGTTGCCATAGACGTTGTTGTCGCTAATATCCCATCGCGGGCAGACTGCGGGGAATTTTAGGAAGCCGGATTCACGAAGAACCTTCCCGTCCTCTGCGCCAACTTCAAGATATACCGACTTATACGGCATATTTTTCGAATCTTTCCGACTTAGGTCTCGTTCTCGGCGCGGTTCGATGGCATGAATGATTTTGACTTTTTGGTCGTACTTCTTGCTTTCATACATATTTCGCGTCGATTCGCTGACGTTTTCAATGCCAAATTCTTCAACAGTTTCGCCAACGCTTTTTTCAAACTCACGGTAAATCGTATCAACTTCACCGCGCCAGTTAGTTGCAACCGCATATTCTCCGATTGTTAGTGGGTAGCATCTGATTACGTCTTGGTAGTCGGGTAAGATAATGCAGGCCGCCGTTCCAAACGCCGCCAATTCCTGATACATGGAATGAAGCGAGCCGTAAATATTGCTACGCTGGAATACAGACAGCATCATGTTTTCGACTTTAGCCAGCCACTCTTTGACTTCGTGATATTGATTCATCTCGTCGTCGTGCATGGCTAGTTTGAACCACGGACGGGACGGCGACGTAAGGCCGCCCATCATCCCAGCGGATAAAATATCCAATGCGCGGATTGGGGTGTTGTCGTAAATCTTGTTGTGTTTCTTCCCGCCGCTATTGGAATCGCCATCAAGGAATCGCCCATTTCTCGGTAAGATGTTTTCTGATATTTCCCGCCAATGGTTCATCCAAGACGAACGCTCCGTCTTTAAAGATTCCCATCGGCGGTAAATATTTCTGCGTTGGTCTTCCATTTTTTAAGCACCCAGTAAAGTTTGCTTACCAAGTTTCAAGCTGTTCGGGTCAATGCCGCCCACTCCTGTGAGCATGGTTGAGCCTGTGCCTGCTGCATCTTGCTGTTGCTTACTCAAAACAGACTGCGCGTCAGTTTGTTTTTGATTGGCGCGGTTGGTGTCAATATCGGCCTGAGCTTGGGCTTTCTTGGCATTTTCTTTTGCTTGGTTGGCTGAATTGCGGTTTGCCGCATCTTGTTTGTTGCCCTGATAAATCGAGGCGCCGACGCCTACTGCGCTGACAATGAGCGTGGCGATTGGTATAGCTGCTGGCATATTACAAACCTTTCTGAAATATGATTTCTTCTTGATGAAATTGGAGCCGCTCCAGTAATTTCGCAAAATTACTGCCCGGCTTCGCGTGATACAGGGCTTTTTTTGCACCCGCTGCCTTTGCCGCCAACTCAAATTCACGCATCAGTTTCAAACCTGATCGCCCTGTACGGTGTGCAGGATGAATGAAAAGCAGGTCATGTTGTGCGATTAATTGGTCGTAATGCGGATGGCGAGATAGGAAGCCTGAAACATATCCGACAATCTCGCCGTCTGACACGGCGGCAAAAGCTATAATCAGGTTCTGCGCCTCCAGTGTTTGATAGGTTTGGATGTCTAGTTCAGGCGGTCTGTCGGAAAATTCCGATTCTGTCTCACGCCAATGTAACGCCGACAGTTTGCGCGTTTCGTCGAAATGTTCGGATATTTTTACCGGCACGATTTCAAGCATAAAAAAATCCCATCGTTTGAATGATGGGATTTTATTTTGAGAAATGCTGATTATATGCAGACCTAGCGGAACAACTTAAATAACAAAGTCCGCCTGAAATTTAGATGGCTTTTTAAGATTCGATTCAAAGTGAATCTACAAAGTCCGCCCAATCTTGAAGCATTTGGCGGCGTTGCGTGATAAATTTTGCGTGAAAATATGCCGCGTCTGTTTGGTTGTCTTTGGCGTGGGCAAGCTGCGCCTTGATATGCTCATGCTCGTAGCCCATTTCTGACAGGTTTGTTGCAAGTGTTGCGCGGAAATCATGCCCTGAGATTGTCAGTCCCATGTATTCTAAAGCGCGGTTTATGGTTGTCGCTGAAATCATGTCATCAGGGCGCCTGCTGTTTGGGAAGAGTAGCCTGCTATTGCCGGTAAACTTGTGTAGTTCTTTGAGTAACTCAACAACCTGCCAAGATAGCGGCACGATGTGTAGGCGTGATTTTTTCATTTTATTCGCCGGTATGCGCCAAATTCCTGTCTGTAGGTCAATATCTACCCATTCCGCTCGCCTTGCTTCAATAGTTCGGACGGCAGTATATAAAAGCAACTGCACGGCCTTTTTTACCACGAACGAACCGTTATAGTCCTCAAGGCTTTTCTTAAATGCCTTGATTTGCTCAACGGTCATGGCTTTAGCGTGTGTTATTTCAGGGCGTTTAAGATACCCGGCAAAGGCAAGAGTAGGGTCAACCTCTGCCCGCATTGTACGGATTGCATATAAGAACACCGCGCTCATGTGTTGGCGCGTGTAGATTCCTGAAACGACAACGCCCTTGTCTTTGCAAACGTCTAAACATTCCATGATTTGACGCGGCGTTACTTTTGCGATCGGTGTGTCGCCTATAATCGGATAGGCATAACGCTCAAGCATACTTTGAGCGGCCTTGATACTGCCTTTGCTGATTGTCTTGGTCGTAAAGTATTCTTCGGCAATCGCCCGGAACGTGTTTTTGTTTTGGCGCGTATTTTGGCGTTTCTTATCCGCCCTGTCTTTTGCTGGGTTAATACCCTGCTGGACAAGTAACCGCGCTTCCTTGCGCTTTTCACGCGCTTCGGCTAATGAAACTTCGGGATATGATCCGATTGAAAACACTGATTCCTTGCCGTCAATCTTGAAGCGATAACGCCACAGTTTTGATCCGTTCGGATTTATTACGATATAAAGGCCGTTGGAATCGGCTAATTTATAAGGCTTCTCGGCTGGTTTCGCCTTGCGGATTTGGGTATCGTTAAGCATAAAAAAGCGGGTATGTGTGAGGGGATACCCACAATCATACCCACTTTTTTCAAGGATTGCCACGTACTAAAACGAACGAGAACGGACAAGAAGAAGCGTTAAATTCAGATTTTTCAAAACGATAAGATTCAATACGAACTAGCGCGAACTAGAATAACAGTTTTCAATGAATAAAAGCATTTGCAAACCTTTAATGACATTTTGGCAGTCAGGGTAAGGCCTGCCAAAAGTGTAAAAATCGTTTATGTTTGCATAATATCACAATCTTTACCTAAAGGCCGTCTGAAAAGGCGGATAAGACAAAACAGCTAAAAAATGCTATGCTTTACGCTTTGAACCTAATCTGTTTGAAGTGATGAAAAAGTATCTTATCCCGACTGCCGCCGTCGTTGTCGCCGCTGCGCTCGGCACGCCTTATTATCTTGGTGTCAAAGCGGAAGAAAGCCTGACCGAGCAACAAAAGCTGTTGCAGGAATCCGGTTTCCTGACCGTTGAGTCCCACCAATACGATCGCGGCTGGTTCAGTTCAACCGAGACGACCGTCATCCGCCTCAAACCGACCCTGCTTCAAAATACGCAAAAATACCTGCCGGATAATTTGAAAACCGTCCTGCAAGAGCCGATTACGGTCATCAATCATGTGACACACGGCCCGTTTGCCGGCGGCTTCGGTACGCGCGCCCATGTGGAAACCGAGTTCCAATACCATCCGGAAACCAAAAAAGTTTTGGACCGCTTCTTCGGTCAGCAAACGCCGTTGACCATGACCAATACGGTTTACCTTTCCGGCGACGGCAAACTCAGCCTCAATATCCCCGCCTTCGACTATGAAGAGCTTTCCGGTATCAAGCTCAACTGGAAAGGCTTTAGCGGCAATACCGATTACAGCCAAGGCTTTAAAAGCTATCGCCACGATTACCTTGCGCCGTCTTTACAAGTCAAATTGGCCGACAAAGGCGATGTGTCTTTGGAAAACCTGCGCTTCCAGTCCGAGACGGAAGACGGTCTGACCAAGCTTTCTTTGGGCAAGAGCAGCATTACGCTGGATAAATTCCTGCTGCAATGGAAAGAAAACATCGATTACAACGTTAAGTTGAACGAACTGGTCAACCTTGTGACCAATCTGCAAATCGGTGCATTCATCAATCCAACCGGCACGATTGCTCCGTCTAAAATCGAAGTCAGCAAACTGCGTTTCGATACGCAGACCGGCGAAGTCGATAAATTCATCAACAGCGAAGGCCGCTTCCAATTTGAAAGCCTGACCTATGGCGAAGACAAATACGGCCCTCTGGACATCAATGTTGCTGCCGAGCATTTGGATGCCGCATCACTTCTGGCATTGAAAAACAAAATTGCCGAAGTGTCCGTGAAGAAAATGAGCGAAGAAGAAATTCAGGCTTCCTTGATTCAGACGGCCAAAAACGAGGCTTCAGGCCTGTTTACCAATAATCCGGTTTTAAACGTTAAAACCTTCAAATTCACCATGCCTCATGGCGATGTCGATGTCAGTGGCAAACTTGCGTTTAAAGGTTTGGCAGCCAAAGACCTCAACAATTTGGGCGATATGCTGAAGAAAACCGAAGCCGACTTCAATATGAGCGTACCGCAAAAATTGTTGGAGCAGCTCGCCGTCAACCAAGCAAGCAGCCTGTTTAGCGTCAATGCCGAAGATGAAGCCGCAGGCCGCGCCAGCATCGATGATATTAACGAAACCTTGCGCCTGATGGTGGAAAGTACCATCAAAAGCATGGCAAGCGAGAAATATCTGACCTTAGAAGACGATAATGTCAAAACCCATCTGACTCTGCAAAACAGCGAGTTGAAATTAAACGGAAAAGTCCTTCAAAGCGATCCGGAACCTGAGTTTGACGAAGCAGACTTTCCCAATAACTAATCCTCAATCACACAAACAGCGGTTTTAACTTCTCAGAAGTTAAAACCGCAAATCAACCCACAATCAAAAAGGAAACCCATGTTCCGTACCATGCTCGGCGGCAAAATCCACCGTGCCACCGTTACCGAAGCCGACCTCAACTACGTCGGCAGCATTACCGTTGACCAAGACCTGCTGGATGCGGCAGGTATTTGCGTTAACGAAAAAGTCGCCATCGTCAACAATAACAACGGCGAACGTCTTGAAACCTACACCATCCCCGGCGAACGCGGCAGCGGCGTCGTTTGCCTCAATGGCGCGGCCGCGCGTTTGGTTCAAAAAGGCGACATCGTGATTATCATGTCTTATGTCATGTTGTCCGAACCCGAAATTGCAGCGCATGAGCCGAAAGTCGTCCTCGTCGATGAGAACAATAAAATCCGCGACGTGATTTCTTATGAGCCGCCGCACACCGTGTTGTAATATTCAAACAAAGGCCGTCTGAAATGTTTCAGACGGCCTGTTTCCCAAATTCAACTTATCTGAAAGGCTTTGCCGTGAATATCCAAATCAACAACATCACCGTCAGCAACGATGCGCCCTTTACCCTTTTCGGCGGCATCAATGTCCTTGAAGACCTCGACTCTACGCTGAAAGCCTGTGAGCAATACGTTAAAGTCACCGATAAACTCGGCATCCCTTACGTTTTCAAAGCCTCTTTCGACAAGGCAAACCGCTCTTCCATCCACTCTTTCCGCGGTGTGGGCCTGGACGAAGGCATGAAGATTTTTCAAGCGGTGAAACGCGAGTTTAACGTTCCCGTGATTACCGACGTTCACGAGCCTTACCAATGCCAACCGGTTGCCGAAGTCTGCGATGTCATCCAGCTGCCTGCCTTCTTGGCGCGCCAAACCGATTTGGTGGTGGCAATGGCGAAAACCTGCAATGTCATCAACATCAAAAAACCGCAATTCCTCAGCCCGTCTCAAATGAAAAACATTGTGGAGAAATTCCAAGAAGCAGGCAACGAGCAAATCATTTTGTGCGAACGCGGTGCAAACTTCGGCTACGACAATTTGGTAGTGGATATGCTCGGCTTTGGTGTGATGAAAAAAACGTGTAACAACCTGCCCGTTATTTTTGACGTCACCCATTCCCTGCAAACGCGCGAATCCGGTGCCGCCGCATCAGGCGGACGTCGCGCCCAAGTATTGGACTTGGCACTTGCCGGTATGGCAACCCGATTGGCCGGTTTGTTCCTTGAATCTCATGCCAATCCCGACCAAGCCAAATGCGATGGACCAAGCGCATTGCCGCTTGCCCAATTGGAAGACTTCCTGACCCGTGTTAAAGCAATCGATGAAACCGTGAAATCGTTTGCACCTATGGATATTCGTTAAAGGGTAATAAGTTAAAAGGCCGTCTGAAAGCATTTTCAGACGGCCTTTTTATCGGCGTTACTGTCCGCGTAAAAACAACGCATCCAATTCTTTTAAAGTCAGTTTGACCCATGTCGGACGGCCGTGGTTACACTGGTTGCTGCGCGGCGTGTTTTCCATATCGCGCAGGAGCGCATTCATTTCTGGCAAGGTCAGTTGGCGGCCAGCGCGGACTGAGCCGTGGCAGGACATGGTGGCGAGGATGTGGTTTTCGTGTTCTTCGATGGTTTGGCTGCTACCGACTTGGGCGAGTTCGTCCAATACATCTTTGGCCAGCGAAACGACGTCGGCTTTACCGAGCATGGCAGGAACTGCGCGGACGGCAAGGGTATTGCCGCCCATGTCGGACAATTCCAAGCCAAAGCCTGTCAGCATTTCGGCATGATCGGCAAGGGCGGCGCATTCTTCGTGGGACGCGGCAAAGGTTACGGGAATAAGCAGGCGCTGGCTTTGTAGATTGCCGTTTTCCTGACGTTGGCGTTTCATTTTTTCGTAGTTGACGCGTTCGGCGGCGGCGTGCATGTCGATGAGCAGCAGGCTGTCTTCGGCTTGGGCGAGGATGTAGATGCCTAATAGTTGGGCGATGGCAAAGCCGAGTGGCGGCAGTTCGGATTGGGAGGGAAGGCCGTCTGAACATTGCTTATCTGTTTTGGGAGTAGGCGTTTCAGACGGCATATTACCGAAACGTGCCTGCTCGAATTGGCTCAACTCAAGGTCGATGTCGTCGGTTTTTTTGTAGAGCTCGGCATAAGTATTCATGGCTGCGCGGCTTTCGCGCAGAGACAGGCTGCGTTGTTGCGGCGCACGCGCGGCTTGGTAAGGCATAGGCGCGGTTTTGCCTGATGAACCAAAGGCATTGCGTGTATCGGGTTTGTTGCCTGTCGGGTAGTTGGATGTGCTATCAAACAGATTTTCGCTGTCGTTTTCAGACGGCATTGGGGTGGAGACAACACCGGTAATGTCATGCAACATTTCGCCTGCGTTGCTGACGCTTTCGGTCAGGTCGGCGCGCGTGTCTGCAAGGGCTTTGTTGAGCGTGTGGAACACGAGTTGGTGTACTTGTTGGCTGTCGCGGAAGCGGATTTCGGTTTTGGTCGGGTGGACGTTGACATCCACGGCTTCGGGCGGCAGGTCGAGGAAGAGGACGAAAGCGGGCGTCAGCGCGTTGTGCAATACGTCGCGGTATGCCTGTTTGACAGCATGGAGCATGACTTTGTCGCGCACGAAGCGATGGTTGACGAAGCAGTATTGTTTGTCGGTTTTACCTTTGGCAAAGGTCGGCTTGGCAATCGCGCCATAGAGCCGCAATGCGCCATTGCTGCTGTCAATTTCCAATGAGGCCGTCTGAAAATCATCGCCGACAATGGCGGCAATACGTTCATGCAGGCTTTGTGCAGGAAGTTTGAACACTTGTTTGCCGTCGCGTTTGAGTGAGAAGGCAATGTGCGGATGCGCCAGCGCAAGACGTTCGAGCATGGTGGCGCAGTGGGCGTATTCGGTGTTTTCGGATTTGAGGAACTTGCGCCGCGCAGGGGTATTGAAGAAGAGTTCGGCAGCTTCGATGGTGGTGCCGACGGGGTGGGCGGCGGCGGTGAGGCTGCTGAGTTTGCCGTCTTCTGCTTTGACTTGGGTCGCGTGTGAACTGTCTTCTTGACGGCTGGTCAGGGTCAGGCGGCTGACTGAGGCGATACTGGCCAAACCTTCGCCACGAAAGCCCATACTGGCAACGTGTTCCAAATCGTTTAAGGTTTTGATTTTGCTGGTGGCGTGGCGGTGGAGCGCAAGCTCGATGTCGTCTGAGTGGATGCCGCTGCCGTTGTCGCTGACGCGAATCAGGCGGATACCGCCGCCGGCCAGCTCGACATCAATCGCTGTCGCGCCTGCGTCGATACTGTTTTCAACGATTTCTTTCAGAGCGTTGGCAGGGCGTTCAACCACTTCTCCGGCGGCGATTTGGTTGACAAGATGGTCGGGCAGTGCGGCAATTCGGGACATCGGTTTCTTTCAAAAAAGCAACGGCGGAAGGGAAAATTACAGGTATTTGCGCATCAATTCGCATTCGACACGGACGGTTTTGTTCAGCTGCAACACGGCAGTACCGAGCGATTCATAACGATTGAGGCGATAGAAAGGCACGGAATTGAGCGAGGCATACAGTTTGAGAAAGCTGAGGCCTGCATTTCGTGCCATTTCTTCGGCGCGGCTGAGCAGGGCCGTACCCAAGCCGAGATTGTGGAAGAGCGGATGGACGTATAAGGCGTCCAGTTGCGCTTCTTTGAAATCGACTTGGAAGAAGCCTTGAATCAGCCCTTTGTATTCGACCACCCACAAGGCTTTGTTTTTATCGGAGATGGTTTCCAAATAGCTGTTGATGTCGAGCAGACTTTCCCATGTGTGCATAATAGTTTCATCATAACAGCGAATGCAGGCGTATTGAACGGCATGCAGATGGGCGTTGTGTATAGCTTGGCAGTCTTTTTCGGTTGCCGGACGGAGGATGGTCAGAAGGCTCATGGCGGATGGTCGGAAAAATTGATTTCAGACGGCCTTTTGCAATCAAAGGCCGTCTGAAAAAAGTGGGTAAGGTTACAGGCTTTGATGTAAGGTTTGTGCGGTTTGGAACGCGTTGTCCGCATCGTTGGCCAAGACGGTAAAGTGGCCCATTTTTCGGCCTTTGCGCGCGGCTTTTTTGCCGTAAAGATGCAGATGCGCATTCGGGTTGCTTTGCAGCGGCAACCATTCGGGTTCGCCGCCGTCTTCCTTCCAAACGTCGCCCAAAATATTCGCCATGCAGCATGAAGAAAGCAGCTTGGTGTCGGCAGGCGGCAGGTTGCACATCAGGCGGACCTGCTGCTGGAACTGGTCTGCGGCGCAGGCATCTATCGTATGGTGGCCGGAATTGTGCGGGCGCGGGGCGATTTCGTTGACGACCAATTCATGCGTGTCGCCGACGACGAACATTTCCACCGCCAACACGCCGACATAATCCAATTCGTCCGCCAAGCGTTGCGCCATCTGCCGTGCCTGTTGTTGCACGTCGGCACTCAGCCGCGCGGGGACGATGGAATAAGCAAGGATGCCGTTTTCGTGGATGTTTTCGGCGGGGTCGAAGGTTTGCACGTTTTCATGGTTCAGACGACATACGATAACGGAAATTTCGCCACGCAAATCCACCATTTTTTCTAAAACGCAATCCACGCCGCCGTGTTCGGCAAACGCGGTTTTAAGTTCGTCCACCGTTTTGACGCGGATTTGACCTTTGCCGTCGTAGCCCAAAGTGGCCGTTTTCAGGATGCCGGGCAAAAATTGCGCGCTTGCTTCAGTAATGTCTTCGGCTTTGCAAACTGCCTGATATGGCGCGGTTTGCAGGCCTGCTTTGTGTATCCATGTCTTTTCCTGAATACGGTTTTGCGCGATGGCCACGCAGTCGCCGCCGGGGGAAACGTTGGTATGCTTTGCCAGAAAACGCATCGCGTCGGCATTGACGTTTTCAAATTCAGTGGTAACCGCTGCGCATTTTGCCAACTCGTCCAAAGCGGCTTGGTCGTCAAACGGCGCGCACAAATGGCGGTCGGCAAATTCCGCCGCCGGCGCGTTCGGATCAGGGTCGAGAACGGTTACTTTGTAGCCCATGGTTTTAGCGGCAACAGCAAACATGCGACCGAGCTGGCCGCCGCCGAGTATGCCCAGCATGGCAGGCGGGAGAATGGGGGTGTTTTGCATGATGTTGTTTCAGTTCAATAGAATAAATTTGCTATTTGATTTTATTACTTCAATTTTCAATTCAGTCGGATTAATTTAACGACGTTTACCAAGACTAGGCAACCCTCCAGAAACAGACCAAGCGGTTTTACCTGTTTCTTCAAGGTTTTTAAATGCTGTCTTACTATACGCTTTATTAACCTTGTCTAGGAATACCAAGTATTCATTAAATGATTTTAAAATATCTTTTTCTTGTGCAATATTAATATTGGCTATTTCCATACCTTGTCCAAAGTTATTATACTGTTTTTCCGAAATAACTCTTGAATCTTCAAAATTTTTTATTTTAAGTTCATAGGGTATCTCTACATAAAATCCTCTGTTATTTCGAACTAAATCAAATCGTTTATGATACTTGATCCATTTGTATTCAATCTTATATTTTAGTAAATTTGCATCGTCAATAGAGAATAAGCCTAATTGATCAATAAATACGGCAGAACAATCTTTTTTCATACTACAATTGCTATGGAAAGAAAAGCGGTTTGGAACCCGTTTTGCTTTGAGCCAATATTTTAAGAAGGCATCAATTTGGGAAACAAGAAAGTTTTTATCCATCAGTAAGGAAAAAGCAGTTAATTCTTGAAGTTTGGTTAACAAATATAATTTTGCATCAGAAATGCTATTTAAATTCTTTTTTGAATCTGTCAGTAAGGTATTTAAAATATCGGGTAACAAGAATAATAATTTTAATTTTTCAGAGGTTTTAAAATCCTCTTTTAATTTTGCTTGATAAACTAAATAGTCCTTCGATGTTTCATTTTGCTTGTTATGACTTAAATCTTTTGTTTTAATTATGTTTTTTGAATTTGATTCAATTGTTGATATTTGACTTTTTTTACTTTCCAAATGAGTTGGTTTACTTTTTAATTGTTTGGGTTTTTTATTTTTTCTGGTTTTTTTCTCTTTGAATATTACAATAACTGGATTTTCTTCCCTATAGGCTCGCTCTAGTTCATCAGCAAGTTTCTTTTTTAGTTTAAAATTTAATGTATCATTTTCTATTAAAAACATTATTGATTCTTTTGGAAGTTCACATATTTTTTCTATAGCCTCATCCGGGAGTCTATTCAAATATGAAAGAATTCGATTTTCAATGCTCAAAGATTTATTCGCTATTCTACTGTGTAATAAATTTCGTATAGCCATTATTTTTTCCGTATGTTGTTAACATAAAGCAATGAAGTAAGACTATATAAAATATGCCGTCTGAAAGCAAACTTACCTATCCAACCCTTCTTGCACCATTTGCGCTGCGCGGATTACTGCGCGGGCTTTGTTTTGCGTTTCCTGCCATTCGGAAGTTGGGTCGGAGTCGGCAACTACGCCTGCGCCGCTTTGGACGAATAGGGTATTGTTTTTAATCACGGCAGTGCGGATGGCGATGGCCAAGTCCATGTCGTTGTTGAAACTCCATACGCCGGCTGCGCCGCCGTAAATGCCGCGTTTGCTCGGCTCGACTTCTTCGATGATTTCCATGGCACGGACTTTTGGAGCTCCGGAAAGTGTGCCTGCAGGAAAAGTGGCGGCAAGGATATCCATGTTGGTCATGCCGTCTTTCAGACGGCCTTCGACGTTGGAGACGATGTGCATCACATGGGAGTATTTTTCAATCACCATTTTGTCGGTGACTTTGACTTCGCCGGTTTTGCTGATGCGTCCGACGTCGTTGCGTCCTAAGTCAATCAACATGACGTGTTCGGCAATCTCTTTGGCATCGCTCAGCAGGTCTTGCTCGTTGGCAAGGTCTTCGGCTGGTGTTTTGCCGCGCAGGCGTGTGCCGGCGATAGGGCGGACGATGACATCGTCGCGTTCGCGGCGGACGAGGATTTCGGGGGAGGAGCCGACAATATGGAAATCGCCGAAATCGTAGTAGAACATATACGGCGATGGGTTCAGCGTACGCAGGGCTCGGTAGAGGGCAAGCGGATTGTCGGTAAATTCCATGCTCATGCGTTGGCTGGGGACAACCTGCATGCAGTCGCCTGCAAAGATGTAGTCTTTGATTTTGTTGACGCAGGCTTTGAAAGGTTCTTCTCCAAATTCGCTGACTGCTTGGGTTTGCTTGCTGCCGAGGGAAAGTAGGATGGCGCAACTTTGGCGTAGCTGGGTACGGATGTCTTCAAGACGTTCGCGCGCGTGTTCGTAGCCGTTGGCTTGAGAGGGATCGGCATAAACAATCAGGTAGATTTTGCCGCTTAGGTTATCCACTACTGCAAGCTCTTGCGAGAGCATCAGGAGGATGTCGGGCGTACCGAGGGGATCGGCTTTGGCCGTATGTTTCAGGCGGTGGGCAAAATGTTCGAAATTGTAGATGGTTTCATAACCGAAATAGCCGACCAGGCCGCCGGTAAAGCGCGGCAGGCTTGGGATTTCTGGCGTTTTGAAGCGGTTGTGGAAGGCTTCGATAAAGGGCAGGGGATTGCCGTTGTGTTGTTCGATGATTTCGCCGTTTTGATATACATCGATATGTTTGCCGCTGGTTTGGAGATAGTGGCTGCAAGGCAGGCCGATAAAGGAATAGCGGCCGAAGCGTTCGCCACCGACAACGGATTCGAGCAGGTAGGTGAAAGGCTTGTTGGCAAGTTTGAGGTAGATTGAGAGCGGTGTGTCCAAGTCGGCAAGCAGCTCTTGAACGAGTGGAATGCGGTTGTAACCTTGTGCGGCTTGGGCTTGGTATTCTTGTTTGCTGATCATCTTGATAAGTCTTTCAGACGGCCTGTTTTAGGGTGTTAAATCGTGTGAAGAGTATAGCATTTTATTGGGATTGTTGACAGTCTGAGCGTTATGTCAGATATGGAAAACGCCGTCTGAAAAAGACGGCGCGAGGTATCAGGCAATGGTGTTGGAGATTTTGTTTTTCCGGCTTTGTTTCCACTTGAAGATATAAGCGGCAACAACGGGAATCAGGGCGATAATGGATTTAAATGTCCAGCCTGAATACCATGTGCCTTCGGGAACATCGCTTGCAAGCCAAGTAAAGTACGGCCACCAGCAGGCAACCAGGCTACCGAGGAACAGCGGCCAAATATGACGGCTTAAGTTGCGTTGCCATAAAAGGAAACAGATGGCCGCCCAAACGAAAGTCAGTACGGTAATCAGGAGAATGGTGTAGGCATCTGAAATCAGGATGGCGGCAAAGTAGTAGCTGAGTCCGACCCATAATAGGGCAAGTATCAAGACGATGATTTCTTCCGGGCGTTTAAACATGATTTCTCTCTTTTATAAGACTGGCAATGCGTTAATACTATACCCTAAACAAGAAGCGATGATAAGAGTCTTTCAGACAGCCTTATAGCCGGGTTTGCTATAATGTGCGCAATCAATTTTTTGGAAAGGACAAACCATGACGGCAAACTTTCAAGAAACGCTGAAGGCTTTGGGTAAAAAGGCGAAACAGGAAGCAGCGGAGCGGGAAGCGGAAGCGAAGGCTAAAAAGCAGGTAGAGGATGTGGATTTCAGTAAGGCAGTTGGTAAGGTTATACCGTTGAAAAATGCGGGTAACTATTATGAACAGCCCCGTGATAAATCTCCGATCAAGCCGCGACCTAAAGAAATGGCGACTTTGGAGCAGGAAGATTATTTTTATGTGGGCAGCGGCGGCTGGGAAGAACCGCCGGCTTCGTTCAGTAAAAACGGGCAGGGTAAAAATGATTTGATGCGTTTGCGAAACGGCCATTATCCTGTCGTGGCTGATGTGGATTTACATGGCTATACGCAGGAAGAAGCGCAGCAGGTATTGAATGAATTTATTGAGTTTACGAAAAAATGCGGCGTTTGCGGCGAGATTGTCCACGGCAGCGGCTTGGGTTCCGCAGGCTATAAACCGGTTTTGAAAAATATGACGCGCCGCTGGTTGATGCAGCATCCTGATGTGTTGGCTTATGTCGAGCCTCGACAAGGCAATGATGGCGCAGTCAGGATCTTGTTGAAACGCCAACGCCGAGACGATGATTGGAAACAGTAAAATAAAAAAAGCAGTGTCGATAAAATGACACTGCTTTTTTATGTTTGTCAGATTAAGAAGATTTCTTTTTGGAAACCGATTCGCAACCTTTGCCATTGGTCATTGTAGTTTTGGAATCTTTGGCAGAGTCAATATCAGTGCATTTGTAAGCATTGCCCAAACTATCCATCCAAACGGAAAGGGTATAGCCTGTTTTAATGGGAATGGCTTTCAAACGATAGGCTCGGCTTGTACTGGTATCAATCATTTCGGCAGAGTATTTATATTTGTCTGCCAAATCTTTATGGCCTTTGTATGAGGAAATAAAGTCATCCAACTGAGTTTTAATCTCATCAGTTTTCCACTTTGGATTTTTAACCATCTGGTTTTTAAAAGCAGAATTGATGGCGACTAACTCGGCATGCGCTTGTGATTGGTAGCCGCGTTCAATGTAGCGGTTGTAAGAGGGAATGGCAATGACGCTCAGGATGGCTAAGATGGCGACAGCAATCATCATCTCAACCAGCGTAAAGCCTAGTTGTTTGGTAGAGGTGGTATTCATTATATTATTCGCTGGCAACGTAAGACTGAAGAACGACTTGGGTATTGGCATTCTTACCCCATGCTTTGGCGGTAACGCGGTAAGTAATTCGACCCTCTGTCGTTTTACCTAAATATTCGATGATGTAGCGTGGATTATTTACGATGCCACTTTTTTTATCTAAAGGATATTCCGTACCATTGGCGTCAATACACAGGCTTTTGTCGCATTTGCGCTTCCAAGCATCTACGGTTGGGTTGCCTTCTTCAGTAAAATCGCCATTGGATTTTACGTTTGGTGTGGAACATAAACCTTTTTCACATTTTGCGGTAAAAGTAGTCTTTTTACCTTCAATATCAAAAATTTGATTTTCACCTTCACGCAGTGCCGCTTCGGCTAGGGTGGTTGCCAGTTTGCGGTCGGCATCATTGGTGCTGATACGCTGTTCGGTATTGTAGGACTGGGTGGCTGTAACCACGAGCAGGGCGATGACGACCATCATCATTAAGACGATAAACAAAGCATAGCCCTGCTGCCGTTCAGGTTTGATTAGAGTGATCTGTCGGCGCATACGTTTCCTCCGCGGATGGTGGCATTAATATTATAGATATCGACTTTATTGTCTTGTTCTTTTGATGGGTCAATACTGCCGTTATTCAGTACGATTTGGATAGAAGCCGGAGACTTGGCCTTAGCTGAGATATCCAATGCGTTTTTGTAATCAAATGATTCTGTATTCAATCCGCTGGCAGATGCATTTTCAGAATCAGGACATTCTGCATAGATATAGTGGATATCCATAGCAGTGATGCCTTTAATTAACAGCTGCGGATTACTCCATGAGCCATCATTTGATAATTGGAAACGGAACAAACCGCTCTCTTCGCCAAGTTTACCGACAGCGTAGGCAATCATTTCATGTTTCATAATGGCGATACTGCCGTCTTGATCAGAGTTGGTAATTTTTAAAGCTGATTTTGCCGCAGCCAAATCTTTAATTTCTATGTGAGGTTTGGCAATACCGGAGCAGCTGCTGGCAATGGCAGTTTTTGCAGCAGAGTCCGCTTTGTCGATACCGTATTGGAACAGCAGGGCTTTGCCAGTTTGAACAAAGCCTGTATAGCTTAATTTATTGATTTCTTTAACCGGTAACAGCTTATTCACACCGGCTGTTTTCAATGTATATTCATCCGAGCTTTTGTCTTCTATCACTGCAGAGGCAGGAAAATTCGCCATATTGAAGCAGCCGAAATTACCTGCCATACGCGCATCGCGGACGATCATATTGGCGGCGTTGCGCAAATCTTGTTGGATACCGATACGGGCGTTGGCAGACTTGTTTAATCCGCGCGCAGTAAAGTAGGTGGAGCTGACAGCCATTAAGACGATCATGCTGAGCAGGCTGGCAACCAGAAATTCAAGGATGCTGAAGCCACGAATGGCGATTTTATTGGGAATATGGTTGAGTAAGCGTTTATTGTTCATTGTTAGTCTCTTACGCGTGATTGGTAGGTATAGACAACGTGATGCCCCGATGTATTGAGATTTTTTGCGCTATTTTCTTCTTCGACATCTTGCAACCATAAAACTTTCACGATGGTTGTATCGCCTTTGCCATCGCATTTTGCGTTAAACCCATTTTCGTAAGTCGGCTCTGCACCGGAAGAATCTTTGCAGATGGTCGAGAAGACTTGGGCTTCGGGAAGGGCTTTGGCTAAATCGGCTTTAAACTGTGCAATTTGAGCCTGTGCAAGTTGGGCTTTGGTCATTTTGGCTTCAAATTTTGCAGTTTGTTTAGAGTCTGATTTTAGGTAGGCATCATAGGATTTTTTATAACGGGTGGTTTTTTCCCCTGCAGTATCGGTTTCTTCAGAGAGTGTCGGATTAATGAGCATGCCTTCAATCAGATTTTGCGTAATTTGGGCGACTGCGGTTTGATTTTCAGACTCGCGCACGCTGGATACGGTACGCAATTGAACAGCCAGAAGGGCAAGCACACCGATGGCAAGGACAAACATGGCAATCAAAACTTCAATCAGGGTCATACCTGATTGAAGTTTTGGAGTAAAGCTTGTTGAGCTTGTTTTCAGACGGCCTTTAAATGATCTGAGATGAGTAGGATTAGTAATGTTCATAAGATACCGTTGTTATTATTTGGAAGTGTATTCGCACATTTTGCGCTCATCGTTTTTAGCACAGATTTCGACATGCCCATTGCCATTGATTAAAAGTACGGTAGCACGGGCTTTCTTGGTTTCAGCATCGGCAGCAGATTTATCCGTTAGGCTGATTTTGATGTGGCCGTCTGAAAATTGATAATTTTTGCCATCAGTTGAATGACCAAATGTACCATTGGGAAGAAATCTCCACCAGACTTCTTTTGAAGTTGAGGCCGAGAGGGCAGAACGGTCATTGCCGATAGGGATATAGTTGAAGCTGTATTCCACTTTGTCGGTATCTCCATTAAGGATAATGGAGCGGATGGATAAATCAACTGTGTCGTTTTGATAGCGTAAGTCTTCGTTTTTATCGGCGTAGGACAACATACCATTACCGGCATATTTGGAATCGCAACCATTATTGGGTGAGCCATCGGATTTGATTTTGACCGGGCAGATGTAAACGGGAAGATTGAGACGGACGGCCTCATTACGCGCGAAGCGCAGCAGATTTGCAATTTGCTCTGCTTGCGATGCCGCACGTCTGGAGGCAATCCATTGATTCATATTGGGAAGTGCGATGACTGCCATTACTGCTGCAATAGTAATGACGATCAGCAACTCAATTAGGGTGAAGCCTTTTTGTGTCTGATACATGAGTGATTTTTTAGTAGTAATGTGTTGGGTAACTGACGTTTTCTCTTTTGCACTTGCCTGTGGCAATGCTTTTGCTTTTATTAGATTTATTCTAAACGATTTTGTAATGCGTGACTAATGAAATATGAAATTCGGTTAGTTTTTCGGACAATCTGTCTCAATCTTCCATCAACATGGATTCTGGAATATAGGCAGCATTATCAAATTTGGTAAATTGACCCATCCAAGTGAGGAATACTTTCCCAACGGGACCGTTACGGTGTTTGCCGATAATACATTCCGCCAAGCCTTTTGCGGGTGAATCTGAGTTGTAGTATTCGTCGCGATACATGAACATAATCAAGTCGGCATCTTGTTCGATTGCGCCGGACTCACGCAAGTCGGACATCATCGGGCGTTTGTCGGTACGCTGCTCAACTGTACGGCTCAACTGCGACAGGGCAATGACGGGAACTTGCAATTCTTTAGCCAATGCTTTGAGGGAGCGCGAAATTTCGCCAAGCTCGGAAGCACGGTTGTCAGAGCGACCAGAACCTGACATCAATTGCAGGTAGTCGATAACGATCAACCCCACTTTGCCGTTGAACTGGCGTGCAAGACGACGGGCGCGGGCGCGGAGTTCGAGCGCAGTCAAACCCGGCGTTTCATCGATATACATGGGTGCATCGGAGAGTTTAACGACCGCTTCGTTCAGACGGCCCCAGTGTTCGTCTTGTAATCTGCCGGTTTTTAAAACGCTTTGATCCAAACGTCCGACTGAACCCAGCATACGCATGACCAACTGCGCACCGCCCATCTCCATCGAAAATACGGCGACAGGTAATTTTTTTTCTACGGCAACGTGTTCCGCAATATTGATAGAAAAGGCAGTTTTACCCATGGAAGGACGGCCTGCGACGATGATCAAATCGCCCGGTTGGAGGCCTGATGTCTTTTTGTCGAGGTCGATAAAACCTGTCGATATGCCGGTTACTTCATCAGGATTGTCGCGCGAATAAAGCATATCGATGCGCTCGACCACTTCTTTCAGAAGGTCGGGCATCTCAAGGAAGCCTTGTTTGGATTTGGCGGTGCTTTCGGCGATTTGGAATACTTTGTTTTCTGCCTCGTCCAAAAGCTGGCCTGCATCGCGCCCTTGCGGATTGTATGCGCTGCGTGCAATTTCCGTGCCGACTTCGGCAAGCTGGCGCATGATGGAACGTTCGCGCACGATTTCGGCGTAGCGGCGGATATTGGCAGCAGATGGCGTATTTTGCGCCAGCGTAATCAGATAGTTGAATCCGCCTGCCGCTTCCAATTCTTCATTGCGTTCCAAACTTTCTTGGACGGTAATGACGTCGGCAGGACGGCTTTCATTAATCAGATTGGCAATCGTACGAAAAATCAGGCGGTGTTCGTGGCGGTAGAAATCCTCGCCGGAAACGACATCGGCAATACGGTCCCAAGCAGAATTTTCCAGCATCAGGCCGCCCAATACGGATTGCTCCGCTTCTGTGGAATGTGGCGGCAGTGACAATGCGCTGATTTCACGGTCTTCAGACGGCATATCGGAATAATTGCTCATGACGGGCATCTCTGGCTGGGAAATTGCAATCCACTATTATAGCGCAGTGTAAGTTCAATTGGTTTGTTTAGGCTAAAGCAGGTAAAATAGTAATGTTGTCGATTTGACAACACACACTACCAAAATATAAATATCAAGAATTAGGAGCATAAAAATGGAACACAAGCTGCCACAATTGCCTTATGAACTGGATGCGTTGTCCCCTCATCTGACCAAAGAAACTTTGGAGTTCCACTACGGCAAACACCATCAAACCTACATCACCAATTTGAACAATCAAATTAAAGGCACTGAGTTTGAAGAAATGCCTTTGGAAGAAATCGTGAAAAAATCTTCCGGCGGTATGTTCAACAACGCTGCCCAAACTTGGAACCACACTTTCTACTGGCTGGGCTTTACCCCTAAAGGCCAAGGCAAACCTGGCGGCGAATTGGCTGCAGCCATCGACGCCAAATGGGGCAGCTTCGAGAAATTCCAAGAAGCGTTCAATGCTTGCGCGGCCGGTACTTTCGGCTCAGGTTGGGCATGGTTGGTGAAAACGCCTGCCGGTGAATTGGATCTGGTTTCTACTTCCAATGCAAGTACTCCGCTGACTACTGAAAACACTCCGCTGCTGACTTGCGACGTATGGGAACACGCCTACTACATCGACTACCGCAACAGCCGTCCTAACTACCTGAAAGGTTTCTGGGAAATCGTTAACTGGGATGAAGTTGCCAAACGCTTCGCCGCATAAAACAATATGAGTGAAAAGGCCGTCTGAAAAATTTTCAGACGGCCTTTTTGTCGATATGGGTGTGAAGAAATGGTTTAGATGAATGTTTTTTCTGTCTGATGCGCAAAATTATCATGGAGCAGAAAAAAGGATAAAGGGGAGATTATGCTAAAATATTGTCAACAATTTTTGATTCCGCATGATATGGAATCAGCGTTTGACACACATAGACAAGAGGATTTTATGAAATTTCTAGACCGTGAGGCGACCATTGCCAAACCTGGCTTTAATCGTTGGCTGGTACCGCCTGCCGCTTTGGCCGTGCATCTTGCCATCGGGCAGATATACGCTTATTCCGTGTTCAATGCGCCGCTGACCAAGCTTATCGGTATTACTGAGTCGGCTACAGGAGATTGGAAGCTGACCACGGTAGGTTGGATTTTCAGTATTGCCTTGGCGATGTTGGGCGCGTCTGCGGCTATGTTCGGTACTTGGATGGAACGCGTTGGGCCGCGTAAGGCGATGTTTGTTGCTGCCTGCTGCTTTAGCTTGGGCTTTTTTGTCTCGGCGATTGGCGTCCATACGCACAATCTGTTTTTGCTTTATTTGGGCAACGGTGTGATTGGCGGGGTCGGTTTGGGCTTGGGCTATATTGGGCCTGTATCGACACTGATGAAATGGTTTCCCGATAAACCGGGTATGGCGACAGGTTTGGCGATTATGGGCTTTGGTGGCGGCGCGATGTTGGCTTCGCCTTTATCCGTGTCGCTGATGAATTTTTTCTCCAGTGAAACTTCAGTTGGCGTAGCGCAGGCTTTTGTCGTCTTAGGGTTGTTCTATCTGGTGTTGATGATGTTCGGTGCGTTTACCATCCGCATACCTGCCGATGGCTGGAAACCTAAAGGTTATGTTGCGCCGAAAATCAAAAGCAAATTGGTCAGCAGTAATCACGTCAATGTTTCCGAAGCCATGAAGACGCCGCAATTTTGGCTCTTGTTTTGGGTGTTATGTCTGAACGTGACGGCGGGTATCGGCGTTTTGGGTCAGGCTTCGGTCATGATTCAGGAGCTGTTTTCTGAAACTTCTGTCGGTAAACAGGCTGCCATTGGCGCGGGTGCGGCGGCAGGTTTTGTGAGTCTGTTGAGCCTGTTTAATATGGGCGGCCGCTTTTTGTGGTCCAGCGTGTCAGACAAAATCGGGCGTAAAAATACTTATACCATTTTCTTTGTGCTCGGCTCGCTGTTGTATTTTGCCATTCCGTCTATTGGAGAGAGCGGTAATAAGGCTTTGTTTGTTATTGGGTTTTGCGTCATCATTTCCATGTATGGCGGCGGTTTCGCAGCGATTCCGGCGTATCTGAAGGATTTGTTCGGCACTTATCAAGTCGGTGCAATCCACGGCAGGATTTTGCTGGCATGGTCAACTGCGGCCGTTATCGGCCCGGTGTTGGTCAACTATATCCGCCAAAGCCAAATTGAAAGCGGCGTTCCGGCTGCCGAGGCTTATAGCATCACCATGTACATCATGGCAGGTTTGTTGATTGTCGGTTTGCTGTGTAATTTGAGTGTCCGTTCGGTTCACGAAAAGCATCACGAGAAGGACATTAAGGTCGCGGCACATAGCGGCAACCCCGATGATGAAACCGCTGTATCCGATGCCTATTTGATCAGCAAGAAAGTATCAGCGGGCGGTATCGGTATATGGTGGCGCTGGGCTTTGGTTTGCATCCCTTTGTGCTATGGTGTCATTATGGTGTTTGTTAAAGCCTTAAGTTTGTTTAATTGATTGTTGAAAATTAAAGGCCGTCTGAAAGTTTCAGACGGCCTTTTCAAATGTTAAATAACTAATCTTTCGATACGCTGATGGTATGTTTGATGTGTTTTAAATTTGCAACGATGGTAAAAGTCATCATCACCAGTAAAGCCCATGAACTCCATTTGCTGATGTGTACTGATGCCCATGCGCCGATTTGGTTGGGATAGCGCCAAACGCCGAATAGGGTTCCCAAATTTTCCGCCAGCCAAATAAAAAATCCGATCAGGACGAAAGCGAGCAGGAGGGGCATTTTGCGAGTGGTGTCATAGGGCGTGTACAAGACCGTTGTACGGGCGTATAGGCCGAGAGCAAAAGCAGCGAGATACCAGCGATAGTCGCCGATATAGTGATGGGTGAAGAAATTGATATAAATCGCCAGTGCGCACAAAGTGCCCAGCCAATACGGCGGATGGCTTTTGATTTTGAGGTCAAACAGCCGCCATGCTTGAATGATATAGCTGCCGACCGCAGCATACATAAAGCCCGCAAACAGCGGTACGCCGCCGATTTTGGTATAAGCCTCATCCGGATAGCTCCAAGATTGGATATCGCCTGATGTCTTGAACCACTCTAAAGCAAAGCCCACCAAGTGGAACAGCGTAATCGATTTGACTTCATCCCAAGTTTCCAACTTGAAATACAGCATGGCTGCTTGTACGGAGATAGCAAAAATCAGCAGCAGGTCGTAGCGTGAAATTCCCAACCAGCCCGTTTTCGGAACGAGGAACATGGCCATGAAAAACAAGCCTGCAAATAAGCAGGCTCGCGCTTCTTTTAAACCGAAAAACCAAAATTCAACAATAAAGCGTCGCCAACCACGCAAATCCTTGCGTTTGGGATGCTCAGTCAGCCAAGTATCCAGTTTGCCCAACATATTTTCAGACGGCCTCTTTATCTTGAAAATGTTTTAGGCAGATTGAATCGGAATAACGCGGTTTTGCTTACGTTTTGCGCCGCCCTCACAGTAGTTGGTTTTGACATAATCTTCAACGATTTGTAAAAACTCTGCAGCGATATTGTCGCCTTTGAGGGTGACTTTCCGCTCGCCGTCTACATAAACCGGCGCAACCGGTGTTTCGCCTGTACCGGGCAGGCTGATACCGATATCGGCAAGCTTGCTTTCGCCCGGACCATTTACCACGCACCCCATTACGGCGACGTTCAATGATTCAACACCTGGATATTCAGTGCGCCAAACAGCCATTTTCTGGCGTAAATAGTTTTGTACGTCTTGAGCCAACTCTTGGAATACGGTACTGGTGGTACGGCCGCAACCCGGGCAGGCTGTAACCATTGGCGTAAAGGAGCGCAAGCCCATGGTTTGCAGGATTTCCTGACCGACAATGACTTCTTGTGTGCGTGAGGAGCCGGGTTCGGGCGTAAGGGAAATTCGAATAGTGTCGCCGATACCTTCTTGCAACAATACGGACAAAGCTGCTGTGGAAGCAACAATGCCCTTGCTGCCCATGCCTGCCTCAGTCAGACCGAGATGGAGCGGGTAACGGCAACGGCTGCCCAATTCGCGGTAAACCTGAATCAAGTCTTGTACGGCGCTGACCTTGCACGACAAAATGATTTTGTCTTCGGGTAAACCTAAAGCCACGGCTTTTTCTGCCGATTCCAGCGCAGAAACAATCAAAGCCTCTTTCATGATTTCTTCAGGCGGCTTCGGTGTGGCAGAAGCTAAGTTGGCATCCATCATGCGCTTGGCAAGGCCTTGATCAAGCGAACCCCAGTTCACACCGATGCGTACGGCTTTATTGTTTTCTGCGGCAGTACGGATCATAAAGGCAAATTTTTCATCGCCTTTTGCACCTTTACCGACATTGCCCGGGTTAATCCGATATTTGGCCAAGGCCTTGCCGCACTCAGGAAATTCAGCCAATAAGCGTTCGCCATTAAAATGGAAATCACCAATCAGGGGGGTGGTGTAGCCCATATCGTCTAAGCGGCTGCGGATTTCGGCTACTTTGGAAGCCGCTTCAGGAGTATTGACTGTGATACGAACCATTTCCGAGCCGGCATCGCTCAATTCTTTGACTTGTTGGGCAGTTGCTGCGGCATCTGCCGTATCCGTATTGGTCATGGATTGGACAAGAACGGGCGCCTCGGAGCCGATGATGAGGTGGTCAATTTTGACTTGATGTGTCTGACGGCGTTTAGGTGTGGTCATTTTAGTTTTTTCCTGCAACAAAAGAGGCGGATTTTTCACCAGCAACACGGTATTTCAAAGGTTTGATAGGTGTGCCGCCGTAATTGGCTTCCGAACCGGCTGCAATACCGATCCAAACATTGTAAGGCGCACCGCCTCTCAGACGTTGTTCGCTTCCGGCCGGAACGATACGGCTGAATACTACTTTTCCATCTTTATCTGTAATAATCAGATTGCTTCGGTATTGGACTTTAATCCAAAGTTCGTCTTTCTCAACTTTGACGGCAGGCTTCTCTTCTTGTACGACGGCAGAAGCTTCAGAAGCTGCTTGATCATTAGTCACTTCAGGCTTATTAGTGATTTCTTTTTTGCCGTCTTCTGTCATTTCGCTAACGGCAACATTATCCGTTTTTAAGGCAGGCGTTTTCATCGTATCAGCAACATCTTTGCTGTTTTGAATATTTGCCTGTTCGTTTTCAAAACTGGATTTGCTTTGCCAAAAGTAAACGCCGCCTACAGCCAAAGCCAGTGCGGCTATCCCCAATATCCATTTTGGGAAACCTTGTTTTTCAGTGTCTGTGTAGCTTAAGCCGGCGTTGGTGCTGCGTGTTACCGCGTATACATGGTCTTCAAGTTGCGGAGTAATGGAGAGCAAATGTTTGGTGATGGTTTGTTCGTCGATTTTCAGAAATCGTGCATATGAACGCAAATAGCCTGAAACAAAGACTAAACCGGGAAAGCCTGAATATTCCCCTTTTTCCAAAGCATCAATTTGTTCGGCAGACAGTTTCAAACGTGAAGCGACATCTTGAATATCGATTTTGGCATCAGTTCTGTGTTTGCGTAATTCATCCCCCAATGTTTTGGCGGCTTGTGTGTCGTAGTTGATTTTATCGTTATTTTCCATTTAGTGGCCTGTTGTGACGGTTTGTAGTTCGTCTGAATAAGGGAAGTTTGCCCTAAGTTGGGCTTCGTATTCGTATGCGGCGTGTTTATTGCCCAAGGCGGTAGCCAAACGCCAGCCTAAAAGCAAATCGTCAGCCTGCAGGACATCAACTTTGCTTTGGTATTGGCGGAAATAATAGTCGGCATCGTTCAGATTTCCTGCCATCATTTTGGTTCGGGCAAGTTCTTTGAAAGCAGGGAAGAATTGCGGATTCGCTGCTAAAGACCTTTCCAAATAGGCTTGGGCTAAAGAGTATTGGCCTAACCTTGCACTGCAAATGCCTTTATTCATATTGGCAATAAAGGGGCTTGGGTAGGTTGGGTCGGCCAGTGCTTTGTCAAAGTAAGCCAAAGATTCGGCCGGTGCATTCATTTGATTGCACAAGAACCAACCGTAGTTGTTGTTGACTTCCGCGCTATCAGGTTTTAAAGACAATGCTTTAAGAAAGCTTTCCTGAGCTTTATCTTTGACCTTCAAATACTGATAAATCTCGGCGCGTACCAACCAAGCAAGGTCATTTTTTGAATTGGACTTAAGCGCCTCTTCGATACTTTCAGTAGCTTGGCGGTAGTTTTGGCCGCGCATATATTCCACAGCCAGTTGGGTTTTGATATTAGAAACTTGAATGGCACGTTCTTTAGGGCTTGGGCCGGAAGAGGAAGCGCAGGCTGAAAGAGTCAGTGCGGTAAGTAAAGCGAATCCGAACTTGATTTTCATAATTAACCTTATTGTTCGACCAAAATCTGTTGCCATTTTTGTTGTCGGCGTGTTTTATCTTGTACTTGTCCGGCCAGTTGTCCGCAAGCAGCGTCGATATCGTCGCCGCGGGTTTTGCGAACAGTAACGACAAAGCCGGCTTGTTGCAGAATATCGCGGAAGACACGGATATTTTCATTGGTAGAACGTTCGTAGCCGGAATTTGGGAAAGGATTGAACGGAATAAGATTGAATTTGCATGGTACGTCTTTAACCAATTCAATCAATTCACGCGCATGTTGTGCCTTATCGTTGATACCGTCGAGCATAACGTATTCAAAGGTAATAAAGTCACGGGGTGCTTTGACCAAATAACGTTGACAGGCCGCCATCAATTCTTTGAGTGGGTATTTTTTGTTGAGGGGAACAATCTGATCGCGCACTTCATCGTTGGATGCGTGTAAAGACACAGCCAGAGCAACAGGCATTGCGTCACGCAGTCTGTCCATTTGTGGAACCATGCCTGAAGTGGAAACAGTCACGCGGCGGCGGCTTAAGCCGTAGCCGTGATCATCCAGCATAATGCTCAAAGCGGTAACAACATTGTCAAAGTTTGCCATGGGTTCGCCCATGCCCATCATCACCACGTTGGAGATAACGCGTTCGTTTTTAGGGGTAACGCCCATGGCTTTATTGGCCCACCAAAGCTGACCGATGATTTCAGCGGCAGTCAGGTTACGGTTGAAACCTTGTCGTCCGGTAGAGCAGAAGGTGCATTCCAATGCACAACCAACTTGGGAAGAGATGCACAAAGTACCGCGTTCAGCCTCGGGAATGAAAACGGTTTCTACACCGTTGCCTGTGCCGACATCCAGCAACCATTTGCGCGTGCCATCCGTAGATTCTTGTGCCATCATTAATTTAGGCACTTCGATTGTGGCTTGTTCATTTAACTTGGCACGCAATGATTTGGCCAAGTCAGTCATTTCTTCAAAGTTTTGTGCACCGGCTTGATGCATCCAACGCATTACCTGCTTGGCACGAAAAGGCTTTTCGCCCATTTCGGCAAAGTGTTGCGTCAGTCCGTTTAAATCATAATTCAGTAGATTGGTTTTCATGTATTTTTATGTTTCTCAGTAAAGCTTTTAAAGCAAAGGGGCTTATTGGGCAGCTTTGCTTTAATAGCCTTTGGATTTTCAGACGGCCTTTAATTTGTAGGACATACAAAGCAGTTTTGCCGTCCGATATGAATCGGACGGCCGTAAAGCGGCTACAGGCTTTTATTCTTAGCGTAGGCAGATTTCGCTTTGGCTGAAGAAGTAAGCAATTTCAATTGCAGCATTTTCAACGCTGTCAGAACCATGTACAGCATTAACACTGACAGATTCTGCAAAGTCGGCACGGATTGTGCCAGGAGCTGCATCGGCTGGATTGGTTGCGCCCATCAGTTCACGATTTTTGGCAACGGCGTTTTCACCTTCTAATACTTGAATCATGACAGGATTGCGAGTCATGAATTTAACCAAGTCTTCATAAAAAGGGCGGTCTTTGTGTACGGCATAAAATTCTTTTGCTTCACGCTCAGAGAGATGTTTCATTTTTGCCGCAATAATGCGCAAGCCGTTTTCTTCAAAGCGGCTGTAAATCTTGCCGATGACGTTTTTTTCTACTGCATCGGGTTTGATGATGGAAATCGTACGTTCTATGGCCATGTTATGTCCTTGTTTTTATTGAAAGGTAAGTTGTCGTAGCCAAGAGGCGAGGGAAGTGTATTCTACCAAATTTCGCCCCTTTTTGGGAAAGGCATTATTTGCTTAAAGTCAGGTGCAGTTGTTCCAAGTAGACTTCAGATTGCATTTCGATCATACGGCTGGCCGTACGGGTAAATTCTTCTGCAAAATCGCCTTCGACGTAAATATCGTTTACGCCAACTGCGCTGGTAGCGCACAGCTTCACACGGAAATCGTATAAAACGTCAATTAACCATGTCAGACGGCGTGCTTCTGCTTTTTCTTGCGGGGTTAGGCGTTCTAACCCTGAAAGGAAAACCATCTCGTAATGTTCGGCTAAATACAAATAGTCAGCTTGAGAGCGCGGGCCAAAACATAATGCGCGGAAATCAAACCAGATGGCGCGTTCTGACTGGGCTTTATGAGTAATTTCCCGTCCATGAATAATGCTGATACCTGGGTTTAATTCAGAGATTCCGCTCATTTCCTTAAATAAAGCAGCGAGTTTTTGCTCGTTTTCTTCATTATTGGGAACAAAGAAAATTTCAGCAGGACGCAACGTACGCAAGCGGTAATCTTCGCCACCATCTACATTTAAAACGGTCAGGTTGGACTCGATAAGGGCGATGGTTGGCAGAAAGCTGCTGCGGTTTTGGCCTTGAGGATAGAGTTTGGATGGAGCATAGTTGGAAGTAGCTACCAAGACGACACCTTCACTCAACAGGTTTTCCAGCAAACGGCCCAAAATCATGGCATCGGCAATATCACTGACGTGGAACTCGTCAAAGCATAATACGCGTGTTTCTTTGGCAATTTCTGTTGCAACGGCTTTTAAGGGGTTGGCTTCGCTTTTCAAAACTTTAAGGCGTTGATGGATTTCGGCCATGAAGGCATGGAAATGCACGCGACGCTTGCGACGATAAGGGAGGCAGCCGAAAAAAGCATCCATCAAAAAACTTTTACCGCGCCCTACGCCACCATAAAAATAGAGTCCTTTAGGTACTTGGGGGGAACGCAAGCTACGGCCAAGAAAACGGTTGCGTTTGCGTTTGAACATCATCAGCTCGGTCCACAAACGATCTAAATATTCAATGGCTCGCGCTTGGGCTTCGTCTCGGATGAAGTTGGGCTGTTCGGCTGCAGCTTGATACCAAGTCAATGGGCTGTGGTTTTCAAATGGGGGTGGTGTGAATAGTTGGTCTCTATTGCTCATGTGTAACCTTTATTATGCTTTGCTGGCGATAGTTGAAACATCATCCGCAATAGTTTGGATAGTAGTTGGAATGATGTTTTCATTACAGAATAGTCGGTCTATTATAAATGATTTCAGACGGCCTGCGTTTTTTGCAAAAGCATTGTAGTAAATATAGTTGAAATAGTGTGCGATTAAGGTATGCGTGAAAAGAGCTGGCTTTGGTATTTCTTGCGAAAACAAAAAAAAACGCCGCATTTCTGCGGCGTTTTGCTACTAAGTATTAATGAGCACTTTCTTGCAATGCCAAGTCTACACGCTCACGCAACTCTTTACCTGGTTTGAAGTGAGGAACATGCTTTTCAGGCACTTCCACGCGTTCGCCGGTTTTCGGGTTGCGCCCGATACGGGCAGGGCGGTGGTTCAAGTCGAAGCTGCCGAAGCCGCGGATTTCGATACGTTGTCCACGAGCCAGTGAGCGGGTCATGGTATCAACCAAGACTTTTACACTGTATTCGACATCTTTAGCCAGCAGTTGGTTGCCATTTTTTTCGGCAAACACTTCTGCGAGGCGAACCATCAATTCAGACTTCGTCATGTCTGCAACCTTATTCTTGGTCGCCGGACAGTTTGGCTTTCAGCAAGTCGCCCAGGCTGGTAGTACCGGCATTGGCGGTTGCAGCGGCGTTAACTGAATTCAGCGCTTCGCGGTTTTCTTTAGCGTCTTTCGCTTTAATAGACAGACGGATGCTGCGGTTTTTGCGGTCAACGGTAACGATAACGGCTTCAACTTCGTCGCCTTCTTTCAGTTTAGTAGTCAGGTCTTCAACGCGGTCAGCAGCGAATTCAGAAGCAGGCAGGTAGCCTTCAACTTCTTCAGACAGAGCTACTACTGCACCTTTGGCGTCAACAGATTTCACAGAACCTTTAACCAAAGAACCTTTGTCATTTACGCTGATGAAGTTGCCGAACGGATCACCTTCCAGTTGTTTGATACCCAAAGAGATGCGTTCTTTTTCAACGTCGATGGCCAATACAACGGCTTCAACTTCTTCGCCTTTTTTGTATTTGCGTACAGCTTCTTCGCCGGCTTCAGTCCAAGACAGGTCGGACAAGTGAACCAGACCGTCGATGCCGCCAGGCAGACCTACGAATACGCCGAAGTCAGTGATAGATTTAACTGCGCCGGAGATTTTGTCGCCTTTGTTGTGGTTGGCGGCAAATTCTTCCCAAGGGTTAGCTTGGCATTGTTTCATACCCAAAGAGATACGGCGACGGTCTTCGTCGATTTCCAGGATCATTACTTCAACTTCGTCACCAAGTTGAACAACTTTGCTTGGGTGTACGTTTTTGTTGGTCCAATCCATTTCGGAAACGTGTACCAAACCTTCGA
>ERZ773075.9-NODE-9-length-239191-cov-40.647_pt1 | contig 239191 bp, 236 predicted proteins | sample MGYA00580614_ERZ773075 | MGnify/ENA primary metagenome ERZ773075 (study PRJEB29015, sample SAMEA2738021) | human oral metagenome | biome: human oral; feature: human-associated habitat; material: dental | place: China | collected 2043 ...
AAGGATTTTCATCGCTCTCAACATCAAAAAAGAAAGGACGAATTTCGTCCTTTCTCGATCTTAGCTGACTTCAACCCACTACAGTTGACAATGAGCCTTTTTATATTACATTGTCTACTTAACAGGTTTTAATCCATTCAGTTAGTGATTGCTTCATCATTTTATTGCAATACAAGTGATGCTGCCCCGATAACTCCAGCATCATTTCCTAGAGTTGCAAGAGCCAATTTTGTAGATGTACGCACTTGTGGGAAGGTATTTTCATCATAAACTTTTTGGACACCTTGTAGAAGGAATTCTCCCGCTGCTGACACTCCGCCACCAATAACGATCGTTGATGGATTAAGAGTTGAACCGATATTGGCACAAGCAATTCCCAAGTAACGTGAGAAGTTGCGATAAACAATCAAGGCAAGGTCGTCGCCTTCTTTTGCCAAATCAAATACAGTTTTAGCAGTTACTTCTTCTCCGTTATCGATCAAGCGTTTCAAAGTTGCGTCGCCCTCATATTCATCAGCGTAACGACGAGTCAAATTGACAATCCCTGTTGCAGAAGCTACTGTTTCAAGACAGCCTTTCTTGCCACAGGTACATGCGATTGGGTGGTCAAAGTCAACAGTGATGTGACCAAGCTCTCCTGCCGCACCAGCAACACCGTGGAGCAATTTACCTTCTGCGACGATACCGCCACCAACACCTGTACCAAGCGTCATAAAGACAACGTCTGGTTGGTTTTCACCAGCACCCATCCAGCGCTCACCAAGCGCAGCTACGTTGGCATCATTATCGATGAAGAATGGAATACCCAAGGCTTTTTCAATCTTTTCTTTAATCGGTTGAAGGGTTTTCCAGTTGAGGTTGTAGGCACCTATAACAGTCCCTTTTTCACGGTCAACCACACCAGGTGATCCCATCCCAATCCCTCGGAAATCCGTAGCTGACAATCCAAGCAAGTCCAAACGATGCTGAATAGACTCAATCATATCATCTACAATATGGCTTCCTTCATCCAAAATGTTGGTCTTAATAGACCATTTTTCTTGGATTTCTCCCTCTCGAGTTAAAATTGCAAACTTGATAGATGTTCCACCAAGGTCAATCCCAATAATCTTTTGACTCATCGTCTTCTCCTTTTTAATTGAAAATGCTTACAGATATAGTATAACAAAATCGTCTGTTTTGTGCAAAGGTTTGCGTACTACAAAGTCAACATTAAATATCTCAAAATTGTTCACTAATCAAAATGATTAATCATCAAGATGTTGAATGGCATATCTTGCTTCTTCTTCAGTAAATTCACCAGTAAAATATGAGGATGAGAGTAGTCTCTCATGAATTTCTGTTTTTGAGAGGTTAGTATATTTACGATAATCCCTTGCTCTAGCTAAGGCATTTGCCTTATAATCTGCATACAAATGATCGATAGTGTATTGTGCAACATCACTATTAAACCCAAAAAGAATTAATAACTTATAAATTCTTTTTTTTGAATAATGATTCCTATTATAACTTTTTGCTTCATTTAAAGCTGCTGAGTATGGATTCCCATCTGTTGACTTGGGTAGCCATAGACCATTCGGATCAACATAATAACGGCCACCATCTACCCACTGACTTTTAGCCATCCTACCATCTGATTTGAGATAATAATTACCTTCCCATTTGTTACGAGCATAGCTACCTTCTGCTGTTAGATAATAGTAAGAGAGGGAATTTGTGTCATAAATCCATTCATTCTTAGCCATCTTACCGTTTGATTTTAGATAGTAATTACCTACCCATTTGTTACGTACGTAGCTACCTTCTGCTGTTAGATAATAATAGGATCCATAGTTTTTGTCGTAAATCCACTCTGCTTTAGCCATCTTACCATCTGATTTAAGATAATAATTGCCGACCCATGTGTTTCGAGCGTAGCTACCTTCTGTTGTTAGATAATAATAGGATCCATAGTTTTTATCATAAATCCATTCACTCTTAGCCATTTTACCATCTGATTTAAGATAGTAATTGCCTTCCCAAGTGTTACGAGCAGAACTTCCTTCTGATGTTAGATAAAAATATGAACTCGATTTCGTATCATAAATCCATTCATTTTTAGCTCTCTTCCCGTCTGATTTGAGATAGTAATTACCTACCCATGTATTACGAGCGTAGCTACCTTCTCCTGTTAAATAATAATGTGCAGAGTATTTTTTATCATAAATCCATTCGTTCTTAGCCATTTTACCATCTGATTTAAGATAGTAATTGCCGACCCAGGCATTTTGGACATAATTTCCCGATGCATTTAGATAGAAATAAGAATTAGCTTTTTTATCAAAAATCCACTTATTAGTAACTTTAGTACCATTTTGATAGTATGATGAGCCTACCCAACCAGACTGAGCTGTAGATTTGAACTTATCCTCTTTAGGAGTTATATTTTTTGCCTGCTCAGGAGATTTTTGTGCTGATGTTTTCGGTTTCTCAGCAGGTTTTGGTGCTGGTGTTTTTGGTTTCTCAGCTGGTTTTTGAGCTGGCGTTTTCGGTTTCTCAGCAGGATTTTGCGCTGGTGTTTTCGATTTCTCAGCTTGATTTGGCGCCGAAGTTGTATTCTCTTTTACAACCTTACCATTTTTAGGTGCATCCTTTTCTTGAGCAGAAACATGCTGAGCCGAAAAAGGAAAGGCTTCAGTTGTATCCGCAAATGAAATAAGTCCCAGTGTTGCAGTTGCTAAGCTGGTTACTAAAATTTTTTTTGATTTTTTCATAAAAATCTCCATTATTTTAACGATTTATACCTATAGTATACCATATACTTTATTTTGCTTTCAAATCAAATATTAAATATTCAGAAATAAATCTAAAACTTAATTGAAAAATCCATAGTTATATCACTTTCAACTCATACAAACCTCTGACTGCATTACAGCCATAGATAGTTTCCGCTTGGTTCAAGTCTGCCAAAGTCAAGACTTTTTCCTCTACCTGTCCTGTTTCTAGCAAATGCTGGCGGTAGATTCCTGGCAAAATTCCTAGCCTGATAGGCGGTGTATAGAATTTTCCGGCAATTTTCAGAACCAGATTTCCAATGGAGGTCTCAAGCAGTTCTCCTGACTTATTGTGGTAAATCTTCTCTTGCTCCCCTAGGCTCAAATGCGGTCTATGAGTTGTTTTAAAGTAGGTAAAGGGTCGCTGTAAATCCGCTTCCTGTAAACAGAGTTTAGCCTGACAAAAACTTGGACTAAGAGGTGTTAATACTTGCCGACTGAGTTCCATCTCTCCAGACTTGCTGATAGTAATTCGCAAGCGGTAGTCTTGGTGGGAATCACAAGCTTGACACTCTTCCTCTATCTTTTGTCTCAGTTCTTCTGGATCAAAAGGAAAAGCAAAATAACAACTCGCCTTTGTCAGTCTTTCCAGATGTTGATCTTCAAACAACAGGCTCTTCTGGCTGATTTTTCCTGTAGTAATCAGTTTGAAACGAGCTTGTTTACGATAGAGAACAGCCGCCTTTTGATGAACTTCACGGTATTCAGATTCCCAGGTGCTATCCCAAGTAATCCCTCCGCCAACTCCATAGATGGCTTGACCCTTGTGAAGTTGAATGGTCCGAATGGCGACATTAAAAATCCGTCGCCCATTTGGAAGCAAGAGACCAATCGTTCCACAGTAAACTCCTCTGGGTTGGGGCTCCAAGTCCTTGATGATTTCCATGGTCGCAATTTTCGGAGCTCCCGTTATTGATCCACAAGGAAAGAGAGAGCGAAAAATGGCAACCAAGTCCACATCCTCTCGCAACTGACTCTTGATGGTAGAAGTCATCTGCCAAACAGTCGAATACTGCTCCACTTGGCACAGACGCTCCACATGCTCACTGCCCACTTCAGAAATACGGTTCATATCATTGCGCAAGAGATCCACAATCATCATATTTTCAGAGCGATTTTTAGGATCATGCTCCAACCAACTAGCCTGTTCTAAATCTTCTTGGTCGGTCAACCCGCGCTGAGTCGTTCCCTTCATTGGTCGCGTAGTCAACTCACGGTTATTTTGCTCAAAAAAGAGCTCTGGACTCATGGAAATCACTGCCATCTCGTCATGTTCCACATAGGCATTGTAGCCCGCCTCCTGCTCTACCACCATACGATTGTAGATGGCAAAAGGATTGGCGTTTAAGTCTTGCTTGAGTTGGACGGTGTAGTTGACCTGGTAGGTGTCCCCTTGACGCAAATGATGGTGAATTTGGGCAATCGCCTTTTCATAGTCTGTCACAGATGTTACTTCCTGCCACTTTGAAGGCAGATCTACTTCCTCATAAGTCAGAGGAATAGGGGATGTTTCCACCCTATCGTGAACGGTAAAGTAAAGCAAATATTCGCCCAGTAGAGGAAGCTTATGAACTGCTAACTTCTCCTCAAAAGCAGGTGCGGCCTCATAGCTGACATAACCCACGACATAATAGCCCTGTTCTTGGTAGCTTTCCACTTGCGCCAGCAAATCTGCCACTTCTGCTAAATCTCTCGTTTTTAACTCTTTAATCGGCTGGGTAAAGGTGTATCTCTCACCCAAATCCCTAAAATCAATCACTGTTTTTCTATGCATACCTTTAGTATAGCATAAAAAAGCCGGTCTAGAACAGCTAAATCCAGCTTTGTTTACTGATTCCTATAACGAAATATCTTCTCTAAGTTACTTTTTTCTACTTTTGGCAATTCTCTATCAGATGGCACTAGTTTTTCTAGTTAAAGAAGACCTTGTTTGGAACACTTTGCACAAAAATTCAACAAAAAAGAACAGAGGAAGTAATGGTTTCTATACCCTTACTCTCTCTGTCTTTTACTGTTCAGAAATTAAAAATTGATTTGAAGTTTTAATAATGCCTACCGTTTCTTTGACATCTAAATCATCCGTATACAGAAAATGACGTTTCTCACTATTCTTAGCTAAGAAGTCATTTCTTGCTTGGATTGATAAATCGCCTGTTCTCTCAATTTCTTTCCGAGAAGAATCCCTATCTTTCAAGGTTTCTTCTTCTGCTATTAGGACACAATATTTTAGCTTAATTTGTTTTTCTTTTAAGAAGGCTGCAATTTTCTTCAGTTGATCTTCAAATATGACATACTCTATCACGACAGTAATGCCACTGTTCAAGAAATTATTGGTCAGACTGATGATATTATCCCAGAACAAATCCATATAAAATCCATCATCTTCCCAAGGAGCTACGAGACCACTTTTTATCATTAAGTAAATCATATCCCCCTCTATAACTGCACTTTTGTCAAAAGAATAGGCCAACTCTTTGCTGACAGTGCTCTTTCCAACACCCGGGGGACCCGAAATAATATAAACACAATTTTCCACTTTAACCTCTATATACTTGAAATAGATCTCTAACTTATGATCATTCTCCGCCCACTTATGACTTTCTTATGAAGTCTTCTGGATACTGTGCACGCGCACCACCGACGAGTTTTGGACGGCTAGCTAGAGCGGTTACATGGGCGTGCCCAATCTCACGCAAAACTGGTCGAATCGGAACCTGCACATGCTTGACATGCATACCAATTGCGGTATCTCCGATATCCAATCCAGCATGAGCCGTGATGAACTCCACTTCAACAGGGTCCTTCATAAACTTAAAGGCCGCCAACTGACCTGAACCTCCTGCATGGAGAGTAGGAAGGACACTGACGATTTCTAGCCCAAACTGCTCTGCCACCTGACGTTCGACAACGAGGGCCCGATTAACGTGTTCGCATCCTTGAACGGCTAGATGAATTCCTTTCCCTCCCAGGATGTCTAGAATCGTCTTCACAATGATTTCCCCAATTTCTTGGCTGGATTCCTTGCCAATCTGGCCACCTATCACCTCACTAGAAGAAAGGCCCAAAACAAAAATAGCTCCTTGCTTCAAATTGGCCTTTTCTAATACATCTTTTACAATCTGGCTTGTTTCTCTTTGAATATCTTTTTCCGTCATACTTGATACCTCTTTTGTCACTATCTATCATATCTTTTTTTACTGATTTTATCAAGGCGGACTGATTATTCTAATTTTTCAAAGTAAAACTCCCAGAATTGACTGGGAGTTAACTAGTTTCTATTCTATTTATGTATATTTCAACCGTCGTTCCTTTTTCGGGTGCAGAATCAATCTTCATCTGATAGTTTTCGCCAAAATGAAGTTTGAGTCGTTGGTCGACATTTTGAAGACCAACTCCCCCACGTTTGAGGTTACTCTGACTACTATCGCCAGCATCTTGAAAGCCAACTCCATCATCCTTAATGCGGATGACTAGTCCTGAATCCTTTTTCTGGATAGAAAGTTTAATATGACCCTGACCTTCCTTTTCCTTGATACCATGGTAAAGAGCATTTTCTACTAGAGGTTGCAACACCAGCTTGGGTAAGACTAGGTTATCAAAGGCAGGATTTTCATCAATCTCATAGTCTAGCTTATCGCCATAGCGTTGTTTCTGGATAAAGAGATACTGGCGGACATGATTGATTTCATCAGACAGGCAAATCAAGTCCTTTCCTTGATTGAGTGCCAAGCGGAAATAGGTCGCCAAGGACTTGGTCACCCGAACCACTCGCTGACTATCCTGAAATTCAGCCATCCATATGATAGTATCCAAAGTATTGTAGAGGAAATGAGGATTAATCTGACTCGACAATGCTTGAAGTTCATACTGCCGGGTCGCTTCTTCCTGCCTGCGCACATCTGCCATCAGCTGATCAATCTGATCCAGCATGGTATTAAACTGGCGAGTCACTTCTCTCAGTTCATAGGCGCCAGCTTCCTTAGCACGAAGATTTTGTGTACCAGAAGCAATTTCCAGCATGGTTTCTCTCAGATCCTTCAAAGGGGCAATCCAGCGTTTGAGACTGAACCACACCAAGCAGAGACAGGCAAGAAGAGATAAGGCACTAGCAGCAAGCAAGGTCCACATGAGTTGACTCCGAACCTGGTCTAACTTCTCCAGTGAAGACACACCTATAACCGTCCAATCAGTACCTGTAATCTGTTCCTGACTAACGTAGGATTGATGGTCCAGCGTATAGCCCTGCCCCGTCTCGATGTAGGGTTTCATGGCCTCCATTTCACTCGCTGAGCTATAGACAGTACGTTTAGGATGGTAGACAAATTCATGGTTTTCATTGATGATAAAGGCAAAGCCCTGCTGGCCCAACTGGAGTTGGTTGAGATAGGCTTCCAGAGTTTCGTAGGAAATATCCAAACGAAGTACGCCAAGATTGGCCCCCTCTGCATCAACAAGTTCCTGAGTGACAGAAATAACCCACTGACTATCTGATTTACGAGCTGGGGTTAAAACTGGCTTAGCTCCCTGATGAATGGCCTTTTGGTACCAATCCTCAGCCATCATATCTGAGGAAGTTTTCATCTGCACACTATCATCTGTAGAAATAACCTGACCGGATTTGGTGACCAGTACCACCGTTTTCAAGTCCTGGTCTGCCTTTAAGATAGTCAAAAACAGATCTCGGATTCCCTTGGCTTGGTCTTGATTAGGATTCTCAGCATAGGCTAGGACATCCTTCTGCTGGGTCAAACTGGTAGAGGTGGTTTCTAATTTTTTGATATAAGACTGAATAAAGTGGCTAGTCTGACTGATAGTCGTTCGGTTATTGCCCTCAATAGTGGCCTCAATGGCTGATGAACTAGATTGATAGTAGAAAGTCCCAACCAGAGCTAGGAGAATGAGAAAGACCAGGAAGATGGAAATAACCATTCTGACTAGGAGAGAAGAACGCTTCATCGGCCTTCCCCTTTCTTAAACTGACGAGGTGTCATACCTGCAATCTGTTTAAAACGTTGAGTAAAATAGTTCATATCTTCAAAACCAACCTTTTCGGCTATCTCGTAAATCTTTAAATCCGTGGTCAGAAGCAAGAGCTTGGCTTGTTTGACACGTTCTCTCACCAGATAATCCTGAAAAGGCAGCCCCAACTCTTTCTTAATCAAGGAGCTCAGATAGGTCGGACTAAAGCCCAAGTCACTGGCCAAGCTCTTTAAACTAAACTGGCTGTCAGTCAAATGGGACTGGATTTTCTGGGCCAGATTTCCCTCAAACTTATCAGTTAATAAATCTTGTAACTGCTCTTCCTTTTCTTCCTTGTCCAGCTTTTGCTTGATTTTCCCTAACATTTCTTCAATATCCTGACGAGAAAAGGGCTTGAGCAGGTAGTCATCCACACCGAGTTTGATAGCAGACAAGGCGTAATCAAAATCATCGTAGCCAGTCAAAAAAACCAAATGCACCTGAGGATAGGTTTCTCGTACCAGACTAGCCAACTGGATGCCATTTAGCTGAGGCATATTGATATCGGTTAAAATGATGTCTGGCACCTGCTTTTGAATCAAGTCCCAAGCCTGTCTTCCATTTTCAGCCTGACCGATGATTTCCATATCGTAGGCTGCTACATTGACCAGCTTGGTCAAACCTTGTCTTACCAGATATTCATCTTCTACGATTAAGATTGTGTAGGTCATACTCTGCTCCTTTGTCGCTTACTAGTATCAGTATAGCAAAATTCTCCTCTAACTGCTTAGGAAAGCCCTCTTAATTGACATAATCTAGTAAATAAGCATAGCCCTTTTCTGCCATTTGGTCTTTGGGAATAAAGCGGATAGAGAGACTATTGATACAGTAGCGCAAGCCACCCTTGTCCTCTGGTCCATCTGTAAAGACATGGCCAAGGTGAGAATCTCCAACTCGGCTTCTCACTTCCATACGCGTCATATTGTAGGACTTATCTTCCTTGTAGGTGACAACATCTGGACTAATTGGTTGGGTGAAACTAGGCCAGCCACAACCAGACTCAAACTTGTCCTTTGATGAAAAGAGGGGTTCGCCAGTTGCCACATCCACATAGATACCAGATTCAAATTTATCCCAGTAACGGTTTGAAAAAGCTCGTTCTGTTTGATTTTTCTGGGTAACGGCATACTCCTCAGGTGACAAGGTCTTTTTCAATTCCTCATCACTTGGTTTAGGATATTTGCTGGCATCAATGACGGGGTAGGCAGCCTGATTAACATTGATATGACAGTAGCCATTTGGATTTTTCTTGAGATAGTCTTGGTGATAGTCCTCCGCCACCACAAAATTCTTCAAGGGCTCCTTTTCAACTGCCAGAGGTTGGTCATATTTCTTAGCCACCTCATCAAAGACTTGGTTGATTACTTCCAAATCCTTTTCATCTGTGTAATAAACGCCGGTACGATACTGGGTCCCCACATCATTTCCTTGTTTATTTTTGCTGGTTGGATTGATAATGCGGAAGTAATGAAGCAGAATTTCCTTGAGGGAAATTTGATTGGCATCATAGGTGACATGGACAGTCTCCACATGTCCTGTTTGGTTAATCAATTCGTACTTGGTTGTTTCCCCTCTTCCGTTTGCATAGCCTGAAACGGCATCGGTTACTCCAGACACGCGTGAGAAGTATTCCTCCACTCCCCAGAAACATCCCCCAGCTAGATAAATTTCGTGCAAGTCTGCGTCTTTACTCACTTCTGTTTTTTTCACTGTTTTTCCTCCTTGGCTAACGGATGCTTTCTCAATTTGCGAGCTATCTGTCTGCCCTGCATTTCGCGTCAATAGAAAATAAAAACCGGTTATGGCTAGGAGAATGACCCCTGCCAAGACAAACAGTTTTACTTTATCATTCATAGCCTTTCTCTACCCCATTTCTTTCAATTCTTTTAAAATCATTTCCTTCTCCATAAAACCTGGTTGCGTTTTGACCAGCTTGCCTTCCTTGTCTATAAAGGCTTGAGTCGGATAAGAACGGACACCATAACTTTCCAAGAGTTTACCTGATGGGTCAATTAGAACTGGGAAATTTTTATAATCCAAGCCCTTGTACCAATTCTTAAAGTCCGCTTCAGATTGTTCACCCTTGTGTCCAGGAGACACCACTGTCAAGACCACATAGTCATCACCTGCATCTTTAGCAATTTCATCCGTATCTGGAAGGCTGGCTAGACAGATGGAACACCAAGAAGCCCAAAATTTGAGATAGACTTTCTTGCCCTTGTAATCAGACAAACGATAGGTCTTGCCATCTACTCCCATCAGTTCAAAATCAGCAACCGACTGACCTTTAGTCGCAGTTTGCGAACTGACTTGTTCTGTTTTCGTTTGCTCCTTCATAGTAGACTCGTCTGACATGTTTTTAGCCGAACAGGCTGCCAAGCAACAAATTGAGCCTACTCCAAGTAGACATGTTTGCCATTTTTTCATTTCTTTTTCCTCTCTATTCAAATAATGTAGTCAAAATAGAAGCATTTCCCAAAAGCACCAAGATTCCCATCACGATAATGAGGAAACCACCCACTTTCTTGAGAGTTCCGAGGTAGGGATGGAGTTTTCGGAAATGTTTCAAAACATAGCTGGAGGCGAGAGCTAGAATCAAAAATGGTAGCGCCAAACCCAGCGTGTAAACCAACATGAGACCAGCTCCCTGCCAAGCTCCTGAACCACCTGAAGCCGCCAAGGCCAAAACAGACCCCAGAACTGGCCCCACACACGGCGTCCAAGCAAAACTAAAGGTCAACCCCAGTAAAAATGCCTGACTATAGCCGTTACCCTTTTGCCCTTGTCTCTTTAATTGTAGCCTTCTTTCCTTGTAGAGCCCCTGCAAATGTAAGACTTCCATCTGGTGCAAGCCCAAGAGAATGATAATCGCACCTGTCACATACTGAAACCAAGAAGCATACAGCAAATTGCCTAAAAAACCAGCTCCATAGCCCAGTAAGATAAAAACAAAGGAAATCCCCGCTATAAAGGCCATAGTTCGCAATAAACTAACAAGTGAGATTGAAAATTTTCCACTAGAAGCCTGAGCACCATCTTTGTCATCCAACAAGACCCCTGCATATACAGGTAACAAGGGTAAAATACAAGGAGAAAAGAAGGAAAGAATTCCAGCAAGAAAAACACTGATAAAAAAGATTACATTATCCATATCTTTTTACCCTTCTTTCTTTTGATAAGTCTATTATAATTCCCAACTCTAAGAAAAAACAGGGACAATGATAGGAAAAAATAGGAATTTAATCAGTTTATTTAGAAATCTGACACAAAAAAAGCCAGACAATGTCTGACTTTGATAGAAACAGAAAAGAAAATCACCTGTCTTCCCTACTTATCTGGTAATAAATAAGGTCCGCAACGTAGTCTTTTCTCTCCACACCATTGGCAATAGTTTTTAGATAGGACATTCCAGCCTTCTCCATCACACGGCCTGAAGCTGGGTTAAGACTGGCGTAACGAGCTCTGACCTTTTGAAAGCCTGCTTGGGTAAAACCGAAGTCTAAGACAGCTTTCAAGGCCTCCGTCATCATACCACGACCCCAATAATCTTTTCCTAAAACATACCCAATCTCACAACAAGAATCATTCTCATCTATTTCAACAATGCTGATATCTCCTATCACTTGCTCAGGGTTTTCTTTGAGACAAATGGCCCATTTGTAGTGGTTGGGATTGGTATAGGATGCAACCCAATTTCGAATCGAGTTCCGAGTCACCTCGACATTAGGATGAGAATCCCAGGTGACATAGGCCAGATTCTCAGCAGATGAAGCCCAATTTTGAAACATAGCTTCCGCATCACTCTCCACAAATCTTCTCAAGATTAAACGTTTCGTCTCTAACATTTGCGTACCGATTGCTTTCATAATATTACCTCGCTTTCTAAGCTTAAGGCAAGACGCTGAAAAGGTTCAATAGAACCTTCTTCGCTTTCTCATTTCTAGGCTCAGGGTAAAAAGACTATACTCAATAACAGCTAGGAAACAAGTGTTTTATCTAGTCCCTTGACGCAGTCGCTGTCTGGTTTGAAATGCGCTTTACCAAGCTTTTTCAAACCTAGTCACCGTTGCGAGGGTGAGACAAGAAAAATCGAACTCTACGAGTTACCGAATCTGCCTCGTTTTCCTGTTTCTAGACTCGGGCTAAAAATCTCCACTGGAGGTTTTTACTCCCAAAAGTCATCAAAAACGGTGATTGGTAGGTGGCGTTTGTGTTGGCCTTTGTGCCACCAGTTTTCAATAGTCGCTTGAGCTTCTGGACTGATTGTTTTACCTTCGAGGTAGTCATCAATTTCATTGTAAGTAACTCCCAAGGCTACTTCGTCTGCAATACCTGGTTTTTCTTCTTCCAAATCTGCTGTTGGGATTTTTTCATAAAGGGCTGGGTCTGCACCAAGCTCCTTCAAGAGTTGTTTTCCTTGGCGTTTATTGAGGCGGTAAAGAGGGAGAATGTCTGCACCACCGTCACCAAACTTAGTAAAAAAGCCTGTGATATTTTCCGCAGCATGGTCTGTTCCAATGACAGCTCCGCTATGGGCACCCGCAAGGGCATATTGGGCAATCATACGGCTACGCGCCTTGATATTTCCCTTGTTAAAGTCTGAAACAGGACTTCCTGTCGCTTCAACTGCAGCTGTCATGGCATCAGCTGATTCCTTGATATTCACAATCAAGCTGACATCTGGCTGGATGAAAGCGAGGGCTTTTTGAGCGTCTGCTTCATCAGCTTGCACTCCGTATGGCAGGCGGACAGCAATAAATTTGTAGCTGTCATCTCCTGTCTCTGCCCGCATTTCTTCCATAGCTAATTGCGCCAAGCGCCCTGCCAAAGTTGAGTCCTGACCCCCAGAAATCCCTAGTACAAAGGTTTTAAGGAAGGGGTGTTTTTTCAGGTATTTTTTTAAGAAATCAATCGAACGACGGATTTCTTCCTGAGCGTCAATCACTGGCTTGACACCTAGTTGCTGGATAATAGTATCTTGCAAACTCATTTTTCTTCTCCTTCGCCAAGGGCTTCCTTGCGCATCTTGTCAATCAAGTCCATCTTATCTTGCCAAATATCACGCGCCAAATCTACTGGGTAATGTTGCGGGTTGAGCACGCGCTTGTATTCATCCCATAACTTATCAAATTCCTTGCGGGCATAAGCCTGAATCTCAGTCAAACTAGGCAGGTTGTAGACTAATGTTCCTTCTTTGAAAATATCCACCAAGAGAGGAACGGCATCAAAATTACGAACTGTCTTTTTGATGTAGGTATAAGTCGGATGGAACATCTTGATTTCTGTCATGTCACTCACATCCACACCATCATAAGTAATGTAGTCACCTTCTGACTTGCCTTTTTCACGACTGGTAATGCGCCATACTTGCTTCTTACCTGGTGTCGATACTTTTTCAGCATTGCTTGAAAGCTTGATGGTATTGCGCATCTTACCAGTTTCATCTTCGATAGCTACAATCTTATAAACTGCGCCAAGAGCAGGCTGATCATAGGCTGTAATCAGCTTGGTACCCACCCCCCAAACGTCAATCTTAGCGTGTTGCATTTTGAGGTTGAGGATGGTATTTTCATCGAGGTCATTGGAAGCGTAAATTTTGGCATCTGGGTATCCAGCCTCATCCAACTGTTGGCGAACTTTCTTGGAAATATAGGCTATATCCCCTGAGTCGATACGAACGCCTTTAAAATTAATCTTGTCTCCCAGTTCACGAGCAACCTGAATTGCAGCTGGCACACCGATGCGAAGCGTATCATATGTATCTACTAGAAAGACACAGTCACGATGGGTTGACGCATAAGCCTTGAAGGCTTCATAGTCGTTTCCATAAACCTGTACCAAGGCATGCGCATGAGTACCCAAGACAGGAATGCCAAAGAGCTTCCCTGCTCGCACATTGCTAGTCCCGTTGGCTCCACCAATCACGGCTGCGCGTGTTCCCCAGATAGCTGCATCCATTTCTTGCGCACGACGTGTCCCGAATTCCATCAAAGGTTCATCTTCAATGACTGAACGAATACGTGCTGCCTTGGTCGCTATCAAGGTTTGAAAGTTAACGATGTTTAAGAGAGCCGTTTCGACCAATTGACATTGGGCTAGAGGTCCTTCAACCTGCACAATCGGTTCATTAGCAAAAACCAAGTCCCCTTCCTGAGCAGAACGAACCGTTAGTTCTAACTTGAGATTTCGTAGGTAATCCAAGAATTCTCCATGATAGCCAAGCGACTCCAAGTAGTCAATATCGCTATCAGAAAAGTGCAAGTCTTTAAGATAATGTACAATTCTTTCCAAACCAGCAAAAACTGCATAGCCGTTGTTAAACGGTTGCTGGCGGAAATAAACCTCAAAGACCGCCTTTTTATTGTGAATCCCTTGGTCAAAGTAAACTTGCATCATGTTAATCTGGTACAAGTCCGTGTGCAATGTCAAACTATCATCTGGATACATCTATTTTCCTTCTTCCTACTTTACAAAGGTATGAACGTATTCTACCACTTTCACACCATCCGATAAATTAGTACTATTATAACACATTTTACTGAGATTGATAAAAAGCTAACAAGCTATTCTCCATTCTCAAGTTCATCCATATCTTGCTCAAACTTTTTTTGAGCCCATTCGCCATAACTTTTAAGCCCGAGATTGCCGATAAAAACCCAAGGAAGGTAGATCAGATAAGTGATGGCCCAAGCAGACAAGTATTTAACGTTCAGAGGATTGTGCTGATAAATTTCGATATTGAATTGATAATTCTGCAACATCAAAAGAGTCGTAATAGCGAGAGTTACCAGCAAACACCCTATAATTGTAAAATGAAAACGACTATAGTAGTTCACACCCAAATCTCGAGCACGGCCGAAAAAGTAAGAAGTTCCAATAATGATAATGATGAGAATCATTATTGGATTAAAAAGACTTGGTGCTAATACTGTAATCATATAAGATAAAAGCAAGAAAGCTATAGAGATATAGAAACTTTCAGCTCCCGCTTTATTCATCAGTTGTTCTTCTCTTTCGTCTAATAATTGATAATAAAAAAATCTATTTTTCATCTTCTTCCTCCCAAACTTGCTGATTTCTGCAATTCAAGTATAGGATAACTCCCAACGAGATAGATGATAACTGCTAGAACCACTTTTAGGGAGTACTTCCAAGTCAATAGATTGACCAGTTCCTCGCGATTGCCTACGATATCAATCAATAAAATCACTATAGAAAATCCCAAAGCAGATAAAATTCTTTCTTTTCCAGTATTCTCAACAATATCTCGAATGTCAATTCCTACATACATGCGGCGAATAATGGCATACAAACCGACTCCAATCAATAAAAGTAATTCTGGTAAATAGGACAAAAGTGTTAAATTGAAAATATAAACTTTGGCAAAAATTTCCAGTGCCAAAAATAGGCACATTCCCAAGAGAATTTCTCCTGAAATCTTTCCATCCAATTTTTCCGTACGTTCATCTTTGATCACAAGTTTTTTTCTACTTTTCATCTTCTTCCTCCCAAAATAATTGATCTAACGTTTTGCCTAAGCATCTGCAGATGGACTGGCAGAGGGAGAGACTAGGATTGTATTTTCCCGCTTCAATCAAGCCTATAGTCTGCCTAGTAACACCTACAGCCTCTGCCAAATCCCCTTGTGTCAAGTCAAGCTCCACACGAGCTAGTTTTAATTTTAAATTTTTAGCCACTAGCATCCTCCTTCAAATTTTTAAAAAGTTGCGCTTCTTTTTAAATATATTATACCATATATCTAACTTAATGCAATATATAAATGTCATTTTGTAAGATTTTATTAACAAAAAAACTCTCTACCACAGAAAATAGAGAGTTTTGAATTTAAATATAGGATTTCAAAATATCGACGACATCACTTCTTTTCTTGACCTGATAGGCCTTGATGCCCAATTTTTCAGCTGCGCTTGTATTGTCCTCAATATCGTCTAGAAAGACACAATTTGCGGGATCTAGCTGGTATTTGTCAAGAATCTCCTTAAACATTGTCAAATCAGGCTTTATAGCTTTTATATCGCAGGATAGGACAAAACCACCTAAAAGTTCTTTTAAGGGAGATAATTGCTCTTCCAGCAAGTCATAAAATACCTTTGAGGTATTGGACAAGACAAAGATACGATGCCCCTTTTTCTTTAGTTCTGACAAGACAGGAAATACTTCCGTGAAAATATCGATATAACTAGGCCAGTTCCAAATAACCTCCTCGACCTTCTTTTGATAGGTACTTCCAATCATGGACACAACTTCAAGTGCTAATTCTTCTCTCGTCATAGTCCCAAGATCTAATCTTTCCCAAAGCCCCGACTGAAAGATGACCTTATCTAAAATCAGATAATCCTTCTTCGTATCCGAAACGCCTTGTAAAATCTTATCCTTGTTCCATTCTAATAAGACGTTGCCCATATCTAGTATTATGTCCATTAGCCCACCTCCTTGGTTATGTGAAGAATTACTCTCTATTATATTTCTCCATTTTCACCTTACAAATCTTTTTGGTAATAGTATCTTTGCCCTGTGTAGGGATAGTCTTGCAAGGTAAAGACCTCCTTGTAGCCATGCCTTTTATAAAAATCTGGCGCTTGAAACTGGTAAGTATTCACAAAAGCAAAAAGACAGTTTCGATTCTTAGCTTCATTTTCTGCTCGTTGCAATAGTTTTGAACCGATTCCCTGTCCTCGCAATTCCTCTTTCACAAACAAATACTCGATTTCTAACCAATTTCCAAAAGTCTCTGCTACCAAGCCCGCCAAGAGATTGCCCTTTTCGTCTTCGACATAAAGATTCAGTGGCTCGCTTTCAGCCTCTTCTCTTTTGGAGCGATTATAAGCACGAATCAAATTCCCTATTTCTTGCGCTTTATGAGATTCCTTATTTTCCAATCTAACGTACATCCAAACCTCCTTCGAACTGTTACAGCTTGATTATAATCTTATTTCAATAGACTGTCAAACTAAAAAGAACTCACCAAGCAAAGTTGATGAGTTCATGATTTATTTTCTAAATTTCCACTGGCTATAAATCCCAAAAACAAGAATCCAGATGGTAGAACCAACTGCCCCCATAAAGGTAGATTCTTGTAAAAAGAGGGTTACAAAGACAAAGATAAAGAAGAGCATGGTTAAAGGATTTAAGAAACGATACTGAGGCATGAGGTACCCATCCGCCATGAAGTCTTGTGACTTGCGGTATTTGAGATGAGCCACCATGATCAAGATATAAATCGCGATGTAAACACCTGATGAAGACGCCGTAATCAAAGCAAAAGCATCGGAAACGCCTGGCAAAACGTTGATAAAGGCCGCTAGAGCAATTAAAATTGCTGAAGCAATGATGGCATTTTGCGGAACATTATGGCGAGAAAGAGTATCTGCCTTGATTGCTTTTAAGAAGCGATTGGGTGAATCATGGGCAATCTGGTAAAGGTGTCGCCCTGTTGAATAGAGGGTTGAATTAAGAGCAGATGCTGCCGACGTCAAAACAACGAAGTTAATCAGAGCTGCCGCCCACTTGATACCTGCTAGCTCAAAAACCGTTACAAATGGTGAATCTGAAGAAGCAAGTTCTCTCCAGGGAATGATAGACATAATGGCTAATAGGGCTCCACCATAGAAGAAGACAATTCGGAGGGGAATTTCCTTAACTGCTTTTGGCAAAACCTGACGAGGATTCTTCGTTTCAGAAGTTGTCACTCCGATAAATTCAATCATCAGATAGGCAAAAAATACCATTTGAAAGGCCATGACAAAGTTCATAACACCGTTTGGGAAAAGAGAGAACTGATCGCTGATATTTGCCAAACTTGCAGTACCATGCGGTGTCTCAAATCCAGTTAAAACCATAAAGGCTCCCGTTGCAATCATAGCTAAAATAGCCACAATTTTAACCATAGCAAACCAAAACTCGACTTCTCCAAAGAGCTTAACCGCAATCAGATTGACTAAGGCCAAAATCGTTAAAAAGACAATCTGAATCAGCCAACTAGGCCAGCTAGGAAACCAAAACTGAACATAATGCGAAATCGCGGTGATTTCTGCCATACCGATAAAGACGACAGACAACCAATAAGACCAAACTGAGAAATAACCCCAGCCTTTCCCCAAATGACGGGTGATAAAGTTGATAAAGGTATGCTGTTCTGGATCCTGATACAGCATCTCCCCAACAGCCCTCATCATCAAAAACATAAAGGCTCCTGTAATCATGTAAATCAGGATGATAGAAGGTCCAGTAAGGCTGATGGAGCGACCGGCACCTAGGAAAAGACCTGTTCCGATTGTTCCCGCAATAGCCATCACCTGAACATGGCGATTGGTTAATCCACGCTCCATCTTATTTTTTTTCTTATTTTCACTCATATAGTCTCCTATTTTATTCAAAAAACCAAAAAGGAGTTGAGCAAGGCAAAGCCTCTACTACTCCTTTTTCATTCTATTTAGGCTGTTTTTTCAACCTTTAAGATTTTGACATCATAGCTACCAACTGGTGTCTCGATGGTCGCTGTATCACCAGTCTTCTTGCCAATCAAAGCACGGCCAATCGGACTTTCATTTGATACTTTACCAGCAAAAGCATCTGCACCTGCGGAACCGACGATGATGTAGACCTCTTCTTCGTCTTCACCAACTTCTTGGATTGTTACTGTCTTACCGATTGCTACCTCATCTTGGGCAACAGCATCGCTATTAACAATTTCAGCATAGCGAATTTTTGTTTCTAGACTTGAAATTTGACCTTCAACAAAAGCTTGTTCATCTTTCGCTGCTTCATACTCACTGTTTTCTGAAAGGTCGCCATAGGAACGAGCAATTTTGATGCGTTCTACCACTTCAGGGCGTCGAACGAGTTTCAACTCCTCTAATTCTTTTTCTAATTTTTCTTTTTCTTCAAGGGTCATTGGGTAAGTTTTTTCTGCCATTTTTCTCAACTTTCTTTTCTTAATTTGTTTTTAAAACAAAATTATGTGGAAAACCACATAATTTTAGTTTGAACTACTTGATTGGGTTAGTTTGCTATTGATATGTTCTGCAACGTTTTGATCGTGTTCTTCTTTGGTAGTTGCGAAGTACACTTTACCATCTTCGACATTGGCTACAAAGTATAAGTAGTCACTCTTTGTCTGATTTACACTTGCTTCGATGGCATCCAGACTTGGACTGTCTACTGGTCCAGGCATGAGCCCAAGGTGTGTGTAAACGTTGTATGGTGAATCAATCGTTGTATCAATTCCAGCGTCATCTGCTAAACTAATCTTTTGACCAAGTTTTCCTTGAGCATATAGGATAGCGATATTACTTTGAAGTGGCATACCGAGATTCAAGCGGTTATAGAAAACACCTGCAATTTTCTTTCGGTCTTCTGTATTAGCACCTTCTTTTTCAACAAGAGAAGCGATGCTGAGTAATTCATTGACTGTCAGATTCTTTTCTTTAATTGAGGCGTAATATGATGACATGGTCTTATCCATAGCAGCCACCATCTCATCAATCAAACTTTCAACAGTTGTGCTATCTTTGATTGTATAGGTCGCTGGGAAAAGGTAGCCTTCAAGACGATAACGAACGCCACTATCTTTTGTTGGAAGACTTCCAAGTAGGTTTGGATACTTCGTCACTAATTGTGAAATAAAGGTCTCATCTTGAGCTTTTGCCAAGAAAGCATCCGCAGTAAGAGGTTCTTTAAATTCACCTTGAAGTTGTCCTACTGTTTGAGCGATTTGCTCTAATGTATAGCCTTCTGGAATTGTCAAATTTGCAAGAACAGGTGCCTGAGCTTCAGGAGTCCCACCTTTTTGCAATTCTTGAATCAACTCATCCGTACTCATACTCTTCTTCAAGTTGTAATAACCTGATTTTAAGTCTGCGCCCTTATATTTAGCATAAAAGCTAAAGATAAGTCCATGTTTAACCAGACCAGATTTTTCCAAAGTGCTCCCAATTTCTTGAACGTTTGCACCGTCTGGGATTTGAACCGTTACGTAGTCCTTAGAGCTCGCATCAACAGGTTTCAAAGATTCTTGAACATAACCATAACCAAAGAAGCCACCAATACCTCCAAGCACTAGAAGAACTAGGAAAGTAAGCAAGCAACCTTTAGCTTTTGATTTCTTCTTTTTCTTAGCTGGTTTTGCCCCTTCGCGACGACTGCGACGAGAACGATCTGTTTGGTCACCAGTACCTTCGGTTGAGCTAGTTTCCTCATTCTCCATAAGCGGAGATACCGCTACTTCTACCTTATCTGCAGTCTTATACGAAACTGCTATCTTTGTTGTTACTTCATTAAAAGATTTTTCATCTTCTTTAGGTTCTACTGATTCAATTCCAACTGGAGCAACTTTTTCTAGATTTGGATTTTCCTGTTCTAGTGATACCGGCTCACTTAGTTCAGAATCTCTGCGTGGTAACACAGTAGGAGCCTTTTTTAGAACGTCCCCTACAGAAGCTAAAGAATCACCAACCGCATCTTCAGTAGAGTCCTCTATTTCCAAATCAGAAAAAGTAGAAGGAGTATCATTCTGGATAGGAGGAACGAAAGTCGCTGCATCTTCCTCTCCAGTCCTCCGTTCTCTTTCTCGTGCTCTTTCTAAATCACGTAAAATCTGCTCTTTGAAGCTTAATTTTTCTTCTTCTCTTGATTTTTCGGTCAAAAGTATTACCTCCTTGTTGACAATCCATAATATTATATCTCAAAAATCGCAGAAAAGCAACCAACTAGGGCATTCCCTAGCTAGTTTTCTTTATTTTCAGGTTGCCAAACCATATCATACCATGTTTCCCCAGCAAAGCTTGACTGGGATATTCCTTCATTAACAAAGCCATGTTTTTCGTAATAGGAGATAAGGTAATCATGACAGGTCAGGTTAATGCCTTCTCTTTCGTGTTCCAAAGCGACTTCTTTTAGAGCCTTTAATAGTCTTTTCCCCACTCCCAAAGCTTGCGCTTCCTTAGCTATGGAGAGACAGGTCACAGAAATATAACCTCCAGGTTGATGGCTATAGTCTTTTATTTCTTCTGTAAAGGACTCATCTTGCAAATGGCTATGTGGGACGACTGGACCTTCGATATAACCAAGAATACGCCCCTCTTTTTCAGCTACCAGAAAACTGGTCTGAATTTCCCGCAAATGGGCCTCAAAGACCGAACGAGGAATCGCTTCTTCAAGGGAAAAATTCTCCAGCTCTATCTCTAAAATTTGATCTAAATCCGAAAATCTTGCTTGTCTGATTTTCATACTTCCTCCTGATAAAAAGGATTGGCCCAAATCAAATTCCATCCCGAAAATCTTGCGTACGAAGCTTCTGGCACTTCTTCCTCAACAAAGCCATTCATCTCAAAATAAGAGAGCAAGTCATCAGGACAAGTCAAGCGAAGATACTCATACCCTCCTTCCACTGCCACTTGTTTCAAACTAGCAAGAAGAAGGGTCCCCAAGCCTTGTCCGCGATGGTCAGGATGAATGGTCAAGGATTTTACTTCTATCCATTTGGAATGAATAGACTGAGCTTCTCCTAAAATATAGCCCACGAGCTGATTTTCATCCCCAGCTACAAGAAAGGTACCCGCAGTCTTGCGGATACTCTCTTCTAAGGATTGGCGGCTAAATGCCTCTTCTAACGAAGGATTGGCTTCTTCAATCGCCAACATTTCTTCTAAATCTGATAGGGTAGCTTGCCTTATTGTGATTGGAATTTCCATCTGTTTTCCTTATTGGACGTTGCTTGTCAAGTTAGACAAGAGACGTTCAAATGAATATTCATAGGTTTGGATGTCCCCAGCACCCATAAAGACGTAAACAGCATTGTCATGGTCTAAGAGTGGAGAAACATTTTCAACAGTGATAACCTGGTGTTTCTTGTTAATTTTATTGGCTAAGTCTTCTACTTTGACATCACCATGGTCCACTTCACGAGCTGATCCATAGATTTGCGCTAGATAGACGGCGTCTGCTTGATTCAATGCATGGGCAAATTCGTCCAACAAGGCAATGGTTCTTGTAAAGGTATGCGGTTGGAAGATTGCCACGATTTCCTTGCTTGGGTATTTTTGACGAGCCGCATCCAAGGTTGCAATGATTTCTGTTGGATGGTGGGCAAAGTCATCAATGATCACTGTATCATTGACAATTTTTTCAGTGAAACGACGCTTAACACCTGCAAAAGTTTTTAAGTGTTCACGGACCAAGTTCAAATCAAATCCAGCTGTGTAAAGAAGACCAATAACAGCTGTCGCATTCATGATATTGTGACGACCAAAGGTTGGAATGTGGAATTGACCCAATTCTTGTCCACGGAAGTGAACGGTGAATGTCGAACCAGTCGTAGAACGAAGGAGATCGCTAGCTACAAAGTCATTGCCCTCAGCTTCAAAACCATAGTAATAGATTGGAGCATTGGCTGTGATCTTACGCAACTCAGGATCTTCACCGTATACAAACAAACCTTTACTAATTTGTTTGGCATAGTCGTTAAAGGCATTGAAAACATCCTCTAGACTTGTAAAGTAGTCTGGATGGTCAAAGTCAATGTTGGTGATGATAGAGTATTCTGGGTGGTAAGGCATGAAATGACGCTCATATTCGTCTGATTCAAAAACAAAATACTTCGCATTTTCAGAACCTCTACCCGTTCCATCCCCAATCAAGAAGCTAGTGTCTGTGATGTGAGACAAAACGTGAGACAGCATCCCAGTCGTTGATGTCTTACCATGCGCTCCTGCAACCCCCATGCTAACAAAGTCACGCATAAAGCTACCTAGGAATTCATGGTAACGTTTGTAGCTGATACCGTTTTTGTCGGCATAGGCGATTTCAACATTGTTATCTGGACGAAAGGCATTTCCAGCGATAATCTCCACATCACCTTGCAGGTTCTTTTCATCAAAAGGAAGAATCGCAATCCCTGCCTGCTCTAGTCCACGTTGAGTAAAGTAGTATTTTTCAACGTCTGACCCTTGAACCTTATGCCCCATTTGGTGCAACATCAAGGCTAGGGCACTCATACCTGATCCCTTGATTCCAATAAAATGATATGTTTTTGACATGCTTTTCTCCCCTACTCAGTAATTCTTGTCAGATTCAACTCTTGGGCAACCTGACGTTCCTGTTCTGTTTGCTTATTCTTTTTATTATAGATTTGACTCTTCTTTAGAAAATCATAGTTGTTCTTTTTAGCTTTTCCCGTTTTGGTTTTCGGAGTTGGATTCGCCACTTGGCCAACCTCCTCAGCTAAGATATAGTGAGACTGACTCAAGTTTTTACTAAATTTGGCAAACTCACCAGGATTTTCCTTTTGAAATGGTGCTGTTGGTTGGTTTCCTTGACGAACAAGTGTTGAACCATTGTGTCGTCTGGTATGACTAACATCCTGAGTCAAATATTTAGCTGAACGTTTCTTCTTCAGATCCGCACGTGCTTCTTCTCGAGCCAGCTCAGCATAGGTTTTTTCAACTTTTTTAGGTTCTGGAGCTGATTCTGGCTTTTTGCTAACCGCTGGAGAAACTACGGTTTCTTCCTCATTGATAGGAGACCATTCCAAATAGTTCTTATCGCGGTAATCACCTTTGATATTACTAATAAAGTCTGACTCATCGTACAAGTCCATGACTGGCATTTTGGTCAGCATGATCTCATCATCTGACACCAATGGAAATCGATCTTGTTTCATTTTGTATTTCCTTTCAACACTTCATTATAGCGTATTGTCTTGATTTTTCAAGTGCTGGCTTCAGAAATTCCCAAAATTTCACGAATTTCTGCCAGACTGAGACTCGCACGCGACTCCGTACCATCTAAAACTTGGGAAACCAAATGTTTCTTTTGTTCTTGAAGTTCTTGGATCTTTTCTTCAATGGTTCCCTTGGTAATCAAACGGTAGACCTCGACCATCTGCTCCTGCCCCATTCGGTGGGCTCGTCCGATAGCCTGAGCTTCGACAGCGGGATTCCACCAAAGGTCAACCAAAATAACTGTATCAGCTCCCGTTAGATTAAGACCAACACCACCCGCCTTAAGGGAGATGAGAAAGGCGTCTCTTTCTCCCTGATTAAAGGCCTTGGTCATCTCTTGTCTGTCTTGAGCAGGAGTTGAACCTGTGATTTTGAAAGAAGTCAAGCCCAAGTCTGGAAGTTCTTGCTCGATTTTTTCCAACATTCCTTTGAATTGTGAGAAAATCAAGACCCGATGGCCACCATCTGCCACTTGTAGCAATAAATCTCGGAGACTATCGAGTTTACCGCTGGCACCCTGGTAATCGTTCATGAAGAGGGCTGGCGTATCGCAAATCTGGCGCAATCGCATGAGGCCAGATAAGATTTCTACCCGACTTCTCTGGAATTCTTGATCTGTCACTTGCGCTAGGCGGTCTCGCATCTGTTGCAACTGGGCTAGATAGATAGCCTTTTGTTGGTCTTCCAGTTCATTTTTATAGACGACTTCGATCAGGTCAGGTAGTTCTGTAAGGACTTCTTCTTTCTTACGCCTCATGACGAAAGGCTTGATAAACTGCGCGACTCGGTCAGCCGGTAATTTCATAAACTCCTTTTTACTTGGTAAGAGCCCCGGTAGCACAATTTGGAAGATAGACCACAACTCTCCTAAATGATTTTCGATGGGCGTACCTGACAAAGCAAAGACTGCCGGCACCACAAACTGGCGCAAACTCTGAGCAATCTTAGTCTGAGCATTTTTCATGACCTGGGCTTCATCTAAGAAGAGAAAATCAAAAGCCATCTCTTGATAAAGCTCGCTGTCTTGACGAAAGGTGGCATAGCTAGTCACATAGATTTGGTGATTTTCAGAAAGAATCGCTTCTCGATTTGCTTTCAAACCATGCACGACAGCCAAATCCAACTGTGGGGCAAATTTCCTGAATTCATCTGCCCAGTTGTAGATCAAACCTGACGGCGCTAAAATCAAGACCCGACTATCTTCGGTCACCTGACTAGTCAAAAAAGCAATAGTTTGCAGTGTTTTTCCCAGTCCCATATCGTCTGCCAAGATACCTCCAAAGCCATAGTGATGAAGCATCTGGAGCCAACGAACACCCTTTTCCTGATAATCTCTCAAACTCGCCTGCACCCGTATATCTCCCAAAGGAAAGTCCTCTGGATGGGTTAAATCATGAGCTAAATGCTGAAATTTCTCCGAAAAGGAGATTCGATCTCGACCTTCAAAAAGCTGAGACAGACTGTAAGCCAGAGATTTTCGAGCTTTGAAAGAACCATCTTTTAGCTCAACCCCCAGTTCCTGCAAATTTTGACGAATCTGCTTGGTTTCCTCATCAAAAAAGTACACTTGGTCAGAAGAACTGATATAGAAATCCTGATTGCTGGTCAGGGCTTTAAGAGCTTGATCAATCTCTTCTTGGGCAATCCCTTGGAAATCAAATTGGATTTCCAATAATCCTCCCTTGGACTCAATCTGAACCTGAGGAGCTTGGACACTGTAGAGCTGATTGATTTCATCAGACAAGAAAACCTGACCCAACTTCTCAAAAGCTGGAATCGTATGGTGAAAGAAAGAATAAACTGCCTCTGGCTTCAAAGCCTGTCTCCAAGACTGAAAATCAGCCTCAAAACCAGCCCCTAAACAGACTTGAAATAGCTGGTTTTCCAAGACGGCATCGCTTGAAAATGGTAATTGTTCCAGCTGTTGACAACTAGTCACCTTAACATCTCCATAGTCAAACTGGGTATCCAAACGGATGCGGCCGTCATCCTCCCTATCAAAGTAAAAGATTGGTGAAAAGGGTCTGATTTGCAAGCGCTCAGGAGCAGAAACTGTTCCTAGCTGTCCAAACAAAGGCAGGCAGGCGGCTAGGCGGTCACGATCATTGTTGTCAAACTGGAGGCATTTTCTCCCTCTTTCTTCCTGAGGAAGCTCCTTGATTTCCTTTAGTAGGCTGATTTGTTTAGGATTTAAAAGATAAAAATTCCCCTTACGAAAGAGAATCGCTCCCCCATAGAATACGTTGACTCGCTCACTTTCAGAAATCTCCATCTCAAAATAATCGGGATACTCCTTCACAGAAAAAGAGAAAAGTTCTGCATCAGATTCTAAATCATGAAAGAGAAGATTTTCATAACTATCGATCTGGTGTTCAAAATGAAAATCTTCCAAGTTCATCAGCAACTCCACTCCCTGCTCAAAAAAGGTCAGAGGGAAAAAGAGGTGACGACCTTGATTGGGGAAAAAGAGCTCTTGACTCAGTCCCTCCTCAATCAAGCCACATAAAAAAGTAAGAACTTCTTGACTAGCTGTATCAAAAGCATCCCAAGACAAGTCATTTTCATAGTGCTTCCCAATCATATATGGTTTTCGATGGACTAAGACCTTCAAAAAGAGAGGGATGTCACGAATGACATAATATTTTTGACTATCAACTAAACCGATTCGGAGAGTCCAAAGGAGGCGATTGGTTCCAGCTTCCACCTGACCTTGAGCCGACAAAGTGTAGATTTTCTCTCTCTTCTGAGGTTGGATACGCTCCAAAAAACTACCACCAAAACTAACCTTGGTTTCGACCTCTTCTTGCTCTTCATGTCCTTTTTCTAAGGCTTGTAGAATCACCTGGCCTTCTTCATCATTTTTCAGATAATGCTCGAGCGCTGCTAGGTGAACACAGTAACCTCTTTTTTGGAAAAAATCGCAAGCACAAAAAACCAGATCATCCTCTAAACTGTAGCGCAAGTCTTCTCCCGCCACACGAGTATAGAGGCGATTCCCTTTTTCCTTGATAATCTCAATGTTGCCCGTTTCATAGAGTGCAACCCCCTCCATGCGCAACTTTCCCGGAATCAATTTAGCCATAGTTACCCCTTTATCTTATCTTTTCATTATACCACATTTTCCCCTACGAAAATAGCCTTCTAGGAAGACTTTTCTCCTAGAAGGCTGGATTTTTAAAGTGTAGCAAAAGTGGTCACGATGCGTTGGCAAACCTCTTCCAGTACTGACTTCGGCATAGCTACATTGAGGCGGGCATGAAGAGCTCCCTCCTCCCCAAAGTCCAAACCTAGGTTCAAGATAACCTTGGCTTCATTCTTCAAAAGCTCTTGCAAGCAATCATCCGTTAGGTCATAGGCTGAAAAATCAAGCCAGATCAAGTAGGTACCTTGTGGTTTCATGACCTTAATCTTGGTTTCGTTGCCCAAAACATCCACTACATAGTTAATGTGGTCCTCGATGACTTCTTTTAGTTCTCCTAACCAGTCCTTGCCATAACGGTAGGCAGCTTCTGTTGCCAAATACCCCAAACCTGAGATCTCATGCTGGTTATTGGCCAACTGGCGTTTTTGGAAAGCCACACGAAGCTTTGGATTTTCAATAACTGCATAGGAATTCTTGGTCCCAGCAATATTAAAGGTCTTAGTGGCACTACTCAAGATAAGGGCGAAGTCTTTAAAGGCGGGATCAATGGTATTAAAAGACTGGTGTTTGTGACCAAAGAGTGCCAAATCTTGGTGAATCTCATCTGAAACCAACAAAACACCGTGTTTTTGGCAGAGACGGCCAATCTTTTCTAACACTTCCTTTTCCCAAACACGTCCACCAGGATTGTGGGGATTGCAGAGAATATAAAGCCTCACATCCTCTTCCACCAATTCCTTCTCTAACTGGTCAAAGTCAATCTCAAACAGCCCATCCTTTTCCACCAAAGAATTGGTAATCAATCTGCGATTGTTGAGTTTGACACTGCGGGCAAAAGGTGGATAGACCGGTGTGTTAATCAGAACAGCCTCTCCTTCTTTTGTAAAGGCTTGAATAGCTGTTGAAATAGCTGGTACCACTCCCTCTATAAAGACGAGGGCATCCTTGTCAAAGTGATAGCCGTGTTGTGTAGCTTCCCAGTCCTGAACCGACTCAATCAAATCATCACTAGCATAAGTATAGCCATAGACCAACTGATTTGCGTAAGCTTGTACAGCTTGTCGAACCTCAGGAAAAACCACAAAGTCCATATCTGCTATCCAGGCTGGTAGAACTTCTCGGTCAGCTTCTGCTTCTTTCCATTTATAGGTATGGTGCCCAAAACGATTGGGCAGGCTTGTAAAATCATATTTTCCCATATCTATCTTATCCTTCCAAAGCTTGGCGCAAGTCCGCAATCAAATCTCTAGCATCTTCAATCCCAATTGACAAGCGCAAGAGGTCATCTGTTAAGCCATAGGAATGGCGCACTTCTGCTGGAATATCCGCATGGGTTTGAGTTGTCGGATAGGTGATCAGACTCTCTACCCCACCCAAACTTTCCGCAAATGAAAAGACCTTGAGGCTATTTAAAATATGAGGAATACGTTTTTCATCCACTACTTTAAAGGAAATCATACCCCCACGTCCAGTATAGAGCACTTCCTTGACAGCAGGTGAATCCTTCAAAAAAGCAACCACTTCTTGGGCATTGGCTGTAGAACGCTCCATACGAAGAGGCAGAGTTTTAAGACCACGAATCAACTGATAACTATCAAATGGTGACAAGACCGCACCAGTCGTATTCAAATTGTAGAACAGTTGCTCATATAGTTCTAAACTATTAGTCACAACTACCCCAGCCAAGACATCATTGTGCCCTGCTAGATACTTGGTGGCTGAATGAAGAACGATATCCGCACCATCTTCAATCGGACGTTGGTAAATCGGACTGTAGAAGGTATTGTCCACCACTACCTTGGCACCTTTGGCATGAGCTAGTTTGGCTAGTTTTGCAATATCAAATTCCAACATCAAGGGATTGGTTGGCGTTTCAATATAGAGAACATCTACATCTTTCTCTAACTCTGCAATCAGCTCTTCTTCTGTATTGGCATAGGTAAAATGGAAACGGCCTTCCTTCTCTACTTGGTTGAACCAGCGGAAAGAACCACCATACAAATCGCGCACTGCCAAGACTTTACTTCCCACTGGAAAGACACTAAAAGCCAGTACAATCGCAGCCATACCTGAGCTCGTTGCTAGGGCATAGTCTGCTGATTCAATTGCAGCCAAGACCTCCTCCGCCTTACTGCGAGTTGGGTTTTTAGTACGGGTATAGTCAAATCCAGTAGACTGACCGAACTCTGGATGCTGATAAGTTGTTGAAAAATGCAGTGGTGTCACCAAGGCACCTGTCGCCTTATCTGACTTGATCCCCGCCTGGGCCAAAATTGTGTTGATGTGTAGTTCTTTGCTCATACAATACCTCCAAATCTATAGTAACTATTGTACCACTTATTTTCACTAACTCATTTTCTTGTTTTCAAGAGCTAGTTATAGTTTCAAACTATACAAAAACGATAGTTCCTTGAGAAACTATCGTTTTCCTGTTGAATAGACTGGTTATTTAACGTGTTTTGCCAAGTCTTCTTGGGCTTTTTTATTTGATTCTTCTTTTTCTTTCAGCCATTTTTCTTTAGCTTTTTCATACTCATCAGTCGTTACAGTCTTATCCTGCAACTTGAGATACTTGTATGATTCTACACCCTTATTTCCAGCAAGAGAGTATGGTGCTGAGAAAGGAACTGTTTTTCTCAAGCTAGGTGTTCCACCAAGGGAAACGTTTGGAATTGCAAGGGCGCTATCAACGAGCCAAGCTTGAACTTCAGCATATTTTTCATAACGTTTCGTTGGATCTTGCTCCTTGTTCGCTTCTTCTAACATTTGAGTGTAAGTATCCAGACCAACTGCCTTAGCCTTGTCATTAACCTCACCTGGTTCTAGACCAAGGTTTTGCAACATACCACCGTTATTGACATTTAAAATATCAAGATAGCTTGATGGATCCAAGTAGTCAGCACTCCAACCGCCATTATATATATCAAAGTCTTTTTGGGCTGCAGTTTGAGCGAGGTAGCTAGAATTATCGTAGTCATCTGTTGATAATTGTTGGATATCGATAACCACATTCTCTGCTCCTAGAACAGATTCGATGGATTGTTTCAAAGAACTTGCTTCAAGTACACCTTTTTTAGCAGATTGGTCAACTGATACGTCCAAGTGGATTGGGAATTGCACACCTTTAGCTTCCAATTCTTTCTTAGCTTCTGCAAATTTAGCCTTGGCCTTGTCAGGATTGTAGTATGGATCTTGCGCATCTGCAAAGTTGATTCCTTGCCATTCTTGGCCATAGTTGACCATCTTTTCTGAAACAACATCGCCAAAGTCTTTTCCGTTGATACTTACAAATGTTGGAGGTACAACCAAGTTACGAATAATCTTCGTTGCTCCGTCTTCCCCTTGAGATTGAGCTCCATAGGCTGTACGGTTATAAGCATAGTTGAAGGCTTGACGGAAGTTTTTATTCAGAACTGCTTCTTGGGTTGATTTCTTTTCGATATCTGAGGATTTAGAAGTGAAATTATAAGATTTTCTGTCCAAGTTGAAGTTCAAGTAATAAGAAGTTGCGGTTTGCATACTATAGATGATATTATCCTTGTTCTTCTCTTTAATTCCTTCAAAGCTTGAGCTATTTGGATAGAGACGCGCATAGCTGTAGACTCCTTCTACAAAGTTACGAGCTAGGGCATCTTGGTCACTACCATCATAGTAAGTCAATTTCACATCGTCCACAAAGACATTTTTAGCATCCCAGTAATTTGGATTTTTCTTGTATTCGATAACAGATTTTGAAACAAAAGATTTCATCAAGAAAGGTCCACTGTACAAAATACTAGAAGGGTTTACCTTACCAAAATCATCCCCTTTTGATTTCAGGAAGTCTGCATTGACAGGGAAAAGAATGGTTGAAGTTGTTTTAGAGTTCCAATAAGATTCTGGACGTGTCAAAGTGTACTGAACCGTTTGGTCGTCAATCGCCTTAACACCGACAGTTGAAAAGTCAGTTGTTTTCCCGTTGATATAGTCATCCAAACCTACTACAGAGTCTTGAACCAGGTACAAGGCTTCTGATTTTTTATCAGCAGCATATTTCAAACCTGTCACAAAGTCTTGGGCCGTTACAGGGGCATATTCTTCACCCTCATAGGTATACCATTTTGCATCCTTACGCAATTTGTAAGTATAGGTCAAACCGTCCTGAGAAACAGTCCAATCCTCTGCCAAAGATGGCACATAGTTACCGTATTGGTCATTTTCCATCAAACCATCAACCAAATTGGTAATAATATCGTTGGTTGTTGCACGGTTTTCTGCCAGATAGTTCAAACTAGATGGATCGCTCGAGTAAACATAATTGTATGTTTTGGATGAACTTGCTGAGTTCCCACATGCGCTTAGTAGGATACCAGCGCTTAACACGACACTTGCCAGTGTCAGATACTTGGCCTTAGACTTTTTCATTTTCAGAACCTCCTGTTTTTAATATTTGACTTATTATACAACTTAAGTTTTATTTAGTCAATAGTTTTTAAACAATAATTTAAAAAACATATTTTCACTCTATTAATTTTAGAAAAAATACTCCTTTTTTGATAAAAACAGAATAAAAACAACCTTTATATAACAGAAAGGTTGTTTCTTTATCTATATTTATAAAATATTTTTATGATAATTTAAATCGTGCTCTCAGGCGTTCTGCCTTCGATTTACCGATTACTTTATCCAACAAGCAAATAGCTAGACTCATGAAGCCATAGAGAGCTCCACCTATACCGCCTATAAGAGCAACATATAGGAAGCTCCACAAACGTCCTGTTGGTTGGAAGAAAAATCCTAAAATCCACTGTAGGAAACCAACTAAGAGAAACATGACCATTGTCAAAATCGTAATTAAAATTGTCCGTTTTAAGATAATCTTACGGCGTGCACCCGTTACCTTGCAAATCTCTCGGTACATCAGAACATTTGGAATGATAAGTCCGATAGTCGTTGAGATTAAGGGACCGTAGCTGTGGAAAATGGCAATGGTTGGCAATTGCAAGACTAGCTTGGCAAGGGAACCATAGACAAAGTAAAGCACTGCCTTGCGATTGCGGAACATGGCCTGAAGCATAGGAGACAAGACCATATACAAGCCTAAGATAGTAGACTGCAAAACTGCAAAGACAAATAAACCCATGGCCAAACTATCTGGCTTCCCGTAAAAGACTGTATAAAGAGGTTCCCCTACCATGACCACTCCAACCGTTGCTGGCAAGAGAAACATAAAGAGCATGGTCATACTATCTTGGACAAGACGAGCAGCGGCTCTCAAATCACCTTTGACATAATTTTCCGTCAAAAGTGGCAAGCCAACACTTCCAATCGAAACCCCAACAGAGATCAAAATCATGGTGATTTTGTTGGGATTGGCTGAGAAATAGGAGAACATGACAACCAAGTCTTCCTTGCTATAGTTGGTAAACCAAGTCATACTGTTGATGAAGGTCATCTGATCCAAGATTTGGAAGAGTTGAATGGCTGATCCTGTCAGGATAAAAGGGATGGCTTCCTTGATGGTGTCAACTAAAAGTCGCTTGCTATTAATCTTATCTCGTGTTTCAAATACCTTTTGGAGCAGTCCCTCCTTGGAAAGAAAATGAATCAAGACTGCAAAACTTGCCACCATCCCCACAAAGGCCGCAAAGGTCGATTGAGTAACGGCTGATAAGTAGTCACCAGACCCCATCTTCATAATGAAGAAGGTCGCCAACAACATCCAGATAACACGAATTACCTGCTCGGCGATTTGGCTCATAGCATAGGGTTTCAGGTTGTTCATCCCTTGGAAGAAGCCTCGGATAACACTCATAGATGGGAAAATCAAAACTGCCCAAGCCAAACTCTGCATGATGGGAATCAGGTCTTTCCCCACACCTGACAAATCTGCTAACCAGGGAGAAAATAGGTACAAGACTAAGGCAAAGACTAGACCCAAGCCCGTCATAAAACTTAGGAAACTCCGAATCAAGGCAAAGCTGTGCTCTTCTTCTCGCATGGTATTGTACTTAGCTACTTGTTTGGCAACCGCAACAGGTATACCTGCTGTTGAAATCAGCAAGAACCAAGCATAAATATTGTAGCCCATGGTAAAGAGACCATTTGCCTTGGCGGCATAAGTCCCCATCCAGATATACCAGGGAATAATATAGATAGCCCCAAGGAGGCGACTAATAAAGTTACTAGCTGTTAGCCAAGCAGTCCCTCGCAACATCTGGGCTTGCTGGTGATTGTTTTCGTTAGACATAGCTTCCTCATTCAATTTTGATAACTAGGAAATTTTCCTCATCTTCCATTATAAACTTTTCCTTGTCACTTGTAAATTTACGACTTTCGGTTTACAATAGAAAGTATGATAAAGATTGAAACCGTATTAGATATTTTAAAAAAAGATGGTCTCTTCCGCGAGATTATCGACCAAGGTCATTACCACTATAACTACAGCGAAGTTGTTTTTGATAGCATCAATTACGATAGCCGAAAAGTAAAAGAAGGCACTCTTTTTTTTGCAAAAGGCGCTACCTTTAAAAAAGAATTTCTTACCTCTGCTATTACACAAGGTCTCGGATGGTATGTAGCTGAAAAGGACTACGAAGTCGGTATCCCCGTCATCATTGTGAGCGATATCAAGAAAGCCATGAGTTTGATTGCTATGGAGTTTTATGGTAATCCACAAGAGAAACTCAAAATTATCGCCTTCACTGGAACCAAGGGTAAGACAACAGCAGCCTATTTTGCCTATAACATCTTGGCTCAACACCATCGCCCAGCTATGCTGTCTACCATGAATACAACCTTAGATGGTAAGACCTTCTTTAAATCTGCCCTCACAACTCCTGAGAGCATTGATCTCTTTGATATGATGGCTCAGGCTGTTAAGAATGGTAGAACCCATCTCATCATGGAAGTCTCCAGTCAAGCCTATCTGGTCAAACGCGTCTATGGTCTGACTTTTGATGTAGGAGTGTTCCTCAATATCAGCCCTGATCATATCGGACCAATTGAACATCCTAGTTTTGAAGATTACTTCTACCACAAACGTCTCTTGATGAAAAATAGCCGAGCAGTTGTCATTAACAGCGACATGGACCACTTTTCTGTACTGAAAGAACAAGTGGAAGATCAAGAACATGACTTCTATGGTAGCCAGTCAAGTAACCAAATCGAGACCTCAAAAGCCTTTAGCTTTTCAGCTACAGGTAAACTCGCTGGTGATTATGACATTCAACTCATCGGCCACTTTAACCAAGAAAATTCAGTTGCTGCAGGACTTGCCTGTCTTCGTCTAGGTGCCAGTCTAGAGGACATCAAAAAAGGGATCGCTGCAACCCGCGTTCCTGGACGTATGGAAGTTCTCACTCAGAAAAATGGTGCCAAGGTCTTCATCGACTATGCCCACAATGGTGATAGTCTGAAAAAACTGATTTCTGTTGTTGAAACCCATCAAACTGGAAAGATTGTTCTGGTTCTCGGTTCGACTGGAAACAAGGGTGAAAGTCGTCGCAAAGACTTTGGACTCCTTCTCAATCAACATCCTGAGATTCAAGTCTTTCTAACTGCGGATGATCCAAACTATGAAGATCCAATGGCCATTGCTGAAGAAATCAGCAGCTACATCAGTCATCCTGTTGAAAAGATTGCCGATCGTGAACAAGCCATCAAGGCAGCTATGGCCATCACAAATCAAGAACTTGATGCCGTGATTATTGCTGGTAAGGGAGCTGATTGCTACCAGATCGTCCAAGGAAAGAAAGAAGACTATCCTGGAGATGCGGCTATCGCAAAACGTTATCTATAAAAAAAATCAAGGGAAACATTCCCTTGATTTTTTTAGTCTTCTTTTTTAAATGAATTTCTAAGACCTTCAACGGCACCTTCTACAGCACCTTTAGCATCTTCAACAACTTCTTTTGCTTTGGCAACTGTTTTTTCTACAGCACCTTCTGCTTCTGTCTTGCTATCACCAGTAACTTTACCAAATCCTTCTTTGATAGCACCAGTTGCTTGATCCAATTTATTTTCAAGTGACATAGCTCTGTCTCCTTTGCTTTTAATACGATAAACGTTATCGCTTACATTCAGTTTATGCTTATTCTTTAGTAAAGTCAAACAATCTGCTCAAAAGCAAGCAATTAAGGTAAATAGAAAATCAACCGTTCCTTGTCGAAATCAACAGCCAACTCATACTTCCCTTCTTCGTTTTGCACAACATAGCCCAAGACGGCTAGACTCTCAACGAAGATGTCACGGCGTTTCTGTATCAGCTGGTCTTTTTTGAGAAACTTCAGTAAAAAGGTCGTCATATATTTGAGAGCATACTCAGGATTGACATCTCCTAAAATAGCATAAAGTTCCTGCTGTTTTCCCGTCAAAGGATACTGTTGTTTGACCTTATAGAAATAATTCGACAGGGTCATCTTTTCTCTAGCAAAATCTGTAGATTCGACTAAAATGGCTGCATTGGTTTGATTGCACAATTCTGTCTCAAAACTCTGCTCTAACAAAGCATGATAAACTGGACTATCCTCTCTGACAAAAATTTCTTGGTCAAGGACCAGACTGTCTATTGATTCTAGAAAAGGGAGATTGAGGCAATAACGTTTGTTTTCCCTTCGGATCAAGCCTGCCTTTATATACTCCTCCATGAGTTTATCAACTGCCACATCTGGAAACTGAGCCTTGATTTCTCGTAGAATCACATCGTCATGCTGGTCCAGATAGTCCACCAAATCTATAAAAAATGGCTGTCGAGTCAAACGAGATGGGTTAAAAATCTGAATCATGAAGATTCCTTTCTTTACATTCTAAAAGAGGGGATGTTGCTAGTTGACTAGGATTGGTCCCTGGTTGATTCAGAGGCACAGGAAGTTCGAGTTTCCTGTAATATTCCCTCCAAAAATCACTAATCTCCTGCTTCCCATCCCCAAATTTCATGGAAATAGTTTCAAAAATCGGTAGGATTTCAGCGATGTACTGGGAGCAGTAAAAGCCAGACCCATGTGGATAAAAAGAGGCATTATAGGGTGCACCTAAATGTTTGCTAGCTCTCTCCTTTACCAAGTCAATTTCCAGCTCTGGATAGACATAAAGATCGTAGAGATGAGTCGGTTCAAAAAATTCAGCCGGTTCTTGACAAATGACCCCTGCTTGCCCACTAGCATGGTAGATGAAACCGTCCAAAAAGATGGCTACATGACTATAGTTCCCAGTAGAAGCCTGGATGGCCTGCCCCATATCTGAAAGGTCCTTCACAAAAATCAAATCACCATTTTCTAACATCTTTCTCTCCTAGAAAAAAAGGAGCCGAAACCCCTTTAGCTATATGGAAAACACTGTTTTCTCGTGTCAATCTCCAGTCAAATAATTACCATTTAAATAATTCATTAACTATATTATAAGAATCACTCTAGCTGAAAATAATAAAGCAGACCCAAACTTCCAAAAGACAGAGCTAAGTATAGGATTCCTATTTGCAATCCATACAAATGCCAAAAACTACCACTAACTAAAATAAAAATCGATGTCTCAGCAACGAGGCGATGCCATTTTTTAAAAGCATGTGGAGATTTTGGTGCCATATATCGCGCCCAAAATAAGATTAATAGAACTGCTAGAAGAAAAAATAGGAATTTTTCCAGCCAAGAAATTTGTATCACAGACACTGAGAAAAGACCAAGGATTGCCACAACCTCAACCAAAAAGCGCAGTCCTTCAATCAATCGCATCATGCTATCACCGTCTATAAATAGTCAAATTAACAGTTCCAAATATTCATTAAGAATTACCCATTAAAGCTTTCAGTCAACTGTGGCACCACTTGTTTCTTACGTGAAACAGCACCTGGAAGGAAAGCGTGGTTGTTTTCAAGTTTGAAATTGAAGGCAGCTTCCACCTTGTCCATGTTTGATCCAAGAGCCAGAATTTCAGAGTTTGAGTTGACGATGTCTGTAATCATCAAGACAAAATCTGAGTAGCCGTTTGCCGCATTAGCCGCTTGCATTGCTGCTTCGATTTCTGCTTGGCGTTCCAAGACTTCAGCAATATCAACTGTATTGACTTGGGCAACACGAACCTTATTTCCGTTGAGTTCAAAAGTCTTAGCATCGATGTCAATCAATTCTTCAGCAGATTTGCTAGCCAAGTTCGTACCAGCTTTCAGCATAGCAAGACCGTACTCTTCCAAGTTCACGCCTGCTAATTCTGCCAATTCAGGAGCAATGACTTTATCAGATGGGTGTGTTGTTGGTGATTTCAAAAGAAGGGTATCTGAAATCAAACCTGAAAGCATCAATCCTGCGATTTCTTTAGGAACTGTTACACCGTGTTCTTTGAACATACGGTATACGATAGAAGATGCTGATCCAACTGGCTCCAAACGCATGTAGAGCGGACTTGCAGTTTCAAAGTTAGCCACACGGTGGTGGTCTACAACACCGTAAACTTCTACTTCAGCGATATCTGACACTGACTGTTGGAATTCATTGTGGTCAGTCAAGATGACTTGCTCTGCACCTTCTGCTTTAGCTGATGTGATGACACGTGGTGCTTCTACACCAAAATAGTTCAAAACGAAAGCTGTTTCTTCATTTGGAGTACCGAGAGCAACTGCTTCCGTGTCCAATCCATAAACTTCTTTTGCAAGATAGGCAAAGGCTACAGATGACCCAATGGCATCTGAATCTGGATTTTGGTGACCAAATACTAGAATCTTAGACATGATAATACCTCTTTAAATTTATTCATCTTATTTTAGCACTTTTTTCCTTTTTTGACAAAAGTAAGAGGAGTCAAAGAACTCCTCGTTAGACATCAATATGGTTGACTAGATTTTTCTCTTGATTTTCGGATAAAAATCGTTCTTTCTGTGGACGTTTCTTTCGTTTGAGGAGAGCTTCGGCAGACATGGCTTCTTCCTTACTGGCAAAACCCTCTACATAGATGAGTTTGACTGGCAAGCGAGCTCGGGTATACTTGGCTCCCTTTCCATTATTGTGGATAGCGAGGCGTCTTCTCACATCCGTTGTATAGCCCGTATAGTAAGAACCGTCACGGCACTCCACCACATACATATAGGCCTTATGATCCATAGTAAATCTCTTGAATTTCTGGCGTATAAGAACCATCATCATTGTGAACAATGAGTGGTGGCAAGATCTTGAAACCACTCGTAGAGCCATCTTTGATAGCTTCGATTAAGAGCATATTGGCCTCCTTCTCACGTTTAGGATAGACAAATTGCAGGCGCTTAGGAGCTAAATTATGGTGTTGCAACATGTCTAAGATATCCAAGAGCCGATCTGGACGATGGACCATGGCCAAACGCCCATTTGACTTGAGAATACTCTGAGCGCTTCGGCAAATTTCTTCAAGATTGGTCGTAATTTCGTGTCTGGCCAAAAGGTAGTGTTCACTCTCGTTGAGATTGGAATGTGGATCCACCTTGAAATAAGGTGGATTGCACAAAATCATATCCACCTTACTTCCTTGGATGTGAGCAGGCATATTTTTCAAATCATCACAGATGACCTGCATCTGCTCTTCCAAACCATTCAACCGAACCGAACGCTCTGCCATATCTGCCAAGCGCTCCTGAATCTCTACAGATAATATCTGCGCCTGAGTACGAGTGCTGGCAAAAAGCCCTACTGCCCCATTTCCTGCACAAAAGTCCACAATTAAACCCCGTTTAGGGAAGCGAGGAAAGCGTGATAAGAGAACACTATCCACCGAATAGCTAAACACCTCTTTGTTTTGAATGATCTTGATATCTGTCGAAAAGAGCTGATTGATGCGCTCTCCTGGTTTTAATAATTGTTCTTGCATATACGATTTTAATAAAAGATACGAAATCTAATAGACTAGTTTTTCTCTTTCAAATTGTTAAGGGCTTCACGCGTCCAAACAGGCATCATTCGACCAAGTGGAGCAAAACCATGCTTGATCCGATCATTTGAAAAACGTCTCCGTCTTGGCAATTGATGCTTTTCTTCTTCCAGAGTGCGGATGGAAAGACTGGCTTTACCAGTAAATTCATCCAAATCAACAACCTGAACTTGCACTTCTTCACCAATTTTCAAAACTTCATAGATATTTTCAATAAATCCTGTCCGAATCTCTGAAATATGGATCAACCCAATCACCCCTGTCTCTAATTCGACAAAGGCACCATAGGGCTGAATTCCTGTAATACGCCCCTTTAACTTATCACCAATTTTCATCTTAGTCCTCAATTTCAATCGTTTCAATTACTACATCTTCAATTGGTTTGTCCATAGCGCCTGTCTCAACAGCTGCAATGGCATCCAAGACTGCAAAAGATTCTGCATCGACCAATTGCCCAAAAACAGTATGGCGGCGGTCAAGGTGAGGAGTCCCACCCTTCTCTGCATAAATCTCAGCAATTGGTTCAGGCCAGCCACCACGCGCAATCTCTTTCTTAGAGTATGGCAAATGTTGGTTTTGCACGATAAAGAACTGGCTGCCATTGGTATTTGGTCCAGCATTGGCCATAGAAAGAGCCCCGCGAACATTATAGAGTTCTTCAGAAAATTCATCTTCAAAAGAATCTCCATAGATAGATTCTCCACCCATACCTGTTCCAGTTGGGTCTCCACCTTGGATCATAAAGTCCTTGATAATACGATGGAAAATCACACCATCATAGTAACCGTCTTTTGAAAGAGCGACAAAGTTGGCTACTGTTTTAGGAGCCTGCTCAGGGAAGAGCTTGATACGCAAGTCTCCGTGATTTGTCTTAATGGTCGCGAGAGGACCTTCTACTGATTCAATTTCTACTTGTGGGAAATACAATTCTTTTTCTACTAAACCAAACTTAGTTAGGGCATCAAAAACACCATCTTCTTCTACTATTTTTGTAATATAGTCTGCTTTTTCTTTGATCTTTTCGTGGGAAACTCCCATGGCAATACTGATTCCAGCATAATCAAAGAGTTCCAAGTCGTTGAGTCCATCTCCAAATACCATGACATTCTCTGGTTTTAAGCCTAGATGCTCCACAACCTTGGCTACACCAGTTGCTTTGGATCCTGAAGTCGGCACGATATCAGATGAATGTTCATGCCAACGCACCATGCGAAGTTTACCAGAGAGGCTATCTGGTAACCGCAAGTCATCCCCTTTTTCCTCAAAGGTCCACATCTGGTATATATCTGCTTTTTCATGAAAATCTGGATCCACATCCAAGTTCGGATAAATCGGGTCAATAGCCTGACTGATCAGTTCTGTTCGCGTGGAGAGTTTGGCGTCATGACTGCCAACCAAGCCATAGTCAATTCCTTCTCTCTTAGTCCACGAAATGTATTCTTCTACATCTTTCTTCTCAATCTGATGTTGATAAACGACATTTCCTTTTTTATCTTCTATGTAGGCACCATTTAAGGTTACAAAAAAGTCCGGCTTGAGGTCTCGAATCTCTGGAACAACACCAAAAATACCACGCCCAGATGCAATCCCTGTCAAAATCCCCTTTTCTCGCAACTGCTTAAAAACCGTGGGAATCGTAGCTGGAATAAAACCTGTCTTTGACGTACGCAGGGTATCATCAATATCAAAGAAGACAATCTTAATCTTCTTTGCCTTGTATTTTAATTTCGCATCCATCTCTCTACCTCTTTCAATCTAACTCTTTCCATTATACCATAAAGTAGAGAAATCCCCTATCTTCAAAGAAGTTCACTATCTCTTATTAGAATTTCTTGGATAGATACAGAACTAAATCATCATTATTTTGAATAGTATCATTCATTTCCAACGGCTGATTTCGATACCAAACGCCTGAACCATCAGGAATATAGCCTCGTTTGATGTACAATCTCTGGGCAGGTCCATAACCTAAATGGAGCCCAACACCAAGCGTCACCTTATTCGATATAAGCTTGACTCGTTTCTCAGCTTCTTCCAGTAAGAGATTTCCAATACCTTGATTTTGAAAGGCTTCAAAGACATTGAAATCTGAGAGTTCTGGAGCCATTCCAGCAAAGGGCCCCTGCTTAGCGCAGGGCAAAATCGTAATGTAACCCGCTACAGCACCCTCAACCTCTGCAACTAAGACTTCTCTCTCCCCACTTTCTTGCTCCTTAAAGTATCGAGTTAAAATCTCCTCTCTACTTGGCCAACCTTGATTGATAAAACCTTGGGACAGGTATTGGATATCCGATTCAATCATTTTTCTAATAATACTGTTTCCCTTCATAAGGCACCCCTTTGAAAATTCATACTATCATTATAACATGTTTATAGTCAAAGAAAGAAAAAGAGTAAGAAAAATAATTAACAATGCAGAAAAGACTTATAAAAACTATGCCTTATTTCGTTTGTTGGTAGTGGCTTGAGTAATGGGGAGCTGTATTCTTTGAGGTGGTCTGATATTGATTTTGAAAGAGTGGAAACAAAAGAACAGAAAAGAAAAGGGGCAACTGTCAGTTACCCCTTTGATTGATAGTGATTACATGTTTACGTTTGTTGATCGAGACGGAAAGATATAATCTTTATACCAGGACTATATCAATAGTATACTGAAGCGCATTATCAAGAAACATGGCTTGAAGAAGATAACTCCTCGTGGCTTCAGACATACTCATGCTACCTTGATTATTGAAACGGGTGTTAATCCTGTTAATGCAGCCAAAAGATTAGGGCATGCAAGTAGTCAGATGCCCCTGGACACCTATAGCCATTCTACAGTGGCAGGAGAGAAGAAAGCTATCACAAAATTTGTAGATTATCTGGATAATGCAAAAGGTTAGTTTTCCAAGACGGTACCAAAAACGGTACTAAAAATAAAAAAAGCCAATTCCAATTTCTTGGAAAAGGCTTTGTATCAACATTTTTAAGCAATAAATGCGGTTGATTATTTGAGACCGTATTTTTTGTTGAAACGATCCACACGTCCATCTGCTTGAGTGAACTTTTGACGTCCAGTGTAGAATGGGTGTGAGTCTGATGAAATTTCTACACGAATCAATGGGTAAGTTTCGCCTTCGAACTCGACAGTTTCGTTAGAGCGCTTAGTTGAACCGCTAAGGAATTTATAACCAGTAGTTGTGTCCATGAAGACAACTGGGCGATATTCTGGATGGATATCTTTTTTCATTTTGCAATATTTCCTTTCTGCCATGGTCTCTTTGCGAGCCATAGATTGTTACTATACTAGTCTATCAGATTCTGAAAACTTTGGCAAGTATTTTCGTTGATTTTATTAAAAATCTTAATAAAAAATTTTCCTGTCTAACTTTTGAGTGGGAATACAGGCGAAAGCCTTTTATCATTTATTCTTACTCAATAACGAGCTTCACTTCAGCGAATTTGATACGTACGGTCGTTCCTTTTCCGACCTCAGACTCGATGCGAATCTGGTGGCCCAGTTCTTCAGAAATTTTCTTGGATAGATATAGGCCAAGTCCAGATGATTGCTGGGTCAAGCGCCCATTATAGCCTGAAAAGCCACGTTCAAAGACTCGGAGCACATCGCTGTTTTTTATCCCGATTCCCGTATCCTTGATACAGAGCTCCTGGCCTTCCATATAAATCTCCAGCCCACCTTCCTTGGTGTATTTGAGACTGTTTGAGAGGATTTGTTCAATGACGACCAACAACCACTTCTTATCGGTCACGATGATTTCGTCAAGGTCATGCAGATTGACTGTCAGCCCCTTCTGGATAAAGAAAAGGGCATACTTGCGAACGACTTCCTTAACCAGTTCCTCCACTTGAACCTTTTCAAACACCAAATCATCATGGAAGCTCTCTAAACGTAGGTACTGCAACACCAGATTGGTATAGGAGTCAATCTTAAATATTTCCTGTTCCAGTTGCTGCTTGACCTCACGATCAGAGACTTCTGCGACTAAAAGTCGACTAGCCGCAATGGGGGTCTTGATTTGGTGAACCCACAAGGTGTAGTAGTCCAGCAAATCCGTCAGCTTGCTCTGCGCTTCCGACTTCTTTTGATATAATTCAGACTCACGCTCTTCGAGCTTTTCTGCTAGCGCACATTCCAGAGGAGACTTGGGGTCTCTCTCAGCATAGAGTACTTCCTGACGGTAAACCTGAGCTTCTGCAAATATATCCCAAGCCAAAAATAAGAAGGTCAAAAAACTACTAAGCAGAAAGAAATAAAGAAAATAAGTTCCTAGACTAGCAAATAAAAACTGAAAGAGAAGGACGAGAAAGCCTAATGAAAAAATATAGGCAAAAACGCGACTGCGAGAACGCAGATAGGCTAGAAAAAATGATTTCCAATCAAGCATGTTTCAGTCCGTATCCTATCCCTTTCTTGGTTTCGATAAAGCCTGCCAAGCCTTGTTCCTCCAACTTTTTGCGCAGGCGAGCAACGTTGACAGACAAGGTGTTGTCATCGATGAAGAAGTCGCTATTCCATAGTTCCCGCATCAGGTCATCACGCGCTACGATATTGCCAGCATGTTCAAACAAGACCCGCAAAATCTGAAATTCATTCTTGGTCAAACTCAGGACTTCCCCCTGATAGTGCAGGTCCATAGACTTGGTATTGAGGATCACACCCGCATACTCCAGCAGACTTTCATCCCGCCCAAATTCATAGGAACGGCGCAACAAGCCCTGAACCTTGGCAAGTAGCACCTGCTGGTCAAAAGGCTTGGTCACAAAGTCATCTGCCCCCATATTGATTGCCATGACGATATCCATCGCTTGATCTCTCGAAGACAGAAACATGATGGGCACCTTAGAAATCTTACGAATCTCCTGGCACCAGTGATAACCATTAAAAAGAGGCAGACCAATATCCATGAGGACCAGATGAGGCTCCGACTGGACAAATAAACTCAGCACTTCCATAAAGTCTTCTACCAAAACGACTTCAAAGCCCCACTCAGAGAGCAATTTCCCAACTTGTTGCCGAATAACTTGGTCATCTTCTACTAGTAAAATCTTGTGCATGCGCTCCTCCTTTACTCTTGTTCAAAATATCAAATACCTTAATAAAAAAATCCATGGATTAGTATCTCAACTATTTGGCTATCTATTTTTCAAATCCAGATTAGGAAGCGAAAGCTAAATAGAGAATAATCCCATTGATATCATACCTTATTTTTAACTATAGTTCCAGCCTTATCCTATATTTCCCTTTTTTGTGCTCATTTGGTCCGTGCTTCTTTTACTTAAAGAATAAATTTTAAATGAGCAATCTCATTAAAGTAAATGCCTTGTAAGCTTATGTAACTCTTCTGTTTATAAATGTAATTGCTTTAAACTAATTCATTTATCCTTCTTATTGACAAGCCAGCTAGGATTTGTTAAAATGTGAATGAACGAAACAAACAATTCATTCATGCTTAAAGGAGGTAAAGTCAGATTGGACAAAAAACAAGCTTTAAAAACAGCGGCTTATGAAGTTTTTTCGAAAAAGGGTTATAAGGCGACAGGAATTTCAGAAATTGCTAGGCAAGCTGGTGTAGCAGTCGGCTCTTTTTATAACTATTACGAGAGTAAAGAAGCCATTTTTCTAGACATCTATATAGATGAAAACAACCGTGTTCGCCAAGCTATGATTGAAGAACTGGATTGGGAAATTGATATGACCGACCTCATTGGTCAACTCTTTGCTCAGTCCAGAGCACTCGTTTCTTCCAATAAAATCCTTGCAGAATGGTACAATCCTGCCATAGCTGATGAGTTGCATAGCTACTATTCCTCAGAAGAAGGCAAAGTCGCAAATCCATTTCATCAATTTCTAGTTAAAACCTTTACAAATCGTATGCAGTCTGAAGGGTATTCTCCAGAAAAGATTCAAGAGATTTTACAAGTTTACAACCTATTTTACTACATGGATATGCATATCACGGAAAAAGATTTTCCAGATATAGGCAAAACTGTCGAAATACTTGCAACCAACTTCATAAAAGGAGTTCTAAAATAAAGAAAATGGTTTTCTTTATTTTTTGGAAATTTATGAATGAATTTAATTATAGTTCATTCAATGATTAAGAATAGGAGTCATAAAAAAATGAAAAGAGGTAAAAAAATGTTTATTATCATTCTTTCAACACTTGGATTACTAGCCCTTATAACTTGGGGTACCATCGCCTATCTTGGACGAAGTCAGACATTATCGATAAAATCCATCGAAAACCCTACCGGAGATTTGTATTTAATTCATATCACAAAGCCGAGTCATCAAACCTGGAAAGCGGGGGCTTATGCTAAGTTTACACTCCCTGATACGTCGTCCGCTTCTAGGAAAAACGAAGCTAAGGGTGAGCAGACCAGTCGATGGCTAACTATTGCCTCCACACCTGATGAAGATGAAATCCTCATTTTAACGCATAATAGTGGTAGCCACTTTAAGGAAACCTTAACACATTTATCTGCTGGCAGTGAGATTGAGATGAGTTGGCTGGATTCCTCTTTAGCCGTTAAAGATACGAATCAGCCACTTGTTTGTTTTGCATCTGATGTTGGAATTTCTGCTTTACGTCCCCTTATCAAAGAATGGGCTGGTAAAGCTCCAATTATTCTCAACCATTTGGACAAAGGAGTTACTATTTTCGATAATGAGATGAAGGAACTGGCTCAAAAAACATCGAATTTTACTTATAAAACTAGCGATGAATTTTCTCAAAGTCAAGCATTTTTAAAACGTGCTATTGATGAATACGGCAATCAAGCCAGCTATCTTATCACAGGACAGCCTGATGATGTAAATGAGATGAAGAATTTTTTTAAGGAAAATGGCATTGATAACAAAAATATCCAAGTAAGTTCCTTTAGAGGTTTGAAATAAAAGCAATCTGTCTTCTGTATATCTAACTACTAGGTCATTATTCAGGGAGACTACACAAGCCTACTAGCTAATTCTATATAAATGTGGTAGGATAAACATAGAGAAAGGAGCTTTTATGGCCAATATTTTTGACTACTTGAATGATGTAGCATACGATTCCTTTTATGACCTCCCAATGAACGAGTTAGATGTTCTTGCTTTGACTGAATTAACCTATCTTCCTTTTGATGATGTAGTCGCCCAAGAACCAAAGCGTCTCATAGATCTAGCACCTCAAATCCCTAGAGAAACGACTATGCTGGCCAATAAGAACCGCCTCCAGTTGTTGGATCAACTCTCTCAACACAAACGATTTAAAAATTGCAAACTCTCAAACTTTATCAATGATATTGATCCTGAATTACAAAAACAGTTTGCAGCTATGACTTATCGTATCAGTCTCGATACCTACTTGCTTGTTTTTCGCGGTACGGATGATAGTATTATTGGTTGGAAAGAAGATTTCCATATGACCTATATGAAGGAAATTCCAGCTCAAAAACATGCCCTTCAGTATTTACAGGACTTTTTGGCTCAACATCCTAACCAAAAGGTTATTCTGGCAGGGCATTCAAAAGGAGGCAATCTAGCCGTCTACGCTGCCAGTCAACTCGACCCACTCTTACAAAAAAGCATTGTCGCCGTCTATACTTTTGATGCGCCTGGACTTCACAAGGAACTAACCAAAAAAGCTGGCTATCAAAACATGATGGAAAGAACAAAAGTATTTGTCCCACAAGGGTCTATCATCGGGATGATGCTAGAAATTCCTGATAAAAAAATCGTCGTTCGAAGCACTGCCCTAGGTGGTATTGCCCAGCACGACACCTTTAGTTGGCAGGTTGCAGACAAACACTTTGTCCAACTGGATGAGACCAATAGTGACAGCCAGCAAGTCGATACTACTTTCAAGGAATGGGTTGAAACAGTTCCTGACGAAGAACTGCAGCTCTACTTCGACCTCTTTTTCGGAATCATTCTTGATGCAGGCATCTCCTCCATCAACGATCTTTCTTCCTTCAAGGTTATTGAACACATTCACCATCTCTTTGTCCAAGCTCAATCCCTCACTCCCGAAGAAAGAGAAAACATGGGACGCCTAACCCAACTCTTAATCGACACCCGTTACCAAGCTTGGAAAAATCGTTAGTAGAAAGAAAAGTTGGATATAAACTCAAGTTGTAGAGAAAATCCAGTAAATCCCTCTATAATAAAACGCATAGTATCAAGTTTTTTAACACCTGATATTATGCGTTTTTTATGATTTTAAAGCTGCTTTCCCCATCTTCTTCGTCTTCTATCTCCCCTTTTTCATAACGTATTTTCGTATAGGTTCTTCAACCATCTGAACGATTTCAAATCCTTCTTTTTGATAGAGGTGCTTGGCTCTTTGATTTGTCTCGTAGACATTTAGAGAGACAGTATCTATGTCTCCATTTTCAAAGGCCAAACTAACAAATTTCCTTAAAGCCTGGCTACCTAAGCCTTGCCCCTGTTTCTGGGGGTTGATAAAAAATCTCCCGATATGAAGATTTTTGTCTTCTAGCCTGATTTTCTGGATAAGCCCCACAAACTCTTGTCCATCAAAGATTGAAAAGATTCCTTCCAAATCTTGCAAGACTTGAATTGTCAAGGGAAAAGGAATCATTGTTCCCATCCATTGTTCTTGAAAGGATTTGCCAAGAGAGTTAGACCATTGGCATACAATCCGAGCGTTTTCTATACTTACCTTTTCTTCAAAATAAATCGTCATCTTGACCTCACCATCTTATCTATGTTTCTCCATTATACCACTTCTTCCATTTTTTACGAATAGATAAGTATGATTGATTTTTATTTTTTTCTTGTCGGGAGCATTCTCGCTTCCTTTCTCGGTTTGGTCATTGACCGTTTTCCAGAGCATTCCATTATCAGTCCAGCCAGTCACTGCGGTTCCTGTCAGACTCGCTTGCGTCCCTTAGATTTGATGCCTATCGTCTCGCAGGTCTTTAATCGCTTTCGCTGTCGCTACTGTAAGGCTCCTTATCCAGTCTGGTATGCCTTATTTGAACTAGGCTTAGGGCTCATCTTTCTGGTTTACTCTTGGGGATTGCTTTCCTTGGGGCAAGTCATCCTAATCACTGCTGGTTTGACCTTGGGCATCTACGACTTTCGCCATCAGGAATATCCCTTACTGGTCTGGCTGACTTTCCATCTACTCCTCATGGCTTTCTGTGGTTGGAATCTGATTATGGTCTTCTTCCTTGTCCTCGGAATTTTGTCCCACTTTATCGATATCCGCATGGGCGCAGGGGATTTTCTCTTTCTGGCTTCTTGTGCTCTCGTTTTTAGTGTGACAGAATTACTGATTTTGATCCAGTTTGCTTCTGCAACAGGGATTTTAGCCTTTCTCTCGCAAAAGAAAAAGGAAAGACTTCCTTTCGTGCCTTTCCTCTTACTGGCTACTTGTTTGATTATTTTTGGTAAGCTACTGCTTGTTTGATAAAGTCCTCAATCGGCTCTCCTTGGTGGAGAGCTTTTACAATTTTCGAACCAACGATAACGCCATCTGACACCGCATTGAAGCGTTCTACATCGGCTTGACTAGACACGCCAAATCCTGTTAAGACTGGGATATCCGCCATTTGATGCAATTGTGCCAAGTGCTTGTCCAAGTCTGCACGGTAATTTCCTGACTTCCCTGTCACCCCATTGATGGCAACAGCATAGACAAAGCCTTCTGCTACCTTGATCAACTCTTTTTGACGCTCGAGTCCTGTTGTCAAGCTAACTAGGGAAATCAAGGCAATGTCTGTATCTGCCAAAAAAGGCTCCACAAAGTTGGCATGCTCGTGAGGCAGGTCTGGGATAATCAAACCCTTAACCGCTGTATCTGCCAAATCTTTGACAAATTTTTCCACACCGTACTGAAAGAGGGGATTGAAGTAGGTCATAATGACCAGTGGAACCTCTGTTTGAATGGTTTTCAAGATTTCAACCAAAGCTTGGGTAGAAGTCCCATGAGCTAGACTGCGCAAGCCTGCTTCTTCGATCACAGGTCCATCTGCAACAGGGTCTGAAAAGGGAATGCCCACTTCGATTGCAGAAACACCCAAATCTTCTAAAAAGTGGATTGTTTCACCAAGACCATCCAGACCTTTCTCATGGTCTCCAGCCATGATATAAGGAACGAAAATTCCTTTTCCTGCTGCTTTGATAGCGTTCAATCTTTCTGTTAGAGTCTTAGGCATGAGCTTCTCCCTTCTTTGCTGCATCTGCTTCCAAGCGGTCTTTGACTTGAACTACATCCTTGTCCCCACGACCGGATAGGCAGACAATCATCGACTTGTCTGGACCGAGTTCTTTGGCCAATTTCACTGCAAAGGCAATGGCGTGGCTTGATTCCAAGGCTGGAATAATCCCTTCCACACGAGACAAGAGTTGGAATCCTTCCAAGGCTTCTTCGTCTGTCACAGGGACATAGCTAGCACGCTTGATATCGTGGTAGTGAGAATGTTCTGGACCGATACCAGGATAGTCCAAACCTGCTGAGATAGAGAAGGCTTCAAGAATTTGACCATGGGCATCTTGGAGCACATCCATGAGGGAACCGTGAAGGACACCTGGACGACCCTTGGTCAAGGTAGCTGCGTGGTGCTCTGTATCCACACCAAGCCCTGCTGCTTCAGCTCCATACATTGCTACAGACTCATCTTCCACAAATGGATGGAAGAGACCGATGGCATTAGAACCACCGCCAACACAGGCTACTAAGGCATCTGGCAGATCTTGACCTGTCAAATCGCGGTACTGTTGTTTAGCCTCTCGACCGATGACACTTTGGAAGTCACGAACGATTTCTGGGAATGGATGAGGTCCCAAGGCAGAACCAAGGATATAGTGGGTATCATCGATATTTGCCACCCATGAACGAAGGGCTGCATTGACTGCATCCTTGAGCACGCGCGAACCATCTGTCACGGCCTCTACCTTGGCTCCCAAAAGCTCCATCCTGAAAACATTGAGGGCTTGGCGTTTGACATCTTCTTCACCCATGTAGATGGTACATTCCATGTTGAAGAGGGCCGCAGCTGTTGCAGTTGCCACACCGTGCTGACCAGCACCTGTTTCAGCGATAATTTTCTTTTTACCCATGCGTTTAGCCAGAAGAACTTGTCCCAAGGCATTGTTAATCTTGTGGGCCCCTGTATGGTTGAGGTCTTCCCGCTTGAGATAAATCTTAGCTCCACCGATATGCTGGGTCAAGTTTTTTGCGTAGTAAAGAGGCGTTTCACGTCCTACATACTGACGTAAGAGTTGGTTTAATTCCTCTTGGAAACTTGGGTCTGCCTGACTTTCACGGTAAGCCTTCTCCAACTCCAAAACTGCTGTCATCAATGTTTCTGGGACAAAACGTCCACCGAATTTTCCGTAAAATCCATCTTTATTTGGTTCTTGATATGCCATGCTTTACCCTCTCTATAAATCTTCTAATCTTTTCATGATCCTTTTGTCCATCTGTCTCCACTCCGCTTGATACATCTACTGCATAGGGTGTAAAGTGTTGAATTGCTTTTACTACATTATCTTCATTAAGGCCACCTGCGATAAAGAAAGGCTGTGCTAGTCCTGTTATATCCAGTTGCCCCCAGTCAAAGGTATGGCCACTCCCTGCCACTGGGGCATCAAAGAGTAGATAGTCTGCCCGAGAATTGGGTACATGCCCCTTTCTATCCACCTGCACCGCCTGAATGCTGGCACAAGGCAAATCCTCAAACAAATCATCCGCCACCTGACCGTGAACTTGAACCAAGTCCAAGCCAACCTTTTCAATCGCTTCTAGCAGTTGAGCTCGACTTGGTGAAACAAATACACCAACCTTTTTAACGTCTGAAGGAATGAGCTTTGCCAGCTCAGCAGCCTGTTCCAAGGTCACCTGTCTTTTACTGGGTGCGAAGACAAAACCGATGTAATCCGCCCCTGCTGATACGGCTGTCTCTACCGCTTCTGTGGTCGATAGTCCACAAATCTTAACCTTTGTCAATTTGCAACTCCTTGATTCTCTGGGCTACATCTTCTGCCTGCATGAGAGCTGTTCCAACTAAAATTCCGTTAAAGTATGGTGCAACGCGTTTTGCATCCTGCCCTGTGAAAATGGCAGATTCAGAAATGTAATAGCGACCTTCCTTAAAGTGCTGGGATAAGTCCACACTGGTCTGCAAATCGACCTCAAAGGTGGTCAAATTGCGGTTATTAACTCCGATAATCTGAGCACCAAGTCTGTGGGCTACTTCTAGTTCAGCAAGATTGTGAGTCTCAACCAAGACTTCCAGGCCAAGCTCTGTCGCATAGTCGTAAAGTTCCTTGAGGCGTTCTTCTGGCAAGGCAGCCACAATGAGCAAGATAACTGTCGCACCTGCATTGCGGGCGCGGATGATTTGCTTTTCATCGATGATAAAGTCCTTGTTGAGCGTCGGAATCTGCACCTGACTGGAAATCTCTCGTAGATAATCCAAATGCCCTTTAAAGAAAACCTCATCTGTCAAAACCGAAATCATCACTGCACCGTTTGCTTCATAAGTCTGGGCCTGTTGCACAATATCCACATCGAGATTGATATCTCCCAGACTAGGGCTAGCTTTCTTTACCTCAGCGATTACCTGCAAACGGTCTTGATGATTCTTCAAAAAGTCAGCCAAGCGATAGGTCTGGCGCAAGGGCTGGATTTGCTCCAGCTCCATTTGCTCGACCTCACGCGCCTTCTGCTCCAATATTCGTGCTAAAAATTCCTGACTCATTTTTGGTACTCCTGTAACAGTCTGAGCTTTTCAAGGGCCTTGCCACTAGCAATCACTTGACGGGCCAAGGAAACTCCTTCCTTGATACTAGCTACCTTACCATTAGCATAGAAACCAAGACCAGCATTTAGAACTGTCGTTTCCAAGAATGGGCTTGGTTCGTTTTTAAGAACGCTGAGTAAAATTTCTGCATTTTCCTGAGCATTCCCACCACGAATATCTTCGATAGCGTAGCTTTCCATCCCCAAATCCTCTGGAGTAAAGCTTGATAAGGTGATTTCGCCATTTTCAAGAAAAGCAATGTTAGTTGTTCCATTCAAGCCAGCTTCATCTAGCCCTTCTGGTCCAGCAACCACGATGGCACGTTTGCGACCCATATTTTTCAAAACCTGAGCTGTACTTTCTAGAAGTTCTGGACGACTAATCCCAAGAAGCTGTGTTTCCAAGGCCATTGGGTGAATCAGGGGACCAGTCAAGTTCATAATCGTTGGAATCCCTAATTCCAAACGAGCTGGCATGATGTATTTCATAGCTGGGTGCATATTTTTGGCAAAGAGAAAGACGATTCCAGTTTTATCAAATACCTTACCTAGTTCAGCTGGTTTGAGGTCTAGATTGATTCCCAAGGCTTGAAGGACATCTGCCGAACCCGATTTAGAAGAAATCGAGCGGTTACCATGCTTAGCCATATGAACACCGCCACCAGCCAAGACAAAGGACGCAGTTGTCGAAATGTTAAAGCTGAAGGACTTGTCTCCACCTGTACCGCAGTTGTCCATGGCATCATGAATTTCAGTTGGAATGTGTTGGGCATGCCCTCTCATAACTTGTGCAATGGCTGTGCGCTCTTCAGGTGTTTCCCCCTTCATCTTAAGGGCCAAGAGGAGAGAAGCAATCTGCGCTTCGGTTACACGCCCAGTTACGATACGCTCGATGACATCCGTCATTTCCACACCTGTCAAATTTTCAAATTTTGCTAATTTTTCAATAATCTCTTTCATATAGGCAACCTCACTTTACAACCTTCTCGATAAAATTTCGAATAGAAGACAAGCCATCTGGCGTTCCGATACTTTCTGGATGGTACTGGAAGCCATAAATCTGCAGGCTTTTGTGTTGAATTCCCATAATAGCCTGGTCATCAGTCGAACGAGCTGTCACTTCAAAGCTTTCTGGCATTTCTTCAATTAAAATACTGTGGTAACGCATGACTGGACGACCATCCTCAATACCTTGATAGAGAACAGATGGCGCTTCAAAGCTGATATGGCTCTGTTTCCCATGCATGACTTTTGGAGCCAAACCTAGCTTCCCACCAAAGACTTCTGCGATGGCTTGGTGACCCAAACAAATACCTAGAATTGGCTTCTTACCTGCAAAGTCACGAATCATGTCTTCCATCTTTCCCGCATCAACTGGCCAACCTGGACCAGGAGAAAAGACCAGACCATCTGCTTTTTCAGCTTCTTCATACAGCTTGGAATCATCATTTCTCAAGACCTGCACTTCTGCAAAATTCCCAATGTATTGAGCCAAGTTATAGGTAAAGGAATCATAGTTGTCAATCAATAAAATCATGGTCTTAGTTCTCCAATTCTAGTCATAGATTTAGCCTTGTTAATGGTTTCTTGGTATTCGTTTTGGGCGATGGAGTCATAGACAATCCCTGCCCCTGCCTGCACATAGGCTGTTTGATTTTTGAGAATCATAGTTCGGATGGCAATGGCGAAATCCATATCACCCGTCGCAGACAAGTAGCCGATTGCTCCTGCGTATACGCCTCGTTTTTCCGTTTCCAATTCATAGATGCGTCTCATGGCCCGAATCTTTGGTGCTCCTGACACTGTCCCAGCTGGAAGTGTGGCTTTCAAGGCATCCATGGCAGTGAGTTCTGGAAGCAAACGCCCCCTGACCACACTTGTCAAATGCATGACATAGCGGAAGAGCTCCACTTCCATATACTTGGTGACTTGGACACTGGCCGTTTCAGAGATTCGGCCGATATCATTGCGCCCCAAGTCTACCAACATCCGATGTTCTGCTGTTTCCTTCTCATCCGAAAGCAGGTCTGTCGCCAAGGCCTTATCTTCTTCATCCGTAGCCCCTCTTGATCGCGTACCGGCAATCGGATTGGTTGTCACGATACCATTTTTGACAGAAACCAAACTTTCAGGACTAGCACCGATGATTTGATAATCCCCAAAATCATAGAAATAGAGGTAATTAGATGGATTAGTCACGCGAAGATTTCTGTAGAAGTCAAATGGATTTCCAGTAACTTCTGCTGAGAAACGTTGACTGAGCACGCATTGGAACATATCACCATTACGAATCAAGCCACGAGCGGTTTCCACCATTTGCTCAAACTTCTGAGGAGCGATATGGGGTTTGAAGTCTAACGGAGATAGATCCAAGTCTTCAAATTCATTTGAAGCAGGAATGCGTAATTCCTCCAGCACTTGCTTCAAGGCTTCTTCCAAGGCCTCTTGACTACGCTCACTATAGAGAGCATCCTCGATGACATGGATTTTTTCCTTCTTGTGGTCAAAGACCATGTAGCTCTCATAGACAAAGAAATGCATGTCTGGCGTTCCAATTGTATCTTGAGGGATTTGTCCAATTTCTTCATATAGAGAAATCATATCGTAACCGACAAAGCCAATAGCTCCCCCACCAAAAGGTAGGTCTGAATGGTGCTGGCTCTTATGAGTCACTTCATAAAGGAAATCCAAGGGATCACGATCAATCACTTGCCCATTTTGATAAAGAACTCCATTTTCAAACTTAATCTCAAAAACTGGATTATAGGCTAGGATAGAAAAACGAGCTGTTTCCTTGTCTCTCGGAATACTCTCTAAGATAACCTTGTGTTGCCCCTTTAGGCGCATATAAGCCAAGATTGGCGATAAGACATCTCCATGAATGATTCGTTCCATTGTAATTTCCCTTTCAATTCTAGTTCGTGGTGACTATATGAAAAATCCCCACGCAAAATAACTTGCGTGAGGACGAAATTCGCGGTGCCACCTCAATTATAGGATTTCTCCTATCTCTCATTCCTGTCTCAGATACCTCTTGTAACAGGCTGTGCGATAAAGGGCACTCCCTTGAGAATTATGTTTTCTTCTCTCGTTTCAGATGGACCCAACCTTACAGCTTTCTCTGCTTGTTTCCAGCAACCACAAGCTCTCTGTGAGAGAAAGGACTGTAATTTTTCCATCTATTATTTTTTAGCTTCTAGGTAGTCTGCAATTGCAGCTACGTCCTTGTCTCCACAACCAGAGACATTGATGATGATAATCTCATCTTTACTTAGTTTCGGTGCACGTTTAACTGCTTCTGCGATAGCGTGTGAACTTTCGATCGCTGGGATAATCCCTTCTGTCTTGCTGAGAAGGAGCAGGGCTTGGACAGCTTCTTCATCCGTCGCTGCCACATATTCCACGCGACCTGAGTCTTTGAAGTAGGCGTGTTCTGGACCAACCCCTGGATAGTCCAAACCAGCTGAGATAGAGTAAACTGGAGCCAACTCTCCGTCTTCCTTAAAGACAGCATAGGTCTTCATTCCGTCGACAATTCCGACACTACCTTTTGTCATGGTAGCTGCGTGCTTGTCTGTGTCAAGCCCATGACCAGCAGCTTCAACTCCAACCAATTTGACTTCTTCATCAGCCACATACTGTGAAAAAGCACCGATGGCATTGGAACCACCACCTACACAGGCAATGACGTAGTCTGGCAAGCGTCCTTCTTTTTCCAAAATTTGACGACGAGATTCTTCACTAATAATCTTTTGGAACTCATGGACAATGGTAGGATAAGGGTGAGGTCCAACAGCAGATCCCAAAACATAGAAGGCTTCAAGGTCATTCATCCATGCTCCAAATGCTGCATCGACCGCATCCTTAAGGGTACGAGTGCCTGTTTCAACTGCGTGCACAGTTGCTCCCATCATCTCCATACGGAAAACATTGAGACGTTGACGCTCCACATCTTCTGCCCCCATGTAAACATCACAGGCCATACCAAACTTGGCTGCAGCAGCTGCAGTCGCAACCCCGTGCTGACCAGCCCCTGTTTCTGCGATAACCCGTTTTTTGCCCATACGTTTTGCCAGAAGAATTTGCCCTAAAACGTTGTTAAGCTTGTGAGAACCAAGGTGGTTAAGGTCTTCTCGCTTGAGATAAATCTTAGCTCCACCTAAGTGATCTGTCAAACTTTCCGCAAAATAAAGCGGTGTTTCGCGACCGGAATAATCCTTCAAGTAATGGCGAAATTCTGCCAAAAATTCTGGATCATCCTTGTACTTGTCAAATGTCACTTCCAACTCATCCAACAAAATATGAAAAAAGCCCTCACACGGAATATACTTCCATGTGAGGGCGTTGGTAACGCGGTGCCACCTCAATTATAAAGGGACTATTCCCCTTTACATCTCTGCCTTGTCTAACAACAAGTTGCACTGTAAGGTGTGCGCACCGAATTTTTATTGTTTCAAATTCATTTTTTAAATCAGCCCACTTTCACTACTTCCAACCACCTGTTCACAATCACCACAGACTCTCTGAAGATCAAAAATAACTACTTTTCTGATTTATTGAGAATATTATATGTTATTGTTCTATCTTTGTCAAGACTTTTTTACGATTTTTTTGATAAAGTTAGCACTTTTTCAGAAACTATTTTGAAAGTCTCAATGATATAGTCCACTTCTTCATTACTTAATTTCGTGTGAAGAGGGAGCGTAATTTCATTTTCAAAGAAGGCATAGGCCTTAGGATAGTTCGCCATATCAAAACCAAGATTCTTATAGGCTGTCAAGAGCGGAAGCGGTTTGTAGTGAACATTACTTGCAATTCCTGCTTTAGCCAATTCTTGGATGATGAGATTGCGTTTTTCTAAGCTTGCTCCTTCAACATGTGTGATGTAGAGGTGACGACAAGATTCGACAGTATCAGTCTTGTGTGCCAGTGGGTGAATACGAGTACCCGCAAAACCACGATCATAGCGGTCCACGATGTCCTTACGACGTTGTAGCAAAGCTGGGTAACGGTCCAATTGTACCAAACCAATCGAAGCCATGATATCCGTCATATTGCACTTGTAGGCTGGTGTGACGATATCGTACTCCCATGAACCCAGTTGCATCTTGGCAAGAGCATCTTTAGTTTGCCCGTGAAGGGAAAGGATTTGGAATTCCTTGTACATCTCTTCGTCGTCAATAGCTAGATTGGCTTTCCAAGTGGCACTTCCTCCCTCAGCCGTTGTAAAGTTTTTAACGGCATGGAATGAGAAGGAAGTAAAGTCAGCGATAGAACCAGCTGGTTGTCCTTTATAAGTAGATCCCAAAGCATGGGCACTATCAGAGACAATCACGATACGGTTAAAGGCCTTTTGCCACTTGCTAGCAGCTGTAAAGAGATCCCGTTTCTTCTCCACGACTTGGAACAAACGGTCATAGTCGCACACAATCCCTGCAAGCTCAACCGGAATAATCACCTTAGTCTTTTCAGTGATGGCTTGCTCAAGAAGGTCATAGTCCATCTCAAACGTATCTGCTTGAATATCCACCATGACAGGTGTTGCTCCCACGTGTGTGATGACACTACATGAAGCTGTATAAGTCATAGATGGAACGATGACTTCATCCCCAGGTCCCACTTCCAAGACACGCAAAATCAACTCAAGAGCGGCAGTCGCAGAGTTGAGGCAGACAGTCTTAGGTGTCTGTGTGTATTGAGACAAGCGACGCTCCAGTTCTTTTGTCTTCGGACCTGTTGTGATCCAACCAGAACGAAGGGTGTCCGCTACTTCAGCAATTTCAGCTTCGGTAATATCGGGTGGTGAAAATGGAATATTGTAATTTGGCATTGATTTGCTCCTTTTATCTGCACTCATTTTCTCATGACTACTTTATTTTAGTACCTCAAACACGGTTTGAAACATGATTTTGATGTCTCCAAGGAAACTAAACTCTCGGAGATAGGCGAGGTTATAGCGCATCTTCTCAGGAAGGACATGTTCGACATAGGCCTGATCAACCGTTAGGCCTTTCTCCATCATTTGACTGATGATGGTGTCCTCATCCTTGTAGTTGATACTGGCTGGAGAGGTGATTCCTGCTGGCAAGAGCAAGGTCGCCATCATTTCAGGGCTATATTGCTGCGTGTAGCGTGGCACTTCAGGTCTTGTGCCTACAAAGGACATTTCGCCTTTAAGGACATTGACCAGCTGAGGCAGTTCATCCAAGCGCACACGACGAATGAAATTTCCCACTTTGGTAATGCGGCTGTCGTTAGCTGAAGTCACCAGACTTCCTTTTTTATCCGCATCCGTCACCATAGTACGGAACTTCCAAATCTTGAACGGACGGTTGTACTGGGTCACGCGCTCTTGCTTGTAAATGACAGGTCCCTTGCTATCCAACTTGATCCAAATGCTCAAGATAAGAAAGACGGGAGAAGTCAAAAGTAGCAAAAACAAGGCCAGAACCCAGTCCAGGCAACGCTTGAAAATCAGCGAACCCTTCCTTTTAGAGACAAGCTGGTAGTAAGACTCAACCTCGCTTGATTGCATTTCCACGGGCAAGTCTTCCCATTTCAGCATGCTGTTTCTCCTTTGTTTTTATTATACTATTTGTCAACATTTTTCATTATACCACAAAATGGAAAAGGCGGTGCAAGAAATCTGTAATTTAGAGGAATTCTTCTTTAGGTAAGAGCCCCTGCCTGCAAACTATACATCTTGTGATAGGTTCCTCCCAAGGCCAAGAGTTCCTCATGGGTTCCACTCTCAATGATGCGTCCCTTGTCCAAAACATAAATGCAGTTGGCGTCCTGGATGGTCGAAAGGCGGTGGGCGATGGCAATGGTCGTCCGCCCCTGTCTCATCTTGGCTAGGGAATCTTGAACCAAACTTTCTGTTTCAGAGTCAATATTGGCTGTCGCTTCATCCAAAATCAAGATTTTAGGCTGACTGGCGACTGTTCTAGCAAAGGCAAGAAGCTGTCGCTGGCCAGTAGAAAAGCTCGAACCACGCTCAGACACAGGTGCATCATAACCCTGCGGAAGGTCCTGAATAAAGGAATCTGCATCGACAAAGGCAGCTGCAGCCTGGACCTGATCATCACTAAGATCTTGGTACATGGCGATATTGGACTTGATAGTCCCGTGATATAGGCAGGGATCCTGCAAGACCAGACCGATATTTTTTCTCAGCTCTTCCTGACTGTAGTTCCTGATATCCACATCATCCAAGAGAACGCGGCCTGACTGAAATTCATAAAAACGCATGAGGACATTAATAATCGAAGATTTCCCCGAACCTGTATGACCTACAAAGGCAATGGTTTCGCCCTTGTTAACTGAAAAGGAAATATCATCCAGAATCTGGTGTTTGCCATCATATGAGAAACACACGTGCTCAAACCGAATATTGCCCTCTTGGACTTTAGCTTGCCCATTTTCTTGAAGAGGCTCATAGGTCCTCTCATCAATCAAGGCAAAAACACGACTTGCAGACACCATGGACGTTTGAAGGGTTGAAAAGTTTTGCGTCACCTCAATCAGAGGATCAAAGAGACGGTTGATGTACTGGATAAAGGCATACATGGTTCCTGCTGTTATTCCCAGATAAAGCCCCCGATAGCCAAAATAAGCCATCAAAACAGCGTAGCCTAGGAGTTTCAGCAAACTCATGGCAGGACGTAAAAAGAGGGCGTCCAAGGCTACAGAACGGTTGGCGTAGACCAAGTGTTCTTGGTTGATTTCATCAAATTCTGCCTGCAGGCGCTTCTCTTGATTGAAGGCTTGGATAATTCTGATCCCTTCAATACTTTCTGCTAGCTTGCTATTGATATCCGACAAGAGACTTCTGGTTTTTTCGATGATTTTCACTGACTTTTTCCGATAGAGATTGACCAAAAGGAAAATCAGGGGAAGAAAGAGCAAGACTAAAGCTGTCAAACGAAAATCCAGCACCAACATGGTATACAGAGTTGTCAGAAAGATGAAAACTGCTGAAATAAAGCTGGATAAAATCCCTGAAAACATATCACTGATGGTCTCGGTATCATTTGTCAAACGAGAGACGATGGAACCTGCTGGCGTCTTGTCAAAATAAGACATGCCCAGCTTCTCCATATTGGCAAAGGCATCGCGACGAATATCTCTGACAATACTGTAGGACACCCGCGCAAAGAGAAGATTGCCGACATACTGGACCAGAGTTTGCAGGATGTAAAGACCATAGTAGACCAGCAAAACGGTCACGGCAAGTTGGTTGAGTTTGCTGAGATACTGGTCGATAAAGTGGGAAGCAACCAGAGGAATCACGCTTTTAATGACCGTAGTAGCTAGAAGAAAGGTCAGGGCTAAAAAGGTTAAAAGACCATAGGGTTTGAGATAGGACATCAAGCGTTTCAGCACAGCCCACTGTTCTTGCTTATTCTGCATCTTCTTCTCCTTTCATTTCCAACTGCTGAGACTGGTAGGTTTGGGCATACCAGCCATCCAGGGCTAGCAAGTCTTCGTGCCTGCCCCGTTCGATAATTTGACCATTTTGCAGAACCAAGATCAGATCTGCATGGACAACCGCACTGAGGCGATGGGCCGTAATAATGGTTGTCTTGTCCTTCCGCGTCTCCTTGAGATTGTCAATAATCGCATACTCTGTCTTAGCATCCACGGCTGACAAAGAATCATCTAAAATTAAGATATCAGGGTCTAAAATCATAGCCCGACTCATGGCCAGACGCTGCTTTTGACCTCCAGAAAGACTGACTCCTTTTTCACCAATCAGCGTATCAAACCCTTGAGGCATGTCTACAATGTCTTGGTAAACTTGGGCTAGCTTAGTCGCTTCCTCGACCGCTGAAAGAGGCAGTTTAGGATTCCCAAAGCGAATATTATCTAAAATCGAAGTCGCAAAGAGGAACTGGTCCTGAGGAACATAGCCCATGAGACCACGAAGGTCTGTCAGACGATAGTCCCGAATATCATGACCGTTTAGGTAAATGGCTCCCTTATCCACATCGTATTCACGCAAGAGGAGCTTAATCAAGGACGTTTTCCCAGAGCCTGTCTGCCCGACCAAGCCTAGGGTTTGTCCTTTTTCCAGACTAAAGTGAATATCCGTCAGTGTCTCCTCATTTTCAAAGGCAAAGCTGTCAATGGCGTACTCCAAGCGTCCATTTTCAATACCGTCCAGAGGACATTCAGGATCTTTTACAGGTGACTTCTGAGACAAAAGATCCTCAATCCGCTGGTAGGACACCTTCCCCCTTTGAGTGATATTAAAGAGGAAACCAATGGCCATAAGTGGCCAGACCAACATATCCAAGTAGCTGATAAAGGTAACCAGATTTCCAACCGTGATTTGCCCCTCCTGCACCATCAAGGAACCGACCAAAAGAGTTAAAACATAGGATGAACCCACAAACAAGAGAACCATAGGGTCAAAGAGACTATCGTATTTCATGGTTTGGAGGTTCTTTTGGAAGGTCAATTCATTTACTTCCTGAAAAGATGCCAATTCATCAGACTGATAACCGAAAGACTTGGTCACCTTGATACCTGATACAGACTCCTGCACCTTATTATTGAGTTCAGAAAAGGCAGCCTGCGATTCACCAAAGGACTTATGTGTCTTTCTACCTAAACGACTGGTCGCATAAGCCATGAAAGGCAAGGGAAGAATGGCAACCAAGGTCATTTGCCATGAAATGCTAAAAAGCATGGTCAGCAAGGTCACCAGAGCCGTGATAGAGGCATCCACCGCAGACATAACACCTCCACCTGCGAGACGAGTTAAAGCATTGATATCATTGGTGGCGTGTGCCATCAAGTCCCCCGTCCGATAGGTTTGATAAAAAGCTGGAGACATTCTTGTGAAATGCTCAAACAAGCGAGACCGCATAATCTGTCCCAAACGGTAGGAAGTCCCTAGAATATACATACGCCAAACATAGCGTAGATAGTACATCCCAAAGGCAGCAAGAAGCAAGTAAAATAGGTCAAGAAGGAGGTCCTGCTGGGTTAATTGCCCCGATGTGATGGCATCAATGACCCGCCCCATGACCATAGGTGGAATAAGATTGAGGACGGAAACCAAGACCAGAGCCACAATCCCGACTAAATAACGGCGTTTTTCTAACTTGAAAAACCACCAAAGTTTTTGAATAATGGACATAACATCCCTTTCTGATTGCAAATAGAAACCTGAGGCCAAGACTCCAGGTTTTTCTTATTCATAGGTTACGACTGTGACCGCACCCTTGTCATACTCAGCGATAAAGATATTGGCTACATTGTCATGCCCTTGCTTGCTGAGATTGTCAAGCAACCACTCTTCGTTACGACCAATCGACTCCAAAACATCGACTTGTATCACACCGTCAGTCACAACTGGATACTTGGGATTTTCATCTCCCATTTGGACTACAATGAGTTGACCGTTTTGCTCTTGCACAGCGCGTTTGACTTGTTTCATTTGGAAAATTCCTTGGCTACGGAGCTTAAGAGCTACGTCCGCTGCAGATAAACCAACCGAGCGACAGGCTTCAGGATCAATCTTCCCATTTTTGATGAGCAGCGTTGGTTTCCCATCAATCAAGCGTTTCACAAGGCGGACATTGTTGTTGAGCCACTTGAGGGTCAAGACCAAAATGGTCCACATGATCAAGATAACTGCATACTGAAGGATACTGATGGAACTATTGTAAATCACCCCACCGATGATACCACCCAGAACATAGTTCTGGATTTGATCTGTCGCCGAGTTAGGTGCTAGATTTCCCTTTCCTGTCACATTGATAACAAAAACAAGTGAAAAAAGCCCCAGGGCTAGTTTGATTAAAATTTCTATATAATTGAGTGTCATTTGTTCACCTCCACCAGTTCAATCGCATCTGTTTTATACAATTCGACTTTCTCTAAGAGATACTTGTCTGGCTCACTTCCGTTAAGAGCACGATAATAGTGATCTCCCACCTTGAGAAGTGCTCCATCAGTAGCTGCAGAAGTATTGACATAGACTTCTGATTTATCCACTCCCAAATCTTTGGAAACAACCTCGATGAAATGAAGTGAAGTTTGAAATTTGTTGTTCGAAACTTGATTGTTTTGGTAAGTCGTGATACTAATCAAAAGGAGAGCTAGTAAGGTCAAGGCTGAAATCATGACCAACTCACGAAATTTGGTTCCCTTTTTATCATGGTAAGCCTTAAAAGCAAAAAATCCTGTAACAGCTAATAAGACAATTCCAAAACCAATCATAATGCCATTTTGCTGACTGATTTGGCTAAGAACATAGTCATAAGAATAGAATTTCATGTATTTTCACTCCCTTTCATAAAATCATTCTTAATTATAAACGAAAGAGGGTGATTTTTCAAACCATACGTTGGGGAAATGCGCCTTTTTTTGGTATAATATAGTCTGTAATCTGAATGAAAAAGGTAACTTTATGAAACTCATCTCATGGAATATTGATTCCCTCAATGCAGCCCTAACGAGCGACTCAGCTCGTGCCAAACTGTCACAGGAAGTTCTCCAAACTTTGGTAGCTGAAAATGCCGATATTATCGCTATCCAAGAAACCAAACTTTCTGCCAAGGGGCCTACAAAAAAACATCTGGAAATTTTAGAAGAGCTCTTCCCAGGCTACGAAAACACATGGCGTTCTTCCCAAGAACCTGCCCGTAAAGGCTATGCTGGAACCATGTTTCTTTATAAGAAAGAACTCACACCGACTATCAGCTTCCCAGAAATCGGTGCCCCTTCTACCATGGATTTGGAAGGCCGCATCATCACCTTGGAATTTGATGCATTTTTCGTAACGCAAGTTTACACTCCAAATGCTGGTGATGGTTTGAAACGCTTGGAAGAGCGTCAAGTCTGGGACGTCAAATATGCTGAGTATCTAGCTGAGTTAGACAAAGAAAAACCAGTTCTGGCTACTGGAGACTACAACGTAGCCCACAAGGAAATCGACCTTGCAAACCCTGCCAGCAACCGCCGTTCACCTGGATTTACAGACGAAGAACGTGCTGGCTTTACCAACCTCTTGGCAACTGGATTTACCGACACCTTCCGTCATCTTCACGGCGATGTCCCAGAACGTTACACTTGGTGGGCACAACGCAGCAAGACTTCTAAAATCAACAATACAGGCTGGAGAATCGACTACTGGCTCACCAGTAACCGCGTCGCTGACAAGGTAACCAAGTCAGACATGATTGACTCAGGAGCTCGTCAAGACCATACACCGATTGTATTGGAAATTGAACTTTAAGGATTTTCACGATGAACTACAATGCAGTTATTCCCGAGTTTATGGTATCGAATATCGAACAGTCCCGTTCCTTCTACTGCGATTTACTCGGTTTTAGGATCGAATACGAGCGTCCAGAAGAAAAATTTCTCTTTCTTTCTCTTGAAGAATGCCAGCTAATGCTAGAGGAAGGAACCCCCGAGGAACTGGCTAACCTTACCTACCCTTTTGGAAAAGGTGTCAACCTATCCTTTGGTATAAAGGATGTCCCACAACTTTATCAAAAAGTAATAGAGGCCAACTATCCTATTTATCGTCCTTTGACCAAGAGAACATTTCGTGTTGGGAATCACTATATCTATCCTCACGAATTTGCAGTTTTGGATCCAGATGGCTATTTTTTAAGATTTAGCGAATAGAAGTATAGAAACCTGCAATACCGTATCGTGTTGTAGGTTTTTGTTCGTTCGCTTTTTCTACCCAAACGCTAACAAAACATTTGATTTCTAAAGCTATTTGGTGTAAAATAATGACATTAATGCTATCGTGTTTAACTATAGTAGCATTTTACTTGTTTATGTCGTGAATTGGCACGACGTTTCTACAAGGTGCCGTAACACCTAACAATGAGTAAGTCTGTTGAGGGTATGTTTTTAGACATACCTATTTTGAGGGCTTGCTTATCTGTTAAGTAGGTCCTTTTTTCTAGCCCTTTTTGAGATGATAAAGGCGATAGAAAAACACAAAAGAGTTTAGACTTTAGGAGGTCTTATGAAATTATTAGAAGAGCGCATCCTTCAGGATGGGCATATCTTGGGTGACAACATCCTCAAGGTAGATTCCTTTCTAACCCATCAAGTTGACTATCGTTTGATGCGAGAGATTGGTAAGGTTTTTGCGGACAAATTCGCAACTGCTGGCATTACCAAGGTTGTGACCATTGAAGCGTCGGGCATTGCCCCTGCTGTTTTTACAGCTGAAGCCTTAGGTGTTCCCATGATTTTCGCAAAGAAAGCTAAAAACATCACCATGAACGAAGGCATCTTAACTGCCGAAGTCTACTCCTTTACCAAGCAGGTGACCAGCACGGTTTCTATCGCTGGAAAATTCCTCTCACCAGAGGACAAGGTCTTGATTGTTGATGATTTCCTAGCCAATGGACAAGCTGCCAAAGGCTTGATCCAAATCATCGAACAGGCCGGTGCAAAAGTCAAAGCCATTGGTATCGTGATTGAAAAATCCTTCCAGGATGGTCGTGATTTGCTTGAAAAAGCTGGCTACCCAGTCCTATCACTCGCTCGTTTGGATCGTTTTGAAAACGGTCAGGTCGTATTTAAGGAGGCAGATCTCTAATGCAAACTCAAGAAAAACACTCGCAAGCCACGGTTCTAGGGCTTCAGCACCTTCTCGCAATGTACTCAGGCTCTATCTTGGTTCCTATCATGATTGCAACAGCCCTTGGCTATTCAGCTGAGCAGTTGACCTACCTGATTTCTACAGATATCTTCATGTGTGGGGTGGCAACCTTCCTTCAACTCCAACTCAACAAATACTTTGGTGTCGGACTACCAGTCGTTCTCGGAGTTGCCTTCCAATCCGTTGCTCCCTTGATTATGATTGGGCAAAGCCACGGTAGCGGTGCTATGTTTGGTGCCCTTATCGCATCAGGGATTTATGTGGTTCTGATTTCAGGCATTTTCTCAAAAGTTGCCAATCTCTTCCCATCTATCGTAACAGGCTCTGTCATTACCACAATTGGATTGACCTTGATTCCTGTCGCTATCGGAAATATGGGAAATAATGTCCCAGAGCCAACTGGTCAAAGCCTCTTGCTTGCTGCTATCACTGTTCTGATTATCCTCTTGATCAACATCTTTACCAAAGGATTTATCAAGTCTATCTCCATTTTGATTGGATTGGTTGTCGGAACTGCTATTGCTGCTAGCATGGGCTTGGTTGACTTCTCTCCAGTTGCGGCAGCACCGCTTGTCCATGTTCCTACTCCCCTCTACTTTGGGGTGCCAACCTTTGAAATCTCCTCTATTGTCATGATGTGTATCATTGCAACGGTGTCTATGGTTGAATCCACTGGTGTTTACCTGGCCTTGTCTGATATTACCAATGACCCAATTGACAGCACGCGTCTACGCAACGGTTATCGTGCAGAAGGTCTGGCCGTACTTCTCGGAGGAATCTTTAACACCTTCCCTTACACAGGATTTTCACAAAACGTTGGTTTGGTTAAATTGTCAGGTATCAAGACTCGCCTGCCAATCTATTATGCAGCTGGTTTCCTAGTCCTCCTCGGACTCCTACCTAAGTTTGGTGCCCTTGCCCAAATCATTCCAAGTCCTGTCCTTGGTGGTGCTATGCTAGTGATGTTTGGTTTTGTTTCCCTTCAAGGGATGCAAATCCTCGCCCGTGTTGACTTTGCTAACAATGAACACAACTTCCTTATCGCAGCTGTATCCATTGCTGCAGGTGTCGGACTAAACAACAGTAATCTCTTCGTCAGCATGCCGACAGCCTTCCAAATGTTCTTCTCAAACGGAATCGTCGTAGCCAGCCTACTCGCTATTGTCCTCAATGCCGTCCTAAATAGGAAAAAGAAATCATAACCACCCGTCTAACGGGTGATTTGCACCAGGGCTATAAGCCCAGATCACCAGCCAGCGCCTAAAGACGCTGGCTTTTACGTTGTTCAAGCCTCATTGCTCTTGACTCGTCACTTGCCTCTTAAAGAGGCTTTAGTATTACTTACCACTATCCCTAAAGGGATCCTCATATTCTTTTACACTTAATTTATCTAGTGCTATATCATGCTTTTCCTGTTCTTGAATATATTTCTTAATTGTGGCTTCATTAAGCCCTACTATACTTACATAATAACCTTCTGCCCAGAAATGCCGATTTCCAAACTTATACTTGAGGTTGGCGTGTTTATCAAACATCATGAGTGCACTTTTGCCTTTTAAATAACCCATGAAACTTGAAACACTTATCCTTGGTGGAATACTGACTAACATATGTACATGATCAGGCATTAAGTGACCCTCGATAATTTCAACACCTTTATAACTACATAAACGGTGGAATATTTCTCCCAAACTACTTCGATATTGATTATAAATGATTTTTCGTCTATACTTAGGGGTGAACACAATGTGATATTTACACATCCACTTTGTGTGTGATAAACTATGTGCCTTTTGTGCCATATTTTTCTCCTTTCGCTTTACAATTGGCTTGAACACCTTTATTGTATCGCGTTTGGAGTTTTTTGGTATAACCTTCGATGCGCACCCGCATAGCGGGTGGTTTATTTGTCTCGCACCTTGCGGAGCGAGACGGACTAATAGTCACATAATAAGAAAAAGAGGTTCACACCTCTTTTTTGTTTATCTATATCCTCACCTGTCTCTCATCTGACCGCTGGCCTGTGACAAACATGGTAAAGGTTGCCTTACAGACATTTTTACCCTCTTGATTGGTGATAGCAACATCCACCACACAGGTTGTGCGACCTTGATGGACACATTCTCCTTTAATGGTCAGCACATCGTCGAGTTTTCCTGCCTTGAGATAGTTGATAGAGGACTGGAGTGTCACTCCATCTAGCCCTAGTGAAATGACCACCAACCCGCTGATCTGGTCGCAAAGGGTAAAGAGATAGCCGCCATGGGCATTGCCATAGTAGTTGAGCGACGAGTCCACTACTTTGGTCGTCACCACAACGTGACCATCTCTCATTTGTTCAATTTCGTAATTTTCAAAGGCAGATATAGCGTCAAAATGAAAATCTTTCATCGTTTCCTCCTGATAGTTCAAACGACACTATGATACTACTTTTTATAGGACTGTGCAAGGAGAAAGCTCCTAGTCTGGCAAAATTCCGACCTGTTCTACAAAGCGCATAAAGGCTGCCTGTCCTTGTTCCGTCTGCTTGTAAACTCCTGCATCCTCAAGTACACGAGCAAAGATAGCACCCACAGAGTCCTTAACGATTTCAAGGGCTTTTTCTTTACCCGTCAGGTCTGAATGTTGGACTTTGAGTTGGTCTGCCCATTCCTGATGATAGTCTGTAACTGCATCACCTTCTCCTACAAGATAGCTAGCTACTTGCTCCACTTCTGCTTTCAGACGTGGTGGCAGGATAGCCAAGCCCATGACCTCAATCAAGCCGATATTTTCCTTCTTGATATGTTGGACATCCTTGTGGGGATGATAGATGCCATCCGGATGCTCTGCCGAAGTCTGATTGTCCCGCAAGACCAAGTCCAACTCAAACTGTCCATCACGCTTACGTGCAATCGGTGTGATGGTGTGGTGCGGTGTCCCGTCTGTCTCTGCTAAAATCTGCACTGCAGGATCTGAATACTGACGCCATTCCTGCAAAATCTTGTCAGCCAAGTTTATCAAATCCTCTTTGGAATCCGACGTCAAACGCAACACTGACATAGACCACTTGACAATCCCAGCCTTTACCTGTTCAAAACCAGCAAATCGGAAGGTCTTTTGCAAAGGAGCCAATTCCATAGGAAATACGTGACGGCCTCCCTGATAGTGGTCATGAGTTAGAATAGAACCCCCCACAATCGGCAAATCAGCATTAGATCCTGCAAAATAGCCTGGAAACTGGTCTACAATAGCCAACAAACGCTCAAAGCTCTGCCGACTAATGACCATGGGACGATGTTGACCATCTAAGAAAATACAGTGCTCATTAAAGTAAGCATAGGGCGAATACTGGAAGCCCCACTCCTGACCCGCCATTTCAAAACGGATAATACGGTGATTGCTACGAGCTGGATGGTTGACCCGACCATGGTAGCCTTCATTCTCTAGACACAGTTGACACTGGGGATAATTGCTAGCTTGCACCAACTTAGCTGCCGCAATCTCCTTAGGATCTTTTTCAGGCTTAGAGAGGTTGATAGTGATCTCAAGTTCTCCGTAGTCAGACGGTACACGATAAGCAATATTTTTAGCAATGGCCTTGAGCTTGATGTAGTCATTCTTCTGACTGAGTTGGTAAAAGTCCGCTATCGCTTGCTCAGGAGAGTGGGCATAGGTTGTCCAAAAGTCACGATTGACCTGACTTGGACAAGGGGTCACCAAGTCCATCAGTTCAGCACTAAGGATTTCACGCGCAGTCTGACTATCCTCAATCGTTTCTAATCGAACGGCTTCCTCGACCAGCTGGTCTTTGAGGTCAATCAATTTATCTAGATCCGTCTCAACTTCCAAAACACCTTCGCCCACTCGTGCCAAAATACGATTGGTCAGGTAGATTCGATCCATTTCCTCAAATGAACTTGCAGAAATGACGTGGGTTACAAATTTATCTACTAAGGTCACTATAGAGCCTCCTTTTGACTAGTCAAGGACGCGAGTGCCACCTGCAACTTCAGCGATATAGAAGCTTGGAGCGTATCCAACTACTTCCTCGTAGTGCTTGCCTACAGCTTCCTTAAAGGCCTCAACAGTATCTTTTTGCACTAAGGCAATGGCACATCCGCCAAAACCTGCTCCTGTCATACGAGCACCGAGAACACCTTCTTGATCCCAAGCTGTGTGAACAAGAGTATCCAATTCCAAGCCAGTTACTTCATAGTCATGTTCTAGAGAAACGTGTGACGCATTCATCAAGCGACCAAATGTTTCCAAATCACCTGCTTGAAGGGCTGCTTGTGCTTTAAGGGTACGTTGGTTTTCAAGAACGGCATGACGAGCACGTTTCAAACGATTTTCGTCTTTGATGAGGTAGCTGTATTGGTCAAAGACCCACTCGTCTAGTTCACCCAAGGTCTGAATATCCAAGGCAACTTGCAGTTCGTCCACTGCTTTTTCACATTCAGCACGGCGCTCATTGTATTTAGAATCCGCTAGTTCACGGCGTTTGTTGGTATTCATGATGACAACGACATTGTCCTTTAAATCAAGTGGCACCAAGTCGTACTCTAAAGTGTTGGTATCTAGGTAAATAGCGCGTTGGTCTGCCCCCATACCGATAGCAAACTGGTCCATGATACCAGAGTTGACTCCGATAAAGTTGTTTTCTGTTTGTTTCCCGATTTTTACCAAATCCAAACGGTCTAGTTTTAAATCAAAGAGATGCTCTGCCACGACCCCTGTCAAGAGTTCCAAGGATGCTGATGAAGACAAGCCTGCACCATTTGGGATATTCCCAAAAACATAAAAATCAAAACCTTTGTCAATGACATGGCCTGCTTCTTGCAAGAAATGGAGAACCCCTTTTGGATAGTTGGTCCAGTTGTGCTCTTTTTCAAACTTGAGGTCAGCGAGAGGCACTTCGATGATCCCTTTGTCCTCAAAGTTGGCTGAGTAGAAACGCAAGACTTGGTCGTCACGTTTGCGAGCCGCACCATAAGTTCCCAAGGAAATAGCCGCCGGAAAAACGTGCCCACCGTTGTAGTCCGTGTGTTCACCAATCAAATTGATACGGCCTGGTGAAAAGAAGGTTTGGTCTGCTTCTTGACCAAAAACGGCAAGAAAGTCTTTACGAAGTGTTTCAGCAGTAAGATGTTGTGTCATATGAATTCTCCTTTGACTGTCGTTAAGTCGCCTTAACGTGTAATCGTTTTCTTCTATTGTATCCAAGGCTTTTACCAAGGTCAATCCTTTTTACTAAAGTTTTACTAAACAATCGGTAAAAAGAGGAAAAATATGATATACTAACCTAAAAGGAGGAGGATTTATGGCTACCTTAAAAGACATTGCACAGCTAGCCTCTGTCTCTATCGCGACCGTATCTCGTGTCCTCAATCGCGACCAGAGCCTATCTGTTACAGAAGAAACCAGACACCGTATTTTAACTGTCGCTGAAGAACTGGGCTATACCAAGCACCTCAAGACAGGCGAATCCCACAAACCCAAGCAGAAGATTGCCATTATCCAATGGGTCAGTGAGCAGGGGGAACTGGACGACCTCTACTACTACCAGATTCGTCTCGGTATTGAAAAAAGAGCCCAAGAGTTGGACTATGATATCTTGCGCTATTTTAACGACCATCCTTTTACTCTGAGCGAGGAAGTGATTGGGATTCTCTGTATTGGAAAGTTCAGTCGAGCACAGATTTCTGCCTTTGAGGAATACCAAAAACCCCTAGTCTTTATAGACAGCGATACCCTCTCACTAGGTCATACCTGTATTATCACTGACTTTTACACTGCTGTGAAACAAGTTGTAGACCACTTCCTCAGCCAAGGGCTTAATCGTATCGGGATTCTCACCGGCCTTGAAGAAACAACAGACCAAGAAGAAATCATCCAGGATAAGCGTCTAGAACATTTTAAAAACTACTCTCTATCAAAAGGCATCTACCATGATAAACTGGTCTTTCAAGGTAGCTTTACTGCCCAGTCTGGCTATGACTTGATGAAGGAGGCTATTCACAAGTTGGGTAATCAACTCCCCCCAGCATTTTTCGCAGCCAGCGATAGTTTAGCCATCGGTGCCCTCCGTGCCCTTCAAGAAGCTGGAATCAGCCTACCAGACCGTGTCAGTCTCATTTCTTTTAACGATACTAGCCTGACTAAGCAGGTCTATCCTCCCCTATCTAGCATCACAGTATATACTGAGGAGATGGGCCGAGCAGGTATGGACATTCTTAACAAGGAAGTTCTTCATGGTCGGAAAATTCCTAGCCTAACTATGCTGGGAACTAGACTGACTCTGAGAGAAAGTACTCTGCCATAACTCAACTAATATAATAAAGTCAAAAATCCTAATAGAGATTCTCAAATCTCCATTAGGATTTTCTTTTTAATCAATCACAATCATTGCCTTAATCGTCTTACGTTCATCCATATCTTTATAGGCTTGGTCAATGTCTTCCAATTTATAACTTGAGGTAAAGACGCGACCTGGATTAATGTCGCCATCAAGGACGGCTTTTAGTAAGAATTGCTTATCGTATGTTGTGACAGAAGCTGGGCCACCACCGATTATTGTATTTTGACCAAAGGTTGAGCCAATGGCTCGATTTTCATAGTGCGGTACACCAACAAATCCCATGCGCCCTCCATTATGGAGAACACCAAGCGCTTGATCAACCGCTGCTTCTGTTCCAACACATTCAAGTGCTGCATCTGCTCCACCACCGAGGATTTCACGCACCTTGGCAATACCTTCTTGACCTCGCTCAGCTACAACAGCTGTCGCACCCGACTCCAGAGCCATCTTTTGACGATCTTCATGACGACTCATAAGGATAATTTGCGATGCTCCACGCATTTTAGCTGCGATAACAGCACATTGACCAACAGCCCCATCACCAATGACCACAACCTTATCCCCTTTTTGAACATTTGCAACACGCGCCGCATGATAGCCTGTCGGCATAACATCTGCAAGAGCCAAGAGGGACTTTAGCATGCCTTCTGTATAGTCAGAAGGTTGTCCAGGGATTTTAACCAGTGCCCAGTTGGCATAGTGGAAACGGATATACTCAGCCTGGACACCACCTGACCAGTTGTTACCAGGATGATTATCACACGAACCATCAAAACCAGCACGACAAGCATCACACTGACCACAACCATGTGTGAAAGGGGCAATGACAAAATCGCCAGGTTTAACGGTCGTCACTGCATCACCAATTGCCTCAACGATACCAATCGCTTCGTGCCCGCTATTCTGATGCCCTGCTTCAATATCCGGATTGCGATAGCTCCACAAATCAGAGCCACAGACACAAGTCCGAACGATCCGAATAATGGCATCGTCTGCCTCAATGATTTGCGGATGCTCCACTTCAACAAGACCAACCTGACCAGCTTTTGTATAAACTGTTTTCTTCATAGAATCACTCCTTTTCTATTAGTTTCTCACTTTTATTATACACTTTTTGTCAAGCTTTCGCGCGTATCAATCATTATTAACGGCGATAAGGAACTGGTTTAGTCCAATATAGTCTTTTCTTCTCGAAATTTAAGTTTTATAAGGAGAGATTTTTCGATTACGTTTTTAATAGTTTCCAGCCAATAGAAAAAGGTGAATAAAGAAGTAGGCTTTTATCCACCTTTTTGCGGTTTAGTTGTTATTCGCTACGAAGCGATTCGACTGGGTCTTTCTTGGCGGCGATGCGTGAAGGGATTAGACCGGCTAACATGGTGAGGACAATCGAAATACCGATAAGGATTAGAGCTACTTCTATTGGTAATTGCGCTACATTTCCCACATTTGTCATTTTAGCAACAATCGCATTGATTGGAAATGTCGCAAGGAGAGTAACCGCGATACCGAGCACCCCAGAGATGAATCCTTCGATGGCTGTTTCAGCAGTGAAAATACGACGAATATCTTTCTTCGAAGCCCCCATTGCACGTAGGATTCCGATTTCTTTTGTACGTTCGAGAACTGAAATGTACGTGATAATCGAAATCATTATAGAAGATACAATGAGTGAGATGGCCACAAAGCCAACGAGCACAGTTGTCACTACGCCAACCAATGTCGTAATTGAAGACATGATAGTTTGGATATCATCTGAATAAGCGAGTACCTTATCGTCTTCTCCAGCTTCTTTTTTCGCCGTGTTATAGGCGTTTATGAATTCTTTTAAGTCTTGTTTTTGTTGGAACGAAGAGGTGTAGAGCTCAATGGCAGCTGGTTTGGATTTGTTGATGACGCCCATTTTTGCGAGGTTTTCCTCGTAAGTTGAAGCCAAGTTGTCGTTATATTGTTGGACATACTGCGCCTGTTCTTCAGGCGTCATTTTAGCCAACTGAATTTTTTCTTCTTCGGTTAAATTCTCCGAACTGAATGGTTTAGGATCTTTGGCAAAGTCTTTACCCGTAAATACATTTAGATTTTGATTGGCTTCCTGTTCCTTAACGATATCACTATTTTGAATGTGTTCGGAAGTGTAATCAATAAGGGTGCTTGTGTAGGCGATTCCTCCTGAAGGAGCATTCACGCTTGAACTTGTGCCGTCTTTTTGGCGAAGGACACCCACAATTTTAAGTTCGAGCCCATTCTCGATTTGAGTTTTCATATAAGAAGCATCTGCAATCTTATTGACCCATAAGTTATTTTCTTTCACAAAACGGTTTGTATTGATAACTGCTTTGAAAGTTTTTCCGATAAAGTCACTATATTGATACGTTTGAGAAGAGAGTTCGTCGAGCTTCTTCGTATCGTTCAATTCACTGGGATCTTTGATACGCAAACTATAGAGCAACAAGTCGCTAATTTGATTGTTTTCATCTACGATAAGGACAACCTCGGACTTGTCTTGTGGGAAGCGTCCTTCCAACACGTCGTACTTGCTTTCTAGCATTGAAGAATCACTAGAAAGTTCACTCCAGTAGTTGAGGTTTTGTAAGTATCCCTTCATCGTTTGGTTCGCTGTTTCTACTTCATCAGCTAAGGTTGAAGGCAGAATACTTTTGGGTCCGTTGGAAGTATCACTTGCATAGATAAACGGTTGTAAATTGTATCGGTAACGAATGTCTTTTGTGAGAGATTCAACCTTCGAAGCGTGTTCCTCCAAGTAAGTCTTGAAGGAAGCTAGGTCGTTCTTTCCGATTTGTTTTTTCAATAAATTCGTTAAAATCGTATTGATACCGAGCTCATTATTATCCTTGTAAGGCTTCTCGCTCAAATCTGGAGAGGTCGCCAACAAGTTACTCTGGTTCTGCTCGCTAATCGTCAGTGGAAGAGAGACGAGGGTATCTTCCTGCACCTTTTTAACGTAGTCACTCACACCATTGGAAAGGGCTAAGATAAGAGCAATCCCGATAATCCCGATGGAACCCGCAAAAGCTGTTAGTAAGGTACGACCTTTCTTTGTCAATAGGTTATTAAAGGAAAGTACAAGGGCGGTTATAAAGCTCATCTTCGTCTTCGTGAACTGGATGTCGACTTGCTTTGTCTCCTCTGTTGGTTCGCATGGGTTTGAGTCGCTCAAGATGTTTCCATCTAATACTTGTACGATACGTGTGGAATACTTCTGTGCCAGCTCTGGGTTATGCGTCACCATGATAACCAAACGTTCCTTGGCGATGTCTTTTAATAAATCCATGATTTGAACAGAAGTCTCAGAATCGAGCGCTCCTGTCGGTTCGTCGGCTAAAACGACTTTTGGATCATTAACAAGAGCACGCGCAATCGCGATTCGTTGCAGTTGTCCCCCAGACATTTGACTTGGTTTCTTGTATAAATGGTCTTTTAGGCCTACGCGTTCAAGCACTTCGATAGCACGTTTCTTACGTTCTGCTTTTGAAACGCCCGAAAGAGTCATTGCAATTTCTACGTTAGAGAGTGCAGTTTGGTGCCCGATGAGATTATAAGACTGAAAGACGAAACCGATGGTGTGGTTTCGGTAGCTATCCCAATCGCGGTCTTTAAATTGCTTTGTTGATTTTCCCTGAATGAGTAAATCACCAGATGTGTATTGGTCGAGTCCCCCGATGATATTTAATAGGGTGGTTTTCCCAGAGCCCGATTGCCCGAGAATGGAGACAAACTCACTCTCACGGAAGCGAATCGAGATATCCTTTAGCGCGTGGAACTCTTGATTGCCCGTATGATAGACTTTTGAAATGTGTTGTAGCTGTAACATCGCCTATCTCCTTTCAGTGATATAAGTAGTCTATCACAATTTCATACTGGAGTAAATATGTTACATTTACAATTCATCAAAAATAATCAACAAATGGAAAATCGACTTCTTATGAATGATGATGTCCATGACTTTGACTGGTTTCCAGCTCCTCAATTTTTCGCTTATGGGTTTTGTGACTTGCTAGGTTTGCATCAACTTCAATGGTGACATTTTGAAAGCCATAATCTTTGAGTAAATTACGAATGGATTCTTTACAATACTCTATATGTTCAATCTCTTCTAGGCAAACATGAACAATGGCATTTTTTTCCAAACCATCCATAGTCCAGAGATTGAGCTGATTAACACTGACCACATGGTCCAATTGCTCCAAGTCATTCTTCACTTGTTTGATATCTACTCCTTCAGGCACAGCATCCAAGAAAATCTTGAGAGCGCTCCAAAAGCGAGGAATGGCCTTTATTAGAATGAAGATGGAAATGACAAGAGATAAGAGCGGATCAAGGATATACCAATCTGTAAATCGGAGGATAATCGCCATTAGAATGACAGCTAACCAACCAAGAGTATCTTCCAAAAAATGCAGGCTCAGAATTGACTCGTTCTTTGTCTTTCCCTTACGAACTACTAGACTAGCTAACACATTGATACTGACGGCAATGATTCCCAGCCAGAGGACACCTTCCTCATTGACAGGTTGAGGTTCAACTATCTTTGTGATATTTTCCAATATCACTAGGACAGACCCTATCATAAGAATCACAGCCGTTAGGATAGCCCCTAGAAGGCTGAAACGCTTGTAACCCAAGGTGTACTGCCCATCTTCTTCTCGGTTTGAGATTGTTTCTAAAAGGGCCGATATGCCAATGGCTATAGCATCTCCCAAGTCATGAACAGAATCAGCAAGAACAGCACTCGAACCAAAGATTCCTCCTGCGATAAACTCAACAATAGCATAGCTTAAATTTAAGAAAAAAGCTAACCAGATTGATGTTTTAGAGCTCATTTCTCTCCCTCCTTTGGTATAATGGGTATATACATACTTCTTTCATTTGTATTATCTAATAAAATCCAAAGAAAGGATAGAAGCAAACTGTCAGTCTTATTCAGTTCTGAACAGTTTGCCTCAAGTGTCTATATGCAAAAAAGAAATCGTCGGGTTAGTAAGACGAAAAGAGCCATTTATCAAGCTTTTTTACAACTTTTGAACGACAAGGGCTATGATGCTACTACTGTCCAAGATATCATTGACTTGGCAGATGTTGGACGCTCGACCTTTTACTGTCACTACGAGAGCAAGGAACTGCTTTTAGATGAGCTCTGTCGCTATCTCTTTCATCATCTCTTTGAAAGGGAAGAACACTTAACTACCGAAGATTACCTCGCGCATATCTTTTTACATTTTCAAAAAAACCAGGACCATGTTACCAGTCTCCTTTTTTCCAAAAACGACTACTTCCTCCGCCAACTACAAAAGGAACTCGAACACCACGTTTACCCCATGGTTGCGGATGACTTGCAAGAAGCCTATCCAACTATTCCAGCCTCCTACCTCCAGCATTTTGTTGTGACGAACTTTATTGAGACTCTAACTTGGTGGCTTAAAAAAGGAAAATCCTATACCGAAGACCAAGTGGTAAGATTTTACCTTGAGGTAATGGAGATGACCTCTACAACTCCACTTGATATCTAAGCCTGTAACTCAGAAAGGAACCAACTATGTTAACTTCGATGATTCTAGGAATACTAACAATCGTACTAGCTCTCGCCTTCTCACTCCTTCACCTTGCTGCTGCTTTTTCAGCTATGAAACAAAAGGACTACAGTCTGGGAAACAAGTGCATCTTGGTCGGCAGTTGCCTCACTTCTCTGGCTCTAGCCATCTTGTACTTCGTCCCACTTGCAACCATTCTTCTATGGATTATGGGTGCGAGTATTGTCTGCTATGGAGCCTACTGGAACGGGCAACAGAAAGAAAGTCAACATATATCGCACCACATCATTCGTATAACGAGCGCTATCGTTATTACGGTGTTACTCATTTTGCTCTAACACAAAAAAGGATCAGATGATCCTTTTTTACTTTTTAAGCACTCTTTGCGGCCTTGCTCCACTGATACCACCCAACTAGACTATTGATGAGGTAAATCAGGTATTTCCCTTGGATTTGCAGGCTTTCTCCCCACCAGAGATAGATAGAAAAGACATTTGTAGCTGCCCAGAATATCCATTGTTCACGGTAGACAGCCGTCATGAGGATTTGCCCAACCCCATTGGTCGCATCGGTGATGGAATCGCGATAAGGACGATTGGCTCCGATAGACTGATAAATGAACCCAAATACCAACCACCAGAGAACACTAATGGAAAGATACTTGGTCCAACCCTTGCCGTCCAGTTTACGTGCGACAAACTCCTGTTTTTCCTTTTTAAACTGTGCTTGGTAGATCCACACTAGAAGTCCAATTGGCTGCATGACCGTGAAGTAAAGTGTCGTCAGCACCTCACCATAAAAGCCTTTCTGCAAAGCCAAGATAAGGTAAATGACAGAGTTAATCAAGCCAAAAAGGTAATTACTTGCTCGACCTTCCGATACAAAGATAACACAGATAATTCCAGTCAGGCTACAAATCATCCCAACCCAGTCAACAATGCGGTGTTCATAAATCAACTCAAGCCAGATTGGAAAACTTCCTAAAACCAGTAGGTAAAGCCACTGGGCAAAAGTACGATGGGCAAAGAGGTCATCCCAGATAGCCTTCATGGTTCCTGAAAATCCCAGATCAGCCATAGCAGCAACCATACGGCGGTAGCCACCAGACATTTCACCAAGAGTTATTTTGATGTTCTTGAGTTTTGTTTGCAAATAAGTCGTCATATTTTCTCCTTTTGTTTTTAAAGAGCCGTGTCTGGATAGACTTTCGGACGCAACGCTCTATTATATATCTCCTGAACTGTCTATACACAAGATTTCCATCCTTAGTCGACATGAGCTGAAAATCCTTATTTGTTAAGCAGTTCACAACACATTATACACCTATTCTATGAATAGTCAAGTGTGTTTACAGTAAAATTTTAGATAATTTTGAAAATTTCCTCTTATTTTCCATTTAAAAATGAAAATCATTAATTCTGAAACCAAAAAAGCCCAGACAAGATTGTCTGAGCATTTTTTTATATAGTCGTTTAGCAAAGTTGAGTTTAGCATTTTCAAGCTATTTCTTCAACAATCCTTGTTCTTGTAGAAATTCTTTGGCTACTTGTTCTGCTGACTTGCCTTCGACACCAACTTGATAGTTGAGCTGGCTCATCTGGCTTTCAGTAATTTTACCAGCCAATTTATTGAGAACTGTCTCCAACTCAGGATGTTTCTTGAGAAGAGCTTCTTTCATGAGTGGAGCTCCTTGATAAGGTGGGAAGAGTTGCTTGTCATCTTCCAAGACCTGCAAATCATAACGCGCCAACTCTGCATCTGTCGAATAGGCATCCGTAATTTGAATATCGCCTGACTGAATTGCCTGATAGCGAAGAGCTGGTTCCATGGTCGCTACGTTGAGATTGAGACCATACATTGATTGCAAGCCCTTATTGCCATCCTCACGATCATTAAACTCGAGAGTAAAACCGGCCTTCAACTGTCCTTCCACTTTTTTCAAGTCCGAAATGGTCTTCAAGCCATATTCTTGAGCTATCTTTTTCGGAACAGCTACAGCGTAAGTATTTTGATAAGACATGGGTTTGAGATAGGCTAGTTGATCCTGTTTGGCAATGCCATCACGCGCCACCTGATAAACCTGATCTGGCTCATGACCTACCTTGGGTGATGGCTGAAGCAAACTTTCAGTCACCGTACCAGTAAATTCAGGATAGATATCAATATCCCCTTTTTTCAGAGCTTCATAGAGGAAACTTGTTTTCCCAAAATTCGGCTTAACAGTCGCAGTCATACTGGTATTTTCTTCAATCAGCAACTTATACATATTGGCCAAAATTTCGGGTTCTGGTCCCAATTTCCCAGCAATCACCAAGTTTTCTTTCTCTTTTTGAGCCAAAAGGGCTGGACTATAAGACAGACCGAGTAATATGGTCACCAAGGCAAAACCAGAGAAAATCGTTCTCAATTTTGCTTTTTCCATCACTTTTAGTAGGAAGTTAAAGGCAATGGCCAGCACTGCAGAAGAAAGTGCCCCAATCAAAATCAGACTGGTATTATTGCGGTCAATTCCCAAAAGGATAAAGGAACCCAGTCCGCCAGCCCCAATCAAGGCAGCCAAGGTTGCCGTACCGATAATCAAAACCGCTGCCGTCCGAATCCCAGACATAATGACAGGCATGGCAAGTGGAATTTCAAACTTCTTGAGTCGCTCCCATCTGGTCATCCCAAAGGCAATCCCAGCCTCTTGTAGACTTGGATCAATTCCCTTTAGCCCAGTGATGGTATTTTGCAAAATTGGGAAAATCGCATAAATCACTAGAGCCGTCAAAGCAGGCAAGGTTCCAATTCCCATCAAGGGGATAAAGAGTCCCAACAAGGCCAGAGACGGGATAGTCTGGAAAATCCCTGCAATCTGCAAGACCCAGTCCGCCAATTTCTCATGATAACGAAGATAAACAGCCAAGGGAATCGCGATAAAAATAGCTAGTAACAAGGTCAAAAGTGACAACTGCAAATGTTGAGATAGAGCTGTTACCCAATCACCAAAACGATCCTGAAAAGTTGATATCAAATTAGTCATGAACACTACCTCCAAACAAGTCTGCTACAAAGTCTGTTGCAGGAGCCTTTAAAATCGTCTCAGGATTCGCCACCTGACGAATCTCTCCATCCTGCAAGACAGCAATACGGTCCGCCAATTTCAAAGCTTCATCCGTATCATGGGTCACAAAAATCGTTGTCATCCCAAACTCTTTATGCAATTCTTTCGTCAGAACCTGCAACTGTTTTCTCGAAATAGCATCTAGAGCTGAAAAAGGTTCATCCATGAGCAAAATCTTAGGCTGACCAATCATGGCACGAACAATGCCGACCCGTTGCTGTTCTCCGCCAGATAGTTCACTAGGCAGACGATGCCCATACTCAGCTACCGGTAAACCAACCTTAGCTAAAAGCTCTTCTGTTTTCTTCGCAATGTCTTCCTTAGTACAGCCCTTCATCTCAGGAATGAGAGCAATATTTTCTGCAACCGTTAGATTGGGAAACAGAGCAATGGCCTGTAAAACATAACCAGTAGAAAGACGAAGTTCCCGCTCATCATAGTCTTTGATGCGCTTACCATCCATATAAATATTTCCATCAGTTGGTTCCAAGAGACGGTTAATCATCTTGATCATGGTCGTCTTACCTGACCCAGAAGGTCCAACTAAAACCATGAACTCCCCATTCTCAATCCGTAAATTGACATCTCTCAAAACATCTTTTTCTGTATAGCGTAGCGCTACATTTTTGTATTCAATCATTATTTGTCCTCAATTTAAAATTTTCCTCGGTTAGTCAAGTCTTCTACCTCAGGCATGACTTCTTTATTATCCCAATGCTCCACAATCAAGCCATTCTCCAAACGGAAGATATCGTACTGAGCATAGGCAACTCCATCAATCTGAGTCTGTCCATAGCTAACCACATAGTTTCCTTGTCCCAAAAGCTGGAAAACAAAGTCAAAAGTGACATCATGTTCAGCCACATAGTTTTTAAAAGCCTGACTTCCTTGGCCAATCTCATGATTATGCTGAATCAAATCTTCTGCCACATAATCATTCCACTGCTCTAGTTCCCCATTTTGGAAAATTTCTGTCAAGAAACGGCGAACCAACTTTTTATTTTCTGCTGTCTTGTCCAAATCCTTGATCTCAAAATCTCCAAAAATCTGGTCTAATTGGTCATTTTCAGGTGTTCGATAGTAGTCAATCACATCCCAATGCTCCACGATACGACCGTTCTCATCCGCACGGAAAGTATCTGTCGTCACCCATTGAGCTTCCCCGCCATTGAGATATTGATGAACATGGACGAAGACTAGATTGCCGTCTTCAATAGTACGGACAATTTTCATCTCACGCTCGGGATAACGATCAAAGAAATTTGCAAAGAAAACCGCAAACCCTTCTTTCCCATCTGGCACTCCTGTCGAGTGTTGAATATAAGTATCCCCTACAGACTGAGCTTGAGCCTCAGCAACTCGTCCGTCTTGAATAGCATGAATATATAGATTTTGGGCATTTTCAACTTGTTTTGACATATTTTATTCCTCATTTGCTTTCTCTTTCAGATTGTCCAAAATGCGTTCCTGATAACTTTCAAACTGGCGAATTTCTTCCTCAGTGAATCCTTTATAAAAAATAGCATCCAACTTTTGACTGATGCGATTGCCAACTTCTTTTTGGGACCAACCTTGCTCCGTTAGCTTAACATATTTCTTTCTCTTATCTATTCCACATGGGCTAATGATGACCAGGTTTTGCTCCTCAAGATTCTTTATCATGGTTGTGAGCGTATTGTTAGCAAGACCAGTCGCAAGCGCAATATCTGTCGCAGTTGCACAGCCAGTTTCACTATTCCATAAAACCGCTAAAATCTTGCCCTGTTCACTCCGATAAAGAGCCTCAGGATCCTGACTCAGTAACTTTTGAAAAATCCGCCCATTTAACAAACGAATATGATGGGCTACTAAATGACTATCCTTCATGATCTCTCCAATTTATTTCTATATCGAATTGTTTTTATTGTAACACCTGTTATTCCATCTGTCAACTATTTCGATTTAGAAATAATTTCCACCAACAAAAAAAGACCTCCTACCTAGAGTAGAAGATCTTCACTATTTATTAACTTAATCTGTCATTTCGGACACCAGTGTTCGATGTTCCAGTGGTAGACTGCACATAACCAGCAAGAAGATGAATCCTGACTGTACCCAGAAGAGAGCCAAGTCAAAAATCCCATGTACAGCGACTACTGTCAGGAAGGAGAGATAAAGACCGATAATTGGTCGTTTCCCAGACTCCTGACTCATATCCATCATCATGTGAACCGGGATAACCGAAGAAATGGATAGGAGAATGGTTCCAATCAAACCATAACTTAAAATAGTATCGATATAAAGACTATGCGCGTGTTCATGGTAAGGTGCATGGATTCTCGGGAAAGAATTCATATAGGTCAGAGGACCCTCACCCCAGATCGGATTTTGCTTGAACAAAGTCATACCCGCATTCCAGATTGAAACTCGCTCCTCCATTGAAGAATCTAGCGTTCCCATACGGACACCCAAATCGCTTGAGAAGAGGAAACAAAGGCCAATCCCGAAAACACCAATACTGAGCCAGAAGGCGCGCCAGTTTTTAATGGTTGTAAAGAGATAAATGATGGCACCAGCAATGATGGCAGGAAAGGCTGTTCTATTTTGCGTAAAATTCAAACCAAATAGATTCACAAAACCTGCTAGCACACAAAAGACTTTCAGCCATCTTAACTTCGTCGTTGTAAAGAGATAAAAGGCAATCATGATACAGAAGCAACAGATAATCCCATAGTAGTTAGGATTAAAGAATGTGACCTCCGCACGGTTTTGGTGCCATACTTGCATATTAGGCGAAAGAAAGGCGTAGTTAAATTTCTTTACAATTTGGAAATGCTCCAAAGTAGCAAAAACAGCAGAGAGCACACTACCAAACAAGATTGTCTGCAGTATCAGTCGAAAGAAAGCATGTGTCAGACGTTTCTGGTAAAAACTAAAGAAAATAAGGAAGAGAAACATCAGTAAAGATGCAACCAATCCAAGCCAATTCTTGGCGACGATAGAGATGATACTACTGTAGGCAATAAAAAAGAGAAGTACAGGATGTTTGGCCAATCCTTTGATAATTCCCTTCATCTCCCCAGTAACAAGTAAACCTATCAAATATAAAGCAAAGAGAGCTAAGAACAAATAAAAAGGTAAAAAGATACTTATGATCATCAGATACAAAAAGAAATCTTTTTTCGAAAGCCCTCTTATCTTATCCAGTAATCCAATTGATTTCAAAACGGATCCTTTCTGTTCTGGATTTCTCCAGAAGATAAATGCTAAACTATCTTTATATTCTACCATTTTTTCCGTCATTTGGGAACAATGAACACGCTACCAAAAAGAAAAAATCAGTGAATATTTAGAGAAATTTTACAAAGCAAGTATTACTCTCCTAAAACGATTCATTTTCCTAAATTAAAGAAAGCTATGGTAGAATAAAAGAAAGCTATTAAAAAACACTATAGAACAAATCTGTATAGAGGAAAACAATATGAAATCACACCAACTAGTCTACCAAATATTAGCTAGAGAAAACGATTATGTTAGCGGAGAAAAAATCGGAGGAGAGCTGAATCTGAGTCGTACATCCATATGGAAAGCGATCCAACGTCTCCAACAAGAAGGGCTAGAAATTGACAGTACCAAAAATAGAGGCTACAAGCTTATTCAAGGCGATCTGATATTGCCTGATTTGATTCAAGAGAACACCAACTTAACCATTCGCTACAAACCTGAGACTAAATCAACCCAAACAGATGCAAAAGAAGGAATTGAAGCTGGAAACAAAGGAAATACACTCTATCTATCCAGCTGTCAAACAGCAGGACGTGGTCGCTTTCAGCGTCCCTACTATTCTCCATCTCAGGGGGGGATCTATATGTCCCTGCATATTCAACCCAACCTTCCCTATGAAAAACTCCCTTCCTATACTCTCCTTGTAGCTGCTGCAGTCTACAAAGCCATTAAAAATCTAACTATGATAGAAGTAGATATCAAATGGGTAAATGACATCTACTTTAAGAATAAAAAAATAGCAGGTATCCTTACCGAAGCTATGACATCCGTTGAAACAGGTTTAGTGACAGATGTCATTATCGGACTTGGTATAAATTTTTCTATAGAAGACTTCCCAGAAGACCTAAAAGAAAAAGCAGGTAGCCTATTTATGCCACCTGCACCAATCCGTCGTAATGAGCTCATCAGCGAAATATGGAATTGTTTCTACAATACGGATCCAGATGAGCTACTTTATATCTATAAAGAAAAATCAATAGTTCTTGGAAATGAAGTTACCTTCCAGCTAGATGGAAAATTGAAAAAAGGTCTTGCAAAAGAAATATCAGAATCTGGCCAACTTCAAGTCGAACTAGAAGATAAAAACACTATCTGGCTAAATAGCGGAGAAATATCTCTAACTAGCTGGCAATAAACAAAATTTTCATCTTTGGTCCCCCTCTCAAAAGCTAGATATTTTGTCTAGCTTTTTGAGATTGATCCACCAACAAGTTCATCAAGGTCAATAAACGAAATACCTTTATTTTTTATAAGATAATTCTGATCGTTTTGAACACCAAAAGGGAGAGAGCCAATATAACCCTCTCCATAATGTAAATTTTCACAACCCCACCACAGGTGATAAAATGAATATAAAACTTTAAAGAATATCTGGTAAAATCAACTGATAACACAAAGTAAGATCCGTTAACTCCTTCAACTGTAGCCCTGTCAATTCTTCCCACTTATCAATCTTGTATTGGAGAGAGTTGCGGTGCAAATAGAGTTGCTGGGCTGTTTTAGTCAGAACAGCACTGTTTTCCCAGAGAGAGAGGATAATTTCCTGAATCTGATCCTGATCCAAGATCATCTGGTGTAGGCATTCTTTAATGACTTTCAAGTCCACTAGTCTTTCCCCCATACTCCAAAGATAGAGTTGTGAAAATGTGTGAACACCTTGGTGACCCTGACGCCACCAAGTCTTAAACAAATCTCGCTCTGCTTTGATTAAGTCTGATAGGGCTTGATGGCCTGTCTGAGACCAAACCTGGCCTAACATGATAGACAGACGAAGACCAAAGTCATACTCAACCGCTTCAATCGTATCAGATAAAATCGAGCGAACAGAGCTGTACTTATCTTGTTGAAGCACAAATACATAATCCTGAGCCCCGACCTGTAGCACTGTCTGGCAGTTGGGAAAAAGAGTTCGCATCATGTCTAGCCAAGAGACTAGATTTTCCTGTTGGAAATAGGAAAGATGGCAATAAACCAGCTGAATCTTTTTAAAAGTTTGAGGCGCATGCCCCTTCCCCTCAATCAGATAGGGATACCAAGGATTGAGCGAACGAGCTTGCTCCTGATGGGTCAAAAGGGCAACCAGCTGCTTTTCACGCTCGCTGAGCCCAGCTTCCTTCAGTAAAACCCACTGCTGAGAAGCTAAAGGAAGAGTTAAGTGCCCCTCTTTCTCTACCGGTTGGTCTGAAATCTGAGCTTCAGGAAACCAGTCCTGTAGTTCTTTTGCAATCATATCCTAGCCCTCCACTTTTTGGATGCACCAAGAAATTAAGGTCTCTAGACGCTCCACATTTTCAGTCAGATGGAGATAGCCCATGACTGCTTCAAAACCTGTAGACATGCGGTAAGTCACCACATCAGCATTTTTAGCCTTTGTGTGGCTATTGGTATTGCGACCACGTCTGTAGATTTCTTCTTCTTTCTCCGTCAGGACTTGCTCCTCCAACATGAGGGCAATCAGGTAAGCTTGAGCCTTGGCTGACACATACTTAGTCGCCTCTTGGTGGAGTTTATTGGGCTTGGTCATGCCTTTAAGGATGAGATGGCGACGGATATACATGGAATAAACTGCATCTCCCTCAAAAGCCAACGCAATCCCGTTAATGAGATTGACATCAATCACGAGTCCACCTCACTCCATCCTTGGTATCTAAGAGCTTGATGCCCTGAGCGGCCAACTCATCCCGAATACGGTCTGCAGTCGCAAAGTCCCGATTGGCACGCGCTTCTTGACGTTTTTGGATTAAGGCTTCAATGTCTGCATCCAAAACTTCCTCAACAAAGACAATCCCAAAGACTTCCAACATAGCCGCAAGAGCTTCCTTAACACTTGCATCATAGTTGCCGGAGTTGATCCACTTGGCCATCTCAAAGACAACTGTGATACCGTTGGCAGAGTTGAAATCCTCATCCATAGTGGCAACAAACTTATCTTTAAAAGCCTGCAACTCTTGAGTATCTACAGTCCCAGAAAATGGTTGCTCGTAAGTGTTCTTTAGATATTTGAGATTGGTCTCGGCGTCTCGCACTGCTTTTTCCGTAAAGTTGATTGGTTTACGGTAATGCTGAGTAGCAAAGAAGAAACGCAGCACTTGACCATCAATGGTCTTGAGGGCATCATGGACTGTAATGAAATTCCCCAAGGATTTAGACATCTTGACATTGTCGATATTGACAAAGCCATTGTGCATCCAGTAGTTGGCGAAAGTCTTGCCTGTTTTGGCTTCAGATTGGGCAATTTCATTGGTGTGATGCGGAAACTCCAGATCGGCTCCACCACCGTGGATATCAATGGTATCCCCCAAAATCTCCGTTGACATGACCGAACACTCGATATGCCAGCCCGGACGACCAGGTACCCAAGGACTGTCCCAAGAAATATCACCTGGTTTTGCAGCTTTCCAAAGGGCAAAGTCTACAGGATTTTCCTTGCGAGCCGTTTCTTCATCGGTACGACCTGAAGCACCCAGCTCCAAATCTTCTAAAGTTTTATTGGCCAACTTAGCATAGTTAGGTGATTTTTCTACACGGAAGTAAACATCCCCTTGACTCTCATAGGCAAAGCCTTTCTCAATCAAGTCTTCTACAAAGCGGATGATGTCAGCCATAAACTCCACTACACGCGGATGGCGAGTCGCAGATTTGACGCCCAAGGCCGTCACATCCTCACGAAAGGCCGCGATGTACTTGTCCGCAACCTCCAGAGGCGTGATACCTTCTTCCTTGGCACGGTTGATAATCTTATCGTCTACATCTGTAAAGTTGGAAATATAGGCAACTTCGTAGCCACAGTATTCGAAATAACGACGAATGGTATCAAAAGCCACTGTTGAACGAGCATTCCCAACGTGGATATAGTTGTAGACGGTTGGCCCACAGACATACATGCGAACCTTGCCCTCTTCAATGGGCACAAATTCACGTAGGCTGCGGGTCATGGTGTCGTAAATTTTAATCATGCGATCCACTCCCTTCTCTATTTCTAACTTTTTCGGCTGAAAACCAGCTCTGCAAAAGGGCCAAATTGTCTGAGGCTATCCAGTTGGTAAAAGCGCTGCCCTTCCTCTTGGGTAAAGAGGGGAACCCCCTTTCCTAGGATAAGGGGCGCTATCTGAATAATGAGGTAGTCGAAAAGATCCGCATCCAAGAGCGGTCCTACCAAGGAATTACCACCAATCACAAAGACATTTTTGCCTTTGTCAATCTGGTGAACAAAGTCTACCACATCCCCAGCTACTGGCTGGTAATTGCTGACAGGCAGGTGCCTATCATGCGTAAAGACATAGTTTTCCGTAGCTTGATAAAAACTTTCTACATCTTGCAAATCTTGGATTTCCTCAAAGGTCCGCTTGCCCATGATGGTGATATCCATTTGCCTGTAAAAGTCATCATAGCCTGTATCCTCTACAGAACCAAGCTGATGCAGCCAGTCTATCCTGTGCTGGCTGTCTGCCAAGTAGCCATCCATGGTGATACAGCCGTAAAAATATACTGCCATTCTTGTAGTTACCTTTCTAGTTCCTTTGCTATTGTCAAAGCGATAGTGAAAAAAGTCATGGCATCAGCTGTCCGCTCTTCATGGCGGGCATCCCAGGTTCGGTTATGATGATCCACATAGTCAGCTGTGTAGAAGAACTGATAGACTTTACTCTTGCGAAATTGACTCCAAGCCATGATAGCTGAAGCTTCCATGTCCACCACTTTGGCTCCAGCAACCAAGCGACGCTTGACCTTATCAGGCGTTTCTCGATAAAAGGCATCAGTCGTCCAAGACTTTGTTCGAATGTGCTCAATGCCAGATTTGTTCAAAGCTTCTTCCATGGTTAAGAGCAAAGTTTCGTCATAAGCTATCTCATCACTTGCAGGAGCGTAATGGTAACTTGTACCTTCATCACGTAGAGCTGAACTTGGTAGGATAATCTTATCTGCCTGAATAGACTGATCTAGAACTCCGCAAGAACCCAAAACAATAAAGTTCTTAAATCCTCTTGATTTGAGTTCTTCTAAGAGTCCAACAACCATCGGGGCTCCAATCGTAGCTATAGCAACTGCTACCTTACTCCCATCTTTTTCATAGATATACCATGGAAGTCTGCCATTTAGATTGGTTAGATAGCCACCTTCATAAACATCTTCAAACTGCTTTACTCGTTCAACGATTTCTCCATTAAAAGATAAAATAATCGTGTCACAGATTTCTCCACCACCTCGAATACTTCGATCAGTTGGTTCGATAACAGCAGGTACATTTTCGAATTCTTCTAATAGCATTTTTCTATTCTTTCTCATTCAGATAAACTACCTGAGTCTGTTTGACAAAGCCAATTTTTTCATACAAGCGCTTGGCACCTACATTACTATCTTCTACTGCAATTTGAAACTCCCTGTCATTTTGCTCAATCAGTTGGTTGACAAGAGATTTTACAAAATAGCTTCCATAGCCTTTCCCACGTTCAAGTTCCAGTATTACTAAACCATAGAGGTAATTAGTATTACTTGATAAATCAACTGTGCAAGTTCCAATGACCTGACCGTTTTTTAATAAAATGTATAGGCGACTTTCTGGATCTTTCAGAGCTTCGGCGACATATCTATCCACAACTTCTCTAGATTCATGTTCCTCTGAAAATACCTGAAATTTCAACTGACTAATTTGATTCTGAAATGAACTATCTGCTAACAAAACCTCCAGATTGGAAACATTTGCTAACGGATAAGGTCTTCTATCCTTACCTAACCAAGTTTCTGTCTCTTCATCCTCGATTAGTCCCCAGTTACTGGCAAAGTCAGGATGATTCTCTAAAAAAATACGTTCTGTCTGAAAAGTGACTGATCGAATGGGGAAAGAAGCCGTTTCTTTCTCAAAACTATTAAACAAAGCACGCGCAATTCCCTGTCGGCGATGTTCTGGATGAACCAGTATCGCTACTTCCACATCTTGGTCATCAGCATAGACAGTTAATAAACCAACAAGTTCACTTTTTTCGTAATAAAGAAAAAAGGCGGGCATGTTTGGGTCAAAATTAAGCATGTTAGAGAGATAGGGTTCACGGTAGGTACCGTCATATTTTTGGCAACAGTTAATTAGGACTTTCGCCTCAGATAACTCCTTTGGGCTTAACTTGTTTCTTGCTATAATCATATAAATATCCTCTACAACCCCGACGATCTGTGGCTGGCTTCGCAGGCATGCTCCAGCTTGTCCAGATAATATTCTCGCTGTTCTTCCACCTCGTGGATGGTCGGCTCGTCTTTCTGTCCATGAACGCGAACAATCTTAGCTGGAATACCGACAACTGTTACATCACTAGGTACGTCTGCCACAACTACTGCAGCAGCACCGACTTTGGCATTTTCACCGATTTCTACCGGTCCGATAACTTGGGCATGAGCCGATATGAGAGCTCCTTTACGCACAGTCGGATGGCGTTTGCCAACATCCTTACCAGTCCCACCAAGAGTCACTCCGTGGTAGAGAAGAACGCCTTTTTCAACAATCGCCGTCTCTCCAATCACCAGGCCTGAACCATGGTCGATAAAAACACCTGAGTCAATCTGGGCACCCGGATGGATCTCAATCTGAGTCCAAAAGCGCCAAAACTGACTGTGCATACGAGCCAAGAGTTTAAAGCCATGCTTCCAGAGAAAATGCGAGAGACGGTGGGCAGCCAAGGCCTTGACACCTGGATAGGTCAGTAAAACCTCCAAAGTGGTGCGCGCCGCTGGATCATTTTCTTTTACAATATCAATGGTTTCGCGCCACCATCCCATACATTTCTCCTTTTCTTATTCTGAATCTTTTGGTGTTTCTGTAAATTCTTTCTTAGGTTTGTGGTCCTTGTGATGACGTGGACGGTGAGGTCTCTCAGACTTTTCGCCTTTTTCATCATGATCAGGTTTTGGCGGACGAGGAAGAAGAACTTTCATAGAGGCATCGATACGGCCTTTTTCATCAATCTTGATAACCTTAACATCGACTTCATCACCGATAGCTACCAAGTCCTCGACACGGTTGGTACGAGTCCAAGCCATTTCAGAAATGTGCACAAGTGCATCTGTCTTATCAAAGAGGTTGACAAAGGCACCAAATTTCTCGATACGAACAACCTTCGCATGGTAAACTTCATCCACTTTGGCTTCACGAACCAAGCCAGCAATAATTTCTTTGGTACGGTTAATGGCATCTTGGTCGCTAGAGTAGATAGAAACATTACCATCTTCGTCGATATCAATCTTAACGCCTGTTTCAGCGATAATCTTGTCGATGGTTTCTCCACCCTTACCGATGACAATCTTGATCTTGTCCACATCAATCTTGATGGTGTCAATTTTTGGAGCAGTTGGAGCCAATTCTGGACGAACTTCTGGAATAGTTGCTTCAATCACATCAAGGATTTCAAAACGCGCTTTCTTGGCTTGGGCAAGGGCCTCTGTCAAGATTTCTGCAGTAATCCCTTGGATCTTGATATCCATTTGAAGGGCTGTAATCCCGTCACGAGTACCGGCAACCTTAAAGTCCATGTCACCAAAGTGGTCTTCCAAACCTTGGATATCTGTCAAAACAGTGTAGTTATTTCCATCTGAGATGAGACCCATGGCAATACCAGCTACTGGCGCCTTGATTGGCACACCACCAGCCATAAGGGCAAGCGTTCCCGCACAGATAGAAGCTTGAGATGAAGAACCATTTGATTCCAAGACCTCAGCTACCAAGCGGATTGCGTATGGAAATTCTTCCAAGCTTGGCAAGACTTGAGCAAGAGCACGTTCACCGAGAGCCCCATGACCAATTTCACGACGACCAGGCGCACCGTAACGACCAGTTTCCCCTACAGAGTATTGAGGGAAGTTATAGTGGTGCATAAAGCGTTTCTTGTACTCTGGATCCAAACCATCGATGATTTGAGTTTCTCCCATCGGAGCCAAGGTCAAAACTGAAAGAGCTTGAGTTTGGCCACGAGTGAAAAGACCGGAACCGTGTACACGAGGAAGGAAGTCAACAACCGCATCCAAAGGACGAATTTCATCGACCTTACGACCGTCAGGACGAACCTTGTCTTCTGTAATCAAACGGCGTACTTCAGCGTGTTCCATTTGTTCCAAGATTTCAGCCACATCACGCATGATACGGTCAAATTCTTCGTGGTCTGCATATTTTTCTTCATACACCGCAGTCACTTGGTCTTTAACTGCTTGAGTTGCAGCTTCACGAGCCAATTTTTCTTCTACTTGAACCGCTTTTTGGAGGTCGCTGTTGTAGGCTGCGATGATTTCAGCCTGTAATTCAGCATCTACGTGAAGCAATTCAACTTCTGCTTTTTCCTTACCAACTGCCGCAACGATTTCTTCTTGGAAGGCAATCAATTCTTTGACTGCTTCGTGCCCTTTGAGAAGGGCTTCCAACATGATTTCTTCTGACAATTCTTTGGCACCAGACTCAACCATGTTGATAGCGTGCTTGCTACCAGCTACTGTCAATTCAAGAAGCGAACGCTCTGCTTGTTCTTGACTTGGGTTGATGATGATTTGGCCGTCTACATAACCCACTTGTACCCCAGCAATTGGTCCGTCAAATGGAATATCTGAGATAGATAATGCCAATGATGAACCAAACATAGCTGCCATTGGTGCAGATGCATTTTCATCGTAAGAAAGAACTGTGTTGATGACTTGCACTTCGTTACGAAAACCTTCCGCAAACATAGGACGGATTGGACGGTCAATCAAACGCGCTGTCAAAGTCGCATCTGTTGAAGGACGTCCTTCACGTTTCATAAAACCACCAGGAAATTTCCCAGCCGCATACATTTTTTCTTCGTAGTTGACTTGAAGTGGGAAGAAATCCCCAGTTGCCATCTTCTTAGACATAACGGCCGCAGTCAAGACAGTTGACTCACCGTAACGCACGACAACTGAGCCATTTGCTTGCTTAGCAACCTGACCAGTCTCTACGATTAACTCACGACCCGCAAAAGTCGTTTGAAATACTTGTTTTGTCATTTTAATCCCCTTTGGATTGATCAAATTATACGCCTTGCCTACAAAAATCAGGATACAAAGGGCGTAAAGAATCCCGTATGAAAATAGGAGATTGACGCAGTGTGCGATGCACACCAGGAAATCTATCTTTTTCACTAGGGATTTAGCCCGTGTTCAACTACCTAAATACCTTGAAAAGCTTAAAAATATTATTCTTTAGCATTTGTATCTTTTATAGCATAGCAGATTTGAATAGCTAAGAATCTGTTTATACCCTCATCTTTGTATCAAGTACGTACAGAGTCTATTTTATCATATTTTTCTTAAAAAGTACGGGCTTTTCTATTAAAAAGGAACCATTCCCCTCACCTGAGAAGAATGGTTTGCTTTTTATTATCCTAAAGACTGATGGTTAAACAAGGCATGGGTTGCTTGATGGATATATTTTGCTGTTTCAGCATTGTTCATGGTGTAGAGGTGCACACCTGCGACATCCTGAGTGACTAAGTCCACGATTTGATCCACTGCGTAGGCAAGTCCTGCTGCTCTGAGCGACTCAGGGTCATGCTCATACTTGTCTAAGATAGCCTTGAATTTACGTGGAAGGTGGATATTCTCACAAGTCTTCAAGAGACGAAGCGCTTGATTACGGTTAAGAATGGGCATAATCCCCGCATGAATAGGAACATCAATCCCTGCCAAGGTACACTTGTCTTGGAAATCATAGAAGCGCTCATTGTCAAAGAAAAGTTGCGTTACAAGGCTTGAACAGCCTGCATCCACTTTCTTCTTGAGATTTTGAATATCTGAGATTTGGTTTGGCGAGTCAGGATGCCCCTCTGGGTAGCAAGCGCCAATAATATCAAAGTGAGGAGCTTGTTCCTTGATGAACTCAATCAAATCTGTTGCGTAGCGGAAATCCTTTTGCGGTTCCACATCAGGGATAATATCCCCACGCAAGGCCAAGATTTTCTGTACCCCAACCTTATCCAAGTCTGCAATGGTTTCAGCAACCTTTTCCTTGGTCAGATAGATAGCTGGCAAGTGGGCAATGGTTGGAATCGCCAAGTCATTCTGGATAAAGTCAGCCAAACGAACCGTTGTTTCCTTGATATTAAATTTATTATTGCTGGCAGTCACACTGATAAAGTGCGGTGTCAGCTCCCGCATATCCTGCAAGGCTGAAATAATTTTATCATTTCCTACTGCTGGGTTGGGAGGGAATACTTCAAATGAAAGTGACGGCGTTTGGCGTGACATAGTCATTATCCTTTTCTTTTTGATTTTATGATTGCTAAACCGGCTTGGGCCAAGCAGTTCCTTGATCAGTCAGTGTCACGAGAGAAATCTTATCTTATAATTTCTCACGCGCAGCTTTTGCTGCTTCGACAAGGCGAATCAAGCTTTCTTTTGTTTCTGGAATACCACGTGTTTTCAGACCACAGTCAGGGTTGATCCAAACTTTCTTGCTTGGTACTTTAGCAAGAATAGCATCGATTGTGTGGTCGATTTCGCCTTCATTAGGCACACGAGGAGAGTGGATATCGTAAACCCCAGGTCCCACTTCTGTTTGGAAGTTTTTCGCTTTGAGTTCGTCCAAGATTTCAAGGTTTGAACGGCTTGCTTCAAAGGAAATAACGTCCGCGTCCATGTTGTCGATAGCTGGGATGATATCTGTAAATTCTGAGTAACACATGTGGGTGTGGATTTGTGTGTCTGGCGCTACTGTTGAGTGTACCAAGCGGAAGGCAGGAATTGCCCAGTCAAGGTAGTCTTCGTACCAGTCGCTACGACGGAGTGGCAATTTCTCACGAAGAGCAGCTTCGTCGATTTGGATAATCTTCACGCCTGCAGCTTCAAGGTCAAGAACTTCATCCTTGATAGCAAGAGCGATTTGAAGAGTAGAATCCTTGATAGAGATGTCTTCACGTGGGAATGACCAGTTAAGGATGGTAACAGGTCCAGTCAACATACCCTTAACAGGTTTGTCTGTACGGCTTTGTGCATAGCTAGACCATTTAACAGTGATTGGGTTGAGACGAGTCACATCACCCCAGATGATTGGTGGTTTCACCCCACGCATACCGTATGATTGTACCCAACCATTCTTAGAGAAGAGGTAACCTGACAAGTTTTGACCGAAGTACTCAACCATGTCGTTACGCTCGAACTCACCGTGTACAAGCACGTCAAATCCAACTTCTTCTTGCCATTTGATCCATTCGTCGATGGTTTCAGCAAGGAAGGCATCGTACTCTTCTTGAGACAATTCACCCTTACGGTAAGCCAAACGTTTGGCACGAACTTCCTTAGTTTGAGGGAATGAACCGATGGTTGTTGTTGGAAGGGCTGGAAGTTTAAAGGCTTCTTCTTGGATCGCTTCACGTTCTGCAAAGGCTGGCAAACGAGTGTAGTCAGCATCTGTCAAACCAGCGATGCGCGCACGAAGTTCTGCATTTTCACCCACACGCTCAGTCGCAAAGAGTTCTTTGTTAGCTGCAAGAGCTTCTGCACCTTGACCATTGCGGATAGCATCCAAGTCACGAAGTTCTTCCAATTTTTCAACTGCAAAGGCAAAGTGATTCAAGATTGCTGGTTCAAATTCTTCATTAGCAGTTGTAAATGGCACATGAAGAAGTGAGCATGAGCTTGTCAAGACAATGTTTTCAGCTGGGATTTGCTCAAGAACAGCCAAGCTCTTTTCGTAGTTGTTGCGCCAGATGTTCTTACCATTGACAATACCTGCATAAAGAGTCTTGTCAGCTGGGAAGCCACCTTTAACAAGTTCAAGAGTTTTCTTACCTTCAACGAAGTCAAGACCAATCGCATCTACTGGCAAGTTCACAAGATCAGCGTAAACGTCACGAACGTCACCGAAGTAAGTTTGAAGCAAGACTTCAAGACCTTTTTTGTCAGCCAAGAGTTTATTGTAGATGTTCAAGAAAAGGGCTTTTTCTTCAGCTGTCAAGTCTTTGACAAGAGCAGCTTCGTCGAGTTGGATACGAGTTGCACCAAGTTCAGCCAATTTTGCAAAAACTTCTTGGTAAGCAGCTACAAAGCTATCTACGAAGTCTTCTGCTTTCACGCCTTCTTCAAAGTCTGACAATTGAAGGAAGGTGAATGGACCTACAAGAACAGGACGAGTGTTCAATCCAAGTTCTTTGGCTTCTTGGAACTCATCAAAGATTTTGTGACCTGCAAGTTTAACTTGAGTGTCTTTTTCAAACTTAGGAACGATGTAGTGGTAGTTGGTGTTGAACCACTTCTTCATCGGAAGGGCACGAACGTCCCCTTTTTCTCCTTGATAACCACGCGCCAAGGCAAAGTAGCGCTCAAGGTCAGTCAAGTCCAAGTTTTGAACAGAAGCAGGAACCACGTTGAAAAGGAAGGCTGCATCTAGGAAGTTGTCATAGTGAGAAAAGTCATTTGATGGGATTTCAGTGATGCCCTTTTCTTTGACAATGTTCCAATGCTTCGCACGCAAGTCTTTTGCTGCTGCCAAGAGTTCGTCTGCTGAGATTTCATTTCTAAAGTATTTTTCAGTTGTAAATTTCAATTCGCGGAATTCGCCCAAACGAGGGAAACCGATGATTGTAGTTGACATGATGTGTCCTCCAAAATTTGTTGTTGAAACTATCTTAACAGAAAAGAAACTGTCTGTATAATTGTAAATAATTAGGCTTTGATATAGTTTGAAACTATATCACTGTTTTGAACAAAAGAAAAAGACTTGAGATCTGTGTCTCAAATCCTTTGTATTGCTTGTTTGGTGGCTGTATTTTAGTTGGAATGCTCAAACGAGCTATTGACGATTCTCATCAGTGACTATGGCTTGCTATTAGAGAAGACTATAGGTTGATTTTCCTTTGATATTTTTGATATTTCCCTGAAAAAGTGCGGACGGGAGGTAAAATTATCCAGTGGATGATTTTAGCCAACCAAATAATTTCATCTCTATCAACTTTTTTCCTGTTCAAGTGGGACGACTGCTAGTGTCTTTCCTAAACTAGCAAGAACTTTTAAGACTGTATCCAACTGAGGACTAGTCTTTCCTGTTTCCATCCTAGCTATGACAGGCTGGCTTACTCCACTGAGTTCCTCTAGCTTTTTCTGACTGATACCTTGCTCATGTCTAGCCTCAATCAACTCACTCATAATAGCCACTCGCATATCACTTTCAAGAATTTCTTCCTTGCTAAAGAGTTCTGTTCGGACATCCTTCCAATTACTTCCAATGGCCCTATTCTTCATCACTTAACCCTCTTTCTTTTATTTCCTTCAGTTCACGCTTGGCTTTTTCAATTTCTCTCCTAGGAGTTTTCTGAGTCTTTTTGACAAAATGATGTAAGAGAACAAAACTCCCATCAAGCCAAGCCACAAATAATATCCTATCCCTCAGAGGTCTTAGTTCCCAAATCTCATCTTCCAAATGTTGGATATAGGGTTCACCAGCTCTAGTCCCATGCCGACTAAGCAACTCGATATAGTCGTTTAGTTTATTCAGTTTGATGCGACTGTCCTTACTCTTCTTTCTAGCCAATTCTCTCATATAATCTAAGACTGGCTCATTTCCATTTTTGTCCTTATAGAAGTAAATCGTATGCACCAAGTAGCCTCTTTCTAATTAAATTATAACTCAAAAGTTATTAAAAGTAAATTCTAATACCCATAAAAACAAGACCTTAGAAAAACTCTAAAGGTCTCATCTTTATTATTCGAAAAAATTACGAGAAGAGTTATAATGTGGAGCTAAGCCTGACTCTTACTCTAGCTCAATCCCCTTCTCACGGAGATTAGCCAGACACTCCTCATAGTATTCTGCATCATGCTCACTATAGACGGGATTACCTAGGTTCTCCTCAGGCAAGTCTTGATAAGGAGGGCAGGTTTTGCCACGGTAGTTCTTGTCCAGCCACTCTGGACTGACATTGTAGCCACGGTCAGCCATCTCCTCCATAATCAAGCGATGATAGGCATAGAGACGATAGGGCGAGTGGGTAAAGACATAGTTCACCGTCGCATGCTTTCTGCCCCAACCATTGCCACGCAGGGCGCAACACTCTCGATGTTGCCCCAAAAGTTGAGGACGGGGAAGTTTTGAAATCAAAGCCTCATGCCAAAGTCTCATGGGAGTCTCCTTTCAGTAAAGTCGAATGTTGCAAGTAGGTATTCGGATAGCGATCCAGCAACTCTCGAGTCTTAGCAATCAAGTCTTCCTTAGAAGCCTGACCAAAGCGGTAGCGATCCAGCAAGAGCATATAGTACTTTCGCTCAGCATCTGTCGCTTTCTTTTTGAAATAGCCCCAAATATGCTGAAAGGCATTGCAAACCTGACCTCTATGTTCAGGGATTTGACAGGCACGGTCAATCATCTCTTGCACCAGACTCACCTCCACCCGCTCATTCTTCAAGTATTGGCGAATCTCATTGTAAATATTACTGGAATGGCTCAAAACGAGGTATTTGTTTCTAGCCCAGAGTTGCTGGCATTGGGATTTTTGATTAGTTTGTTCCATGTTTCTCCTTGTTTCTGCGAATTGATTTTCATAATTAAATTTAAACCTCATCAGTAAATCATGAAGCATTTCTTTTTAAAATAACAGTACATCTTCCATACCATCCTTATCATCACTCTTTATAAATACAACATTCCGTTTCCCTGTTAACTCTATCAGTTTTTCCTTACCAAGAATGATTGCAAGATTCTTTATAATCGAACGTTTAGCTGGTTCATCAAAATAAGTGAAAATAAACCGATATAGATACTCACCTTTCTCTGCTAATTCAAAACATTTTTGAAATATCTCTTTATCCAAGGGGTCAACAGAGTGACCAAAAATAATTATATTTTTGGATATCAATATTGATACTTCCTCATCTGAATCCCTGTACCTTGGTTGGAAAAATTCTTCAAATTCATTTCCTGTCTCTTTAACGACCCTTTGGTAATACTTCTGATAAGGAATTAAATCACTGTTAACATCATTTTCTTTATCTTCAATTCCAAAGACCATAGTATTGATGCGACCGAAAGTTCTCTCTAAATCAATTCGGCCATGTATAAAATGAGTTAGCGTATCAAAAGTTCCAAATAGATATTCTGAAGTATTGGTATAATTAAAATTTAAAATATAGGCATGTGATAAATAACGTATTGCATCCAAAGCTGTTAGCTTGAATTTAATGTTCCTAACTTCAAAATCAAGAAAGTCTCTATAAGATAAATATATTTCTAATAATTCAATTAATAGATCAAGTTGCCTGATAAATTCGTTATTTAATTCATCCAATGCAACTTCTCTTTCTAAAAAACTCCAGCCTTTTTCATCGAATAGGGAGAGGAAAGTATATGCAATATATAATTTTGAACTGTAATTAGCACTCATACGCCAATCAATCTTATGTTGCTCTATAATACTTTTTAGCGGTCTATTAAGTTGATTAGAGTATAGCAAGCTACTGTTTTCTTTAAAATACATTATTGCATCTGCTAGTTGCGAAATCATGAGTTCAATATTCGACCAATTTTTCCCGAGTGTTTCTTCGTTTCCATTAATAAATCTCAAATACAAATTATTCTTGTATTTCTCAATACTAATATTTTTAGCTTTTAGAAACTCCAGTAATTTCTCATCTGAATTGGAAAATAATTGTTTTTCAAACTCAATAAAATCGGTATACTTTGTTTTTCGCCCCATAGCGATATCAAAGCCATTGCCCAGAATGAGAATAGTATTTGCCATGAATTTTTCTCCTCTACATTATAGATAATTACTAAAATTATACCACGAATCCACCAAAAAACGCCTTTAGATAATAATATATCTAAAGACGTTTATTTTTATCCTGCCACTTGTTCTGCCTCTTCTACTTTAACTTTCTTATCCTTCTTACCTGAACCAGTCAATCGTCGTTTACTGTCTCGATTGTATTGAGTTCCTTAAGGAGTTTAGTCAGGTGTTCTTTTTCAGGATAGGCTTCCGCACTGGCTGCGGTATAGCGCATAAAGAGGTCGTAGAGACTGGTTAGTTCGATACGGACTTGTCTGGTCTTACCGACTTCCTTGGCAGACTTATGAGCACGCGCCTGAGTTTCGACCTTATCATAGTCTTCCTGCGCACTGATCACCGCCTGTAGCATAGGGGTTAGTCCTAGACTGGTCACTGCTGTCTGGTAGGGTTCTTCACTTAGAGTTTTAAGTAGGCTCTTGATTTCTGCCGTTTCCACATCATTGCTGTGCTTGGTGATATCCTTGTACTTGGCAAATACTGGTTTCAAAGTCTCATGGGCTTCTTTGAGTTTGCTCTCCTTAATCTTAGCAAAGCCCCTATGAAGAGTAAAGAGACCGACTAGGGCGCTATCACGATTTCGGTCGACTTCGGTTAGGTTCGTCGCCTCTTTCTTTTCTACGATAGCGAGTTGGCCTTGGAAATCTGCTAGCTTGCTCTTGAAGGAATCAAGATGTTTGCTATACATAGGCTCGTCCTTATGTGCCTTAGCAAAAACTTCTAGTAGTTGACCCGTATCTACCATGAGACTTTCAAACTCACGGTTGGTAAAGTTAGTATAGCTTAGCGGACGGATAGTGAATGTTTTTGTCATGATGATAACCTTTCTATTTAACGAATCATTTAGTTTTTTCTTTATCAAACCAAGACTGGATTAGTTCTGGAAGATAGAGCTGTTTTTGATCTGTTTTCACAATACTTCCTTGTCTATCAGGCTGAAACAAAGGTCTATCCTTTAGTACAAAGACTTGAAGCAAAACACAGACCAAAAATAGGAGCCCCAATAGAGGAAGTATCGATAGCATACTCTCCTCATTTTCTTTATCTTTCTTCATCAGATTTTCTCCTTTAAGTTGATAAGACAATTCTAACAAATAGCAAAGAACTTAGGACACTCATCCGCTCAACTGTCTACTTTATCATCCCAACAGCACTTTTTCAGTCTATTTCTTACTTTTACTGGATAAATCAGCCATTTCAGAAATAGAAAATCCCTATCTGACTGGAAACGTATCCCGTCCATCAGATAGAGACTCTTACTATTTTCAGATTTTAACTTTTCTAGCTTTAGAATACATCTAAACTTTAGGAAAGATGACTATTCAAAAGCTCGAAGACCTCAAAACTTTCTCAGATAAACTATTCGAAGGTTAGAATGCTCATAAATTTATGTATTTCTTGCCATTCTAAGTTTAAAATGCATATAAATTTTAGGAAATTCATAGCTTCGAAACTTCGAATAGCTACCTCCTCTACTCCAACCGACTTTTAACCTTCTTCTTAGTCAAGGTACGGTCGTTTTTGTTAGAGAGAGCTTGGATACGAGCTTCGAGAAGGATTTTCCGTCCGGCCTCTGTTCGTGTGTAGACGAGGTGATAACGTCCGATAGTTGGCGTCAGAAAGTCAAGGAATTTCTGTGCTTCTTCCTTGCGCTTGTCAAAAAGACTGGGTACGACATAGTAAGGTGACTGACCTTGTCGGACTTTCTCTGCCTTCAAGAGATAGCGCTGGTTATCCACTGGAGCAAAGAACTCTCCCACAGTCTGAGCAAACAACTCCTTATCCCTCATACTTCCTCCCTTGAGATAGGCAAAGACCATGTAGTTTTCCTTGTCCTCCTCTACCTGGACACGGGATTGATCGTCTGTTAGATGTCCCGAATCTAGCAGAGCCTTTCGGATCTGCTCACCCAGAGACTGCAATCGTTTATAAGGACTCTTATAGCGGAGGTAGCGCCAAGATGCAAAGGCCAAAAAGAAGAGACAGGCTGTCGTAAGCCACCAAACACCGATCAGTCTTAGTCTAAATAACAAAACCAACAAATCCACTGCCAACAAGAGCAATGACATGCGAACCCATTTTAATGCATCAAGCAAGAGCATGACTGGGATCTTCTGTTTTTGAGTTGCGACTTCTGTAACTATCTCGAACTGATCCGCTACGACAAGAGCATCCTGCCATTTTTGTCTCAAGCCTGCTCGATCCTTGGAGAGACTCTTAACTCGCTCATTATACTCACTAATTTGCTTTTTCTTAAAAGGGGGCTTTGGAAAATCCAAACGATCCAAACCGGTCTCAATACTCTCCTGATTATAGGCCAAGCCAAGAAAATGCTCCATCCGTCGCGACAAGGTCTGCAGATCCTGATTGCTCTCTGGTCTAGGCTCCTCACCAGGAAGAGTGATGAGTGCTTCCGCTTGAACGGCTACCAGATGCCAGATGTTACTGGTCTTTTCTGGATGTCCCGGCCAGATACGAATGGCACGCCCGCGCATCTGGTTACTCAGCATAAAGCTCCCCACAAAGCTTCCGAGGATTAGGGAATTAACACAAGGAGCATCCCAACCCTCTCCGAGGAGAGATTTAGTTCCGACTAGGACTTGAATCCGCCCTCGTTGAAAAAGCTCCGTCACTGCTGCTACGATTCCCTTAGCTGAGCTAGGAAAACCAACCTGCACATAATCTTTTGGATCCAAGTGACCAATAGATGAGAAACTAAGAGGAACCTGAGGCAAGAGCTCCTTCAGCTCTGCTGCCACATCGGTAGGCAAAATAACGACACTACCTGACAAGACAGCCAATGACACAGGTATCTCTTGCTCCTGAGCTTTTCGACGAATGCTTTCAAAATAAGGGAGAACCCCCAACTGAGAAATGGTCGCCTGATCATCTCCCAGATAACTAGCAGAATCCTTGCGAATATAGTCAGATAGTACTAACTGTCTCAGTTCCTGACCTAGACTCTCATACTCCGTCAAAAAGATATCGGCAATGGCAGACAACTTCCCCAGAGATTGGGTTAAAAGCTGGTCAGAAGCCTTGGACTTAACTAGATAAACCTGACGTTTTTCCACCAACCCACGCGCCTTCAAGTCAGCCTCTAACTTTTTCCTATATCCATCTGGATCCTCATACCAAGCTGGTGTCTGATAGAGTATGCTCTGCAACAGCGTCTCCAGCCAGTAGAAGGTCAATGCTGGAAGCTTCTGGGTTCCCAGTAAATTTTGCAAAGAGGGAGGAATCGTTAACCCCTGAGAATGCATATAAATCAACATAGCAGACAAGTACTTGGGATCTTCTAAGAGTAAATCAGATGAAATATCCCCTTTGAGGACCTTAGACCCTGCTACAAATGTTTGAAAATCAGGATCAACTATAAGGTGATGAATATAGTCCCACTTAGTCACCTCAAACCGTTTGAGACGTTCCGACTCTTCAGCTGTTGGTGAACACATATAGACAAAATCCTGATGAGGGCAGAGAGTATCTTCCTTGACTAGTTCAGGTACCGTGATTTCTTGGTCGATTTCCCCACACATACGGATATATCGTTCCCAGAGTTCTGGCTCGCTGTCATATGGTGGTGTTGCTGTCAGGGAGATGACTTGCAGCTGTCCATACTGCGTGCGAAAGGCTTCCAGACTTTTCCACCATTCATTGCGCAGGTGGTGGCATTCGTCCAAGCAAAGAGTCGCAACTTTCTGAGTTCTTAGACTTGCAAGCAAATCAAATCCCACAAAATCCTCTGCTTCTCCATCTTCTTGTGATTGCAATTGGTTCATGGCACTATGAAAAGCCTGATAAGTCACAATCGTTAATGCCTTCATCTCCTTTAAGTTTTGGGAAACGAGGTCTGAAATCCTCTGACCATCCTCTAGAAAAGCATCTTGGATTCTATCTACCCATTGTTCACGAATGGTGACAGTTGGAACCAAGATAAGGGCTGGGTTGCCAAAACGAGCGATTAGCTCGATACCAATGGTGGTCTTTCCAGACCCTGGTGCAGCCACTAGGTGAACATGACCGTCTGCTTGGTAGTCTTGAAAACAATCCAAAACCTGTTTTTGGTATTGACGCCAACTTCCTTTAAAGTTTAAACCTAACATGATATTCCCTCATTCTATACTGTCATTTTCCTATTCTCATTTTACCACACTTATTTCACCTCTCAGATGATCTAGATAGTTTTTCTCCATAAAATATGGTATAGTAGAATCATACTATCTATAAGGAGTTTCTATGTCACAGGATAAGCAAATGAAAGCTGTTTCTCCCCTTCTACAGCAAGTCATCAATATCTCATCTATCGTCGGGGGAGTCGGCACCTTGATTTTCTGTATTTGGGCCTATCAGGCAGGAGTATTACAGTCCAAGGAAACCCTATCAGCCTTTATCCAGCAAGCTGGGGTATGGGGACCACCACTCTTTATCTTTTTACAGATCCTACAAACCGTCGTTCCGATCATTCCAGGTGCTTTGACTTCAGTGGCTGGAGTCTTTATATACGGTCATATCATCGGAACCATATATAACTATATCGGCATCGTGATTGGCTGTGCCATTATCTTTTACCTGGTTCGTCTCTACGGAGCTGCCTTTGTCCAGTCAGTCGTCAGCAAGCACACCTATGACAAATACATCGGTTGGCTAGATAAGGGCAATCGTTTCGAACGTTTCTTTATCTTTATGATGATTTGGCCTATCAGTCCAGCTGACTTTCTCTGCATGCTGGCTGCCCTTACCAAGATGACCTTCAAGCGCTATATGATTATCATCGTGTTGACCAAACCCTTTACCCTAGTAGTTTATACTTATGGTTTGACCTATATTATTGATTTCTTCTGGCAGATGTTTTGAGAATAGAAAAATCCGTTTGGTTACCCAAGCGGATGTTTTATTTGTTTTATTTTGCGACACTTTTAGCAAGGACAAAGTTCCCAAGTGTAGCAGAACCATTTCCTGCGACTGCTGGAGTAACAATGTAGTCACGCACGTCTGGTACTGGTAGGTAACCATTTAGAAGAGCTGTGAATTTCTCACGCACACGGTCTAGCATGTGTTGTTGGGCCATAACCCCGCCACCAAAGACGATGACATCTGGACGGAAAGTCACAGTAGCATTGACCGCAGCCTGAGCGATGTAGTAGGCTTGAACATCCCAGACAGAACTGTTGAGTTCGATGTTTTCACCACGAATACCTGTACGAGCTTCTAAACTTGGTCCAGCCGCAAAGCCTTCCAAACAACCCTTATGGAAAGGACAGACGCCGTTAAATTCTTTTTCTACATCCATTGGGTGTTTAGCCACATAGTAGTGACCCATCTCAGGGTGACCGACACCACCGATAAACTCACCACGTTGGATAACACCTGCACCAATCCCTGTACCGATCGTGTAGTAAACCAAGTTTTCGATACGGCCACCAGCATTGTTACGAGCAACTACTTCACCATAGGCAGAGCTGTTCACGTCTGTTGTGAAATACATGGGTACGTTGAGGGCACGACGAAGGGCACCAAGTAGGTCTACATTTGCCCAGTGAGGTTTTGGAGTCGTTGTGATAAAGCCATAGGTTTTTGAGTTTTTATCGATATCGATAGGACCAAAGGATCCGATGGCAAGACCTGCAAGATTATCGAATTTTGAAAAGAATTCGATGGTTTTATCGATAGTTTCGATTGGAGTTGTTGTAGGAAATTGTGTTTTTTCTACAATATTAAAATTTTCATCTCCGACAGCACAGACAAACTTTGTACCGCCCGCTTCTAAGCTTCCATATAATTTTGTCATGATAAACCTCTTATCTTTGTTTTCTCTATTATAGCACATTTTAAAGGGCTAGATTTCTCAATATTTTAGATTTTCCTCTGTAAATCTTACCATCCAAGTAAAAACGAACAAACATGATATTTGTTCGTTTTGTTTTTAGATCTGGTTTTCGAAGAGGACTAGGCTTTCACTTCGATGATAGCGTCACCCTTGACAACTGAACCACTTGCGACTGGTGTCACAGAAGCATAGTCTGCTGTGTTGGTTACGATAACCATTGTTGTGTCGTCAAGACCTGCAGCGGCGATTTTGTTTGAGTCAAAGGTTCCGAGAACATCACCAGCTTTGACCTTGTCGCCTTGTGCAACTTTTTGTTCAAAGCCTTCACCGTTCATAGTCACCGTATCGATACCAACGTGGATCAAGATTTCAGCTCCATTTGCTGTCTTCAAACCGTAAGCATGTCCTGTAGCAAAGGCGATCGATACTTCTGCATCAGCTGGTGCGTAAACCACACCTTGGCTTGGTTTTACAGCAATCCCTTGTCCCATTGCACCACTTGAAAAGACTGGATCATCAACATTCTCAAGAGCAACTACGTCCCCAACGATTGGAGTTTGGATTGTTTCATTTTGAGGAGCTACTGGAATGTTACCAGTTGTTTCTTCTTGAACCAAACGTTCTGTCGCTACTTCAGAAGCAACTTCTTTTTCATCCTCGTAACCAAACATGTAAGTAAGGGCAAAACCAAGAACGAATGATACAGCTACCATAAGAATGTATTGGAACAATTGACCATTCCCAAGGTACAACATTGTACCAGGGATGATGGTGATACCATTACCAGTACCAGCGAGTCCAAGGATAGAAGCCAATCCACCACCGATAGCACCAGCGATCAATGAAAGGAAGAATGGTTTACGGAAGCGCAAGTTTACCCCGAAGATAGCAGGCTCTGTAATACCGAGGAAGGCAGAAAGAGCAGCTGGGAAAGCAAGTGTTTTTAGTTTAGGATTCTTCGTTTTAACACCAACCGCAACAGTTGCAGCCCCTTGAGCTGTCATCGCTGCAGTGATGATGGCGTTAAATGGGTTGGCATGGTCAGCAGCAAGCAATTGTACTTCAAGCAAGTTGAAGATGTGGTGCACACCTGATACGACAATCAATTGGTGAACCCCACCGATGACCAAACCACCAAGACCAAATGGCAAAGCAAGAATCGCTTTTGTTCCAAGGAGGATGTAGTTTTCAACAACGTGGAAGACTGGTCCGATGACAAAGAGTCCAAGGATAGACATGACCAAAAGTGTCACGAACGGTGTCACCAAGAGATCCAAGACATCTGGAACCACTTTGCGGAGAGCTTTTTCAAACTTGGCTCCGACCACCCCAATGATAAAGGCTGGAAGAACGGAACCTTGCAAACCAACAACAGGAATGAAGCCAAAGAAGTTCATAGCTGTTACTTCACCACCTGATGCTACTGCCCAAGCGTTTGGAAGCGAACCAGAAACAAGCATCATACCGAGGACGATACCAACAGCTGGATTTCCACCGAATACGCGGAAGGTTGACCATACAACCAAACCTGGCAGGATGATGAAGGCTGTATCTGTGAGGATTTGGCTGTAAATGGTAACATCTTCTGGAAGTGTCATCCCAAGAGCGTTCATGAGACCACGAAGACCCATGAAGAGACCAGTTGCTACGATAACTGGGATGATTGGCACGAAGACGTCACCGAAAGTACGGATAGCACGTTGGAACCAGTTTCCTTGTTTAGCAGCTTCTGCTTTCATGTCTTCTTTAGAAGAGGTTGGCAAACCAAGTGCAACGACTTCGTCGTACATCTTGTTTACTGTACCAGTACCAAAGATGATTTGGTATTGACCTGAGTTAAAGAAAGCTCCTTGAACTTTATCCAAGTTCTCAATCACTTCCTTATTGATTTTCCCTTCATCTTTGACCATGACACGTAGACGAGTCGCACAGTGGGCAACACTGTTGACATTTTCACGTCCGCCAAGGGCTTCGATGACCTTTTTTGCAATATCCTGATTGTTCATTTGCAAAAATCTCCTTATAAAATTTTGTTCTTGTTTGAAAGCGATTTTATTCGCCCTACGACTATTATTTTATCACGTTTCTAAAATATGTCAAGCGTTTTGCAGGATTTTTTCTTTCCTTTCTTTTGTTCCTGATTATTCTTGCTCGTTTTTGAGGGATTTTTTCTTTTTCCTCAAAAAAATATCTTTATACTTGAGGAATAAAGGCTTTTATTTACATTTTCTTTCATTTTTTCGTGAAAATTTGCCAGATTTCCTTTACTTGATTTATGGCAATCGTTTGACATATTTTTCTCTTTTTTAACATAAAAGACTTGCTTTTTTTGCCGAAAACGTTTACTATTAATAGTAGAATAGAACTTATGGAGGAAAGACAAAATGGAATGGACAACTGAGCGCCGTTACAGACGCTATGAAGACTGGTCTAATGATGAAATCAAGCAAATCAAGGAAAAGATGGCACAAGCTCCTTGGCATACTCGTTACCATGTCGAGCCTAAAATGGGGCTTCTCAATGATCCAAATGGCTTTTCTTATTTCGATGGCAAATGGATTCTCTTTTACCAAAACTTCCCCTTTGGTGCAGCCCATGGGTTGAAGTCTTGGGTGCAGCTTGAAAGTGATGATCTAGTTCACTTTACAGAAACTGGAGTCAAAGTTTTACCAGATACTCCATTAGATAGCCACGGTGCCTATTCTGGTTCTGCCATGCAGTTTAGCGATCAGTTATTCCTATTTTATACGGGAAATGTTCGCGATGAAAACTGGATTCGCCACCCTTACCAGATTGGAGCCCTGATGGATAAGGATGGCAAGATTACAAAGATTGACAAGATCTTGATTGATCAGCCAGCAGACTCTACTGACCACTTCCGCGATCCGCAAATTTTTAACTTCAAGGGGCAATATTATGCTATCGTCGGTGGACAGGACTTGGAGAAAAAAGGCTTCATCCGTCTCTACAAGGCTGTGGACAATGATTATACAAACTGGCAAGCAGTTGGCGACCTTGACTTTGCTAACGACCGCACTGCCTACATGATGGAATGTCCAAATCTGGTCTTTGTTGGGGAGCAACCTGTCCTTCTCTACTGTCCACAAGGATTGGATAAGGCTGTTCTAGACTATGATAATATCTATCCAAATATGTACAAAATCGGGGCTTCCTTTGATCCTGAAAAGGGACAAATGGTAGGTGTGTCTCCATTGCAAAATCTAGACTATGGCTTTGAAGCCTATGCAACGCAAGCCTTCAACGCTCCGGATGGACGTGCATTGGCAGTAAGTTGGCTTGGGCTACCAGATGTTTCTTACCCATCTGACCGTTTTGACCACCAAGGAACCTTCTCATTGGTCAAAGAACTCACTATCAAAGATGGCAAACTCTACCAATATCCAGTCGCAGCCGTCAAAGAACTTCGTTCTTCTGAAGAAGTCTTCTCAAATCGTACTCAAACCAATAACACCTATGAACTCGAGCTCAATTTGGAGGCCAATAGCCAAAGCGAGATTGTCCTACTCGCTGACAAAGAAGGCAAGGGGCTTTCAATCAATTTTGACCTTGTCAATGGTCAAGTGACAGTGGATCGTAGTCAGGCTGGTGAACAGTACGCTCAAGAATTTGGGACGACTCGTTCTTGCCCTATCAATAACCAAGCTACTACTGCCACTATCTTCATCGACAAGTCAGTCTTTGAAATTTTCATCAATAAAGGAGAAAAAGTATTTTCTGGTCGTGTCTTCCCACATGCAGACCAAAATGGTATCCTGATCAAGTCTGGAAATCCAACCGGAACTTACTATGAATTAGATTATGGTCGCAAAACTAACTGATGTCGCAAAACTTGCAGGCGTCAGCCCCACTACCGTCTCACGGGTCATCAATAAAAAGGGTTATCTATCTGAGAAAACCATTCAAAAGGTTAATGAAGCCATGCGAGAGCTAGGCTACAAGCCCAATAATTTAGCTCGAAGCCTCCAAGGAAAATCTGCCAAGTTGATTGGACTCATTTTCCCAAACATCAGTCATGTCTTTTATGCGGAGTTGATTGACAAGTTGGAACACCAACTCTTCAAAAATGGCTACAAGACCATCATCTGTAACAGCGAACATGACTCTGAAAAAGAACGGGAGTACATTGAAATGCTGGAGGCCAATCAGGTGGACGGTATCATCTCAGGAAGTCACAACTTGGGAATTGAAGACTACAATCGTGTGATGGCACCGATCATTTCCTTTGATCGAAATCTATCACCAGACATCCCTGTCGTCTCCTCTGATAACTACGGTGGCGGTGTCCTCGCAGCCCAAACTTTGGTCAAGACAGGCGCCCAGTCTATCATCATGATTACAGGAAATGATAATTCCAACTCACCTACTGGACTGCGCCATGCTGGTTTTGCCTCTGTTCTCCCAAAAGCGCCTATTATCAATGTTTCGAGTGACTTTTCTCCCGTCAGAAAAGAAATGGAAATCAAAAATATCTTGACCCATCAGAAACCAGATGCGATTTTTGCTTCGGATGATTTGACAGCTATCCTGGTTATCAAAATTGCTCAAGAGCTAGGTATCTCAGTTCCTGAAGAGCTCAAGGTCATTGGCTATGATGGGACTTACTTTATCGAGAACTACTATCCTCACCTGACAACGATTAAGCAACCTATGAAAGAGATTGCCCAACTCGCTGTTGATCTCCTCTTGCAGAAGATTGAAGGCAAAGAGGTCGCGACAACTGGTTACTTTTTACCAGTTACTCTATTACCAGGAAAAAGTATTTAAGTACAAAAAACTCAGACGAATTCGTCTGAGTTTTTTTATGATCTTAAGTTTTCGAGATAGCGCTGGGCTGTCTCTAAGTTAAAGGTTTTATCTGCGATGAGGCGCTCAACGAGGGGAGCAACTTCAGACTCACTAGCACCTGCTAGGAGAGCTAGGGATTTGGCCTGTAATTTCATGTGGCCTTGCTGGATGCCCGTACTTACCAAGGCTTTGAGGGCCGCAAAGTTTTGGGCGAGACCGATGGACACGATAATCTGAGCTAATTCTTTGGCAGAAGGATTTCCCAGTAGTTCATGACTGAGGGCTACACGTGGGTTGAGTCCGATAGAGCCGCCCTTGGTCGCTACCGGCATGGGTAGTGTCATCTCACCAACCAATTCTTCTCTTTCCATGTCCAGCGTCCATTGACTGAGACCTTGATAACGTCCATCTCGACTGGCAAAGGCATGGGCCCCAGCTTCGATGGCACGCCAGTCATTACCAGTGGCAATCAAAATGGCATCAATACCATTAAAAATCCCTTTATTGTGAGTCGCTGCTCGGTAGGGATCAGCCAGCGCAAACTGGCTAGCCAAGGCTATTTTTTCCGCAATTTCTCGTCCTTGATCCCTTTGAGGGCTCAAGTAGCGAAAGGCGATACGACAGCTTGCAGTCACCAGAGAATCGGTCGCGTAGTTGGACAAAATTCCCATAAGACTCTGCCCCTGACTGAGTTCTTCTAAGACTGGTTTCAAGGCTTCCAGCATGGTGTTGAGCATATTGGCTCCCATGGCTTCCTGAGTATCGACATGGAGATAAACAACGAGAAAGTCTGTTTCACCTTTGACCTGCTCTACATGCAAATCACGCGCCCCACCACCACGTTTGACGATAGAAGGATAGGCCTGATTGGCAAGTTCCAAGAGCTCCGCTTTCTTGCTGGCAATCTTCCCTTGCGCTTGTTCAGGTTCAGCAACTTGATAAAGGGCCACCTGACCAATCATCTGGCGCTCATGTACGTGAGCAGTAAAGCCACCTACTCGCTTGATGATTTTGCTGGCATAACTAGCCGCAGCAACCACAGAAGGTTCTTCTGTCACATAGGGAACTGTGTAGTCCTGACCGTTCACCAAAAGCTCTGGAATGATCGAATAAGGCAGAGAAAAAGTTCCCACTACATTCTCACTCAGCTGGTCTGCAACTGCCAAGCTGACCTGTTCATCCTGCTCCAGACTGGTCTGCTTTTCAGGACTAAGGAGCGCCTGAGCTTTCAGCAACTCAAGGCGCTCATGGTATAATTTTTTAGAAAATCCATTCCAACTTAACTTCATTACTTTTCAACCTTGCTATAACGGCGTTGGTGGTCGAGAATTTCAACCAAGGCATAGTCTTGATTTTCAAAACCTGCAAACTGGACCGAACCAGATTCATCCAACTGCACCTCTTCGAAGAAGACTTTTTCATAGTCTGCAACGGATAGGGCTGTACGTTGCTTGAGTTTGCTCAAGCGATCCTTATCAAGGTAAGCCTCATAGCCTTCGACCAATTCACCACTGAAGAACTCTGAAACCGCTCCACTTCCGTAACTGTAGAGGGCTATTTTATCTCCAGCCTTCAAAGTCTCTGCATTTTCCAAAAGAGAGAGGAGTCCGAGAAAGAGGGAACCTGTGTAGATATTTCCAATCATCTGACTGTAGAGGATGGACTTATCAAAGTTCTCTTGCAAACTATCCTGTTTTTCTTTAGACAAAGTTTTGTCCATCATCTTGCGCAAGCCTTTTAGGGCCAACTTAGGATAAGGCAAGTGGAAGCAGATAGCCGCAAAGTCATCCATAGTCCAATCATAGCGTTTCTTGTATTCATCCCAAGTCGTTGTCAGGCAATCAAGATACTGTTGGGTCGAGTACATGCCGTTTACATAAGGAGTGCTTGAATAGTTCGGACGCCAGAAATCCATGATGTCGCGTGTTTGGGCAACATTATCATTGTTAAAGACCATGATGCGCGGATTTTGGGTGATCAACATCGCCACACTTCCAGCACCCTGAGTTGGTTCACCTGGAGTTCCTACACCATACTTGGCAATGTCACTGGCAATGACCAAAACCTTAGACTCTGGAGAATTTTCCACATGCAATTTAGCATAATGAAGGGCAGCTGTCGCTCCATAGCAGGCTTCTTTGATTTCAAAGCTACGGGCGAAAGGCTGAATGCCTAATAGGCCATGAACAAAGACCGCTGCTGCCTTACTCTGGTCAATTCCTGACTCGGTCGCCACGATGACCATATCGATTTCTTCTTTTTCTTTATCTGTTAAAATAGAGTTGCTTGCGCTAGCTGCCAAGGTAACAATGTCCTCAGTCAGTGGCGCAATACTAATTTCATTTAACAAGAGTCCCTTGCTAAATTTTTCGGGGTCAACTCCCCTCGCTTCTGCTAAGTCTTGTAATTTCAAGACATATTGACTGGTCGCAAAACCAATCTTATCAATACCGATTGTCATATTTACCTCTGTTTTTTCATTCATTGTAAAAAATCGCTTCATTCTATTTTATCACAAATAGGGGCAAAAGAGAGAAAAAAGACTTGATTCACCAAATCAAGTCTTTGCTTTGACTGCATTAGGAAGAGATTCCTCGTTGTTTTCGGATGTAGTAATAGAGCTTTAAAATCACCGTTCCACTTGCCATTCCAATGGAAATAACAAGGGCTAACATAACCACCAAAGTCGCACTGGCAATAGCATGGCTGTAATCGCCTGTCACAAAGAAAGCTGTCGTTCGATAGGATAAATAACCTGGCACCAAGGGAGCAAGAATGGCCAAGACAAAAACTACCGCTGGTGTCTTATAGACAATACTTAAAATCTGGCTGATGCAAGAGCCAATTACTGCTGCGATAAAGGTCGCGACAATAACATTGGTTGGTTCTTTGAGCACGAGATAGAGGAGCCAAACGCCCATTCCCAAAACACCACCAGGTAGGAGCATGGAGCGTTGAACATTCAGTACAATTAGAAAGGTGATAATGGCGAGCAAACTCGCCACTGCTTGGAGCAAAATACTTGTTAGAGTCATCTTATGTCATCAAAACCAGGGCGACAGAGGTGCCAGCCCCTAAAGCGAGGGTAATGAGCAAAGATTCAAACATCTTGCTCATACCAGAGTTGATATGGTTGGTCATGATATCCCGTACCGCATTTGTCAGAGCAATCCCTGGAACAAAGGGCATGACCGCTCCTGCTATAATCAGGTCTGCCGTAGAAGGAAATCCTGTATAGCGGGCCCAGAACTGGGCGATCAATCCGAAAACAAAGGCACCCGCAAAGGCCGTTACAAAAGGAATGCGGACAAACTTCTCTACGTAGAGAGAGAAGGCAAATCCAAATAAGGTCGCAATAGCCGCGCCAAAAGCGTCATAGACATTGCCCCCAAACATAATCGAGAAGAAAGGGGCACTGAGGGTTGCTGCTACAGTCACTTGGAGCTTGCTATAAGGAAGAGCTTGATTTCTGATTTCCCTCAGCTTTTTAAAGGCTGTAGAAAGATCGATCTGGCCACCAACAAGCTCTCGTGATACCTGGTTGACATCGCAAACTTTTTCGATGTTATAGGAGGATGACGTCACCCGTTTCATCCGAGAAATATTGGTGTTTTCGATAGAAAAGAAAATAGCTGCGGGCATGGCAAGAACATTGCAATCCATAATTCCCTGCGAATGGGCAATGCGGATCATAGTATCCTCAACTCGATGAATCTCTGAGCCACTTTTCAGGAGAATGGTTCCAGCTAACATAATCACATCAATGACGGCATTCAACTCTCTCGATTCGTCCATTTTCTCCTCCTTTTTTCTGCTTTCTATATTTTATCACAAAATCTTGTGAAAAAAAATCTTTGTCATGAAATCATGACAAAGATTCGTTTAATCTCGAGAACTTTCGTGAGTTCCTTCACTATTGGATGAACTGCTCGAAGGAGTGTTCCCTTGTTGATTTCCTTGTTGGTTCCCCTGATTTGGTGTGGTTGTGGTAGAACCTTGGTTGCCACGCTGGGCTGATGTTGATGATGAAGTAGATGGCGGTGTTTTAGGTTTGTAAATCGAAAGCTTGATACGAGTGCTAGCAAGATCAATCTTTTCCCCTGCTTTTGGAGTTTGATTTACAACTGTTCCTTCAGCAGTTCCTTCAGGAGCAGTCGACACTTCAACAACTTCAATATTGGCTTCTTTTACGCCCACGATCTGGGTCAAATTATTCTTTGTAAATTCGAGACTTGAACCGATGTAGTTCGGCATGCTGACACTAGTTACCTTCTTAGCAACCGTTAAGGTAATCGTGGTAGCTTTTGAAAGGTTATAAGTCGTACCTGAAGCAGGGGTCTGTCTAAGGACGGTTCCAGGTTCGCTTTCGCTGGATTCTTCCTCTTCCATCTTGATCAGATTTTCAGGAACCTTCTTTTCCTTGAGTTCAGCTACGACATCCGTATACTTACGTCCCACATAGTTGCTCAGCTGGAAGGATTGCTTACCAGAAGAAACAATTAAATTGACCTTGGTTCCTTCTTTTCGACCACTTCCTGCTTCTGGATCGGTTCGAATAACGCGTCCTTCTGCTACCGTATCGCTAGGCTCTGACTTTTCTTCCCCCGCTTCAAACTTGGATTTTTTAAGAGCTTCTTTAGCCTCAGCAACTGTCTGCCCAGCTACATTTGGGATACTTATAGTTGCTGGGGTTTTTGAAAAAATCCAAATGAGAGAGGCTGCAACTAACAATAGACTAGCTAGTATAATCATATAGCGAGCCTTAAACTTCCGTTTTTTAGCTGGCTTTTGTACAGACGCCTGATTTGAAATTTCTTGAGTTGGTTTTCTTACTGATGGGCGTTCTTCTTGCACCTGAGTTTTAGGGATAGAAGTTAGAGTGCTTTGCGGAACCTTTGGCAAGGTTTTGGTATCCGCCTTATTGGCATCATCAAAGACCAGTTTAGGTTCGTTTCGACGATTATAAGACAAGCTAGTTGACAAGTCCACATACATTTCTGAAACCGACTGATAGCGATCCGATAGCTTCTTAGCAGTTGCCTTGATGACAACATTTTCTAAAGCCTGAGGTACAGATGGATTTTCAGCAATGACTGATGGTAGTGGTTTTTGAAAATGCTGGAGAGCAATTGTAACCGCACTATCCCCATCGTAAGGAATATGACCAGTCAGCATTTCATAGAAAATAATCCCCATGGCATAGATATCACTCTGGAAAGTCGCTTTTGAACCACGCGCTTGCTCAGGTGACAGATAATGAACAGATCCCAGCATAGAATTAGTCTGAGTGAGACTGGTCTCTGCAAAGGCTACTGCAATCCCAAAGTCCGTGACCTTGGCAGTACCATCTGGAGTCAAGAGGATATTTTGAGGTTTCAAATCTCGGTGAACGATCCCGCGAGCATGTGCTAAACGCATAGCCAAAAGAATCTGTCCCATAATTCGCACTGCTTCTTCGTTTGAAAGAGGATAGTGTTCTTTAATATAACGCTTGAGGTCAAGTCCTGCTACATATTCCATAGCCAAATACTGTTGACCTTCTTCCTCACCGATATCTGTTATCCGAACGATATGAGGATGGTCTAGATCCGCCATGGCCCTTGCTTCACGCTGGAAACGTGCCACAGCAATAGGGTCTGTCTGGTAGTTGGTCCTCAGGACCTTCACTGCCACTTCTTCCCCATCTAGGATCAAATCCTTGGCCAAGTAAACATCTGCCATGCCTCCTCGACCAATCTGTTTTAAAATCCGATACCGCCCGGCAAAAATTTTGCCGATTTGGATCATTCTGCTGCCTCCTCGTTCATGTAAACAAGGGCAACCGTAATGTTGTCTAAACCTCCTGCATTGTTAGCGAAACGAATGAGGGTTGCCGCCTTGTCTGCTAAGGAAATATCACTGGTTACGATATCATAAATCTCACTTGCCGAAATCATATTGGTCAACCCATCACTATTGAGCAGGAGATAATCCCCAGTCTCCAGCGTAATCATCCCAAAATCTGGCTGAATTTCATCCTTTTGTCCGATAGACTGTGTGATGATATTCTTTTGAGGGTGGCTTTCTGCTTCTTCTGGAGTCAATTGACCAGCTTTCAATAAAGCATTAACTAAGGAATGGTCACTCGTCAACTGATGATACTCTTCTCCACGAATCAAACCGATACGAGAGTCTCCAATGTGAGCATAGATGGCTTGGTTGTCAATAAAAGCAACAGCTTCTAGCGTTGTCCCCATGCCTCTGTAGGCTTCGTCCTGACCTAGTTGATGAATCTTTTGATTTTCAATCTCTAGGTAGTGGGCAAACCACTCACGAACTTCATTGACAGTGTCAATTTGGGTATCAACCCAAGCCACACCTAGATCCGTTACCGCCATTTCACTAGCGATATTTCCTGCACGGTGTCCTCCCATCCCATCAGCCAAGATGATCATGGTGCGTCCTGCCCGATTGACAAAGTGATTGACATAGTCCTGGTTATTTGTTCGTTTCTGACCAACATCTGTTAATAATGCTATTTCCATTGTGTCAGTTCCTTCCTATTCTGATATCTTACGAAATTGGCTGATAAAGAATCCATCACTTCCGTACAATTCAGGAGTAATCAGGATGCAGCCGTCTTTCAGGATATCTTTACATTCGTGTTCTAGTTTAACCTGCTCGAACTCGGGATGACTTTCTAAAAATGCCTCAACGACTTGAAAGTTCTCCTCAGAGACAATAGTACAGGTACTATACGTTATTATACCACCTTTTCGCAACGTTTGACAAACATTACCTAATATTTCTAGCTGAATTTCCTGTAAGGATGTGAAATCTGCCGTTTCTTTATTGTATTTGATATCTGGTTTTCGGCGCAAGAGTCCAATCCCAGAACAAGGAGCATCTACTAAAATCTTGTCAAAAGAGTCACGGCCGAAAAACTCATGCACTTTTCTGGCGTCCAATTTTTGCGTTTGCACTCGATCTGCCACACCCAAACGCTCCGCATTTTCTTGGATCAAGTCCAACTTATAATCATAAAGGTCCAAAGCTGTCACCTTACCAGATGTGAGGTAAGAGGCCATATGAGCTGTCTTCCCACCAGGAGCCGCACAGGCATCAAGCACCTGCTCATCACCTTGTAAATCAAGAGTCGGAGCAACCAATTGACTGGACTCGTCTTGTATGGTAATGGCCCCTTCTGCGAACAAATCATGTCCTGCAAAGTGACCTTGGTCCTTGACCAGACCAGTGGTTGCCAAGAGAGAATCAGTCGCCTCTAACACGGCCTTGATTTCCTCTTTTCGGTTCAGGTCTGTCACTCGGATGCTGGCTTTGTTACGCACCAAGAGACTGTCAAAGATGGCTTTTGCTCGCTCTTCACCGTATTCTTCCTTGAGTTTAGACACGAGCCAAACTGGGAGAGAATAAGCAATGGAATCACGCTTGTTTTTGCGTTTAATACTGTCAATGTCTGGCCACCCTTCTCGCAAGATACGACGAAGGACGGCGTTGACCAATTTTTCACTGCCTTTTTTACGGACTTTGGCTATTTCCACAGCTTCATTGACTACAGCGTGATTAGGAACCTTATCCAGATACCGAAGTTGGTAGGCGCTCAGGAGGAGCAGGATATAGAGCCAGTTATCTAGCTTATTCCGGTCTTCGATAAAGTTTGACAAATACCATTCCAGAGTCAGTTTACGGGCTACCGTTCCATAGACAATCTCAGTTACCAATCCCTTGTCCGCTGCTGAGAGTTGACTCCCTTTGAGGTGTTTATTTAAAGCAATATTTGAATATGCTTGGTTGACAAAAACATCCTCTAACACTACTAGAGCTAGATTTCTAGCCGTTTCTACTTTAGTCACCAAATCGTTCTCCTACAGTCAATGTCCGTCCCACTCCATTGAGGAAGGAAGCAATGTCCATCTTAGGCTTCCCAGCTGGCTGCACTTGCTTGAGAGACAGAGCCCCTTCTGCCGTAGCGACAATCAATTCCTTCTTGCCAATTGAGAGGATCTCGCCTGGAACTCCCTGACCTTCTACTGGCAGGGCTTCATAAATTTTAAAGCGATCACCCTTGAGAAAAGTGTGGGCAACAGGCCATGGATTCATGCCTCTGATTTGGTTAAAGAGTTGACGGTTAGTTTTAGTCCAGTCCAATTTTTCTTCCTCTGGTTTGATATTTGGTGAGAAGGTAACTTGACTTGGGTCTTGAGGCACGGGCTTGATTTCCCCAGCAATATAGGCAGGAAGGGTATCCAGGAGCAAGTCACGACCAACAATTGCTAATTTTTCAAACAAGGTGCCGACATTGTCCTCATCAGTGATAGGAATACTGCGACGGGAAATCATATCCCCTGCATCCATCTCCTTGACCATCTCCATAATGGTCACACCAGCTTCCTCATCCCCTTGAATCAAGGCATAATGAATGGGGGCGCCACCACGGTGTTTTGGAAGAAGAGAGGCGTGAACATTGACCGCAAAATCCATGCTATCAAGTAGTTTACTTGGGAGAAACTGCCCAAAAGCAGCGGTCACAATCCCGTCAGCTCCTAGATTCATAATAGCTTCCATCTCCGGGCTTCTAGATAATTTTTCAGGTTGGTAGATAGGAAGGCCAGCTTCTTTGGCAGCCTGCTTAACTGGGGTTTCTTGAATAACTTTTTTACGGCCGACAGCGCGGTCTGGCTGGGTCACAACAGCTAGAATCTCGTAACGGTCATCTGATAACAACCCCTTCAAAACTGTCGCTGAAAAATCGGGAGTTCCCATAAAGATTAGTTTTGTCATTTCTTCTCCTTCTTATAAAAATTGCTGCGGCTCATGGTCAATACTGAGACGAAGCTCGCTATTTTCCCGTTCTTGAGTAAGAGCCAAGACATGATTCAGAGTCGGTCCCAGCTCATCTTCTAAACGGTATTTAATCAAAATCTGGTAATGATAAAGGTTGTGGGTACGGGCTATGGGTTTGGGCGTTGGGCCAAGGATTTTACTAGTTTCAGATAATCCTGAGCGCAAAATTTCCATGACTTCATAGGCGCGTTTGACCACTTCTTCTTCTTTCTTGTGAGAGAGGGTAATCCCAATCGTAAAATAATAAGGCGGATAGCCGAGTTGGCGCCTGATACTCATTTCATAAGCGTAAAAGCCTTCGTAGTCCTGATTTTTGGCAAAACGAATGGCATAATGCTCTGGATTGTAAGACTGGATCAAGACCTGCCCAGCCTTTTCTGCACGACCTGCACGGCCTGCCACCTGGGTTAAGAGTTGGAAGGTTCTCTCAGAAGAACGGAAATCAGGCAAGTTTAGGGCCGTGTCCGCATTGAGCACTCCTACTAGGGTTACGTTTGGAAAATCCAAGCCCTTGGCAATCATCTGAGTTCCCAACAAGATATCTGCTTCCCCTCGGCCAAACTGGTCAAGAAGAGCTTGGTGACTGCCTTTCTTGCGAGTAGTATCCACATCCATCCGTAGAATGCGGGCCTGGGGAAAGAGTTCTGCCAGTTCATCGTAGGCTTTCTGAGTCCCTGTACCGTAGTAGCGAATACTGCGACTCTGACAGTTGGAACAGGCATGAGGAATCCCCTTGGAAAAGCCACAGTAATGGCAGTTCATGGTCTTGGTATCCATGTGGAGAGTCAGAGAAATATCACAGTTGGGACAACTATCTACCGTCCCACACTCCCGACACATAACAAAGCTAGAATAACCCCGACGGTTGAGCATGAGGACTACCTGCTCTTTTTTATCCAAGCGGTCTTGGATAGCTTCTAGCAAAGGAGGGGTAAAGTTTGATGTCTCATTCTGCCCGATATAGTCCCGAAAGTCAATTACTTGAACCTCAGGAATAGTGGCCAAAGGATTGGCCCGTTGGGTCAGACGTAAGTGTTGATAGACGCCTTTTCCAGCACGCGCACGGCTTTCTAAGCTCGGTGTCGCCGAACCAAGGACCAAAGCCGCTTGATTGTACTGGGCCCGTAAAATAGCCACCTCTCTGGCATGATAACGGGGATTGCTGTCTTGTTTGTAGCTGGCCTCATGCTCTTCATCGATAATCATGACACCTAGATTTTTCAAAGGAGCAAAGATGGCTGATCGAGCGCCAACAACAACTTGGGCATCGCCGCGCTCAACCTTACGCCATTCATCGTACTTTTCACCATTGGACAGGCCTGAGTGAAGAATGGCCACTTTCTCGCCGAAACGAGCAATGAACCGCTCCGTCATTTGTGGCGTCAGAGAAATCTCAGGTACCAGTAAAATAGCCGTCTTACCCTTGTCCAAGGCTCCTTGGATAATCTGCAAGTAAACCTCAGTTTTTCCACTTCCTGTAATTCCTTGAAGGAGGAATGGAGGCTGTTGACTGCCAATAGCACTGACAACGGCATCACGCGCCTGTCTTTGTTCAGGATTCAACTCCAAAGGTGTACTTACTTCAATGCCTTCAAAATAAGCGGCTGAGCGTTGCAATTCCTTTTGGACTAAGGTTAGAGCTCCTTGCTCCACAAAGAAGTTGACTTGATTGCGTGAGTAGGACTCTAATAAACTAGCCAGAGGAGCACTCTCAGGATGAGACAGCAAATAGTCTCTCAGCTCTGCTTTTTTCTTGGCACGCGCAGAAATCTCAATTCGCTTTAGCTGAGTAGCATCAACCTCATACCAAGACTGGGTTTTGACCTTCTTTTGATCGACTGCCTGGTATTCTAAACGGAGCAGACCTTTCCTGGTCAATCGCATCATTTCTGCCTGTTTGGCAAGGTCTAGAGAAGAAAAGGCTAGCGAATCTTCTGAACCAAACAGACGCTCTCGGTCTGACTGACTCAGACCTTCCAGAGGATAAAGAATCTTATCATAACTGGAGTTTAAAAATCCTGGAAGCATAGCTTTTAGAATGGAGATTTTGTAAGAAAAGACGGACTTTCGTAACTCCTCAGCCAGCCAGAGTTGCTCCTGGGTCAAGACGGGAGAAAAATCCAGCACTTCTGCAATCTCTTTCAAGTCCTGATTGGCAACCTCTTCATCCGAATGGGACTCCAGGCCAAGAACAATTCCTTGGATCAAACGATTGCCTTTGCCAAAAGGAACATGGACCCGCATACCGGCTTCCAGCATCTCTACAAATTCCTCAGGGACCTTATAACTATAGGGCTGGTCCGTCTGCATCAGGGGAACATCTACGATAATCTTTGCGATAGCCATCTTCTCACCTCCTTCTTGTCAGTAAATTCTTGCAATAGAAAAAATAAGATTGAGTCCCCCCAACCTTAAATTTTTTCACCATCTTCTTTTTCTTTAGCGATTTGCTCTTTGATTTTCTTTTCTTCTTCTTCTCTGCGGCGTTTTTCTTCTTCGATACGGAGACGTACCGCTTCACGTTTTCCTTCTGGATCTGGGTGAATGGTTACATTTCCTGACTCGATTTCCTCCAAAGCGCGAAGAGTTGATTTTTCAGACTTAAACTCTTGAGTTGCTGGCGCACCTGCTTCTAGTTCGTGGGCACGTTTTGCTTCCAAGATTACGAGTGAATATTTTGATGGTACCTTGTCCAACAAGGTATCGATAGAGGGTTTTAACATCATTTGCTTGTACCTATTTCCTATAGTTTATCGAGTGGTTGGAGATTTTGGCAACATCTCCTGGTAGTGACCAATGACACGGTCCACACGGAAGTGTTCTGCTTCGATCACACGCTTGACACGTTCAGCAGCGAGGGGCACCTGATCGTTGACAATGGCATAATCATACTCGCGCATGAGGGCAATTTCTTCCTTGGCTTTTTCGATTCGTTGGGCAATCACTTCAGCGCTATCTGTTCCACGACCTACCAAGCGGTCTTGCAATTCATCCAAGTCTGGTGGCGTTAGAAAGATAAAGACAGCATCTGGAACCTTTTTCTTAACCTGAAGGGCTCCTTGAACTTCAATCTCAAGAAAGACATCGATTCCCTTGTCCAGGGTTTCGTTGACATAGGTCAGAGGAGTTCCATAGTAGTTACCGACATATTCTGCATATTCCAACATCTGACCTTGACGTATCAGTTCTTCAAACTCTTCACGAGTACGGAAGAAATAGTCCACTCCGTCCACTTCACCAGGACGTTGCGCACGCGTCGTCATCGATACAGAGTATTGAAATTGATTCTCAGAACTCTCAAAAATCTCTCTTCTAACCGTCCCTTTCCCAACTCCTGAAGGACCAGAAAAAACGATTAGCAAGCCTCGGTCTGCCATTATGTCTCCTTTAGTTAGTCTGTGAAATAAAGTAAAATTTCTCTCGGACACTGATGATAGCATCAGTTATCCTTCTACAGTCTTTCTATCTAGTGTAACAAAAAAGCAGTAATTTTTCAACTGCTCTTTCTTATTTATTTAGCATAATCTACTGCACGAAGTTCGCGGATCACGGTTACCTTGATATTTCCTGGGTAATCGAGATTATTTTCAATTTTCTCACGAACTTTGTGAGCCAAGATTGTGACTTTGTCGTCCTTGATTTGTCCTGGATTAACCATGATGCGGATTTCACGTCCTGCTTGAAGTGCAAAGCTATTTTGCACTCCTTCAAAGCTATTAGCGATTTCTTCTAAATCATGGAGACGCTTGATATAGCTTTCAAGAGACTCGCTACGAGCACCTGGACGCGCTGCACTCAAGGCATCTGCTGCAGCAACAATCACTGCAATGACGCTTTCGGCTTCGACATCGCCGTGGTGGCTAGCAATGGTATTCACCACAACGGGGTGTTCCTTGTACTTACGAGCCAACTCCGTACCTATCTCAACGTGGCTACCTTCAACCTCGCGGTCAATAGCTTTCCCGATGTCGTGAAGGAATCCAGCACGACGGGCAAGAGCTGCATTTTCACCAAGTTCACTGGCGATGATACCAGATAACTTAGCAACCTCAATCGAATGACGCAAGACATTTTGTCCATATGAAGTGCGGAACTGCAAGCGTCCCATGATCTTCATCAAGTCTGGATGAAGGTTTGGCGCACCAATCTCATAGGCTGCAGCCTCACCGTATTCACGGATTTTATTGTCAATCTCCTGACGGTTTTTCTCCACCAACTCCTCGATACGAGCTGGGTGGATACGGCCATCCTTGAGCAACATTTCCATGGTCATACGAGCAATTTCACGACGAATCGGATCAAATCCTGACAAGGTTACCACTTCTGGCGTGTCGTCGATGATGACATCAACCCCTGTCAAACTTTCAAAGGTACGAATATTGCGACCTTCACGACCGATAATGCGCCCCTTCATGGTATCGTCTGGTAGGTGAACTGTCGAGTTTGTTGACTCTGCTACATAGTCACCAGCGATACGCTGCATAGCCTGAACCAAGATATCTTTCGCAATCTTGTCTGAACGCTCCTTCACTTCTTGCTCAGCCTCACGAATGCGGCTAGCAATTTCCTTGCTCAAGTTTTCCTCTGTCTGAGCCAAGATAATATCTCGAGCCTCAGTTTGGGAAAGGGAACCGATACGTTCCAGTTCAGCTTCTTTTTGTCTTTCGACTTCCTCTAATTGCTCTTCACGTGCATCAAGGTTTTTTGCTCTATCAGAAATACTTTGTTCTTTTTGTTCAAGTGTTTTTTCTTTGTTCGTCAAATTGTCGTCTTTGCGGTCAAGGCTCGCAGCTCTCTCCGTCAAACGACTTTCAATTTGCTTGAGCTCCTGACGTTCTGACTTAAATTCAGCGTCCACTTCTTCACGGTATTTTCTGGCTTCCTCTTTGGCCTCCAATAGTGCTTCTTTTTTAAGAGACTTGCTTTCGCTCTTGGCTTCATTTAGCAATAAATCCGCTTCGCGCTCAGCTTGTCCTCGTAAATTAGTTGCTTCTTGTTCAGCATTTAGAAGCATCAACTCTGCAGCCTCTTGAGATGATTTCATCTTAGCTGAGATGCTGACATATCCAATGACTAAACCAATGATGACGGCAAAAACAGCAATCGCAAGTGTCATGATTTCCATGTTTTTACCTCATTAAATTTGTTTATCGAATGACATACATTCCTTAATATTCTATCATAAAAAACCGATTTTCACAAACCCAAATTGAAGAGTTTTGTGTGAATTTTAGACAAAGAGCCACCTAATTCTAAGCTCTATTGTATTAATTTATCTAGTGGAATTTGATTAATTGTAATTTTCCCTTTTGATTCCAAAGGTAGATATTTTTTTATAAAGTTCTGATACTCTCGATCTTCTAATTTCTCTATGTTATTAATTCGATAATCATCTTTTATATTCTTGTCTAAAACATCATAGTATATTTCAACTAGACGCTCCTCTATTTCATAACTAGAATAATTATAGTCACTATAAAATATATCCTTAAATTCTTCTGATAAAAATAAATTTCTTAGCCCTATCTCCCATAAACACGATAAAAGTTGAGAAAGATAGTCCTTTTTCTTATTATATGAGTTTCCATCTATGTTCAAATAAGCATCTGAACTTGCTATAAGATCCTCAATATTAAAATCTACAATCTTTGCTAACATTTCAAAATGAAAATATCCGTCAGACTCAAATAACTTGTTATACATATCTATCCCATTAAAATATTTATAATATTGAAAAAATAATACTAGAATACTATCGGTTTCTTCCCAACCATTCATCCACTTGATAATGTAGACTGCTTTCTCATTATTATCAGTTATATTTGAAAGTTTTTCTAACGACTTCTGGAACTCTCTCAAACTTAGTTTTTTTAGTTTTGAATCTTTATTTTTATCTTCTACAACTCTTTCACCTATATCTACATAGTGAATTTTAAAAATCAATGATAACATTTTTCCAAAGTCATCATCTCTCAATTTACTCTTTTTCAAAATGTTATCTATGACTTCTCCTGTAGATACCATTCGATTATGATTTAGCTTAAATTTATTATAAATAATCTTCTTTGCTGACTCAATTTCCTCAATGTTTAAAATTACAATAATTTTAAATTTTTTATTCTCAGAAAGATAGTCAATATAACCCAATAAATCATTGTAATCTGAAGAGTTATCTGATTTTGCTGCATATGAAACCCGTTCAAGATCATCAAAAATAACGATAGAATCTCGCTTCATCAAATCCGTTCCAACTATTTTAAAGAACCATTTAAAAACTCCTCCAACAAGTGGAATAAAGTCCAAATTTCCGAGTATGGATTGTTTTTCTATCTCATTAATCAATATTTTCTCGGCTTGATCTCTTGTTTTGATCCCAAAACAGGAAATATAATAGATTTCTTTCTTTTTATAAATTTGATTTTCAAAAAACGTCTTTATAAAAAATGTTTTCCCACTCCCCCAAGAACCATCCAGCCAGAACACATTATGAATAGAGTCTGGGCTATTTAAAAACTCAACCAGACGTGTTTGATAAGGATGGTCATCCAAGTCATATTCCGGAAATAGCTCTGGGTCCAGTTTCTTATAATTAACTTTTTTAAAAATTATGTCTAAAAACCAGAACAGTATTGTTGGTATAGTCGATACTAATAATATTATTACACGATTCACATACAAAATTGAAATAATATCTTTAAAAAAATTATAATTAGATACAAATTTATATATAGGTAAAGCAAAGCGTTTAAATTGTTCAATCTCAAGTGCAAGATAAAGTACCCATATACTGGCTATAAATATTTTGTACCATTCAACAATTCTAACATTACTACTCCATGATGGTCTTTTCAATAAATATTTCAATGGTTTGAATTTCAGAAGAAAATTAAGAATCCTCGTCATTATATTTTTCATATATACCCCTTTTAATCTATATTATCATGATTATACCACAAAATAAGAGTTATAAAGCGGATTCAAGGATAAGAATCTAGTTATTATACTAAAACTTTTCACCAACTTTTTAACTTAGGAAATCCATCATTTTCCAAAGACTTTACCTTCAATTTGCTAGCTAAAATTTCTAAAATAAAAAAGCCTACCTTTCAGTAGACTTAGTAATGATCTTTGAAGGACAAGAAAGCCACGCTATCCCCATCTATCATATAAATCAAGCGATTTTCTGCATCAATGCGACGTGATCAAGCTCCTTGATAGTCATACTTGAGTGGTTCTGGTTTCCCCATTCCTACAAAAGGATCGCGTTGAATATCCTTGATTAATTTATTGATTCTCTTTAATGTCTTCTTATCTTGGTTTTGCCAATAGCAATAATCCGCCCAGGCATCTTCTGTAAACTTGAGCAGCATTCCTCACTCCTCAATCATATGTACCTGAGTGCTTCCAGCACGAACTTGAGCCATTCCTCGCAAGACCTTGTCAGAAAGTTCCTTATTTTGAGCGATTCTCAGGGTTTCCTGAATACTATCCCACTCGCTCTTTGAAAGGACTACAATATCCTCATCTGGATTTTTATTGACCACCGTTAAAGGCTCAAATTCATCGTTTACCTTTTTCATGTAGTCCTTTAAATGATTTCGGAATGTTGAGTAAAGAACTGCTTCCATAACCATACCTCGTTTTACCTCTTTTCTACTATTATACACGAAAAGAAAGAAATTGTCAGGAACTTGTACAAGATTTTTCTTTTCTATCTATTTATTCGAAAATCTTCTAAAAAGCCTACCTTTCAGTAGACTTAGTTTGTTTCTATTCTAATGGGCACTCTGCCGAAATTCTGCTCTGCGATACTTGGCTGTCCTAGTTGGTAAATCTGGTCTGCTTTTTGGGTCATGGCATCCCAAGGTTCTTTGCCAATTCGGCTGACTAGATGGATCTGCCCTTTCAAAGACTTAAGATGTTGTCTGCCTTTTTCGGTAAATCCAAGGACATGGATGGATTCTGGCAAGTCACTTTCTCTGGCCTGTGCCAAAATATAAATCAAGAGGCGACGTACACGCGCTTTGGTGTATCGCTTGGTCGCAACTGCCTCGACCAATTCGTCAACAGACTGGGCTGTTTTGAAAGCTTCCTTGATGCGCACAGCCATTTCTTGATTGACCTGATAGATCGTTGTTAAGTCTGGATTTGACAAAATTTGATAGCGGAGCAAGGGAAAATAATCATCCCAACTCACCTTACTGACCTGCTCAAAGAGGGTAAGAGAAGGCATAAAGCGTTCTAAGAAATCTTGGTCTGATTGATGCTGACGGAGAGCTGTTGCCGAGGCAAAGTCCACATCCTTATCCACAGAATGATAACCAGCCCCCTGACGCTGAATCGGATGGAGTTTGATTCTACGTCCCGCAACCGCCTTGGCATAGGCCAAAGCTAGAACATGATTTGGTGTATTGCCTGAAAAATCAAGACCTGCAAATTCCTTCCACATGGTTTGGGTTTTCTGGGGATAGGAGAGGGAATCAGGCAGATTATCCACAAAATTCTCCATCTCTCTACCTTGCTCTGTGTATAAGTCAGCAATTTTCTGATAATCCAAAACTTCCTCTGTCCCAAAAGCTAGAGTATCAATACCCAAGCGAACCAAGATATCCACAGCTCCTTGGCCAAAGAAATCTGCCGCCTGAACACTGACTAAAAAGGGCAATTCCACTACCAGATCTGCTCCATTTTCCAGCGCCATCTGAGACCGTGTCCACTTGTCCACTATAGAAGGTTCTCCACGCTGCATGAAATTCCCAGACATGGCAACGATTTTCAGTCCCTTCGCCTGCTCAAGCAAGTATTTGTGCCCATTATGGAAAGGATTGAACTCCGCGATAATACCTGTGATGGTCATGATGTTCTTCCTTTCTAATGACGAAATCTACGATACCCCTCAGGCAATCTTCTTCTCCAGTTAAGCCATTGTTTTTCTCCTACTGGAAGGATTTCTGCCAGTTGTTCGTTACTATAATTCTTTTGTAACTCAGGATAAGCTATCAACATAGTTGGTCTATGGCATCCAGCAACCGTCATTGGCCATGTTCCATACATCAGCATATGTCGGATATCATCCTCCGATTTTATTTCATTTACTAACATATCAAAAAGTTTCTTAGACATATCGTAAACGACTAACTCTGAAAATACGGTTCCTTCTTCCTGAACATAGAAGTATTGCCCATCTTTTTCCCAAAGCGTTCCATTTTGACGGATACGATTAAACTGCGAAACTTCTTCCAAAGAATATTTTGATCGAACCATGTCCATCTCCTACTTCTGCGCGACAAAAAACCAACGGGTACTGGTTTCAGTTGGCTCCTTGTCCTCAAAGTCCGCATAGAGTTTGAAGGACTTGAAACCAGCCTGTTCCAGCAAAATATCATAGGTCAAGACCTCATAAGTTCTCTCCTCATGCACTTCATCGTGGCGACTAAAGGAACCGTCCGCTTCCTTGATAAAGAAAGTCAACTCATGCACGATGGAGTGAGGAGCCGCATCCTCATAGGTATCCCAAAGCATGGCAAAATCTTCCGCATTTTCATGGTAGGAATAGCCTGGAAAAACCTCATCCGTCTGGTAGGTCGAATGCACATCAAAGATGAATACTCCGTCTTCATTAAGGGCATTATACACTTCCTTAAAGACGTCTCCTACCTCCACCTCATCCTGCATGTAGCAGATAGAGTCCGAATAGCAAGTGACAAAATCGTACTTACCTGCCTTGGACAAATCCAGCATATTACCTTCAATAAAATCAATCTTTTGCTTGGCTGAAGTCGCTCTCTTCTCAGCAATCTTCAGCATATCCACGCTCAAGTCAAGTCCTGTCACATCAAAGCCAGCCTGAGAAAAGCGGACAGACTGGATACCTGTTCCACAAGCCAATTCCAAAAGCTTCTTTCTCTCCTTGGTCTTAGGCAAATGACGCAGAGAAAAATCCGTCCATTTATCGTATAAACTATCATCCATCACCGCATCGTAAACAGCCGCAAAGGTTTCATAAGTAGCCATATTCATGATACCAAGTCCGCCCGTAATCGGAATGAAAATTAGGAGCTTGACGATGGAGCCGAGCTCCAAGGAAGGCTATCTATTTTCCGACGATTACAGGACGGGTTCAAATCCTTTCTAAGATACAAAGAGCGTTAAAAGCTAAGAGAAAATAGGAATCTTACCGACCTAGCGTCAGATACGAGGGAAGGTTATCTTTTTCTCACTGCTTTTAGCTCGTGTTCAGTTTCAACATCAACCAAACACGGCGCCCTTTACCTTTCTATCAATTTTCTTCTAAAATAAGCAAATAAACCCAGTTGACTGCAACTGAGTTCATCTACTAGGCCAAGGCTTCTGAAATGTCTACAGAATCCGCCTCATGCCATAGTTTTTCTAGGTTATAGTGGGCACGCATTTCTTCTGAAAAGATATGCACAACAACTCCACCGAGATCTAGCAAGACCCAGCCTCCAGCTGCATCACCTTCGACATGGCTGCCTTTAACACCAGCTTCGGCTACTTTTTCACGGATATTATCAGCGATTGCGTCCAACTGACGGCTATTCATTGAGCTAGTGATAACAAAGTAGTCTGTCACGCTGGTCAAATCTTGTACATCAAGTGCAAGGATATCCTCCGCACGTTTCTCATCAGCCGCTTTTACGACTAGTTCTAGTAATTCTTTTTCGTTCATTTAGTCCTCTTTCAAATAGTGCACATAGGCGTTATAGGTTTCAAGGGTTTGGGGATAGATGGGAAATCCTTGGTGAGCCAAATGCTCCACAGTTCGCGCTGTTTCATAGGCCACTGCCTTATTGAGCGACAAACTTGCAATCTCACGCGCCTGATCCACTCCTGGAAAGGCACGATTGTGCTCGATATAGTCTGCGACGTAGATAACCTTATCTAGGTCAGTCATCTGACCCGCCCCGACTGTATGGATTTCAATGGCTCGCAGGATTTCAGGATCTTGTAAATTCAAATCTTCCTGAATCTTGTAGATGCCAACCATGCCATGCCAGACATTATTGCCCCAGTTTTTGAGGTCAGGATCTAGCTGATAACGGTCAATCAAGTCCAAAAATTCCTGATCTGACAGCTTCTTGGCATAATCATGGAGAAGACCTGCTAGTCCTGCCTTCTCGGCATTGACTCCGAATCTCTTCGCAAGCTCTATGGCCGCACGCTCCACACCCAAGCAATGGGTTAAGCGTTTTTCAGGTAGAAGCTCTGCCATTCTTTCCAACAAAGCCTCACGTGAACAGTTAATATAGTCTTGATAGGCCATCAGTAGATCCCCTCCTTCTCGATGTAGTCTAGCACTGGCTGAGGTAGGAGAAAGTTGGGCTTCCGACCTTGGGCAATGAAGTCACGCACCATGCTGGAGGAGATATCCATGAGAGGTACATCCACCCAGATGACTGGATAGGAAGTCCCTGCCTTGTAGCGTGGGCGCTGAACCCCCACAAACTGAACCATGTCGACCAGCTCATCAATTCGGTACCACTTAGGCAGATAGTCTACCATATCAGCCCCGATAATAAAGTAATAATCTGTATCAGGATGTTGCTCTGTCAAAATCTTCATGGTGTCGTAGGTGTAGGAAATGCCCTTGCGCTCTAACTCAATAGTTTCAATGGCTAGTCCTTCGATCCCCTCAATCGCCAACTCAAGCATCTTGAGCCGATGGTGCTCGGGGATAGTTTCCTTTTTATCTACATGAGGTGGTTGGTATTCGGGCATAAGCAGGACCTGATCTAGTCCCAACTGTTGTCGTACTTGGTCCGCCACAACAAGATGGGCATTATGAACAGGGTTAAAATTCCCTCCTAGAATCCCGACTTGTTTGCGTTTTTTCTCCTTGATTTCTGGCTCCAACTCTACCTTGGTAAAGGGAGTCAATAATTCGATTGCCATAGGCTCGTCTTCCTTTAATTCTCTGTAAAAACAGTTGTTTGGAGTAGGGTTTTAGATTTCTTTGACTTTTTTAGAAATCTTGCGATTTTCTTTCTTGCTGGATTGTTTAAACAAGATCAAGATGCGTCCGATTTTTTGGACAGTATCCACACCGATTTCTTCTTCCAAGATTTCAGCTACTTCGTGGATGTTTTCATCTGTATTTTGCAAGAGCGTAACTTTAATCAATTCACGGGCGTCAAGAGCCTGACGGACGCTGGTTTTGATTTGGTCGTTGAGTCCATTTTTCCCGATTTGGATAATGGGTTTGAGGGTGTGTGCCTGGCTGTTTAGGAAGGCACGTTGTTTCGATGTTAATGACATAATCTTTCTTCCTTTTTTGATAGTTATTTTAGGTGGTGGGGGACGGTCGGAACTAATTTTCCAAAGATCTCATCTTTGAAAAATGGATTTCCTGACCTCACAATTGAGCCTAGGTCTCAATTGTGCCCCTTGCCAATCTAAAGATTGGCAATCACACCACGGGCAATAACTATCTCTGTATGAGCTCACTTTGTTCGCTCAGTGATTTTATTTTAAATAATGGCTTTTCGTGTGACGACGGCGACGCCTTCTGGTGCCCAGACGGCGACTTTGGCTATTCCTGTTACACGGATCCAGCCTAGTCCTGAGATGACTAGATCAGTCTTGTCCTTGATGGTAAAGACATGCTGGACTAGTTTTGGAAAATCTTCTTTTTCCTTGCTATTTGGTGGTGTGAGGAGAGTTCCCAGGTGCTTGTCATAAAAAGCACTAGCGCCTTCTAGCTTGGTACGGTGGAGTTTGAGTTCATTGTCAAAGAAAGCAGTAAAACCTTGCTTCTCACCTGATATGAAGTCAAAACGTCCAAGACCACCTAGAAACAGGGTTTGTTCAGGATTGAGCTGATAGGTTTTGGGCTTAATTTCCTTTTTAGGGCTGACATACTTGAGGTTTTTAGCCGTCAAGTAATGAGCCATCTGGTGGCGGTGGATAATCCCTGGTGTATCGTAAATATAAGAACCATCGTCAAGCGGAATCTCGATCTTGTCCAAGGTTGTCCCTGGGAAGCGCGAAGTCGTGATGACATTCTGGTCACCCGTAATTTCTTGGATAATGGCATTGATAAGGGTTGATTTTCCAACGTTGGTCACCCCAACCACATAGACATCACGCCCCTTACGGTAGTGCTCGATTTTATCAATGACTTCCTTAATGGCATGCTTATTCTGTGCCGAAGTCAGGACGACGTCCACAGGACGCAAGCCCTCTTCGTGAGCACGTTCCATCAGCCACTGGCTAATCTTGCCCGGTTTAACAGACTTGGGCAGGATATCTTTTTTATTTCCAACCAAGAGGACATCATTGCCCGATACAAAACGTGGTAAGCCTGGGATGACAGAGCCATTAAAATCAAAGATATCAATGACATTGACCACCAAGGCATCACTGTCTCCTACCTCGTGCAAGAGCTTGAGGAAATCATCGTCCGTCAACTGGACATCTGTGATTTCATTGTAATGACGGAGACGGAAACAGCGTTGGCAATAAACTTCACCAGTCTCCAAACCTTTTTCAAGTGCCGACTGGGGTGTAAAGCCAAGACCAGTCTTATCTGTCGTCTGAATGGTTGCTCCACAACCGATACAGAGAATTTCTTCCATAGTTAAATTCCTTTTTTATATGTAATCGGTCCGTACTTTTCAGTGATTTTTCGCATAACACGGCGCTCACGAGCTCGGTTAATCTGCGTTTTGATGGAGTCGTGTTGGACCAAGGGTTTGACTAAAATCGAACGAATTCCTGCACGGTGCGCTGCACGAATATCCGTCATGAGTTGATCGCCGACCATGACCACTTCATTTTTCTCATAGTGGAATTCCTTCATAGCACGGTCAATCCCAAATGTGAAGGGCTTCAAGGCCCAATAAACGTAATCAATCCCAAATTTTTCAACTGCACGTTGAACCCGTTTTTTGGTATTATTTGAGACCACGATAATGCGAATGCCCGCGTCCCGGAGGTCATGTAGCCATTGCTTCATCTCTGGTGTCCCATCAGGGTTGTTCCAAGCAATGAGGGTATTATCCAAATCGACCAAAACAGCCTTGATCCCCTGCGCCTGCAGGCTTGGGACTGTCAGATCATAAACTGCTTCCACAGCAAAATCTGGCATATAGTTTTCAATCGCCATTCTGGCTCCTTTTCTTTTTAATTTCTAGCAATTTTCTTTAGATACTGAGCTAAGATTCCCCACAATATTAAACTAGCTAATAAAATATAAATCCAAGCATTTGGTTCATCTGTAAACGGTAAAGGAACATTCATTCCGAAAAATCCTGTAATAACCGCAAGGATAGCTAGCAAGACTGAGATAATTGTCAAAGTTGTCAAATTATCATTCAGATTATTGTTTAGGATGTTGTTATAAGAGGCTGAGAGTTGTTGCAAAACTTGAGAAATCAAGTCTGTCATCGAAACCAACTGATGGGCTTCAATCACGGCATCGTCAAACTGCTCTCTTTCTACCTCATTAAAATTACGATAAAGAGCATGCACTTGGATATGTTCCAAGAGGAGACGATTTTGTTTGGCAGCAGCTGTCAGGTAAACCATACCAGTTTCCAAGTCAGATAGGGCAAAAAGATTTTTTTTAGTTGTTTTTTGACGAAGAAGTGCACTGATTTCATCCTTACTTTTATCCATTTCTTCAATAACTGGATAGTAAGCATTACTAATAATCTCTAAACTGGCAAAAAGAAATTTGTAGATGGAAATAATTTCATGGCTTTCAAGGTAGGTCGCCATACGTTCAATCACATAAGTATTCTTGTGATTGCTGATAGTAATCAACCGTTGTTTTTCAACGATAAAGGTCATCGGAATCGCTTCATAATATTCTTTATCTTTTTCTAAATCAAGAACATTATAAATGAAGGTTACCGTCCCCGTTTCACGGTTATAATCCATGTGGGCGCGTTCATTTCTATCTAGAGCATACTCGATGGTTTCCTTGTCCAATCCATAGACGTCAGAAAGATCTTCCATATTTTTAATCTTGTCCACATCAAGGTCTATCCATGTACAATCGTGACCTAGTTTTTTCTCTACAAATAGCATACTCTCTCCTTTATCAAACTCCTTCTATTGTACCACAAATCTGCTAAAATAGTCGGACTATTCAGTACGAGATAAATTACTAACAACAGTGATATTGCGGTTAGGAACAAAGTGAAGGGCTTGATCATCACCTCTTAGTTGCGTTGTACGAATTCCTACACTAACGACCTTTCCAGAAACGGTAATAGGACCGTTTGTGAGAACTACTTCGTCGCCCACATCAAGCTGGCGTTCAAAGAGGATAAAGAAACCATTGATAACGTCGGACAGAAAACCTTGCGCCCCCATACCAATGGCTACCCCAGCAATCCCCGCACCAGCAAGGAGGCTAGAAACTGGCAAACCCAAAATAGACAAGATACAGTAGATTAAAAAGAAATAGAGGGTATAGTTAAAAATATTCTCAAGTAAACGAGAAATGGTCTTTTGTCTGCCTGCATCTCGATTTGAAAATTTAAGCGAGGGCTTGACAATCTTTCGTACAGTCGCATGAAGCATCTTTTTAGCTATATAAAATAGTAAAAACAAAATCAAAAGAGAAATCACCTTGGTCAAGAGATTCTCTAACATGGTTGTTAAGTCAAGTCTATCAAAATAGCGTTGAAAAAAATCTTGCATATAAAACTCCTTTCCCCTATTATACCATAAAATCGTCCTTCTATTTTCTTTCATAATTATTCAATTATCGTTCCTATTTTCAAAATATCACTTGCCTCTATAGCATATTTATACTATAATTATAAACAATACATTTGAAGGAGACTGCTATGAAACGAATCATTAGAGCCTGGACCAAGGCAAGCCTCATCAAACGAATCCTTATTGGAATGATTTTTGGAGCTACATTAGGGATGCTCTTTCCAAACCTTACAGGAATTGGCCTGCTTGGAGACCTCTTTGTAGGCGGACTGAAAGCCATCGCTCCTATTTTGGTTTTTGCCCTTGTTGCCAATGCCCTTTCCCAACACCAAAAGGGACAAAACACCAATATGAAAACTGTTATTTTCCTATACTTGCTCGGAACCTTTGCTGCTGCATTGGTAGCCGTTCTAGCTAGTTTTTTACTGCCTGTGCAAATCACCCTGACCAGCGCAAATACAGAAGTTGCTGCTCCTGACGGTATCGGTCAAGTCCTCAGCAACCTCTTGCTAAAACTGGTGGACAATCCCTTAAATGCTATTGTTGAAGCCAACTATATCGGAATTCTCTCTTGGGCAGTCATCTTTGGCTTGGCTATGAGAGAGGCAAGTAAACACAGCAAAGAATTACTGAAAACCATGGCAGATGTCACCTCTAAAATCGTGGAATGGATTATCAATCTAGCTCCCTTTGGGATTTTAGGCTTGGTTTTCAAGACCATCTCCGACAAGGGCATTGCCAGTCTGGCTAACTACGGTGTTCTACTAGGACTCTTGATTGCTACCATGGCCTTTGTAGCTCTCGTCATCAACCCACTCATCGCTTTTCTCTTTATGAGGAAAAATCCCTATCCCCTTGTTTTGAGATGCCTACGTGTCAGTGGTATTACAGCTTTCTTTACTCGTAGCTCTGCCGCCAATATCCCTGTCAATATGAAACTCTGCCAAGACTTGGGACTGAATCCTGACACCTACTCTGTCTCCATCCCGCTTGGGTCGACTATCAATATGGCTGGCGCTGCTGTTACCATAAATATCCTGACCCTAGCTGCCGTCAACACACTCGGAATCTCGGTAGACTTTGGGACAGCATTTGTGCTCAGTGTCGTGGCTGCCATTTCTGCCTGCGGGGCCTCTGGAATCGCTGGGGGTTCACTTCTCCTCATTCCTGTCGCTTGTAGCCTCTTTGGGATTTCCAACGACTTGGCTATGCAGGTTGTCGGAGTCGGATTTGTGATTGGGGTCGTGCAAGACTCCTGCGAAACAGCCCTGAACTCTTCAACAGATGTCCTCTTTACAGCGGTTGCCGAGTATGCTACAAACCGAAAACTTCGCCCCTAGTCTCTGACTCCTCGTTAAACACTTGATTCTATTAGTTTAGGAAATTTTCATGTCCCTCACTCAACGTACGACAAAACTGATCTTAGCGACCTGTCTCGCTTGTTTTCTCGCTTATTCTTTAGATCTATCATCAGCAGTTTCAGCTGGAATTATCGCTCTCTTAAGCCTCTCCGACACGCGCAGAAGCACGCTGAAATTAGCACGTAACCGCCTCTTTTCCATGCTCCTAGCGCTCGTCATCGGTGTTCTAGCCTTTCAGCTGACAGGCTTTCACATCTGGAGTCTGGGCCTCTATCTGGCTCTCTATGTCCCTCTTGCTTACAAAATGGGTTGGGAAATCGGCATCACCCCTAGCAGTGTCTTGGTCAGCCATCTCTTGGTACAGGAGTCTACTTCCCCAGAGCTCTTGCTTAATGAAGTACTCCTCTTTCTCATCGGGACAAGCTTTGCTCTGTTGGTCAACCTTTACATGCCCTCTCGTGAGAAAGCCATCCAAAGTTACCACCTTCAGGTCGAAGAAAAGTTAAAAGACATCCTGCTTCGCTTTAAATACTATCTGTCAAGAGGAGACGGACGCAATCAAGCCCAACTCGTTGACGAATTAGATAGCCTTCTTGAGGAAGCCCTCAAGCTGGTCTATTTGGACCACTCAGACCATCTCTTTCACCAGACGGACTACCACATTCACTACTTTGAGATGAGGCAGCGACAAAGTCGTATCCTACGAAATATGGCCCAGCAGATCAACACTTGTCAGCTAGCTGCTAGTGAGAGCTTGATTTTGGCCCAGCTCTTTTCTAAGATTGCTGCTCAGCTAAGTCAGACCAATCCTGCTCATGACCTACTTGATGACATCGAACGCTATCTGCAAGTCTTCCGCAATCGGAGTCTCCCGAAAACACGTGAGGAGTTTGAAACCCGTGCCACCCTCCTGCAACTACTACGCGAAGCCGAAACCTTTATCCAGGTCAAGGTCGATTTTTACCAAAAATATGGAAACTAAAACGCAAAGAACCTCAGAGAATTCCTCTGAGGTTCTTGTGTTTTGTATTTGGAGGAAAATTTCGTCCTCTCGTACTATTCTCAAAAAAGAAATAGCAACTCCTAGTCGTCCATCACACCACCTGTAAGCTGGTACATGAGATAAATGTGTTCAAAGACTTTTACCTTATCCATGTGGTCTACATCTTTAAAGCCACCTAATGCCAGGAGTGGAACGAAACCGAAACATTCATCGTAGGCTAGCTGATTCTGTTTGGCAACAGCTTGTCTATATAAATCAAGTTCAAATTTTTTTGTAATATATTCGTTATCTAAAAATTGAACGAATAAATCCATCCCCTTACAAATAATATCCAAATCCTGAATATTATATTGGACAATTCCCACATAGGCATTCTCTTCCCAAGTAATAATATCTCCAAATGCCGTCGCGAACATAGGAAAAGCGACATCTCCTCTGAAATAGCTATCTCGGAGAAGCTCTAGATAATCATCTGGATTAATTACCTTCAGATAACCGTCTAAAAAGGTCCCCAGACCGTCTTCCTCCCAGATTTGAACTAACTCAGCTGGAACTTGATTTTTATATTTTTCAATAACATCTTTTGGCATATCTGCCACTTTTACAAAATCTTTTAACATCTATTAATCCTCCGCCACAATCTTCATAAAAGCCTGTTTAAAGTCTTCGTACATCTCAAAAGCAACTTTCATGACATTTTCAAAGTCATCATAATTCGCAATCACTGGATCCATGATTTTATAATCCGGAGAGATGAGCCTCCTAGAAAACTCCACCAGTGGGGTCCCCAGTATAACTTTGTTTTGAGAGTCCTTAACAATCCATATCAATTCTACCAATCCTTTAAAGATACTAATATGGAATCCAAAAGTATAATCATTTTCTTTAAAAGGCTCAATATAAAAGAATTTTTCACGTCCATCAAATTTAGCTCTATACCCTAAATTTTCAAAAACATCAAATACCAACTCACCTGTAATAATATTTAATCGTTTGTCTTTAGGCGTTCTATCTAAACTAAATTTATCTGAAAGCTCCTTATAGCGCTCAACAAAATTTATAGCTTGCAAAGCCTGTTCAACCCTGCTGTCTAATTTCATCTGTCTACTCCTTTGTAAAACCTAGTTCAAATCTATATTCTTTAGCAATTTCCTTATATTTTTCAATGACTTCTTAGGGCATGTCTACTACTTTTACAAAACTTTCTAACGTTTTTTCCTTTTGAGTTCATAGACAAGACCATTAGATGCCATTCGTCATTCACTAGCTAAAAAATCTAAAATAGGTTACTTTTCTTTCCCAAACCAGTTGGGTAACTTTATGAAGCTGAAAAATTTCCTCATCTTGCTCATTCAGAATCGTTTGAATATCTCCACCATTAACCACTACTAAATAGTTCGCAGGTAGAATCAAAACTTTTATTAGCTTTGGATTCATTTTCAATATTTCAAAAGCATATATACTGACAAAACCAGCAGTATCTTGATTTTGATAGCCAATAAACCAGCCCGAATCGCCTTTTTTATCAATGTCTTGTCTCTGCAAATAGTAATGGTCACTCTCAAAGACACCTTTGGCTAACACTATTTTCTCATCAAATCTGATATCAGAAGCTTCAATATCGAGCTCTTTAACCAGTCTACTTTGTTCACCCTGAATCCAAAGAGCCAAGGTTAAATCATCCGTAAACTCTTTAAAAGAATTTTTCTCGTAGTTGACTGACATTATCCTAAATTGGTCCATATTTAATTGAACAAGTTTATATATGCTAAAGCCGACTTGCAATAGCAGGCCATCTTGTATTCGTTCTTTTGAGGGCAGGACGTTTAAAATTTTAAGCCATTCCTCAAAGAAACCTTCTGAGAATGTCCCGTAAAATGTCAAACCATTCTTCTCCACTTTTGTATCAAGCACTTCCGCCAATTCCTACCTCCTAAAAATCACTTTCCTATCATCTTCTTCAAATATTCTTGCTCCAAAGTTTCAAGAACTATCGGTCTAACATCACCAAAAACATGGCGACAATCAAGAATCTGATCGTCATCTAACTCTATGTTTCTAGTTACTATTATGCTCTCTTTGGAAAACTTCCATAGCCTTGAACTGCTCTAGTTCTTTTTCGTTAGCTGGTTGCTTGCCGAGGTATTTATACTCAAAGTAATCCATTTGTTGACCTGAGGTAAATCCACTCTCGTACCAAGGTGCATAGTCAAATGTAGAAATCAATTTTGTGCCAATAATCTTTATAACACATGTTGTCCATAAAACTTGCTCGTCATTCTTAAAGATTTTCCCAAGCTACAGATATAGTCTTATGAACACTCTGAGCAATTTCCATCACTTTTTCGTTTATCCGTTCTTCCATATTATTCTCTTTCTAACTCGCTAAATTGCAACTGGCAAATCTTGTTCATTCTTAACCCTATTGACGATTCTTTTAAAAATCCAGTCCAATAATAATCCATTCATCGATGATATCCCAAAAATTTAAGTTTCCTTTGGGAAGCTCTTTGGTGGACCAAAGATAAGCTCCTGTCTCCAGGTTTTTGTTTAAATCAAGTACCACATAGGTCCCCATACCATTACTGAAAAAGTTATAGCAAGAGGTCAAATCCATATCCAGCTGGTCTTCATACTCCCACTCAAAATCAGAAACTGGATCAATAACTTTCAAAGCATCCAATCCCATACTCTTACTAGTAAAATCATAAAAACCATTATGAATTTTCGTATAGAAATCAAGAATACTATTATCAATTTTTTCTATCGGACACTTTATCTTTTCCTTAAATTCTTGTTCAGTTACTGGATTTTTCCCTTCATAGAAAAATTCCATTTTAGTTTTGTAACCAAGAATAGTATACAAAACAGAGTATTCATCGCCGATTTTCATCAACTCAATATCAGTCAGATATGTTTGTAGATAAAGAATCGTATTGCTCAATTCCTTTGCAAGATATTTCCTCCAAACTCCTAGAATAACTGCTTTTCTATCGTCTAAATCATTAGTTAGAAAAGCATCCTTCCAATATTCTGGAATAGGAGCATTCAAAATAGTGGATTCATCGGTTATAAACTCCACTTTTTTCTCAGGCGATAGCGTGTATTTATTTAAAAACGCAATCTTTTCATTTACCATTTTATCCATCTTCACCTCCAGCTTGATTTATCATCAACTTTCCTGTATCTCTAGTATACCACAAAGCATACCTTCCAAGCTTTCCCAGCTAAAAACCGCCCAAAAGGGCGGTCAACTTAGATATTATTTATCATCCTGAACCAATAGGTCGTATGGGAAGAAATCCAAATCTTTGAGACGTTCATCATAGATACCACGCATCTTGCAAAGGGCAGCGGTATCAAAACTCCAGTAACCATAATAGGCATCCTCTGTCTTATGTGTGCCGTACCAAGATGCCTCAGAGTGGGCATAGTACCAGAACTTCTGTGCTTCAATGACACTATCTGCATCATTCCCAATCATATTCAGGTATTCCAAATGCGAGTGAAAATTCTCAACATCGCCCTTTAATAAGTAAAGAGCAAGTGTTTCGATGTAGCCATCCTCATACTGCTCGCCTGAATCTACGAAGGACTGATACTTACTGAAGATTTTCTCAACATCTTCGATAAATTCTTCTTTGCGGTCTTTGAACAGAACAGCTAATGAGAGGTAATCAATTAGAGTGTAAATACCTCCTTTGGTTTGATAGTATTTTTGATAATAATTGAGACTAATTTTAAACCACTTAAACACTTCATCTAATGAATGTCCTAGTGAATAATTTATTCGCAATAATTTCTCAGAATAACTCGACTGTGATAGGTAATACCTATTTATATATTGTGGCAAGACACGTTCTCTATGGTCTTGCCCCTCTCTCCTCTCAAATGCTTTAAAATTAAAATCATACTTTTTCTGAAAATAATTTTCATCTTTATATTTGTCTCTAAACATGCTTCCCTCACTTCATTTTCTTAGCCATAGCATCTTGAATTACAGCCAAATGTTCTTCACTTACTACTCTATCCAAAAGATTATTGATCCATTCAAGATTCATCTGGTCCATTCCATCCGCTAAGCCTTTACTCAATTTTGCTTTATTATACTTAGCCTCCGAAATGATGTATGGTGGGTGGCCATTAGGATTGTAGTAAACATCATCAAGCCCCTGATGACCAGCATTACCCAACCCCGTTACTATGTCCTTGCTGATGCGCTCATAATTGAACTGACGATAGTAACTCTATAATTTTAGTATACCACAAACCTATATACCAGCGTTTGCCAAACCACAAAAAACCGCCCAAAAGGGCGGTCAACTTAGATATTATTTATCATCCTGAACCAATAGGTCGTATGGGAAGAAATCCAAATCTTTGAGACGTTCATCATAGATACCACGCATCTTGCAAAGGGCAGCGGTATCAAAACTCCAGTAACCATAATAGGCATCCTCTGTCTTATGTGTGCCGTACCAAGATGCCTCAGAGTGGGCATAGTACCAGAACTTCTGTGCTTCAATGACACTATCTGCATCATTCCCAATCATATTGAGATACTCTAGGTGGGAATGGAAGTTTTCTACCTTCCCTTTCAATAAATAGAGGGCCAAGGTATCGATGTAGCCTTCTTCAAACTGCTCACCTGCATCTACAAAGGACTGATACTTACTAAAGATTTTCTCAACATCTTCGATAAATTCTTCTTTGCGGTCTTCGAATAGAACAGCAAGAGATAAGTAATCAATTAGTGTGTAAATACTTCCTCTAGTTTGATAGTATTTCTGATAATAATTGAGACTAATTTTAAACCACTTAAATACTTCATCTAATGAATGTCCTAGGGAATAATTAATGTTCAATAGCTTTTCGGAATAACCAGATTGAATCAAATAAAATCTACTCATTCTATTATCCTGTATCTCTGATGCCATCTCCTCAAAATCATAAAAAACTTCACTATTAAATTCTAATCTTTTAATAAAATAATCTTTATTTTTAAATTTATCTCTAAACATCCTATTCCTCACTTCATTTTCTTAGCCATAGCATCTTGAATTGCAGCCAAATGTTCTTCACTTACTACTCTATCCAAAAGATTATTGATCCATTCAAGATTCATCTGGTCCATTCCATCCGCTAAGCCTTTACTCAATTTTGCTTTATTATACTTAGCCTCCGAAATGATGTATGGTGGGTGGCCATTAGGATTGTAGTAAACATCATCAAGCCCCTGATGACCAGCATTACCCAACCCCGTTACTATGTCCTTGCTGATGCGCTCATAATTGAACTGACGATAGTAACTCTATAATTTTAGTATACCACAAACCTATATACCAGCGTTTGCCAAACCACAAAAAACCGCCCAAAAGGGCGGTCAACTTAGATATTATTTATCATCCTGAACCAATAGGTCGTATGGGAAGAAATCCAAATCTTTGAGACGTTCATCATAGATACCACGCATCTTGCAAAGGGCAGCGGTATCAAAACTCCAGTAACCATAATAGGCATCCTCTGTCTTATGTGTGCCGTACCAAGATGCCTCAGAGTGGGCATAGTACCAGAACTTCTGTGCTTCAATGACACTATCTGCATCATTCCCAATCATATTGAGATACTCTAGATGGGAATGGAAGTTTTCTACTCGGCCTTCTAATAAATAAAGAGCTAATGTATCAATGTAGCCGTCTTGAACACTTTCGTCTTCCTCAGAATACTGTACATATTTATCAAATAAAATTTTTACATCATCTATAAACTCTTCTTTGCGATTTTCAAAAAGAACTGCTAGGGACAGATAGTCAATAGTGGTGAAAATACCATCATTTTCAGTATAAGATAAGCTATAATAATGTAGACCCTCCTTGAAATATTCGAAAATGCTATTTATGCTATCTCCTAATGAATAACAAGTTCTAAATAATTCATTATTTGTAACATCTAAATCAATATAATAGGTATTTAATTTATTTGAAGTTATTATTGGTCTCATCTCTCTTAAATTTTCCAACCAATCTACTCCTTCATTCTTAATACCAATAAAATAATTCTTTGATTTAACTTTGTCTCGTAACATAAACTCCTCATTTCATCTTTTTAGCTGCATCATCCAGTTGATTAACAATAATATTCCCATTCTTTCTGACATTGAATAAGTGATTTTGGATATCACCCGCATATTGCGCTTTAAGAATCGCATCGTAATGTTCTAAATTGACCGCTTTTTTAAGTCTATTCCTTATCCACCGTTTATTCATCTGTTTCCCATCTTTAGTTTTTCCAAGCTTAGCCGTATTATACTTAGCCTCCGAAATGATGTATGGTGGGTGGCCATTTGGATTGTAGTAAACATCATCAAGCCCCTGATGACCAGCATCACCCAACCCCGTTACTATGTCCTTGCTGAGACGCTCATAACCAAACTGACGATAGTAACTCTATAATTTTAGTATACCACAAACCTATATACCAGCGTTTGTCAAACCAAAAAAGACCATCATAAAATGAATCATGCTCTCAAAGTTAGATTTTTCTATCTAACTTTTGAGGGACTTTGTTATGAAAGCAACTTATGAGAACAAGGGCAAAACTTCAAACGGCTTTCAAATAGATTGGGCATATGTGTTTCTTGTCTTACATACATGATGAGTCTGATTGAATATTATAGATTAGAGATTGTTAAAAGGAGGAAGAACCACTATTACTCTACTAGATCAAAGCAAAAAAATGATTGAGAAAGGTTTCGGCATTTTAAAGTCAGGGATGTTTTATAATTTTGAAAAAGGATTCAGTTTCTCGAAAAAATTAAAAAGACGATTGCCAACTACATTGATTACTACAATAACAAACGAATCAAAGTCAAACTAAAAGGACTTAGTCCTGTGCAATACAGAACTAAATCCTTTCAATCATTATTTGTCCAACTTTTGGGGGTCAGTACACCTTACTGTTCTCTCTTTTTCCCTAGAGCAAATAAGCCAAGGAAGAAAGTTGTTAGTCCTAGTGAAGCTAGGAAGCTACTCTCCTTGTTCCCTGTTTCAGGAAGTGTTTGCTGAGCAAGAGGAGCTTTGTAAGTATAATCTTCTGCAACAAGAGCTACAAGCGAATCAGCTCCTTTATACTCTGCGATTTCATGCACAGCTGCCTCAGCGCCATTCACACCACCTTTGTACTCTGGTACTTCATGGACTGCGGCCTCAACAGCATTAACCCCGCCTGTAAATTCTGGTTTTTCAACTGTTGGTGCTGGTTCCTCACCTGCTGTACCTAATGGACCTGTATACTCTGGAATTTCATGAACAGCTGCCTCTTCACCATTTACACCGCCTGTGAATTCTGGAACTTCATGAACCGCGGCTTCACTTCCGTTCATTCCATTCGAAAGCTTAGTGCCCGCTACAGAGACTGGTAAATTATGCATACTTTCAATAGCACCTTCTGCCAGACCTGTAACTTTTTGACCCATATCCTCTGAATCTATTGTAAATAGGAGGGTTTTTGTGTCATACTGGGTCATGAAACGTGCTGTTTTACCATTTGCCAATTGAAGGGTTGGTGCCTTGTTGACCAATACTTCCGAATCAAACTCCATAGCAAGGATGCCTGGCCATTTTTCAATCGCGTATTTCACTTTTGCTTCCTTAGGAGAAATCCAATCCTTGGCTAAGAAATCCCAGTTGAATTTCTTGAAGGAGAGTGTATATGGAACACCTCCAGGAGCATGGTGTTCATATAAAAGCCCAAATTCATCTGGCCCTATCTGTTGAAGTGAGTTATAAGCATACTCGCCTTCTTGAATCAAATGGTGGTGTAACCAAGTCAACTGGCCATCTTCTTCTACACGAGCCACTCGAATATAACCATTTTTACGACCTGGACCGTTCGCATTTGCCAAGAGAATATACTCTTTACCATTTTGAACCGTATGAGTCGCAGCCATTTGAACATAAACATCTGGTACATCGTAGCGATCAACGTTATTGTCCCAAGTGAGACCACCGTCATGACTGGTTGCAACCTGTAAATCTCCTGTCAATCCACGCATAAAGAGTTTGAGATCTCCATTGTTTAACTGAACAACAGAAGCCTCCGTATTTTGAGCATAATAATTGCTCATGGTGCTTGAATCAATCACTGTGCCATCATAAAGTTTGCGATTGTCGTTGACACCACCACCCATATGCCAAGTCTTACCATGGTCGTCTGAGTAGATGATTCGAGATGATTGGGAACCATTGAGGTGGTTAGCTCGGTTGGTCGTATAGACTGGAACTACGATTCGACCTTTATGCGGTCCAGTACGAAGGGTTATCCCCACACCAGGCCCTACACCCAAGAATTTCATCCAATCGGCTTTGACCATCGGAGTGATATCTTGAGGTGCTGACCAGGTCTTCCCGTCGTCATCACTGTAGGACATCCATAGATAACTATCCTTAGCAATTCTAAATGGAGAAGTTTTGTTTGTTGTGAAATAGATATTGCCTAGTAGCTGGTCACCCTTGTATAGATCACCCTTGTCGCTATAGGCTGGTTTAACAGGATCTACAACAACGCGGTAGTCCGTTGCCTTGCCATCTGGTGTGTAGACAGTACCATTTTCTCGAATGGTATAAGCTTCCTTTTCTCCTTCACGATAGAGGATTTGATAGGTTTTGCCATTGATTTCTTTGTAGGCTTCTTCTTTTTGCGAAGACATACCAAAGATTCCTTTTCCTTCTGGGAACATGTCATAAATGGCAAAGATGCGTTTGGTTTCAGGATCTTGAGTCAAGGTCATGTCGATGTTCACTGGTGAACCAATCGATGGGTCAGAAGCCTTTGGATTGTCACGTAAGTTGGTAATGGTTACTCGGTCTCCCCAAGTTTTACCATTGTCTTCACTACGTCTGATAACCATACCGATATCACCCCAGTCACTCGAATGAAGACGGCGTTCATCTGCACCTGCAATGAGAGTTCCTTTATCCGTCTTGAGAAGAGCTGGAATGCGATAACTCTTGATTCCATCTTTATTTGGTTTGTTGTTCATTCCGCCTTCAAAGACGTCTTCTTTCTCTGAGATTTTCGCACCCTCAGGAAGTTTCTTCTCCAAATCACCTCTTTCAAATAGTTGACTTCTCGTCTGAACTTCTTCTGGGCTTAAGGCACGATTATAGACGGTTAGGTTTCGAACTTGTAGATTGCTTCCCCAAACTGTATTGCTGGCACGCTTGGTTGCTCCAATTTGAGCATGAGTTACATCTGGCATATCTTTGATGAAGTTGCCTGATTTCAGACTTGTTCGAGATAAAACACCGTTCACATAGAGACGCACTCGGCCATTTGGTAATTCTGCTGTCGGTTTTTCAACTGTGAAAGTCACTGAATTCCACTGGCCAGGACGTACTTGTAAAGGAGCATCCGTATATTTATCATAGAATTGCTCCCCTTTGGCACCGCGCCCCTCAATCAAGGCTACTTGATTGTAGACTGCCATAGTGAAGTACTCATCTTTTTTAGTAGCACTTGACACAGAAAAGAGATTGTAGAATGCTGGAGCCTTGGCATCTGGCTTAAACTCCATGTGGACTGTTGCGTTTTCAAGTTTCTTTAGCTTTTCTAATTCGCTTGAAAGATCAACTCTCTGAGCATTTGAAGCATTAGTTTCAACATCTTCTTTTTCTAGGACTGGAGTGGCATTTTGCAAATCCCTTGAATAATAATCACGAGGAATAGCATTCGAGTCTGTTGATTTTTCTTCTTCCTTTAGGGCTGTTTCCGTTGCATTTGCTATCTTTTCTTCTACCTGCTTCTTGAGCTTATCTTGATCTAGTTCAGTCCCAACTGCGTTCTTATCAGCATCAGATGCATTTGCTACTACAGCTTCTTTAGGCGCCTCTTCTGATGATTGGTCTTTGCCTTTTTCCACATTTTCAGTACTTGGCGCTACTACATTTCCCTGTTCTTGGGCTAAAACTGGCGAAACTCCAAATACAACTGTACCAATTAGTACAGAAGCCGTTCCAACTGCAAATTTCCGAATGCCATATCGTCGTTTTCGATCAAAATCTCTATACTTCATTTTTTTACCTTTCATATTCTCCATAAATAAAGCGCTTTCTTTTTTCTTAAAATTTTTAGTTCCTCCAACTAAACAAGTAAAAAGAAAATAACCGACTGAATGAGACCTCCCATTCTTCAAACGTCCACTGCTCTTACTCTCTGACTAAACAGCGGAAAGTTTCCTCCTTTCGCATAATGTCTTTCCCTTATTATACAATAAACTCTGAACTTTATAGCCAAATTGATATAGAATAGATTTTACTTTTAAGAATATTTTAATATTTTAAATTTTCTAAAAGTACTTTCAGGTTTTGGACATAAAAAAGAGAGCTCCTGGGCTCTCTCATTCATCATTTCACATATTTAAAAGGAATCTCACTGCCGCAGAGCCAGTTATAAACTTGGTCATTGACAAAAACATTCATGGCTTCGTGAGCATACTCAGGCATGATGCGATAGGCCTTGTCGCAAGTTAGGCGGTTGTAAATCGCAAACTGGGTAATAGGATAGCAAACATCGTCGTCCAAGCCTGTAATCATCTTGACCTCACCTTTGATACGATGGGCAAGATTTTTCACATCGATGTAGGCAAGGGTCGCCATGATTTCCTCCTCTGTTTCATGGAAGGGATCGTGGAACTTGAAATATCGGAAGAGTTCATCATAGGCTTCACTGGTATTGCCAATCTCAAGCACTCGTCTAAAGTCTGACAAGAAAGGATAGATGGCAACTGTTTTCTGAATCCGAGGATTGAGAGCAGCTGCAACCAAAGCTAAAGCTCCTCCTTGTGAGGCACCATAGCTAGAAAGTCTTTTCTCATCCACCTGAGATAGACTAGCAACAATTTCAACCAACTGGTAAATATCCAGATAAACATCCTTATAAAAGAGATGTTCACGACCTTCCACAGCACCACGGATGATATGCCCCTTAACCGTATTTCCTAGTGGAGAGCGCAAGCCGTCTTGCGAATAGCCCGACTGGCCCCGCACATCCATGGAAACAACACCGTAACCAGCCACAGTGAAGGCCAGCATGTCGGCCCAGTCCCAACCACGTCCCATATAGCCATGGAAATGGAAAATTAGGGGAACTTTCTCCTCACTCTTTGGAAGGACGATTCGTGCATAGACCTTGCCTTCATTAGTTCCTTCAAAAGTAAGTTCATAGCACTTGACTTGGGGAATATGGAAATCTCTTTCCTCCAACTGGTAGGCTGGAAGAGATGAAACTTTTTTCACTTCCTCATCCCAGAAAGCATCAAAATCTTCTGGAACCTCATCCCGTCCTAGATAGGTCTTGATTTCTTCTAACAAAGCTGGATTTTTCATAGCATGCTCCTTTAGTTTTGTAATCGCTATCATAACTCTAGCATATCTAGGAAGGCAATGCAAGAAAGAATGCTAAATAGAAAGTGATTTTAGATTCTCTTTCCTCAAACCTATCGTCTGAAAGTAGTTTTAAAAATAAAAAGAGCGTTTCCGCTCTTTGTTTATCAATAGGTGCTAGCTCCTTTCTCTAGTTTGACGGTTTGGAATTTCTTTTGGTAGGTTACTTTAATAGTCATGTGAGAGTCCTCGTTTCTTTTTGATGACTCTAGTATAAGACCCAAACCTAAAAGCTAGCTTAAGTTTTCCTTAGAGAAAGCTTATACTCAATGAAAATCAAAAAGCAAACAAGGAAACTAGCCGCAGGTTGCTCAAAGCACTGCTTTGAGGTTGTAGATAAGACTGACGAAGTCAGTTACATATATAATCCAAGGCGACGTTGACGTGGTTTGAATTTGATTTTCGAAGAGTATTAATCTAGATGTTCTTTCTTTTCCAGGTGGAGAGCAATCATGCGCCATTCTGGATCCTCTTGCCAGTCTTCTATCGAACTAATGTAGCTGGCAACCTTTCTAGCTTCTTCTAAAATCGGAAAATCTTCAATAATATCCGCCACTTGAAACTCTGGTAACCCAGACTGTCTGGTTCCAAAAATCTCACCAGAACCACGCATTTTCAAATCTTCCTCCGCAAGGACAAATCCATTAGTCGTTTCTGTCATGATGCGCATGCGATCCTTCCCAGAGTCCGTCTTGGGATTAGCCACAAGAACAGCATAGGACTGCTTGTCCCCCCGACCCACACGGCCTCTGAGCTGGTGAAGCTGACTGAGACCGAACCGATCGGCATCCATGATAATCATGACGGTCGCATTGGGAACATTAACCCCAACCTCGATAACCGTCGTCGAAACCAGAATATCCGTCTTTCTCTCTTTGAAATCCTGCATAATCTGGTCTTTTTCATCACTCTTCATCTTACCATGTAGTAGAGCAACCTCTGCCTTTCCTGCAAAATGAGCCGTCAACTCCTCTGATAAGGCAATGGCATTTTTCAAATCCAGAGCTTCAGATTCTTCAATCAAAGGAGAGATGACGTAGGCTTGCGAACCTTTTTGAATTTCCCCCTCTAACCAAGTCAAGACCTGAGACAACTGCTCATGCTTAATCCAGCGCGTCACAATAGGCTTCCGCCCTGCTGGCATCTGGTCGATAATAGAAACATCCATATCTCCAAAGGCTGTGATAGCCAAGGTTCGTGGAATGGGTGTCGCCGTCATCATGAGAACGTCAGGGTTGTCCCCTTTTTCCCGTAAAATACGCCTTTGGCCCACACCAAAACGGTGCTGCTCATCAATGATAATCAAGCCAAGACGAGCATAATCCACCCCATCTTGTATCAGAGCGTGGGTTCCGATAATCAAATCAGCCTCACCCTTGGCAATGGTCTCTAAGACTTCTCTTTTTTCTACAGCTTTCAAGGAACCTGTCAAGAGAGCCAGTTTCAAGTCTGGAAAAAGGTTCTGTAAACTCTCAAAGTGTTGCTCTGCTAGGATTTCTGTTGGCACCATAAGAGCTGCCTGATATCCAGCCGTCACCGCCGCAAACATGGCCAAACCAGCAACCACCGTTTTCCCGCTCCCCACATCTCCTTGCAGGAGACGATTCATGTGGTGGTCGGTCTTCATGTCAGTTAAAATTTCCTGCAAACTCTTTTCCTGAGCTTGAGTCAGGGCAAATGGCAGACTTTCTTTAACAGCCGACACTTTTTCCTGAGACCACTCCAGAACCAGACCACTTCCCTGAACTCTATTTTCAGACTTGAGCGTCTGCAATTGCATTTGGAAATAAAAGAGTTCCTCAAACTTGATACGACGAAGGGCCTGCTTGTATTCTGCTAAATCCTTAGGAAAATGCATGGCACGAACGGCCTGACAACGGGACATGAGTTTGTATTTATCCAGTAAAGACTGGGGAAGATTTTCCTCAATCAAGAGATCCAACCCCTGATCAAAGGCCGCCTTAATAACCTTGACCAGACTGGCCTGACTGATTCCCTGAGCCAGACGATAAACCGGTTGGAGGTCATCCTCAACCTGAGCTAGAACCTTCATACCTGTCAGACTGGCCTTAGCACGGTCCCATTTTCCAAAAACGGCAAGCGTTGCTCCCAACTCTATCTTATCAGATAGATAAGGCTGGTTAAAGAAATTAACCGCAAAAACAACTTCTCCCTGCTTGAGACTAAAACGCAGGCGATTGCGCTTGAAACCATAATACTGGACACTGGCAGGAGTCACGACTTGACCAGACAGGACAGCCTTTTCTCCGTCTTCCAGCTCTAGCACCTGCTTGGTCTTGAAGTCTTCGTAACGGAAAGGAAAGTAGAGCAAGAGGTCTTGCAAGTTTTCAATTCCTAGTTTGGCGTATTTCTCTGCTGACTTTGGTCCCACACCAGGCAAGACATGCAAGGGTTGGTGTAGATTCATGCTCTACTCCTTTCTTTTTAATGATATTCTCTCGGAATGCGGTCGCTGAGGAGGCAAACCACCTCATAGTTAATAGTCCCACGATAGGTCGCTACCTGAGTAGCTGTGATTTCCTTGTCACCGTTTGTGCCGATTAGGGTTACTTTTGTGCCTAGCGGGTAAACCTTAGGCAAACGAATGGTAATTTGGTCCATAGATACTCGTCCGACGATTGGGCAAGCTTGACCATCTACCAAGACAGAGAAATTCTGCATGTCTCGTGTCCAACCATCCGCATAGCCGATTGGCACGGTCGCAATGACTTGCTCGCTATCGGCTTGATAAGTTGCTCCATAGCCCATGCAAGCACCAGCTGAAACTGTCTTGACATGAACCAAGGCAGACTCCAAACTCAAGGCTGGTGTCAAATCATAGGGTAAATCTAAAACCTCTCCGCTAGGATTGAGACCATACATGGCATCTCCCATACGAACCGCATTGAAAATAGTCTCTGCATGCCAGAGAGTCGTTGCCGAGTTGCTGGCATGAACCAGCTCTGGAACTTCCTTCATACTTGCCAAAATAGCTTTAAAGCGTTCTAACTGCTTATTAAAATAGGTATCTGATTCTTCATCTGCAGTAGCAAAGTGGGTAAAAATCCCCTCAACGCGAGCACCATGTTGCTTGAGCAAGTCTTGAGCCTGTTCAGCCTCACCGGCTTCTCTAAAACCAATTCTTCCCATTCCTGAGTCAATCTTGAGGTGAACTGTTAAGCCAGATAAATCTGTCTCCCTAGCTAAGAGCGCTTGAATCCACTCCAGTCCAGCCACAGTCAAGGTGATGTCGTATTCTTTTGCTAGAGCAACAACTTCTAGCTCAGAAACTCCTAAGATGAGAATTTTCTTGTTTATACCTGCTTGACGCAACTCGATAGCTTCATCAATATTGGAAACGCAAAATCCATCAACATCATCTTGAATCGCCGTTGCAACGGCAACTGCCCCATGACCATAGGCATTGGCCTTGACCACTGCCCACTTGAGCGTCCCTTGTGGGATATGAGCCCCCATTTGCTGAATATTTTGTCGAATAGCTCCCATATGAATCAGAGCCTTGGTTGGTCTATGTGGACTAGCTTTCATGATTTTCCTCCAAAATGACACTGGCTGTCACAAACTGATCGGTATGGCTGATAGATAGCCAAATCTTTCCTGAAAATGGTGCATGACTAAAATAGGGAGCCCCGCGTTCATTGTTCAAAATTTCCAAATCCTGAAAGGTCAGTTTGCCAATACCAGTTCCCATAGCCTTGGAAAAGGCCTCCTTAGCAGACCAGCGACCTGCCAAGTATTCAATTTGTCTGCGCCCTTTGAGACTGGCAAAACGCTCCATTTCTTTAGGGGTCAGCACGCGCTTAGCAAAGCCCTCACGTCGTGTAACTGCGTTTTCTATCGAAGCCAATTCTTCGATGTCAATTCCGTGTCCAACTATCATACTCACAAAAGGAGTTGAGATTCCCCCAACTCCATCCTTTTCACTTATTTTGTTAAGGTAGTATAAATTTCTTCTACCAAGGCTACTGTATTTTCCCATCCTAGACAAGGGTCAGTTATGGAACAACCAAAGATCTCTGGTTGATTTTGGCGACCATCTGCTAGGTAAGATTCGATCATAAAGCCTCGAACCGTCTTTTTAATCTTTTCATTCCAGTCACGGTTCAGCAAGGCTTGACGAACAATGCGAATTTGTTCCATATACTGCTTGCCAGAATTGTCATGATTGGTATCGATGATAATGAAGGGATTTTCAAGTCCCATAGTCTCATAACGATTGATGGCATTTAAGAGGGTTTCATAGTAGAAGTTGGGTTCATTTTTACCATATTCGTTCATGGCGCCACGAAGGATCACGTGGGCCAAAGGATTTCCTGAAGTTTCCACTTCTTGGCCGTGGTAAAGGAAGGTTTGCTTGTTTTGAGCCGCATAGATGGCATTAAACATGACCCCAAGATTTCCAGATGTTGGATTTTTCATCCCAACTGGAGCATCAATCCCAGAGGCTACAAAGCGGTGTTCTTGGTCCTCCACTGAACGAGCCCCTACAGCATGGTAGCTGACCAGATCATCAACCAAAACGAGATTTGACGGATAAAGCATCTCATCAGCTGTCGTCAAGCCCGTCTCCGTAATCACACGGTAGTGCAGCTGACGAACAGCCTGCAAACCATTGATGAGACTAGGCGCTTCACTGGTATTTGGCTGATGAATCATGCCCTTATAACCATCTCCATTAGTACGAGGTTTAGCCGTATAGACACGCATCACGATAAAAATTTTATCCGCAATTTTTTTCTGCAAGTCTGCTAAGCGACGAGCATATTCGAGTACTGCTTCTTCATTGTCTGAAGAGCAAGGCCCCATCACCAAAAGGATGCGGTCGTCCTCACCCGAGATGATGGCTGCTAACTCTCTATCGCGGGCTTCTTTTTTTCGCAAGGCTTCAGGTGACAACTGGGTCGCTGCCTTGATTGCTTCAATATCAATTTCTTGACCTTTTTCGATAAATGCCATCTTACTCTCCTAGCGTTTGGTAAATTTCGCGAACAAGCGCTTCTGTGTTGTCCCATCCTAGACACGGATCTGTAATGGACTTACCAAAAACTTCTGGCTCATTTTGACGACCATCTTCTAGATAGGACTCAATCATAAAACCACGAACATATTTCTTGATTTTCTCATTCCAGTCACGGTTAATCAAGGTCTGACGAACGATACGGATTTGATCCATGTACTGCTTACCTGAATTGTCATGATTGGTATCGATGATGATAAAGGGATTTTCCAAGCCCATCTTTTCATACTGATCAATGGTATCCATCAAATTGTCATAGTAGTAGTTAGGAATATTTTTCCCGTATTCATTCAAGGCACCACGAAGAATGGCGTGGGACAATGGATTCCCCGTTGTTTCCACCTCTTTACCGAGGAAGAGGAAACTCTGTTTATTTTGTGCTGCATAAATCCCGTTAAACATGACATTGAGATTTCCAGATGTGGGATTTTTAAATCCTGTTGAAAAGTCTGCTCCACTCGCTACAAAACGGTGCTGTTGATCCTCTACAGAGCGGGCTCTAACAGCCATATAAGAAATCAAATCATCCACCAGCGGAAGATTTTCAGGATAAAGCATCTCATCCGCTGTTGTCATTCCCGTCTCAGTAATCACACGGTAGTGGAGCTGACGAACAGCCTTGATCCCATTGATCAAGCTAGGAGCTTCTGTTGCATTTGGTTGATGAATCAAGCCCTTATAGCCATCCCCATTGGTACGAGGTTTAGCCGTATAGACACGCATGACCATAAAAATACGGTCTTTGACCTCTTCTTGCAAAGCAGATAGACGCTTGGCATACTCGAGAACCGCCTCTTCGTTATCAGATGAACATGGTCCAATCACCAAGAGAATACGCTGGTCTTCCCCACGGATGATGGCTTCCAATTCCTGATCACGTTGATTTTTTCTCGCAAGAGCCGCTCCCTCTAATTTAGACAAGGCGCGAACTTCTTCAATGTTAATTTTAGGACTTTTAGCTTTAAATACCATGATTCATCTCCTTATAAAGCAAACGGACACCAAGCAAAAAATGATTTTTACCAGGTATCCGCCTGTATCTTATCTCATATTATTGTCTCTTACCATGACAGTTCTTGAATTTCTTACCAGATCCACATGGACATTGGTCGTTTCGTCCGATTTGGCTCAAGTCCACATCTGCTGGAAGGTTAGCACGCTGAGCGGCGATATTTCGAGTAGCTGTTGTGCTAATATTAATCTCGGTCTGCGGTCTTTCTTGCTCATGGATTTGTGCTTTCATCATCAAACGAGTCACATCAAACTCAATCGCCCCAATCATATCATTAAACATACGGAAGCCTTCTGCTTGATACTCAACAACTGGGTTATTTTGGGCATATCCACGAAGACCAACAGCATTTCGTAACTGATCAAGAGCATCAATATGATCCGTCCACTTGTTATCCACAACTCGAAGAATCAAAACTTTTTGGAATTCCTTGACTGCGTCCTCATCACGTAATTTTGAGATTTGACTATCGTATACCTTCAAAGCACGTTGGAAGAGTTCATCTTTTATTTCACGATCTGATAAACCAGCTAAATCTTCCTCAGAAATAGAAGCCTCTGGTAGCAGATTGTACTTAGCAAAATTCAAAATAGCTTCGATTTTTTCTTCTTCCTTAGAACGTGAATGAGCATCCACAACTCGTCCGATTGTACGTTTAATCATAGCGTGAATCTCAGGAGCCAAGTCACGGTCAGCAGTGATGACATCATAACGCTGCGCATAGATAATCTCACGCTGTTCGCGCATGACATCATCGTATTGAAGGACTTGTTTACGAGTATCGTAGTTGTTTCCTTCAACACGCTTTTGAGCTGCTTCAACCTGACGCGTTAACATACGTGATTCAATGGCCTCATCAGACATATTGAGACGTTCAAAGACACCTTTCAGACGTTCTGAACCGAAACGTTTCATCAAATCATCTTCAAGAGACAAGTAAAATTGTGACTCACCTGGATCTCCTTGACGTCCGGAACGTCCACGAAGCTGGTTGTCAATACGACGACTCTCGTGGCGCTCAGTACCGATGACACAAAGTCCACCCAACTCACGAACCCCTTCACCGAGCTTGATGTCGGTACCACGACCAGCCATATTAGTTGCAATTGTAACTGCGCCACGTTGACCAGCATTCATGATGATTTGTGCTTCTTTGTAGTGGTTCTTCGCATTCAAAACTTCGTGGGGAATCCCTGCTGCCACTAATTTTTTAGAAATATAATCACTGGTTTCAACGGCAACTGTACCAACTAAAACTGGCTGTCCTTTTTGGTAACGAACTTTGACATCCTCAACAACGGCATTAAATTTTGCTTCGATGCTAGCATAGAGAAGGTCTGGATGGTCAATACGCTGAACAGGGCGGTTAGTTGGGATTGGAATCACGCGAATGTTATAAATCTCACGAAATTCTTCTTCTTCAGTCTTACCAGTACCAGTCATACCAGACAACTTCTTATACATACGAAATAGATTCTGGTAAGTAATAGAGGCTGAAGTTTTTGTTTCGTCTTGAATTGGAACACCCTCTTTGGCTTCAATTGCTTGGTGCAATCCGTCAGAATAACGACGACCTTCCATAGTACGACCTGTAAATTGATCGACAATCAGGATTTCCTGCTCTTCACTGACCACATAGTCAATATCAAGAAGCATGATGTAGTTAGCTCGAAGAGAATTATCAATAAAATGAGTCAAAGCTACATTTTCGATATCATAAAGATTTTCCAGTCTAAAATAACTTTCGGCCTTATCAATACCTGAATCAGACAAACCGATTGCCTTAGATTGAATGTCAATGATATAATCTTCTTTATCTAACGATTTGACAAAACTATCAGCCATGTGATACAGCTGGCTCGTTTCAACAGCATTGGCACCGGATACAATCAATGGTGTACGCGCCTCGTCAATCAAAATCGAATCTACCTCGTCAACCAAGGCATAGTTGAGTGGACGTTGTACCATATTTTCAGCTCGAACAACCATGTTATCACGCAGGTAGTCAAAACCAATCTCAGAGTTAGTTGAGTAGGTGATATCACAAGCATAGGCTTCTCTTTTTTCCATTGGAGATTTAGCCGCTAAGTTAATTCCTACTGATAAACCAAGCCATGAATAGAGTTCACCCATTTCAGTCGCATCACGTTCTGACAGGTATTCATTGACCGTTACAACGTGTACTCCTTTTCCAGACAAGGCATTCAGATACACTGGCATGGTCGCTGTCAGGGTTTTTCCTTCCCCTGTACGCATTTCAGGTACATCACCGTGGTGAAGGACAATCCCCCCCATAATCTGAACCTTATATGGGAAAAGACCTAAGACACGTTTAGCCCCTTCACGGACAACTGCAAATGCTTCGTACAGAAGTTGATCTAGCGTTTCACCATTTGCATAGCGTTCCTTAAATTCAACTGTTTTTGCTTGTAGTTCTTCATCGGTCAAGGCTGCCATTTCGTCCTCATAGGACATGACCTTTTCTGCCATTTTTTCTAATTTTCTTATTTCACCTTTATCATTTTCGATGATTTTTTTTAAAATATTAGCCATTGTTTTCCTTACTTTTAATTCTGAAGATTTTAGAAAGTTCTTTTAATTGTAGCATATTTACTCTTATTTTTCAAGAAAAAATCCCTGTTTTCAAGGGAAACGAACTAGAAGATAGTCTAGAAGGCCATGTCAAAAATTGTTCTAAAGGTGTGTACCTCCCCAAAAGGTTAGATAGAAAAAATCTAACTTCCGGAGTGCGGTACAAACGTTGTTTTCACCGGAGTATCATACAAGTTCATAGACTTCTTTTAAAAATTTAGAAAAAGAAACGGCCCCTTTAATAATGAAAAATCCTCCTATCCACTCGGTCGCTGAAAGCGTGCCCATCACTCCACCAAGAATAAATAAAATAGAAGGCAGCTTTCGAAGTTGTTGGTCTTCTTCAAAATAGATTAACATAAAGGTGCCTAATGCAATCATCAAAATCTTAAAAAATGTCAGGAGCAAGGAAAAAGCAATCGTGACGACCAGTATTTTTGAAGGATCTTTATAAATAACAGCCCCAGCATAGGATAGTAAAAATCTTAGAACGGGTCCCAAAAGCAAGGCAATCCCTGCTATCATACCCAGCTTCCAATTGAGTCGAACTAATCTATTTATCTCCATAAGAACCTCCTCTGTCGTAGCTATCATTCTACCATATTTATCTCAGAAACAAAAGACCTTCTCAAGATACGAACAAATATCATCCCCGATTTCTAACTTAATCCCTTGCATTCAAAAAGAGGGGCTTCCGCCCCCCTCTTTATCGGATACATAATATCTATTGGAGATTTATTCGCTACAAATAGTAGTGAGTCCCTGATACTACGTGTCAAAAAAACTTGATATATCGCATTTTATCATAGATATACTTACTGACTTTCATCCTTAAATTGAATTTTTTCTCAGCTTCATATAACTTATTTTTCTTCAAATCCTTCTGCGACAGCGTCTGCAAAGTTTTCTTCTACGATGCTTGCACAGTGGTCACAGATGACTGCATGGTAGCTGCGTTCTGCTGTTGTTGGGTCGATACGACGGCAACGGTCACACACTTCACCTGCAGCGCGTTCAACTGTGAAGGCTACATCTTCAAAACTTACTGCACTCTCTGGAGCTGGTCCTTCTGCGATGGTCAATTCTGACACGATCAAAAGTTGAGCTACATTGCTGTCCACTGCTCCAAGCAGAGTTTTCACCACTTCATTTGGATAAACTGTCAAGTGTGCTTCAAGCGATTTACCAATCACTTTGGCATTACGGGCTTCTTCCAGAGCTTTTTGAGCTTGTCCGCGGAAGTCCATGAAGGCTACCCAAGTATCCAAGATTTCTTCCTGGTTAGCAAATGTTTGAGCTTCTGGCAATTCTGACAACTGAACAAAGTCTTCTGCTTCATGCTCTAGATAAGACCAGATTTCTTCCGCTGTGTGAGGAAGGATTGGTGTCAAGAGTTTGGTGATTTTGACAAGAATGTCATAGAAGACAGTCTGCATTTGACGACGTTCGAGTGATTTGGCACCTTCGATGTAGACAACATCTTTGGCAAAGTCAAGGTAGAAGGCTGACAAGTCAACGTTGATAAAGTTCACCAAGGCCTTGTAGATTGTCAAAAATTCAAAATCAGCATAAGCATCACGAATCGTCTTGACAAGCTGGTTAAAGCGGATGGTCATGTACTTATCAACGGAACGAAGTTCATCGTAAGCGACTGCGTCTTGAGCTGGGTTAAAGTCAGATGTATTGGCAATCAAGAAACGAAGGGTGTTACGGATCTTACGGTAAGTTTCAGAGACTTGGCTCAAGATATCCATAGAGATACGCACGTCGTTGCTTGAGTCAACACTTGTTACCCAGAGACGCAAGATTTCCGCACCGAATTGTTTTTCAACATCGCTTGGAGCAATGGTATTCCCAAGGGATTTAGACATCTTCTCACCTTTACCATCAAGGGCAAATCCTTGTGACAAGATTTGTTTGTAAGGAGCAACGCCATGGTTAGCAACAGATGTGATAAGTGATGAGTTGAACCAACCACGGTACTGGTCAGAACCTTCAAGGTAAAGATCTGCTGGATATTTGAGTTCTGGACGGTTGACCACTACTCCATTCCATGATGAACCTGAGTCAAACCATACATCCATGATATCTGTTTCTTTCTTGAACTCGCCATTTGGTGAACCTGGATGAGTAAATCCTTCTGGCAAGAGGTCCTTAGCATCACGTTCCCACCAGATGATAGAACCGTGTTCCTCAAAGAGTTGAGCTACATGTTCAATAGTCTCAGCAGTCATGATTGGCGTTCCGTCTTCAGCATAGAAGATAGGAAGGGGAACTCCCCAAGCACGTTGACGAGAGATAACCCAGTCGCCACGGTCACGAATCATATTGTAAAGACGAACTTTACCCCATTCTGAGTGGAACTTCACTTTTTCAATTTCATCCAAGATTTCTTGGCGGAATTTAGATACAGAGGCAAACCATTGTGGTACTGCACGCCAGATGATTGGTTTTTTCGTACGCCAGTCAAATGGGTAAGAGTGAGAGATTTCTTCTTGGGCAAGAAGGAGGTTACCAAGTTTTTCGATAACAGTTGGAACCACCTTGTCATAGAATTGACCCGCAAAATCAGGACCAGCATTTTCCATCATGATCCCGCGTTCGTTTACAGTTACAGCAACTTCAAGACCATTAGCAACACCGACATTGTAGTCATCCTCACCAAAACCAGGGGCTGTATGGACAATACCTGTACCAGAGTCAGTCGTAACGTGGTCACCAAGGATCACCAGCTCATCTACAGCTGTATCCCATGGGTGGACTGTCACAATGTGGTTCAATTCTTGACCACGGTAGGTCGCCAAGACTTGCACATCAGCCCAACCAAATTTCTCAGACAAACTGTTCAACAATTCTGAAGCAACCACAAACTTACGAGATTCACCGGCTGGTTGAACGACTACGTAGTCAATATCCGCTCCAACAGTCAAGCCACGAGAAGCTGTGATGGTAAATGGAGTAGTTGTCCAAACAACGATGTAAGTATCTGTATCTAGGACACCTTTCCCGTCTTTGACGCGGTTAGCATAGTAAAGGGAAGTTGAAAGCAAGTCATGGTACTCAATTTCTGCTTCAGCAAGGGCTGACTCAGATGACCATGACCAGTAAACTGGCTTGGCACCACGGTAGATGTAGCCTTTCTTAGCCATTTCTCCGAAGACACGGATCTGAGCTGCTTCATAGTCCGGAGTCAAGGTCACATAAGGATTTTCCCAGTCACCAGAAACACCCAAACGTTTAAAGTCTTCACGTTGTTTATCAACTTGAGAAAGAGCGTACTCGCGGCAAAGTTTCAAGTACTCAACCAAGTCCATTTCTTTGCGTTTGACACCTTGTTTTGCCAAAACTTGCTCGATTGGGAGACCATGAGTATCCCAACCTGGAATATAAGGCGCATAGAATCCTGACATAGACTTAGAACGAACAATAATATCTTTAGAAATCTTGTTCATGGCATGTCCAACATGAATATTTCCGTTTGCATACGGAGGTCCATCATGCAAGGTGAAATGTGGTTTTCCTTGATTCAATTCTTGACGACGTTGGTAAAGTTTTGCTTCTTCCCATTCTTTTTGCCAAACTGGTTCTTTAGTTGGAAGACCAGCACGCATAGGAAAGTCTGTTTTCCCTAGATTGAGGGTTTCTTTAAGTTTCATTGTTACTCCTTTAATTTAAATTGACAAAATAAAAACCACGATTCGCAAAAAGGACGAAAATCGTGGTACCACCTTTGTTCGAAAAAAGACAAAGTCTCTTTTCCTCTTTTCCCGTAACGTGGGGAACGTCCAGTCTTACTGCTTTCAGACTGGATTACTTGAGAGGATAATCTAACCACTAGGGATTGCAGGACTCTCACCATCTCCTACTCGCTGAAAATATAGTTGGTTCGATCTTGTTCTCACATTTTATACTTATAAAATCGAAACAGATTCTTTTTTTGATTTCTTTTCTTTAGAATCTGACTGGGCTTCAACAATTGCCTCTATAGAGTCCTCTAAAGAAGGTGTGCTAACATCTTCATCTTCTTTTTGTTCTTCCTCTAATCCAGCTAATTCTTTACTGCTCGCCTCAATACGAGCTTGCAATTCCGCCATTTCCTCAGGAGAAAATTGACGTGTCACATCAATTGGGTCTTCTTCAGGTTGAGAAGGAAGCTTTTCGCCTAAAACTTCGCTCACAACTTCTTTGAAAGCTTCATCACTTGTTTGAAGATAAGTTGCCGTAGGCTTCAAAATATCTTCCCAATCTGGTGATTCAACAATTGCCAACTGACTTTCAATTGTTGATTTGAGACGTTGATGGAATACACGACTCTTGTTTTTCAATTCTTCTGTCTCTACAGCCACTTTTTTAGCATTATCTGCTGCTTGGCGTAAAATTTCATTAGCCCTATACTTAGCCTCATCTAAAAGGCGCTCTGCATCTTGTTCAGCTTGTTTAATAATATTATTTGAACGTTCCTGAGCTGCCTGTTTTACCCTTTCAGCTGTATCTTGAGCAATCAAAACAGATTGACTCAAAGAATTTTTCATCTCATCAAAGTAAGATAAGCGCTCTTCTAAACTTTTAATCTGTCTTTCCTTATCATGATTGCTACGAACTAACTCCTCATAATCACGTACAACAATATCAAGGAATTCATTAACTTCTTCTGGATCTAAACCTCTAAATTTTGTACCAAAGGTTTTATCTTTAATTTCTAACGATGTAATTGGCATACTTTTCCTCACTTACTTAATAAAAAATAGAATCATTCATTGCCTCTGGTTCTTGCTCTTGGTTGTTTGTTACTGTTCTCTTAGGAATATCATTAGTATAATAGGAAAGACGTTCTTCTAATCGTTTAATATAGCATTCTGTCTCATCCTTGTAACGGGTTAATTCCTCGTAATCAATATATATCTTATCTAAAAATTCGTCAACTTCTTTCGTATCGTAGCCTAGGAATTTTGTTGAGAAAGTTTTATCAACAATATCTTGTGATGTAATTGGCATACTTTTCCTCACTTACTTAATAATAATTGAATGCTTAATTTTATCTTGTCTTTTTTTGTCTGTCCATTGTCTTTGACAATTTTTAGACGACCAAACTTTCTCACACTGATCAAATCCCCAACTGCAACCTGGTAGTCACTTTTTTCAACCAGATGATAGTTTACCTGGACAGATTTTTTTTCTATCAGTTGACTGGCTTGATTTCTAGATAATTTCAAGGCACTTGATAAGAGAGCATCCAATCGAAAACTCGAAACTAAAATTTCTCGTTCTCTATAATCAATTTTAGACAAAATCCTATCGGTAAAAGGACGTTCCTCCAGCGATACAGGAAGTTTGCCAATCTTTCTTATCCCATCCTGAAAGAGAGGAATAAACTTACGATTGACAAAAATCTGTGCTCTCTTTTCATCTACCAAGATATCACCAAATAATTTACGATCAATTCCTAGCTGATTGATGATAGTTCCCAATATCTTTCCATGAGTCAGTTGTTCAAATTTACTTGAATAGCTAATATCTAATAAGGCTATCTCAAAATCTGCTATCTCAGGTTCAAAATAATCTGGATAGAGAAGAACTCGAACCGACTCTGTTTGAAGGAAATCACCGCTACTTTGACAAGCAATCCCATAAGTTCCAGCTAGAATCCTTAATATCTGTTCCTGATGAGGATTGATAAAAGAAGTAAGTACAGGTGTATACGTGTCTTCTACTCGTTTTATCCATTCCAACCCCTTATCAATAAAAGGAATATCATCATTTGAAAAGTGCTGATAAATGGCTCGATTTACTGTCATAGTAATAGTACTAGTTGTGTTAAGAGATTTCCAACAAACTGAATAAGAATCAGCGCAGCCCAAACCGTAAAATCAAGACCAGCAAATTGTAGATTGAGCTTACGAAGTGGTTCAATAACTGGACGCACAAGGCGAATGATTAAGCGACCTAATGAACTATCGTAGGCATTAGGAAACCAAGAAAGTAAAACAAAAGCTAGAAGAATGAAGGAATAGATGTTCACAGCATTTTGGATTAAGTGAATTAGAAAAAACATTATCTTGCTCTATTTCGCTTAATATCAAAACCAAATTCAGCATTTTGTGAATCATCCGACAATTTAATATCTTCAATATTTACAACTACATTGACTGGTGTCAACAAATACATCGTACTCGCAACTTTTTTCATATTACCAGCCAAAACATGACGTGCACCATCAAGATAGTCTAAGCAACGACGTGCTTGAACTTCCGTCATGTACTGAAAATCAATCAGGATACTTTCATTCCCAGTTAATAGGTCGACAATCACTGTTGCATCTTCATACTTTCTAGGATAACGAACTTCAATGATTACTTTTCCATCTGTACGGTGATTTTGCATAGCTAGTTCCTTTTGACGTTCATGCAAGCGAGTGATATTGGCATCTTTTGATGTACTTGCTTGGGACTGTACTGGCAATTCCTTAGAAGTTGAAATTGGTGAAACAACCACTTCATCTTGTTGAGATTCATAGCGAGGTGTTGTTTCTTCTCCATCTTCTGTAAAATAATCTATAAATTTATCAAATTTATCTTTTAAAGACATGAGTCTCTCCTATTTAAAAAAAGCTGTGCCAATTCGAACAAAAGTCGAGCCGAACTGAATCGCATCTTCATAATCGCGACTCATTCCCATACTTAACTCTGTCATAGGCATGTTAGGGATTTGTTTTTCTCTAATTTCTGCTTGCAGTTCTTGTGTTTTTTTGAAAATCGTTCTCAATTCATCCGTATCTGCCTCAAGAGGAGCCATGGTCATTAGACCAACATATTCAATTCGATCTAACTGAGCTAAGTCAGCTAATTGCTCCAGCAAGGCTTCTTTGGAAAACCCGTGTTTAGTTTCCTCGCCAGAAATATTGACCTGTAAAAAGCACTTAATCGTACGATTCGTTCTTTTTTGAATTTCTTGAGCAAGCTTGAGAGAATCTAGAGCATGGAAATAGTCTACAAAAGAAATGACATCCTTTACCTTACGCCTCTGGAGCGTTCCAATCAAATGCCAGGTAACAGGTCGATCTTTCAAAGCCTGATATTTTTCCAAAAATTTATCAACACGATTTTCACCAATATGATGAACACCAAGCGGAAGCAATGCTTCCGCTGTTTCTATATCTACATATTTTGTGACAGCAATCACTGAAACTGAATCTAAATCACGATTTGCTTTTTGACTAGCATCCGCGATTTGCTGAAAAATTAATTCCGTATTTTTTTTCAAATTCATTTTTTAACGATTCTTGAAAAATGGAGGTGTATCCAACTCATCCTCATCTTGAGAAACAGGTACTTCAAATCGTTCTACAGGTGACACGACTGAATCAGTTGGGCGAACGATTGACTCACGACGTAAATCCCAGTCACCAAATGCAGATGTTTGGTTGGTTTCATAACGGCGCGAGTTCGGTTTTGCAACTTCTGCGGTGTCCTCTAAATCAAAGTGACGGTCAAATGTGTGTGAATGCGGAGTTCTAGAAACTTCTCTACGAGCTGCTTGCTTAACTGGAGAACCAACAACTTTGTCTACACGTTCTTGGCGAACACCTGTCGCTACAACTGTAACACGAATTTCGTCCTTCATACTTTCATCGATTGATGTTCCAAGCCAGATGTTTACTCCTTGACCAGCTGCTTGATTGACAATTTCAGAAGCCTCTTCTGCTTCAATCAAAGTCAAGTCAAGACCACCAGTAACGTTGACAATGACATCTTCAGCACCGTCAATGGTTGTTTCAAGAAGTGGTGAGTAAATCGCTTTACGAGCTGCTTCAACGACACGCTCTTCTCCACTACCAACACCGATCCCCATAAGGGCATTCCCTTTGTTTGCCATTACAGTTTTTACGTCAGCAAAGTCAAGGTTAATCAATCCTGGGTTGGTAATCAAGTCAGTAATCCCTTGAACACCTTGGCGAAGAACGTTATCTGCTTCGCTAAGAGCTTCAAGAAGCGGGGTCTTCTTGTCAACAATTTCAAGCAAATTGTTGTTTGAAATAATCAACAAAGTATCAACATGTTCGCGAAGTTCGTTGATTCCTTCCACAGCGTACTGACCACGTTTGCTTCCTTCAAATCCGAAAGGACGTGTCACAACACCTACTGTAAGGGCACCAAGATCTTTAGCAATACGCGCAATAACAGGAGCAGCACCTGTACCAGATCCACCACCCATACCAGCAGTGATAAAGACCATGTCTGCACCACTAAGGGCTTCGGTCAGAGCCTCTTCGCTTTCCTCAGCAGCTTTACGACCAACTTCAGGACGACCTCCAGCACCCAAACCACGAGTCAATTTTGGTCCGAGTTGGATTACTGTTTCAGCTTTTGTACTGCTAAGAGCCTGTACATCTGTATTTGCTGCGATGAATTCAACCCCCGCAACACCTTCGTCGATCATACGGTTAATAGCATTACCACCGCCTCCACCGACACCAATTACTTTAATGATTGCGCCTTGAGAAGCCGCTGTATCAAATGAAAATGTCATAGTTTCTTTTCCTCTTTTATTCGTCAAACATGCTTCCGATTAAGCTACGGAAACGCTCTGTTAATTTCGGTTTATTTTGAGAAGTTACTTGGAACTCATCTTTAGGAGCAACCGTTCCTTCCTGAGCATTTTCAGCCACTGTTGGAGCAGGCTGTACAGGAGTAGGTTGTGAGATTGGAGTTACACTCTGAGTAGGCACCCCAAAACTAATTGGTTTTTGACGAAGAAATTCATCTCCTTTAACCGCCTTTTGAGCAATACGATTTACTTCTGTCAATTTACCTGCAAATTCAGACAAGCTAATCACGTGTGCAAAAGCAGGATTTCGAATACCAACTTGATTTGGTACATAGAGTTTCACTCGTACCCCAAATACTTCTTGAGCTAATTCAACAATCCCTGGCAAAATGGCATTCCCACCAATCAAAACAATCCCTCCAGGCAAATCCAACAAGTGGCGTCTATCCAACTCTTGTTTGATTTGATCGAAGATATGCTTAATACGCGCTGAAATGATTTCTGCTAAGTAGCTTTCTGTTATCTCAACAGGCTCAACCTCACCGATCACTTCAACTTGAAAAGTCTCATTTCCTGCTAACGGCACATAAGCTTCACCATAGTTTTGTTTTAGACTTTCAGCAATTCGTTTAGAAGTTTTCAAGACTTTAGAAATATCTTTTGTAACATAGTCTCCACCTTCTTGGTAGATATTTGTGAACTGCAATTCTTGATTGCGGATAGTTGCTACTGTAGTCTGTCCACCACCCATATCAATCACTGTTGCACCAAATTCACGTTCTCCCTCATTGAGGACAGAATTTACAATTGCTAGTGGAGAAATGATAACATTTTCTACCTGAACTCCTACACGTTCGACAGTCTTGCGAAGATTGTGGAGAATGGTACGAGGCCCTGTGTAAAGCAAGCCACGCATTTCCAAACGGACACCCATCATTCCACGAGGATCACGGATTCCTTGGAAGCCATCCACGATAAACTCTTCGGGAATAAAAGTAATGACTTCACGATCAGGTGTCATGCTCTTAGTCAAAGCTGATTTGACAACATTTTCCACATCTTGATCTGTAATTTCTTTTGTATCTGAGGTAACGGGAATCATTCCTTGTGTTGGCTCTACCTGCAAGAGATTCGCGGGAAGTCCAACGTTTACAGACTTAATCGAAATCCCTGCTTTCTCTTCAGCCTGGGAAATTGCCGATTTAATTGCCGAAGCAGCAGCCTCAATATCAACAATGATTCCGTCTTTGACACCCTTACTTTTGGCATTACTAACGCCAATCACATTTACTTCACCATCTCTAAGTTCAGCAACCAGTACTTTGATGGAACTAGTTCCGATATCTAAGCCTGTAAAAAAACCATCTCTAGTCATTACATCGCGTCCTCTCTGTCTTCCAAGTTTCTCACTTCTATTTTAATAACTGTAATAGGGCACAGCTATTCACAAAATATTATAACACAAAAAATCCAATCGTGCTTAGTTTTTCATAAATTTCCTCAAGGTTTTTGTAAAAATCTTTTTTGCTTCTTTTATGAAAATAAATCAAGTCCTTGCTTAGAAAAAAGCATTCGCGTTGTATTCACTAAAAAGAGAAGATCTTCTTAGACCTTCTCTTGAATCATCTTTTCTGCTCTTTGTTGTAAAAAAACTTCTAATACTTTTGCAGTCAAACCGATGGCTACTACCAATACACTTGACACGATGATGTAATTTGCTAATGGGCCATGATTCCCAACAATTGGTGGTTTCGTTAAAAATCCATAGTCCCCACCTACAACTAAGTTGACAAACCATATCAAGCCATTTAAGGCGAAAGTAATCCCCACCACATTCTTCAAATCAAGAAGGGAAGGTTGATAGTTTCTAAACAAGTATAGGAGCGCATTTCCTAAAAGGGCAACATGTCCGATAATGAAGGACAAAATGGTTACGTGTGGAAATGGGTAGGGATCAAAGAGTGGGTAAGCCAGTGCTGCTGTTGCTCCAAAAGTTCCTAAAAGAGCAAAGTACTGTTTGTACTTGGATGTCCCTGGAATCAAGAGCATCACAAACATGGCGATACGGCAATGATAGAAGGGCAAACTTTCTGATAGAGGCATGAGATTCCCCCAATACCAGCTATACAGAACAATCAGTTGAATAGACTGAAGAATCTGAATAAAACGCTGGTAAGCCACTTTATCGCGAAAGCGATAAGAAGCATAGAAAGTAAGAGCCAGTAAACATATCAAACCAATGTACCAGTGAAGTTCAAACTGGGGCGGTTCTGATATCTGTGTGGTAAATAATTTATCCCACAAATTCATATTCTATTCCTCGTTCATCTAGCTAGAGGCAGTAAAAAATTCACTTTCTCCAGCTTTTAAATTTTTTGAAAAAACTTGATTCTATGACATGCATAGAACACTTGCGTCTTAAATTCGCAACCTATTATATCATTTGTATTGCAGAAATGCACCTTGCAGATACCCTTTTTTGATTTGTCGACTTCTCTAGCATAAACTAATCAACATATTGGTCTCTTTGTCCTTTATAAACCTGCCAAAGAATCTCCATTTGCTCCTTGGTGATGCGTTTTTCAGATAAGACTGGCAATTGGTCAATGGCAAAAAATTGAAGCTCAGCAATTTCTTGATTCTCTTGAAATTGTCCATCAAGAAGCTTACATTCAAAGACAAACTTTGCATATTGTTTGCTCTGTAGTTGGAAACGATTGGTATCAAAAACTGCAAGTAACCTTTCAGCTTTTGCTGTAAAACCGGCTTCTTCTTCAATTTCTTTAAGAATATTTTCGGTTGGAGAATAGCCGACTTCACCAAAACCACCTGGCAAAGCCCAACTTTCCTCTCCTTGTCCCCTAACCAGACAAATCTTCTCGCCCTCAACAATCCAAGCACGGACGTCCATCAGAGGAGTTGCATAAGCGGAAGTTGGTTTCAAGACTTCTCCCACTTCTTCTGCATCGAGGTCTGATACCTGATTCAACATTTCAGATAACAGGATTCGCAAGTCCTCGTATCGCTCACAGTCAAAAGGATCTTTTGTAAAGGTTAATCCAGTATCCGTAATAGCTAGCATTCTTTGCAGATACTTGGCAAAATCACTTGCATTCATTTTCTAAACTTTCTACCAACTTGGCTAGATTCATGGAGTTAGAGCCTTTGAGCAAGATTTGGTCATTGGCACCGAGGCTTTCCTTAACCTGCTTGACTAGGTCTTCAAATTGGTCCTCATTGGCTGTTTTTTTGAAGTAATAAACGTGGCCGATTGGAAACATTTGACTAGCTAGCTGGCCTAATTCCTCAATATCTTCTCCGTAGAAAATAACGGTATCCAGCACATCTGGCGATAGGCTCAAAATCATCTGGTTATGGAGTTGGATAGACTGGTCGCCGAGTTCCTTCATATCCGCCAAAACCGCAATTTTCTTGCCTCCTTCGTTGGCTGGAATAGCAGAGAAAGTCTCTAAAATTAGCTTCATAGCAGTTGGATTGGCATTGTATACATCTGACAGGATGTCTGCTCCATTGGCAGCTTTCTTCCACTCGGTACGGTTACGAGTCAATTCAAGATTTTGAAAAGCCAAACGAATTTGCTCCTCTGAAACTCCTTCTTTGAGAGCCACGTAAGCAGCTATCATGGCATTGGTGGCATTGTACTTACCAGTTACTGGCAAATCGAGGGTTTGTTCCAAAAAATTAGCCTTAAAGGTCAGACTATCCTTGCGCTCAATCAAGTCTGTAATTTCCAGCTCTGCTCCTTGCCCAAAACGGACCACTTTTTTATCTGTAGGCAAGTAGTTCTCTACAATCGGGTCAGTTGGTGCCAAGAGCAAAGAACCTGGTGCCATACCGTCTGCAATTTGCATCTTCCCTTTAGCAATTTCTGAACGGTCTTTGAAAAAGGCCAAATGAGCTTCTCCAACCAAGGTCACGATGGCTGTCTTAGGATGAGCCAATTCAGACAAGAGATGGATATCCCCCAAGTGATCCTGCCCCATCTCCAAGACCAACTTTTCTGTTCCTTCAGGCATATGGAGAACTGTGTAGGGAAGACCAATCTCATTATTGTAGTTGCCTTGTGTCTTGTAAGTTTTGTAGGTTGTTGACAGTAAATGCGCCAGCATATCCTTGGTCGTTGTCTTGCCGTTTGAACCTGTGACAGCAAAGACATCAACTCCCATTTTTTCAAGATAGTAAGCAGCCAGGGTTTGAAAGGCAGTCAAGACGTCGTCTACTAGAATGTAGGGATGATTTACAACCTCTTTCTCAGACAAAGTTACAGCAGCACCATTTTCAAAAGCTGTTTCGATAAACTCATGACCGTCACGCGCGCCCTTGAGCGGAACAAATAAATCCCCAGCAGTAATCAAACGACTATCAAATTCAGCCTTTTCCAACTGAGCATCCGCAAAGAGAGTGACATCATTTTTAGCTCCTACAACTTGAGCCACTTCATGGATTGTTAATTTCATTTCTACTCCTTTAAAAAGGGTTGAAGTCCGAGAACTCTAGTCACCTTGCGGTGATGGTTCTGGCTCCTACCCTCTCTTTCATTTTTATAGCAAATGCGCTTCGCGCTTGTCAAAACTTTCTTTAGCAAGATCAACCAAACGCTCGATTAGTTCTGGGTAGCTGATTCCCATATTGTCCCACAGTAGTGGATACATAGACCACTGGGTGAAACCTGGCATGGTATTGAGCTCGTTTAGGAAAATCTCGCCCTTATCCGTATAGAAGAAATCGCAACGAGAGAGACCGAGGCCACCAATCGCACGGAAGGCTGTTTCAGCATTTTGACGCATAACAGCAACCACGTCATCACTGATTTTAGCCGGAATGTCCATGGTAATCTTGTTGTCAATATACTTGGCATCATAGTCATAAAAGGCAACATCCTTGACAACTTCACCAGGAAGTGTGCTCTTGACATCGTAGTTACCCAAGAGGCCAACCTCGATTTCACGCGCATTCACCCCTTGCTCTACCAAGACACGGCTGTCATATTGGAAGGCCAACTCTAATGCTTTACGGAGTTCCTCTTGGTTTTCAGACTTAGAAATACCGACACTTGAACCCATGTTTGACGGCTTCGTGAAGACTGGATAAGTCAATTTTTCTTCAACTTCAGCGATTTTAGAAGTCACATCATCACCTTCGACGATGGCCACATAGGGAACTTGGGCAATCCCTGCAGATTCTAAAACACGCTTGGTCGTGATTTTATCCATAGCAAGGCTGGATGACAAGATGTTACAACCAACGTAAGGCATTTTCAAAACTTCTAAGAATCCTTGAACTGAACCATCTTCCCCCATCGGACCATGAAGAACTGGAAAGGCCACTGCACCTTCTTCGTAGATGGCACTGGGCGCTATTTTCTTGTCCCAGTCAATAGTCGCATTGGTCATGAGACGATCCTCTTGACCTGGAGTCTGGCTAAATTCTTGCGTTTTGATAAAGTCACCTGACTGGCTGATGAAGAAAGTCTTGACTGTGAAACGGTCGTAGTTGACCGCACGCATCACACTTTCAGCTGAAAGGACAGAGACTTCACGCTCTGCACTCCGCCCACCGTATAAAAGAATAATCGTTTGTTTCATATTGTTTGTCCTAATTCTAATAGAATACTCGTTCTTTAGTATATCATATTTGCTTCTTTTTTGAAACTTGTATCTAAAAAAGCCCTCATTTGAGAGCTGAAATTTTACCTATCCACCACTTGAGCTTCAAAATGCACTGGTTTGTCGTCTACATTGGTGATGGTGATCGTGTAGGGCTCGTTATTAGTCACATTAAAAACTTTCTCCCCCTGGTAGCTGACAACAATTCCATCCTGCACTAATTTAATATCTTTTTGATTATTGGGTAACTCTTCATCAGCATCTTCTGAATGATGGCTTCGAACAAGTTTTTGCCCTTCAACATCATAAAAAATATCGCCATGCATCTCAAACCAAACTCCTGAACCTGATAATTTAAGCCTATTAGTATCTCTTTTTTTCAAGATTAATTCTGAGTAGTATTCTGCATCTTGTATCCGAGGATTTACTGCGAAGTTTACCGACTCTCCTGGCTGCAGAGTATATTTACCAAGCTTTTGTGCCCATAGATAAAACAGAAAACTTGCTGCTAGGACTACAACAAGTACTAAACTACAACCTAAATTCCAATTCGATTTTTTCTTTATGCTCATTTGTAACTCTCCTTATGGTCATCATACCTTTTGGGAACTCTATCGATTCTGCAAAATTTCGTTCTCTTTCCTTTTTCTAAGCTGACCCGACCACCTGATAAACTGCAACAATACTATCATACGAAGAATCAAATAGACCAAACGAAGGATTTTCATCTTTCCAAGAGCTGATAAGAAGTTTTCCCTTGCATTCCCCACTTCTTCAACTAACTGTTCAACCGTCTTACCTGTTTCCTCTTTAATAGCAACTGCATTCTTTGAAATCAAATAATAATTTTGTTCTAATCTGCTGATATAGGCTTTGGAAATTGGATCGTCTAAGAAAAAATATACTCTATCAGCATACTCATCCTGAGACAGCGTATAGTAAACTTCAGCTTCACTCTCCCATTTTTTAGGAAAACTAGTTATTCTAATATTTCCATAGTCTAAATGCATCATTCCAACTAAAACGTCATTAGTCCATTCTTCCGCATAGTGGTATAATTTCATTTTCTTATCTACCATTGGCCAAACCATCACATACCGACCATGCATGAATTCCTTAGTCAATGCAGAGTTACTTGCCAAACTGGTCGCACCAATCTCATATACTGACCAAATAAGAACTATAATCATTAAGACAGCTTGAGTTGGTTTGTTTTTATAATAGTTTCTTATTCTTTTTAACATTTTACTCTCCAACTGCGGGATTAGGTTTATTTAAATCTTTTTTTGAAATTTTGACTAGTATTCGCCACTAGATCCTCTCTTGCATATCCGAAAGTAACAAGCTAATTGTTACTATCAGAGTAAATAAAGATCCTTTACCAAACTATTGCAACAACTGAGGCCTAGTTTACGATTCTTAAATCTACCGATCCACCACTTGAGCTTCAAAGTGAGCTAGCTTGTCGTCTACATTGGTGATGGTGATCGTGTAGGGAGTTACTTCCGTCACCCCAAGTACTTCCTTTATTTCTCCTTGAACCACTATTCCATCACTTTCTAAATAGATACTTTTACTCTTATCATTTGGTAAGTCTTTGCGCTCTGTGCCATCTTTGGAAATAATAATCTCAGTTATTGACTGCTTCTCGACATTATAAACTGTATTACTACCTTTCATACCCCATCCTTTTCGGCCCGATAGTTTTACTTTGGCATCATCCTTTTTTTCTAAAATCAATTCCGAATTATACTCCAGCTGCTCTGTTTTAGAAAAAACTTTCAATTCAACACTTTGACCTGGTTGCAGAGTGTACTTACCAGCATTTAAAACCACACAAATAAAAACTGCCGCAAACGAACCATACAACAATCCGATGGCCATTCTTGAGGGACTGCTTTTAAAGTGCCATAAAAGTAGAAATAAAGACACAATAAATAACAATGGTGTCAGCATTTTAGTTTTCCTCTCTCATCACCATTAAAATCCAGAAGAACTGTGGCCTTCAATCCCTCCTTAAAAGAGAGTATATTTTCCAACCCAAAAGAAAGCAGACCAAAGCTATCGAATAGTACAAAATTTTCTGAAGCAAATGATTTAAAACTATCTTTCTCATCTGATTCACAACTGTATATAACTGATTCATCGCATTGTCCGAGCGTTGTTCCCAAACAATTACTGAAGTTCCCGTCCTACTTTCGATAATCGTATTATTATCGGCTACCAATTTCCAGTATTCCCCAGCATAACTAAGTTGCTTCTCCTCATGAATCCAACTAATTTCAACACGCTTGTTTCCCTGTAATCTATTGTTGTAACTGAATAATACTTCACCATCTTTAGATGAAATCTTACTTTCAATTTGATTATCGTTATCAATAACATAAATAATTCCGATGTTTTGACCGTTCTCTCTCGATTTTTCTAAGTGAATATGTCTATCAATATCATTCCAATACGTTTCATATTTATCTTGAATCAATTCGATTATACTGCTTCTAACTTCCATATTAGAAAATGAATAATATTGATAGATTGGCTTAATGATGAATAATACAATGTAAAAAAGAAAAAATAGGGAAAAAAGGATATACCTACTTTTATTTCTCATTTACTTCTCCAAAGTGACTTCTTTTTTTACAAAATGTTCTTAAGAACTCTGTCATGGCAACCTGCCTTTATAAAACTATTGCCTCGCCGTTCCGTTTGTTATTCGGTTCTCCATATATCCTTAACTGTCACTTCTCCCCAATTATCTAGGCTAAAACGACTGGCATATATGGAAGTCCAGTCTGCCAAGACTTTGTGACGGAGTATTTCATCTGCTTCCCTGCGAATCTCATCGGCAGTCTTTCCATGCTCCGCTAGAAAGGCTTCTACTTGAGACTGATGATAATATCTCACGCTTTTCTCATCGTGATACCACATAAATCGTTCTAATTGCTGATTGTTTACATCGTACAGGTAATCTACATTTATGGTTGTCTCTGTATCTGGCAGTCTCATACGCATCTCTATCCCAACTTTCGTCATCTCCTGAAATCCAAAATAAAAATAATAACCTAGAGATTGAATAGTATTTGGTAAATCTACACTTTTATAATCAATAGAATGAATAGAAATTTCTTGAGAATCGTTGTCCACAAATTTTAAACTTTTTAACTTATAAAAAGCTCGTCCTTTCCAGAGAAATGTATAATTGTGATAATCACTTTCTTCGTAGTATATTTCATCAAAAATATTATGAACTCTCTGATATTTATAGTACTGAAAACCAGAGAAAAATAATAATAGAACTATTAGCAACGAAAAAATTGCAAATTTCCTCTTCTTCATCTAATCACCTCATCTCTATCAACTCTTGGTTACCTGTTTCAATATTTCGAATGAAATTATAAGTACTTGGGTAATTTTTTTGTAGCTCATCTACGGTATCTTTTTCTAGTAAAATCCCTCAACACACCTAGTTGTTCATACGGTATTGTATTGAGCAAGAAGCTTCTTTCTCTGGTGAACTAACCATACAAGGTTTGATACATCTTTTCCATGAAAGCCTCAAGCTCTTTTTGAATAATTTTTAATAGACGCTCTTCTTCGGCTTGGGGGATAATCACTCCCTCATTTATTTTTTGATTACTAATGTCAGAATAGTAACTACGTTTTATGGTTAGCTGATTATCTAAAATATAGTGGACATCTATTTTTCCCTCTTTTACTGTTGTTTCAAATAAAACAGTGACTTCATTCCTTCCAGGATTTGAGATTTTCAAATCTATGTCTCCTTTTATCTCTATGGAGTCAATTCCTCCATCCAAGCGAATAGCTCCATCGGGAGGAACGACATAGCCCGCTTTACGGATGTCAGGTGCATATTTTTCTGATGCCATCAAACGATGAAGAACTTCAATTCTTTCATTTTTTTCAAAAGCTTCTTTTAAAGCACTAGATTGTCGGAAATGATTGTAAGCAAAATATGAAGGGATTGCTAATAGGAACAAAAACAATACAATCAACCATTTAAGCTGTTTTACTTTATCTGACATTCATCTTTCCTCTATTCAACACTCACTTTCAAATAGGTGTCATTATCAGTTCTCACTCGTCTTCCTCGTCGTCATAAACTCGTTCACCATGGATTTGGATGTATTCTTCATTTCTGCGGTCATCTTCTTCCCAGACTGGGTCTCTCACATCGTCCAAAAAGGGAATTTCTTCCAAACTCAGCTCATTAGCTTCTTCATAACTCATCGAAAGGATATCCTCATGCCGATTTTTAAATTCCTCCACACTTAACCAGCTCTCTTTATCATCTTCGCTAATCTGACCATCAATAGCAGTCGCAATTTCAATGGCCATAATATACATAGCTCGTTTATCAACAGTGAGAAGGTCAAGGTGGGTAGAAGCTAAACGTAGACAGTCTCCTTTTTCTCGATAGTCTGTTGCTGGATTGTCTTCAAAATCTAATTCAAGATTTTCATATACATGACTCCCAAATTTGTTGGTAATCCCTTCTTTCAACTGAACATCATTCCATCTATTATCATGCATCCACTTATTCAATTTCAAGTGAATAGTTGGGTCTGTTTTAAATGGGCGAGTATTCCCAAAATAAGAAATATCTACTGTCTTCCCATCTTTAGTATCAAACCACATTCTCTTCGCTAGTTCTAAGTAATCAAATAGAATTTCTTTGGTATAATCGCCTTTGATATATAGTCTCACTCGTCTTCCTCGTCGTCATACACACGTTCACCATGGATTTTGATGTATTCTTCGCGAAGGCGTTCTTCCTCTTCCCATAGAGGATCTCTTACCGGTACCATTGTCTTTAATTCTTCCAAACTGATTTCAACAGCTTCATCATAAGTCAGTGAAAGAACATCCTTGTGATATTCCTTAAATTCTTCTACACTTATCCAACTTTGCTTACCGTCTTCGCTAATCTTACCATCAATGGCAGATGCTACTTCAATAGCCATAACGTATAAAGCGCGCTTGTCAACCATTAAAATATCTACATGAGTTGAGGCAATTCGAAGAAACTCCCCTTTTTCGCGGTCGTCGGAAATAAAGGCATGTTCAAATTCAAGTTCAATATCTTCATATTGCAAGGACAACCAAGGATTGCTCGGAATTATAAAAGGAGCCTTATCCCATCTTTCATCAACTGAAGCCCATTTGCGCAACTCTGCTCCGAAATAAAAATCATCTTGCAGCATCTCATCATCACCAACGTTGGAGTAACTTATTTTCTTGCCATTCCGTTCTTTAAACCACATCTTCCAAACTAGTTCTCTAGTAGTAAATGTTATTTTTTTAGCATAATCACCTTTGATGTAAATTCTCACTCATCTTCCTCGTCGTCATAAACTCGTTCACCATGGATTTGGATGTACTCCTCACGCTTCTTATCCAATTCTTCCCAGATGGGATCATCAATAGCATCAATCGTCTGAATTTCTTCCAAACTCATCTCATTTGCTTCCTCAAAGGTTAGAGATATAATATCTTTGTATTTTTCCTTGAATTCCTCGATTGTTATCCATGTTTTCTTGTCATCTTCGCTAATTTGTCCATTAAAGATTGTGGCAATCTCAATGGCCATGATATAGAACGCTCTTTTATCAAGTGTGAGAAGTTCAAGATGGGTAGAGGCCAAACGTAAACAGTCTCCATTTTCGCGAAAATCTGTTACATAAGCATCTTCATAATCTAAATTTAGTTCTTCATCAATTTGTGAAAAAAAGCGATATTTTATCCCTTCTTGTATCGGAACATGCAACCAACGTTCATCATAATCCTGTTTATCTAGTTTTAGATGAATGGCTATATCATTCCTATCACTGATTTGAAGAAAACCAGAATAGGAGAGTGGGATGCCTTCTCCTTGATAACTTTCAAACCACATCCTCTTCGCTAGTTCTAAATAATCAAATGGAATTTCTTTGGTGTAATCGCCTTTAATATATAGTCTCATAAATCTGAGATATCGCCTCCATGTGCTAGTATGTATTCTTTTCGACGGTTGGCTTCTTCCTCCCAAAGAGGGTCGTCTACAACATCCATCGTTTGAATTTCTGTCAAACTTAGTTCATTTGATTCTTCAAAAGTCAGAGATAGAATAGCCTCGTGCTTCTTCCTAAACTCCTCGACTGTTAGCCATGTCTTCTTATTATCCTCGCTAATTTGCCCGTCAATCACCTTTGCAATCTCAAGTGCCATAATATACATTGCACGTTTGTCTACTGTCAAAACTTCTAGATGGGTGGTTAAAATACGAAGATAGTCCCCCTTCTCATTATAATCTGTAGCAAACGCATCTTCAAAATTAATTTCAATACTTTCCTTAATATGTGAAAAGAGTCTTCGTACCCCTTCCTTTAGGGGAACACTAGACCATCTCTTATCGGCAGTGCCTTTCCTCAAGGATAAATTTGAGAAAAAATCTTCTTGTAATGCATCATTGTTCCCAGCATTTGAGTAAGAAATTTGCTCATCTTCTGGAAACCACATTTTACCAGCTAGTTCTAAATAACCATAAGGTACTCTTTTTGTATAATCACCTTTTAAATATAATTTCATTCTTCCTCGTCGTCATAAACTGGCTCGCCATGGATTTTGATGTATTCTTCATTCCTGCGGTCGTCTTCTTCCCAAACTGGGTCTCTCACATCGTCCATAAACGGAATTTCTTCCAAACTCAGATCATTAGCCTGTTCATAACTCATCGAAAGAATATCTTCATGTCGGTTTTTAAATTCTTCCACACTTAACCAGCTTTTCTTATCATCTTCACTAATCTGACCATCAATAGCAGTCGCAATTTCAATGGCCATAATATACATAGCTCGTTTATCAACAGTGAGAAGGTCAAGATGCTTAGAAGCAATTCTTAAACATTCACCTTTCTCACGAAAATCCGACATCATTGCATCTTCGTAATCTAGCTGTATATATTCTGACTTATGGGATAAAAAATCATATTTTATCCCTTCCTTAATCTGAACACTTTTCCACCTATCATCATGAGTTTCCTTATCTAATTCTAAATGAATAGAAAGTTTCTCGATTGGTAGTTCTAGATACCCAGCATACGACAAATCCGGCTCTATTCCATCTTTTTCCTCAAACCACATTCTCTTCGCTAGTTCCATGTAATCAAATGGAATTTCTTTGGTGTAATCACCTTTGATGTAAACTTTCATTTTCCCTCCTATGATTTTAACCACTTAACAGCTTTTAAAATATATTTGACTAATTGATTTTTTTCATAATTTGATAATTTATTCAATTCTGAAATATCATCAATCCATTCTCTAGCACTTGCCGCATCGACAATTTTATCCATTCCTCTATGCGCATTAACTCTATAACCTGATTTTCCTCCCCCTGACTGAATCTGAACTTTACCACTATGGGGTTCTGCATCTACGCGAATATTCGCTTTCTTTCCTTTTACTTTTCCTTCAACAGTCCCAAAAGTCTTACTCGTAGGTTTATTGGCCTTCCAGCTATCATAGTTACTGAAATAATTAACTTGAATTTCGCCATTTTGTAAGGCCGTCTTTGTGATAGCTGATAAGCTGGACACTGCTCCACTAGCTATCAGTACATTCCCATATTGTACCCCTGATACAGATGCTGCCGTACCAGCTACGATACTTGTCCCTGCTGTTGGTGGACCAGCCATGATACTCAAGACTTCAAGGGCACCACTCGCAAAGTAAACTCCCAATCCAGAGAATATTTGAGCTACTCCACTCCAAAATTCGACTGAATTTGCTTCAAAGTTTTGTGCTTTTAATTCATCAAACTTTTTGTTAACCAAATGAGTATAGTCAGCATCGTATTTCCCGTTTTTTGAAACGACATAGCCTTGTTCCAAGGGGGAAATTTCAATGATATTCCCTGTCTCATCAATCTTAAGAGTGTGATTGTAGTCGTCAATTATTTTATCCCATTCGGACTTGTCGTGGCCTTTTAAACGCTTCTTTAATTCGGCACGATAGTAGGCATCACCATCATCCGATAGCATCATATCCCTAGAAGCTTTATTGATGACACGAGTTTCAGAGTCTTGAAAATCTCTTTTGGCATGCGAAACAATCTTCACATCCTTCATTTTCTGCACCCAGCTCATGTCCAGACCGTCCGCATAGTAGTTACCATCGCTATCGACAATGATTTTACTTAGTTGCGTAGCTCCTTGAATCGCTAAGCTAAGGACTTCTAGACTATCGCTGAAATACTGGGAAACCTCTGAGACAAAAAATTCTAGTTTTTCAATCTTGTCTTCCAAATCCTGAATACCTGACTCGATTTGAGACTTAGTATTGTAGAGGACGGTCTTCTCAGAGAAGGCTTTCCCCCAATTGAGACTAAAGAAATCTTTGATTTGATTTAGCCAGTTCTCCCTCGCTTGAATCTGAGTTTCTACGATAGCTAACTGCTCTTCCCTCAATTTTTTCAGTTCCTTGAGCTGGTCTAGGTCCAAATCTCCATATCCTGAAACCTGAGCATCTGCATTTTTATAGGAGGTCAACTCTAGTTGGATATCATCTATCGCTGCTTGTAACTTCTTGATGCTGGGGATGATAATCTCTGTAAAGAGACCCTTCCCAGCTGTGTAGGCTGCTCCTGTCAGCTCACCTGAGTCTAAAGAGGAAATCAGGTGGTCACATCCATTAGATAAGCGGTCCGTGACTTCATTTGCGACTTGGAGATTATTAGTCATGGCCTGAATCAATTCTTGGGATTCTTGTGCGCTGTATTTTACTCCCATGGTAGCCGATTCCTTTCCGCTATCAGTTCTTCTCTAGCTTCATCGAAAGTTCGACGAGCCTTCTTCGTTTGTTTTTCCAACTCATCCAGTTCCTCTTCTACATAAGAGTTGACCTGTCGTTGAATGGTTCTATTATCACTTTCGATCTGCTCTATCACCTGACGAGAACTAGGTGAGAGAGCCAATAGAGTCGCCATACGATGGTGGATACTCTGGATTTCTGAGTGAAAGTGAGTTACCTGCTGTTCATATTGTCTTTTTAGAGTCTGAAGACTTTCTTCTTTATCGTCAATCTTGACAATTTCTCTCCAAAGTTTGTAGCGTTTTTCTTCGTTCTTATCTGCCATTTTTAATGTTCCCATCTCTTAGCCAGCTCTACGTCGCGTTTTTCAATCTTATGAGCAATTTCTGGAAACTTATTTGCTTGTGTCAAAACAGCCGAGCTGAAATCACTGACCGCCTGAAGCATTTGATTGCAGACCTGACGTCCCGCTTCCATCCCAGCAATTTCAGAAGTATATGAAAATTCTACTTGCTGATTTTGCTTGTTGCTCGTGTCATACCCGACCAATTCATTAATAGCTGCCTCTGCTGCTATCGTGCTAGATTTTATCTTTCCACCCATACTTCAAACTCCCCTTATTCATTGTATATTGACCATATCATAACACAAAAATAGTACGATTTCAAAATAAATCATAAGGAACTAAAGAGCTTCCATATTATCAAAACTATCAAACTCCACACCTTTAGTTTTTGGTACTGTAACAACTCTAAAAAACGGATTTTTATTTCTCTAAATATAAAAATGGAGAAGATAGCAATTGTCCTCTCCAGATGTTAGCTTTTCCCCAACCCACTACAGTTGACAAAGAGGCCAATAAACGAATTAAGACCAAACTAAAACATCTTGTCGGCACCATCTGGGGAACAATATTGGAACTTGGTGACATTCGTAGATTTCACTCTGCCAATCAAATCAATACTTTTATCGGCATTGACCTCAGACACTATAAATCTGGAAACTTTCTAGCCAAGGAACATATCACCAAACGCGGGAATCCCTATGCCAGAAAGATTCTCTTTAAGTGCATTCATAACATAGCTTTAGCTAGCCACACCAATCCTTGTCATATCGCAGACTTCTATGAGAAACGGAAAAGACAATCGCAAGTGACTTCAACCAATCCACACACGAGTTTGACTATGGAACTCAGACTATGGAACTCAAACTATTTTTCATCAAATACCTCGATATACTTGACAAATAGTAGAAAAGGATTTAGTCCTGTGCAATACAGAACTAAATCCTTTCAATCACTATTTATCCAACTTTTGGGGGCAGTACATTAACAGGCGGTTATGATTCGATTTTCCATTTTTGAGCCAACCAGCTGGAAAAGGCTAGAAATCGCTCAGCCACTTGTTCATGATGCCCATAAGGATCAAAGACAAACTGACCTGTCGGATAGCGTTTCTGAAGACTAGTGTGGATCTGCTCAGCATAGGCTGGTGCTTGAGCCAAGCGATTGGCATGATGGGCTCCTTCTGTTTGACCATTTTGTAAATACAGCAAACAGTCCAAATTTCTCACCTTTTCTTCCTTGCAGTAAGCCACAAAATCAGGATACCAAAAGGAACCGCAGATGGAGAAGACACAGGAAACCTTGTCAAAGCTGAAAAGACTGTAGACGGCCGCCAAACCACCTAGTGAGTACCCTCCATAGGCAAGGCGATTTTTGTCCAGCCGATAAAGCGACTGCAACTTTTCTAAAAGACTACCAAATAAATGACCATGATAGACCTTCGCCTGACCGCCAAAATCTGGAGCTCCATCTCTCAGTGCAGATGCCTTCCAGGGAGTGTAGTCATCTAGGCGATTTTTAGAAGTTAAGCCCACTAAAATCACAGATTCGGAAAGGGTCGATAGGAAATCCAAGTTTCCATCATTCAATAAAATAGCTGGATAGGTTTGATTGGGATTATAGGTCGAGGGAAGGCTGATTTTGACTTGGATTCCTTCCCAATCAAACTCATTATTTATTGATAAAGTCATTGATTTTCTCAAGGGAATCAATCACTGCTGGACCATAGTCCATCAACTCATCGTAAGAGATGGTCATGATTTTTTGATTCTTAATTGCAGGAACGTTTTCCAATACCTCATTTGCCTTCATCAACTCTACTGCGTTGGCATCCAATTTTTTATTGCGGTCGCTGGTTACATAGATAATCAATTCAGGATCCATTGACACGAGATTTTCCAAGGTCAAGCCTGATGTTCCCGTTGCAACGTTGGTATAACCAAGTTGATTTAGCAGGCTTTCTTGCAAAGCAGACTTGTAAGCACCGAAAGTTTCGTCGTTATATGCAACCATAATCAAAGCCTTTTTCTTTTCACCTTGGCTTGCTGGATTGGCTTTCTTAACAGCCTCAATTTTAGCTTGTAATTGAGATGCGTATTCATTAGCCTTGTCCTGAACATTAAAAATCATTCCAAGATTTTTGACATCTTCTACAATATTCCCCAAATCTTGCTGAATCGTTGAGAGAGATGCTTTTTGCGTATAGACTGGGATTTTATTTTCATTCCAAGTGCTAACTGTCCCCAAGGATTTTTCAGAAAACATCATATTTCGACCCATCACAGCATCTGGCTCATAGGAAAGGACAGTCTCTTGTGAGACTGTTTTTTTATCGCCAATTTGAGGAATAGTCGCAATCGCGTCTTTGTATTTACCTGTTACAGCATTATCTGGGTTGAGCATGCCAGCAATTTTATCCTTCAAGCCTAACTCTAATAAGATTTCAGTGGTTGAAAGATTGTTGGTGATAACTTTTTCAGGTGCCTTGTCAAAGACTTGTTCGACTTCATTTCCCTTAGCATCATAGGTTTTGACCGTTAGTGGATAAGTCGTCTCAGCGCTCGCCTTTTGACTTGTTTCCGTGCTAGATTGTGTAGAAGCTTTTTCTGTAGTAGTGTTGCCACAAGCTGCCAAAGTTAAGGTAGCTACTGTTACGAGTAAAATACTGAGTGTTTTTTTCATCTTGTTTTCCTTTTCTTTCTTATAAATAGTGAATCATGGCTTGCTGATCCTCGGTCCAAGTAACCTGACTTTGAACGCCGTATACAGTTTGCAGTGACTCTGGAGTAATGGTCTCCTTTGGAGAACCTTGATAAAGGATTTTCCCCTCTTTCATCAGATAGAGATAATCCGAATAGCGACAAGCAAGTTGAATATCATGCAGGACAGCTAGAACATTAATCTTGAGCTCCTTTACAATGGCCAACAAGTCTAGCTGATACTTGATATCCAGGTGATTGGTTGGTTCGTCCAAAAGTAAGAGAGTCGGTTCTTGTGCCAAGGCGCGTGCTAACAAAACTCGCTGTTTCTCTCCCCCCGACAGGGACGAATAAAGACGAGTTTTCTTCTCGAGCATATCCACCTTAACGAGGGCATCTTGAACGAGGGAATAATCCCTTTCCTTTTCCTTCTGTAAAAAAGACAGGTGGGGAGTTCTTCCCAGCAAGACAATTTCCTCAACTGTACAATCAAACTGCAGCTGGTTAAACTGGGTGACAACTGCCATTTGCTTGGCTGTTTCTTTGAGTGACCAATGCTCCAGTGGCTTTCCATCTAGACTTATCAAGCCTTTGTCCGCCTTTTCCTGACGATAGAGGAGTTTAAGAAGACTGGTTTTCCCACTTCCATTGGGTCCTAGTATCGTGTGAAATTGATGCCCTTCAACCTTAAGAGAAACTCCCTTGAGGATTTTTTTCTCTCCTAGTCTAAAATGGATATCCTGACAAATCAAGTCCATATCAGACCCTCACCTCCCTTCGCCTACCTCCAACAATGTAGATAAAGAAGGGAGCACCTACTAAGGCTGTGAAAATACCAATCGGCAACTCAGCGTTTGGAATGATGATACGAGAGAGTACGTCTGCCCAGATGACAAAGAGAGCACCCAGCAAGGTTGCAACGGGAAAAAGCCTCTTGTAATTCGTTCCTACTAATCCTCGAGCTAAATGTGGCGTAATCAGACCGACAAATCCAATAATCCCACAGGTTGCCACTAATACTGCTGTCAGCACAGCCACCATGGTCACATAAAGATACCAATAAAAGCGTAAGGGAATCCCCAAAGTTAAAGCAGCCTCATCTCCCATCATCATCGCATTGAAAATCCGATACTGAGTAGAGAAAAATAGAAAGGCTATTCCTACTACCATAGTTGGCAGGACTAAGTCAGACCAGGTAGTCCCGGCTAGCGAGCCCATGGTCCAAAATTTAATAGTCATCACACTGTCCGCATTAGCGCCGACTGAGATGATAAAGTTGGAAAAAGCCAGAAAGAGAGCGTTGACCACCGTTCCTGATAAAATCAGACTGGAAGTCGTCATTCTTCCCTGCATAGAGGCAATGATGAGGACAGCGACTGTTGCCAAAATAGCTCCAAGAAAAGCTCCAAGGCTAATTATCACTTTTAAACCAAGAATGATGCTTAGGGTTGCTCCTAGAGTTGCACCAGCAGAGATTCCTAAGACATAAGGCTCTGCGATGGGATTGTTCACTGTAGACTGCATCACGCTACCACACATGGAAAGGCCAGCCCCTACTATCAGACCTAACAATACTCGGGGGAATCTCATGTTCCACACAATGGCAAGAGTAGACTTGGGAACCTCTCCTATCTCAAGAGGAAATCCCAATCTGCTTATAATAATCCGATAGGTATCTCCTAGATCAATCGCAACAGATCCCATAGAAACTGCTAGAAAGAGGGAAATCCCTAAAATACCTAGCAAAACACCTAAAAGTAACACAAATTGCAGGTCCTGTCGGCTTCCAGAAAATTTGGAAAGCATGCAAACCTCCTTCGATAGAATATTAAAAATTTAGAAAATTCTCATGAAAAGTATACCATATTTCTATTAGATGAACAAGGATAGAAACATAGATAGAAACAAGCCCTCTGAAGTCAGAGAGCCACCTGTTTATATAATCAGTGAGAATCTTTATATCACCAATTCTCCCACTGGGTTTCAATCTTGACATCCCCATAATTACTTGGCGAGAACTTGCTGTCATAGATGGTACACCAGTCTTTTAAGACTTTCTGATTGACGATTTCGTCATAGTAAGAATCCAAATCCTTGGTAGTGATACCGTACTGCTCTAGGTAGGATTTCACCTGAGCCTCGTCTTCGATATAAGTTTCCGTATCTGCTTTCTTTAAACCTATTTTTACAGATTTTTTTAAAGTACGGTCTTTATGAGAATATACAGTCCATATTTTTATTTTCATGTTGGACTCTATACGTTTTTCAAATGATATCGAACCAATTTCATCTTCAGAATAAAAACTAAATCCAATTCTTAGTTCAAGATAACCTTCCGGAAGATTTTTATAATTTCCTGAAGGTGTATACCTTAAAAATTCTCCATCGCTTGGCCAGACTGGTTTAATATCAAACCCATCGATGTTTCTTAAAATATTATTTGATCGATAGGTTTTCTCCGTCTCCTGATAAATCTCATCAAAAATGTTTTTAGGTTGTTTAGGAAAAAAGTAGAAACAGGATAATACAATTAGTGCGAACAACGCTACTAGACCGAGTATTTTTTTCATACTGTCACCAATTCTCCCACTGGGTTTCAACCTTGACATCGCCATAATTGCTTGGCGAGTATTTACTGTCATAAATCGAGCACCAATCTTTCAGGACTTTCTGATTGACGATTTCGTCGTAGTAAGAATCCAAATCCTTGGCAGTGATACCGTACTTCTCTAGGTAGGATTTCACTTGAGCCTCATCTTCAATATAACTATCCTCGTTTCTTGATAATACAATCTGAACTGACTTTGTGATTGTTTTAGTGTTTGGATTATATTTATTGACCATCCATAACTTCGTACCATCAGCTACTTTTCTCTCAACTGAAACAAACATTTTACTATACGCTTTCTCAAAATTAAATCCAACTCTCAGTTCAAGATAGTCTTTCGGAAGAGTCTTATACTTTCCTAAAGGGCTATATTTAAAATAATCTCCATCACTTGGCCAGACATCATCAATTTCAAAACCTTCTATATTTCTTAAAATATTATTTGTCCGATAAGTTTTCTCAGTTTCTTGGTAGATTTCGTCAAAAATGTTTTTAGGTTGATGCGTAAAGAAGTAAAAACAAACTGATACAAGTAATACTACTATTGTTAAAACACCTAGTATTTTCTTCATAGATTTCCTCCTAATCCGCTACGGCTTCCAAGCGATTTAAAAACTTGAATACACCTGGATAGTTACTTTCAATATATGCTTTAATAGCATCTTCTCCTTTTTCCATAACCTCTAACGGAAGAATACTGGCATAGATAGTACTTCTGACTTGTTTCCAATCTTTATTTTTCAAAAATTCTCTTTCTCTCAGAGTCGAATCCTTTTGAAGGTCAGAGTAATAAGAAGTTATAGCTTGGTCATAGGATTGCCCCTTCTGCATGCGACCAATAAGATTGACCGAGTCTAGGTCTGCCTTGTAGTCATCTTCACCAATACTTGGTTTTTTATCCGTAGCATTTTTAGTCGTGTCTCCTTCCCAGCCTGAAAGATCCTTGACACGCTCTCTACCGCCATAGACATCGGATAACTGGAAGCTGCTAGGATTTAGATGAGTAGCCATAGTGATGGACTGGTGGGTAAAGTCTGCGTGGCCTATCACCAATTCTCCCACTGGGTTTCAATCTTGACCTCACCATAGTTGCTTGGCGAGTACTTGCTGTCATAAATGGTGCACCAGTCCTTCAATACTTTTTGATTGACGATTTCGTCGTAGTAAGAATCCAAGTCCTTAGCAGTGATGCCGTACTGCTCTAGGTAGGATTTCACCTGAGCTTCGTCTTCGATAGATTTATCAGTTCCATCTTGGTTTATGAGTAGCTGTACATTTTTTTGAAATAATTTTTCTTTTGTAAGATACCTACCAAAAATGAAAATTCTTAACCCATTACTTAATTCCTTCTCAAAAGAAACGAAGACTGTATTTGTATCTTTTGTAAAATGAAATATTAAATCAATATTTTTATAGTCATGTGGAGTTTTCTGTTTTTGATAAAGTACATAAGAATAAAATTTAGAATCATCATCATACTCTTGATATTTATGTACTTCGACGTCTTTCAACTGGTTAAAAATATTGTTACCAAGATAAGTCTTCTCTGTTTCTTGGTAGATTTCATCAAAAATGTTTTTAGGTTGATGAATAAAAAAGTAGAAACAGGATAAAACAATTAGTACAAAAAACGCTACTAAACCTAATATTTTTTTCATCATCATCCTCCTAATCCGCCACGACTTCCAAGCGATTTAAAAATGTAGATACATCTGGATAGTTACTTTCAATATATGCTTTAAGAGCATCCTCTCCATCTAGCTTAATATCCGTTGGTCGCAAACTATCATAAATAGTATTCCTGACTTTATTCCAATCCTTATTTTTTAAGAATTCCCTTTCTCTCTGAGAAGAGTCTTTTTGTAGATCAGCATAGTAAGAAGAGATTGCTTGGTCATAGGATTGCCCCTTTTGCATACGACCGATGAGGTTAACTGAGTCCAAATCCGCCTTGTAGTCATCTTCACCAATACTTGGCTTCATATCATTTGCATTAAAGGTCGTGTCTCCCTCCCAGCCTGAAAGGTCCTTGACACGCTCTCTACCGCCATAGACGTCGGATAACTGAACTTGACTAGGATTAAGATTAGTGGCCATAGTAATGGACTGGTGGGTAAAGTCTGCGTGGCCCGCTCCATTGTTAGAGTATGACTTTAGTTTGCTATCCCAAAACGTATCAAAATCATCCACCTTACCGTAAGCTTCTTTATATTCACTTTTAGCCAACTTATATTTTTTTGGAGTGTCAGTTCTCATTTTAGTTGAAGAATTCCCTCCACCAGCTAGTGTATGCTGCAGTCTAAGGTTATAATACAGTTCTTTTGCCTTCTCTTCTTTCAACCCCAGTTCTTGAAAGATTTCAAGAATTGGTTTCAACGTTCTCCATTTTTGGCCTGTATGCGGATCACTCACAAATTCGTTATAAAAATAATGCCCCAAACCACCTGCCGTTTCGTTCCACCGAAACCCATCATAGTTTGCTGCACCGACGACTCGCAAAAAGATATAGTCACGGAACTCTTGACTAGAGTTTGGAAACTTCTTGTCTATCCCCTGCTTGATGGTCAAGAGCTGTTGGGCTGTCTCTGCATCAAAGCCGTATTCTGCCATCATGGTTTGGACAAAAACCTTCTCTTGACGACTGAGCTGCAAGTCCTTTGTATCAGCATAGGCAGTCAGGTAGTTGACCCAAGTCAGGTCAGATGGAATTTTAAAGACCCCTGTCTTTGCATCCCAGCTCGTTTCGATCTGGGCAAGTCCTCGACTCAACTGTATATCGATACTGTCTAGATCATCGAAAAGTCCTCCTGAGTAGCTATCATAGGCACGCAGGTCTTTCAAAATCGTTTCATAGATACGTTTATTAGCCTGGTGACCTCGTATGAGTTCCGTATTATTTCCCTTTTTTTCGCTATCTAGGCTCAAGGCGGAGAAGGATTGATTGACTTCATATAAATAGGCAATCATTTGCTCTTCCTGGCGGATCTTATCAAGCAGATCATCCTCCCGCCAACTCTTGGTGTCGACCATCGTTTGGTAGTCTTCTGGTAATTTCTTGATAGCTTGAGAGAAGGTTTCTGCATAGAGTTGTCCCCCTTTGCTCAAGGGCAGTAAGACACTTGCGAAAAAACTTCTAGCCGAATCATAAGCATCTCCCTTTAGACTCTCCGTATCCTCTGAAAATTTTTGAATGGCTGATTGCAAGTCTTGATAAGCCTCCACCTGTGATTGGCACATGGTCGCTACACTCGAACTTTGTAGTTGTGATTGTTCCAAGTACATATCAATGCCCATGACGTGTCTCCTCCTCTCTTTCTAGTTCTCGGCGTTTTTCATAGTAAACCTCATCCAAGTCTCCCTCTAACCGGAACTTTTCTTTTTTCAAATCATCCATATGGTAGCTGAGGTCCTCAAGGATTTGGTTTTTGAGTTGGTTTCTTTGCAGGAGCGTTTCTTCCAACTGTCCTGCATATCGGCTCTGATAGGCCGCCTCCCACAAATCACTTTGATAACGGTGACTAGCTCTATCATACCCTTCAAAGGTTTCTATCAGTTCTTTGGTGCGGTACTTCTCTTTTCCATTGTCTTCTAGCTGGTACAAGAGTTCCCGCTCTCTTTTCTTCAACTCATCCAACTTGCTCATGCATTACTCCTAAAACTATTTGCAGTAGCTTCATCTAGCGCCTCAAAATCACTCGCTACAGAGTGCAGTCGTTCTGAAGTTAGGGTTACAGCAGCCGAAATCTGACTAGCTAGATTTTGAGCCTTTGTCAGACATTGATGGGCCTTGGTATTCCCTTGAAGAGTCGTTAGATCATCTTGACTAGCCACAGCGATAGTTGTTAACGATTGACAAGCATTTCTCAGCTGACTCGCATACATTTGAGCAAGATTTAGATCACTTTTTACTGTTGTCATGACTGTTCTATCCTTTTTCTCAATCCCTAGTGTTAGGTTTACTTCATTTAGCTATATAGGCCTATTATACCATGTTTTGAATGCAAGCCCTAATTTATACTATATTTTGATAATAGAATAATCCTATAGCGAAAAAGCTACCCATTTAGAGTAGCTTTATCATCAAGATCTGCTCAATTGAACACGGACTAAGCACTTGATAAAAACAAAAAAATCTCCCCAAAGGGAGATCATTCTGGTTTATTTTACCTTACAGTGCTAGGAACCGTAACCAAAGATAATACTTGAGTATATCGAGGTACGGTGACAACATAAAAAGCCCTCTGAATCCAGAGAGCTAATTTGAGCCTAGGCTAAAATCCTAGTGAAAAAGATGAAACTCCTTGTGTTCATCGAACACTGCGTCGTTTCCCTATTTTCATACGGATTTTTATCGCCCTTAGCATCATGATTCTTGCTGGATAAAACGTTTATAGACTAGGCGACAAGCCGAAGATTGTACTGATGGTACATCGAGGCGAAGATAACGAAGTATAGAAACGTTTTAGACGCAAGATTAGCGACGAAGTCCTAGAGAGTTGATTAACTCACGGTAACGGTTAACGTCGTTTTTACGCAAGTATGCAAGCAAGTTACGACGGCGACCGATTTTCTTCATCAATCCACGGTAAGTAGCGTGGTCTTTTTTGTGTTGTTTGATGTGTTCGTTAAGGTGGTTGATTTCCCAAGTAAGGACAGCAACTTGAACCTCTACTGAACCTGTATCACCTTCGTGACGTGCATATTGTGCGATGATTTCATTTTTTTTCTCTTTTGAGATTGCCATGATGTTTCTCCTTTTTATTTGGCTTCATCCGAGTGACAGGTTGGCATGCCTGTAACCAAGAAGAAGTTATTTGTCTTTACGACAGTTCTTATTCTACCAAGAAGCAGGGACTTTGTCAACTGATTTACTGTTTAAAACCGTGAATTACTCTACTGATTTCAGGGCTTCAAGCATATCTACTTTTCTCAAGTGATGATTGACAAAGAGACCTAGTAAAGTCAAAATCACAGTCACTGCGACGATTGGAAGAGCATAGACTTCCCAGCTGACCTGAGGATAAAAGAGTATGGTGGCTGGTGAAATCATTTGAATCAAAAATTGATGTAAATAGTGGCCAGCTACCAAACCGAGAGCAATCCCCACAAGGGACAGCACCATGGTCTCACGGTAGATATAGAGGGTCACTTCTTTATTATGGAAACCGAGAACCTTAATAGTCGAAAGTTCACGGATACGTTCTGCGACATTGATATTGGTGAGATTGTAGAGAATGACAATGGCTAGTAAAACGGAAACAAGGACAAGGATTGCCATGGTTTTATTGAGCGAACTAGCCACGGATTCAAAGAGGTGGATGGCCGTCGCATTTTGGATGACCCCAGAAACAGCAGCTTTTTCCATGAAGGTAGCAGCTTCTTTCTCCGTATTGGAAGGTGTTGGGTCTTTTAATTTTACTAGGTAGGTATTGTCTTGTGGATTGGTGCCATAGATTTGTTCATAAGTCGCTCGGTTGAGATAAACAAAGTGTCCAACATAGTTTTCAGAAATAGCCACGACCTTGATTTCCTTCCCATCAAGCTCCAGCTCGTCCCCAACCTTAACATTTGCTAGTTGAGCTAGTTTTTGACTCACGACCGCTCCATCGGTGACCTGCACCTCTCGCCCATTTTCCTCTAATGTGATAAAAGGCTTGAAGTCTTCTCCACTAGTAACCATCATGGTAATAGTCTGAAGTCCTGCTTTTCCTTTGAAATCTTTTTCAATGGATTTAGAGTAAATCTTTTGATAAGCATGGATAGATTCAGCTTGCAAGGCACTTTCTAGATCTGCTTTTTCTTGCTCACTGGCATTGCTCTTTTCCGCTACAATCATCTGGTATTGCTGGATTTGTTCAAATTGACGCTCCACAACTCCTCCCACGGAAGACTGAATGCCAAGACCAGCAAATAAGAGAGCAACTGAACCCGCAACTCCAAAAATGGTCATCAACATCCGTTGCTTATAACGGAAAATATTTCGCGCAGTAACCTTATGAGTGAAGCTCAGACGACTCCAAATAAAGCTCAGGCGCTCCAGCAAAATCTTTGATCCCTTAACGGGAGGTTTGGGAAGTAAGAGTTGGGCTGCTTCATCGTGTAGTTCCCTCCGCGCTACTAGATAAGCCGGCAAAACACTGGATACCCAACTCAAGGCTAGGGCAATAAGACTATAAGAGCAGTAAAAATACTCGTGACTTTTTCCAACAACCATCCCAGCCGTTATAACATCTGAAATCACCCCTGCAAGAAGATAATGTCCTAGAAGTATTCCTAAGATAGTGCCTACAGTTCCTGCAAGAAAACCATAAAGGACAAACTTGGCAACTATATCTTGATTGCGGTAACCCAAGGCCTTGAAAATACCAGCATTGGTGCGTTCTTCATCCACAAAGCGAGTCATAGTTGTAAAGGTCACCATCGCAGCAACCATATAAAGCACCACTGGAAAGATATTTCCGACCGAACGAACGCTTGATGATGCATTGCTGTACATGAGGTAACCTTGTCCACCTGGTATGGTTTGGCGATTGTATACGTGGTATTTCGGCTCTGCCAGTTTATCCAGCTTTTTCTGACGCTGTTCAAGTTTCTCTTTTTCCTTAGTTAAATCACTCTCTGTCTGAGCCAATTTTTCTTTTTCTCTAGCCAATTCTTCCTTAGCTTTTGTCAGCTGTCCCTCGATTTGACTCTTTTGCGGTTCTGGTAAAGCGGTCGCTTGTTCTTCTTGCGTTTTCAAGCGACTTTCAGCCTGCTCTAATTGACTTTTGCCTTTTTGAAAATTACTCTCAGCTGTTTGAAGCTGTTCTTTGCCCTCTTCCAGACTCTTTTGCCCATTTGTTTTGATGCTTACCAATCGTTTTTGACCATTATCGGAAAGTAAGTCTTGCAACTCTTCCTGATGTTGGGTTCGTTTGGTCTTATAGTCTGATGAAAAAGCATCCAGATTTTTTAAATCATCATAGCGCACACGCGCAATACTATAAACATCTGAATCAAACTGACTGGGTAAAATCACTCCATAGCCAGCCAAGCTTCCATTTCCACTACTAGCACTCCCTAAATCTTTTTTAGAAAGGATCTCACCCGACTGAACAAATCCAGTAATTGTGAAAGTTTGGGATTTTAGGACGGACTTTTCTTCTTTCTTGCTAAAGGTAATGGTCTCTCCAATCTGATAGCGGTCTTTCCAGAAGTCAGCTAGAGCAATTTCCTCATTAGCTTCTGGCAGTCGCCCTTCTGTCACTTGGAAGGTTGAAATGCTCTCTGGTTTGGAATAAAGTCGAACCGCTTCTTCACTATTTTCAACGGTTAGGTCTGCCATATAGCCAAACTCAACACTTGCTCTTTGAAGTGTCTTTAGTTCGTCTTGGTCTTCTTTGTCCAAGCCATAATCAGCTATCACGGCCAGATCCAAAGTATTGGCTTTACGGAGATAATCCTCTGCCGTACGTTCCATGTTTGGACTGGCTACTTTAAGACCTACTAGAGCTAGAGAACCCAGCATCATCAAGGTCAAGATAGAAACAAAGCGTCCTTTTGAAGTCGTCACTGACTGAAATAGGTCTTTCCGATATGTTTTTTTCATGCTAATACTCCAAGGTATCGATATCCTGCGGATGCTCATTGATCGTCATGCTCTTAACCGTGGCATCGCGCATGTGAATCACCCGATCTGCAATAGGTGCTAGCGCGCCATTGTGGGTCACGATAATCACCGTCGCTCCTTTTTGACGAGACATGTCTTGGAGAATCTTCAAGACTTGCTTCCCCGTCTGGTAATCCAAGGCACCCGTCGGTTCATCACAGAGGAGAATTTTAGGATTTTTGGCTACAGCGCGTGCAATGGAGACTCGCTGTTGCTCCCCTCCAGAAAGCTGGGCTGGAAAGTTATTGAGCCGATGAGCCAGACCTACGTCTGTCAAGACCTGCTCAGGATCCAAGGCATCTGTCACGATTTCTGAAGCCAGTTCCACATTTTCCTTGGCTGTCAGATTGGAGACCAGATTGTAAAATTGAAAAACAAAACCTACATCTTCACGACGATAGTTTGTTCGTTGGTGCGAACTATAGTTGGCAATATTGGCACCATCAATCCAAATCTCCCCCTCATCATTGGTATCCATACCTCCTAGGAGATTGAGAACGGTTGATTTTCCAGCACCTGAAGCACCAAGAATAATGACCAGCTCCCCCTTTTCAATTTCAAAATTCACATCGCGATTAGCCACAATCTCCGTATCCCCAACCTGGTAACGCTTGTAGCTGTGTTTTATTTCAATATAAGCCATATCGTCCTTCTCTCTTTCTTACATTTAAGTCATTCTTTATTATCATTATAACGCTTTTTCAAATAGTTGGAAACCAGAAGCAAATACAAAAAAAGCCTAGGAATTCCTAGGCTTTCTGTTTATAGATTATTTTCCAAGGTAGTATTCAGAAACTACGTTCAATTTTTCGTCGAATTCGAATACCAATGGTGGGAAGTTAGGGATTTCCACGTCCATGATTTCGTCGTCTGACAAGCGTTTGATGTGTTTTACAAGGGCACGGATTGAGTTACCGTGAGCTCCTACGAATACGTTTTTACCATCTTTAAGTGCTGGAGCGATTTTGTCTTCCCAGAATGGAAGGGCACGTTCCAAAGTCACTTTCAAGTTTTCAGCATCTGGGATAACTGAGTCGTCAAGTGAAGCGTAACGACGGTCAGTGTGTGCTGAGTATTCGTCATCACGAGGCATTGCAGGAGGCAATACATCGTATGAACGACGCCAGATGTGAACTTGCTCATCACCAAATTGTTCAGCAGCTTCAGCTTTGTTTTTACCAGTCAAACCACCGTAGTGACGTTCGTTCAAGCGCCATGATTTTTCAACTGGAACCCACAATTGGTCAGCAGCTTCAAGAGCCAAGTTTGTTGTTTTGATCGCACGTTTCAATACTGAAGTGTAAGCTTGGTCAAATTCGATACCAGCTTCTTTGATCAATTTACCAGCGTCAATCGCTTGTTGTGTACCTTTTTCAGACAAATCAACATCAGCCCAACCAGTGAAAAGGTTAGCTTTGTTCCATTCAGACTCACCGTGGCGAGCAAAAACCAATTTTACCATTAGATGGATTCTCCTTTAATTTTTCGAGGTTTCCCTCGTTTATCTATTCTATTTTACACAATTTTTCACAAAAAAGCTAGTTAAAATCAACTAAAAAGAGAAGAGCCTCTTCCTCTTCTCTTCCACCTTATAAGATTTTTTTCTTTTTTGTGACTTTGGAGATGGACATGGATAAAATGTCTTTATAGGCCAAGAACTGGTGCATCAATTTGCTATCACTGATTTCGGAAGAAGATCAATTACATATTCCAGCTTGATCATTTTATTTTCGGCTGATTCGATAGCGATCATCTCAACATTTTTACAGTTTGCCGTAAAAATTGCCTCAAAAAGCAGCTCATAATCAGAACTAGCTGGAATTTTCATTGTCACATAACGTCTTGTTTTCAAGCGCTATCCAAACAAGCGAAATCATCAGCGTAAAGAGGATTGATAAGGCAACAAATCCCATACTGACTGTAATACCAACAGCCGTTTCCATATAGACAGCTAGGAGTTCTTTAGCACCTCCTGCAGCCGATCGAAATCGAATAAGGCTGAAAGTCCCTGCCACGGCCACACTAGTACCTAAATTTCCATTCACCCAAAAGATGATAATGGAAATAATGGCTGGCAAGAGGGAAAAGGTGACTACAAACTCTTTGGTATAGATGGTTTGGCGCTTATAAACGATTCCTAAAAACAAGCTTGTTGCTACTGCTAGAACGAGGGCCTGAGGATTAATCTTGACCTCAGCTGCCGAATAAATACTATTGAAAATCGGAAAAGGCATCTTCATCTCCTTTATATTAGACAAGTGGCTGCTTCGTGAGCTCATTTGCTTTTAGATAAGCCTTATCATATTTTGAAAAGAATTAATACTCTAGCCCATGCCCGTTTAAAATCTTTACCAATCAGGTCGGATACTGGCCAGAAACCTCGATTTCCCTATTATCCTATAAAAACGCTTCCAAAATGTTGATAGCTTCAAAATCAGGATTCTCATCAATTTGAATATCAAAAAAGAGAGGTCCAATTTTTGGTCCTCTCCAAATTTTAGCTGACACGGATCACTACAGTAGACAAGGGACCTAACTTTCCCAAGATCTGAGCTCTAAAATCAGGATTCATGCTAAAGAATTTCCCCTATTCACAGAGCTAGTTCACTTTATTGACTTGATGAAGATGTTCCAAAATCGACCTTAGGAACTGTCTTGGCTTCTTCTGTTTCTTTGAAGGTTTCAGCCTCTTTAAAATTCATCATATTCGCAAAAAGTACGGTTGGAAAACTTCTCAATTTTTGATTGTACCCAGCTGCGACTTTGTTATAATCCTTGCGTGCTACAAAGATACGATTTTCACTTCCCTCAAGTTCAACCATTAGTTGCTCAACATTTTGATTGCTCTTGAGTTCTGGATAATTCTCCGTCAAGGAAATCAAGCGGGAAAGAGCTGAGCTCAACTCTCCCTGAGCCTTTTGGTTTTCTTCCGAAGTTACTGAGCTACTACCGATTTTAGCTCTAGCATCAGCAATCTTGGTAAAGACTTCGGTTTCATGATTCATTTGTCCTTTAACGGACTCTACCAAGTTACCAATCAAGTCCGAACGACGTTGGAGGGCTGTCGAGACATCGGCCTGAGCCTGCTCCACTTTAGTCTGTTCACCAACCAGACCATTATAGGTTGCCACTGCAGAACAACTTCCTAGAACTAGTAGTCCAAAGAAAATCGCCACTATTGAGGGAATTACTTTATTTTGTTTCATATCAAAACCTTAACACTTTCTTTTATCAACTTTTCTGAGAATAGTCTCTGTATAGAAACCGAGTTCAACGGTGATGGACTTGAACCTTTATAGCTAGTTCCATCTCTTAAATCAATTTTCCAAAGGTTTAGTTTCTCGCCCTTGATTAAAGAGTCAATTGCGGTAACGTTAGAGAAACCTCATTATATTTGCATCTGTCTGTGATGGTTTACCAATCATCAGACGAACCGCCACCATCAAAACCACCGCCGTCCCAGCCACCAGATGAATCGGAGCCCGAGTCAGACCAAGAAGAACCTGAATCAGACCAAGAGGAGCCTGAATCTGATGAGTCACCGCCCCACCAGCCACTGCCAGAATCATCGTCACGTGAACTACCACCACGACCTCCAAATATAAAGGCAATAATCATCACAATGAAGTAAATGAGAACTCCAAATCCGAGGATTCCGTCACTCGAACTGCTTTTTCGATGACGTCTCGAAGAACTGCTCTCACTAGCATACTTGTCCAGCTCCCTTAAGCGACTAGAGTTGGTAGTATAGTCGTAACTACTTTTAGAACTTGAAGCAGTCGTACTTGATCCACTATAGAACATGTAGTTGAGATTGTTTACTATTGAGAGAACTCCATTATTGTAGTCTCCCTTTTGAAAATAAGGGCGTGCTGTTGTCAAGAACCTGTGAGTCTGATAGTCTGTGATCTTACTGGCCACATTATTACTGGTTTCAATCCGTGATTTTCTATCTTGGACTGCTACGACGACCAAGGCACCATGGTTATCTCCCGAGTAGCCAATTTTCCAAGCTCTAGCTGTTTCATTGGCGACTGTTTCGATTGTTTCTCCATCTAGGTTTTTCATAACGTAAACGCCCATTTGGAATTTTTCTGTTTTTTGACTATTTACCTTGTTCAAGCCTCGAATCAGTCTGATTGTCTCCTCGGTTAGATAATGATCCGGGTCATAAATCCCATACTCAGGTTTTTCAGGTGCTGTGAATGCTGACAAGAAGAGAAAGACCATCAACAATCCAAGCAAGCGAACCGACAAACTATTTTTAAATAATCTGATTCTTTTCATAATAACCTCCCTGATAAAGGAAAATTGATTTAAGGAATTATAGCATTTTGATTTTTACAAAAAAAGTGCATTTTCATTACAAAACTGTGACGGCGACCCTGAAATTGATGTTAATTTGATGACAAGTCTTCCAAAACTCGACCCCAATAAGAAAAAGAAGACCTTGTGTTTTCTTTTTCTTATTGGACTTACTTTTCTATTAAGATTTTAACTGGTAATTTAAAATATCTTTTTCTAATTTTTTGACTGGGTAATACCCACTTACTTTAATTATTTCATTGTTACATCCAGCGTATCCTTGCACGATATCCACTTGCGGAATGACCACCCAGTCTCCAAGAACTTCGTGCGCGCCTTCTTTGTTTTCATCCAACATGCACACGAAGCGGTATTCTCTCTCGTGTTGCCACTCTTTAAATTTTGTAAAGGTCGCTTTAATATAGAAGTTTAGATTCGAATAAGAAAATTGATTACTATTGCTTCTCGTATTAGGTCGTTTATCAATATACTCCACCGCTCCGTATACACAAAGTCCATCTACCTTTAAGGAATGAATTTTATCTAACAGACTAGCATACGAATACTTGAGCGCGTAGCCTGTGTGACTATTGGCGTAATAAGACCACATTAAAATATTATCTGTAGCGTGTGTAAGGCAGAAGACTCGGAAGAAATCCATCATTGAATGGCCGTTCGCATAGTAGCAATTACAGTCAAACGGGTCGTTGAAATGCTTCGGATGACTAAACGACACATTCCCTTCCACTACCTGATAAGGATTCTTCCCAATCGTTTCCTTGGCATATTACTTCACAAAAAATTGTCGCTCAGCTTGGATCCTTGCTTCTGCCTTTTTAAAATACGTCTCAAGATCTTCTTTAAACATCCCTTGAAACTGCTTGACTAACCTATCTGGCTCTAAAAATCCCAGTCTGATATTCTCTGCCTGCCGGTCATTAAAATCTTTCTCCGCCTTCTCTATTTCAAAGCCTTCAGGAATCCTAGTATTCCTGGTTTGAATAAACATAACCTTCTTACACTCTACCTCTACCGTTTTCCTAGTCGGTTGTTTAAAGAGCGCCACAAACACTTTCTCTTCTGTTGCCCGGTTGGCAATTAAAAAACAATTACTATCGAGATAGGACTCCACCAAATGGTATTCTTTATGCGTCTGTAAGAATGTTACCTTTGCAATCAAATAACGATATAGTTCAATGTCCTCTTTTAGGATGATTTTCAATAAAGTCACCACCTCTATAAAAATTTAAGAATTATTTAAATACTCAATATTGTTTAGTAAAAAAGAGCAATCATATACAATTACTCTTTCATCACTGATTACTAGGACTTAATCCTTTTTATCATTTTATTTCCGTTTTCTCGCGATCAAGTGAATCGGTGTTCCCTCAAAGACAAAGGCCTTGCGGATTTGATTTTCCAAGAAACGCAAGTAAGAGAAGTGCATGAGTTCTTCTTCATTGACAAAGATGACAAAGGTTGGTGGCTTGGTTGCCACTTGGGTAGCGTAGAAAATCTTGAGGCGTTTTCCTTTGTCTGTCGGTGTTGGATTAATAGCAATGGCATCCATAATCACATCGTTCAAAACTGCTGAAGGAATACGGGTGTTTTGGCTTTCACTGATTTGCTTAATCATCTCAGGCAGTTTATGGAGACGTTGCTTGGTAAGAGCGGATACAAAGACAATCGGCGCATAAGGCAGATATTGGAACTGCTCACGGATATCCTCTTCCCATTTCTTCATGGTGTGGTTGTCTTTCTCAAGGGTATCCCACTTGTTGACCACGATAATCATCCCTTTACCGGCTTCGTGGGCAAAACCTGCGATACGCTTGTCGTACTCACGGATACCTTCTTCGGCATTAAGGACCATCAAGACCACGTCAGAACGATCAATGGCACGCATGGCACGCATGACAGAGTATTTCTCCGTATTTTCATAGACTTTACCAGACTTACGCATACCAGCTGTATCAATCATGATGAACTCTTGACCATCCGTATCTGTAAAATGGGTATCAATGGCGTCACGCGTTGTTCCAGCTACTGGACTAGCAATCACGCGGTCTTCTCCCAAAATAGCGTTAATCAAACTTGATTTTCCAACGTTAGGACGGCCAATCAAGCTAAATTTAATCACGTCTGGATTTTCTTCTTCAACTTCGTGTGGTAGATTCTCCACAATAGCATCCAGCACATCACCCGTACCAATACCGTGGACAGACGAAATTGGCAACGGTTCGCCCAATCCTAGCGCATAGAAATCAAAGATATCATTTCGCATTTCTGGGTTGTCAACCTTGTTAACGACAAGGATAACAGGTTTATGGGTCTTATAAAGTTTGCGGGCAACGTATTCATCCGCATCTGTAATCCCTTCTTTCCCAGAAACTACAAAGACGATGACATCCGCTTCTTCCATAGCGATTTCTGCCTGGTGCTTGATTTGTTCCATGAAGGGAGCATCGACATCGTCAATCCCTCCCGTATCAATCATACTAAAGGAACGATTGAGCCACTCACCCGTTGCATAGATACGGTCACGTGTCACACCCTCGACATCTTCTACAATTGAGATCCGCTCACCAGCGATCCGATTAAATAGGGTTGATTTCCCAACATTGGGACGTCCCACAATGGCAATAGTTGGTAAGGCCATGTTTTCTCACTTTCTACAATAACTTTTTCTGTTCTAGATTCTTCCGAGTTGAACTAGGTTCGGCTTGACCAAACTGCTCTGCCAAACGCTGACTCCAAGAGGTCGTCACACGCGCACCAGCATAGTCTGCCTGTACTTTGTCATAGTCCAAAATCGCCGCTACTGGCTGTTCTTGGTATTCTTCTTCAAATACCACTTGGTTCAAAGGCAGTCTTGGTTTGACCTCGTGTTGTTGATCTGGCACGCCAAGGGCAATCCCAAAAACAGGGTAGGTATAGTCAGGCAGGTTAAAAAGCGCTGCCACTTCTTCTGACTTGTAGCGAACCAAACCGATGATAACACCACCATATCCCAGACTCTCAGCAGCAAGCAAGGTATTTTGCCCCGCAAGAGCCGCGTCCACAGACGTGATAAGGAGACCTTCCACTCCTTGAGGTTGGAAAATATCCGTATGAAGGATTGCTCCCTTTTCCGCTCGATTCAAGTCACCGACAAAAAGCAAAAAGGCTGCTGACTGGCGAATGGCTTCCTGGGGAACCAATTCATAAAGAGCATCTTTTTTCTCCTGACTGCGCACAAGAATCACAGAGTAGGATTGGAAATTTTTCCAAGATGACGCCATTTGGGCAGCAGTCAGAATCTCGTCCAAGTCTGTTTGAGGAATATCTTGCTCCTTAAAACGACGAACTGAAGTATGAGCTTTCATCAGTTTAATGGTTTCTGTCATCGGCGATTTTCTCCTTCTAGTCTCGTCTCCTCAGCCAAATAACGAATTCTTTCCATGACCCGTCTAGCTTCCCAAGTCTCGTCATTTCCATTCTTTCCTTTGGCAAAATGTTTTTCCAAATCTTGGAAATTAAAGTTGGAAGTAAAGAAGGTCGGCAAATCTTCCTGCATGCGATACTGGAGAATAACTTGGAGAATTTCATCACGCACCCAAGGAGTCGACTGCTCTGCACCAATATCATCCAAGATCAAGACCTCTGCTAACTTGATGTCATCCACCAAGGTCTTCACAGATCCTTCACCGATGGCATTTTTCACATCAATGACAAAACTTGGATAGTGGAGAATAGTCGTTGAGGCCCCACGCTTTTCAGATAGGTCGTGAGCTAGGGCTGCCATCATGAAACTCTTACCGACACCAAAATCTCCATAAAGATAGAGACCTTTCCGGATGCTTGGGTAAAGATCGACAAAGGCATAGAGTCTCTCAAAAATCGGCAAACGTCCTAGATCATCCAGGTCAATCTGGGCCAACTTCGCTTTCTTGAGACTTGCTGGTAGATTGATCAACTTGAGACGATTCTTAATTGCAGCCTCTTTTTCTGCCGCGATTAGTTCTGGTGTTTCTTCATAAGACACATCCGCATAACCGTGATTCATGACCAAGATAGGCTTGTAGCCACGCGCTATATAGTCCGCATCCCCACGAAGAAACTTGTCCCGTTCTGTAATATATTGATTGAACTTGGAGATGCTACGATTTAACTCCTCTTGGCTGAGGGTTTCTTTCTGGATAAAAGCCGCCACATCTGGGTCTTTCATAATCTGCTGGACTAGGTCCTGATACTGAAAACGACTTGTCTGACGCTTGATAACGTCACCCACACTTTCCATCTAGTCTCCTCCTTCTTCTAATCGGGCTAACATTTCTTGTTTTTTGCGTTCTAGTTCCAGACGAGTTTCCTCGCTGGTTTGATTTTTATATTCTGGATTACTCCACTTGGGAACATTGGTCTTAGTTGAGTTCGTTTTCGATTTCTGGTCTTCCTGGCCTTTTTGCTGACGCTCTCGAATCCGAAGCACAGCTTCTTCTGCTGTTCGAATTTTTTGATAAGCGTAGTCATTTGCGACCTTCATGGCATATTTTTCATTGACATTTGCCGACTTAACCTTGTTAAAGGTTAGAAGCAAGACGATATTGATGACTTCGTCCAACAAACCTAAAGACGTCATCTGGTGAAGGAGTTCTCTTTCACTTTGGGTGATGTACCCTTTGCGCTCTTGTTTGAGAACTTGCAAAAAATCTTGGGGAATTTTATTTTTAGCTTCCCTAATAATGGCCATTTCTTTGGGACTAAAGTCAGAAGACGTTGGTTTTTGTGCTATCTTTTCACGCATGCGTTTGACTGAAATAACCTGAGCCACCGCTGTCGCCTTGGCTAATTGATAGGTTTCAAACCAGGTCCATTTTTTTTCATCTGCGATGGCAAATAATTCTAAAACATCCGCCTGCTCGTCTTCAAAACGCAAGCCATCTCTAGCCATCAGCCGCTGGAAATGTTCCAAGTCAAAATCATTTTTTAACTTGCTTTTTGACTCGATTGGTGTCACTTCTTCAGTCAGATTTGGAAAGACTTGACTCAAAGAAACAGAGAGTGCTTCTCCCTCACTTGGAGCCTGTTTCATAGCAGAAACAGCTGTATCCCCAATCTTTCTCTCTAATAATCTGCTATAGACAGAATGACTTAAAAACTCCTGACTTGAAAGGGGAGAATGAAGCTGCAATTCATAGGTTTCTCCCTTTTGATAAAGGGTCAACAGATCTAAGGCAGATAAGATTTTAAAAGACTGGAGGAGCGTATTCATCCCGAAGTTCAAATGATTAAGAATGTTAGCAAAAAGGTGTTCCTTTTGCCCGCCATCCCAAAAGGTAATGGCATATAGATAGAGGCTCAACGCCTCCTGACCGATAATCGGGAGGTAGCACTGCACCAGAGATGAGGTATCTTGCGACACCCGATTATTCTTTAGAAAAGAAAAACGGTCATTTGGCTTCATTTACTTTTCCTTTTTCTTTTTAGAGGACTGGGTGATTTGCTGGAGCAGACTCTCCAACTCACTCACATCCTTAAAGCTACGATAAACACTGGCAAAACGAACATAGGTAATCTCATCAAGCTCTGCCAATTCTTCCATGACTAAGGCTCCAATGTATTCACTTTGAATCTCGTTCTCACTGCGACTACGGAGTTTTTGCTCGATACGATTGACCACCATGTTGATTTCATCACTCGAAACAGGACGCTTCTGGGCTGAGCGGATAATCCCATTAAAGATTTTATCTCTTGAAAACTGTTCTCGTGTACCGTCTTTTTTGACGACAACCAGCGTTCGCTCTTCTACTCGTTCATAGGTTGTAAAACGATGCTGACACTCGTCGCACTCACGTCTTCGGCGGATGGTATTTCCTTCTTCGGCTTGTCGACTATCAACAACACTAGACTTGGTAGCCCCACATTTTGGACAACGCATGCATTTCCCTCCTTGTCGTTTTCTTTTCATTATACCATTTTTTAAGCAATTCCCAAAACAATTCTTATTTTTACTTGACAAGTTTTTTGTTTTATTGTATTATCCAATTAGAACAACAAAGAAAAAGAAAGGAGACTATGATGTCCTGGTCATTTGATAATACAAAACCCATTTATTTGCAGATTATGGAAAAAATCAAATTACAGATTGTTTCCCATGAACTAGAGCCCAACCAACAGCTCCCTACCGTAAGAGAACTAGCGAGCGAAGTTGGGGTCAATCCCAATACCATTCAGCGCGCCTTGTCTGACCTTGAGCGTGAAGGGTTAGTCCACAGCAAACGTACAACAGGACGTTTTGTGACAGAAAATCGGGACCTAATTGTCCAAACTCGTAAGCAACTATCCGAGGAACAACTGCAACAATTCGTCTCTTGCATGCTTCAATTTGGCTACAAAAAAGAAGAACTGCCAAATGTATTAAGCGACTATATTAAAGGAGTTTAAGACTATGACACTACTAGCACTTGAAAATGTAACAAAATCATATGGAGCAACCGCGGCACTTGACAATATCTCACTAGAGATCTCAGCCGGAAAGATTGTCGGACTCCTTGGACCAAACGGATCCGGAAAAACAACCTTAATCAAACTGATCAATGGTCTCCTTCAACCAAATAAAGGACGTGTCCTCATTAACGGACAGGATCCAAGTCCTGCCACCAAGGCAATCGTCTCCTACCTACCAGATACAACCTACCTCAATGAAGAGATGAAAGTTAAGGATGCTCTAACCTATTTTAAAACCTTCTATCAGGATTTCAATCTCGAAAGAGCCCAAAACCTTTTAGCCAATCTCGGTATTGATGAAAACAGTCGCCTCAAGAAACTATCAAAAGGAAACAAGGAAAAGGTCCAACTCATCTTGGTTATGAGCCGTGAAGCCCGCCTCTACGTTCTGGACGAACCAATCGGAGGCGTGGATCCAGCTGCCCGTGATTATATCCTCAATACCATCATCAATAACTACTCACCAACCTCTACGGTACTGATTTCAACCCACTTGATTTCAGATATTGAGCCAATCTTGGATGAGATCATCTTCCTCAAAGACGGAAAAGTCGTCCGCCAAGGAAATGTTGATGATATTCGTTACGAGTCAGGTGAATCAATTGACCAGCTCTTCCGCCAAGAGTTCAAGGCTTAGTTAAAGGAGATTATTATGTTTTGGAATCTAGTTCGTTATGAATTTAAAAATGTCAATAAATGGTATCTGGCACTCTACGGTGCTGTACTTGCAATTTCAGTTTTGATTGGAGCTTTTATTAACAGTCTTAGCCAGAGTTACAATCCTAACAATGCTGCTTATTTCATCTTCTTTTTAGTACTAGTCTTTGGAGGACTCAGCGTCACTCTTTTGATTGCAACAATCTTTTTAATCATCCGAAGATTCAAGGGTAGTGTTTATGACCGCCAAGGGTACTTGACCCTAACCCTACCTGTCTCAGAGCACCAAATCATCACCGCAAAACTCTTCAGTGCCCTTGTCTGGTACATCTTAGGTTGTGTCGTCTTTATCTTGAGTATATTGATTATCTTCTTCTTAACACCAGTTGAAAAAGACTTCACTATCCTCTATGACTTCATTTCCAATTACATCAGCTACGGCTGGCTGTATGCCCTATCACTATTTGTCGGTTCAATCGCATGGATTTTATCCATTTACCTCTCCATCTCTATCGGGCAACTCTTTAACGAGTATCGAACAGCTATGGGGATTCTAGCCTATATCGTTATTTCAATCGTTATTGGTTATGTTTCTCTCTTCTTAAGAGTTGACAATGACTATAACGTAATGGCTGGTACAGAAATCTTACGCGATCTCTTTTTATCAGCTATCTACTATCTCGGAACCTACTACATCTTGAAAAACAAGGTTAATTTGCAATAAAAAATGCCCAGCTAGAAAGCTGGGTTTTTCTTTAACTCAATATCAAACTGGCTACGATGGGACTGACAAAGACGTAGAGAATACCAGTGACACCGATAGCCAAGCCACCCATGGCTCCTGCTACTGAGCCGTATCGAAAGGCTGTTCCCGTTCCGACAGCGTGTCCTGTTCCCCCAAGGGAAAGGCCTACAGCCACTGGATCATCAATCTTCAACCACTTCAAAAGGGTTGGTCCGATTACACTGGTCAAGATCCCAGTAGCTACTACTACGACCAAGGTTACAGTTGTTAAACCTTGCAATTTTTCTGTGATTCCCACTGCCATGGCGGTTGTCACTGACTTGGGAAAGAGAGAAATGGCTAGGAAAAAGTCCATGCCAAATATTTTCGCTACTATGGCAGTGAAACAAGTATTGACAACTACTGCTAGCAGACTACCTAAGAGAATACTCCGAGCATGGTGCTTCATCAGGTGAAAACTCTTATAAAGCGGAATCCCTAGAGCCACTGTCGATGGGACTATCAAGTTGTTCAGATAAACCCCACCTTGGTAATAATCTTGATAAGAAATACCTGTCACCTTAAGGAAAATAATGATAAAAATAGCTGACAAAAGCAGGGGCGTTGTCAATGGATGGGGAAAACGTCTGTAAATCAACATCCCCACTAGATAAGCTAAGATAGATATTGCAATTCCAAACAGGGGATTGGATACAAATTCACTCATTTGGCATCTCCTTTCTCATAATCTCCCTCAAATCGTCTCTTGATAAACTGAACCACTAGAGCGATGAGGATAATGTTGATGACAGCCGCAAAAAAGACAATCAAGACGATAGGCAAAAGATAAGGAGCAATCACATCAAACTTTTCCATGATACCCACTGCTGGTGGCAAAAAGAGAATGGTCATATTGGCCAGCAAGAAATTCCCGACCATATTGACATGTCTGGTCCTCAGCCACTTGAATTGCAGGGCTAGAAAAAGAATAATCAAACCGATAATACTGCCTGGGATGGGCAGATGAAAGAAACTGGAAATTCCCTCTCCGATTAGAGAAATCACAAAAAGAATCATTAATTGAACATATAACTTCATCTCAAACTCCTTGAAATAGAATTCTTGCATACCAGTTTACTCTTTTTTCAGAAAATTTCAAGGAAATATCGAAATTTTTCTTTCTTGCAAGGATTAGTTAAAAGTAGTATAATCTTTGCATGCGCAATCATCTTGTGTTACAAAGACAATCAGTAATGACTTTGTGATTTTTACTTTGAAAAGAAAGGAGAAAGCAATGACCTATTTGGAAAAGTGGTTTGACTACAACCGCCGTCAAAAGGAAATGGAAGCCATGTTAGAAGAAACCATCGCCCAGCAGACTGAACAAAGGTTGACCTTAAAAGAGTTTTACCTACTCTACTATCTGGATCTAGCTGATGAAAAATCCTTACGACAGATTGATTTACCCGATAAACTCCATCTTAGTCCGAGCGCTGTTTCTCGAATGGTAGCTCGACTAGAAGAAAAAAACTGTGGTTTGCTTAGTCGCAGATGTTGCGATCAGGATAGACGGGCTAGTTTTATCTGCCTGACTGACGAGGGACAAACAATCCTAGCTTACCTGCAAAAAGCCGTCGAAGAAAGACTGGAAACAAGTCTTGACTTCATTTCTTAATCAGATTTTTTAAAAAAGTTGCATGCGCAATCATTTTTCTTGACATTTCTCTTTTCAAGGAGTACAATAAAGTCAAGATCGAATAAAGGAGTTTTATATGATCGAAATTACCTATCTAGATGCCAGCAAGCAAGAGAGAACCATGACTTTCGAGTCTTATGAAGACTTTGAACGCTCTCAACAAGCCTGCCTTATCGGTGTCGCAGACTATTACCCAGTTCAAAAATTAACCTATAATGGTCATGATTTGGACTACCATGGGACTTATGGAGATGTCTTCTTCTATCTCATGAAACAAGATTTAAGCCAATATAACTAAAAAAGGAGAAATACAATGGCAAAAGCAATTACAGATGCAACATTTGAACAAGAAACAAAAGACGGTTTGGTCTTGGTAGACTTCTGGGCAACTTGGTGTGGTCCATGTCGTATGCAAGGTCCGATCTTGGACAAATTGTCTGAAGAACTTTCAGAAGATGTCTTGAAAATCGTTAAAATGGACGTAGATGAAAATCCAAACACAGCTCGTGCCTTTGGAATCATGTCTATCCCAACCCTTCTCTTCAAAAAAGACGGCCAAGTGGTAAAACAAGTTGCTGGAGTGCACACAGCAGAACAAATCAAGGCCATCGTTGCTGAATTGAGCTAATCACGAAACACTCCCATTCAAAAAGGGAGTGCTTTTTTGTTTGCATAGAAAAAGCCCTGTTCCTCAAATTGGGGAGCAAGGCTCTTTTTGCTTATTATTCTTCTGTTCCAAGGAAGTTTTTAGCAACAAGTGCTGCAAGAACGCCACCAACGATTGGGGCAAGGATGAAAATCCATACTTGTTGAAGAGCTGCGCCACCTACCAATACAGCAGGCGCTAAACTACGAGCTGGATTTACTGAAAGTCCTGTGATGTTCAATCCCACAAGAATCATAGCTGTCAATGACAAACCAATTACCAAACCAGCGATTGCACCATTGCCCTTGCTTGCTGAAGTCACGGTCATGATCACTAAAACAAACAAGAAAGTTGCGATGACTTCAAACAGGAAACCACCAAAGATAGTTACACCGTTTGCCAAGGCATTTTCACCAAGACTAGCAGTTGACATGCCTGAGTTAGACAAGAGGAAGAAGACTGCAGCTGATGCAAGGAAAGCTCCAACCACTTGTCCAAGGATGTAGTTTACAAGTTCAGAAGATGACAAGCGTTTGTTTACAAACATAGCGATTGAAACAGCTGGGTTCAAGTGAGCGCCTGAAACAGTTCCGATTGAGAAAGCTGCGACTACGATTGCCAAGCCAAATGCCAAAGCAATTCCTAGGTGTCCAAGACCTTCAACACCATTTCCAAAAACAACAGCTCCTGTTCCGATGAACACAAGCATAAATGTACCGATTAATTCAGCGACAAATTTTTTCATGATAAGTCTCCTTTTTTCAAAACTATGTACCAGTTTACCAAAACAAATGAGCGGATTCAAGAAAAATGACTTGGAAATTTTTGTTGAGGCTTCATTTGAATCCTGTTATACAATAGAGGCATTTATTTGAAACATTTTTTTCAAAGGTGTATACTATTAGTATAGCGTTGATAGGGGTTTCAAGAATCGTTATCGAGGCTCATTTGTAAACCTTTGCTGTTCTTTTATAGAACATTTGAACGGTATCGCTGATACCAAGGAGGAATCATATGTCTAAAGTTGCTATTGTCACAGGTGCAGGTCAAGGGATTGGTTTTGCAATTGCAAAACGTTTGGTCCAAGATGGCTTTAAAGTAGGAGTCTTAGACTACAATCCAGAAACAGCTGAAAAAGCTGTTGCCGAATTATCAGCTGAAAATGCTTTTGCTGTCGTAGCAGATGTCTCAAAACAAGCAGAAGTTACCCAAGCATTTCAAAAGGTTGTTGGCCATTTTGGTGATTTGAATGTTGTCGTAAATAACGCTGGTGTCGCCCCAACTACTCCTCTTGATACGATTACAGAAGAACAATTTACACGTACATTCAGTATTAACGTCGGTGGGGTGATTTGGGGTTCCCAAGCTGCTCAAGCTCAATTTAAAGCACTTGGTCACGGTGGTAAAATTATCAACGCAACCTCTCAAGCAGGTGTTGTCGGAAATCCTAACCTGACAGTTTATGGTGGTACAAAATTTGCTGTTCGTGGAATTACACAAACATTGGCACGAGATTTGGCAGACTCAGGTATTACTGTCAATGCCTACGCACCAGGTATCGTAAAAACCCCAATGATGTACGATATTGCTCACCAAGTTGGGAAAAATGCTGGAAAAGATGACGAATGGGGAATGCAGACATTCGCAAAAGATATTACCTTGAAACGTCTATCTGAACCAGAAGATGTGGCTGCAGCTGTCAGCTTCCTTGCTGGACCAGATTCAAACTACATCACAGGTCAAACCATTATCGTTGATGGTGGTATGCAATTCCATTAAGATACATAAAAAGAGGTTGGGATAAATATCCAACCTCTTTTACTATCTGCACCATTTCGATTTCAATACTTTTTCAAAACGATTAGCTAATCTATTAGAAGAACTTCCCATACAGTAACCCTATAAAATTTAATAGTGAAAAGATTGAATGATTTTTTTCAAGTCATCTTGTAAAAGTTTATGACAGTCTAGTTGAAGGTAAATTTCCAGCAAACAAGATCTGAAATTGGAAAATTTATGGAAATCATTTACTTCTTTCAAGGGAAATTCGACTGTTTGCAGCCAAGCAGTGAGGAGAGACGGTTCGATTTTCCCTCGTAAGATTGGTTCATAAAACGCTCTGGCTAACCGCCAATCTTCATCATTTGTAAAACGAATCTCAACTCCTTTAAAAATTTTCCCAATGATTTCAAATGCTTCGGCTATATCTGACTTTGGAAAGCCAGGATGGCATATAACTTCCGTCAAGAGATCAGCCCCATGCGCAAAAGCGTGAACCCAACCATACTGATGAGAGTAGCCCGTCGTCTCTTTTTCCTTTGTAAGATAGTGTAAGCCTTGATTTAGCATGGTAGCCCTGATAGGAGAAGGCAACTGCTGGTAATAAAGTGATTCCTTAGTACCATCGCAGGACAGTAGATTGGCATAAATAAGTGCCCTAAAAGAACGTTTAAGAGCTGAAACTCCTCTACTATCAATCTCTTTGTATAGACCTTCATCAGAGGAGACCTCTTCTGAGATAAACTGAAACTGCTCAAGGGAAAACAACTCTTCTTGAATCGCTCTAGCCAAACTCGTAAAAACAAGTTCGTCTCGAATTTCTGGAGAGGGATCTCCTAAATGCTCAAGCAACCACTGGATTTCTTCTCGGCTATAGCTTGGTTTTTCTTCTATCACTTTTCTTTGTAATTCTTGATACATCCCTAGTACCTCTGCATTTCTATTAGCTTATCAAAAAGTCATCCGAAGATGACTTTGAATAGGAATATTTGGAAAAATTGAAAAGGAACATGGCATGGTTAAAGCACTATTTTTTCTTTTTCGGAGTTAAATCTTCAAAATATGTACTATTTTTACTAATAGTCTCGCTAATTGCTTTTTGTCCCAAACCATTAATTGAGCTATCCATTTGAGCTGCTAAAGTCGTTACAGCAGTCTTATTTGTCATAGCAAGAACCCCTATCTCCTCATCGTACTTATCTACGATATCTTTTCTACCTGATTTTATAGGAGGAGCACAAAAGGCTTTGATAGCTGCCCTTTCTAATGTTTTTTTGATTTCTCGTCTGGCTGATTCTGACATAGGTCCAATCAAAGCATCTATGACTAAATCCACTAGCATTTCTTCTGCTCCCTTTCTAACTCATATAAGTATTTTCTTTGACTATAACTCTCTTCTAACTCTTTTTCTAAGCGAGAGCGCTCTTTTCGGTACTGAGTCTGTAATTCTTCATCTTTTGCCTCTATTTTAGCATACTGCCGAAAATACTCACTACTCGTCTCACTTGAATAAGATTCTAATAACATCAGAAATTGGTGGCGCTCTATCTCATCTCCAGAATTCTGTCTACCAAAATTATGAGCAATGTTTTCAAACTCCTCGTATAGTCTTGTCAACTGAGAACGATTATCATCCAAATTTTCATAAGATTCTTCTATTTTCTTCTTAGCAGTTCTATAGGCATCCTCCAAAGACAAAAGTCCCTCTTCTTGCTTTTTTATTTTCACTTGGATTTCTTCTAGTTTGTCCATTGATTAATATCCCTTGCCAAGCTTTCGTCTCCTTCAACTGCCTGTTCAACACCTTTTTGAATGTTGGTTTCCAAATCCGTAAAGGCTTTTACAATCTCAGCTGATTTACTTACTTTTTTATCAAAATGTCTCTGAGTCTCACCCACAATACTATCATACGTTACCCCAGCATCTGCATAGGCATCCTCTATCTCATCATAAGTCAACTCTGTTACAAACCAGGGAACTTCCTTACTTTTATCGTAGAGTGTTTCAGCATCTGTAACTGCTTTTTTAGCCATTGCCTCAATCTCGCTGTGTCCGTTGCTGACGCTCTCTGTCATTGCCGTCGCAACAGCTGTTGCTTGGACGCTATCCAAGAAGAACATCTCATGGCTACTTATACTACCATCTGATAAAAATTGGGTACTCAACTGCTTTAGAAGTCCATTTTTGACACCTTGCAATTTCTTCAGAGTCTCATAGTTCTTCTTTTCAAGTCCAGTCATTTTCTCTGGACTCTGTTTTTCCAAAATATCCTTGATTTGGTTAATTTGATTTTTATCACCCGTAATATCTGGGTCAATATTGTGCCCACCAGAATTTTCAAGCAGATAATCTTCTCCCAAGTAGACACCCAAAAAAGGCATTGAGATATTGTTAAGAAAGTCGTCCTGTGTTCGAATTCTTACCACTTGACCTGTGAATGTCTTTTCTTTATTGATTATTTTCTCCCTCGCCGAATCCCAGGGAGTTAGATAATCTATGATTCTATCTTTAGATTCGATAAGACCCTCTAAATAGAGAGGCGCTGAGTTATATACCACAGTACGCGGAGCGTTATACTCTAAGGCCACCCTCTGAGCGATGTTACCTCCTAAAGAATGTCCAGTTAGAGTAATATTATCTCCGTATCTCTGTCGAATCCTTTCATAAAATTTGAAAGCTTCATCATAATGAAAACCGAGCGCCATGGCTATACTACCGACATCTGTAGCGACATCCTTGACTATATCCGCATTAGGATTCGTTCCCGTATAGGCAATAATCACCTCTCCACTATCCTTATCTAGGAAGGCTGTACCACTTGTACCAGTGGAATCATCATGAAAATCATCTAGATATTGGAGGTTGGAGGGGAGAGGTTTACTTCTGTCTACTGCATTAAGAAGTTGTTTTCTATCATCATGTCCAATTTCAGGTTGGTTAACTCGCACATTCTCAAATTCGTAAGTCAAATTTGCTGCATCTAGAGTAGCAATACCACTATTTGCTGTATCCTTTTTACTCATACTTCTCTCCTAATTCGATACTCTCTCCTTAAAATAATAGCCATCATTAAAATCAACAGTAACAGAATAGTAATAAAAGTCATCTAATCTCAAAGAACTACCAAATCCTAGCACTGTTTCAACTTGTTGCTGTTTATTAAAATATTGGTTAATCGTTGTGTTTTTAATAATATAATCTATATCAAAAGAACCATTATTTCCGTTAAAATGTTTGTTTTTTAATGATAATTTACTTAAAAATTCTTTATCTATACCAAGTTTTTGAAACAAGAAACCATCAAACTTCCATATTTTTTTAGCAGTTTCTTCATCAGAAAAAATAAATTTATTGTCTACATATTGAACACTTACTACTTCTTCTTCGCTTTTTGGTGCATCATCCTTCGCTGGGATTTTAGAAAGAGTACCCGTTATTGTATGCGATGTTGCATCACCTTTCAGCTTAATTTCTGTGATAAAATCGTCAATTCCATCACTTTTCTTTTTGAAATAGACCTGCTCAATCTCAAACCCTTCTGGAAATTGCTTAAACAAGTCAAACAGATTCTCGGTTGGATAGACACGACTAACCTCAGAGACTTTGTTCTCAATCCATTCTCGACTGTTCTTATTTTCTCCACATCCCGCCAATCCTATCATGATCAATCCCCCTAAAAGTAATATTGTGAGAAAAGTGCGTTTTTTCATAACCTTCTCCTTATTTATGATATTCAATAAAATAGCTAACCCTAGTTCACTTATAGTATACCATAAAAGCAGCTTTTAAAACTGAATTCATTAAACTAGATATAATTTATTCCTTACTCCACACTGGTGTATAGTAAAAAATCAAATAAAAATTCTTTTCTACTTATCGTTCAAAAACATTAAAGTCTTTCAAATATTTCTCCAAAACTGCTTTGGACAAACTGAATTCTTCCATCATACCTTTTACTAGTCAATCGTACAAAAAAATGAAGAGAATGGTATAATAGAGAAACACAATATACGTTATTGTGAAAGGAGACTACAATGAGAAAAAAGTTTAGAGTTTATTTTTTAACTACTGCTACAATTTTAGCATTCGCCCTTATTGGCTGTTCATCAAATTCCTCAACTACGGCTACTAAGCACTCTGAGGACTCACAAAGGACTGAATCCTCGACCTATCACAAAAAAGATGTGACTGGCCCTGCCGCTTCATTTGACTGGAATGCCAAAGTTGAACCTACCAACTATGAGAGAACCTTTGTTGAAACAAACAGTGGCAGTCAATTTAATAAAACTCTAGATCGCACTAAAGAGGCGGCTGAGAATCTTGAAAAAAAGAAAAAGGAAATTTCGGATCCTAAGGTTCAAACAGCCCTCAAATTAGTGGATGCCGTCTTTGTCAATCAAGAAAATCTTGACCTAGTTGTGAAATCAGCGGGTGCTAGCAATCAAGAAGAGTTATTTGATAAGATTTGGAACGAATATTTAGTCCCTGAGTTAACTAAAATCCGTCCGAATTTTTCAAATGATACCGTCTTTGAATATAAAGGAGAAAAATATCCTCTCAAAATTTATGCACCTATGTTTTTCAAAATCAACACCAATGCATTAGGAAAAGCAGGTGCCTATACTCTTGAGGACTATAAGGTGGAGGGCGACATGGTTTATTTGAAATTTATGTCCCCATCTGTTGATACCTACCAATACGAAGTCAAAGCATCCTATCACACAGACAATCTCGAATTCTTTCAAGGACTGGTGGAAGAACAACAGAAGGTTCTTGAAACAGACTATGGCAAAGCTCTAAATATTCGATTTGTTTATCAATTAGCGGCGCTTGATTTTAAAGCGAATAACTATGTCGACTTAGAGGGAATGGATTATCTTGATCGTAACACCCATTACCTTGCCATAAAAGTGGATAATAATGGTGAAGCTAGCCTTGATAATGAAAATCTCGCCAACCTTTTACAAATTAGCATGAAGGCTTCAAACGAGGCCAATAAAGGAAAATTTGAATAAGTCTTCAATGCATGAAAAAATCACCTCAAACAGGTGATTTTTGTGTATTCATCTTGTCATTAAAATGTCTTAAATCCGTCCTTTACTCCCCCAACTCAGCACTGTAGGAGATAATCTGGTCAACTGTGTCAGACAAAAATTGAATCGTATCACGGAGTGGTTTGTCTATTGAGATATCGGCTCCGATAATCATGGCTGACTCAAGTGGAGTCTTGCTGCCACCTGATTTGAGAAGATTGAGCCAATCTTCAGCTCCGGTTTCTGAATGTTTCAGATGAAGGTAACCAGCTGTTGAGATGACAAGGCCAGCAGAGTAGGTGTAGCTATACAAGCCCATGTAATAGTGAGCTTGGCGCATCCAAGTCAGTGCCGCATCGTCGTCAATCTCAATGGCATCTCCCCAGAAATCTGTCAAGACTTCCTTCATAATGCTGTTGAGCTTGCTTGCTCCAAAGGTTTCCCCTTCTTCAATCAATGTATAAACCTTACGCTGGAAGGCTGCTTCCAAGAGGTGGGTGATGAAATTATGGAAGTAGGTATCTGTTAAGCGGTGGGCAAGGGCAAATCGTTTTTGACGTGGGTCATCAGACTGGTGCTCCAAGTAGTCACTGAGAAGCAATTCATTGAAGGTTGATGGAGCTTCGACATAGTAAGTAGACATGTGGGCATTGAAGTAGCTTTGGTGATTATCTGAAAAGATAAATTGACCAGAATGTCCGATTTCATGAATCAAGGTATAGACATCACTTAAACGACCTGTCCAGCTCATGAGGACATAAGGGTGCACGCGATATGGATCCGCCGCATAACCACCAGAATCCTTGCCACTATTAGCAGCAAAGTCCACCCAGCGTTCTTCTTGATAGCGAGCAACTTCCTGACAATATTCTTGTCCCAAAGGTTCTACTGACTTCATAACCAAATCATAGGCGTCATCAATAGTCACTTCAGGATTAAGGGCGCTGTCCAAGTCCAATTTCCAGTCTGCAAAGGTCATCTTTTCAAGACCATTAACCTTGGCAACATGCTTAAGGTATCTCTGAGCAACTGGCGCAAAATCATTCATGATGAGGTCAATCTGACGGTCAAACATGGCACGGTCCACTTCTTGCTCAGCCAGAAGATAATCAAAGACGGAGTCGTAGCCCTTCATATCTGCCAATAGTTTTTCAGACTTAACTTGGGCTAAATAGGCTGCAGCTGCCGTATTTTGGTGCTTACGGAGTCCTTCTGAGAAGGAACGGAAAGATTTCTCACGAACCTCAGCGTCCTCGTGGTTTTGGTAGAAATTTTCATAGGTCACAAAGCTATTTTTGTAGGTCTTGCCATGGGCTTCAAAGTCAGCCATTTCAAAGTCCCCAGCTCGCATCTTAGTATAAATGTCCTGTGGACTGTAGAAAACTTCACCCAGATTAGTCAAAGCCTTCTCCACGTCAGCCCCTAGGTAGTGGGCTTTTTTGATTTTGGCCTGACGAATAGCTGCCGTCAAGTGAGGCAATTCCCCCAAACGATTCAAGACTTCCTCGTCTGCAGCCACCAAAGCGTCGTCAAAGAAGGTCAAGGCTACGCTGGCGTCTGTTTCAAATTCCATCCCAGCTTGGGCGATATTGGCAAATTCTTCATTGCTATAGTCTGTCGTCTGAGGCATAAAACCATAGTTACCAATATGGCTCATCTGAATGTAGATTTGTTCCAATTCCGCAAAGGCCTTCTCGAAATCCTCAAAAGTGTGAAGATTGCCCTTGTAGTCACGGCTAAATTGGTTGATGTCTTCGCGCGTTTTCTCGATTGCACGCAAGAAATCCTCACGGTCTTGGTATAGGGCTGTTAAGTCCCAAAGTTCCTTTTCTGGAAATTCTGAACGGTGTTTTTGTTCCATTTTCTTCCTCTTATTTCTCTAATTCTACTAAAACACTAAGGGCTGATAAGGCGTAAAGTGGGGCTGTTTCTGCTCGCAAGATGCGAGGGCCAAGTCCTGCCAAGACGGCTCCTTTAGTTTCAAAACTTTCGATTTCTGCAGGTGAGAGACCGCCTTCTGGGCCAAAGATAAAGAGCAATTTGGTTCCCTTTTCAAGACAAGTGACTGCTTGTAAGAGAGCTGCGGCTTCTCCTTCTTTTGCTGATTCTTCATAAGCCACCACAATTGAGTCAAACTGGTCAAACTGAGCTAGAAAATCTGCTTTTTTCTCGAAAAGCTGAATACTTGGAACGATATTACGTTTGCTTTGTTCTGCTGCTCCAAGAGCGATTTTTTCTAGTTTTTCAACTTTCTTGCCTAGTTTCTTGCCGTCCCACTTGGCGACCGACCAATCGGCAGGAAAGGCCCAGATCTGGCTAGCACCTAGTTCTGTCACTTTTTGAGTGATAAACTCCAGCTTGTCTCCCTTGGGAAAGCCTGATGCGATGGTCACTTGAATAGGCAGTTCCACATTGTCAGCCAATTCATCGATTAGCTCCAACTGACGGGCTTCTACATTTACCACGCGCGCCAATCGTTTAATCCCATCATCAAAGACCAAGGTCACCTCATCATCTTCTTTCAAGCGCATAACCTGAAACATATGCTTGCTGGTTTCCTTGTCCTCGATAGTGATAGGTGAGCTAGCCAAACCTTTTACAAAATACTGCTGCATGCTAGCCTCCAATCACACCTGAAATATCCTTGGTTTTCTTAAAGACACAGGCATTCCATTCCCCTTGAATCATGTGGGTTTCAAGGAAAAATCCAGCTGACTCAGCCGACTCGCGCACCATGTCCCACTTGTCCTTGATAATCCCACTCATGATGAGGTAGCCTTCATCCTTGACCAAGCGATAAGCATCCTCTGTCAGATGAATGAGAATATCCGCCAAGATATTAGCCACGATGACATCTGCCTCAATTTCCACACCCTTAAGCAAATCTCCTGCCGCTACATGAATATTTTCCATGCCAGGGTTGAGCTCAATATTTTCCTGAGCCACACGAACTGCCACATCATCCAGGTCATAGGCGAAAATTTCCTTAGCACCAAGTAGCGAGCTAGCAATGGAGAGAACACCTGAACCTGTCCCCACATCAAGCACCGTTTCGTCACCACGAAGGATCTGCTCCAAGGCAAAGAGGCTCATCTTAGTGGTTGGATGTGTCCCAGTCCCAAAAGCCATCCCAGGATCCAGCTTGATAATCTTTTCTCCATCAGTCGCCTCGTAGTCTGTCCACGAAGGCACAATAGTCAAATCATGAGTAATGCGAGCTGATTCATAGTATTTCTTCCAGTTGTCAGCCCAGTCTTCCTCAGCCAAGGCAGTCGTTCCCATCTTGACCTCACCCAAATCCATAAAATCTGTCAATTCTGCTAGGCGAGCCTGCAAGTCCGCCTCAACCACTGCCACATCAACCGTATCAGGGTAGTAGGCGGTCACCACGATTTCTTCTTGCTGCTCGACCTCTGGGAAAATCTCACCAAAACGGTCGACATTCCCCACATAGTCCATGCTGTCTTCGATCGCAACACCTTGGGCACCTAACTCAATCAAGAGATTGGAAACCAACTCCTCCCCCTCACGCTTCACTGTAACTTTTAACTCTTGCCATGTTTCCATCATTAAGATACCAAGCCCGTAAAACACAAAGCCAAAATAGGAAACTCTCTGAAGACGCTTGTGTCTAAGAGAAGTTTATCTTTTTGGCACAGTGTTTAGGGCGGGTTCAGTTTAGAAATTTAACCGAACCATCCTTTCTATTTGTCAATCAATTTTTTCATGTAAACCATATCCATACCTTCTTTTTCAGGATCGATATGAGTTTGACGGTAGCCATTTTTCTCATAAAAGCCAACCATCCCCGCATCCTGTAATACCGTACACAAATCCCACTGTTTAATCGTTGGAAATTCCTTTTCCAGCAATTCCAATCCTTCAGAACCATAACCCTTTCCTTGATACTGGGGCAAAATCGCTGCCGTTCCCAACCAAGCCTCCGTCAATTCCTCATTGGTCTGAACTCGTAAAAATCCGATATTTTCGTCCTTTTCTTTCACAAAGTAGTAATAGCTATTAGGACGCTCAACCAATTTCCACTTGATTCGTTCACGATCCTCGAGATAGGGGTCATACTCATCTTGGTATTTCTCATAGACAGCCTTAAAGCTAGCTCTCTGAATTGCAATAATGGTTTCTAAATCCTCTGCTCCTGCTCGGACAAGCTGAATCATACTAATACCTCCAAATTCACTCTCTCAACTCGCTTCCTATGCTCTTCCACATGCTGTTTTACTGACCCTTAAATTCCTCAATCACATCTGTGTAGTGTTCTTTCATTGCGCTATGAATCTGCTGTTTAAAAATACCAAACATAAGATAATAAACTAGTAGAACAATACCTTCAACTATGATAAAAAGTAAAAAATATATTGAAAATGAAAGTGGTTGAGTATTCTCACCTTGTAAAGACAGAACATACAGTAACCCCCAGATAACAGCCGTAGAAATCCCAGCTACTTTCGTACCACCTTCTCTCTGCTTCTTTAACTTTAAATATTCCATATAGATGAATGTAGCTTCTTCTCTAGAATATTGTCCAGTTTTTAGTTTGCGTTTAACTTCCTTATTTAGTGTCGTTGTTGCAATCGCAAAAATCATTTTTCTCCTCCAAATAATCCCTCACTCTATCCTGTAACTGGGGTACAACCTTATCTGAGCCAAGAAATTCGTCAATACTCATCAGTTTGTAACTCTGTCCTTCGTCACCAAATACAATCTTGTCAAACTGTTCCTGAGCCAACTTGCCAACTAGAAAGACTGACTCCTTCCCCTCAAAAAGCATACTGGGATAAACCTTTCTCCAAAGCAGACAATCTTTAGTCAGACGAATCCCCAGTTCCTCAAAAACTTCACGCGCTGCGCACTCAAAAGGACTTTCATCCCCTTCACGCCCACCACCTGGTAGTTCCCACATATTGGGCCATGGGATGTTTTCCTTGTCATCACGTAAGATAGTTAAGAGCTTATCACCACAAAAGAGGGCAATTTTGCAACCTGTGAAATCAGAAATTTCTATTTCCATGTTAGACTCCTTCAGCTAATTCCTTTTCCAGCTCTGCTAACCAGTTTTCATAATAGCGTTTCTCGTCCCGTAGCATTCGGCTGCTATTCATTTTCTGTCTAGCAATCTTCATAGCCTTGCGAGTTTGAGCTACATCTTTCTTTACCTTAAATTGATACCAGGCTTGAATCACCTGCACATCTGTCATTTTTAGAGCTAAAAAGGATTTAACGCTTCGAATACTTGTATATTCCTCTGCTTTCTCATTATCCCCTTCCAGCAAGGCGATTTGAAGAAGGTATAGCTGGCAAAAAGTTTCAGACAGCGAGTGTTCTGTTCTCTCTAGTAAAGATTGAAATAGCTTTTTAGCTGCCTCCAAATGACCATCCAATATGAAAACCACTCCCTTAAGAGTTTCAATACTTTCTGCAAAATTCCCTCTCGCATCCTCAGCAACAGGCATAATAAAGTCTTTCAAATCATATTCTTGAGGAGCAAGCAAAGTTTGGGCAGAATGCCTCAACACCGTGTAAGCGTATTTGGTATTTTCAGGGTGTTGTCGCAATTCCCAAATTTTCGCTCCATCGGTAATGCCGACTGGCAAAGCGTTGTTTAGGAAGAAAGACAAATTAAGAAAAATCCAAGTACCAGCAAAATACCAGCTTTTTGTCAAAAATCCAAACAATATCGCCAATAAGATCAAGCTGAGATGAACCATCAAACCTCCTGAAAGCATCAGGATGATTCTTTGATCACTTTCGTCCTCTTTTAATCCAATATACTGAGCACCAACATTTTTCAGAACGGCTGTTCGACTAAGATGAAACCTATCTGATTTTTTGGTCAAAAGAAAGTGTCCTAATCCAAAAGCAACCAGTCGATAGCCTGTCAAGTAGCCACAAAAAGCATGACCCAGCTCATGAAGAATAAAGATTAAATACATGCTTAAAAGAGCGAAGGAATAACCAAAAGTGAATGCTAAAACTGCGGAATACCCCGACTCTGCAAATGCGATGGTTCCACAAGCAAAAGCTAGCATAATAAAGGCAAAAGCTAGCACATAAACCAAATACGTCCCAAATTTTTTCATACTACCTTCTCCAAACTCCTAGTATCTCGGATAAAGATAAAATTCTCCCTCTTCCAAGCCGGTTTTTCCTTCTTCAAAAACTTCTTGGTTCCATTCCATGACGAATTCCTCTGCTTCTGGGTCTTCCAAAAAATCCATGAGCGCATCTAGCCCAATCTCGGCAGTATCTTTGAGGAATAGTGCAAAATAAGCTAAAAATTCGCGAGAAAATCCTTTTTTAGGCAGATAAGGGATGACCGTTAAATAGTCTTCTGCGTTAACCGTTGACTTGGCAGGATTGTAAAAAAGCACCGCTTCCTCAAAAAGAATATCATCTGACGAAACTTCTCCGTCCTCATCCACCATCTCCACACCTGCAGCATTTTGCGCTTCTAGTAAAAAACTCACTTCTACCGCGTGGTTGCGCTTGTCCCAGCTAATCTCATAGTCAAAGGGAAAGTTCTTGTCCAACTCTTCCTGTAAAACATCTAAAAATCCGTATGTTGCCATCTTGTCCTCTTTCTATGCGACTCTTTAATCGCCCCGATTGCTCGGAAATATGCTAAAATAGATACTACCATCTTACCACATATACATCAGAAAATCCATGTTAGAAAGGACTGCTATGCCAGACAATCTCGCGCTTCGCATGCGCCCCAAAACCATCGACCAGGTCATCGGTCAGGAGCATCTGGTCGGACCTGGAAAAATTATTCGTCGCATGGTGGAAGCCAATCGACTGTCCTCCATGATTCTCTACGGATCTCCAGGTATCGGCAAGACCAGTATTGCCTCAGCCATCGCTGGAACGACCAAGTATGCCTTTCGGACCTTTAATGCCACTGTTGATAGTAAAAAACGTCTCCAAGAAATCGCCGAAGAAGCTAAATTTTCAGGCGGACTGGTTCTCCTGCTAGACGAGATTCATCGACTCGATAAGAGCAAGCAAGACTTCCTCTTGCCTCTCTTGGAAAGTGGTCTGGTCATCATGATTGGCGCTACGACTGAAAATCCTTTCTTTTCTGTCACTCCTGCCATTCGTAGCCGTGTTCAGATTTTTGAGTTAGAACCCTTGTCTAATCAAGATGTCAAAGAGGCAATTCTGATAGCTCTATCTGACCCTGAACGTGGCTTTGATTTCCCAGTTGAGCTAGATGAGGATTCGCTAGATTTCATCGCAACTTCTACAAACGGAGACCTGCGTTCTGCTTTTAATTCACTGGATTTGGCTGTTCTCTCTACTCCCGAAAATAACAAAGGCATCCGCCATATCACTCTGGATATCATGGAAAATAGCCTGCAGCGGAGCTATATTACTATGGATAAGGATGGCGACGGGCATTATGATGTTCTCTCCGCTTTACAAAAATCCATCCGTGGCTCAGATGTCGATGCTAGTCTCCATTACGCAGCTCGCTTGATTGAGGCTGGTGATCTGCCTAGTCTCGCTCGTCGTTTGACTGTTATCGCCTATGAAGATATCGGCTTGGCCAATCCCGAAGCCCAGATTCATACCGTAACTGCTCTAGATGCTGCTCAAAAAATTGGTTTTCCCGAAGCTCGCATCCTCATTGCCAATGTCGTGATTGATTTGGCCCTCTCTCCAAAATCCAACTCAGCCTATGTGGCGATGGACAAGGCTCTTGCTGATCTCAAAACATCAGGGCATTTGCCTATCCCTCGACACCTGCGCGATGGTCACTACAGTGGGAGCAAAGAACTAGGAAATGCCCAAGGTTATCTCTATCCCCACAACTATCCTGGAAATTGGGTCAAGCAAGATTATCTGCCAGAAAAAATTAAAAGCCATCGCTATTTCACTCCGGAAGATACGGGTAAATATGAACGCGCCTTAGCACAAAGAAAAGAAACAATCGATCATTTACGAGAAAACTGAAATCCTTTTCAAAAAATTGCATTTTTCTCTTGATTTTTTTTGAAAAAGTGGTATCATATAAACATAGAAACGCTGTGGTGTACGACTTCACACTTAAGTGTTGACCGACTATTTTTTGTATTATTAGGGAAACAAAAGTCTTCTAACAGCATGTAGGCCGTCTCACACGGAAACAGCTTCAGTTAGAGCGAGTTGCCCACCTGCTTAATTGCGCGGGTTCAATACAAACCGTGAAGTTTCGGCACCAATACAGCTTTTTCTTAGCCTCCTTAGCTCAGCTGGCAGAGCAGCGGACTCTTAATCCGTGGGTCACAGGTTCGATCCCTGTAGGGGGCATCTAAATTAACAGGAAAAAGCCTTGGTTATCAAGGTTTTTTAAGTTGAATACAAATACTATATCCAACTGGACGAGACCAATAGTGACAGCAAGCAAGTCGATACAACCTTTAAGGAATGGGTTGAAACAGTTCCTGATGAAGAATTGCAGCTCTACTTCGACCTCTTTTTTGGAATCATTCTTGATGCTGGTATCTCCTCTATCAACGACCTTTCTTCCTTCAAGGTCATTGAACACATTCACCATCTCTTTATCCAAGCTCAATCCCTCACTCCTGAAGAAAGAGAGACCATGGGGCGCTTAACCCAACTCTTGATTGACACCCGCTACCAAGCTTGGAAAAATCGTTAAGGTAGGAAAGTCAATGAATCAGCCGATTCGTTGGCTTTTTTAGAAAAAAGTATCAGAATAGTTAGCCTAAATCACAAACCTTGACGACAGATTCATTTTTTGTTAAAATGTAACAAATCTTATTACATCTGTTGTAAGATAATCCATGAAAGGACTTCTACCATGAAATCATTAAAAGGTATTTTATTTATCGGGCTTAGTATGCTTCTGACCATTCTAGCTTGGCTCAGTTCAGGCGCTAGGCAGTTTCTAATCCCTGGTTTAGCTCTTACTACCCTCTCACTTACTTTTATACTAGCTAGCCGTTTACCCCTGCTTGAGACTTGGTTTAACGGACTTGAAAAGATGTATCTAGCTCATAAATTCACCGCTTTTCTATCCATTCTCCTACTAACCCTACACAACTTTAGCATGGGCGGTCTCTGGGGTTCACATTTGGCTGCACAGTTTGGAAATATCGCTATCTATATCTTTATCAGCATCGTTCTGGTTGCCTATCTGGGACAATACATCCAGTATGAGGCATGGAGATGGATTCATCGATTGGTTTATCTAGCCTATATCTTTGGCCTTTTTCATGTTTTGATGATCATGGGAAATCGCCTCCTCTCCTTTAGTTTCCTAGGTCTTATCTTTGGAATCTATGCTATTTTAGGCTTGCTTGCAGGTTTTTATATCATTTTCCTTTATCAAAAGGTCGGCTTCACCTATCTTGGAAAAATCGTAGGGATCAAACACCTCAACCATGATACGACTGAAATTGAAATAGAACTCAGTCATCCTTTCACCTACGAATATGGACAATTTGCCTTTCTAAAAATTTTCCAAAAAGGTTTTGAGACTGCTCCACATCCTTTCTCCATCTCTGGAGGACAAGAACGAACTCTTTATTTTACGATAAAAAACTCTGGTGACCACACCAAGAATATCTATGACAATCTTCAAGTTGGTAGCAAGGTTGCAGTTGATCGCGCTTATGGACATATGACTATGGAACACGGTCCAAAGCAGCAAATCTGGATCGCTGGTGGAATTGGAATTACACCTTTCATCTCTTATATCCGTGAGCATCCTATCCTAGACAGGAACGTCCGCTTCTACTATAGTTTCCGTGGAGAGGAAAATGCTGTCTACCTAGATCTACTTCGAGACTACGCCCATCAAAATGCTAACTTTGACCTGCAGCTAGTCGATAGCAATGAAAAAGGATACCTGACTTTAGATCAAGAAGAAATCCCTACCCAGACTACAGTCTATATGTGTGGCCCTCTTCCTATGATGAAGTCCCTTGCTAAGCAAATCAAGAAAAAGAATCCCAAAGCAAAACTCATTTACGAAGGTTTCAAGTTTAAATAAGACCGTTGTCCCTCTTACACAAAAGAGGGACTTTCTTTTCACTTTATTTCTCTCTTCTATGCTATACTAGTTTAGTACATTCTTTTAGATTGGAGCCAGTATGAAAATCCATAAAACCGTGAATCCCGTTGCCTATGAAAACACTTATTATCTAGAAGGAGATCAACACCTGATTGTGGTCGATCCTGGTAGCCATTGGGAAGCCATTCGCAAGACCATCGAGAAAATCAACAAACCCGTCTGTGCGATTCTCCTGACCCACACCCACTACGACCATATTATGAGTCTTGACTTAGTCAGAGATACTTTTGAAAATCCCCCAGTTTATGTAGCAGAGAGTGAAGCTTCTTGGCTCTATACTCCCGTTGACAATCTCTCTGGTCTACCTCGTCACGATGATATGGCTGATGTCGTCTGCAAACCAGCTGAACACACCTATGTCTTTCATGAAGAATACCAGATCGAGGAATTCCGTTTTACTGCCCTACCAACTCCTGGTCACTCTATCGGTGGGGTTTCCCTAGTTTTCCCTGATGCCCATCTGGTCTTGACAGGAGATGCTCTATTCCGCGAAACCATCGGACGGACCGACCTTCCTACAGGTAGCATGGAACAACTCCTCCATAGTATCCAGACTCAACTCTTTACCCTTCCTAACTACGATGTCTATCCAGGGCATGGTCCAGCTACGACCATCGCTCACGAAAAGACCTTTAATCCTTTTTTCTAGCAAGCAAAAAACCAAGGACAAAATCCTTGGTTAATTTTTCTGTATCAAGACTCACTCTGCCAAATCGAAGATGGGCGAATAAGTGGATCCAAAACTAATTCACTAGCTCAAAGGCTTTCCAATCAAATTTAGTCAGATCAACCTCTTCAGAAGAAACCTCTAAAACTTGAGCAACTTTTTCATTTCCACCAATTTTAAGAGTCATTTCTTTCACTATCTTTACGCCTTTGTTATTCAAAGAATAAAGAGTTAGGTCCATTTCTGGAGAAGTCGAATGCCAATTTGCATAGCTAACTTGACCATTTTCATAGAGACTTAAACTAGATCGAAAACCACCCGCAGATGCTGCATAACCTGTATGAAGCAATGTGGGTTTTTGATTTTCCAAATAATAGACTGCTGTAAGATTTTGGCCATTCCCAATTAGCAATTCATCCTGTCCATCTTTGTTCAAATCTGAAAAAACATATTCTGGAGCCACTGGTTTTTCATAGGTGCTTAATGTGAAAATATAGCCAAACTCCTCTGGGGAAACTTTATTCTCCTTCAGCTCTTTTTGCAACTCTTCTCTCTTACCTTGATTTAAAAGTGATACATAGCGCTTATATCGTTCGAGAACTTCTTTATATAGGTCCTGTCCCGTATCATTTTCCCTTTCAACCGTAGTTGATGGTGCCGTTTTGGAAGAGCTTATGCTACCTTCGCTATTTGATTTTGTAGCTATATCCTTTTGAACTTCTTTAGCTGAAGTGGTTGCTGTAGTTGACGTCTCTACATTTTCCCTACTTTGATTCCCTCCACAAGATGCCAAAATTGGAAGGCAAAGAGCTACGATCATCATCATCCAATATTTCTTCATGTTTCCCTTCTTATTCTCATTTTAAGTATTCTAAAACTAGCAATTTACTCAAAAAATCAGAAAGTACACTTTAGCATGTACTTTCTGAATCCTTGTTTAACGGAATCTCTTAATAGAACACTCTTACCAAATAATCACACGATCCTCTGGTGCACGCCACATGCCATCACCTTCTTTGACATCATAGGTTGTAAAGAAGTCATCGAAGTTTGGTACTTGGACATTGACCCGGAGTTTAGCAGGCGCGTGCACATCGACACTAGCCATGAGTTTCATCAACTCCGGACGGCCTTTCATACGCCAGATACGAGCAAAGTTGTGGAAGAATTCTTCAGCAGAGAAGTCTGGTTCTCTCTTGGCAGCTTCAAGCGCTGCAGCAATTCCTCCCAAGTCGGCAACGTTTTCTGATACAGTTAGTTTTCCGTTGATTCTTGCGCCGTAGGACTCCAGTCCATCAAACTGGTCGATAACTTTCTGTGTTTTTTCTTTGAAGGCAGCATAGTCACTTTCTGTCCACCAGTCCTTGAGGCTACCATTTTCATCAAAGGAAGCTCCATTTGTATCAAAGGCATGAGAAATCTCATGGGCAATAACTGCCCCAATACCACCGTAGTTGGCAGAAGACGACTGATGTAAGTCATAGAATGGGGCCTGTAAAATAGCAGCCGGGAAGACAATCAAGTTCTTCTGAGGATTGTAGTAGGCATTGACCATATGTGCTGGCATGCCCCACTCCTTGTAGTCAACAGGTTGGTTCCACTTGCTCCAGCTGTGTTTGATTTCCACACGCGCAAAGGCTAGGGCATTCTCAAAGAGGCTGGCTGTTTCATCCACTACCTTGTCCTTATAACGGGCTGGCAACTCCTCCGGATAACCGATATAAGGTTTGATGACATTGAGTTTGACGATGGCCTTATCACGCGTTTCAGGAGTGAGCCAGTCATTCTTAGCCAAACGTTCCTTATAAACGTCAATCATAGTCGCTACTTTTTTCTCTACGTCTGCTTTTGCTTCTGGGGAGAATTTTTCATGCGCATACCAGAGACCTAGGGCTTGCTTGAAAGGACCTTGGGCCAAGTGATAAGCCGCCTTGACCTTGTCCTGAGCTTCTGGAACACCTGAAAGAGCTCGCGCGTAGGCACCTGACAGGATACGAATCTCATCTGTCAAATAACTGGTTGAAAGATTGACCACAGCCAAAATCAAGGCTGCCTTGAGCAAAGGCCATGCTTCTTCACTATAGAATTGGTCTGCTGCTTGCCAGAAACGTTCTTCATCTACAATAACCTTGTCAGGAACTTGCCCAAGAATAGCTTGGAAGAAATCATCTAGAGGTAGGGCAGGGGCGAATTTCTTGAAGTCTTCATAAGCGTATGGATGGTACAGTTTCGCATATTCTGAGCTTTCTTCATTAGAAAGCACCACAGCTGCAACTCGACGGTCTAACTCCAATCGTTTCTCTTGTAAATCTGAAATCTCATCCTCTGAAAAACCATAAACTCTGAGAAGGTTGCGATTTTTTTCTTTCCATAAAGTCAAGAGCTTTTCGCGTTGCGGATGTTCTTCCGTATAGTAAGTTGTATCTGGCAAAATCGTCCTTGGAGCGCTGGCCCAAAGAACATTGGTTCTGGCATCCATAAAGTCTGGCGATACACCAAATGGGAGGAAGTTTGGTTTGCCAGCTAGTTCAAACTCGGCTAATTTGCTAGTGAAATCTGCAAAGCTCTCCAAATCTTGGTATTCCTTGAGCATAGGAAGGACAGGCTTGATCCCATCTGCTTCTCTCTTATCAAAATCGCGTACCATACGATGGTACTTAACAAAGTTTGCGAGGATAGCATCCTCTGGAACATCTTCTCCTTCCAGCCACTTGTCCGTAGTTGCCAGCATCAACTCTTCAATCTCTTCATCAAGGTCAATAAAACCACCTGTTCGAGATTTATCAGCTGGAATGACAGCTGTCTTTTCCCATTCGCCATTGATTGCATCATAAAAATCGTCTTGATAACGTGTCATCTTGTTCTCGCTTTCATATTTTCACTTATTCTTAGCTTAGCAAAAAACACAGGAGAATGCAATTAAAAATGGTCTCTCTTTTTTCTTCATTTTTCAGTTATTATTTTAAATTTTTCAAAAATTAACTTGACTTAATTTTTTTTTTAATGTATATTAAAAGACAGGAGGAAAACAACTGTATGATACGTATCGAAAACCTCAGTGTCTCCTACAAAGAAACGTTGGCACTAAAGGATATTTCACTAGTGCTCCACGGACCAACTATTACCGGAATTATTGGTCCAAACGGTGCTGGAAAATCAACTTTATTAAAAAGTATGTTGGGAATTATCCCACACGAAGGTCAGGCCTTTCTCGATGACAAAGAAGTCAAGAAATCTTTACATCGAGTTGCCTATGTCGAGCAAAAAATCCATATTGACTACAATTTTCCTATCAAGGTCAAGGAATGTGTCTCACTGGGACTCTATCCATCTATACCGCTCTTTCACACTTTAAAGGCCAGCCACTGGAAAAAAGTGGCGGATGCACTTGAAATCGTTGGACTCTCAGACTATGCGGATCGCCAAATCAGTCAGCTCTCAGGAGGACAATTCCAACGTGTTTTGATTGCCCGCTGCTTAGTGCAGGAAGCTGACTACATCTTTTTAGATGAGCCTTTTGTCGGGATTGACTCGATCAGTGAAGAGATTATCATGAATACGCTGAGAGACCTTAAAAAAGCTGGTAAAACAGTTCTCATCGTCCATCATGACCTCAGTAAAGTTCCCCATTATTTCGACCAAGTTTTACTTCTCAATCGAGAATTGGTAGCTATTGGTCCAACTGAAGAAACCTTTACCGAAGCCAATCTTAAAAAAGCTTATGGTAGTAGGCTCTTCTTTAATGGAGGTGACCTATGATAGCAGAATTTATCGATGGATTGCAAAATTTCCATTTCCTACAAAACGCCTTGATAACAGCTATAGTCATCGGAGTCGTTGCTGGAGCCGTGGGATGTTTTATCATCCTACGCGGAATGTCTCTCATGGGGGATGCCATCTCTCACGCAGTTTTGCCCGGCGTAGCCCTTTCCTTTATCTTGGGAATTGATTTCTTTATTGGAGCAATCATCTTTGGCTTGATGGCTTCCATCATCATTACCTACATCAAGGGAAACTCTATCATCAAGAGTGACACAGCCATTGGTATTACCTTTTCATCTTTCTTAGCCTTAGGTGTCATCTTGATTAGTGTTGCCAAGAGTTCGACAGACCTCTTTCATATTCTTTTTGGGAATATCCTCGCTGTCCAAGATACGGACATGTGGATCACCATCGGTGTGGGCGCATTGATTCTCTTGATTATCGGGATTTTCTTTAAACAACTATTGATTACATCCTTTGACGAGCTTTTAGCTAAAGCCATGGGAATGCCCGTCAATTTCTACCACTATCTGCTCATGGTGCTCTTGACCCTTGTGTCCGTTACCGCCATGCAAAGTGTTGGAACTATTCTTATCGTGGCCATGTTGATCACCCCAGCTGCGACGGCTTACCTTTATGCTAATAGCCTAAAGAGCATGATTTTTCTTTCATCAACCCTAGGGGCAACCGCTTCTGTCTTGGGACTCTTTATCGGCTATAGCTTCAATCTCGCAGCAGGATCCAGCATCGTGCTCACATCCGCCAGCTTCTTTTTAATCAGTTTCTTTATCTCTCCTAAGCAACGATACTTGAAACTAAAAAATAAAAAAATCAATAAATAAGGGGAAACCCTTCTGGAGGAATCTAATGAAAAAATTAGGTACATTGCTTGTTCTTTTTCTTTCCGTCATTGTACTTGTAGCATGTGCTAGCGGGAAAAAAGACACAGCATCTACAAACCAAAAACTAAAAGTTGTAGCCACTAACTCTATCATCGCTGATATTACTAAGAATATCGCTGGTGATAAGATTGATCTTCACAGTATCGTTCCTGTTGGTCAAGACCCACACGAGTACGAACCACTTCCTGAAGACGTAAAGAAAACTTCTCAAGCTGATCTGATTTTCTATAACGGAATCAATCTTGAAACTGGTGGCAATGCTTGGTTTACTAAATTGGTTGAAAATGCCAAGAAGACTGAAAACAAAGACTACTTTGCAGTCAGCGAAGGCGTTGAAGTCATCTACCTTGAAGGAAAAAATGAAAAAGGAAAAGAAGACCCACACGCTTGGCTCAACCTTGAAAATGGAATTATCTTTGCTAAAAATATCGCCAAACAATTAAGCGCTAAAGACCCTAGCAACAAGGAATTCTACGAAAAGAATCTTAAAGAATACACTGATAAGCTAGACAAACTTGATAAAGAAAGTAAGGATAAATTTAATAACATTCCTGCTGAAAAGAAACTCATTGTAACCAGCGAAGGAGCATTCAAATACTTCTCTAAAGCTTACGGAGTTCCAAGTGCCTACATCTGGGAAATCAACACAGAAGAAGAAGGGACACCTGAACAAATCAAGACCTTGGTTGAAAAACTTCGCCAAACAAAAGTTCCATCACTCTTTGTTGAATCAAGTGTCGATGACCGACCAATGAAGACTGTTTCACAAGACACAAATATTCCAATTTACGCACAAATCTTTACTGACTCAATCGCTGAAGAAGGTAAAGAAGGTGACAGCTACTACAGCATGATGAAATACAACCTTGACAAGATTGCTGAAGGTTTGTCAAAATAATCCATTAAAAACGTCATTCTCACCGAATTGGCGTTTTTTCAATTTCCAGTCAAATCATTGGAAAAATCTGACAATTCTCGGTAAAATAAAAGAAAAAAGAATGGAGTAGTTTCATGACCACTTTTCTCGGAAATCCTGTAACCTTTACAGGTAAACAACTGCAAGTCGGAGACAAGGCACTTGACTTTTCTCTTACGACAACCGATCTCTCTAAAAAAACGCTAGCTGACTTTGATGGAAAGAAAAAAGTCTTGAGTGTTGTCCCTTCTATCGATACAGGCATCTGCTCAACACAAACACGTCGATTCAACCAAGAACTGGCTAACCTTGACAACACCGTCGTTCTTACCGTTTCTATGGACCTACCATTTGCTCAAGGACGCTGGTGTGGGGCTGAAGGCCTTGACAATGCCATCATGCTTTCAGACTACTTTGACCATTCTTTCGGGCGTGATTATGCCCTCTTGATCAACGAATGGCATCTTCTTGCACGTGCCGTCTTTGTTCTCGATACTGACAATGTCATCCGTTATGTAGAATACGTTGACAATATCAACACGGAGCCAAACTTTGAAGCTGCCATTGCTGCAGTTAAAGAACTAGACTAAAATCATAAGCATTATGGTAGAAAGCTAGAGAAATCTAGCTTTTTTTGGTATACTAGATGGAGAGAAGGAACAAGAGGAAACGAATGACTCCAAATAAAGAAGATTATTTAAAATGTATTTATGAAATCGGTACGGACATGCAAAAAATCACCAACAAAGAAATTGCTGCCCGTATGCAGGTCTCTCCGCCTGCTGTAACAGAGATGATCAAACGCATGAAAAGTGAAAATCTCATCCTCAAGGACAAGGAGAATGGCTATCTATTGACAGATATTGGGCTCAAACTAGTCTCCGAGCTCTATCGCAAACACCGGTTGATTGAGGTCTTTCTAGTTCACCATCTCGACTATACCAGTGACCAGATCCACGAAGAAGCCGAGGTCCTAGAGCACACTGTATCCGATCTCTTCGTAGAGAGACTGGATAAACTGCTGGGCTTCCCTAAAACCTGTCCCCACGGAGGAACCATCCCAGCCAAGGGAGAGCTCTTGGTTGAAATCAACAACTTACCACTGGCAGGTACCAAGGAAGCTGGAACCTATCTCCTGACTCGAGTTCACGATAGCTTTGACTTACTTAAATACTTAGAAAAGCATGAGATTCATATCGGTAACCAAGTCAAAGTCAAGCAGTTTGATAATTTTTCCAATACTTTTACACTGGTCAACAAAGGTGAAGATCTCCAAGTTAGCATCGATATCGCAAAACAACTCTATGTCGAAAAAATCAACTAACCCCTTATTCCTGAAAGAAATTCCTTTCAGGAATTTTTTGTCATTTGGCTTGTAAGTCCCATTCGTTTGGTGTAGAATGAAGCTAGATAAAAGAGGGAGGTCTTCCTATGAAAAAGCTCTTTAGAATCCATTTTGCAGCCATTGTAGTCAGCGATTTGCTACTGTTGGTAACTTTCAGACCCCGATACGAACTTTCTTTGGAGAGAGGCCTGATTTTTTGCTTCATTTTCATCCTTGCTCAAGGACTACTGCTATTTCGCTTGGTCTTCCGACTCAAAAAACATTTTGTTGAGATTTATCCTCAAATCAATAAAAAGTTTCGCTTCTACTATTTAGGAGTAGTCATCAGCGATTTTCTATTATTTGTCTTTTTAGCCATCACTGGCTCTCAATATTTCTACTCTCTTACTCCAGTCTTTACTTCCTGTCATTCTACTTTATATTATATAACGGCTAGCCACCTAAGAGAAAACTATCCCGACTTTTACGACAAACACATCTCTTTCTGGGAGTGTCTATAAACAAAAACCAAGCCAGCTGGCTTGGTTTTCTTATCTATTTTTAGTATCAAGAATGATGGTGACTGGTCCATCATTTACTAGCTCCACCTGCATATCCGCTCCAAAGATGCCTGTCTGAACAGGGATTTCCTGAGCTAGCTTTTGGTTGAAAAACTCATAGAAGGCAGTTGCTATATCCGGCTTGGCTGCACCTGTAAAGGCGGGACGATTGCCTTTCTTGGTATCCGCAAAGAGGGTAAACTGGGAAATAGAAAGGATTTCCCCCTCAATATCCTTGATAGACAGGTTCATCTTGCCTTCTGCGTCTGAAAAAATTCGCATATTGACAAGCTTTCTCACAGCATAGTCCAAATCTTCCTCTTGGTCCTCTGGGCCAACACCGACCAGTAATAAGAGTCCCTGATTAATTTTTCCATGAACCTGACCTTCGATACTGACTTGGGCTTTCTTGACTCGTTGAATGATGATTTTCATAATAGCCTTTCTAGTAACTGAAGAGAGAATTAACCGTTGGTCCGTTTGACAGAGTAGACCTCTGGCACACTCTTAATCTTGTCCACGACTGTGGTCAGTGTAGAGAGGTTGGAAATACCAAAGGAGACATGGATATTAGCAAATTTCATATCCTTAGTTGGCTGAGCATTAACGGTTGAGATATTCTTGGTCGTATTGGAGAGAACTTGCAGAACATCATTTAAGAGCCCTGTACGATTGAGACCATAGATATCGATGTGGGCGGTGTATTCCTTGCTTGAGAATTGATCTTCCCATTCCACATCAAGGAGACGTTGCTCGTAGTTTTCTTGGGCACGGAGATTCATACAGTCCACACGGTGAATAGCCACACCGCGTCCCTTAGTAATGTAACCGACAATGTCGTCACCCGGAACTGGATTGCAACACTTGGCAATCCGAACTAGGAGACCTGAAGCACCTTCAATGACCACACCACCCTCATGCTTAACCTTGAGGGTTTCTTTATTTTCGACCTTAACTTCGCCACCTTTGACAAGCTCTTCTGCTTCCGCCTTGGCCTTGGCACGTTCTTCCTCACGGCGTTCCTTTTCGGTCAAACGGTTAAAGACGGTAATAGCACCGATTTCTCCAAAACCAATGGCTGCATAGAGGGCTTCCTCTGTCTTGTAGCTAGTCTTTTGAAGGACCTCGTCCATATGACGCTTGTCCATGAATTTATTGGCTACATAGCCGTTTTCTTGGAATTGGGCCATCAACATTTCACGGCCCTTGTTAACGGATAATTCCTTGTCTTGATTTTTAAAGAACTGACGAATCTTGTTGCGTGCCTTGCTAGTCTTGACCATGTTGAGCCAGTCACGACTCGGACCAAAGGAGTTGGGGTTGGTGATAATTTCAACCTGATCCCCTGTCTTGAGCTTGGTTGTCAGTGGAACCATACGGCCATTGACCTTGGCACCAGTCGCTTTTTCACCGACTTTGGTGTGGATTTCATAGGCAAAGTCAATCGGTCCTGAATCTTTTGGAAGGGAGCGAACCGCACCATCTGGAGTAAAGACGTAAATCTCCTCCGCCAGATAGTTTTCTTTAACAGAGTCCACAAATTCCTTGGCATCATCAGCCTGGTCTTGGAGCTCCATCATCTCCTTGATCCAGTTCATCCCAATAGCAGATTCCTTGCTGTTGACCTGCCCTTTAATGCCTTTCTTATAAGCCCAGTGAGCCGCAACCCCATACTCAGCCACTTCGTGCATTTCCTTGGTCCGAATCTGGAACTCAATCGGCCCTTTTGGCCCATAAACAGTCGTATGGATAGACTGGTAACCATTGGCCTTACGATTGGCGATATAGTCTTTGAAGCGGCCTGGCATAGGTTTCCATAGTTCATGCACATAACCCAGCATAGCATAGACATCACTCTGGGTATCTAAGATACAGCGAATGGCAATCAGGTCATAAATTTCCTCAAAGCGTTTCTTCTTATCCTGCATCTTGCGGTAGATCGAATAGATATGCTTAGGACGACCATAGATTTTCCCTTTGAGATTTCTTTCTGTAGCGTACTCTTCCAACTTGGTTACAACTTCATCGACCAAAGCCTCACGTTCTCTGCGTTTTTCCTTCATCATGTGGGTGATCTTGTAAAACTCAGTTGGATTGAGATAACGGAAAGATAGATCTTCCAACTCCCACTTGACACTGGAAATCCCTAGACGATGAGCAAGTGGTGCATAAATTTCCATGGTTTCTCTGGAGATACGCTCTTGCTTGTCCTTTCGAAGGTGTTTGAGAGTCCGCATATTGTGCAAACGGTCCGATAATTTAACCAAGATAACACGGATATCCTCTGACATGGCCATAAGCATCTTGCGGTGATTTTCAGCCAATTGTTCCTCGAGTGATTTGTACTCAACCTTACCAAGCTTGGTCACCCCATCAACGATAATCCGAACATCATGACCGAACTCTCTCTCCAGATCATCCAGTGTCGCATCTGTGTCCTCAACCACATCATGCAAAAAACCACAGGCAACGGTTACGGCATCCAGCTTGAGCTTAGCCAGAATGCCTGCTACCTGAATGGGATGGATAATATAGGGCTCACCTGATTTCCGAAACTGCCCACTATGACAATCAACTGCGTAAATCAATGCTTTTTGTACAAAAGCAACGTCTTCCTTTGTTAAATATTCTTTCGTTAAAGCGACTACCTGATCGCCCGTCAAATTCACTTCTTTCGGCATCTATACTCTCCAATTCTTCCTACCATTTTATCACTTTTTTAAGGATATGAAAACTAGAAAAGCTCTGCAATTCTATAATTTACTTCATCTCTTATGATGATCTCAAAAAGAACAATAAATTTTAAACTGTTTTATTATTTCTATTTACTTTTATAATTAATGAGCGGATTTTATAAACGAACTAGCTATTTCTTATCGTTTTTTATAAATTTTATAAAAAAATTCGTATTTAACTTGATTGATTGGCTTCCATCCTGTATAATAGAGTGAAACTATTTTTGAGGAGATTTTTATGTCATCATTTCGTAAACAAGCAGCCCTTTTAGGTCTGACTGCAGCTGTATTTGCAGCTTCTACTGCACAAGCAGATGAAAAAGCTACAAATTTAGATGCTAGCACAACATCTACACCAGTAGCAAATCAATCAGAGAAACCCGTTGCAGCTACTGGAAATGAAAAGGGAACGACATTTGAAAAAACAGACGCTCCTGCTAAGCAAGATGAAAATGCTACTCCAGTAGCAAGCACTGAAACAACCCCTTCTAAAGAAGGAAGCCTTGCAGACGACAAAGCCCTTCAACCAACAGAAGGACAGGAAGTCGATGTCCGCATCCTTGCAACAACCGACCTCCACACCAATTTAGTTAACTATGATTATTACCAAGACAAACCTGCTGAGAACGTTGGACTAGCAAAAACAGCTGTTCTCATCGAGGAAGCTAAAAAAGAAAACAGCAATACACTTCTCGTAGATAATGGAGATACGATCCAAGGAACGCCACTTGGAACTTACAAGGCCATCGTTAACCCTGTCAAAGAAGGGGAACAACACCCTATGTATGCAGCCCTTCAAAAGCTCGGTTTTGAAGCTGGTACACTAGGAAATCATGAGTTTAACTATGGTTTAGACTACCTCAAACGTGTCATTGATACAGCTGGAATGCCAATTGTCAACGCTAATGTTGTAGATCCTAAAACGGGCGCTTATGTCTACGACCCCTATAAAATCATCAGCAAAACCTTTGTTGATAAAACTGGTCGCAAAACGACCGTCAAAATTGGGGTAACTGGAATCGTTCCCCCTCAAATTCTCAGCTGGGATAAGGCTAACCTTGAAGGAAAGATTCAGGTCAATGACTCTGTAGAAGCTATTCAAAAGATTATCCCTGAAATGCGCAAAGCAGGTGCAGACATCACTCTTGTACTCTCTCACTCAGGTATCGGAGATGATAAGTACGAAAAAGGAGAAGAAAACGAAGGCTATCAAATTGCAAGCCTACCTGGTGTGGATGCAGTCGTAACAGGGCATTCTCACGCTGAATTCCCAAGTGGAAATGGCACTGGCTTTTATGAAAAATATGCTGGTGTTGATGGCGTAAATGGTAAAATCAACGGTACCCCTGTAACCATGGCTGGAAAATATGGGGATCACCTCGGCATTATCGACCTCAACCTTATCTACAAAAACGGAAAATGGACTGTTGCCAACAGCAAAGGCTCTATTCGCAAGATTCACACTAAGTCCAAAGACGCTGATGAACGAATCAAAGAAATTGCCAAAACAGCCCACGAAGGAACCATCCAATACGTTCGCCAACAAGTCGGAACAACAACTGCACCAATCACGAGTTATTTTGCCCTTGTCAAGGATGATCCATCTGTTCAAATCGTCAATAACGCGCAGATCTGGTATGCTAAGAAAGAACTAGCAGGGACTCCTGAAGGAAAGCTTCCTATTCTCTCAGCTGCTGCACCGTTTAAGGCGGGAACTCGTGGAGATACTACTGCCTATACAGATATTCCAGCTGGTCCAATCGCCATCAAAAACGTAGCAGATCTCTATCTCTACGACAATGTCACCGCCATCCTAAAAGTCACTGGAGCTCAACTCAAAGAATGGTTGGAAATGTCTGCTGGTCAGTTCAACACCATTGATCCAACTAAAAAAGAAGCGCAACAGCTCATCAATCCAAGCTACCGCACTTATAACTTTGATGTGATTGACGGTGTAACCTATGAGTATGATGTCACCCAACCAAATAAATACGATCGCGAAGGTAAGTTGATCCACCCAGATGCTAGTCGTGTCCGCAATCTAAAATACCAAGGAAATGATGTCCGTCCAGATCAGGAATTCATCGTGGTAACCAACAATTATCGCGCAAATGGTAAATTCCCTGGCGTTCGTGATGCCAGCCTCAATCGTCTCCTCGGACTTGAAAATCGCCAGGTTATCATCAACTATATCCTCGATGTAAAAAATATCAACCCAAGTGCAGATAAAAACTGGCACTTCACAAACAGCATAAAAGGGTTAGATGTTCGTTTCTTGACAGCTGATAAGGCCAAAGACTTGGTCGGCACAGATGGTGACATTCAATATCTAGCAAGCTCTGACCAAGAAGGTTTCGGCGAATACCGCCTTCTCTATGTAGAGCCTCAGGCTGAACCTGCAGAAACAAATCACCACGAAATCCAAAATACGCAGGGACAAAATCAAGGCGATGCAATCACTCTTTCAAACGGTGGCCAAACTATTATTTTGCCAAGCACTCATAATCCAGTAGCTACTACCCTACCAAATACAGGTGAGAAAACGTCCATCCTAACCTTCCTAGGTGTCATTCTAGCGGGGCTTGGACTTTCTCTCAAGAAAAAAGAAGAATAACCTAATTGAAGCAAGACGAGACTCGTCCTGCTTCTTTTTAACCACCAAAAACACTGCCAGATTTCTCTAGCAGTGTTTTTACATTTCATTTGCTTAGTAGACTGTTCTTTCAGTTTCTACATCAAAGAAGTGTGCTTTGTTCAAGTCAAATCCAAGTTCAACTGTTGCACCTGTTTGCAAGTAGTCACGAGCATCCACTTTTGCAACAAATTCGTCTTTACCAACTTGGCAGTAAAGGTGAGATTCTGAACCAAGCAATTCTGATACAGAAATAGTTGCTTTTACAACTGATTCTGGGAATGTTTCAAGGAAAGCAGGTTCTGCATTCACATCTTCTGGACGAATACCGAAGATCAATTCTTTTCCTTCGTAGCCTTTTTCACGAAGAACTTTCAAAGCTCCTTCTGGAACTTTCAAGCGGAAACCGTCAGAAACAATTTCGTTGCCTTCTAATTTCACATTGATGAAGTTCATAGCTGGGCTTCCGATGAATCCTGCAACGAACTTGTTAACTGGGTTTTTGTAAACTTCTTGAGGAGTACCGATTTGTTCAACACGTCCGATAGTACCTGTACCAGCAGGGTTCTTAGTTGCTGACATGATAACGATACGGTCAGCAAGTGTCATCGCTTCTGTTTGGTCATGAGTTACGTAGATAGTTGTAGCTCCGATACGACGGTGAATTTTCGCAATCTCAGCACGCATCGATACACGAAGTTTAGCATCCAAGTTTGACAAAGGTTCGTCCATCAAGAATACTTTTGCGTCACGAACAATCGCACGACCCATGGCTACACGTTGACGTTGACCACCTGAAAGGTCAGCTGGTTTACGATCCAAGAATTCTTTCAAACCAAGGATTGCTGCTGCTTCTTGAACACGTTTGTCAATGTCTTCCTTGCTGTATTTACGCAATTTCAAACCGAAAGCCATGTTGTCATAAACAGTCATGTGTGGGTAAAGAGCGTAGTTTTGGAATACCATGGCGATGTCACGGTCTTTTGGAGCCACGTCGTTGACAACCACACCATCGATAGATGCAGTACCTTCTGTGATGTCTTCAAGACCAGCAATCATACGAAGAGTTGTTGATTTACCACATCCTGAAGGACCTACGAAAACGATAAATTCTTTGTCTTTGATGTCCAAGTTGAAGTCTTCAACTGAGTAGTGTTCGCTGTTTGGATATTTTTTGTAAATGTTTTTAAGATTTAATTCTACCATCGAGGTGAACTCCTTTTGTCTTTTGATAGTTTTATTATAGATGAAAACGCTTTACATTTCTATGGCAAGGTGACCAAAAAAACAAAAAAGTTCTGTGCAACTTGCACAAAATAAGTCTATAATATTTGTAGTGGGTAAATCTCCTATGGATATTATGGAGCCTATTCTGT